>VOFK01002836.1_pt1:0-112500 | contig 295375 bp, 259 predicted proteins | sample 5384121 | NCBI WGS metagenome assembly VOFK01 (sample SAMN12384730, study PRJNA508395) | human gut metagenome | isolation source: healthy gut J | host: Homo sapiens | reverse complement strand
GGGTGGAGCAGGTACGAAAAATGTAGGACTTAGTGATCCGGTGGTATAAAGTGGGATTGCCATCGCTCAACGGATAAAAAGCTACCCTGGGGATAACAGGCTTATCACTCCCAAGAGTTCACATCGACGGAGTGGTTTGGCACCTCGATGTCGGCTCATCGCATCCTGGGGCTGTAGTAGGTCCCAAGGGTTGGGCTGTTCGCCCATTAAAGCGGTACGCGAGCTGGGTTCAGAACGTCGTGAGACAGTTCGGTCCCTATCCGGCGCGGGCGGAGGATATTTGAGAGGAGCTGTCCTTAGTACGAGAGGACCGGGATGGACGGACCACTGGTGTATCTGTTGTCGACCAACGGCATGGCAGAGTAGCCAAGTCTGGAAGGGATAAACGCTGAAGGCATCTAAGCGTGAAGCCCCCCCTCAAGATGAGATATCCCTCCTTCGGGAGTAAGACCCCTTGAAGACTACAAGGTAGATAGGGCAGAGGTGGAAGCATGGCAACATGTGGAGCTGACTGTTACTAATAGGTCGAGGGCTTAATCTGGTTAATAACGGAGAAAAACAAATCGGATTTGTATGAAGTTTTGAAGGTATATTAAAATAAGACGTAATTCCTATTGCGTCCTTTTTCTATATTTGATATAATATTTAAATATAGGGGATTGGTCAAATGGTATGACAGAAGTCTCCAAAACTTTTAGCGGGAGTTCGATTCTCTCATCCCCTGTTATTAAACCTTGAAGCAAGATAGTTGTTTCAAGGTTTTTTTGTTTAAAAATGAAAATAGATGTATTATAATGGGCATAAAGTATTTATTTTAAATGATATTAATTTTGTATTTCAAAATGGATTACAAATGTAAGGAGGATTTTGAAATGAAGGAAAAACTTAAGATTAATGTGACGAAGCCACAATATGTGCAGGTATCTGATATTACATATGCGCAGGTGGATTCGTGGTATGATCACTGTCGCAGGGATTTAAAACTCGATTTAATATATCCGGAAGATATGTCTGACAAGCGTTATCCTTGTATAGTATGGATATGCGGTGGTGGATGGATAAGGATGGATAAGTCAGCACATCTATCATATCTTAGCACGCTTGCTCATCAGGGTTTTGTTGTCTGCAGTGTGGAATACCGCACATCAAATGAGGGCTGCTATCCTATGCAGATAGAGGATGTGAAGGCTGCAATCAGGTATTTGAAGGCACATGCAGATAGATACAGAATTGACAAGGAACATTTTGGTGCGATGGGAGAATCAGCCGGAGGATTTTTGACATGTATGGCGGCATTGGATCATGATAAAGCTCGTGATGTTGGAGAATATCTTGAAGAGTCAAGCAGTATTCAGGCAGCATGTCCATGGTATCCACCTACTAACCTTAGCACATTTAAGCATAAAGATGCCGAAGAATGCGCAGCATCTATGGAGTCACTTTTACTCGGATATAATATTATGAGAAATATCAAGGAAGCATACAACAGTTCTCCGGTGTCCAAGGTGACAAAAGATGCTCCTCCATTTTTGATTATTCACGGTATAAATGATCAGACAGTTCCGTTTGAGCAGAGTGAAGAGCTTTATGACAAGCTTATTGAAAATGGCTGTGATGCAGATTTGATTGCATTAGAAGGCGCTGACCATGCGGATCTGCAGTTTTTCCAGGATGAACTGTGGGATAGGATAATCGAGTTTTTTAAGACTAAATTGGGATAAAATCATGTCATACAGTAGCTCTTAAGAAAATTTTTTTAGTCGGAATAAAGTCTATTTATAAAGGCTACGATATTTTTTGCAACTGAATAGTTACGATAATTATTAAAAAATAAAAACCATAGTATCTTAATGCATTTAAGATATCTATGGTTTTTGTGCTTATGAACCATAACAATATTTTTCCAAAAATTTTCACTTGATTTACCCGAACATATGTCATATAATGCAAACAGATGTTCGAAATAATATAAGGAGGCATTATGTTAACGTCAATCAGTGCTGATATTATGGAAAAACTTAAGATCCTGTCTGATGCGGCAAAGTTTGATGTTGCATGTACTTCCAGTGGTGTATCCCGTTCGGGTAATGGAAATGATATGGGGAGTGCATTTGCGAGTGGAATATGTCATTCGTTTACAGCTGATGGCAGGTGCATATCGCTTCTCAAGATACTTTTTACAAATGAATGTATTTATGATTGCAAATACTGTATCAACAGATGCACTAATGATGTTGAAAGAGTGACATTTACGCCTGAGGAGGTATGTAATCTTACTGTTGAGTTTTACAGACGCAATTATATAGAGGGACTTTTTTTAAGCTCAGGTATCATAGAATCGCCCGAGCATACCATGCAGCTTTTATATACCACGCTTTTTCTTCTGAGAAACAAATATCATTTCAATGGGTATATACACATCAAGGGTATACCGGGAGCCTCCTCTGAGGTTCTTGAGATGATTGGATATCTTTGTGATAGGATGAGTGTTAATCTGGAGTTGCCCACAGCGGAAGGGCTTAGGGCAGTTGCTCCGAATAAGGCGCGTAAAAACATTCTTACACCTATGAGATTTATTCAAAATGGTATAAAGGACAGCCGAATGTATCATGGCAATAGAAGTATGAAAAACCGTATGTATATAGATGAGCAGGCATATTATGAGCAGATGGCCGAAATAAAAGATAGTACTGCAAGATTATCAGAGTATCACAGAAGCCTTAGGGTTGCTACAGATTGCGGGAAGGCTGATAAGCTTGCACAAAAAAGCTGGGAATCAGGCTTAAGTATCAAAAGACCGGACAGATATTATGTGCCGGCGGGGCAGAGTACACAGATGATTGTGGGAGCAACCGGAGAGAGTGATTATCAGATTATATCTGTAGCAGAAGCAATGTACAACAGGTTTGATATGAAGAGAGTATTTTACTCGGCTTTTGTGAATGTTAATATGGATGAGTCATTACCGGGTATCGGGCAGCCGCCACCGTTAAAGAGAGAGCACAGGCTTTATCAGGCAGATTTTCTTATGAGATTTTATGGCTTTAAGGCAGGAGAGCTTTTGTCGGAGGATAATCAGAACTTTAATGATTATATTGATCCAAAGTGTCAGTGGGCTGTAGGTCATCTGGAGTGTTTTCCGGTTGAGATTATGACGGCGGATTATTATACACTTCTCAGGGTCCCGGGAATAGGCACTAACAGTGTCAGGCGTATTATAAAAGCCAGAAAGCATGCAAAGCTTTCGTTTACAGATTTAAAGAAAATGGGTGTCGTGCTCAAAAGAGCACTGTACTTTATCACCTGTGATGGTCGTATGATGTACAATACAAAGCTTGATGAAAGCTATATTACAAGGCATCTCATATATAACGAAAGGCCGGATACTATGCTTTTAGCTGATAATAAATCATGTACTTATGAGCAGATGAGTATATTTGATTTTATATCTGAATAGACAATATTTTTGTAAAGCTGCAGGGAGAAGTATGCATGGATAATATAATACTTAGATGTGATAATAATATAAATGGGATTTTTACCGCTATATATGATGCTTTTGTATACAAAAATCAAATGCAAAAAGAAAATCACGAAGTGTACCGGGACAATATTTCTATTGAGATAGGCATTGGAGGAAACTATACATTTTTTTCAAAGATGATAGATATTAAAACAGATGAGGTAAAGGTACAAAAGACAATTTTGACAATTCAAAAGAAGCTTGGTTTTAAGATATATGAGACTGTATTTGATGCTTTGTGCCATTATTCTGATAATAGAGCAACAATAGTGCTTGGATTTCTTGTCAGAGCATTTAAGGTGGGACAAAGGATTATGGAGCATATGACCGATAAATATGTTATGGAGGTATTTGAGCTTTCAAGAAAGGTAAACAAAGAGGCTGACAAGATAAGAGGGTTTATTCGTTTTAGTGATAATGGAAACTATCTGCTGGCGCACTTTGAACCAAAATGTGATATGATACCGGTTGTTATGTGGCATTTTGTGGACAGGTATCCCGGGGAAAATTTTGTAATCTATGATGATAGAAGAAGGTATGCAGTGGTCCACCCGAGGCTTAAGGAGTGCTTTTATATCAATGAAAGTGAATTTAAACAGCTTGAGAGAAGTGTGCCGGTGAAGACAGACAGTTTTGAGCAGTTATGGAAGGTGTATTTTGAGCACACTGATATAAGGGAGCGGTTCAATCCACAATGTCAGCGCAATCTTTGTCCAAAGTGGTATAGGAAGAATATGGTGGAATTTACCTGATTTTTGAAAGAAATAAATTGTTGCGGTTACACTGTGGTGTGTGAACAGTAATATAGTGACAGAAATACCAATAAATGATACAATTTATACATGTATACTTAAACATAACGATACTATATCAGGGTGATGCTATGCAGATATCAAATTTGGTAAGTCAATACAACAATTCAGTGGCAAATGGTGAGCCTATGACAGGAGCAAAGGGAGTTGAAAAGCTGGTATCTTCTTTAAATGAAATGTCAAAAGGGATGATATTTGAGGGAACAGTAAGCAGTGTCCGTGGCAATCAGGTTAAGCTTGCCTTGTCAAATGGTCAGCAGATTTTGGCAAGGCTGGCAGGAAAGTTTTCATTTGAACAGGGACAGTCTGTGTTTTTTCAGGTGAAAAATAATGATGGAGGCACTATAGAAATAAAACCATATACAGTTGATGGCGAGGGAGCCAACCTCACACTTATGGATGCGCTAAAGGCTGCAGGACTGCCGGTAGATGGCATAAATTTGTCGATGGTGAACAAGATGATGGAAGAGCAGATGCCAATTGATAAGACAAGCCTTAATCAGATGTATCAGCTTGTGCAGGATAATAAGGATATTAATGTGACTACACTTGTTGAGTTAAAGAGGCTTGGAATTGAAATTAATCAGGTAAATGCAGCTCAGTTTGAAAATTATGCTAATGACAAACAGGCTATTACAATTGCTATGGATAGTTTGATAGATGAACTGCCGAATGCTCTTTCAGCCGAAGATTTATCAATGTATAAGCTTGTAACCCAGGCGAGGGATATTTTAAATATTGTTACAGAAGGGCTGACTGAAGAGGCATTTATATCAAGTGAAGCTTCTGATATGTCACAGTATGAGGCAATAATGCGTGATAATCAATCGGCACCTGTAGTAAAAAAACATTTTAATATTGCTGAATTATTTGAATCATTAAACAGTGTTTCCGGTGAATCACAGGACATTCACACAACGCAGAAAATAAACAATGCTCCGGCAATAGATACCATCATTTTACAGGAGAATGAAACAAAATCAAATACTATTGGATTTCTTTTATCGGATAAGCAGATAGAAGAGCTTAATGAACAGGTCAGGATGCTGCTTCCGGATTTACAGGAAAACAATATTTCTTTGTATTCAGAGGATAGCAGTGTCGTAGGAATACTTAACGATATAAAAAGTATGTTGGAAAATACACCGGCAAATGCCGATACACTGAGACATTTGTTTTCAGGAGAAGCCTTTAAGCTTATGTTGAAGGAGGCTTTAGAACAGCAATGGATGATTAAACCGGGAGATTTAGAGAAGAATCCTAAGAAGCTTGATGGCTTGTACGATAAAATTGAAAAACAGATAACAAATATGGAAATTATTTTGAAAACATCAGGAGTGGTGAATCCTAAAGCAGAGGCACTGGCAGATAATATCCGTGGAAACATTGAATTTATGAATCAGATAAACGAGGCATATACATATGTGCAGGTTCCATTGAAGATGAATGAAAAAAACGCCAGCGGACAGTTGTATGTGTATACAAATAAGAAAAGTATGTCCAATCCGGACAAAGAATTATCAGCATTTTTACATTTGGATTTAGAGCATCTCGGTGGGACGGATGTGTCAATTAAAATGCTTCATAGGAAGGTTACAACTAATTTCTATTTGGATAGTGATGAGTCATATGCACTGGTAAAGCAATTTCTGCCGGTGTTGGAAAAGAGATTACAGGATAAGGGCTATAATTGTGAATTGAATGTAAATAGTGGTTCGAAACAGATGAATTTTGTCGCTGGATTTCTGAAAAAGGATTTGCCACCTACCGGTCAGGTGCATAGATATTCCTTTGACATTAGGGCGTAGCAGTGTATAAGATAATTTACGAATAGTCACAGATGATTAAAACTTACTTCAGAAGGACAGGTGAGTTGTATGCATGGCGAAAATGATAATCGCAACAATAATGGAATAGACATAGGCAAAACAGCCGTAGCTATAGAGTATGTGCCAGGAGAAGCAGCACCTAAAATACTAGCTACAGGCAAGGGCGTTATTGCTGACAAAATTATTGAGAGGGCAAAGGAAAGCAATGTGCCTACATATAAGGACGATAAGCTTGCTGATACATTGTCTAGGCTTAAAATAGGTGATATGATTCCAACGGAGTTGTATGAGGTTGTTGCAGAGATACTTGTTTTTGTTAATGATCTGGATAATCTTAAGGCAAAAATTGACCAAAGATAGTGTGTAGGTTATATGATATGTGAGGCAGTTATGAATAAAAGAAGTGTTGGAAGTATATACGAGCAGCTTGCAGCTGAGCAGTTAATAAATATGGGATATAGTGTACTTGCCTGCAATTACAGAAACCGCTTTGGAGAGATAGATATAATAGCAAAGGATGGAGATACAATATGTTTTTGTGAGGTGAAATATCGTAGAGATAACGGCTGCGGCAGGGCTCTTGAAGCAGTTGGTTATAGCAAGCAGAAAAAAATCATATCAGTTGCAAGGTATTATCTTATGAAACATGGTTTGGATGAGTGGACGCCATGCAGATTTGATGTGATAGCAGTGGATGATGACGAGGTTACTGTGTTGAAGAATGCATTTGAGGGCAGTCAATAACTATTGGCTTGGCAGTTACGGACAGGTATTACAAAACCGCATATTTCTGTACTTAATAGTTACGAAGTAACTATAAATATCAATTATAAACAGCAATAGTTATCGGTAATATATAGTTGCATAGATATAAATATGAAGACATTGATAAGAATATAAAGATTGATGAGAATATAAAGAAGGAAAAGAATATAAAGATGGATAAGAATATGCAGGCTGAAAACATACACAAAAATGTTGATGAAATTACTATAAATGATTTTGTTGCAAAGAATGATAAAGATGTTCTGGAATTAAAAAAGCACGTCCTTTCAAGCGGAAGTGTTGTTCCTTTGTTACATTTTAGGAAGCTAAATGAGCTTTCTATGATAGAGCATTGCTTTACAACACGTCTTGGTGGACTCAGTGAAGGGATGTTTGAAAGCTTAAATCTAAGCTTTACGCGTGGTGATGACGAGAAAAAGGTCTTAGAAAATTATAAAAGAGTGGCGGAGGCAATCGGAGCAGAGGCAGGGCAGATTGTTACGACAGACCAGACACATACTACCAATGTTTTGAGAGTTGGAAAAAAGCAGTGTGGCATCGGGGTGACAAGAAAGAGACCATATACAGATGTGGACGGACTTATCACGAATGAGCCAAATGTTGTGCTTGCCACATTTTATGCTGATTGTGTACCGCTTTATTTTGTTGATCCGGTACATAGGGCAATAGGGCTTAGCCATTCGGGCTGGAGAGGTACTGTAAATCGCATGGGAAAACAGACACTTATTGCTATGAACAGGGAGTTTGGTACCGAGGCACATGATGTTATAGCTGCGATAGGACCTTCAATATGTCAGGACTGCTATGAGATAAGTCAGGATGTTGCAGAGCATTTTGTGGATGAGTTTGCGACAACAGACGATCCTCATGCGAGTGATATTCTGCTCTATAAGGGAGACGGCAAATATCAGCTTAATCTTTGGGAATGTAACAGGAGAGTACTTGTGGAGGCAGGAGTACAGGAAGACAATATTGCCATAAGCAATATATGCACTTGTTGTAATCCCTCTCTTTTATTTTCGCATAGAGCAAGTCATGGAAAGCGTGGAAATCTTGGAGCTTTTATGTTTCTTAAGTAATTTTCGCACAATCTATTAAGGAAATAATAAGAAATGCCTAAAGCTATATGTGTTAAAATAGGTGTATCACGTTGGATAGTACACTGTGCGGGAACTGATGCTGCCAGACAGTTTTTGGTTCTTTGAGTTAATATAAAAGTCACAGCGGTACTGGCGTATATGAACAGGGGAGAACGATATGCAGTTAAATTATCGAGATTCAAAGCCTATTTATGAACAAATTAAGGAAGGCATCAGACGAATGATTGTTATGAATGTTATTAAGCAGGACGAAAAGCTACCGTCTGTACGTGTGCTTGCCTGCAAGTATGCAATCAATCCTAACACTATCGCAAAAGCATACAGGGAACTTGAGGAGGAAGGCTATCTTTATACTAAAAGTGGTAAAGGAACCTTTGTTGCTGATGCTAAGACAGCCAGGCAGAGTCTGACAAGGAATTTGAAAATACTCTTTGACCAGGTGGTGACAGAGTTATTTGTGCTTGAAACACCTGTTGAGGAATTGAAAACAAGAATGGATGATGCGAAAGAGCAGCTGAGCATGGAAGATGACTTAGTCAGATTTGTAACACAAGATATGCAGACAGAAGATGTTGTGACAGAGGGTAATGATGATACAGATAAATAATTTAGTGAAAAAATTTGACGATTTTACGGCACTTGATGGTGTGAATATGAACGTGGAAAAAGGAGCTGTCTATGGGCTTGTAGGCCCAAACGGAGCCGGAAAGTCTACACTTATCAGACATATTACAGGAGTAATGAGACAGGATGCAGGGGAAGTGTTTATTGATGGTGAGCCTGTATATGAAAATGTAAGGATTAAAGGGCAGATGGCTTATATACCGGATGATATGTTTTATTTTTTGCAGTCTGATACGATTAATATGATGCATTACTATAAGGGAATGTATCCGGGCTTTGATGAGAAGCAGTTTTACAGGATGCAGGAGTTTTTTCCATCTATAGATGTTAAAAGGAATATCAGAAAGCTCTCTAAGGGCATGCAGAAGCAGGTTGCCTTCTGGCTTGCGCTGTGCTGTAAACCAAAGCTTATTGTACTCGATGAGCCTGTTGATGGGCTTGATCCTGTCATGAGAAGACAGATATGGTCTATCATGCTTGATGATGTGGCTGCAAATAATACTACAGTGGTTGTATCGTCTCATAACCTGCGCGAGCTGGAGGATGTGTGTGATCATGTAGGTATTCTCAATAAGGGAAAGATTATGATAGAGCGCTCTCTTACAGAGCTGCAGGGTAATATTTCAAAGATTCAGATTGCGTGTCCGTATGGTATGCCTAAGATACCGCAGGATTTTAAAGTTCTTCATATGTCAAATATAGGAAGAGTATACACAGTTATTGTGCGTGGAGAGCCTGAGGCTGTTGTAAAGGCTATTACAGATGGCAAGGACAGTCCGCAGGTAGTGGATGTACTGCCTCTTACTCTGGAGGAAATATTTATCTATGAGATGGGAGGAGAGGACTATGAAGTCAAAGACATCATTTATTAATAAAACAATGCTGCAAAAGAATGTAAAGCTTTACTGGCCAATCTGGACACTGTATACAATAGTGCTATTACTTAACGGCCCGTTTTCCATGTGGAGCAGATTTAAGAGTGCAGAATTTATTTATGGCACAAATCGGCATAAGTATATGCTTGATATAATGTCCCCGGCTATCAGCATGGAGGCAGATATGATATTTATTTTTGTTATGGCATTGGTTACAGGCATGGCAATGTTCAGTTACCTGTATAATTCGAGAGCCTGTAATATGATTCACGCTATGCCTGTGACAAGACGTCAGCTTTTTTCGACTAATGTGTTGACAGGTCTGCTGTTTATGTGGATTCCGCAGATAGTTAAGTACATTATGTCGTTTGTTATATGTATATCATATGGCAATACGAAGGTGGTACATATTGGAATCAATCTGCTTGCTACAATGGGAATATCTTTTTTTATGTACAGCCTGGTGTGTCTGTGCGCAATGATTACAGGACAGCTGGTTTCTGTAGCAGTGATGTATGCGGTTGTCAATCTGCTGTATGGTGGAGCAGTTATTGCTATTGCCAATGTGCTCACATATGTATCATACGGGCTTTCATATATGGAATTTGTAAGGAAAATAAGTGTTACGTGGTTTGCACCCATGTTGCAGCTTCTCAATCGGGTAGGCTTTCATCCGACCATGAAGAAAGCAGGAGATGATTATTACTGCATTAAATATACCTTCAGAGGCACAAATACTATCGTAGTCTATGTCATCGCGGCTGCAGTTATATACTTTATTTCTTATAAGATTTATAAGCATAGAGATTTGGAAAATGCAGGAAGTTTTATAGCTATTCCAAAGCTTAAGCCGGTTTTCAGATGGGGGCTTGGCAGTTTGGGAGGATTGATTTTATCTATTGTTGCAGCGTCGCTTTTGCTTGGACTTAGAATCAGCATTGGTGTTCCTACAATTATGATGCTGGCAGTGGTGCTTGGAATCATAGCCTTCTTACTTTTAGAGATGATTATAAGGAAGAATTTTAAAATTTTTTCTAAAGCACTATTTAAGGAAATCATTGCTTTTGGTGCTTTTGTTGTAGTTGTATTTGGAGGTATAACAGTTTACGGAAATGTGCAGGAAAATTATATACCGAAGCTAGCGGATATTGATTCTGCCCGTATAGCCATAGATTTTGATATCAATCTGGAGGGAAAGGATGTTGAAAAGATTTTAGAGACTCAAAAGATACTTATGGCGCAGAAAAAGGATTATTTTAAAAAGAGATATGATGATTCCGGGTATATTACAATCTCATATACATTAAAAAATGGAGAAAAGGTCAACCGTGTATATCATACAACGGATGATTTTAATCCACATAAGCAGTGCAAGGCGATTATGGCGGAGGAAAATAAACCACAGAATATTATTAATGCTATAATGCAGTGTGATACGACAGATATTACCTTTATCAATGGCTCGGCAGAGCAGTATAATGATAAATATGTAGATGTGCTGAATGAGCGCTTTAACGGAAAAGTTGCTGCGGATATTTTTGATGCTGTAAAGAAGGATGTTGAGGCCGGTGTGATGCAGGAATATAATTTGCAGAGAATGCTTGACGGAGTGGATAAGGATACCAGCTATATGTACAATCTTATGCTGAATTTTACAGTGCCAAAGGGCAACAGGATTGGAAAAAGCTGGAATGTCGATGGCTTCACATGGTATGAGGAGCTGTTGGATATACTGGGTGTGACAAAGGAGTATTCTGATTTTGGGGATGCCCGTTCCGATGGTATTGAAACGTATTCGGTCAACATTAGTTTTGGCGAAAACTGTACTAATCTGATAGCTGTTCTTAAAGAAAATGGATTAATTTCATCAAAAGAACCACTTTTGACATATGAATAGTTGTCTCTGTAAATGGTATTGTGATATAATTACTCTGTTATAGATGTTTTGTTTATTATTTTATCATTATTCTGAATAGTTACAATTAGTCTATAATCTAATATGAATTTAGAACAGGAGAGTATATGAGCAGACCAGTAGTGGCCATCGTTGGCCGTCCAAATGTTGGAAAATCTACTCTCTTCAATGCGCTTGCAGGAGAGAGGATATCTATAGTAAAGGACACTCCGGGTGTCACAAGAGACAGAATCTATGCAGATGTATCATGGCTTGATTATAATTTTACCATGATTGATACAGGTGGTATTGAGCCGGAATCCGGAGACGTGATACTGTCACAGATGAGAGAGCAGGCACAGATTGCTATAGACACCGCAGATGTTATTATTTTTATTACAGATGTGAAGCAGGGACTTGTTGATTCTGATTCAAAGGTGGCGGATATGCTTCGTCGTTCACACAAGCCGGTTGTATTAGTTGTCAATAAGGTGGACAGCTTTGAAAAGTATATGACGGATGTGTATGAGTTTTATAACTTAGGAATTGGTGATCCACATCCTATATCTGCAGCTTCGATGCTCGGACTCGGAGATATGCTTGATGAGGTTGTAAAGCATTTTCCGGATTCATCTAAGCAGGACGATGAGGATGACAGACCGAGAGTTGCTATAGTAGGTAAGCCTAATGTAGGTAAGTCATCGCTTATCAACAAGCTTGCCCGTGAGGACAGGGTAATAGTGTCAGATATAGCAGGCACCACAAGAGATGCTATCGATACAGCCATAAAATATGATGGTAAGGAGTATATATTTATCGATACAGCCGGTCTCAGGCGCAAGAATAAGATAAAGAGGATATAGAGCGATACAGTATTATACGTGCAGTTTCCGCAGTTGAGAGAGCTGATGTTGTCATTGTAGTGATAGATGCTACAGAGGGAGTTACTGAGCAGGATGCTAAAATTGCGGGTATTGCACACGAAAGAGGCAAGGGAATTATCATTGCTGTCAATAAATGGGATGCCATTGAAAAGGATAATAATACCGTAAAGCAGCACACAGAGAAAATCCGACAGATATTAAGTTTTATACCATATGCAGAGATACTGTTTATTTCGGCAAAATCAGGTCAGAGACTCAACAAGATATTTGAGCTCATCGATGTTGTTATAGAAAATACTCAATGCGTGTTGCAACAGGAGTGCTAAATGAGATCGTTACGGAGGCAGTTGCCATGCAGCAGCCGCCTACAGACAAGGGCAAGAGACTTAAGATATACTATGTGACTCAGGTTTCGGTTAAGCCGCCTACCTTTGTAATCTTTGTAAACGACAAGAATCTTATGCATTTCTCATATACCAGATATCTCGAGAACAGAATCAGGGATACATTTGGTTTCAGGGGAACTGCACTTAAGTTTATTACAAGAGAACGAAAGGAAAATGAGTAAAATGATACTGGCTAGGATTTTAGCATTGGTCGTAGGGTATTTCTTTGGAACCTTTCAGACCGGATATTTTTATGGTAAGGCACATGGAATAGATGTAAGAGAGCATGGAAGCGGTAATTCAGGCACAACCAATACGCTTCGGACACTTGGATGGAAGGCCGGTGCAGTTACCTTCTTTGGTGATTTGTTCAAGGCAATCATAGCGGTTTTGATATTTTATTTCATATATAGAAATACATATCCACAGGCTGTTAAATGCATAGAGCTGTATGCAGGCTTTGGAGCGGTGGTTGGACACAATTTTCCATTCTTTCTCAATTTCAAGGGAGGAAAGGGAATAGCATGTACATCAGGTGTGATACTTGCTGTATGTCCGATTGCGGCTCCGATATGTCTGGTATTGTTTATTCTTGCTGTAGCCATAACAAGATATGTCTCGCTTGGTTCTATACTGGTTGTTATATCGTTTCTGATTCAGGCAATTGTGTTTAACCATATGGGGCTGCTTGGAGTAAGTGGCAATTATGCGGTTGAGTTTGATATACTTGCTGCTTGTTTTACGGCGATGGCTATCTGGCGACACAGAGCCAATATCAAGAGACTTTTAAGCGGAACTGAAAATAAATTTGGTCAGAAGGCAAAGTAAATAATAGTTTTTGATTATAATAATTATATAAAATACGAGGCATAGAAAATGAGTAGAGTAGGTATTATAGGTGCAGGAAGCTGGGGTACAGCATTATCCCTGGTGCTTGCAAATAACGGACATTCTGTTGAAATATGGTCAATCGTGGAGAGCGAGATTGAGATGCTTAAAGAAAAGCATGAGCATATTGATAAGCTTCCTGGAGTAAAGCTTCCGGATAGCATTACCTTTACAACAGATATAGAGGAAACAATCAAAAATAACGATATACTTGTACTTGCGGTACCTTCTGTATTCACCAGAAGCACAGCAGTAAAAATGGCTCCGTTTGTGAAGGAAGGACAGATAATTGTCTGTGTGGCAAAGGGAATTGAAGAAAACACTCTTATGACAATATCTGATGTGGTAGAGAGTGAGATACCTTGCGCTGATGTGGCTGTAATGTGTGGACCTTCACATGCAGAGGAGGTCGGACGGCTGCTTCCTACGACTGTTGTTGCAGGAGCAAGGACACAGAAGACCGCTGAGATAGTACAGGATCTTTTTATGAATGAGGTATTTCGTGTGTATACCAGTCCTGATGTGCTTGGAATGGAGCTTGGAGGCTCCCTCAAGAATGTCATAGCACTTGCAGCAGGCATGGCAGACGGACTTGGCTATGGAGATAATACAAAGGCAGCGCTTATTACCAGAGGAATTGCAGAAATATCTGTGCTTGCGATTGAGATGGGAGCAAAGGCGGAGACACTTTTTGGACTGACAGGTATCGGAGACCTTATTGTTACATGTGAGAGTCGTCACAGCCGTAATAGAAAGGCCGGAATGCTCATAGGTCAGGGCTACACAATGGATGAAGCAACAAAAGAAGTCAAGATGGTTGTAGAGGGCATCTATTCAGCAAAGGCTGCACTTGCCCTTGCAGAAAAATATGATGTAAGGATGCCGATTATCGAGGAAGTAAACAGAGTGCTTTTTGAGGATAAGCCGGCAAAGGAGGCTGTCTCAGAGCTTATGCTTCGTGACAGGAAGATTGAGCACTCAAGTCTGGAGTGGAAATAATTAGTTAACAGGTTGGGTAATAAATGGCTATAGACGGTCATATATAAAATTACATCAGGGGAAATTATAAAATGAAAATAAATATAAAAAAATTGACAACCACAGCCAAAATCCCTACAAGGGGAAGTGAATATGCAGCAGGCTATGATTTATATGCCGACATTACTAAGGATCTTGTCATTGAGCCACACGAGACAGCAAAGATAGGCACGGGGCTTTCGATAGAGATTCCTGACGGATATTTTGGGGCAGTTTTTGCCAGAAGTGGCTTAGCTGCAAAGCAGGCACTTCGCCCGGCAAACTGCGTGGGTGTGTGTGACAGTGATTACAGGGGAGAGTATATTGTGGCTCTTCACAATGATGGAACGCAGGCACGCACTATTAATCCCGGAGATCGCATAGCGCAGCTTGTGGTCATGCCATATCTGGCTGTTGAGTTTAATGAGGTGTCAGAGCTTTCTGATACGAAGCGTGGTGCCGGTGGATTCGGTTCTACGGGAGCTAATTAATCACAAATGAGTTACAATTAAAACTAATCTTTACTTAAAAAGGGGGACTTATCATGGAAAATCGTATTGTAAAATTTAAATCAAAGGAGAGTGCAGGCTTAAACTTACACGCTATACCGGGACATTTCGCTACAAGTCATTCGCATATTAATTATTATGTAGATGTGACAAGCATCAAGACCCGTGTGTCCGAGGCAAAGGAAGCTGCAAAGGCTCTTTACACCAAGGTACCGCATCATTCATATATAGATACAATAGTATGTATGGATGGAACAGAAATGATTGGTGCATTCTTAAGCCAGGAGATTGAGCGAAACGGACTTATGTCTGTGAATAAGCACGAGACAATTTACGTTGTATCGCCTGAGATTAACAACGGACAGATGCTTTTCAGGGATAACAATAAGGGCGCTATAGATGGCAAGCATGTTGTACTTCTTCTGGCAACTACCACGACAGGTGAGACGATCAGAAGAGCGATGGAGTGTATCAACTATTATGGCGGTATGGTCACATGTATTGCGTCCATATTCTCAACCATCGATGAGGTCAATGGAGTAAAGATTGATAAGCTGTTTGATGACGATGATGTGGTAAACTACCAGACATATCCTGTTACAGAGTGTCCATTCTGCAAGAAGGGGCTGCCGATTGAGGCTATGGTCAATGGCTTTGGATATTCTAAGCTGTAATTAGTACGTTTATTGCAGTAATTACCTTGTAATTGTTTCGATATCAGACTGTGTTTCGTCATAATGACAACAACACGTTAAATTATTTGGCGGATTGACTATAGCCAATTGACGATATGTTTTGTATTATAAAGATACAAAGAAACAAGGTAACAGACAGTCAAGGCACTGAACAGTTACATATATGTACATAATACTTAGGAGGTATTTTTAAAATGGCAAGTTTATCATTAAAGAACGTTTGCAAAGTTTATCCAAACGGATTTGAGGCAGTTAAGGATTTCAACCTTGAAGTAGAAGATAAAGAGTTCATCATCTTCGTAGGACCTTCAGGATGTGGAAAATCAACAACACTTCGTATGATCGCAGGTCTTGAGGAGATTTCTTCAGGAGAGCTTATCATCGACGGAAAGGTTATGAATGACGTAGAGCCAAAGGATCGTGATATCGCAATGGTATTCCAGAACTACGCTCTTTACCCACATATGACAGTATTTGACAACATGGCATTTGGACTTAAGCTTAGAAAAGTTCCAAAGGATGAGATTAAGGCAAAAGTTGAGGAGGCAGCAAGAATCCTTGACCTTGAGAAATTATTAGACCGTAAGCCGAAGGCTCTCTCCGGTGGTCAGAGACAGCGTGTTGCTATGGGACGTGCCATCGTTCGTAACCCTAAGGTATTCCTTATGGATGAGCCTCTTTCAAACCTTGATGCAAAGCTTCGTGTACAGATGAGATCTGAGATTTCTTCATTACATAACAGATTAGGTGCAACAATCATCTACGTTACACATGATCAGACAGAGGCTATGACACTTGGAACAAGAATCGTTGTTCTTAAAGATGGTGTTATCATGCAGGTAGACAGCCCACAGAAGCTTTACAATCAGCCAAACAACCTGTTCGTTGCAGGATTCATCGGATCACCACAGATGAACTTTATAGATGCTCAGTGTGTTGTTGAGGGAGCAAAGGCATTCCTTAAATTCGATAAATACCAGGTTGAACTTCCAGAGGCAAAGGCTAAGAAGCTTATCGATGGCGGTTATGCTGGAAAGAACGTAGTATTCGGTATCAGACCTGAGGATATCTACGATTCAGCAGAGCATCTTGATAAATTTGCTACATGCAAGATTGATTCAGATGTTACAGGATATGAGTTACTTGGTGCAGAGGTATTATTATACTTCACAGTTGCAGGCGCAAATATGTCAGCAAGAGTTGATTCAGATACACCGGCTCGTTACGGTGATCACATTGAGCTTGCATTTGATCCAAACAAGATTCATGTATTTGATAAAGAAACTGAATTGACAATTACCAACTAGTTCGTTAAAATTAAATAGTTGTAAATTGACAGACCGGGTGTATAATTTACACCCGGTTTTCTTTTGCGAATGTGTGTGAGGTTCTGAAAAGTTAAGTTACGGTGTTAAATTATAGCAGGGGTACAGCTTATGACTTGTGGAAGCTTTTTACTTGCCTGCGTCAGAACAGTAATGAGAGGATAAGAATATGATTACGAATCAGAAACTGAAAAAATCACTTGAGGAAATAAAAAATATTACTTCGTTTGATGCGATTTTATACTCAGCCAAGGGAAAGCATCTGACAGGTACGGTGGAAGAGCCGGAACATAGCGACATTTTTGTGAAGGAGTTTATAGTATCCGAAGAGGATGTTAGGGAAAAAAACGATGCAATCGCATTTGCGGTTGAAATTGATTCAGAGCTTGAGTATGTGCTCGTAATGTTCTGCCCGTATACGAGTGAGAATCTTGTAATAGGCAGGATGGCAGTTTGTCAGCTTCGTACACTTGTGCTCGGTGAGTCAGAGCGATATGACAGAAATAATTTTATTCAGAATATTCTTCTTGGCAATATGCTCGGTTCTGATATAATAAATCGTGCCAAGAAATTACATATAGAAAACAGAAAACGAGTAGTATATGTTATAGATACCGGAAAGAACAGCAATGAGATAGCAGTTGAGCTTGTAAAGAATCTGGCAGATATCAGAAGCGGTGATTTTGTGGTGGCGATGGATGAGCATAATGTAGTGCTGGTAAAAGATGTTGAGGATATAGATTCAACAAAGCTTCAGGAAAAGCTTTCATCTATTGCAGGAAGTCTGGTTGACAATCTGCTTGCAGAGGCTATGATTAAGGTACGGGTGGGCTATGGCAATCCGACGGATGTTCTTCCAAAGATTGCAGAGTCTTATCAGGAGGCAAAAATGGCGCTTGAGGTCGGCAGGCTGTTTTACGTGGAAAAGGAAATTATGGCATATGACAGGCTGGGCATAGGAAGACTTATTTATCAGCTTCCAATGAGTCTGTGTGAGATGTTTATCCGTGAGGTTTTTGGTGATGAGGTGCCACAGATACTTGATGACGAGGAGGCAATGTCTACAATCTCCAAGTTCTTCGAGAACAATCTGAACATTTCAGAGACTGCAAGACAGCTTTATGTGCATAGAAATACGCTTGTGTACAGGCTAGAGCGTATTGAGAAGTCGATAGGTCTTGATATCAGAACCTTTGATGATGCTATGATATTCAAAATAGCTACGATGGTGTTAGCGCATATCAAGGATAGCAGGCAGGGCAGATAATATAATTATTACACAATTTAAAGAAGTAGGAGACAAGTATGGCCAAGAAGCAAACATACGATGAGAAGAGCATAGCAATTTTAGAAGGACTTGAGGCAGTCAGAAAAAGACCGGGTATGTATATAGGAAGTGTCACAACCAAGGGACTAAACCATCTGATATATGAGATTGTGGACAACTCCGTAGATGAGCATCTGGCAGGTGCCTGTGATACCATAAGGGTAACTCTTGAGAAAAACGGTTCGTGTACGGTGGAGGATAACGGACGTGGAATACCTGTAGGTATGCATGCTAAGGGTGTATCTGCGGCGCGTGTTGTATTCTCGACACTGCACGCAGGAGGTAAATTCGACAATTCTGTATATAAGACCAGTGGAGGCCTGCACGGAGTTGGTTCGTCGGTTGTAAATGCATTATCCACATATATGGATGTGGAGATAAGCAGAGATGGCTATATCCACCATGACAGATATGAAAAGGGTGTTCCTGTCGTGGAGCTTGAAAATGGCCTGCTTCCTACTTTAGGCAAAACCAAAAAAACAGGAACAAAGATTAATTTCCTGCCGGATCCGGAGATTTTTGAGAAGACAAGATTCAAGGAAGAGGATGTAAAGAACAGACTGAAGGAGACTGCATATCTCAATCCGAAGCTTACAATCATATACGAGGACAAACGAGGCGATGCGACAGAGCATATTGAGTATCATGAGCCTGAGGGTATTATCGGTTTTGTAAAGGATTTAAATAAAAATATAGAAAAGCTGCATGATGTCATTTACTTTACAGGAGAGAGTGAGAATATAAAGGTTGAGGTGGCTTTTCAGTATACAAGCGAGTTCCATGAAAATATACTTGGTTTTTGTAACAATATATACAATTCTGAGGGTGGAGCGCATATCACAGGCTTTAAGACAGCCTTTACAGGTATTATAAATTCATATGCCAGAGAGCTTGGTATATTAAAGGACAAGGATGCGAATTTTAACGGAGCAGATGTCAGAAACGGCATGACTGCTGTAGTGTCAGTAAAGCATCCTGACCCTAGATTCGAGGGTCAGACAAAGACAAAGCTTGACAATCAGGATGCAAACCGTGCTACTGCCAAAGTGACAAATGACGAGGTACCGCTTTATTTTGACAAGAATCTTGAGGTCTTAAAGACGGTAATATCATGTGCTGAGAAGGCCGCAAAGATTAGAAAAGCTGAGGAGAAGGCAAAGACCAATCTGCTCACAAAGCAGAAGTTTTCCTTTGATTCAAACGGAAAGCTTGCAAATTGTGAGAGCAGGGATGCTTCTAAGTGCGAGATTTTCATAGTCGAGGGAGATTCGGCCGGAGGCTCGGCAAAGATGGCAAGAAACCGTATGTTTCAGGCAATCATGCCGATTCGAGGCAAGATTTTGAATGTTGAAAAGGCAAGTATTGATAAGGTACTGGCAAACGCTGAAATAAAGACAATGATAAATGCGTTTGGCTGCGGATTTTCGGAAGGGTATGGAAATGATTTTGATATAACAAAGCTTCGCTATGACAAAATCATCATTATGGCCGATGCTGATGTGGACGGAGCTCATATCTCCACACTGCTTTTGACTCTGTTCTTCAGGTTTATGCCTGAGCTTATTTTAGAGGGACATGTATATGTTGCCATGCCTCCGCTTTACAAGGCTATTCCGTCAAAGGGTGAGGAAAAATATTTGTATGACGATGCGGAGCTTGACAAGTACAGAAAGACACATACAGGCAAGTTTACGTTGCAAAGATATAAGGGTCTTGGAGAGATGGATGCGGATCAGCTCTGGGATACCACACTAAATCCCGCAACAAGGATGCTAAAGCGTATTGAAATAGAGGATGGGCGCCTGGCAAATGATGTGACATCACTGCTTATGGGTAGTGATGTGCCACCGAGAAAAGAGTTCATATACGAGCATGCGCATGACGCGGAGCTGGATGTGTAAGCATGACGCAGCAGCTTTTGGTTCTCAGTGGTTCTGAATAGTTAAGCAGTATTTATAATCGGAGAAAGACATGGATAGAAATATAGATAACAATGTAGACAACAATATAATTCAGACCGAATATTCGGAGCTGATGCAGAAATCATATATTGACTATGCGATGAGTGTCATTATAGCAAGAGCCCTGCCGGATGTGCGCGATGGGCTTAAGCCTGTACAAAGGCGTACACTTTATGATATGCATGAGCTGGGCATCAGGTACGACAAGCCATACCGAAAGAGTGCGCGTATAGTCGGTGATACAATGGGTAAATATCATCCGCACGGCGATTCATCAATCTATGATGCGATGGTCGTTTTGGCACAGGACTTCAAAAAGGGCATGCCGCTTATCGATGGACACGGTAATTTTGGCTCAATTGAAGGAGACGGAGCCGCTGCCATGCGTTATACTGAGGCAAGACTTCAAAAAATCACACAGGAAGCCTACCTTGCTGATCTTGACAAAAATGTGGTTGATTTCATTCCAAACTACGACGAGACAGAAAAAGAGCCAGAGGTTCTTCCGGTCAAGGTGCCGAACCTTTTGATAAATGGAGCTGAGGGTATAGCAGTCGGCATGGCTACAAGTATTCCGCCACACAATTTTGGCGAGGTGGTGGACGGTGTGATTGCTTATATGAAAAATCCTGATATCACCACAGCCGAGATGATGCAGTATATAAAAAATTGGGGCCTGATTTTCCGACAGGAGGCATTGTTGCAAATCAGGATGATCTTGCAGCAATATATGAGACCGGACAGGGAAAGATAAAAATCCGTGGAAGAATCGAAATAGAGAAGGGGAAGGCAGGAAAGGACAAGCTTGTCATTACGGAAATCCCATACACAATGATTGGTGCCAATATAGGAAAATTCTTAAATGATGTCTATTCACTTGTCGAGTCAAAAGCGACAACGGATATTGTGGACATAACCAACCAATCATCGAAAGAGGGAATAAGAATTGTCTTAGAGCTTAAAAAAGGTGCTGATGTTGAGGCACTTAAGAACCTTTTGTATAAAAAGACAAAGCTGGAGGACACTTTCGGTGTAAATATGCTGGCCGTCGCAAATGGAAGACCTGAGACGCTTGGTCTTGTACCAATCATAAGGCACCATGTCAATTTCCAGTATGAGATTGCAAAAAGAAAGTATGAGACACTTCTTGCAAAGGAGCAGGAGAAAGAAGAAATACAGCAGGGACTCATAAAGGCCTGCAACGTGATAGATCTGATTATTGAAATATTAAGAGGAAGCCGTGACCAGAAAATGGCAAAGGCATGTCTCATAAACGGAGAGACAGAGGGGATTAAATTCAAGTCAAAGGCTTCAGAAGCCATGGCAGCCCAGCTTTGCTTTACTGAGCGTCAGGCAGCTGCTATCCTTGAAATGCGTCTGTACAAGCTGATTGGACTCGAAATTGAGGCTCTGATTAAGGAGCACGAGGAGACCAGGGCAAAGATTGCAGAGTACAGCGATATTTTAGAGCATCGCTCGTCTATGGCAAAGGTCATTATGAAGGAGCTTAAAGCGTTCCGCAAGGAGTATGCAAGGGACAGACGCACGGAGCTTGACAATCTCGAGGAAGCTGTTGTGGTCAAAAAAGAGCTTGAGGTATCGGATGTAGTGCTACTTATGGACCGCTTCGGCTATGTGAAGACAGTAGATACTTCAACCTATGATAGAAACAAAGATACAGCTGACGCAGAGAACAAGCTGATATTAAAGGTCAAAAATATAGATAAGCTGTGCATTTTCACAAACAACGGAAACATGCATCTTGTCAAGGTGTTAGACCTGCCTTACGGCAAATTCCGTGACAAGGGCACACCTATTGACAATGTAAGCAACTATGACAGCAGTAAGGAGAATATAGTATTTATAGCACCTCTTATGGATGTTGAAAAGCACAAGCTTATATTTGGAACGAAGTCAGCCATGATAAAGTTAGTGGATGGTGCTGAGTTTGTGGTGACACGAAAGACTTCGCAGGCCACAAAGCTCATGGATGATGATGAGCTGTTATTTGTTGACATGCTTTCGGAGAATGCTACAATGGTAATGCGTTCAAAGAAGGAGATGTTCCTTCGAATCGACTGTGGCACCATTCCTGAAAAGAAAAAGGCAGCAGTAGGTGTCAGGGGAATGAGGCTTGACAGAGAGGATGAGCTTACTGACATTTATCTGCTTAATGACCAGGAGGAAAAAGAGGTCGAGGTAAAGGGTAAGCAGGTGGCGCTTCACAGGCTGCACATTGCAAACCGTGACACCAAGGGTGTGAAGAAATAATATATCGCATGACAATATAACGTAAAGCATAAACTGTGTACGGTTTTGAGTATGTATGGCCTTAGAACAGTTAAAATATCTGACATGAAAGGAAGCGATGAGCTTGTTGGACAAATTAAGAGAGCTTGGCATTTCAGAAAATCTGATTAAGGAAATTGAAAAGTTTCGCTCGCAGTATCCGGTGGACAAGGAGTATGAGTCAAGAATCCCCGTGCCTACACAGTTTTATTACGGAAGCGATGTGTGGGAGCAGGCTATAACAGCTGTTTTATGTGGAGAAAATCTGCTTTTAGTAGGAGAAAAGGCCACAGGAAAGAATCTTTTCGCAGAGAATCTGGCAGGTGTATTTAACAGACCACGCTGGGATGTGTCATTTCACGTAAATATGGATGCAGCATCACTTATCGGAACCGATACTTTTCGCGCCGGAGAAGTAACCTTCAGGCCGGGACCTGTGTATACAGCGGCAAAAACAGGCGGCTTTGCGGTGCTTGACGAGATAAATATGGCAAAAAGTGAGGCTATGGCAGTGCTTCATGCCACACTTGATTTCAGACGTACAATAGATGTGCCGGGCTATGACAGACTGTCGCTTCATCCGGCAACAAGATTTATTGCCACGATGAATTACGGCTATGCAGGCACAAAGGAGCTAAATGAGGCTCTTGTATCACGTTTTGCGGTAATCCGGATGCCTATGATTTCAAAAGAGAGCCTTGTGAAGCTCATAAAGGAGCATTATCCTGCAATACGTGAAGCGGGAGCAAATGAGCTTGCGGAGGTATTTCTTGAACTGCATACCAAGTGCAAAAATGGCGAAATATCATCAAAGGCACTTGATCTGCGTGGTCTCATCGGTTCAATTGGTATGATGGAAAAGGGCTTAAATATATATACAGCCCTGGATATGGGTATAACAAACAAGAGCTTTGATGAGTATGAGCAGACTCTTATCCGTGATACAATCCGTGCAAGAATCTCAAGGAAGATGAGCAGAGAGCAGCTGTTTTGTTGATATGAGCTTGTGACATATGAAGGAATGGAACATATGGAAGAACAGGATATAAAGGAAGCAAAAAGAGCAAGAAACTTCATATGGATGGCGGCCTGTGACTATGACATAGAGCCGCTTTTTCTGGCATTTGCACCTGATGGATCCGCTGATATTTATCTGAATCTGATTATTGGGCTTGAATACAAGTGGTATGAGCATGACAAGATAGATGCTTTATTCAATCAGCTGACAGGGAAAAACGCCATGCTTTATGAGGGCCTTTTATGGATAGGTTTGGAAAATGCCCTGTATGAAAAGGAGAGACAAACGAGGCCTGCCTTATATGATTTAAGGCTTGAGTACGCGAAAAAGAGCCTTGCAGGAGTCAATAAAAACAGGGAGTATTCGAGGATTGATATAATCAGAAATGCACATTGCAGAAGGATACTTGGAAAACCATCAGGTCTTTGCAAAGAGGATGAAGAGATACTGCATGCTTTTTGTTTTACACCTGATATGACAACGGATGAGATTATAGAAAAAACGAGAGAAAATCTGTGGAAGTATTTTTCGTATAAGCCGATAAAGGTGGCAAAGCCGCAGGGCATATATTTCTTGCAGAAGGTAGCAGGAGCATTTCACTCAATAGGAAAAGTCAGCACACAGTATGTCAGAGCGAATAGCTTTTATGATAAAAATATGGCCTCGGATACAGCAGCTTTGTCTATGGAGCATTCAAAGAGATATCTGTTGCAGTTTGCACTGCAGAAAGATCCAATAGAAGCGAAGCGGTATGTGACAGCCTGTTTTGGAAAAAGCATGTATTCTGACAGGCAACAGGCCGAGCTGGAGAAAAAGCTCTGTGTAGGAAATCACAAAAACTGTCACTTGCTTTTTACCAGAGGTATTTCATCGGAGAAAAAGCAGACTGTACCTGATGAGATTGACAACAAAAGAGAGCGCAGGGAAATTCTTGCATTTACAAAAGAGACAGCCATGCAATACGACAAGAATAAAGAGCATTTTGAAAAAAACATGGCAGTGTATCAAAACAGTATAAGGAGACTTACAGAAAGCCTTAGAATGCACCTGGAGACAGCAGATGAGACATTTATGGATGCTTCAACTCACGGCCGTATAAAGCCTGCGAGAGTATGGAAGGCCCTGTATCTGGACAATCCGCGTGTTTTTGAGCGAAAAGATGAGGTGGAGACGCCGGGCTTTTCTGTCGACATACTGATGGATGCGTCTTCTTCCAGAAAACAGATGCAGCAGAAGATAGCAGCACAGGCATATGTACTGTCAAAGAGCCTGACTAATTGTGGCATACCGGTGCAGATTTACTCATATTGCAGCATAAGAGGCTACACGGTGATGCATATTTTTAAGGAATATGACGATTATGGTGTGGAGGATGAATTATTTCATTTTGTTGTGGCAGGAAATAACAGGGATGGCCTTGCTCTGCGCGCGGCATCACATCTGATGGAGCTAAGTCCAAAGCCAAAGAAGTTACTTTTCATGTTTTCGGATGCAAGTCCCCAGGATGATCAGATAGCAGGGGAGGGAGCCTTTTATAAGGACCGGGAGTACACTGATGCTCTTGCTGTTAAGGACACCGTAAATGAGGTGCAGAGGCTTAAAAACCATGGAATAGACGTAATTGGCATCTTCATGGGAAGTGCACATGACAGTGAGCTTGCAACAAAGATATTCGGCAGAAGTCTCGTGAAGATAAAGAGTATCAACGAGTTTGCCGATGCTGTCGGACGAGTGTTAAATGAGATACTGACCTAGCATTTTAATTAAAAATACAATAAATTTAAAGCAATGGAGATAACAAATGAAAGCAATATTATTTGATTTGGACGGAACGCTGATTGACTCATCAGAGGGCATCACAAAGTCGGCACAATATGCACTTTCACACTTTGGCATAGATGAGCCTGACAGAAACAGTCTGTTTTTCTTTATAGGACCACCGCTCATAAACACATTTATGGAGCATTACGGATTTACTAAGGAGAGAGCACTTGAAGCGGTCGAAAAGTACAGAGAACGCTATAACAAAATAGGTATATTTGAATGTTCGCTTTTTCCGGGGGTAAAGGAATGCATAGAGGCGCTTAAAGCAGCCGGCTATAGGATAGGGCTTGCATCATCAAAGCCGGAAAAATCGTGTGAGCGTATTTTGGAGCATTTTGGAATACTGGATATGTTTGATGAGGTGGTCGGAGCTACATTTGACGGCAGGATAGATACAAAGGAAGAAGTACTTAACGAGGTAATGCGCCGGTGGTCAGACATTCCAAGGGATGAGATGTGTTTAATCGGAGATACTATGTTTGATATCGAGGGAGCAAATCGTGTCAATGTGCCAAGCATAGCGGTAAGCTTTGGATTTGGAGATGTTAACGAGATGGTGAGTGCCGGTGCAAAAGCTGTGATAGATGATATAAGGCAGCTTCCTGATGTACTTTCCAGGCTTTTCGATTAGCTTTTATGAAAATGCAATGCATTGAGACCTGAGGTTATAAACAGTAGATAGGAATGGGATTTCATGAATAAGAATTTAAAATTAAGAGCGATAGTGTGGGAGATAATTGTCCCGATTGTGCTTTACTACATTGTTTTTCTGAGCGCAATGTACTTTATTTTTGCGTTCATCGGACACACAGCTTCGACATACATGATAGCGCAGATAATATCTGCAGCAATTACAATACCATTTATGTATTTTGCAAGCTATAAGCCGACACAACAGATGTTTGTTAAAAAACCAAAGATAGACAGAGCACTTTTATAAATGTGCTATGGGTGATTGTGATTACACTGTTCATTTCATTTGCGCTCAATAATATCATCACCATGTCACCGCTTATCGGGCTCTCAGAAGGATATGCCAGGGCGAATGAGAGCTTTTATGCAAGCACTCTTGTAATTGAGCTGATTGGCTCGGCAATTCTTTCTCCGATTATGGAGGAGCTCGTTTTCAGAGGCATCGTATTTGGAAATATGCGCAAAATAATGAATGTGCCACAGGCTGTATTTTTGTCGGCGCTTTTGTTTGGGCTCATTCATTTTAATATAGTGCAGTTTGTTTATGCGTTTTTACTTGGCCTTGTGCTTGCAGCTTTTATGTATAAGTCAGGGCATGTGTATGCGGCCATGATTGGGCATATTACCGCAAATGCGTTTGCTGTTATAAGGACAGAGACCGGTATTTTGAAGTGGACTGTTGATGGCAGTGTAATGGCATGGGTGGTATCTGTCATGTGCCTTGGTGTTGGTGCTGTGATATTTTATTATTATGCGAAGCACACAGAAGGAACTGTTTAGCATGGACCGAAACGGAGTGTAGACAAAATACGAGTATCGTGCAGTTTTACGAATATGAGCAATGCGATTTAGGATAGTTACCGGATGTTTATAAAAATCAGCTATACAATAAAAAGTATAGCTGATTTTTTTATGATATCAGCCAAGAAAAGTTACTGTAAAGTATACACAATTCAGACACAATTTGCTGAAACAGTGTTTTATGCCTTACTTTATTGAAAAAAGTTTTGGAATTTCAAAAAGTAAATTGTGCGTATAGCCTTATAAAAAAGATAAAAATACAATTATAGTCAGAAAAATAACTTTATAATATTAAGTTATCAAATAATCAGACAATAGCGAGAAAAAAAAAACTGTTTACATTGGGCTTTCATCGTTGTAAAATCATAAACAGGAAATGATTCACTTCTTAATAAGTTATCCGTTAACAAATTTACACTAGGAAAGGAAGAACCTATGAGTAAACAATGGAATGAAAGCACAGCCACAGCTAAGGGATTATATGATCCTCGCTACGAGCATGATAACTGTGGAATTGGTGCAGTAGTAAATATCAAAGGTATCAAAACACATGAGACAGTCGAGAATGCTTTAAAGATTGTTGAGAACTTAAAGCACAGAGCCGGAAAAGACGCTGACGGTAAGACCGGAGACGGTGTCGGCATCCTGCTTCAGATTTCTCATAAGTTTTTTAAGAAGGTTACAAAGCCACTTGGAATAGAGCTTGGAGATGAGAGAGATTACGGTGTGGGAATGTTTTTCTTCCCTAATGATGAGTTCAAGACTATTCAGGCAAAGAAGATGCTTGAGGTTATCGTGGAGAAGGAGGGGCTTGAGTTCCTCGGATGGAGAGAAGTGCCTACAGAGCCTGATAAGCTTTCTAAAAAAGCCAGAGACTGTATGCCATGCATCATGCAGTGCTTTGTAAAGAGACCTGAGGATGTTGAGAGAGGACTTGAGTTTGACAGAAAGCTGTATGTTGCAAGACGTGTTTTCGAGCAGTCAAACGACAATACATATGTGGTTTCCTTCTCAAGCAGAACAATAGTATATAAGGGAATGTTCCTTGTAGAGCAGCTCAGACAGTTCTTCATGGATTTACAGGATCCTGATTATGAGTCAGCAATCGCCACAGTACATTCAAGATTCTCTACAAATACAAACCCAAGCTGGGAGAGATCTCATCCAAACAGATTTATCGTGCACAATGGTGAGATTAACACTATTCTTGGAAACTCTGACAAGATGTCAGCACGTGAGGAGAACATGGAGTCTCCTAAGCTTAAAAAAGAGTTCCAGAAGGTTTTGCCGGTTATCAATGCGGCAGGATCTGACTCAGCAATGCTTGATAATGCGCTTGAATTCCTGGTAATGAGTGGTATGGAGCTTCCACTTGCCGTTATGATAATGATTCCTGAGCCATGGGCAAACAATTCAATCATGACTCAGAAGAAGAAGGATTTCTACCAGTATTACGCTACAATGATGGAGCCATGGGATGGTCCGGCTTCAATCGTATTCTCAGATGGTGATTTAGTCGGAGCAGTGCTTGACAGAAACGGACTTCGTCCATCACGTTACTATGTGACAGATGATGATTATCTTATCCTTTCATCTGAGGTCGGAGTGCTTGAGATTGACCCTACAAAGATTGTGAAAAAGGATCGTCTCCGTCCGGGAAAGATGCTCCTTGTGGATACTGTTGCAGGAAAAATCATAGATGATGATGAGCTCAAGGAGAGATATGCAGACAAGCAGCCTTATGGTGAGTGGATTGACAGATACATGGTAAATCTTAAGGATTTAAAGATTCCTAACCAGAGAGTGCCTGAGTATACAAAGGAAGAGCGCCAGAGAATGCAGAGAGCCTTCGGTTACACATATGAGTCACTCAAGGATTCAATCCTTCCTATGGCTAAAAATGGTGTTGAGGGCACAGCGGCCATGGGTACTGATACACCGCTTGCAGCTTTATCAGGTAACAGGGAGCCGTTATTCAACTACTTTAAGCAGCGCTTCGCACAGGTAACAAACCCGCCTATCGATTCAATCCGTGAGGAGGTTGTCACATCAACCACACTCTATATCGGTGAGGCCGGAAACGAGCTTGAGGAAAAGCCGGAAAACTGCCGTGTACTTAAGATTAACAACCCAATCCTTACAAACACTGACCTTATGAAGATTAAGAATTTAAAGGCAGATGGCTTTAAGGTAGAGGTTTTACCTATTATATATTACAAGAACACAAGTCTTGAGAAAGCTGTAGACAGACTTTATATAGAGGCTGACCGTGCATACAGGGACGGAGCCAACATTATTATCCTTTCAGACAGGGGCGTTGATGAGAACCACGTTGCAATTCCTTCACTGCTTGCAGTTGCTGCATTGCAGCAGTATCTTGTAAAGACAAAAAAGAGAACATCGCTTTCGCTCATTCTTGAGTCAGGAGAGCCGAGAGAGGTTCATCATTTTGCTACACTGCTTGGCTTTGGTGCAAGTGCAATCAACCCTTATCTGGCACAGGATACAGTTAAGCAGCTTGTTGACGAGCATATGCTTGACAAGGATTATTATGCAGCAATCGATGATTACAACCATGCAATCATCACAGGTATCGTAAAAATTGCAGCAAAGATGGGTATTTCAACCATCCAGTCATATCAGGGCTCAAAGATTTTTGAGGCAATCGGTATTGACAAGAGTGTTATTGACAAGTATTTCACAAATACAGTAAGCCGTATCGGTGGAATTACATTACAGGATATCGAGAACGATGTGAATGAGCTTCACTCTGCGGCCTACGATCCGCTCGGACTTGAGACAGATGTTACACTTGACAGCAAGGGCAGACACAAGATGAGAAGCGGAGCTGATGACCATCTGTACAATCCGGCTACAATCCATCTTCTCCAGCAGTCGACACAGCGCGGTGACTACAATATGTTCAAGCAGTACACAGCACTTGTGGACGAGGAAGAGAAAAATACAAACATCCGTGGACTCATGGATTTCAACTATCCTAAGAAGGGTGTCAAGCTCGAGGAGGTTGAGAGCGTTGACTCAATTGTGACACGTTTCAAGACAGGTGCTATGTCATACGGATCTATTTCCAAGGAAGCACATGAGACACTTGCAATTGCCATGAACCATCTGCACGGAAAATCAAATACCGGTGAGGGTGGAGAGGACAAGGATCGTCTCACAATCGGAAAAGACGGAAAGAACCGCTGTTCAGCAATCAAGCAGGTTGCTTCAGGACGTTTTGGTGTCACAAGCAGATACTTAACAAGCGCACAGGAGATTCAGATTAAGATGGCACAGGGTGCTAAGCCGGGTGAGGGCGGACACTTACCAGGAAAGAAGGTTTATCCTTGGATTGCAAAGACAAGACTTTCAACACCGGGTGTTGCACTCATCTCTCCACCACCACACCACGATATTTATTCTATCGAGGATTTGGAGCAGCTTATATTCGACTTAAAGAATGCAAACAGAGATGCAAGAATCTCAGTCAAGCTCGTTTCTGAGGCCGGTGTAGGAACTGTTGCGGCAGGCGTTGCAAAGGCCGGAGCACAGGTAGTGCTTATCTCAGGCTACGACGGAGGAACAGGAGCCGCACCTAGCAGCTCAATCCATAATGCGGGACTTCCATGGGAGCTTGGACTTGCAGAGACACACCAGACTCTTCTTATGAATGGTCTTAGAAATAAAGTAAGAATTGAGACAGACGGTAAGCTGATGAGTGGCCGTGATGTGGCAATAGCAGCGTGTCTTGGAGCCGAGGAATTCGGTTTTGCGACAGCTCCGCTTGTAACAATGGGTTGCGTAATGATGAGAGTATGTAACTTGGATACATGTCCGGCAGGAATTGCTACACAAAACCCTGAGCTTCGTAAGCGCTTTGCAGGAAAGCCGGAGTACGTTGAGAACTTCATGCGTTTCATCGCTGAAGAGCTTCGTGAGTATATGGCAAAGCTTGGCGTAAAGACAGTGGATGAGCTCGTTGGACGTGGAGATCTCTTAAAGAAGCGTGATAATCTAAGCGAGAGACAGTCAAAGATTGACCTTGACTGTATACTTAATAATCCGTTTGACGGCAAAAAGCAGAGTGTTATCTTCGATCCTAAGCAGGTATATGACTTTGAGCTTTCAAAGACAAAGGATATGACTGAGATCATGACACAGCTTAAGAGCGCACTTGAGAGCGGACAAAAGCGCGCGATTGAGATTGAGGTAACAAATACAAACAGATCTCTCGGAACAATATTTGGTTCTGAGATTACAAAGAAATATGACGATACGCTGGATGAAGACACGTTTGTTATCAAGTGTAACGGTGCAGGCGGACAGAGCTTTGGAGCATTTATCCCTAAGGGACTTACACTTGAGCTTGTCGGAGATTCAAATGATTACTTCGGAAAGGGTCTTTCAGGTGGAAAGCTCATCGTATATCCACCTGCAGGAGTCAAGTTTGAGAAGGATGATAATATCATCATCGGAAACGTAGCACTTTACGGAGCTACAAGCGGTAAGGCCTTCATAAACGGTGTTGCCGGTGAGCGTTTCTGCGTAAGAAATTCCGGTGCAACAGCAGTAGTTGAGGGTGTCGGCGATCATGGCTGTGAGTACATGACAGGTGGCCGCGTAGTTATCCTTGGAAAGACTGGAAAAAACTTTGCAGCAGGTATGAGCGGTGGAATAGCATATGTGCTTGACGAGGACAATGACCTTTACATGAGAACCAACAAGCAGATGGTATTTACTGAGGAGGTCTCAAACAAGTACGATGTATTAGAGCTTAAGGAAATGATAAAAGAGCATGTAACACTTACAAACTCAGAAAAGGGTAAGGAAATCCTTGATCATTTCAGTGAGTATCTTCCTAAGTTCAAGAAGGTTATTCCTTACGATTACAACCGTATGCAGATGGCTATTGTACAGATGGAAGAAAAGGGTCTTAACGCAGAGCAGGCACAGATTGAGGCATTTTATGCCAGCACAAGAGGCTAAGGAGGACGCAGATAATGGGAAAACCAACAGGATTTATGGAATATGACAGATGCGAAGCAGCGTCTGTAGAGCCTAAGGAGCGTATTAAGAACTTTAACGAGTTCCATGTGTTCCTTTCAAAAGAAAATCAGCAGAAACAGGCTGCCCGTTGTATGGACTGCGGAGTTCCTTTCTGCCAGTCGGGAATGACAATAGCAGGCATGACATCAGGCTGTCCTCTGCACAACCTGGTTCCGGAGTGGAATGACCTTGTATATACCGGCAACTGGGAGCAGGCATATAATCGTCTGCACAAGACCAATAATTTCCCTGAGTTTACATCAAGAGTCTGCCCGGCACTGTGCGAGAAGGCATGTACATGTGGACACTGGGGTAGTCCGGTATCAGTCAGGGACAATGAGCATGGTGTAATAGAGACTGCATATGCAAACGGATATGCAGCTCCAAAGCCACCAAAGGTCAGAACCGGCAAGAAGGTGGCAATCATTGGTTCGGGCCCTTCAGGACTTGCGGCAGCAGACCAGCTTAACCAGAGAGGCCATGAGGTTACAGTATATGAGAGAGAGGACCGAGTCGGCGGCCTGCTCATGTATGGTATTCCAAATATGAAGCTCGATAAGAGCATTATTGACAGAAAAGTTAATATAATGAAGGAAGAGGGCATTCATTTTGTCACAGGCTGTGATGTCGGAAAGGATATAAAGCCGGCAGAGCTTTACAAGAAGTATGACAGGGTAATCCTTTGCTGTGGTGCCAAAAATCCAAGAGACATAAAGGCAGACGGAAGAGATGCAAAGGGTATTTACTTTGCTGTTGATTACCTTACCCAGAATACAAAGAGCCTTTTAAATTCAAACCTGACAGATGGCAAGTTTGTATCTGCAAAGGGCAAAAATGTGGTCATTATCGGTGGCGGTGACACAGGAAACGACTGTGTCGGAACTGCAATCCGTCAGGGCGCCAAATCAGTCACACAGCTTGAGATGATGCCTTGTCCGCCTACAGAGCGTGCCGCAAACAATCCGTGGCCACAGTGGCCAAAGGTCTTAAAGACAGACTACGGCCAGGAGGAAGCCATTGCAGTATTCGGACATGATCCACGTATCTATAAGACAACCGTAAAAGAGTTCCACAAGGACAAAAACGGCAACCTAAAGGAGCTTACAATTGTAAGTCTTGAGAGTAAAAAGGACGAGAAGACAGGCAGGTTCATGATGGTTCCGGTAGAGGGATCAGAGAAAAAGCTTCCGGCAGAGCTTGTGCTTATAGCAGCAGGCTTCCTTGGAACAGAAAGCTACGTGGCAAAGGCATTTGGTGTAGAGCTCAATGCCAGAACAAACGTAAGTACACAGGAGGGACATTACGCTACAAACGTAAAAAACGTATACGTGGCAGGTGATAATCACCGTGGACAGTCCCTTGTAGTATGGGCTATCAGAGAGGGACGTGAGGCTGCCAGAGAGGTTGATGAGAGTCTCATGGGATATTCATATCTCTCAGTACAGTAACAAATTATTGTAGCAATTCTCCTTAATAAATTTTATTTCATACATTTTATATCAAAATCCCGGTGCATTGTACCGGGATTTTTGACATACAAAATTACTGCTTTCTAAAGGTGTTGGCACTGTGGATAAACTAATTGAAATTTGACTTATAAGATGTTAAGATAGCAGTGTTTGACATGATAATAATAATATTAGGAGCAGCAAATGAGTAAAACAGTATTTTTTGACATAGACGGAACAATATGGGACGATGACATGGTAATTCCTGAAAGCACCCTAGAGGCTGTGGCAGCCCTCAAGGCAAACGGACATCTGGCATTTATATGTACAGGACGTGCCAGAGCCAGTGTGAGGTCAGAGAAGCTATTAAATATGGGTTTTGATGGAATAATTGCGGCATGTGGCAACTATATTGAAATGGATGGCAAAGTAATATACGAAAATGACCTGAGCGCAGATATGGTACAAAAGGTCATAAGGGTGCTTTCTGAGTGTAAAATGCCTGTAGTGCTTGAGGGCTGCCACAGACTACTGGATAGATGACGAGGGCTTTGAGAATGATCCGTATGTGGATTACCTTTTTGAGTCACTTGGTGAGCATGCACATATAATAAGAGGATATGACGGCGAGATAAGAATTAATAAATTCTCTGCTGACGTGATAGATGGTACTGATTATGAACGTGTGAAGGCCGAGTTTGCCGATGATTTTCTGATACTTGAGCATGTGGAAAATGTAGTGGAGTTCGTGCCGAAGGGAACCTCAAAGGCAACCGGCATCAAATGGCTGTGCAATCATCTGGATATCCCGCTTGATGAAACCTATGCGATAGGCGACAGTGTAAATGACCTTGAAATGCTTGAGAGTGTAGGACATGGAATCGCGATGGGCAACTCAATGCCACCGGTTAAAGAAATTGCGGAATATGTCACATCGGATATTTCAGATGATGGAGTGAAAAATGCGTTAAAGCATTACGGATTGATATAGAAAATGTAAAATAAATATTAAAATGAAATATCACTGTTGACATTGAAATGCAATAGTGATATTTTATTTACAGAAAGAAATTAGCACTCGAAAGAAATGAGTGCTAACAGAGATAAAAGGAGGCAATACAATGAAATTAGTTCCATTATCAGACAGAGTAGTATTAAAGCAGTTAGAAGCAGAGGAAACAACAAAATCGGGAATCATCCTTACAAGTTCAGCACAGGAGAAGCCACAGGAGGCTGAGGTTATCGCAGTAGGACCTGGCGGAATGGTTGACGGCAAGGAAGTTAAGATGCAGGTAACAGTCGGACAGAAGGTTATTTATTCTAAATACGCAGGCACAGAGGTTAAGCTTGACGGAGAAGAGTACATCATCGTTAGACAGAATGATATTCTTGCAGTAGTAGAGTAAGATTAATTTACGGATAGAAGCTAAAGATCCGGTACGTTTTACATATCCGGTCATAGCTGCTTACATTTTGGAATTAAATATCAAATATATAAATAAATAGAAAGGTCGTATAAATCATGGCAAAGGAAATTAAATATGGCTCAGAAGCCAGAGCAGCACTTGGAGCTGGAGTAGATAAATTAGCAAATACAGTCAGAGTAACACTTGGACCAAAAGGAAGAAACGTAGTACTTGACAAATCATACGGTGCTCCACTGATCACAAACGATGGTGTTACAATCGCAAAAGAGGTTGAGCTTGAGGATGCTTTCGAGAACATGGGAGCACAGCTTGTCAAGGAAGTTGCCACAAAGACAAATGATGTAGCAGGAGACGGAACAACAACAGCTACAGTTCTTACACAGGCAATGGTTCAGGAAGGAATGAAGAACCTTGAGGCAGGAGCAAACCCAATCGTGCTTCGTCGTGGTATGAAGAAGGCTACAGACAAAGCTGTTGAGGCACTTAAGGATATGAGCCAGAAAGTAAAAGGCAAAGAGCAGATCGCTAAGGTTGCAGCTATCTCAGCAGGAGATGAGGAAGTTGGTAATCTCGTAGCAGACGCTATGGAAAAGGTTACAAACGATGGTGTTATCACAATTGAAGAGTCAAAGACAATGCAGACAGAGCTTGACCTTGTAGAAGGTATGCAGTTCGACAGAGGATACCTCTCAGCATATATGTGCACAGATATGGATAAGATGGAAGCAGTACTTGATGATCCGTATATCCTTATTACTGACAAGAAGATTTCCAACATCCAGGATATTCTTCCATTACTTGAGAAGATTGTTCAGGCCGGTGCAAGACTTCTTATCATCGCTGAGGATGTTGAGGGCGAGGCTCTTACAACACTTATCGTTAATAAGCTGCGTGGTACATTCAACGTAGTAGCTGTCAAGGCTCCTGGATATGGTGACAGAAGAAAAGCAATGCTTGAGGATATCGCAATCCTTACAGGTGGTCAGGTAATCAGCTCAGATCTTGGACTTGAGCTCAAGGATACAACAATCGATATGCTTGGCCGTGCTAAGTCAGTTAAGGTTCAGAAGGAGAACACAGTCATCGTTGACGGTGCCGGAGACAAGGATGCTATCGCAGGCAGAGTAAGCCAGATCCGTGGTCAGATTGATGAGACAACATCTGAGTTTGATAAAGAAAAATTACAGGAGCGTCTTGCCAAGATGGCAGGCGGTGTAGCAGTTATCCGTGTAGGTGCTGCAACAGAGACAGAGATGAAAGAGGCTAAGCTTCGTATGGAGGATGCCCTTAACGCTACAAGAGCAGCAGTTGAAGAGGGAATCATCGCAGGTGGTGGATCAGCATATATCCATGCATCAAAGAAGGTTGCAGAGCTTGTTGATACACTTGAGGGCGATGAGAAGACAGGTGCAAAGGTTATCCTTAAAGCACTCGAGGCTCCACTTTACTATATCGCTGCAAATGCAGGACTTGAAGGTGCAGTAATCATCAACAAGGTAAAGGAGTCAGCTCCTGGAACAGGCTTCAACGCAGCTACAGAAGAGTATGTAGACATGGTTGAGAGCGGAATACTTGATCCTGTAAAGGTTACAAGAAGTGCATTACAGAATGCAACATCAGTAGCTTCAACACTCCTCACAACAGAGTCAGCAGTAGCTACAATTAAAGAGGACACTCCAGCAATGCCAGCCGGAGCCGGCGCCGGAATGGGCATGATGTAATCGTAGACAATGAGGAAAATAAAAAATCAGAGGCAAGCTCGCTTGCCTCTGATTTTTTATTTGACGAATGTCCGGATATGAGCAAGAAGCACGCAAGTGCGGATTGCGAATATACGGAGGCTGGTGTAAGCCAGCCGTGTCTACTATGTAGGTAAAATAACGCCACTGTCCATCAAAAACTTCTTTTCAAACAATTACACCTATGGTATAATGGGCGGTGTTGGAAAAAATACGACAACGAATATTTATATCGGAGTGAGAATTAATGAGTAAGGTTATAGTAGTTACCGATTCAAACAGCGGTATCACACCTGACGAGGCAAAGAAGCTTGGAGTTGAGGTGATTCCAATGCCTTTTTACATCGATGAGCAGATGTATTATGAGAATATCGATCTGACGCAGGAGCAGTTCTATGAGAAGCTTACGGCAGGCGGCGATATCAAGACATCTATGCCTTTGGTTGGTGATGTAACAGATAAATGGGATGAGTTATTAAAGGAAAATGATGAGATTGTATACATTCCAATGTCATCAGGTCTTTCAAGCTCATGTGAGACAGCATATATGCTCTCGCAGGATTATGACGGCAAAGTGCAGGTAGTCAATAATCAGAGAATATCAGTTACAATGCGCCAGTCGGTTATAGATGCGAAGAACCTGGCAGAAGCAGGAAAAAATGCAGCTGAGATAAAGCAGATATTAGAGGATGCAAAGTTTGAGTCTTCCATATATATCATGGTAGATACTCTTAACTACCTCAAAAAGGGTGGTAGAATCACGCCAGCAGCGGCAGCTCTTGGCACACTTTTAAAGCTTAAACCGGTGCTTCAGATTCAGGGTGAGAAGCTTGATGCATTTGCAAAGGCACGTACCGTAAAGCAGGCAAAGAGCATCATGATAGATGCCATGAAGTCGGATTTTGAGAAGCGCTTCAATAATCCGGATGGCAGCCAGATAAATCTTGAAATGGCATACACGCATGATATTGCAGCAGCGGAGGCATTTAAGGAAGAGGTTCAGGCAGCATTTCCAAATAACGAGATAGTCATGAATCCGCTTTCACTTTCGGTCTCATGCCATATAGGGCCCGGAGCGCTTGCAATAGCCTGCTCTAAGAAGATAGAGTATTGTAATAAATAATTATTAATAGTTACAAAGCATAATAAATATACCACTAAAATCAAGCAGTAACATGGCACAATGTGTCGTGTCAGAAAATACAAGGGAGGCATGTAAAATGTCAAAGGTAGATGTAGTAATAGGATGTTTCTATGGTGATGAAGGAAAAAATGGTAAGGTAATTGATTACCTTGCAGCAGACGCTGATGTAGCAGTAAGATGCACAGGCGGAGACAATGCCGGTCACACAATCAAAGCAAACGGTGTTAAATATGCAATGCACCTTATTCCGTCAGGTCTCTTATCAGGACATACAATCGGAGTGATCGGAAACGGAGTAGTTTTAAATCCGCAGGTTCTTTTAGAGGAAATCAACAACTTAAAGGAGCACGGATATGATGTAGATAAATACTTAAAAATCAGTGACAAAACGCATGTCATTTTCCCATATCACAGTAAGCTTGATGTGGCGCTTGAGAAGGTGAGAAAGGCAAAGAAAATCGGTACTACAGGAAAGGGTATCGGACCTTCATACTGCGATAAGTATGAGAGAAGCGGAATCAGAATGGAGGATTTATACGCACCTGATTTCAAGGAGCGCCTTAAGGAGCAGACAGAGCTCAAGCTTGCACTTCTTAAGGTATATGATCCTGAGACTGATTATACAAAGGAGCTTGATTTCGACAAGATGTTTGCAGAGTACAGTGACTATGCAGCACAGCTTGAGCCATATGTATGTGATACAATCACACTCTTACACAAGGCACTTGAGGATGACAAAAAGGTGGTTGTTGAGGGAGCACAGGCTACACTCCTTGATATCGACTTTGGTTCATATCCATATGTTACATCATCAAATCCTACAATCGGTGGCATCCTTACAGGAACAGGTCTTTCTGCTTCAGATATCGGAAATGTATACGGTGTCATCAAGGCATACTCAAGCCGTGTAGGTGAGGGACCATATGTGACAGAGCTTCTTGACGCAACCGGAGACAGAATCCGTGAGCTCGGACATGAGTACGGCACCACAACAGGCCGCCCGAGAAGATGTGGATGGTTAGACCTTGTCACATTAAAATATGCTAAGCGTCTTAACGGACTTACAGCACTTTCTGTAAACCATCTCGACACAATCGGCAAGTTTGATACAATAAAAGTCTGCATCGGCTACGATGTAAACGGTGAGGTAACAGAGGATTTTACCACAAATCTCAAGGTTTTAAACAACGCAAAGCCTGTATATGAGGAGCTAAAAGGTGGCTGGGGAGATGAAATTGCAAGCTGTAAGACTTTCGAGGAGCTTCCTGAGAATGCACAGAAATACATCAGCTTCATAGAGAAATACATCGGAGTACCTGTTAAGTTCATCGGAACAGGTGCTGAAAGAGAAGCTATGATTGTGCGCGCAGACAATTAGTACCCAGACAATTAGTACAGCTAAAATATCATAGTATTAAAATTATAAATAATGTACAAAAGAGTGTTCAGAATTCACAAATTGAACACTCTTTTTTTATACTCTAATATCATAATAATTTAGTAGGAAGGAGTATTACTGTGATAGAAATTAGTAATCTCGTAAAGAAATATGGCGACCATATAGCCGTAGATCATCTTTCGCTGACTGTTGAGCCGGGAAAGATATACGGACTTTTGGGACCAAACGGCGCCGGAAAGTCAACCACCATGAATATTGTTACCGGATATATCGGTGCTGATGGTGGAACAGTAAAGATAAACGGCTATGATATATTTGCACAGCCTGAGGAAGCAAAAAAATGTATCGGATACCTGCCGGAGATACCACCGCTTTATGTGGATATGACGGTATATGAGTATCTCAAATTTGTAGCAGAGCTCAAAAAGCTCGACAGGAAAAAGAGAAAAGAAATGATAGCAGATGCCATGGACATGACCGGCATCACGGAGGTGAAATCGTCTCATAAAGAACCTTTCCAAGGGCTACAGACAAAGAGTGGGTTTCGCCCAGGCACTGCTTGGCTACCCGGAAATCATCATACTGGATGAGCCTACAGTTGGACTTGATCCAAAGCAGATAATAGAGATTCGTGAGCTTATTAAAAAGCTTGGAGAAAATCATACGGTGATACTGAGCTCACATATTTTAAGTGAGATAAGTGCGGTGTGTGATCATGTGTTTATCATATCAAAGGGTAAGCTTGTAGCAAGTGATGCCACAGAGAACCTGATTAATCTCATGTCAAAGAACCAGGAAATTAACCTTGTCCTCAAATCAGACGAGATTGGTGCAAGAGGAATGCTTGAGAAGATAGTAAATGTTGATAAGGTCACATTTGAAAAGTCTGAGGAAGAGAAAACAGTGAAGGCTAAGGTTATAGCAAAAGCAAACTGCGATATACGTGAGGAAATATTTGAGCTTGCAAGTGCAATGCATATGCCAATCCTTGAGATGCATACTGTTGTGAAGTCACTCGAGGACGTATTCCTTGAGCTTACAGGGGAAGGAGATGAGAAATAATGCTTGCAATATTTAAAAGAGAATTCAAATCATATTTCCAAAACGTTATAGGATGGCTGTTTGTTGCAGCACTTCTTGCAGTGTATGGCCTATATTTTTATGTATACAATCTGAAAAACGGTTATCCGTATATCTCATATGATTTAAATGGAATAGGTTTTATTATGATGATTGCAGTGCCAATCCTCACGATGAGATCGCTTTCTGATGAGAAAAAGACAAAGACAGATCAGCTTATGCTGACATCGCCTGTATCTGTCGGAAGGATTGTAGCAGGAAAATATTTTGCAATGGCAGCAGTATACACCATAGTCATAGCGCTTTTTGCACTTTCACCGCTCGTGTTGTCAATTTACGGCAAGGTGGCGCTCAGTGAAGCGTATGTGGCTTTGTTTGGCTACTGGCTTTACGGTTTATCATGCATCGCCGTGGGACTTTTTATATCGTCCATATCTGAGAGTGTGATAATATCTGCAATACTTACATTTGCGGCATTATTCCTCTCATACATGATGCAGTCCATCACAGGGCTCATCTCGTCAAGTGGGAATCTGCTCACAAAGGTGCTTAATTGCTTTGATTTGTACACACCATTTGAGAATTTTGTGAGTGGCTGCTTTAGTGTCACATCGGCAGTTTATTATGTGACGGTTATTTTGCTTTTATGCTTCTTGACGACGCAGTCTATCCAGAAGAGAAGATGGGCATTTTCAAAGAAGATGATAGGCACAGGGGCATTTTCAGCAGGAATGATTGTCATAATGTGTGCAATCTGTGTGGTTGTAAATCTTGTAGTGACAGCGCTTCCTGCTAAGTACACATCAATTGACTGTTCGGCTACAAAGCTGTACTCGCTCACAAACGATACAAAGGACAGGGTAAGTAAGCTCGATGAGGATATCACAATCTATGTTTTGAATTCCAAGAAATCAAAGGATGCAAAGATAGATGAGACAATCAACAGATACAAGGATCTTTCGAGTCATATAAAGGTAAAATATGTAGACCCGGCGACAAGCCCGAAGTTTTATCAGGATTACACAGACACGACACCTACCACAAACAGCCTTATCATCGAGAGCAAAAACCGTTCAAAGGTGATTGATTACAATGATATATATGAATATGACAGCTCATCATATTATTACGGATACCAGTCGCAGTCTAGCATCACAGGCTATGATGCCGAGGGACAGATTACAAGTGCCATAGAGTATGTCACAATGGATGCAGATGAGCTCCCGGTAATTTATCAGATAACCGGACACAATGAAACGGAAATAGGAAGCAATTTCCAGAATGTTGTAAGCAAGGCAAATGCAAATCTTAAGAGTTTAGAGCTCTTTAACGAGGAAAAGGTGCCGGAGGATGCAACAGCCATTATCATTAATTCTCCGACTGTTGATTTCAACGAGGAAGACGCACAGAAGGTGATTGATTATTTAAATGGCGGTGGAAAGGCACTGATTGTCGGCTGCTATGCATATAATGACGAGCTTGCAAACTTTAACAAGATACTTTCGGCTTACAATGTCAGCTTCAAGACCGGTGTGGTAGCTGAAAATGACAGCTCAAAATATTATCAGAATCCTCTCTACCTGCTTCCAACGGTTGAGACGACAGATTACACCTCAGATGCAACAGACGGATATGTATTCCTGGCAGGAAGCTGTGCAATCAGTTATCCTGAGGATACAGATGATGTGACATATACAAAGCTGCTTTCTACATCAGACAGCGCAGTTTTAAAGAAGGACTGGAAGAATATCACCACATCGAAGGCAGAGGACGCAGATGAGAACGGACCGTTTACTACAGGTCTTGCTGTAAATGATTCAAGCACCGGCGCATCGATTGTTGTGTTTGGTACGCCTTATGTGGTTGATGATTCATATGACAATGCCGTTTCCGGCAACAATGCAGACATGTTCAAGGATGTTATCACATCAATGACCGGAAATGTTGAGCTTGCATCAAGTGTGATACCGGTGAAGGATTACACCTTAAGCAATATCACTATAAATACGCTGCAGGCGGTTGTTACGGGACTTATCATAATGATTGCTGTACCGATACTGCTTATAATCATAGGAATCGTTGTATGGGTAATGAGGAGAAAAAAGTAGATTACAGGCAAAAAAGCGTATAGGAAATAGGAGAAATAATGAATGAATAAGCAAAAACGCACTTTTGTGATACTTGCGATAGTTCTGGCAGCCTGCCTGGCGGGCTACCTGGGGCTTCTAAATTACAATAAATATAAAAGTGATGATGATTCAGAGAGCGAAAGCGACAGTGTTGAGGCACTTTCGCTTGACTCATCGGATGTCAAATCGCTCTCATTTCTGATTGACGGTCAGGAGTATAGCTTCAGCCGTATAAAGTCAGAGGATACCTCCGATGAGACTGAGTCAACGGAGTCTGAGAAAACAGATACCAATTCCGAAAGCAGTACAGACGATGATGACCAGTGGGTCTGCGATAATGACACCTCTCTTAAAATCAATACAAGCAAGGTTACATCACTGCTTGGAAACGCTACAAGCATCACAGCTTCAAAGAAATTTGATTCAGATGCGGATACATCTGATTTTGGACTGGATGAGCCACAGAATGTCGTAAAGCTAAGCACTGCCGACAAGACATATACCATAACAATCGGTGAGAAAAACGCTATGCTTGGTGAGTACTATATCAAGGTAAATGATGATGTATATCTTTCAAGCACCACAATCCTTGGAACAATTCCGGATTCTATAGATGATATGATTGCAACGGAAGACAGTGAGAGTACTGAGACTGAAAGTGAGTAGCAACGGATTGATAAGTTACAATTTGAAAAGAAATTAAGAAATAGTTCATCCTTTTTTAATGAAATAGGTATTGAAATCATGCTTATGTTGTACCATTATTATTGTGTAGAATAATAATGGACAAACGGTGAATAGCATGAATCAGATGAACAAAGACAGCTACAGCATAAATATCACAGGCCTTACCGATGAAGAGGTAAGGCAGAGAGTGGAGGAAGGACTTACCAACAGAGCTGATATATCTACAGACAAGACAACAAAGGAAATTGTGATTTCAAACGTTTTCACATATTTTAACCTTATATTTCTTGTCATAACGATACTTCTCATAATGGTAGGTTCTTTCAGAAATCTGACATTTCTGCCTATAATTATTGGAAATACGGTAATCGGAATCGTTCAGGAAATCCGCGCAAAAAAGACTCTTGAAAAAATGAGTTTACTGAATGCTCCGCGTGCGGATGTCATCAGAAACGGCAGCGTAAAGCAGATTAGTACGGAGGAACTTGTAAAGGACGATGTGATTTTACTTACCGCAGGAAAGCAGATTTGTGCGGATGCGGTTGTGATATCCGGAAATATACAGGTAAATGAATCACTGCTAACAGGTGAAGCTGATGAGGTAGAAAAGACAGAGGGCAGCACTCTCATGTCGGGAAGCTTTGTTGTATCGGGAGAGTGCTATGCACGGCTTGAAAAGGTCGGTAATGAATCATATATCTCAAAGCTGAGCCTTGAGGCAAAATCAATGGGCGGCAAGGAGCAGTCAGAGATGATACGCTCCATCAATTTGATTGTCAAATGGGTTGGCATAGTTATTATTCCGATTGGGCTTATATTGTTCTGGCAGAGCCATTTTGTGAATGGTGAGTCTATCACAAAGAGTGTTACATCGACAGTTGCAGCGATTATAGGAATGATACCGGAGGGCTTGTATCTGCTGACCACAGTGGCGCTTGCATTAAGCACTATGAAGCTTGCAAGGAAAAAGGTTTTGCTTCATGATATGAAAAGTATTGAGACGCTTGCGCGTGTGGATGTGCTTTGTGTGGATAAAACGGGCACAATTACTGAGCCTGATATGAAGCTTAAGGAAATTTTTCTCTGTAAAAACAGTGGAGCAGATGGTACACAGACAGCTTTGACATTAGATGAGCTTAAAAGTCTTATTTTAGATTATGCAAATGCTTCGGTTGACAACAATGCGACTATGCTCGCACTAAAAGCATATGCGGCGGATGCTTTGACAAATAATACATCTGCACTGCATCGTACAGCGGTTTCACAGCAGGCATTCTCGTCGAGTCTCAAATATGGCAGCGTTACCTTTTCTGATGGAACATATCTGCTCGGAGCGCCGGAGTTTATCATGCACGAAGACTTTGCGCGCATTGAGGAAGAAATAATACCATACGCTGACAAAGGCGACAGAGTACTTTTATTTGCAAGGTATGATGGGGAAAACGTGGAGAATGGCATAAATGGCAGCGTTACTCCGCTTGGATTTGTGGCACTTGCCAATCCTATCAGAGAGAATGCGGTAAAGACCTTTGAGTATTTCAAGAGTCAGGGTGTTGCGATAAAGGTTATTTCAGGTGACAATCCGCGTACTGTTTCAAGGATTGCCATACAGGCAGGAATAGAAAGTGCAGAAAGCTTTGTTGATGCGGCAACACTTGATACTGAGGATAAAATAGCCGATGCAGTGAATAAATATACTGTATTCGGACGAGTGACACCAAAGCAGAAGAAACAGCTTGTAAAGGCTTTACAGGCTAAAGGTCATACAGTTGCGATGACAGGAGACGGAGTCAACGATATACTTGCCATGAAGGATGCCGACTGCAGTGTGGCTATGGCATCGGGAAGTGAGGCGGCAGCCCAGGCAGCCCAGGTTGTCCTTTTGGACTCTGACTTTGCACATATGCCGGATGTGGTGTATGAGGGCCGCAGGGTGGTAAACAATATCCAGCGCTCAGCAAGCCTGTTTCTTGTGAAAAATATATTCTCACTGTTACTTTCACTGTTTTCGGTTATTCTTATGGTTACGTATCCGCTTGAGCCGGCACAGGTATCGCTCATCAGTATGTTTACCATAGGAGTACCGGGATTCTTATTGGCACTGGAGCAGAATAAGGACAGGATAAAGGGACACTTTATCACCAATGTCATGCTAAAGGCACTGCCGGGTGGACTTACGGATGTAATAGCTGTCGGAGCGCTTGTCGTATGCGGAGAAGTATTTTGTATATCAGATGCAAGCATAGGAACGATAGCGACGCTTGTACTTTCAGTAGTGGGCTTTATGATTCTCTTTAAAATCAGTGAGCCGCTAAATGGAATGAAATATGCTGTTATTATCGGAAATATAGCAGGTCTGGTATTTTCGGGTTTCTTCTTAAAGAAACTGTTTGCACTGACAGATTTGTCAAATATATGTATTCTTCTCATGATAGTGTTTGGCTTTGCGGCTGAGTCACTGTTTAGGAATCTGACACTTCTGGTTGAGAAACTGAGAGGCTCATATGAGAAAAAGAAGGGCTTCAATGTCTGATATTGAAAATCTGCATGGCACCATAGGTGTGTGGCAGCTTAGGACCAGGAGCCTTTCTTGATGGGCACGACAGATTTTTACAGTTCGCGCAGGTATTGCAGAGCTCTTTGATATTTTTCCGCTTTTGTGAGTCAAGCTTTATTATGAGAGCGGCTGTCTTAAGTGGCTTGAGCATATTTGAACCGGTGAGATGTATGCCATCAGGGCTTACGTGCTCAAAAATCTCAGGCAGCAGCTCAAGCGGATATTCATCGCCTAAAAATGACAGCTCAATGGCATAAAGAGAGCTTTCTTCTTCGACAGCCTTTGCAAACTGCTCATATGCGTTTGACAAAAGCATGAGGCTTAAACAGTCTGCTATGTATGCCTCCTCAAGCTGCTCATGGTTTAAATACAGCTCTGACAGCTCGTCTACACCGTTTCCGAGTGTCACGAGGCCGTAGGCATAGTGTGCCAGGGATACCCCGGGCAAATCCTGTTTTATGGAATAATATGCAAAGGCATCCACCAATGGAAGCATTGCGGTGTATATTGCCCGGATAAGCGGCAGTTTATCGTTATCAAAATGAAAACGGCTGCAGAATTCCTTCCAGTCTTTAGATGATAATTCAGGTGTGATTTTGCGTTTCATGGTTTTTTGGTTACATCATCAGATTCTTTATCAGAACCCTTTAAAAGTCTGTATACAAATGAATACGCCCAGATAAGCACCGGGATAATGATAGTTGCGGCAACGGCAGCCTTCCAGTAGCGCATGTCACTTGTGTGATCGAGCACAGTGGCAACAAATGCCACAACATATAAAAGTAATAAAAGGATGGCGCCAATCAGTGCCAGAATACGTTTTGTCTTTTTCATGAATTGTTCTCCGTGGTTTTTGAATAGTTATTTAATAATTATAATATAAAAAAACAAAATTGACGTCAAGCTGTTATTTTGGTATAATACATCCATATGTGAAGTTGAGGCTGTTTGGCCTCATATCAGTTTATAAAAGATAAAGGTGGTAGTAAAAATGGCTTTATTAGAAGAGTGGCACAAGATTGCCTACAATGACAAAGCAGATCAGGGAGAGTTACAGCGTTTTTGGCAGCATTATTTCCTCTTGGAGAAGGGTGTATATGAGAAGCTCCTTGCAAATCCGGATGAGGCAGTAGAGGGAACAGTCAAAGAGCTTGCTGAGAAATATGAGTTATCAATCATGGAGATGACAGGCTTCTTAGACGGAATCAATGACAGCCTTGTCACACCAAACCCAATCGAGGAGATGGATGAGGACACAAAGGTAAGCCTTGCATTCGATAAAGAAAAGCTTTATAAGAACATGGTAGATGCAAAGGCAGACTGGCTTTACAATCTCCCGGCATGGGATGAAATCTTTGACGCAGAGACAAAGCATGCGCTTTACCTCGAGCAGAAGAAGTCAGGAACAGTGGTAGTAGGCAAGAAAATCGGCCGAAATGACCCATGTCCATGCGGTTCGGGCAAGAAATATAAAAAATGTTGCGGAAAAAATGCATAAAGTACTTTACAGATTAGAAAAATAAGTATATTATCATTTTGAAAGGAACATTAGCATAATAACAATACGTTGAAGAGCACAGTAAGTATATTAAAAGCAGCAGAGAGGGAAGCCTTGAAAGACGAGAATCAAAGTCCAAAGAGTGGTGAAAGCTCCCCGGTGGATGATATACCGAACACCAGCTTGGAGTGGCTCCAATAAAGCCCGGTGACACCGTTATAGTCAAATGAGTTTCTGTCGGATACAGACAAGCAGTATGTTTTCAGGCGGAAAGAATGTGGGTGGAACCACGGTAACAAAGCTTATCGTCCCCGATGTCGCAGCAATGCGGTGTCGGGGATTTTTATATTAAAAAAAATAAAGGGAGAGATAACCATGAAGATAACATTGAAGGATGGCTCATCAAAAGAGTACAGCGAAGCAAAAAGCGTATATGAAATCGCAAAAGATATAAGCGAGGGACTTGCAAGAGCAGCCTGCGCAGGAGAGGTTGACGGAGAAATTGTTGACTTAAGAACAGTTCTTGACAAGGACTGCACACTCAATATAATCACAGCAAGTGATGAGGAAGGACTTCGTGTTATCAGACATACAGCATCACACGTGCTGGCACAGGCAGTTAAGAATCTGTTCCCGGATGCAAAAATCACAATCGGACCGGCAATTGACGATGGTTTCTACTATGATTTCGATTCACAGCCATTCTCAAGAGAGGATCTCGATGCACTTGAGGCAGAGATGAAGAAAATCATCAAACAGGGTCATGAGATAACAAGATTTACACTCCCTAGAGAGGAAGCAATCAAATTCATGAAGGAAAAGGATGAGCCATACAAGGTAGAGCTTATCGAGGAGCTTCCTGAGGGTGAGGAGATTTCATTCTATGACCAGGGTGGATTTGTAGATTTATGTGCAGGACCACATCTTATGAGCACAAAGGGAGTAAAGGCTTTCAAGCTCACAGCATCATCAATGGCATACTGGAGAGGTGATTCAAACAAGGCAAGACTCCATCGTATCTACGGAACAGCCTACAATAAGAAAGAGGATTTAAAGGCACATCTTGAGAGAATGGAGGAGGCTAAGAAGCGTGATCACAATAAGCTTGGCCGTGAGATGGAGCTTTTCACAACAGTAGATGTAATCGGACAGGGACTCCCGCTTATGATGCCAAAGGGCACAAAGATGATTATGAAGCTGCAGAGATGGATTGAGGACCTCGAGGATAAGGAGTGGGGCTATGTGCGTACAAAGACACCACTCATGGCAAAATCAGACCTGTACAAGATTTCAGGACACTGGGATCATTATCTTGACGGCATGTTTGTTCTCGGAGATCCTGAGAAGGACGGCGAGGAAGAGGTTATGGCACTTCGCCCGATGACATGTCCGTTCCAGTATTATGTATACAAGGCAAAGCAGCACTCATACAGAGATCTGCCTTACAGAATGGGTGAGACATCCACACTGTTTAGAAACGAGGATTCGGGAGAGATGCACGGACTGACACGTGTCAGACAGTTTACTATCTCAGAGGGTCACAATGTTATCCGTCCTGACCAGTGTGAGGAGGAGCTCAAGGCATGCTTCAATCTTAACAGATATGTCCTTAAGGTGCTGGGACTCGAGAATGATGTGACATACCGTCTTTCAAAATGGGATCCAAAGAACACAGAAAAGTATTTAGGAGATGATGAGTACTGGAACTCAACACAGGAGGTTCTTCGTAACATCCTTATTGAGGAAAATGTTCCTTTTGTTGAGGCCGATGGCGAGGCTGCATTCTACGGACCAAAGATTGATATCCAGGCCAAGAACGTATACGGTAAAGAGGATACCATGGTAACAATACAGCTCGACTGTGCTATTGCTGAGAATTTTGATCTGTACTATATTGATCAAAACGGCGATAAAATCCGTCCATACATCATCCACCGTACATCACTCGGCTGCTATGAGCGTACACTTGCATGGCTTATCGAGCACTACGCAGGCAAGTTCCCTACATGGCTCTGCCCTGAGCAGGTAAGAGTACTTCCTATCTCAGAGAAGTATGCTGATTATGCTAAAAAGGTAGCAGATGAGCTTAAGCGCAATGATGTCGATGTGACAGTTGACAACAGAGCTGAGAAGATCGGATACAAGATCAGAGAGGCTCGTATGGATAAGCTTCCATATATGCTTGTTGTCGGAGCTGACGAGGAGGCAGACGGCACAGTATCGGTAAGAAGCCGTTTTGAAGGAAATGAGGGTGTTAAGCCACTTTCAGATTTCATCGACCAGATTTGCAAGGAAATCCGTACAAAGGAAATCAGAGTGGAGCTTCCGGAAGAGGAAAAACACAGATAATTAATTAAAAAGCATAAAAAAAATCAATCAGGACATACTAGCCTATGCATAAGCAAAGGAGGCAAAAGTATGACAAGACTTGATTGTAATGTTGAAAAATGTGCGTATAATGCAGATAACTGCTGTAAGCTCAGAGAAATCGATGTGAAAGGAACTAAGGCAAAGAAAGCCTGCGATACACAGTGTGGCAGCTTTTCAAACAAGGCCTGTGACTGTGAGGTATCTGCAGAGTTAGCTATTCACAAGGAGACAGATGTGCACTGTGATGCGGCAAAGTGTAAGTACAATGATCACAATAGCTGCATGGCCAATCAGATTGGCATCAAGAAAAACTGTACACCAAACAAGTGCAGTACAGAGTGTGCAAGCTTTGAGTGTCAGGCGTAGACTAAGAAGCGCATAATGACAGTTGCCCGGAGTATCAGGTTTATGGTGCTCCGGGTACATATATTTTCGTAATTTGTGATTGCTGCCGTATATATTATGGTGTGATAGACAGCAATTACAGTCAGGAAAGGAAAAATATGGATTATAATATAAATTTCCCACATCTTCATATATATCTGCAGCATGTGATAAAGAGCATATCAATAGGAAGCTTTGATATTGCGATGTACGGCATAATAATAGCATGTGGTATGCTTGCGGGGCTGGGTGTGGCCTGCTATGTGGCCAAAAAATCAGGACAAAATCCTGATACATACTTTGATCTGGCACTTGTGGCAATCATATGCTCGGTGATAGGCGCAAGAATATACTATGTAGTATTCAGGTGGGATCTGTACAAGGATGACCTGCTTAGCATATTCAATATCAGGCAGGGAGGACTGGCAATTTACGGAGGAGTGATAGCAGCAATTATCACCACATTCGTTTTTGCAAAGGTCAGAAAGCTGTCGTTTCCACTGTTGTGTGATACGGCGGGGCTTGGACTGATACTGGGACAGGCGATTGGCCGATGGGGAAACTTTTGCAACAGGGAGGCATTTGGCGATTATTATGACGGACTTTTTGCCATGCAGCTTCCGGTATCAGCTGTCAGGACATCGGATCTGACTGAAAAGCTTATGTCACATACAACTGTGATAGACGGAGTGGAGTATATCTCGGTGCATCCTACATTTTTGTATGAATCCTTTTGGAACCTGTGCTTATTTATTTTGTTGATGCTTTATTTTAAGCACAGAAAGTTTGACGGAGAGGTGTTTCTTCTATATTTACTAGGCTATGGTATAGGAAGATTCTGGATAGAAAGCCTGCGTACAGACCAGCTTCTCATCCCGCATATCAATTATCCGGTGTCTATGGCACTTGCCGCCACTTTGGTGGCAGTATCAGCCATATGGATAGGTATTGTCAGATATAAGCAGATGAAAATGGGTAAAATGGTGGACACTCCACCACAATCCTCCACTAAAGAGTAAATTTCATATGTATTTTATAAAAAAGACGCAAAGTCCACGAAAAGACTGAGCGTCTTTTTTGTTGCTTTTTTATGGGAATTTAGCTTAAAGCCTTGATTTTGTGGGCTGTTAGGTGTAATATTGTAATCAAGTGGTGGAAAGTGGAGCGAAATACCATATAAGTGGAGTGAAGTGGTGGAAAGCTTCAAAATGAGGAAAAGGAGGATGGATGCCATGTTCATGGGCGAATATAATCATTCAATAGACGCCAAGGGCCGTATGATTGTCCCGGCGAAGTTCCGTGAACAGCTTGGTAATGAGTTCGTAGTTACCAAGGGCTTAGATGGCTGTCTGTTCGTCTATTCCAACGAAGAATGGCATCGCATTGAGGAAAATCTTCGCGACAAACCACTCACATCAAGAGAAGCAAGAAAATTTATGAGATTCTTTTTTGCAGGAGCAGCCACCTGTGAGGTGGACAAGCAGGGCAGAATCCTCTTACCGGCGAACTTAAGAGAATACGCAGGTATAGATAAGGAAGTAGTATCTGTCGGAGTATACAGCAGAGTAGAAATCTGGAGCAAAGACAGATACCTTGAAAACTCTGATTTTGACGATATGGATGAGATAGCAGATCATATGGCAGAGCTTGGCATAGGAATTTGATTTTAAATGGAGAGACCACATGGAATTTAAGCATTATTCAGTCTTAAGGGACGAGACAATTGAAAATTTAAACATCCGTCCTGACGGGATATATGTGGATGGTACTCTCGGAGGAGCCGGGCACTCATATGAGATAGCCAAGAGACTTTCAGACAAGGGCAGGCTGATAGGCATAGATCAGGATGCAGATGCCATAAAGGCGGCAGGAGAGAGACTTGCGGAGTTTGGAGACAGGGTAACGATAGTCAGAAGCAATTATTCTGATATGAAGAATGTGCTTCATTCACTCGGAATTGAAAAGGTGGATGGTATTATGCTGGATCTTGGAGTGTCATCCTTCCAGCTTGATACACCAAAGAGGGGCTTTACCTACAGGAGTGAGGATGCACCGCTTGATATGCGTATGGATGACAGGAATGCCCTTACTGCAAGGGATATAGTAAATACCTACAGCGAAAATGATCTGTACCGTATCATCAGGGATTACGGTGAGGACAAGTTTGCAAAGAATATTGCAAAGCACATTGTAGCAGCAAGACAAAAGCAAGAGATAACGACAACAGGAGAGCTCAACGAGATAATAAAGGCAGCGATACCCCAAAAGGTCAGAGCTACCGGTGGGCACCCATCGAAGAGAACATATCAGGCTATAAGAATTGAACTGAATCATGAGCTTGATGTGCTAAGGGACAACCTGGATGACATGATAGAGTTACTTAATCCTGGCGGCAGGATATGTATAATCACATTCCACTCGCTTGAGGACAGAATAGTAAAATCCAATTTCAAAAAAAACGAAAATCCATGTACATGTCCACCGAGTTTTCCGGTATGTGTATGCGGTAATAAATCGAAGGGAACGGTTATCACAAGAAAACCTATCCTTCCGTCAGAAAAGGAACTTGAAGAGAATTCACGCTCGAAGAGTGCAAAGCTTCGTGTGTTTGAAAAGAATGATTTGTAGAATGACAGCAAAAGGAGCAGCTAAATGAATAAAACTACTTATTATATAAATGGGAATGCCGTAAGAGAGCTTGACGAGGCAGCACCGGTCAGAAGACCACAGAAATCGACAAGAGAGCTTGAGGAAATAAGAAGAAAGAAAAACAGAAGAACATCTGCAAGAAGAAATCAGGAGAGAGCACTCTCAATGAACAGGGCATTTGTAGCCTTTCTCACAGCGTGTGTGGCAGCTTCAGCCTTTGTATCTGTTTCACTTATTCAGATAAGGTCAAATGTGACACAGCAGATGAAGGAGGTTGCAGCACTTGAGAGCCAGATAAATGATATGAAGGCTGATAATGATGCCAGATACAAGCAGATTACTACATCTGTCGATTTAAATGCAATCAAGGATGCAGCTATCAACAGACTTGGCATGAAATATGCTTCACAGGATCAGATAGTTTATTACTCAATTGATAAGAACAACTATATGGATCAGTACAGTGATATCCCTGAATAAATTGGAGGAATCATATTGGCAGCCAGGACAAGAAAAAGACCGGTAAGAAATCGGACGCAAAATGAAAACAAAGCTGTTTGCGTTGTTTATGTTAATAGTTGTAGCCATGCTTGGACTCATTGGCAGGCTGATGTTTATTGAATATACAAGCGGAGACGCATATACTAAAAAGGTACTATCATTACAGTCATATGACAGCAAAACAATACCGTTTCAGAGAGGAAATATTGTAGATTCAAACGGCACAGTGCTTGCTACGAGTGTGGCTGTTTATAATGTTGTACTTGATTGCTCGGTTATGACAAGCAAGAAAGAGTATATAACTCCGACAATAGATGCACTGACACAGTGCTTTCCGGATTTAGACAGGGCAACACTTGAGGATTATGCAAATAACAGCAAGGATAACAAATATATTGTACTGTTAAAAAAGCTGTCATATGATGCAATTCAGCCATTTGTACAGCTGCAGGATGCAACAGACGAAAAAGGCAATCTGAAGAACCCAAACATCAAGGGTGTGTGGTTTGAGACAGAGTATCAAAGAAATTATCCGTTTAAAACACTGGCAAGCTCAGTTATCGGCTTTACCTCCGCCGGAAATGTAGGTACAACCGGACTCGAAAACTATTACAATGACACCTTAAATGGTGTAAATGGCAGGGAGTACGGCTATCTGAATGCAGACAATGATTTCCAAAAGACAGTAATTGCTGCACAAAACGGAAATACACTGTACACAACTATAGACGCAAATATCCAGTCGATTGTTGAGGATAAGATAAAACTGTTCTCAGATACTTATGCAAATAATGCAAGAGAAGGACTTGGCGCAGAAAATATTGCAGTCGTTATAGAAAATCCTAAAAATGGTGAGATACTGGCCATGGCGAATTATCCGAATTTTGATCTGAACAATCCAAGGGATATGAGTGCATATTACAGTGAGGAACAGCTTGCGGCATTTAAAGAGGACAGTACTCAGGAGATGGATGCACTAAATAAGCTGTGGCAGAACTTCTGTGTTACACATACATATGAGCCGGGGTCTGTACAGAAGCCTTTTACCGTGGCATGTGGACTGGATACAGGCACGCTCACTACTGATATGACATTTTTATGTGATGGATACGAGATGTTTGGCGGTGAAAAGGTATCATGCGTCAACCGTAGCGGACATGGCATAGAGACACTTGAAAAGGCACTTATGGATTCATGTAATGATGCACTCATGCAGATGTCATATAAGATTGGTGCAGAAAATTTTCTGTACTATCAGAGTGTATTTGGCTTTGGTCAAAAGACAGGTGTTGACCTGCCGGGTGAGGCTAATACATCAACGCTCATGTATACACTCGACAATATAAAGCCTGTCGATTTAGCGACAAACGTATTCGGACAGAACTATAACTGTACCATGATAGAGATGGTCAGTGCATTTTCTTCACTGGTGAATGGCGGCAATTATTATCAGCCGCACGTAGTAAAGAAAATCGCAGATGACAACGGCAATACAGTAAAGACAATTGAGCCTACACTGCTAAAAAAGACAGTGTCAGAGAATACAAGTGCGACACTTAAAAATTACCTGCAGAACGTAGTTGCAAACGGAACCGGTAAGGTGGCAAAGGTTGACGGATACTCAATGGGGGGCAAGACAGGAACAGCGCAGATGTATGATGAGACAACGCACCTTAGAAAGAAGGGCAGCTATCTTGTATCATTTATAGGCTGTGTGCCTGCGCAGGATCCGCAGCTTGTTATTTACACTGTAATCGACCAGCCGAATGTACAGGATCAGCCTCACAGTAACTATGCACAGAACCTGACCAGAGAGATATTAAAGGAAGTACTTCCGTATATGAATATATACCCTGATGAGGAACAGACCGGTGTAAATGCTGACCTTACTATAACAGGCGCAAATCCTCCGACAGGAGAAAAGGTCATCCAGGAGGGTGAGCAGGGCGAATAGAGAATAGCCTCAATATTTTTTGCATATATTAGTGTAAAAATATTGAGGCATTTTTGTTTATGATACTTAACAATACGCGCTACAGAAGAAAAATATGCGTATTTTGCAGTATACTGACAGCTGTTCTTATCGCCTTGTGTTTCAGACTGTTTTATCTCATGATAGTAAAAGGTGATTATTACAGTAAAAAGGCAAGTGCGCTTCAGGAAAGAGAGCGTGATATTGCAGGAATACGCGGAGATATAGTGGATAGAAATGAAAGGATAATAGCGACAAATGAAACTGCATATAACATAAGCGTTATACACAATCAGATAACCGACAAGGAAGCAGTCATCTCTGTTTTAAGCAGTGAGCTTTCGATTGACGAAAAGACTATCCGCAGTAAGGTGGATAAGGTTACATCCATTGAAAAAATAAAGAACAATGTCTCTAAAAAAACAGGCGATAAAATACTATCATATGGCTTGGCAGGGGTAAAGGTTGACGAGTCAAGTGTCAGGTACTATCCGCTTAATGAGTTGTTTTCAAAGGTTATAGGCTTTGCAGGAGCAGATGGTCAGGGTGTTGTTGGGCTTGAGACCACATATGATGAAATTCTGCGTGGCACACCCGGGCGGATATACACTGTATGTGATGGCAGAGGTGTGGAGGTGAAGGGCTATAAGGAGAGAAGAGAAGCTCCCCAAAAAGGAGACACACTTGTCACTACACTCGACATAAATATACAAAGAGTATGTGAGAAAAATGCAATGATGGCATATGCACAAAACCTGGCAGACAGTGTGAGTATAATTGCCTTAAAAACCCTAAAAATGGAGAAATATATGCCATGACCGACTACCCGGAATATAATTTGAATGATCCTTTTTCATGTGAAAACCATGATGAAGCCTGGAGAAACGGCTGTGTAAGTGATACATATGAGCCCGGTTCCGTATTCAAGATAATTACGGCAGGAATCGCACTGGAGGAGGATGTGGTAAGCCTTGATGACAGTTTTTACTGTCCGGGATATATTACTGTGGAGGACAGACGCATACACTGCCATAAAAGAACAGGACATGGAAGTGAGACCTTTGTGCAGGGAATACAAAATTCATGCAATCCGGTCTTTATTGATTTAGGCCTTAGAATAGGTAGTGAGAGGTATTATGCTGATTTCATGAGGTTTGGTCTGCTTGATAAGACAGGTATTGATTTGCCGGGAGAGGCCGCCACCATAATGCATCAGCCGGATAAGATAGGCCAGGTGGAGCTTGCAACAATTTCATTTGGACAGTCATTCCAGCTCACACCCATCGAGCTTATGACAACAGTATCATCGCTTATAAATGGTGGTAACAGAATTACTCCTCATATAGGTAAGGAGATTCACGGCACCGAAGGCACGGTAAAGGAGGTGCTGTCCTTTGAACAGACGTCAGGTATATGCAGTGAAGAGACCTCTGATACACTGCGAAAGCTTTTAGAGGGCGTGGTAGCAGAGGGTTCAGGAAAAAATGCAAAGGTTGAGGGTTATGCGATAGGAGGAAAGACTGCTACATCGCAGACACTTCCGAGAAGTGACAATGTATATATAGCCTCGTTCCTTGGGTTTTATCCGGTGGATGATCCGGCACTTATGGTGCTTGTGAAAATAAATAATCCAAAGGGCGGTGCATACTATGGCGGAACAATCGCTGCACCGGTTGCAGCTGAAATATTTAGGGAAATCATACCGTATGCACAGGAGATAGGAGTGTGTAACTGATTTACGGGCTCTTGCGAAATAGAACTAAATAACGTATACTATAATTTAATGATTAAGGCAGTCGTTTGGAGAATTTGATTTGTTAAACATATCCATACGGATGGCTGCAATAAAAGATGGAGGAATAAAAATGAGCTTACAAGGAAAAAAGGTACTTGTTGTCGGAACAGGAAAGAGTGGCATTGCAGCGACTGAGCTTTTATGCGCAAATGGCATCGATACAGTATTGTTTGATGGAAATAAAGAACTGGATTCAAAAACACTTTATGAGAAAGCACCAAAGCTTAAGGAGGTGCCGCTTATTTTAGGCGACCTGACAGATGAACAGATTGATGAGTTTGATGTGGCTGTGCTAAGTCCGGGAGTACCAACAGACATTCCTATGGTCAATTCCTTACGTGACAGGGGCGTTAAAATATGGGGTGAGATAGAGCTTGCATACACATTTGGGGCAGGTGAGATCATCGCTATCACAGGAACCAACGGAAAGACGACCACTACAGCCCTGACAGGTGAGATAATGAAGAATTACTTTAAGGATGTGAGAGTGGTAGGAAATATCGGAATCCCTTATACATCAATGGTCGCAGGAAGCACCGGTGAGACAGTAACGGTTGCAGAGATCTCAAGCTTCCAGCTCGAGACGATAGATACCTTCAAGCCACATGTAAGCGCAATTTTAAATATCACACCCGATCACCTGAATCGACACCATACTATGGAAAATTACATCAGGGCAAAGGAGGATATCACAAAAAATCAGACAGCAGATGATTACTGCGTGTTAAACTACGAGGACGAGGTGCTTAGAGATTTTGCAGCAAAGTGCCCTGCTAAGGTTATATTTTTCAGCAGTAGGTCTGAGCTTTCAGAGGGCTTTTATCTGGACGGAGACATCATCATATACGCACACGATGGTGTACGCGATGAGGTAATTGATGTAAATGAGCTGAATCTCCTCGGAAAGCATAATTTTGAGAATGTGATGGCAGCGTGTGCCATGTCTATAAGCTTTGGGGTACCGATGGATAAGATTGTCGAGGTGCTTAATGTATTTAAGGCAGTTGAGCACAGGATAGAGTACGTGACCGAAAAGCGTGGAGTCAGATTCTACAACGATTCAAAGGGCACCAATCCTGATGCAGCCATTCAGGGTATACGTGCCATGAACAGACCGACACTTCTCATTGGCGGTGGATATGATAAGCAATCGGAGTATGATGAGTGGATAGAGGCCTTTGACGGCAAAGTAAAGGAGCTTGTGCTTATCGGTCAGACTGCAGATAAAATCGAAGAGTGTGCACACAGACACGGATTCATGAATACTGTAAAGAAGGATACGTTTGAGGATGCAGTAAATTATTGCTATGAGCATGCTGTTTCAGGTGATGCGGTGCTCTTATCACCTGCATGTGCAAGCTGGGGCATGTTTCCTAACTATGAGGAGCGCGGACGTATCTTTAAGGAAATAGTAAAAGGATTTAAGGAGTAAATATTTTGGCAGGAAAGCGTAGAAGAAGTAGCAAGAATAAAGAAAAAAAAGAAAAAGGAATACCTTATTTCGACTACAACCTGTTGTTTATAGTTATATTTCTGCTCTGCTTTGGTCTTGTTATGCTATATAGCTCGAGTGCATACACATCGGCCATCAAAAATCATGACAGCATGCACTATCTTAAGCTTCAGATACGAAATATTGTACTGGGACTTATACCTATGGTATTTCTGGCAAAGGTCGACTACAGATATTGGAAAAAGCTTGGCTTTTTTGCGTATATAGTATCGCTTATACTGTGTGTGCTTGTGTTTGTGCCGAAAATAGGCTCAAGCTCACATGGTTCATCGAGATGGATTGGCATAGGACCAATACAGTTCCAGCCTTCAGAAGTGGCTAAAATTGCGGTCATACTGTTTATGGCTATGATTATAGACAAGATACCCAAGCAGTTTGATAAATTTTTAAGTCTGGTAAAGGTGCTTGCTATGCTTATTCCGCTCATAATAGTTGTTGCAATCAGCAATCTGAGTACGGCAGTTATCATCATAGGCATTTCGGTCTGTATGTTGTTTGTCGCAAGCCCAAAGTATCTGCAGTTTATTATTGTAGCAGTGGCGGTAGTTGTGTTTGCAGTGGCGTTTGTCATGCTGGCAGGCTATAGAAGTACACGTATTGAGGCATGGCTGCATCCGGAGACTGCGGGAACAGACGCAGTATTCCAGACTATGATGGGACTTTATGCGATAGGCTCGGGCGGATTGTTTGGAAAAGGACTTGGAGAGAGCTTACAGAAGCTTGGCAATGTGCCGGAGTCACAAAATGATATGATATTTACAATTATTTGTGAAGAGCTTGGACTGTTTGGCGCTATCTGCCTTATTTTACTTTTTATACTGCTTATATGGCGTATGATGGTCATTGCAAACAATGCAAGGGATTTGTATGGCTCACTTTTAGTGATTGGTGTGATGAGTCATATTGCAATCCAGGTGATACTGAATATTGCGGTAGTTACCAATTCACTTCCAAATACCGGTGTTATTCTGCCGTTTATCAGCTATGGAGGTACGTCAATCATATTCCTGATGGCGGAAATAGGGCTTGTTTTGTCTGTGTCAAGAGGCATCAGGCTTGAAAATGTGTAGATTAAGGCGTGAAATATAATGATTAAGAAAAAAAGAAAACATAAAAAGAGATTAAAGCATTTTTTTATGGGACTGCTAATTACGATAGCAGTGCTTGCGATACTGTTTCTCATTGCACTTAAGCTGTTTACGGTAAAAAAGGTAGTTGTTGAGGGCAATGAGCTTTACGACCAAAAGACTATAGAGGATGCGGTACTTAATGATAAGTACTCATGGAATTCACTGTATGTTTATCTGAAATATAAGGTAAAGGATACTAAAAAAATACCGTTTATTGATACAATGAGCATAAGCCTGGATAGTCCGCATACTCTTCATATATCAGTTTATGAAAAAGGAATGCTTGGATACATATATATTCCTGGAATTAATGAGAATGCATATTTTGATAAGGATGGCTTTGTGGTGGAGACATCATCAGACACGGTGCCGGGTGTGCCATGCATAGACGGCATAAGCTGTGACAAGGTAGTGCTTTATGAGAAGCTGCCTATTAAGCAGACTATGCTAAAAGATATCCTTGAGCTTACCCAGGGATTAAAAAGGCAGGACCTTGTGCCGGATTCTGTGGATTATGGTGCGCAAAATGCACCGGTAGTCAAGTATGGTAATGTGAGTGTGATAATTGGTGACACTACAAAGCTTACACGTAAAATAGAGAGGCTTAAGGCTATCATGCCATCGCTTGAGGGACAGTCCGGTACACTACATTTAGAGAGCTGGACGGAAGAAACAACAAATATTGTGTTTGACAAGTCAGAATAATGTAAAACTAAATAAAAAAAATCATATTTTATAGTTGATTATTTTGGAGAAAAATTATATTATAGAATAAATGAGTTTAAGAATATTCGATATTTTTATATAGAAAATTAAATTTTGGGAAAGAAAGAGGAGGAATCACCTTGCTTGAGATAAGAACTAACGAGGCTGATAACAGCGCAAAGATTATTGTCATTGGAGTCGGAGGAGCCGGTAACAATGCAGTTAACAGAATGATTGATGAGAATATTGGTGGAGTAGAGTTTATCGGTATCAATACAGATAAGCAGGCTTTACAGCTTTGTAAGGCTCCTACACTTATACAGATTGGAGAGAAGCTTACAAAGGGACTCGGCGCAGGTGCGCAGCCTGAGATCGGTCAGAAGGCCGCTGAGGAGAGTGCAGAGGAGCTTCAGGCAGCAGTAAAGGGCGCTGATATGGTATTCGTCACATGTGGTATGGGAGGCGGAACCGGTACAGGTGCAGCTCCTGTTGTTGCAAAGATAGCAAAGGATCAGGGCATACTTACAGTTGGTGTTGTTACAAAGCCATTCAAATTTGAGGCAAAGCAGCGAATGATTAATGCTGTTTCAGGAATAGAGAGACTTAAAGAGAGCGTTGATACACTTATTGTCATTCCAAATGATAAGCTTCTCGAGATAGTAGACCGTCGCACAACAATGCCGGATGCACTCAAGAAGGCAGATGAGGTATTGCAGCAGGCAGTTCAGGGAATCACTGATCTTATTAATCTTCCTGCACTTATCAACCTTGACTTCGCAGATGTACAGACTGTCATGAAGGACAAGGGTATGGCACATATCGGTATCGGTAGTGCACAGGGGGATGATAAGGCTATCGAAGCTGTTAAGCTTGCGGTTGCTTCACCTCTTCTTGAGACAAAGATAAATGGTGCAACACATGTCATTATCAATATCTCAGGAGATATCTCTCTTATGGATGCAAACGATGCAGCAAGCTACGTACAGGATCTGGCAGGAGAGAATGCCAATATTATCTTTGGTGCCAAGTTTGATGAGAGCATGACTGATCAGGCTTCTATCACTGTTATTGCTACAGGACTGGAGGATGTTTCAGAGAAGATAGATATGCCGGGTAAGCAGTCAGCGCCTGGTGCAGGAATGGCAGGCGGTATGCAAAACCGTATGGTATATCCGAATCAGACAGCTGCAAGACCTGTTTCAGGCATGGGAACACAATCCACAGCAACAGCAGGACTTCACACAACAGCAACAAGCGGACTTCATACAGCTGCCCAGCCACAGCAGACAGCACCTGCACATGCATATACAGGTATCCAGAAGCCACGCCAGCCTGAGAGCACGGTTAAGCCTGTAGAGATTAATATTCCGGATTTCCTTAAGAATTCAAGACGATAGTTTATAGGACATGCAGCTTTTGGGCTGCATGTCTTTTTTGCTTATTGTCGACATATTACGGCACTTAAAAACCTGCTTTTACGCTATTCTTGTCTGTGAAAGTGAGGTGAAAAATTATCTATGCATTTTATCTCGATATTTTTCTTCTTCGTACATTTATCACCAACTGTCTCATACTTATATTTGTCATATATATGCTAAAAATCCCATTGATCGGGACGGTGGTACGTCTGATTGCTTCAGCGGTGGGTGCATCGGTATGTGAATGTGTACTGCTTCTTTTGGCAGGCAGCTATGCGTTTTATAAATGGACCTCTGTTCTGGTGGTCGTACCGCTTGCGGCAAGGCTTGCAATAGGCAGAAAGGCTGGCAGAAAAATCCCGTTTCTAAGACTTTTTGCACTATGTATGTTTGTAACAGTGCTGACCGGAGGCATAGTAACAGCGTTAGACAGCTTTTTCAGCTCTGATGCGACAGTTATGATATGCTTTGGTTTTGTCATATCATACATAGTGTTAAAGTGCTTCTGTGAGCGAAGTAATGAGAGCAGAAGACTATATAGGGTCACACTTTTTAAAGGATGGTAAAAGAGCTTGTGCCACAGCCTTGTATGATACGGGAAATCTGCTAAAAAAACAGCCACAGCAGATTCCGGTGCACATAGGCGGGAGTGCATTGTTTGATATTGTAGGAGAAGATGCCGTCTTTTTTGATGTGCCGTACAAGAGTCTGGGAAATGATGGTGGAAGCATTAAAGTGTGTGAATTTGATGAGATGACAGTCATGAAGGGAAATGGTAAGCTGATTTTACATAATGTGCTGGTGGGAAGAGCATCGGATAGTTTATTTGAGGACAATGCATATGATATGATTTTGAATGAAGCTGTTTTTAGTAATAAAACGGGTATGGAAAATACTCTGGGGAAGCAAGCCGCACACAAATGAGGTGTTTTTACATAGGAGGGACGGAGGTGTTGCCGCCTCCGCTTGAGACAGATGAGGAGAAGTGCTGTCTGATTGCATTGGTGGATAAAAATGTGGCAATGTCAAAGGAACAGGCAAAAAAGAGCTTATAGAGCACAATCTAAGGCTTGTGGTGTATCTGGCTAAAAAATTTGAAAACACGGGGAGTATGCGTGGAGGACCTTATATCAATTGGCACAATTGGTCTCATAAAGGGGATAAACACATTCAATCCTGAGAAGAAAATAAAGCTTGCCACATACGCATCCAGATGCATAGAAAATGAGATTCTTATGTATCTGCGCCGCAACAACAGAGTGAAGCTTGAGGTATCTTTTGATGAGCCACTAAACACGGATTGGGACGGAAATGAGCTGCTTTTATCAGATATACTGGGGACGGATGAGGATGTCATATATAAGGATCTCGAGACTGAGGTTGAGATATCACTGCTAAAAAAAGCCATGCTGTCATTGAACGAGCGTGAAAGACAGATAATAGAGCTTCGATTTGGAGTAAACCGTGTGGAGAATAAGGAGCTGACGCAGAAGGAGGTGGCAGACATCCTTGGAATTTCACAGTCATACATATCAAGGCTCGAAAAAAAAATAATGGCAAGATTGAAGAAAGAAATACAGAAAATGGCATAAGTGTGGTATAATATTTTTATCATAAAACAGAATAGGAGATGGTAGTATGGTATTGGAATTTATCGGTGCTGACAGAGAGGTTACTGGAAGCTGTCACTATCTGACATTTGGGGACACACATATACTTATTGACTGTGGAATGGAGCAGGGAGCTGATTTGTACGTGAATCAGGAGATACCGGTCAATCCTTCACTCATAGACTATGTGTTTGTCACACACGCACACATTGACCACTCAGGTCTTTTGCCACTCATATACAATCATGGTTTCAGGGGCACCATTTTTGCGACAAAGGCGACAACAGATTTATGTAACATCATGCTAAAGGATTCTGCACATATTCAGGAATTTGAGGCGGAGTGGAAGAACAGAAAGGCAAGACGAGCCGGAAGACCGGAAGTGACTCCTATGTACAATGTGGAGGATGCACAGAATGTCATGCAGCACTTTACACCGTGTGATTACAACAGTGTGTATGAGATATGCCCGGGGCTTAAGGTGAGATTTGTGGATGCAGGTCATCTGCTTGGTTCATCATCCATTGAGATGTGGGTGACTGAGGAGAATGTGACCAAAAAGATTGTCTTTTCAGGTGATATCGGAAATCACAACAGGCCACTCATCAAGGATCCGCAGTATGTGGACAGTGCTGATTATGTGGTTATGGAATCTACATATGGCAATCGTCTGCACGATACGCCGCCTGACTACGCGGTGGAGCTTTCAAAGGTCATCAATGCGACATTTACAAGAGGCGGAAATCTGGTAATCCCGGCATTTTCAGTGGGCAGGACACAGGAGATGCTCTACTTTATCAGGCGTATAAAGACTGAGAATCTGCTGCCGGAGCATCCGAATTTTGAGGTTTACATCGATAGCCCCCTTGCTGTTGAGGCGACAAATGTATTTCATGAGAATGTATCGGACTGCTTTGATGAGGAGGCTATGGAGCTTATTTCGGCAGGCATCAATCCAATCAAGTTCCCCGGACTTCGTGTGGCAGTATCATCGGATGAGTCAAAGATGATTAATTTCGATAAGAAGCCAAAGGTTATCATCTCAGCATCGGGTATGTGTGAGGCCGGACGTATCAGACACCACTTAAAGCATAATCTTTGGAGAAGTGATTCAACAGTTTTATTTGTAGGATATCAGGTTCCGGGCACACTTGGCTATGCACTTTTAAACGGTGCTAAAAAGGTGAAGCTTTTTGGTGAGGAAATAGAAGTAAGGGCAAGCATAGTAAATCTGCCGGGTATCAGTGGACATGCAGACAAAAATCAGCTTACCGAGTGGCTTGGCGCAATAAAAAACAAGCCGGAGCATGTATTTATAGTTCATGGAGAGGAATCCACAGCAGAATCCTTTGCCAACCATGTGCATGAGACCTTCGGCTATGATGCAGTGGCACCATACAGTGGTGATGCCTATGACCTTATCACGAATCAGAAGGTGGCAGATGGTTCCCGCAAGCTTGTGGAGAAAAAGGCTGCATATGGCATGGCAAGCAGAGAGAAGACTATATTTGACCGTCTGGTGGCAGCAGGACAGAGACTTGTATCTGTTATCCAGAAGTGCCAGGGTATGGCTAATAAGGACTTGAGCAAGTTTGCAGACCAGATAAATGCGCTGTGTGATAAGTGGGATAGATAGAATGTAATCACAGCATATTAAAGTAATAAAGTAAAAGCTCTGTGCATACATATAAGTGTATGACACAGAGCTTTTTATTTTATGACGCGCAGCTTATTAAAAGTGCTATGTATGTAACTACGCCTCGTCCTGCTTGAAAATGACATTTCTGTATTTCGAAAGTATTCCTTTTAACAGGCTTCCAAGTACACAGATTGAGATAATCTCACCGATTCCGACTGTAACCGCATTGAAAAGAAGAGAGATATCAACACCCTTGTATATAGTTGTAAGACCATATCCGTATCTGAGCACGAGTGGCACGATAATAATGTTGGCGATGACAGGTGGAAGCGTGTATACAAACTTCTTTTTTCTGAGGAAGTAAGTGCCAAGTGCACCGAGCAGTGTAGCGATACTTCCGAAGATGATATCCCAGATGATGCCGCCTTTGTGTGATAAGATTGGAAATCAGACATCCGATGAAAAGACCCGGAATGGCTGCCGGTGTGAAAACCGGAAGGATGCAAAGCGCTTCAGAAAAGCGTACCTGAATGGTGCCTGATGCGAGACCAAGCAGATTGGTGATATACGTGAGCACAACATAGAGTGCTGCAATCATAGCTGCCTGTACTGCAAATAATACTTTTTTGTTTCTCATATTTAGTTCTCCTTTAGTTTAGTTTTACGTCAGGAAGGTTTCGAACTGACGCATTTATTTTCGCCTTGCTATGTTAACAAAAAATGCTTTGAATGTCAAGAAGTACATAAAGTCAGTGCCCATTTAGAGAGATTGTGGTATAATGAGTGCAAGTGAGAAGATAAATGACAAGAGGGAAACAGTATTATGAGAGAAATAAAGGTTAATGAACTAAAAGAGGGAATGACTACGGCAGTAGATGTGTTTTCGCCAAAGGGACAGCTTATCCTTAAAAGACATCAGGCTGTATCGGCATTTGATATAGCAAAGTTTGGATTCTACAATATAGCTTCGGTTTATGTTGAGGGAAGCTCAGCACAGGAAAAAGAAGAATGGAATAAAAAATATGCCATCATTAAGGAAAAATATCGTGATTCCATCGATAACCTGCATGAATATATGAATGACATACTATACAGGAATATCATCCCGGATAAGAATACGCTCATCAGGGACTCGGTAGAGATTTTTGACAGGTTTGAGACTTCATATGAGCTATTTGACGCACTTCAGGTATTAAAGCAGACAGATGTATCTACTATGGCGCATTCCATGAATGTATCAATTATTGCACGTCTCATTGGTGTGTGGGCAGGGCTTGATACAGAAAAGCTGGATGAGATTTCAATGGCAGGTCTGTTGCACGACATAGGCAAGTTTAAGATACCGGATGAGATATTATTGAAGCCGGGAAAGCTCACAAAGGAAGAGTTTGAGGTGATAAAGAAGCACACGGTATATGGCTATGAGATACTTAATAATTTCAAGATTCTTGAAAGCACGAAGCGTGCGGCACTTTTACATCATGAGAAGTTTGACGGCTCAGGATATCCGTTTGGATATACATCAGATAAAATCGATGATATATCAGCTATTATTACGATAGCCGATGTCTACGATGCAATGACATCAAAGCGCTGTTACCGTGATGGAATGTGTCCGTTTGATGTGATAGAAGATTTTGAGTATGATGGCATATCAAAGTATCATCCGAAGTATATAGGGATGTTTTTGAAGAAGATTGCAAGCTCATATATCGGAAGCACGGTGCTTTTGACAAACGGCAAAAAGGCCAAAATAATTTTTGTGACGGAGAAGTATTCAAGGCCTACAGTTACATTGCTTGAAGACAACAGTGTGCTGGTGCTTAAGGATGAAAAGGATATAAAAATAGCGGCAGTGCTGTAGAATTATATACGCGGATTAATTGAATAAAATTACTGTAAATGGGAATGCTTTAGATAAAGAAATTTATCCGGAGGATTCCCATGTCTGTATATAAGGTTGATATATGTGGAGTGACCACATCAAAACTGCCGGTACTTAAGGATGATGAAAAAGAAGAACTGTTTGAGAAAATAAAAAAGGGAGATAAGGCTGCAAGAGAAAATATATTCGTGGAAATTTAAGGCTGGTGCTTTCGGTAATCAGAAGGTTTTCAAACCATAATGAAAATATGGATGATTTATTTCAGATAGGATGCATCGGACTTATGAAATCAATTGATAATTTTGATCCGACTATAGGTGTTAAGTTTTCCACCTATGCTGTTCCGATGATTATCGGTGAGGTGAGACGGTATCTGCGTGATAACAGTGCGTACCGCATTCCACGTTCTCTCAGGGATACAGCTTATCAGGCTATTAAATCAAAGGAAAAGCTATCGAGAAAGCTGGTGCATGATCCGTCTTTAGCGGAAATATCAAAGGATTGCGGTATCCCTGAAAACGATATACTATACGCACTTGATGCAATCCAGACACCGCTTTCCCTCTTTGATCCTGTATATACTGACGGTGGTGATACACTTTATGTGATGGATCAGATATCGGACAAGAAAAACAAAGAGGAAGCATGGGTAAAGAATCTGGTTCTCGACGATGCCTTAAAGCTGCTTGATGACAGAGCTAGACAGATTATTAAGCTGCGTTTTTTCGAGGGCAAGACACAGATAGAGGTGGCAGAGGAGATAAATATCTCTCAGGCACAGGTATCAAGGCTTGAGAAAAATGCGCTTAAAAATATGCACGGATATCTGGAAGCATAAGCAGATAATTGAATATTTAGTCTGCCTGTGCTAAAGAAGTTTTTTTAAGCACAGCCGCAATTATGACTGCATATACACCTCCGATAACAGCGGTGATAAGCTGTGTCACTGAAAACTGAAGCTGTAAAACCGGCAGCATCTTGTGCATTGGAGCAGGCAGAAATGCAGGTAGAATGATAAGTGCAATGGCTATTCCCATGAAAACGGCCTTTAGTATGGCACCTATTGCAATTGATACAGGAAAACCGGTAGCTTTGCCGCATTTTTTGCGAAGCAGTCCCACACATACTACAAGAATGATATTTCCTATTATAATACATGGAAACATCGCAGGGATAGCCGCCATAACAGGACTTCCTGTGATGAAAAATGATGTGACAGGTGTGATAATGCTTAGGATAATGCCACATGCCATTCCGGCATAGAGTACGGTAAGTATTAAAGCTGCATTAATGATTGGACCTGTGATGTATACGCTTAAGTTCTTAAAAAACTGGCTGACAAGGCAGATTGCCAGCATAATTGCAGTAACGGTTATTTGTTTGGTTTTTATCTTCATTGATAAGACCTCCTTTAAATTTTCATATGAAATCATACTCCTTTGGGGGTGCAAATGCAAGGTTACGTTGCCGGTTAATATTTACTCAGAAGGCAAAAATGACGGTTGATATTGAAAGCAATTCATTTGTGTGCTAATATAAGTGTATTCGCTGTTTGACGCAAAACAGCTATATATCAGGAGGAATACAATGAAAAAACTGATTAATTTGATATCAGAGGAAGTGACAAAGGCATTCGTCAGTGCAGGATATGACGAGAAGTACGGAAAGGTTACACTTTCAAACAGACCGGACCTTTGTGAGTTCCAGTGTAACGGAGCAATGGCAGCAGCAAAAGAGTATAAGTGTGCACCATTTATGATCTCGGACAAGGTAGCGGCGCTCCTTGAGTCAGATGAGATGTTTGAGTCAGTAGAATCAGTAAAGCCGGGATTTCTTAATATCAAAATGGATACCGCTTTTCTGGCAAAATATATGAACGATATGAAGGATGACGAGGGCAGATACGGCTTGGAGAAGGCAAAAAAGCCACTCACTATAGTAGTGGATTACGGCGGACCAAACGTCGCAAAGCCTCTTCATGTAGGACACCTTCGTTCAGCAGTAATCGGAGAGAGCGTTAAGCGTATCGCAAAGTTCATGGGACACAATGTGATTGGTGATGTGCATCTCGGTGACTGGGGACTTCAGATGGGACTTATCATCACAGAGCTTCGCGAGAGAAAGCCTGACCTCGTTTATTTTGATGAGAGCTATACAGGAGAGTACCCGAAGGAGGCACCGTTTACCATATCTGAGCTTGAGGATATATATCCGACAGCCAGTGGTAAGTCAAAATCAGATGAGAGCTTCAAGGAGGCAGCTCTTCTTGCCACAAAAGAGCTTCAGGGAGGCAGGAGAGGCTATCAGGCACTGCTTTCACATATCATGAATGTCTCTGTAACAGATCTTAAGAGAAATTATGAGAATCTGAATGTTCATTTTGAGCTGTGGAAGGGAGAGTCGGATGCACAGCCATATGTACCTGGGATGGTTGAAATGATGAAGGAAAAGGGTTTTGCACATATGAGTGAGGGCGCTTTGGTTGTGGATGTGAAGGAAGATACAGATACAAAGGAGATTCCGCCATGTATCATCCTAAAGTCTGACGGAGCTTCACTTTACAGCACTACAGACCTTGCAACACTTGTTATGCGTATGAAGGAGAACAACCCTGACCGTGTGATTTATCTGGCAGACGCACGTCAGTCAATGCACTTTATCCAGGTGTTCCGCTGCGCAAGAAAGACAGGCATAGTACCTGATACTACAGAGCTTGTACATATCGGCTTTGGAACCATGAACGGTAAGGACGGCAAGCCTTTCAAGACAAGAGACGGTGGAGTAATGCGTCTTGAGTACCTCCTCAAGGAAATTGACGATGAGATGCTCAATAAGATTAAGGAAAACCAGAAGGAAAAAGAGAATCTGAATATAGACGAGGCGGAGGCTGAGCAGACAGCCAAAACTGTTGCGCTTGCAGCAGTCAAGTATGGTGATTTGTCTAATCAGGCGAGCAAGGATTACATCTTTGATATCGACAGATTCACATCCTTTGAGGGTAACACAGGTCCATATATCCTTTATACAATCGTGCGTATCAAGTCAATCCTCTCAAAGTATGAGGCAAAAGGTGGCGACATCAGCGCACTGAAGGATGCAATCATGCCGGCAGTCAATGCAGGACAGAAGAATCTCATGCTCTCTCTGGCAAAGTTCAATGCTACAATTGAGAGTGCATACGAGGAGTCTGCACCACACAAGATATGTGCATACATCTACGAGCTTGCCAACGCATTCAACGGCTTCTACCATGACACAAAGATTCTTTCTGAGGAGAATGAAGAACTTAAGAAGTCATATATTTCGCTGCTTGTGCTCACAAAGGAGATACTTGAGGCTTGTATAGATATGCTTGGATTCTCAGCTCCTGACAGGATGTAAAAAATAATAATTTTCACGTTCTAAAACAATTGGACATGTAATATAAATAGGACATAGATGATTTATCAGAATCGTCTGTGTCCTTTTTTTATTTGAATAACTGTCGGTGGCAGGTCGGGATGGGGCTCACGCGTGTGGCTGCAGTGTCGCAGAAGCTACGCTGCACTATTAAGACTCTGTATAAATTATGCAGTAAGTACTTCTATGCCTGACGAAACCGTCGATACTCGCCGTCCGGGCTCGATATCTCCTTGCCTCGGCGTCCATGCCTCGGCATTTCTGTGCTTCAAAGCATAATTTAACAGAGTCTAAATAGCTCCGCTATACGCTTCTGCGACACTGCAGCCACACGCATAAGCCCCATCCCTACCTGCCACCGAAGTGGCGATAAGGAGTGAAAAATATGGATATAATTGATTATCTGCCACAAAAGATGAAGGCTGAGGCAGAAGCGTACATGCCGTGTGGTCTGGAGGAAATCAGGGTGCGCGCCGGAAAGCAGGTGCAGTATATGTTTGCGGGAGGATGTAGAGCCGGAGTGTATATCTCACATAGCGATATTGAGGAGATGATAAATTATCTGAGCGGATATTCATTCCACGCGATAGCACCGCAGCTTGCAGCAGGCTATTTTACAGTGGAGGGAGGTCATCGTGTGGGAATTGCAGGGCAGATGGGCTGCGATGGAGGAAAGGTTACAGCAGTCAGTGAGATAGCGTCCTTAAATATCAGAATTGCCCATCAGATAAGGGACGTTGCAATGCCACTGATGCCTTATATCCGGGATGAAAACAGCATTTACAATACATTGGTTATATCACGGCCGGGAGAAGGAAAAACAACATTTTTAAGAGACTGCATAAGGATACTTTCAGATGGCTGTGACGGAAAAAACGCACTTAAGGTGTCGGTGGTTGATGAGCGTTCGGAGATAGCAGCGTGCTACTTGGGAGTGGCTCAAAACGATATAGGCAATTCCAGTGATGTGCTGGATAATTGTCCGAAGTCACTTGGCATGAGGATGCTTTTGCGCTCTATGTCACCGGATGTGATTGCGGTGGATGAGCTGGGAGGAGAAAGCGATATCGAGGCACTAAACCAGCTTGTGAGTTGCGGAATAAGGATACTTGGCAGTGTACATGGCACCAATGCAGATGATCTGCGAAGAAAAATTCTGCCACATGCCATAGAACGGTTTGTGTTTATAGACCATGATGAAAAAGGGGTGAGGCGCTATAGCATTTATGATGAAGCTTACAGGCTTTTGTATAGTACTGTTTGCGGTATTGGGGCTGATAAACGATTACAGCAAAAGAAAAAAGGCAGATATAGCGATGCTGTATGATTTTATGCTTTTGCTTGAAAAGGGGGCATTTTATCTGGCAGGAGAAAGAATGAAGGCACCACAGTTTTTTAACAGCATAAGAGGAAAGAGCGAGGTGTTTAATGAGGGATGCAGGAGAATGGGAGAAGTGCTTTCAACCAGGAGCTGTAAAAGCGGGGAGGAGGGCTGGAGGGATGTGTGGGGGACGGTGCTTTGCGGCAGGGTATCTGATGAAAAAATAAAGAAAATGATAGTTGAAATGGGAGGTGCATTCTTTGAAAAAAAATGCAGCTGCAATGGAGCAGCGGCTTAGGGAATGTGCTTTGGACATACATAAACAGATAGATTTTTACAGGAAAGATTATGTTGAAAAAATGAAGGTGATTTGTCCGGTGGGTATTTTGGGAGGGATTATGATATCAATAATGCTTATATAATATTGCTTATATAAAAATGTTTGTATAAAAATGTGGTAATCCGATTAAACATATTGTTGTATGCGATGAAAGGACTTGATGATGGAGATTTCGATTATTTTTAAGATAGCAGCACTTGGAATAGTGATTACGGTGCTCGGACAGGTCTTAAAACACAGTGGAAGGGAGGAAATGACTTTCCTGCTTAGTCTGGCCGGGCTTGTTATTGTATTGTTTTGGATTGTGCCATATATAAGTGAGCTGTTTAAGGCAATGCAGGATATGTTTTCTTTGTAATATGTTGAAGATTGGGATAATAGGAATTGCGGCAGTATTTTTTGCAGTGCTTTTAAAGCGTGACAGGCCTGAGCTTTCAATGCTTCTTTCAGTGGCCTGCGGCACTATAATTTTTGCTTTTGCATTGGAGCGGCTCGGCACAACAATTGAGTTTTTTAAAGGACTTCTTTCAAAGCTTCCTGTGGAACCGGCATTTTTTGTCACTATGGTAAAGATGCTTGGGGTTGCATATGTTGCGGAGTTTTCATCCTCAATCTGTAAGGACTGCGGTCATAGCGCAATTGCATCGCAGATAGAGCTTTTTGCGAAGGGAGCAATTGTTGTGATGTCAATTCCGGTGATGTCTTGTCTGATAGAGCTGATTGGAGAGCTGTTTTGATTTGTAAAAAATATATTTTGATAATAATCATATTGGCTGTAGTGTTTTTGCCGCAGTGTTTTGTGTATGCGTCGGACACCGAAATCACAGATAAAATTGAGCAGCAGATGCTTGAAAAAATAGATATGTCAGAGATTGAAAAATATTCAAAGGATTATCTGCCGGACAGACTATCGTTTTCGGATATAGTGGATGCCATTCTGGCAGGAGATCAAAAGGCAGGTGAAAAAATCTGTGAGTATATTTATGAGCTGTTTTTTTATGAGATAGCGGCGGTGAAGCCTGTTATTATAAATGTGCTGTGCTATACGATACTTTTTATGGTGTTTTCAAGGCTTATTTTCTGGCGGCAGGATTATGTATACAATGTAAGCTTTCTGTTTATGTATGCATCGGTTATATCAATGCTTATGGCATCTTTTTTTGTGTTGTCTGATGTGGCAAAGGGCTGTATTGATGTGCTTTTGACTTATCTTACAGCGCTTGTGCCGGCATATGCGACAGTACTTCTTGCGTCCGGAAAAGGATTTTCGGCATCAGGCTTTTACATGCTGGCATTTGTGCTCATTTATGTAGTGGAGTGGCTTATAAAGCTGGTGCTCATACCGGGAATTCATCTGTTTCTGGTGCTTGAGGTGCTCAATCACGTATCAAGTGAAAAGAAGCTTGAAAAGCTTGCCGAGTTTATTGAATCAACAGTTACAAAAATAATGAAGGCATCCATAAAGATAGTGGCAGGCATAGGAATAGTCCAGGCCATGATTGCTCCCGCAAAGGACAAAATATCGGAAAGCCTTATCTTAAAAAGCTTTCAGGCTATACCGGGGGTGGGAAGGCTTGGGCAGGGTGCAGGTGAAATCATGCTTGGCTGTGCGATGCTCATAAAAAACAGTGTTGGTATGGCGGCGATTATCGTGCTCTTTTTCATTGTGCTGACCCCGCTTGTAAAAACACTAATCTTTTCGCTGATGTACAGATTGCTTTCCGCTGCGCTGCAGCCTGTTTCAGACAACAGGATTGTGGAGGGCATAGAAGCCGTTGCCAGGGCAGGAAATCTGTATTATATCGTGATAAGAGATGCATCTATATTGTTTTTTATAGTGATTGCGATAGTATGTGCATCTACAAGCTTTATGGGAGGTTGATATGGCATGAAGAGTTATTTGTATCTGGCATTTTTTTTCATGGTAATGACATATTTAACGCCAAAGGAGCAGTACAGGAGGTACTTTAGGTTTATGCTTGGGGTGTTTTTTGCGGTCATTATTCTAAAGCCTCTTGCGGCAGGGTATGAATATGACATGAGATTTGCTGAGCTTACAAAGAAAATAGAGGGGATTTCGTATGAATATGACGCGGATACGACAGATTTGTTTACGGCTTTCGAAGCTGAAGAAAACTGACTACATAGTGATTTTACTTGTTGGAGTACTGCTTCTTATTGTGGTGCTTCCGGTAAAAGAGGATAGAAAGACCTGTAGTAATTCACAAAAGAAAGCTAAAGCTAAGTCAGTAAGTGAAAGCACCTGCGATGATGAAGAATATGAGAAACTGCTTGAAAAAAAGCTTGAGGGTATTCTTGAAAGGATGGACGGTGTGGGTGAGGTATCTGTGATGATTACGCTGTCAGACGATGGCACAAAGATAGTGGATAAGGATACTAAGGAGACCTCGGAGAGCATTGAAAAGACTACGGTTATATACGATGACGAGGATGCAAGCGTACCTTATGTCACAAGCACGGACAAACCGACTGTTTCAGGAGTGCTTGTGGTAGCGCAGGGCGGAGGAAGCCCACAGGTAAACAACGATATTTCTAATGCGGTTTCTGCATTATTTGATGTGCCCATGCATAAAATAAAAATAGCAAAAATGATATCCAGGGAGGAATAAAAGTGAAGAAAGGCAGCCATAAAAATCAGATAATTATTACGACACTTGCACTTCTTTTGGCAGTGGTCGGTTACATAAGCTACGATAACAGGGATACCTTTATGAATGCAAAGGATGTGCTTTCCACTGAAATCGAAGCTGTAAATGGAAAGGCAGATACAAAGGAGTCTAAGGAATGTGAGGATACACAGGCATCAGATGAGGTTGCGCTTGAGACAGACTCGACAGAGGAAATATTAAATGCCGGCGAAACGGTACTGACAAGTGCATCCACAGAGAGCGAGGAGTGTGTGGCACAGGTGAAGCTGGGACGCGAGCAGGTGCGCTCAAAGAACAAGGAGGCTCTGCAGAAGATTATCGATGATGCAGGAGTGTCAGAGGCCGAGAAGAAGAGCGCGGTCGATGCCATGGTGAAGCTGACAGAAAATGCACAGATGGAGGAGGATGCCCAGATGATGCTGGAGGCAAAGGGCTTTAAGAATGCTGTGGTAAGTCTCAGTGATGAATGCTGTGATGTGATTGTGGGAAAGGACGATGTGACTGATGAGAAGAGAGCTCAGATAGAGGACATTATCAAGCGCAAGACAAATATCGGGGCATCAAATATTGTCATATCGACGATGGACTGATACATAAATTTTTAGTGTCTTGAAATGGGAACCGTTTTAAGCTATACTATACTCTGATTTTGTTTGGAGGAAATATCAGTGGATAACTTAAGACAGGAAATAGAAAAAAGAAGAACATTTGCAATAATTTCCCATCCGGATGCAGGAAAGACTACTTTGACAGAGAAGTTTCTTTTGTACGGAGGGGCAATAAACCAGGCCGGTTCGGTAAAGGGAAAGGCTACGGCAAAGCATGCTGTTTCAGACTGGATGGAGATAGAAAAGCAGAGAGGTATTTCGGTTACTTCATCTGTATTACAGTTTAATTATGACGGATATTGCATCAATATCCTTGATACACCGGGACACCAGGATTTCTCAGAGGACACATACCGTACACTCATGGCAGCCGATTCGGCAGTCATGGTAATTGATGCGAGCAAGGGTGTTGAGGCACAGACCAGAAAGCTCTTTAAGGTCTGTGTCATGAGACATATCCCGATTTTTACATTCATAAACAAGATGGACCGTGATGCCAACGATACGTTTGAGCTTCTCGATGACATCGAAAAAGAGCTGGGCATCGCGACATGTCCTATCAACTGGCCGATAGGATCAGGAAAGCAGTTTAAGGGCGTGTATGACAGAAACAGCAAGGAGGTCATGACCTTTGCAGATACCTTAAAGGGTACAAAAGAGGGCTCGGAGAAGATTATTCATATAGATGATCCGGCTCTTTCAGATGAGATCGGAGAGGAATTTAAAAGTCAGCTCATGGATGAGATTGAGCTGCTGGATGGCGCCAGTGCCGATTTTGATATGGAGCTTGTCACAAAGGGAGAGCTTTCACCTGTATTTTTCGGCTCTGCTCTTACAAACTTTGGTGTTGAGACATTTTTACAGCATTTCCTTAAGATGACATATGCACCGACAGCAAGACAATCTGACATCGGAATGATTGATCCTTTTTCAGAGGATTTTTCCGCATTTGTATTCAAGATTCAGGCCAACATGAATAAAAATCACAGGGACAGAATAGCATTTATGCGAATCTGCTCCGGACAGTTTACAGCCGGCATGGAGGTATACCATGTGCAGGGAGGCAAGAGCCTAAAGCTTTCACAGCCGCAGCAGATGATGGCAGATGAGAGAAAAATAGTGGACAAGGCATATGCGGGCGATATCATAGGTGTGTTTGACCCGGGCGTATACTCTATAGGAGATACACTCACGACAGCAAAGGATAAATTTGAGTTTGAGGGCATCCCGACATTTGCACCTGAGCATTTTGCGAGGGTATCACTTGTTGATTCCATGAAGAGAAAGCAGTTTGTAAAGGGCGTCACACAGATAGCGCAGGAGGGTGCTATCCAGATGTTCCAGGAGTACAAGGGCGGCATGGAAGAGATCATAGTCGGCGTGGTCGGTGTGCTTCAGTTTGACGTGCTTAAATTCAGACTTGAAAATGAGTACAATGTGCAGATCAGACTAGAGAATCTGCCATATGAGCATATCAGATGGATTGAGAACAAGGATGAGGTCAATGTAGATACAATTAACGGAACAAGCGACATGAAGAAGGTTGTCGATATGAAGGGCAATCCGCTTCTTCTGTTTATCAATGAGTGGAGCATCGGCATGACACTCGATAGAAATGACGGACTTGTGCTTACTGAGTTTGGAAGAAACTAGGTAAGGATTTCAAGGTTGAATTTGGACTTGACGTTAGTGAGAGATTATGTGTATAATGAAGACAGTTGTGAAAGCAACTGTCTTTTTAATTATGTTTTATTTGTATAATTTTGAGTATTTTAGTTATAGCTGTTTTAGAGTATAGCGTGAGGCACAAACAGCAGCACGGCCAGCTATATGATTCTGTAATTATTCCAATTTATTTGTTGACAATTGAATAGAAGTGTATTATTATAATAGCAGAACGAACGTTTGTTCGCGAGAGGATAGGAGATTATTATGGCAAAGGAAGATAAATTAAAAGCATTAGACGCTGCTATTGCGCAGATTGAGAAACAATACGGAAAGGGCTCTGTCATGAAGCTTGGTGACAATTCAGCCAATATGAATGTAGAGACAGTACCTACAGGCTCGTTAAGCCTTGATATTGCATTGGGACTCGGAGGCCTTCCGAAGGGCAGGATTATTGAGGTGTACGGACCAGAGTCATCAGGTAAGACAACGGTTGCACTCCACTGTGTTGCAGAGGTACAGAAGCGAGGCGGCATCGCAGGCTTTATAGATGCAGAGCATGCGCTTGACCCTGTATATGCCAGAAATATAGGTGTTGATATTGACAATCTCTATATTTCACAGCCGGACTGCGGTGAGCAGGCACTTGAGATAACAGAGACCATGGTACGTTCCGGCGCTGTGGATATCGTGGTTGTCGATTCTGTTGCGGCACTCGTACCAAAGGCCGAGATTGACGGAGATATGGGGGATTCCCATGTCGGTCTTCAGGCGAGACTTATGAGCCAGGCACTCCGTAAGCTCACGGCGGTTATCAGTAAATCAAATTGTATCGTTATATTCATCAATCAGCTTCGTGAGAAGGTAGGTGTGATGTTTGGAAATCCTGAGACTACCACAGGTGGAAGGGCATTAAAGTTCTATTCATCAGTGCGTCTTGATGTCAGAAGAACTGAGTCACTCAAGCAGGGCGGTGAGATAGTCGGCAACCATGTCCGCGTAAAGGTTGTTAAGAATAAAATAGCTCCTCCTTTCAGGGAGGCAGAGTTTGATATTATGTTTGGACAGGGTATCTCAAGAGAAGGAGATGTGCTTGATCTTGCAGTAAATGCAGGCATTGTCAACAAATCCGGTGCATGGTACGCATACGAGGGAGACAAGATAGGACAGGGTCGTGAGAATGCAAAGACTTATATCCATGAGAATCCGGCATTTTTTGATATGCTTGAGGCAAAGGTAAGGGATTTTTACTTTACACAGCCTGAGGATGAAGATGCTGCAGTACAGGAAGACTCTGAAAAGTCTGAAGCAGAAGAATAATAAGTGAGCAGGGTTATATATGATAGAGATTACCGGATATGAGAATATTGGTAAAGGCAAATACCGCACGACCTTTGATAATGGCACGACATGTGTGCTGTATCGTACAGAGGCCGTGCGGTACTCTATTATGGAGGGAGCCTTTATCAGTGAAGCGGATTACGAAAAGCTGATATCTGAGGTGGTAGGAAAGAGAGCCAAAAAGAGAGCACTACATCTGCTTGAACAGATGGACAGGAGTGAAAGAAAGCTTAGGGAAAAGCTCACACAGGGCGGATATCCGGATTGCTGTGTGGATGCAGCGATAGATTATGTCAAGAGCTTTCATTATCTTGATGATTACAGATTTGCTTCCACATATGTCAGGTATCATCAGGACAGCTTAAGCCGCAGGCAGCTTGAGCAGAAGCTTATGGCAAAGGGCATAGGCAGAGATGATATAAATTGTGCCATAGACAGCGAATACACTGCTTATGAAGAGAAACATATAGCAAAGCTGCTTGAAAAGAAACACTATGATCCTGATAACTGTGATGAAAAGGAGTTTCGCAGGATATACCAGTTTCTTATGCGCAGGGGCTTTAAGAGCAGCCAGATTCTTTCTGCAATGAGGTCACAATTACCTTGACAATTTGCACCAAAAAGTATAGAATTTAATTGTTGTAATTTGTGAAATACAATGAAAATTTAATAAAGGAGGTGCTCCTGTAATGCTACCGTATATCATTACTGCTGTAGTTTCTATTATTATTACTGCATTGATTGTATGGTTTGCAGCCGCTTCATACGAGAAGAAATCTGCTAACTCCAAGATAGGAAATGCTGAGGAGAAGGCAAGAGGAATCATTGATGAGGCTGTAAAGACTGCGGAGGAAAAGAAGCGCGAGTCTATGCTTGAGATCAAGGAAGAGTCTATTAAGGCTAAGAATGATCTGGATAAGGAAATCAAAGAGCGTAGAAACGAGATTTCCCGTAATGAGCGTCGTATCGTTCAGAAGGAAGAAAATGTCGACAAGAAGCTCGAAGCTATCGAGAAGCGTGAAGCTGGATTTGCAGTTAAGGAAGAGGAACTCAAGAAGCAGAAGATTGAAATATCAAAGCTTAACGAGCAGCGATTACAGGAACTTGAAAGAATCTCTGGATTAACCTCCGAGCAAGCTAAAGAATATCTCTTAAAGACCATTGAAGAAGATGTAAAACTTGATACTGCAAAAATGATTAAGGAAATGGAAAACAAAGCAAAGGAAGAGGCAAACCGTAAAGCTAAGGATTACGTGGTTACAGCTATTCAGAAATGTGCAGCAGATCATGTGTCTGAGACTACTATTTCAGTAGTATCGCTTCCGAATGATGAGATGAAGGGACGTATCATAGGAAGAGAGGGACGTAATATCCGTACTCTCGAGACTATGACAGGTGTAGATCTGATTATAGATGACACACCTGAGGCGGTTATCTTGTCAAGCTTTGATCCAATTAGAAGAGAGGTTGCAAGAATAGCTCTTGAGAAGCTTATTGTTGACGGAAGAATCCATCCGGCCCGTATAGAGGAGATGGTTGAGAAGGCTCAAAAAGAAGTCGATAATATGATTCGTGAAGAGGGTGAGGCTGCCACACTTGAGGTGGGCATACATGGTATTCACCCGGAGCTTGTGCGTCTTCTTGGAAAGATGAAGTTTAGAACAAGCTACGGTCAGAATGCGTTAAAGCATTCTATCGAGGTTGCACAGCTGGCTGGCTTACTGGCTGCTGAAATTGGCGAGGATGTCAGAATGGCAAAGCGTGCAGGCTTATTACATGATATAGGTAAGGCAGTAGATCACGAGATGGAGGGTTCACACATCCAGCTCGGTGCCGAATTATGTAAGAAATACAAAGAGTCACCACTTGTGATTAATGCAGTAGAATCACATCACGGTGATGTTGAACCGGAGTCACTTATTGCATGTCTCGTGCAGGCAGCTGATACAATCAGTGCGGCACGTCCGGGTGCAAGAAGAGAGACTTTGGAGACATATTCAAATCGTCTTCAGCAGTTAGAGGACATTACAAATGGTTATAAAGGGGTAGAGAAATCTTTTGCTATTCAGGCAGGTAGAGAGATTCGTATTATGGTAGTTCCTGAGCAGGTCAGCGACGCCGACATGGTTATCATGGCTAGAGACATATCTAAGCAGATTGAGTCTGAGTTAGAGTATCCGGGTCAGATAAAGGTTAATGTAATACGTGAGTCACGTATAGTGGATTACGCAAAGTAGAGCATTAGCGTATTGTCGGTTTGACATAATAACAAGTACATTTGAAAAGGCTTCGTATGAAGCCTTTTCTTTTTGCTAAAATGTATGAAAACATATGAAAAATACAAATGCAGCCGATTTTTACAATGCAGTGCTTATGATATAAAATAAATTGTCGGTAACTGTTCATTACTACTGAAGATAATTGTATATATTGCATAAAATTATATGTATAAAATATCTTGTATTCACAAAAATAGATAATGGTACGTGACAAAATTAGTAAAAGGTTATAAAATGGTAAGTGTAATATTTAGCAACTATTTAGTATTTGATGGCTGCAATATTTATAAATATTACAAGGGAGAAACTATATAATAAAATATCATATGGAGGGTTTTACAATGCAGAGATTTACATTACCAAGAGATTTATATCATGGAAAGGGTGCGCTTGAGGCATTAAAGAGCTTTGAGGGAAAGAAGGCTATTATCTGTGTGTGCGGAGGCTCAATGAAGAGATTTGGCTTTTTAGACAAAGCCGAGGCTTATTTGAAGGAAGCAGGCATGGAGGTAAAGCTTTTTGAGGGAATAGAGCCGGATCCGTCAGTTGAGACAGTCATGAAAGGTGCGGCTGCCATGGCTGAGTTTGAACCGGACTGGATTGTAGCAATTGGTGGTGGCTCACCTATAGATGCAGCTAAGGCTATGTGGATTAAGTACGAGTATCCGGATATCACATTTGAGGATATGTGCAAGGTATTTGGTATTCCAAAGCTTAGAAAGAAGGCACATTTCTGTGCTATTTCATCCACATCAGGTACAGCAACTGAGGTTACTGCGTTCTCAATCATCACAGATTATGAGAAGGGTATCAAATATCCAATCGCAGACTTTGAGATAACACCTGATGTTGCAATCGTAGACCCTGAGCTTGCAGAGACAATGCCACAGAAGCTTGTTGCACACACAGGAATGGATGCTATGACACATGCTATCGAGGCATATGTATCAACAGCCAACAGTGACTTTACAGATCCACTTGCACTCCATGCAATAGAGATGATACAGCATGACCTGATTGATTCATACAATGGTGATATGGCAAAGAGAGATGCGATGCACAATGCGCAGTGTCTGGCAGGAATGGCATTCTCCAACGCACTACTTGGAATAGTTCATTCCATGGCACACAAGACAGGCGCAGCTTTTGCTGATTATGGTGCACATATCATCCACGGAGCAGCCAATGCCATGTATCTGCCAAAGGTTATTGCTTTTAATGCAAAGGATGAGGCAGCGAAGGAACGCTATGGTGTAATAGCAGATTTCATGAAACTGGGGGGAGAGACACTTGATGAGAAGGTTGAGCTTCTTATCAAATACTTACGTGGCATGAATGATGATCTGAATATCCCACACTGCATCAAGAATTACGGAGCAGACAGCTATCCAACAGAGCAGGGCTTTGTACCGGAGGAGGTATTCCTTGAGAGACTTCCTGAGATTGCTGCAAATGCTATCCTTGATGCTTGTACAGGCTCAAATCCTCGCCAGCCAAGCCAGGAGGAGATGGAGAAGCTTCTCAAATGCTGCTATTATGACACAGAGGTGGATTTCTAATCAAAACGGTAACTCTGAATTTATATTATTTAGAAGGTAAACAGGAAAAATGATTGATGAAATGAAACGGCAAAAAAGAGAGCTTGTATATAAGGGCTCAATACTCGATATATACAAGGATACAATGCAGTTTGCAAACGGTAAGACTGAGGAATGGGATTTTGTTTCACACAGAAAGGGCGCTGCGGCAGTGCTTCCGGTGCTTGATGACGGCAGGATAATCATGGTGCGTCAGTATAGAAATGCTCTCGAGAGGGAGACAATAGAGATTCCGGCCGGCTGCAGAGACTTTGTGGGAGAAGATACCAGACTGTGTGCAGAAAGGGAGCTTAAGGAGGAGACGGGCTACAGCTCTGATGATATCTCGTTTTTACTTTCACTTCGCACAACAGTTGCCTTTTGCGACGAAGAAGTAGATGTCTATCTTGCTAAAAACCTGAAAAAGGGCGAGCAGCATCTGGATGATGCCGAGTCAATCGATGTAGAAATATACACTCTAAAGGAGCTGTGCGACATGATTTATGCCGGAAAAATCCAGGATTCCAAAACAGTCAGTGCAGTTCTTGCTTATAGTAATATGATTAAATAATAAACCGACAAAATAATGCAAGCCACAGGATATATACTCCTGTGGCTTGTGTTTTGTAAAAAAATGTATGTATAATTTGTGGTTTAAGAATTCATTTCTGCAATGTCGTAGATAAGCTTCTTTGAATCCTCCCATCCTAGACATGGATCGGTGATGGATTTTCCGTAGACATGCTCACCAATCTTCTGGCTGCCCTCCTCGATATAGCTCTCAATCATAAGACCCTTGACAAGTGATTTGATATCAGAGGAAAGCTGTCTGTTGTGCATAACTTCCTTGGCGATACGAATCTGCTCCTTGAACTTCTTTCCGGAGTTGGAATGGTTAGTATCGATGATAGCCGCCTGGTTGACAACGTCCATCTTGTCGTACATTTCGTGCAGACGGATTAAGTCCTCGTAATGGTAGTTTGTTGTAGTGTTGCCATGCTTGCTGACAGCACCTCTTAAAACAACGTGAGTCAGAGGATTTCCTGATGTCTCAACCTCATAGCCTCTGTAAACAAAATGATGTGGGTGCTGTGCTGCGTAAACAGAATTGAGCATGACGGAAAAATCACCGCTTGTAGGGTTTTTCATGCCGCTGGCCACATCGAAGCCGCTGACGGTGAGACGATGCTGTTGATCCTCAACAGAACGAGCACCGATTGCCACATATGAGAGAAGATCCTCAACATAGCCCCAGTTCTCAGGGTAAAGCATCTCATCTGCACAGGTGAGTCCACTCTCTGCGATGGCACGGATGTGCATTTTTCTCATGGCGATAAGACCCTCAACCATGTCAGGAGCCTTCTCAGGGTCAGGCTGTGAGGCAATTCCCTTGTAGCCCTCGCCGGTTGTTCTTGGCTTGTTTGTATATACACGAGGGATGATGATTACGCGGTCCTTTACATCCTCCTGAATCTTTGTCAGACGGCTGACATAGTCACAGACTGAATCCTCGTTGTCGGCTGAACAAGGTCCGATAATGACGAGAAATCTATCATCTTTTCCGCAGATAACATCTGAAATCATTGCATCGCGCTTCGCTTTAAGCTCGGTAAGCTCCTTTGACAGAGGATATTCCTCCTTAATCTGTGCAGGAGTTGGAAGCTGGTTTAAAAATGTGAAACTCATAATACTGCTCCTTATATAAATAGTAATTGTATTAATTAAAATGGTATATTTTTATGGCATATCGGAAAAAATTTCCAATATATAATGCCCAAACAGTTAAATAATAAGATAAATGAAATATATTGTCAAATTTTTATCAATTATAATAGTATGCATAAAAAGTTATAATAAAACACTAAAAGAATATAATAAGAAAAAAGTAACATTGAAAAAAAGTAAAAGATGTGATATAAATAGTTGGTAACTTTTTTGTGACCGTAGTTTAATGGATAAAATTCCGGACTCCGACTCCGGCGAGTGCGCGTTCGATTCGCGTCGGTCACATACTTTGATTTTGATATGTTGGGTTAATGGAGGAACCATATGAAGGACTTTTTTAACAAGGAAACATTGGATAATATAAAGCAATTTTGTGCAGAAAATAAAAAATACGTTGGAGTGGCAGGTGTACTTGTAGGACTCATACTTATACTTATAGTAGTTGTCGCAGGAGGCAATAATGACAGACAATCCAATACTGAAGCCGGATCACAGACAGAGATTTCGGTGAAGGATTTTGAGTTTGAAAAGGATTACACAAATGACGCCAAGGACGATATCAGCACATTACTTGCTGATTATTACAAGGCATACGTGGGTGATGACCTTGATACCCTTGGCAAGCTTGCGACACCTATGAGCGACAACGAGAAGAGCTATATTGGTGTTGTCAGCCAGTACTATGAGTCAGTCAATGACATTACACCTTACACCAAGAATGGTTTGAAAAAGGGAACATACTTTGTGTCTGTTAAAAACAGCATAAAGTTTACGGGAGTTGATACACAGGCACCTACACTTGACTTCTTTTATATAGAGACAGGTAAGGACGGAAAGCTCTTTATAAACAATGTATACAGTAATTTCAACAGAACATACTGCGAGAATGAACTCGATGACGATATTATGGAGCTTATTTCTAAGTATACTGCTTCATCTGAGTTTGCAGACCTTCATGAGGAGGTACAAAAGGCATATGAGCAGGCGGTCGGTTCTGATGCCAATTTAAAGACTATGCTTGAGACAACACTCACAGGTGCTATAAAGCAGTGGTACACATCGTCAGGCATTGCCAATTTAAAGAAGTCTGATGCAGACACGCAGACTACAGAGGCAGATACACAGCAGGCCGATGATGCATCACAGACTGCAGACCAGCAGACCACGGATGCAAATGCAGGACAGACTGCAGACCAGCAGACTACAGATGCAAATGCAGGACAGACCACAGATCAGCAGACCACGGATGCTAACGCAGGACAGACCACAGATACAAATGCAGCCAATCAGCAGACAGCCGAGCAGCCACAGGCACCGGCTGAGTATCAGGTAGTGACAAAGGATGTTGTAAAGGTACGTGACGGTGCAAGCACAGATGCAAAGGAGCTTGGTCTCTTAAAGGAACAGGTAACACTTACAGCATATGGCACAGAGGGAGACTGGACTATAGTATCCTACAGCGCCGGAACAAATGGCAGAGCTTATATCAAGACAGAGAATCTCCAGACAGTAGGACAGTAAAAGCAATATAAAGTAACAGATGTGCATACAATCATAAGAAGCAACACGGAGGCTTAAAGGTCTCCGTGTTTTAATCTACATAGCAAATGGCTGCTGTAAAGAGTAGAAAAGGCTGCTGTTTGGTTTATGTATATCGGATAAAGCAATCTAAAAGAGGATATGGTATGGAAGAAAATGGTGTAAGAATAAATAAATTCCTCAGTGAAGCGGGCGTGTGCTCAAGGCGTGAGGCAGACAGGCAGATAGAAGCCGGCAAAGTAGGAATAGACGGTGTGACAGCAAAGACAGGTGACAGAGTTCTAAAGGGACAGACTGTCACATATAATGGACAGGTAGTATCAAAGGAAGAAGAGATGATACTGATTGCCCTCAATAAGCCGGCCGGCATAGTCTGCACAGCAGAAAAAAGGGAAAAAAACAACGTGATAGATTATCTTAATTACCCAAAGCGCATTTATCCCATTGGCAGGCTGGATAAGGATTCAGAGGGACTTTTACTTCTGACCAACAATGGCGAGATAGTAAATAAGATGATGCGCTCCGGCAACAGACACGAAAAAGAGTATATTGTCACAGTAAACAAAACAATATCTGACAGTTTCATCAGAGGGCTCGCAGGAGGCGTACCGCTTGTAGAGCTTGGTGTGACAACCAGAAAGTGCCATGTGAAAAAGCTGTCCTCAAAGCAGTTTAAGATTATTCTGACACAGGGCTACAACAGACAGATAAGACGGATGTGTGAATACTTTGGCTACCGTGTGGTTAAGCTTGAGAGAGTGAGAATCATGAATATTGAGCTTGGTGACCTGCCAAGAGGAAAGTACAGGGCAGTGACACCACTTGAATACAAGGGGCTCAAAAGACTGATTGCGGATTCCTCGAATCAGCCGGTTATGCCTGATACGAATAAGGATCATTCTGATAAGAAATATACGGATAAGAAACATACGGATAAGAAATATCAGGATAGAAGAGCAAAGTAAAGCAGACAGGGGATTATTACAGCATGGAGAATAACAAAATAAAAGATAAGATAGATGAGCTTGTTGAAAGTCTTAACCGCGCGTCAAAAGCCTACTACAACGGTGCAGATGAAATAATGCCAAACTACGAGTGGGATGCACTGTTTGATGAACTTACACAGCTTGAGGAAAAAACAGGATATATCCGTCCGGACAGTCCGACACATAATGCAGGCTATGAGGCAGAGGCAGGAAATCGTGAGCCACACGAGTATCCGGCACTTTCACTTGCAAAGACAAAGAGTATTGAGGAGCTTAAGAAATGGGCAGATGATATGCCAATCTGGCTTTCATGGAAGCTTGACGGACTGACACTCGTGCTCACATATGACGGTGGCAGGCTTGTGAAAATACTGACGAGAGGAAATGGAACTGTAGGAAGTAACATCACCTTTTTGCAGGATGCCATAAGCGGCTTCCCAAAGGAGATACCATACAAGGGACATATGGTTGTAAGAGGGGAAGCGACAATTTCCTACACGGATTTTAAGCTGTTAAATGATACAATCGAGGACGATGATGAGAAATATGCCAATCCAAGGAACCTTGCATCCGGTACATTAAATCTCGATGATGTGGAAGAAGTGAAGCGCAGACATGTAGTGTTTTATGCGTTTACACTCGTGCATATAGATGATGATATCATATCATGGGGAGATAGAATGAGCTATCTTAGTGATATGAAATTCAATGTTGTCAAAAGGGAGGCAACAGATGCGGCAGGCCTTGATGAGGCTGTAAAACGCTGGACAAGGGATGTCGAGAGTGGCAGGATGGATGTGCCTGTGGACGGACTTGTCATATGCTATGATGACACTGCCTACGCTGCAGGCGGAAGCGTCACAGGGCATCATGCTACGAGAGCCGGCTTTGCTTTCAAGTGGCAGGATGAGGCAGTAGATACGAGACTTCGCTATATTGAATGGTCGTGTGCGGTTTCGACAATATCGCCGGTGGCTGTTTTTGAGCCGGTGCAGATAGAGGGTACGACGGTTTCGAGAGCTTCGCTTTGCAATCTGACTGAAATAGAAAGGCTTGGAGTGGGAAAAGAGTGTACACTTTCCGTGATAAAAGCCAACAAGATTATTCCGAAATGCATAGCTGTAAAGGATGCGGTGGGAGAAGTTGAGATACCGAAGGAATGTCCGGTGTGCCATCATCCGACACGCATATTTGTGAGTAAAAACAGCGGTGTGAAGACGCTGCATTGCACAAACCCTGACTGTACAGCCAAGAATGTCAAAAAGTTTTCAAGATTTGTCAGCAAAAGCGGAATGGATATAGATGGACTTTCGGTACAGACAATGCTAAAATTTATAAATGAGGGATTCATAAAACAGTTCCCTGACATATACCATCTGCCCGAGCACTTTGATGAGATAAGCAGCATGGAGGGCTTTGGCGAGAAGTCGTGCACGAATATGCAGGCTGCCATCGAAAAAAGCAGACATGTCCATCCGGTCAATCTGATATTTGCACTCTGTATACCTCTTATAGGTACCGATGCAGGCAAGAAGATTGTCAACGCAATAGGCTTTGATGGCTTCGCGGACAGAATGAGAAATGCCACAGATTTTGTGGATATAGACGGTATAGGCCAGGAAAAGTCAGGCTCCATACTTGAATGGTATGCAAATCCAAAAAACAGCGCGATGTTTGAAGCACTGATTAAGGAGCTTGACATAGAAAAGGTCGATATAAAGGATATGTCGGAGGGAAGCTTAAACGGCAAGACCTTTGTTATCACAGGCGATGTGCATGATTTTGCCAACAGAAGCGAGTTTAAGGCATATGTGGAGTCACAGGGCGGCAAGGTGACAGGAAGCGTGTCAAAAAAGACAGACTATCTGGTAAACAACGACACTGAATCTACTTCATCAAAAAATAAAAAAGCAAAAGAATTAGGAATACCTATCATCTCGGAGGATACATTTATAGAGATGTTTGGGCGTTAGAAAAGAGGTTATAAAATGCCTATAAAGACACAAAATGATTTACCTGTAAAGGAAATACTTGAGAGAGAAAATATATTTGTGATGGACGAAAACAGGGCATCACATCAGAACATCAGACAGCTGGAGATTGCGATTGTAAATCTCATGCCATTAAAGGAGGACACAGAGCTTCAGATACTGCGCTCGCTGTCAAATACCCCTATACAGGTCAATGTAACGTTTGTGACCACATCTACTCACGAGGCCACTCACACATCACTCAGTCATCTGAACAAATTTTACGAGACCTTTGATGATATAAAGGACAGGTACTTTGACGGCATGATAATCACAGGGGCACCGGTTGAGCTTATGGAATACGAGGAGGTAGACTACTGGGATGAGATATGCAGTATAATGGAGTGGAGCAAGACACATGCTTTCTCCACACTTCATCTGTGCTGGGGTGCACAGGCAGGATTGTATTATCACTACGGCATACCAAAGCGTGTGCTTCCGAAGAAGAAATTTGGTGTGTATGCGCACCGTGTAAAGAACAGAAAAATCCCACTTGTCAGAGGCTTCGATGACGTGTTTTACGCACCACACTCAAGGCATACCGAGGTCTTAAAGGAGGATATATTAAAGCATCCTGAGCTTACCATACTTGCGGAGTCGGATGATGCCGGAGTATTCCTTCTGATGGATCAGGACGGTAAAAAGATTTTTGTGATGGGACATCCTGAGTATGACAGATATACTCTTCACAATGAGTACGAGAGGGATAAGAAAAAGGGACTTGATATAGATATGCCGGTGAACTACTATCCGGATAATGATGATACACAAAAACCGCTTTTACAGTGGCGGTCACACGGCAATATACTTTATTCCAACTGGCTTAATTATTATGTGTACCAGGAAGTGCCGTACGAGTTCATAAACAACCGCGAGATAATTGGAAAATAATGACAAAAATTATAGTATTTTTTAGTTAATTTTGAATTGCATAAATGCCAAAGTGTGGTAAAATATAACTATAAACCATTATAAAAAACCAAAATAATTGCAAAAGCTAACAAAAATTTAATAAAATTGAACAAGGGGGATTTTAATATGGCAAAAGAGCTAGTTGCGATGCTTCTTGCCGGTGGTCAGGGCTCCAGACTTTATGCACTGACACAGAAACTTGCAAAGCCGGCAGTTCCGTTTGGAGGCAAATACAGAATTATTGATTTTCCACTTTCTAATTGTGTTAATTCAGGTATAGATACAGTTGGTATATTGACACAGTACCAGCCGTTTGTTTTGAATGAGTACATAGGAAATGGACAGCCATGGGATCTTGATAGATTATATGGAGGAGTGCATGTACTGCCACCGTATCAGAAGGCTTCAGGCTCAGACTGGTACAAGGGAACAGCCAATGCGATTTATCAGAATATTGCATTTATCGAGAGATATGATCCTGAGTATGTTATCATACTTTCAGGAGATCAGATTTGTAAGCAGGATTACAGCGATTTCCTTAAGTTCCATAAGGAGAAAAATGCTGAGTTTTCTGTAGCGGTTATGGAGGTTCCATGGGAGGATGCATCACGTTTCGGTCTCATGGTAGCAGATGATGACGACAAGATCACAGAGTTTCAGGAGAAGCCAAAGAATCCTAAGTCTAATCTTGCATCCATGGGTATTTATATCTTCAATTGGGATATACTTAAGAAGTATCTTATCGAGGATGAAAATGATCCGGATTCAGAGAATGATTTCGGTAACAATATCATTCCAAACCTTTTGAGGGATGGCCGCAGGATGTATGCTTATCACTTTAACGGCTACTGGAAGGATGTAGGAACAATACCTGCACTCTGGGAGGCAAACATGGAGGTGCTTGATCCTGAGCACAGCGGTATCAACCTGTTTGATGAGAACTGGAAGATATACAGCCGTAACAGCGGTCATACAGGACATTTCATCGGCAACAACGCAGAGGTTACAGACTCTATGATTACCGATGGCTGTGTAGTGAAGGGCACAGTAAAGCATTCAATTCTTTTTGGCGGTGTCGTCGTAGAAGAGGGCGCAGTGGTAGAGGATGCAGTTGTCATGGGTGATACTGTGATAAAAAGAGGCGCTAAGGTTACACACTGTATAGTTGCAGAGGGCGTTACAGTAGGCTGTGATGCAGTTATTGGAGAAAAGCCGGCGGAGGACGTGACAGGTGATGTTGCTACAATTGCACCGGGAGTTACAATTGGCGATAGAGCGGTTATAGGACCAAAGGCGATGGTATATAATGATGTTGAGGAGGGCCAGGAACAATGCTAAACATGAACAACGAAGAGGCTTTGGCCGTTATTTTTGCAAACAGCTACGATGCCCTCATTCCTGAGATGGTATCCGAGAGACTTATGGCTTCCATTCCGTTTGCAGGTCGTTACAGACTCTGCGATTTCCTGATTTCAAGCATGGTACATAGCGGAATCGACAATATATCTCTCATAGTTAAGAAGAACTATCACTCTCTGATGGATCACCTGGGCTCAGGTCAGGAGTTTGATCTTGCAAGAAAAAATGGTGGTATCAATATAGTTCCGCCTTATGCACAGAAGCAGATTAAGGTGTATGAGGGCCGTGTTGAGGCAATCGAAAGCCTTAAGGGCTATCTGAAAAAGTGCACTCAGAAGTATGTTATCATGGCTGATGCCAACTATGTATTCAATTTTGATTTCAGGGAGCTGATTGAGGCACATAAGAACACAGGGGCTGATATCACTGCAATGTACCGCAAGCAGGAGGTACCGAAGGTATTCTTAAGACCAAACGGCAACAATGATGAGATGTACTATACATTTGATATAGATGATGGACGTATCAAAAAGATATATATCAATGACAGGGATATGGGCAAGGTAAACTTTGGCATGAATATCTATATCATGGAGAAGGAGAAGCTCATTAGAATAGTGGATGACGCTTTTGTACATGGTTATTCTTATTTTACAAGGGATCTGATGGCTACAAACACTGATTCACTCAATATCCAGGCATATGAGTACACAGGCTATGCTTCACAGATTACAGATATGAAGAGCTATTTCGAGGAGAATATGAAGCTCCTTGATGAGGATAACAGGGCAGCATTGTTTAAGAGTGGCAATTCTATCTATACAAAGATCAGGGATGATAACCCTACAAGATACATAAATGGCTCAAAAGCCAAGAATGTCATGGTTGCTGATGGCTGTGTCATCGAGGGTACCGTGGAAAACAGCATCCTATCAAGAGGCGTCAAGATAGGAAAGAATGCAAAGGTCAAGAACTGCATCCTGCTACAGGATACGGTAATTGAGGATGGCGCCAATCTGGAGTACGTGATCACAGACAAGAATGTTCGCGTATCAAGAAATAGATCACTTACGGGAAATGACTCATTCCAGGTTTACGTGGCAAAGGGACAGACCGTATAGCCGGTTAAGGAGGAACATGGACATGGCAGAGAATAGAAACACAATAAATATCAAATCAGATGAGTCTGGCGAGATCAAGGTAGCAGATGAGGTTGTAGCTATCATAGCAGGTCTTGCTGCTACTGAGGTTGAGGGAGTAAGCTCCATGGCAGGCAATATCACAAACGAGATTGTCAGCAGGCTCGGTATGAAGAATCTCTCAAAGGGAATTCAGATTGAGATAGCAGACAATGAGGTAGTGGTTGATGTAGCACTCAATATTGCTTATGGATACAGCATCCCTGAGGTTTCTACAAAGGTACAGGAGAAGGTTAAGTCTGCAATTGAGACAATGACAGGGCTTTCTGTGGCTACTATCAATGTTCGTATAGCAAGTGTTGATATGGGAGAGAATTAAATAGTTCTTTTTAAATGATCACAAATGTAGTATAATTAAGGATGTCGTACAGACATCCTTAATTTATATAAAATACTATTCACGAGAGGAATTTAAATGACAAGAAGCAAGATAAGAGAAAACGTTTTTAAGATGCTTTTCAGGGTTGAGTTTCATGACAAGTCTGAGCTTGCAGAGCAGATGGAGCTTTTAAATGATGAGCTTACAAATCCTACAGACGAGGAAAGACAGTATATTGATGAAAAATGCAGTGCGATTATTGAGCATATGGCAGAGCTTGATGCACTCATCGATGAGAAGTCTACAGGCTGGAAGACCAATCGTATGGCAAAGGTTGATCTGGCAATTATCAGATTGGCAGTTTATGAGATAAAGTTTGAGGACGATATTCCTACAAAGGTTTCAATAAATGAGGCTGTTGAGCTTGCAAAGAAGTATGGTGCAGATGAGTCAGGTGCATTTGTAAACGGAGTGCTTGCAAAGTTTGCATAGCTTAAGAGGAACAGCGATATAGAGCATTGAACATGGCAAATAGAAATATATATTCGGTAGCGCAAGTAAATAGCTATATTAAAAATATGTTCGCTCAGGATTTTATGCTCAGACAGGTGAGCATAAAGGGAGAGGTGAGCAACTGCAAGTATCACACGAGCGGTCATATTTATTTCACGATAAAGGACGCGGGAGCAGCCATGAACGCTATCATGTTTGCGGGCAGCAGGGCGGCAGGACTTTCTTTCCACATGAAGGAGGGGGACCAGGTTATTGTGACAGGTTCCGTTGAGGTGTATGAGAAGACCGGCGCATATCAGCTTTATGCCAAAAAGATAGAGCTCGACGGAGAGGGCAATCTGTATCTCAAATTCGAGCAGCTAAAGCATGAGCTTGAGGAGATGGGCATGTTTGCGGCAGAGTACAAGCAGCCCATTCCGCAGTATGCCGGCCGTATTGGTGTGGTTACAGCACCGACAGGCGCGGCCGTGCAGGATATAAGGAATGTATCATCGCGCAGGAATCCATATGTACAGGTCATACTTTATCCGGCACTTGTGCAGGGAGAGGGTGCGGCTAATAGCATAGTGAAGGGCATACAGACATTGGATGTGATGAATCTTGATGTGATAATAGTCGGCAGAGGCGGAGGCTCCATAGAGGATTTATGGGCCTTTAATGAGGAGATTGTGGCGAGAGCCATATTTGACTGCCGCACGCCAATTATCTCGGCGGTAGGCCATGAGACTGACTGGACGATAGCGGATTTTGTGTCAGACAGGAGAGCGCCCACACCTTCAGCGGCTGCAGAGCTTGCAGTCAGTGACTACAGACAGACGTTAGAGCGCCTTGACAATCTGCGCCGCAGGATGGACAGAAATCTGACAGGCCGGATTGATTTTTTCAGGGAAAAGCTGTCACATATTAAAACAAGACTTAATTTCTTTAGTCCACAGAATAAACTAAATGAGAATAAAAGGCGTCTGGCAGATATCGAGGATGCACTTGAAAGGATTATGAAGCAGAGGCTTTCGGATTGCAGACAGCGTCTGGCACTGCTTTCAGGTACACTGGATGCATATTCACCGGCCAAAAAGCTGGCACAGGGCTATGCGTATGTCGAGGTGGAAAAGAAGGGGGCACTGCACAGTGTATCCGATATCAATGCAGGCGATGACATAAATATATATCTGATAGACGGTCATGCAAGGGCCGTAGTTTCGGAGGTTATTAACGATGAACAAAGAAAATGAAAAAACACTGACACTTGAGGAGCGCTTTGCACACTTAGAGCAGATAGTGGCGAGGATGGAGGATGCGGATGTATCCCTGGATGAGGCCTTTGAGCTCTACAAGAATGGGCTTGATGAGGTAAAGAGTGCCAATGATATGGTACAGGGCATGGAAAAGGCCATGCTTGTGCTAAACAGCGACGGACAACTGGAGGAATTCTGATGAGCTTAAATGGGAATTTAAATAAGTCACAATTCATGGAAGAGCTGCAGCAAAAGGTAGAGCATATAAATAAAGTGCTTGAGAAGGTTCTTCCCGCTGAGGAGGGACAGCAGAGGATTATTTTTGAGGCCATGAACTATAGTGTGAGAGCCGGTGGAAAGAGGCTTCGCTCTATCCTCATGGAAGAGACTTACCATATGTTTGGCGGAAGCAGTGCAGTGATTGAGCCATTTATGGCAGCAATCGAGATGATACACACCTACTCGCTTGTGCATGATGACCTGCCTGCCATGGACAATGATGAGTACAGGCGTGGAAAGAAGACCACACATGCTGTGTACGGTGAGGCTATGGGCATTCTTGCAGGTGATGCACTTTTAAACCTGGCATATGAGACCGCAGCAAAGGCTTTTGGCATGGAAGTGGCTGATACGCGTGTGGCAAGGGCATTTGCGGTGCTTGCAAAAAAAGCAGGCGTGTATGGCATGGTCGGAGGACAGGTGGTTGATGTGGAAAGCGAGAAATCCGATGACTGTCCTATCACAAGGGAAAAGCTTGACTTTATCTACAGGCTTAAGACAGGCGCACTTATAGAGAGCTCGATGATGATAGGAGCAATCCTTGCAGGGGCATCGTCTGATGAGGTATCACGCGTGGAGCAGATAGCGGCAAAGCTGGGACTGGCGTTTCAGATACAGGATGATGTGCTTGATGTCACAAGTACACTTGAGGTGCTTGGAAAGCCGGTAGGCAGTGACGAGAAAAATAATAAAGCGACATATGTCACATTTGAGGGATTGGATAAAGCGGTTTCTGATGTGGAGCGCATCTCCAAGGAGGCAGAGGAGCAGCTTGATGATTTGGGATACGACGATGCATTTCTTAAGGAGCTATTTGAATATTTGATCCATCGGGAGAAATAGGATGGTTTTAGAAAAGATACAAAAGGAAAATGATATAAAAAAACTGACACCTCAGGAGCTTGCGCTGTTAAAGGATGAAATCAGGCAGTTTCTTATAGAGAGCATATCGGTGACAGGAGGTCATCTGGCATCAAACCTCGGAGTTGTGGAGCTTACCATGGCGCTGCATCTGTGCTTTAATCTGCCGAAGGATAAGATAGTGTGGGATGTAGGGCATCAGTCGTACACACACAAGATACTCACCGGCAGAAAGGATGGATTTTCATCGCTCAGACAGTATGGAGGCATGAGCGGGTTCCCAAAGGCGGATGAGAGCGACTGTGACTGCTTTAATACAGGACACAGCTCCACATCCATATCAGCAGGGCTTGGGCTTGCGACAGCCAGACAGGTGACAGGAGAGGACTACCACGTGGTTTCTGTAATAGGAGACGGTGCGCTGACCGGAGGCATGGCTTATGAGGCGCTCAACAACGCTTCAAGCGTGAAGGGCAATTTTATTATAGTGTTAAACGACAACAATATGTCGATTTCAGAGAACGTCGGGGGCATCAGCCAGTATCTTTCAGGCTTTCGCACAGCGGATGCATACAGGGATTTAAAGAATAATGTTATGAATTCCCTAAACCATATACCAATCTACGGAGAGCGTATGGTAAAGTATATCAGGAATACAAAGAGCAGCATAAAGCAGCTTTTTATTCCGGGTATGTTCTTTGAGGAGATGGGCATCATCTATTTGGGACCTGTGGATGGCAGTGATATAAAGGAAATGTGCCGTGTGTTTGATGAGGCAAAGCGTGTGGATGGTCCGGTGCTTGTGCATGTGCTCACGAAAAAGGAGCAGGCTATGGCCCGGCTGAGCGTTATCCTTCTAGATTTCACGGTGCAGAGCCGTTTGTTATAGAGACAGGGCTTCCAAAGAATAAGCGCACGAAGGCCAATTACACAGATGTTTTCTCAACAGTCATGAAGAAGCTGGGCGAGAGAAATCCAAAGGTAGTTGCGATAACGGCTGCCATGGCGGATGGAACAGGGCTTCGCAGATTCCACCGCAATTTCCCGGATAGATTTTTTGATGTGGGAATAGCCGAGGCACATGCCACGACCTTTGCGGCAGGGCTTGCAAAGGCAGGACTTATCCCGGTATTTGCGGTGTACTCGTCATTTTTACAAAGGGCGTTTGACCAGATACTTCACGATGTGTGCATACAGAATCTGCATGTCATCTTTGCAATCGACAGGGCAGGGCTTGTAGGCAGTGACGGAGAGACACATCAGGGTATATTTGACATATCATATCTGTCGGTCATCCCGAATATGACAATCATGGCTCCGAAGAATAAGTGGGAGCTGTCTGATATGATGAAGTTTGCAGTTGTATATGACGGTCCGATTGCACTCAGATATCCAAGAGGGGCAGCCTATGACGGCCTTAAGGAAATCAGACAGCCGATAGAGCTTGCAAAGAGTGAGCTGATCAGGAAAGGAAGCACGGTGGCTATCATGGCACTCGGCAGTATGGTAAAGACTGCCGTTGATGTAGTAAAGCTGCTTGAGGCAGAGGGAATCTCTGCTACACTTATCAATGCGCGTTTTGCAATGCCTTTTGATAAGAAAGCAGTTAAGGAACTGCCGTCTGAACACAGCCTGCTTGTGACTATGGAGGAAAACGTGCAAAGCGGCGGTTTTGGTGAGCATGTGACGGAGTATGTCAAGACTAACGGCATAGCTCTTGAGGTGTTGACAGTTGCACTTCCCGACTGCTATGTGGAGCATGGCAATGTCGAGGTGCTCAAAAAGGAGCTGCATGTGGATGCCGAATCGGTGGCTAAGCGTATAATAGCAGCATTATAGATAGAGGTAACATACAGTATGAAAGAAAGATTAGACGTATTACTTGTAAACAGAGGCCTTGCACCATCACGGGAAAAAGCAAAGACCATGATTATGGAGGGCAATGTTTTTGTAAATAACAACCGTGAGGATAAGGCAGGAAGCACATTCCCTGATGACTGCAATATTGAGATTCATGGAAAGACACTGCAGTATGTGAGCCGTGGAGGTCTAAAGCTTGAAAAGGCTATGAAGCACTTTGATATCACGATGGATGGCAAGGTGTGCATGGATATAGGTGCTTCAACAGGCGGTTTTACAGACTGTATGCTTCAAAATGGTGCTAAAAAGGTGTATGCCGTGGATGTCGGATATGGCCAGTTTGCATGGAAGCTGCGTCAGGATGAGCGCGTGGTGTGCATGGAAAAGACCAATATCAGGTATGTGACGCCCAATGACATAGATGATGAGCTGGATTTTGCATCGGTTGATGTGTCATTCATATCACTTACCAAGGTGTTAGGTCCTGCAAGAGCACTGTTAAAGGACGGTGGAGAGATGGTTTGTCTTATCAAGCCACAGTTTGAGGCAGGCAGGGAAAAGGTAGGTAAAAAGGGCGTGGTCCGTGACAAGAGCGTGCATGAGGAGGTAGTGAACAATATCATATCCTTTGCACTTTCAAATGGATTTAGTGTGTTAGACCTTGAGTATTCGCCAATCAAGGGGCCGGAGGGCAATATAGAGTACCTCGTACATATCAAAAAGACAGATGATCCTATAAAGGAGGAATCAGTGGATATTCATAGTGTGGTCGAGGCCGCGCATGGAGAGCTGGACAGGAAATAGACTATGAAACATTTTGTTGTGATAGCAAATGCCTATAAGGACAGGGATTTTGCACTTACAAATAAAATAGTGGCATACATAGAGCAAAAGGGCGGCACGGCAAAGGGTCTTATGAGCAATGTCGAGGCTATATCCGATAACGAGTTTGAGCTTGAGGATATACCACAGGATACGCAGTGTATTCTTGTGCTCGGCGGAGATGGTACACTGATTCGTGCAGCCACAAGGGTGGAGACACTTGAGATTCCGCTTATGGGAGTGAATCTCGGCACACTCGGCTATCTGTGTGAGGTGGAGGAAGCTACGGTATTTGACGCTATTGATTCGCTCATGGCTGATAAATACATGACAGAGGATCGTATTATGCTCACAGGGCATAAAAGAGGCAGTGAGACCTCGAGAGTTGCATTAAATGATATAGTCATCCATAGAAAGGGCAATTTGCAGATATTAAGCCTCAATGTGTATGTAAACGGTGAGTTTTTAAACAATTACCATGCCGATGGCATCATTGTTGCGACTCCAACGGGTTCTACAGGCTACAGTATGTCGGCGGGAGGTCCGATTGTGGATCCGAAGGGCGATATGATACTGCTTACACCGAACAATGCTCACAATCTTACGTCAAAGAGCATTGTGCTTTCAGGCGATGATGAGATAGAGATAGAGATTCTAAGCCGCAGGGAGCAAAACGATGAGATGGCGTGTGTCAGCTATGATGGCGACACTACGGCAGAGCTGGCTGTGGGAGACCGTTTTGTTATTTCAAAGGCAGCCAATCATACAAAGATTTGCAAGCTTCACCAGAGAAGCTTTTTGGAGATACTCCGCAAAAAGATGGGAAATTATTCATAACACAGATAAGGATTGTTATAATGAATAGTTACAAATAATATTTATGAGGTGGCAGGACATGAAAACAAACAGACAATCCAAGATAATTGAGATAATCCAAAAGAATGAGGTAGAGACGCAGGATGAGCTGTCTGCGCTTCTTGAAAAAGATGGTTTTCGCGTGACTCAGGCCACAGTATCCAGGGATATCAGGGAGCTTAAGCTCACAAAGATTCCTACCGCAGGCGGCAGACAGAAGTACGCTGTGATAACGGATGCACCTGAGAACCTTTCCAAAAAATACGAAAGAGTACTCAGAGAGGGCTTTTTGTCAATGGATATGGCACAGAATATCCTCGTTATAAAGACTGTATCGGGAATGGCAAGCGCTGTCTGTGCTGCAATAGATGCCATGAAGATGAGAGAAATCGTCGGTTCGATTGCAGGAGATGACACAATCATGTGTGCAATCCGGACTGTTGATGATACATATGCGGTGATGAAAAAAATCCGCAGAATTGTGGAATAATGTTACATGAATATCAGATTATAGCTGAACTGTAACAGAAAATAACATATATCGTCATGCCTGGGAGAGGAAGGAGAAAATATGTTACAAAATCTACATGTAAAGAATCTGGCACTCATAGATGAGTGTGAGGTTGAGTTTTCCGACGGACTAAATATACTGTCGGGAGAGACCGGAGCCGGAAAATCAATCATCATAGGCTCTATCAATCTGGCGCTTGGTGAAAAAGTGCAAAAGGAGATGCTAAGAGACAATGAAAAGCCTGCTTTTGTGGAGCTTATTTTTTCAGTTGAGGACCCAAAGATTATAGAGGCTTTAAGGGAGCTTGATGTGGAGGTCGAGGACGGATGCGTGATTTTAAGCCGTAAAATCACACAGTCGCGCGCAGTCGGCAGGGTAAACGGTGAAGCCGTGTCTGTTTCGCGAATGAAGGAAATAGCCGCATATCTCATAGATATCCACGGTCAGCATGAGCACCAGTCACTTTTATCAAAGAAAAAACACCTTGATATACTTGATGAGTACGCAAAGCAGCCGCTTGGAGATAAAAAGCAGCAGCTTTCAGTCACATACAAAGCATATAGGGCGCTTAAGGATGAGTATGAAAAGTCAAATATCGACAATGAAGAAAGAAGCCGTGAGCTGTCATTCCTTGAGTACGAGGTGAAGGAGATAGAAGAAGCTTCCCTGGTGTCTGGTGAGGATGAGGAGCTTGAGGCGCAGTTTAGGAAGTTTTCAAACGGAAAGAAAATCATGGAGGGTGTAAATGCTGCATATTCTGCCACAGGAGGCGAGATGGAGAGTGCCTCAGAGCTTATTGGCAGGGCGGTAAGAGAGCTGTCACTGGTATCAGGTTATGATGAGGATGTGGAAGCTCTGGAGAGTCAGCTGTCAGAGATAGACAGTCTGCTTTCTGATTTTAATCACGAGATATCAGGATATATATCACAGGCTGAGTTTGACGAGGAGACCTTCTATGAGACACAAAAGCGTCTGGATGAGATAAATCATCTAAAGAGCAAATACGGCAACTCAATTGATGATATACTGATAGCACTCAATGAAAAGAGGGAGCGTATCAGTGTCCTGAACGATTATGATTCTTATTTACAGAAATTAGAGCAGCAGCTTGCGAAAAAGGAAAAGGAGCTGGCACAGATATCGGATGAGGTATCAGAAATCAGACAAAAGAGTGCTGTAAAGCTTGTGTCAGAAATTAAATCAGCACTTAATGATTTGAATTTCCTTGATGTACAGTTTGATATGCAGTTTGACAGATTGCCGGACTATACGGCAAACGGCATCGATGCGCCGGAGTTTCTCATATCAACGAACCCCGGAGAGCCGCTTAAGCCGCTCGGCAAGGTAGCATCGGGAGGAGAGCTGTCGCGTATCATGCTTGGCATCAAGACAATCATGGCAGAAAATGACCACATTGAGTCGCTTATTTTCGATGAGATTGATTCTGGAATCAGTGGACGTACAGCTCAGATGGTCTCTGAGAAGATGAATGAGCTTGGCCGCAACCATCAGATTATATGTATCACACATCTGCCACAGATAGCAGCTATGGCAGATGCACATTTCCTTATTGAAAAAGCGGTCGAGAACAAATCCACGGTTTCAAGGATTCGAAGACTAACTGACAATGACAGCGTGGCTGAACTTGCCAGAATGCTCGGCGGTGCAAAAATCACAGATACCGTGATGGAGAGCGCACGCGAGATGAAAGCACTTGCCATGGAGAAAAAAATCTGACATTATCAGTTTACGGCGCGGTTGATTACCAGTATATCACCGGTGGTCAGCCGTACGTTTCCGTTTGGGATGATTACCTGCCCGTTTCTTTGGATCATTATTATAATCTCATTGTGTTTTTTTGATATTTCAGACAGCAGTTTATTGTTATATCTGCTGTCTTTTTCTATTATTTTTTCCACCAGTTTTATACCATGCACCTCATCAGGTGTGATGGCACTAAGCACGAGCACATCATTTTGCAGAATTATTGTTTCACCGTCCGGTATTATATTCTGCTCACCTCTTCGTATAAGAACAATCAGTGTCTCAGGAGGCAGCGTCAGGTCCTTTAGCTTGTGGCCACACCACAGATGATTTTCCGGTATGGTAAGCTGTATGAACTGGATGTCTGCTTCCTCGGAGTAATCATTGAAGGTCTTCATTACATCGGCTGTTTTATCGAGCATATCAAGCTTTCGCGATATCCATGGGAGCATTGAGCCCTGAAGCAGTATTGAAAAGAGTACTATCATAAATATTATGTGGAAGGTGTCGAGGTCATCATTGGTGGCGGTATATGCCATGATGGAAAACACTATGGATGCGGCTCCTCTTAAGCCGGACCATGAGACAAGCAGCTGCTGTTTTATTTTGCTGCGAAATGGTGTGAGCACAAGTGCGACAGAAAGAGGTCTTGCCACAAAGGTCAGCCACATAAATATTAAAAGTGCCGGTACTATGACGTGTGGCAGCTTTGATGGGAAAGAAAGCAGACCAAGCAGAAAGAAAATAAGCATCTGCATGAGTCCTGTTATGCCATCAAAGAAATTCACCAGATTCTTTTTATTTTCTATTTCTGTGTTGCCGAGTATAATGCCGACTATATAGGCGCTTAAGAAGCCGTTTCCGTCAAAGTAAGCAGGCAGGGCATATGATATTATAGCTATTCCCACCATGAAAATCGCATCAAACCCCGCGCTTTTGAAGCGTATATATCGAAGGAGCATGATGGAAAGCTTTGCAATCAGGACGCCGAAGATTATGCCGAAGGTAAGCTGCTTTACTATGAGTATGGCAATATTTCCAGGGCTTGCGCTGCCCTGGGATATGGCTATAAAAGCAACTGTGAGCATATAGGCACATGGGTCATTACTACCGCTTTCCACTTCAAGAAGAGAGGCGGTATTGTATTTCAGATTCAGCTTTTTCGAACGCAGTATGGAGAAAACGCTCGCCGCATCAGTTGATGAAATCAGCGCACCGAGGAGAAAGCTTATTTCCCAGCTCATATTAAGGGCAAAGTGACAGAACAGCCCTGTGAGAAAGCATGTGATAATAACACCGATGGTGGACAAAGTACAGACTTAACGGCAACAGCCTTTGCACGCTGCCAGTTGGTGCCAAAGCCGCCATAGAACATGATAAAAATCAGCGCGGTAGAGCATATCTGTTCAGCGAACGCGTAATTGTCGAAATCTATCTTCATTATTCCGTCAGAGCCAAAAAGCATGCCTAGCACGATAAAGGCTAAAAGTGCCGGAATGCCTATGCGGTTGGAGACACGATTTAGCAGGATACATAAGAAGATTACTATAGATGTGATGAGCAGGTATGTATTCATGGAATCCCTCCTTTATTAAATGGTGATTTAAGAATTATAAAGCTATTACAGTATTTATTTGTAACGGACAACGTGGGAATTATATGTGAAATTTATAATAAACATATAAATATATCGAAATTATATAGGAAAACACCTAAACTGTCAAACTATACCGGCTTTTGCTCAAAATAATTTGGAATAGTTAAAATGAGATAATAAGATATTAAAAGAATAAAAGAAAAATGACAGGAGCATACTAATCCAAATGGAGGTAATAGTATGCGGAAGTTTTTTGGAAAATTTGTGAGTGTCACGCTGGCTGTAGCAGTGATAGCTATGTTTGCACTAAGCAGTGATGATAAGTGGTGCAGCAGGGTAGATAAGGCATTTGATGAAAGTGTATTAGGAAGTTTTTTAAATGAATCAAAGGCCGGATATGGAAGATATGCGACAGGGCTTCCCGGACAGGCGGCCAGTGTATTGGCTGATTCGGGCGAGAATGGTGAAAATGGTGAAAACGGCGGAACCGGTGAAAACAGTGGAAACGGTGGAACCGAACAAGGCATAGGACAGACAGCAGATACAGCATCAACTCACAGAGATTATGAAGAGACAGATAAAATAAGTGCTGGAATAAGTGTTGAGGGCGTATATGCCTGTGGCAGGCTGACCGGTATATATGAGCAGACAGAGGGAGTGCTTGTAGTGAATACGACGGAGGTGACAGACGAGGATGGAAAAAAAGTCAATCCGGCAGATAAAAAGGTGCAGTGCGGTGATTATATCCTATCTGTCAATGGACGCACTGTGGCAGACAAGGAGGAACTTTCTGAAGCTGTGAATGATATTATGAAGCAGCATGATGAAAGTCATGAAGATAAAAGTACCGTAAACATTAAATTTCTTCGAGGCGGTGAGAAAATGTCAGCGGATATCACGCCTGTGAGGATGGATGATGGCAAATACTATATGGGAATATGGGTGAAGGATGATCTGGCAGGAATCGGTACTATCACTTATTATACAAAGGACGGCCGTTTTGGAGCGCTGGGGCATGGAATAGGAGACGGAACGCAAAGCGGCAATCTCTTGTATGCAAACAGTGGTGATTTGTACAGCATGAAGCTTACCAAAATCAAAAAGGGAAAAGCCGGCGCGCCGGGCGAGATAGGCGGAGTGGTATATTTTGGCAAAAAAAGCCATATAGGCACACTTGACTGCAATAGTAATCTGGGAATTTACGGACAGCTTGACAGCGATGAATTGTCGGAATATGCCGCAGAGGATACGTATTATCCGGTTGCCGGCAAGGATGAGATACACACAGGCAGTGCACAGATGATATCGGAAATATCAGGAAAACTTGAAAAATATAATCTGGAAATAACAAATATAGATAAAAAAGCGACAGATACAAACAAGGGAATGGAGCTTAAGGTGACAGACGACAGGCTGATAGAGCTCTCCGGTGGCATAGTGCAGGGCACATCCGGAAGCCCTATCATACAGGATGGTAAAATAATAGGAGCAGTCACCCATGTGTTTGTCGATGATCCGACCGGAGGCTACGGCATCTGCATTGATGAGATGCTGTAATTACTGCTCCATTCTGCGAAGCTCAGGTAGCACAGTGCCAAGCATGGTTACAAAGCAGATGCTTCCGCCAATCACGTTTGATACAGGCTCTGCCATAAACACACCGTCGGTTCCCATACCAAAGGAGTAAGGCAGAATATATGTCAGCGGTACAACGATGAACACCTTGCGAAGCAGGGAGAAAAATATAGCCCGCTTCTTTTTGTTCAGTGATTTAAAGGTGGTCTGTCCGATGTACTGCAGATCCATAAATATGAATGCCGCAAAGTAGATATTCAAAGCCTTCACCGCATCATCCATAAGGGTGGAATCGGAACTGAAAATTGCAATCAGGGCATGAGGGGCAAGTATAATCACACTCCACATGACAGCTGTATATAGAAGCACGAGCAGTCCCATAGTGAAAATAGATTTTCTCACCCGGGCCGGCCTTTTGGCGCCATAGTTGTAGCTTAAAACAGGAGATGAACCCTCCACAATTGCATAAATTGGAGTCTCGACCATCTGCCTGATGCTTGATACGATGGTCATTACCGATATGTACAAATCGCCACCGGTCACTGAAAGCACATTGTTGCAGCATATAGATACCAGGCTGTTTGTGAGCTGCATGACACAGCCTGAGGTTCCAAGGCTTATGATGTCCTTTGCATAGCGCGTGTTTTCACTGAATTCAGAGAGTGTCATAAGGCGCACCTTAAGCTCAGCCTTTTTCCTAAGAAAGTGAAGCACATAGAGAGCAGACAGTATTTGTGAGATGACCGTAGCAATAGCTGCTCCTTTGATACCGAAATTAAATCCAAATATAAAAAGCGGGTCTAAAACCAGATTGGCAACGGCTCCGATTGCAACAGACAGCATGCCGGTAGTGGAGTAGCCCTGAGCGTTGATAAAGGGATTCATGCCGGTTGAAATCATGGATGGGAGTGTTCCTATCAAATAAATGAGCAGGTATGGCAGAGCGTATTTGAGAGCATTTTCAGATGCGCCAAACACGATTAAAAGAGGCTTTGCAAAAATCATGCACAAAGCTGTAAAAACGACTGCGAATGTGCAGACCATTGTAAAGCTCGTATTCATTATAGTATTGGCGGCTCTGTCATCACTCATGCCTCTTTTTATTGAAAAAAGCGGAGCACCACCGCTTCCAAAGAGATTGGAGAAAGCGATTGTCAGCATTATAATAGGAAAGCAAAGCCCCACAGCACCGAGTGCAGTGGTTCCCATATCCGGTATGCGGGCAATGTATATGCGGTCTACTATATTGTACAACAGGCTTAGAATCTGGGCTGCCAGCATGGGCAGAGCAGCCTGCAATATATTTTTCTTTATCGAATCATTATCAAAATCTATTTTTTTCATTGTGAAACCTCTTTTGATTTGCTTCGCCCATTATATCACCTCATCTAAAAAAATCAAATGCTCAGCAAGTTTTGATATAGATTTTATTTATGACAAACTAAAAGAAAAATATATTTTACAATGACAAAAAACTACAGTAATATATGGAATATAAAAATTAAAAATTATTGAATAACCATATATACCGGAGGATAACATGAAGATTACACAGATACATACAAACAAACCACAGTCGCTCTCCTTTGAGATATTTCCACCAAAGAAGGAGGAAGACTTCAAAAATATAGATGAGATGCTTGAGATACTTTGTGATTGTCATCCTGAGTACATCAGTGTGACATTTGGTGCAGGCGGCAGCTCAAACAATAACAAGACTATCGAGATTGCGAAGAAAATCAAGAACCAGTACAATGTGGAGCCGGTCGTACACCTTACATGTCTGTGCTATAACAAGGCAGAGATAGATGAGTTCACCAGACAGCTTTCATATGAGGGCATCGAGAATATCCTCGCTTTAAGAGGAGACAGAAATCCAAATGTGCCTGCAAAGGAGGATTTTCTCCATGCAAGCGACCTTATTAAGTATATAAAGGACACCACAGGTGATCAGTTCTGTATCGCAGGTGCGTGCTACCCGGACATCCATCCGGAGGCAGCTGATAAGGTAGATGATATTAAGAATCTTAAGAAAAAGGTTGATGCCGGTGCAGAGCTTCTTTTATCGCAGCTCTTCTTTGACAATGATACCTTCTTCAATTTTGCTGAGGATTGCAGGCTTGCAGGTATCAATGTGCCTGTTATCCCAGGCATCATGCCTTGTATCAATGCGGCTCAGATTCAGAGAATGGTCACAATGTGCGGAGCAAAGTTCCCGGAGAAGTTCCAGAAGATTGTGCACAGATACGGAGACAACAAGGCGGCACTTTTTGATGCCGGAATGTCTTACTGCGAGAGTCAGATAATTGAGCTTTTAGCTAATGATGTGGAGGGAATCCATCTTTACACTATGAACAATGTGAGAGTTGCAAAGCGTTTAACAGAAGGCATTAAAAACCTTATTTAGGACGTTTATATAATAGTACGGAACGCAAGCCCTGGGTACCACGGGCGCACACGTACTCCTGCCGTCGCTACGCTGCGTGGCTTAGATACTGTAGAAATTATGCTTGATGGGTTTCTATGCTTGACGAAACCGGCTTTTATGCGCCGTCCGTGGCGCATAACGCCTTACCCAGCCGTCCATGGCTGGGTATTTCTGCGTTTTGTGGGCATAATTTCTACAGTATCTAAGCCACTTCGCTATGCGCTCCGGCGGGAGTACGTGTGCGCCCGCGGTACCTGGGGCTTACGTTCCTTACGCTGTGGTGAATTTGCGTTACGTTTGGTGACACCTGCTATGTGCCACCACACTGCAAATGCGAATAAAAAATATCAACCGTTGCAAAAAGTACTCTAGATGATTATAATAGGTATATTAGATTTGTAAATGGAAACAATGTCCATATTAAATCGAAATTAAATTATATAATATATTAAGGAGACAGTAGAAAATGAAAGAAAAATCAAGAAGCACTTTTTCCGGCAACATTGGGTTCGTTCTTGCGGCAGCCGGCAGTGCGGTAGGACTTGGAAATATATGGAGGTTTCCGTATCTGGCAGCAAAGGACGGAGGAGGACTTTTTCTGCTGGTGTATCTGATACTTGTTCTGACCTTTGGCTTTGCATTGCTTACCACTGAGATTGCAATAGGACGTAAGACAAGACAGGGACCGCTCACCGCGTATGGTCTTATCAATCCAAAGGGCAAGTTTATCGGTGTGCTTGCATGTATAGTACCGGCTATTATTCTGCCTTACTACTGTACTATAGGTGGATGGGTTTTAAAATACTTTACACTTTTCATTACAGGAAGCGGTAAAAATGCGGTTGCGGATGGATATTTCACAGGCTTTATCACAGGCCAGTGGGCACCAATCATATTTGGTGTGGTTTATCTGCTTATAACAGCAGCAATTGTCATTGGCGGAGTCAATAAAGGTATCGAGCGCTTCAGCAAGGTGCTCATGCCTATCCTTGTTGTGCTTATTTTTGCAATCGGTATTTTCTCATTGACGCTCAATTATAAGGATGCATCAGGCGCAGCAAGAAGTGGTCTTGAGGGTCTTAAGATATATGTGGTTCCTGACTTCAAGGGGCTTACAATGCAAAAGCTTGTCACAGTATTTGTTGATGCACTCGGTCAGCTCTACTCAATCAGTGTGGCTATGGGAATCATGGTTGCATATGGTTCGTATGTCAAGAAGGAATCAAAGCTCATGGGCTCAATCAACCAGATCGAGATTTTTGATACACTTGTTGCATTCCTTGCAGGCCTTATGATCATTCCGGCAGTATATGTATTTATGGGTCGTGACGGCATGTCAGCAGGACCGGGGCTTATGTTTATATCACTGCCAAAGGTATTTAATGAAATGGGAATAGCAGGAGATATCGTTGGACTGATATTCTTCATGATAGTTGCATTCGCAGCAGTCACATCGTCTGTATCAATTATGGAGGCTATTGTATCGAGTCTTATAGACAGATTTCACTGGAGCCGCAGAAAAAGCGCAATTTTAGTCACGGTATACGGTCTGATTGCAGAGATAATAGTCTGCCTTGGCTACAATAAGCTCTATATGGAGGTTAAGCTTCCAAACGGCACAGTCGGACAGATACTTGATATCATGGATTATGTAAGCAACAATGTGCTTATGCCAATCGTTGCACTTGCCACATGTATCCTCGTTGGCTGGATAGTAAGTCCAAAGGTAATAATAGATGAGGTGACACGCGGAGGCAGCAAATTCACCAGAAAAGGGCTTTATATAATCATGGTTAAATTTATTGCACCGGCATTCCTGCTTATACTGTTGCTGCAGGCACTCGGAATCGTTACTTTTTAGTTTTGAAATAAATTTATTGTATATTTTATATAAATACCCTTGAAATACAGCCATCATAATGGTAGTATTTTACTAAATGATGAAAGAGGGGGAGCCACTATGGCTTTTAGACGAGAGAAAAAGCGTATCGGTGATATGCTTATAAATGAAAATGTAATTACTCAGGAGCAGCTGGAAAAGGCTCTGCCTATAGCCAAAGAAAAGCATAAGAAGATAGGAGAAACACTCATTGAGCTTGGATTCACCAATGAGCTTGAGATAGCAAAGGCATTGTCACAGCAGCTGGGACTGGAGCTTGTTAATGTGAGCGCAATCAACATACCTGAGGAGGTGCAAAACCTTGTCAGTGAGACAGTGCTTAGAAAGCATGTTATGATACCATATGCATTTGACAAGAATAATGCCAATGTAGTGCATGTGGCCATGGCTGATCCTATGGATATGGTTGCGCTTGATGATTTTTCAATTGTTACCAATCTACAGGTTGAGCCTGCAGTAGCGACAGGCAGAGACATACTTTTGACGCTTGACAAATATTACGGTGATACAGAAGCTATGAAAGCGGCTCAGGAGTATGCGAGGGAGAGAAAAGAGCGTGAGCAGAAAAATGCCGAGGCTGAGGAAGCTACCAGCAAGGATGTCAACAATTCGCCGGTAGTTTTACTTGTCAACTCTATCATTGAGCAGGCAGCCAGACTCAGGGCCTCAGATATACATATAGAGGCACTGGAAAATAAAGTCAGGGTGCGATACAGAATAGATGGTGCGCTTTATGAGAAGGCAGCATATAGTATACATCTGCTTTCTGCAATTATTACACGACTTAAAATTATAGGTGGTATGGATATTTCCGAGAAACGTAAGCCGCAGGACGGCCGTATCACTATGGAGATAGACAAGATAGAGTATGATATCCGAGTATCAATCCTTCCGACAGTATTCGGTGAGAAATGCGTTATGCGACTTGCGCAGAAAAAGGCACTTACAAGAGATAAAAAGGAGCTGGGATTTTCAGACGAAGAGCTTAAGGCCTTTGATCATATACTGATGAATACAAACGGTATCATCCTTGTTACAGGTCCTACAGGAAGTGGTAAGTCAACCACACTTTACACGGCACTTTCAGAGCTCAACAAGGAGGATGTAAATATCATCACAGTTGAGGATCCGGTCGAGGCCAATATAGATGGAATAAACCAGGTACAGGTAAATAATAAAGCTGACCTGACATTTGCATCAGCACTTCGTTCCATTCTGCGACAGGATCCGGACATCATTATGATTGGTGAGATTCGAGATCAGGAGACAGCACAGATTGCAGTACAGGCGTCAATCACAGGACATCTTGTGGTCAGCACACTGCATACCAACAGCTCGGCAAGTACTATTTCACGACTGGAGGACATGGGAGTTGAAAGTTATCTGCTTGCGGATTCAGTAAAGGGAATCATTGCACAGCGACTTGTAAGAAGACTTTGTCCGGCATGTAAGAGAGAGCATCTGCTGACAGAGGAGGAAAAGGCCTTTATGAATATACCGGCATTCCGTCCGGTAAAGATTTATGAGCCATGTGGCTGTGAAAAATGTGCCAATACAGGCTACAAGGGACGAATCGGTATATATGAGATAATGACCATAACACCAAAGATAAAGTCACTTATTTCAAAAGGTGTTGATATAGAGGATATAAACAAGGCTGCATGTGATGAGGGCATGCATACACTTAGACAGAGTGCAGAGAAGCTTGTACTCGAAGGAGTTACTTCATTCCAGGAAATGTTAAAGACCACGTTTGAAAACTAAGGGGGAAAAGAAAATGCAGATAGTAGACATTTTAAAAGCAGCGCAGCAACAGAACTCATCGGATATACATATCGTACCGGGAAATCCGGTTATGCTTAGAATTGACGGAAAGCTTGTACCGCAGGGAAATCAGGTTCTTACCAATGTTGAGACGGACAACCTGCTTTCTCCAATTGTTCCGCAGGAGCTTAAAGATGAGCTAAAGGAGAAGGGAGAGCTTGATTTTGCTTTTTCGGTGGAGGGCTTTTCACGAGTCAGAGCCAATGTGTTCAGACAGAGAGGTTCATATGCAGCAGCACTTCGTATTCTCTCATATGATGTGCCTACACCGCAGCAGCTTGGCATACCACAGTCGGTTGTCAATCTTACCACAAAGATGAGAGGACTTGTCCTCGTGACAGGAGCTACAGGAAGTGGTAAGTCGACCACATTGGCAAGTCTTATAGATGTCATTGCATCAAGAGATTCCAAAAATATAATCACGCTTGAAGATCCTATCGAGTACCTGCACTCAAGGCGCCGCTCTATAGTGGAACAGCGAGAGGTTGGAAAGGATACACTCTCATATGCTGCAGCCCTGAGAGCTGCACTGCGACAGGATCCGGATGTAATACTTGTAGGAGAGATGCGAGATCTTGAAACTATATCTACAGCTATTACAGCGGCGGAGACAGGACATCTTGTATTTTCTACACTGCATACCAACAGTTCATCAGATGCAATTGACCGTATGATTGACGTTTTTCCACCACACCAGCAGCAACAGATACGAGTGCAGCTCTCAGGAGTTTTAGAGGGAATTGTTGCACAGCATCTGCTTCCAATGGTAAATGGCGGACGAATTGCAGCATTTGAGGTGCTACTTGCAAACAATGCCATCAGAAACTTAATTCGTGAGGCAAAAGCATTTCAGATTCCATCTATCATACAGACCTCAAAGAGAGAGGGTATGATGATGATGGATGACTGTATTTTACAGTATTACAGCCAGGACCTTATAGCGCCGGAGACTGCAGTTGCATATGCACATGATCCGGTAAGCATGGCTAGCCGTGTACACCTTTACTATTGATGGCATAATCGTATGTATTTTACTATTATGGTATAATGTTGTGGAGTCTTAATAAATTATGATTTAATTTATCTGGAGGTTGCACAGAATAGGTATAAGGAGGAGAAGAAAGTGGCTGACTGGACATATCAGATTATAGACCAGAGCGGAAAAGAAAGAAAAGGAAATATAGTAGCCGAGTCAGAAGCAGAGGCAAAAAATAAGCTTAAGATGGATGGCAACATGGTCATAAGCCTCACCAAGGCAACAGCACTGACCAAGGAAATCTCATTCAGTGTAGGAGGAAAGGTAAAGCCGAGAGATCTATCGGTATTCTGCCGCCAGTTCACCAGTATGGTCAATGCCGGTGTTACGATTCTTGATACGCTGGATATGTTATCCGATCAGACTGAGAATAAGGTTATGGCGAAAGCTATCAGAGGTGTTCATGCCGAGATTCAAAAAGGTGAGACTCTCTCGGATGGTCTCAAAAAATACCCGAATGTTTTCCCTGACATCATGGTGAGCATGGTTGCGGCAGGCGAAGCATCCGGCAAGATTGATGTAGCTTTTGACAGAATGTCTGCACACTTCGAGAAATCAGCGAAGCTTAACGGCATGATAAAAAAAGCGGCAGTTTATCCGATTATCGTTGTGATTGTGGCTATTGCGGTTGTTATTGTAATGCTTGTAAAGGTCATCCCAAGCTACTCGGAGATGTTCAATGACCTGGGAACAGAGCTGCCGGGCATCACAAAGGCAGTTGTTGCGATGAGTGATTTTGTCACCGGATAATCAATCGTCCGCTGTCAGCAGACAACAGAGGCGCGATGCGCAGTGAGGCATTTTCGGCAAGCAATTTAACAACAAGCTCAACGGCGGCGCATAAGTGCGCCGCCGTTGGCCGGCCTTTATTCTTCCCGCGCTCACCGCGGGAGAGCTTCGCGCCCCTTGTGATTCCCTATAGTCCGACAAAGCTTGCCGAACAATCCGGCTGCCTGTACGCGAAAAGCTTTATTTTATGCCGTGGAGCATGATTTCTTGTGCCTATTTGTGCGGTACAGCCATTTGCGGCGTTTCAGCCCTCGCCGCCGAAGAAGCTTTTGCGGAATGCCTTTCCGGTCTTGCTCGCGGCGACGCCGCCGTTGCCGGTCTCCTTCACGTCGGAGGACATCATGTCGCCGACTCTGCGCATTGCGTCGATGACCTCATCCACGGGAATGGCGGACGAAATCCCGGCAAAGCGAAAAGCTCCGCCGCGTCAGCGTTCATCGCGCCGATGGCGTTGTGCTTAATCTCCATTAAAGTCCTGCGACGGGTCGCATATAGTTTCTCCCATGGAGGTTTTTCAGCGCGATGGCGACGGCGTTTGCCATCTGCGCCTCGCTGCCGCCGTGCAGAAAAGACCACGCCGCCGCGCCGCCATGGC
>VOFK01002876.1_pt1 | contig 297713 bp, 327 predicted proteins | sample 5384121 | NCBI WGS metagenome assembly VOFK01 (sample SAMN12384730, study PRJNA508395) | human gut metagenome | isolation source: healthy gut J | host: Homo sapiens | reverse complement strand
CAAAGCAAAAATTCGGCCCTGACCGGCACGGCGCTCAAAAACCATTGCGCTGGTGCTCATGGTGATGGATCACATCCATTGATTTATCGGCATTGTGCCGGAATGGTTCAGTATGCTGGCGCGGCTGTCCGCACCTCTGTTCCTGTTCTGCACCGCGGGAGGGCTTCGCCCATGACCGCAGGCGCTATTTCGCGTATTAAAATAGCCAATGGCGCTGCGATGGCACTGTGGAATTTTTATGATTCATGCAGGGGCCTCTGCCGCGGGACGGCTTCACCCGCTGAATGCCATTTTTCAGGGATTCGATGCTCTGCATAATCTGCGGGCATTGACTGCTGCGCGCCATGGGCGCACTGGCTGCCATGCCGATCTCTTCGGCTGATTTGCATCGCAGCGCTGCTGACGCCCAAAAATTCAGACGCACCCTGATCGGTTTCTCCGTGTTGGCGTGGGTCATCACCGCGCCGCTGCCTTTGTGGACATCCATCACCGATGGCGGTTGTCTTTTCTGCCGGGGGTTAGTTGTGGGCTGCACTGTACGGCCACAAGCGCCTGCAGCTGACCACCGTCTGGCAGCCATGACCTTCCTGTGCGGGGATTTTGTGCTGGTCTATCTGTGCAGGTTCTCACAGTCTGGCCGATTGCCTTTTCCCAGATGTTCACGGTCTACTATGAGTGGCTCGGCGTTTTTGCCGTTGAGTTGCGCAAGTACGGCACAGACGCTGTGGAAAGATTCCCAGCCAGACGGAATTGGCGACGTCGCCGATCATTTTCTGCACGCGTTTCATTTCAAGGGCGAGCGGCGTGGTTGGTAAAGGTAACGACCAGGAGTTCCCAATTGCCGCGCCTTGCCGGTGCCAGGCTGTGACGGGTCAGCAATTTCGTTTCCTTTGCCGGTGCCGGCGCCGGACAGAACCAGCACCGAAGCCTTCGGTGGTTTCGACGGCCTGTTTCTGTTCCGGGTTGAGCTGCTCAAGCCAGGCGTATCCGGGCATCAGCCCGGCAATGTTGATATGGGTCCGAACCGCCGTTTCCCGTGCCGCAGCCTCTTCCAAATCGGAATATATTGTCCATTTTGAATACTTCTTGTTTTTTGGTCATTACGAAATATATATATAATATTGGACGAATTAAAGGAGTTTTTATTATGCCGAGAACAAGTCAGGAAAATATGTCACTCAAACTGCGTCAAAAGTCTTTCAGGAAGGAGATGACAACTGGCATGCCGGCTTGAATATGAGCGAAGCCCGCAGCTGTTACGAAAAAGCCGCGGGGCTTTTATAATGACCCAGCAGCGGCGATACCGAAGGCGAGGCCTTTGCTGTCCAGGCTCGGCGAACTGGAACTCAGCGAAAACTACAGAAGCGGCTACTTGCCGCGCTCAACGCTTCCGTCGAACTGGTAAAAGCTTTGTCGACGGACAAAACACTTACGGCGACGCGCTGGTCGCTCTCAAAGTGCAGGCGGCGGCCGGAAACACCGATGAGGCGATTGCCACGGTGCGCCGAGCGCAGGGAAGTGCTGGGCGCCATTGACAACCGTGATTTGTCGGCGACGCCTGATCATGAGGCTTATGTTTATCTGATGCTGAACAGGAAAACGACGCGGTGGGAGCATACCGCAAAAGCGGCGAGTTGTTCGAGCGCAGGATGGAAATGAAGGGAGGCCTCGACGCTGCGCGCGATTGCCCGGAATCGAAATGAAGAATAAGAACTATGACGTGGCGCATGATTTGCTGGAAAAATGCCGTAACCTGTATCGCGAAAACGGCGACCTGCTCGGCGAAGCCAGTGCGCTGTCTGCCATCGGCTGTCTGCGTTATATTATCCGCGACATTGAAAACGCCCGCAAGGCGCTGATGAAATCGGTGTACCTGTACGGCAAGGTCGCGCATCATTTTGCCGAAACCAGATCGCTGCTGTATCTGGCACGGGTCGAGGCCTATGACAAGAACACGGCGATTTTGACCGGGCCAAGGCGCATTATAAGCGTTCCATCGAATTGTTCGATTTTCTCGGCAATGACGACATGAAAAAAGCGGTTTTGGACGAGTATTACAATTTTTTGAACCGGATTATGGCTAATTAAAGAGGTGAAACAGATGTCAGAAATCAAAGCCAAGCTTATTTCGCTCAAGGACTATATGGAAACCAAAATCATCGGTCAGGAAGAGCTGGTTAAAAAAGCTGCTGATTACGCTGCTGGCCGACGGGCATGCGCTGGTCGAGGGCGCGCCGGGTCTGGCCAAGACCAAGGCGATTAAAAACCCCTGTCAGGCTGCATTAACGCCAAGTACAACCGTATTCAGTTTACGCCGGATTTGCTGCCGGCGGATATTACCGGCAGTGAAATTTACGTTGCTGCCAAGGGGCGAGTTCGAGTTCCGCAAAGGGGCCGGTTTTTGCCAATCTGGTTCTGGCCGACGAAAAATTAACCGCGCGCCGGCAAAGGTTCAGTCCGCTCTTGCTCGAAGCCATGGCCGAGCGCCAGGTCAGCATGGGCGGCAGGCGTTATCAGCTGCCGGAGCTGTTTATGGTTATGGCGACGCAGAACCCGATTGAGCATGAGGGAACCTATAATCTGCCCGAAGCCCAGCTGGACCGTTTTCTGATGTATATTAAAATTGATCAGCCGGACGCCCGAATCGGAGAGGAAAAATTCTGCATCTGGTACGCGGCGAGGAAGGCGCCTGCGGCGAAGATATTTCCTGCTGGCAGGACAAAGACAAAAAGTTTCAGGCACTGGACATTGCCGATATTCTGGCCGCGCGGCAGGAAGTTCTGAAAGTCCATATGAGCGAGCCGATTGAAGAATATCTGGTACAGCTGATTATGGCAACCCGGCATCCGGAAAAATATGATGCCAAGCTGGCCGGCTTTGTTCAGTTCGGCGCCAGTCCGCGCGCAACCATTGCGTTGGACAAGTGCGCGAAAATCAACGCCTGGCTGGACAAGCGCGATTTCGTGACGCCGGAAGACGTTCACGCGGTTGTTTACGATGTTCTCCGCCACCGCATTATCCTTACTTTTGAGGCGCAGGCGGAAGGCGTGACTGCGGATGAGGTTATAGGAACTCTGCTTAAAATCGTTCCCTTGCCGTAAAAGCTTGTCCGAAGAAAAAACAGAGGGCGGAAGATGGGAAAGCTGAAAAAATTAACCGAAAAGTTCTTCAAGCCTAAGCTTGAAAAGGCCGGGGGCAACGGGTTGTATGCGACTTTGGAAGAACTGACGGAGCAGAGGCGTTTCGTTCCCTATCTTAAGAACCATCAGTTTAACCATATTGTTTCGTCTCGTGCCGGCGACGTGAAATCGGCGTTTAAGGGAAGAGGCATGGAACTGGAGGAAATCCGCAGCTATGCTTTCGGCGACGACGTACGCGACATTGACTGGCGGGTAACGGCTCGGCGGCAGACTCCTTATACCAAACTGTTTGCGGAAGAGAAAGACCGTGAGATTTACGTTGTGCTTGACCTCTCGGCGCATATGGTTTTCGGGACGCGGGTGGAGCTGAAATCGGTGGCTGCGGCCAAAATCGCCGCGCTGTTCGGTTGGCTGAGTCTGGAAAACAGGGACCGTTTCGGCTGTCTGATATATGACGGAGAAGAAACCTACGTCTTTAAGCCGCAGAACAGCCGCGCGGGCATGATGGCCGTTCTGAAAAAAATTTCGGAAGTCAGCGCCCGCATTCTGAAGCAGTCTTATGCAGGAAGTCTGGCAAAGCCGCTGCAGATTTTGCAGAAGACGGTCAAAAGCCGGGCGGCGGTTTTTGTGGTCAGCGATTTTAACGAGTTTGACGAAGCGGCGCGCAAAATCATGGCGACTCTGGCGAAAAAAACGCAATTGTACTGCGTGAACGTTTATGACGTTTTGGAAGATAATGCGCCGAAACCCGGAGAATATATGGCCGCCGAGGGGAATGACCGTCTGGTTTTTGAAACGCGCACTAAGGCTTTTCGCAACGCCTATCATGCTTATTTTGCTGGAAAAAGAGAGGCTCTGCAGGCGTTTTGCCGCCGCTTTTCCTGCCGTTATATTCCGGTTCGTACCGATGAAGGGCCTTTTTACCGGCTGTTTTTGAGCCGGTAAGAGTTTTTTCGGGGGAAAACTTGACATATAAGGGCAAGAGTGATATGTTTTGAACTGAATTATTTTGTAACTATAATTTGAGAAGAGAAAGAATATGGTTAAATCAAACGAAAACAGTGCATATAAAAGGGGCAAGAATTGCTCGATCAGGGTTTGTACAAAGAGGCTATCGAACAGTTCGATATTGCCATCGGCGAGCAGCCCAAATCATGGAAAGCTCTTAACAGCAAGGGCTTTGCTTATCAGAAGATGAGCCGGTATACGGATGCTGTAGAATGTTTTGATAAGGCCCTGCAGATTAATCCGCAGTCGGTCGAAGTCCTGAACAATAAGGGCGTTACGTTAAGTATGCGCGGCTTGTACAAAGACGCAATTGCATGCTTTAACGAAGCTGTGGCTATTGACCAGACCTCGCTGGAGGCTCTGAACGGCAAAGCCATTGCACTTCAGCATATGTTCTCTTACAAAGAAGCTCTGGACGTTCTGGAGCAGGCAATGAAAATCGACAACAAGCATACGCAGACGCTGTTGAGCATTGCCGTTACGTTACAAAAACTCAAACAGTACGAACGAGCCATTTCGTTCTTTAAAAAGGTTTTATCCAGCGACAAGACCAATATCAAGGCCTGGAACGGCGTCGGTGTTACCTATCAGCTGATGGGCGACAACAATTCGGCGCTGAAATGTTTTACCAAGATTCTCAATATCGACAGCCATGAGATACAGGCTTGGATAAGCATTGGTTTTGTTTATCAGAAAATGCTCAAATTCAATGATGCCCTCAAGTGCTACAAGAAGGCGCAAATGATGATTAACAACCGTTATCATCATAAGCTTTATGACGGTTTGGCAAGTTGTCTGACCAAGCTGTCGGAATTTGATCAGGCGATTGAAGTTTACAAACAGATTTTTTCAGCGCGAGGAAGGCAAAAAGAAATGGGATGCGCAGCGTTCCATCAAGTTTGTCAACAAACTGAAGCGTAAGAAAGCTCTCGGCGCTCTGAATGCGCCGGGCAGCGAGCCTAATCCGGTTGACGCCGTGGTCGGCGGCGACGGCGAATAGGCTGTTGAAAATTGAAACGGAACAAAGAAGCTCCCTGTTTGAACGGGAGCTTCTTTTTTGAGCGCGGAACTTGAAATGCCGGTATGGCGGATTATCTGTATAGCAGTGTTAAACCCTTTGAGAAGGAGCCAAAAATGGGAACATTGCTGAAATACATTTTTTATATTATTTTGATTATTGTAATTTATCTGGTCGGGCGCGGCATTTACGAAGGGCAGATTAACGAAACGACCACGGTCGGCGAAGTTGTCAGCGACGTTGGGCAGGGGACTAAGGAAATTGTCAAAAAGGGCGTTGACGCGACCGTAAATGCGGCGGAAGACGCAACCGACGCCGCCAAGGCAAAAGCAGACGATTACAAAGCGGCGCCGAAGAGAGACACATTGTCGTCGATTAAAAAAAATCCCGTTGGAAAACGGGATTTTTTGTTTATCAATGTCTCAGTCCTGCATCCGGGATTAAAGCATTGCATGCACTGATAGCCATTGGGATTTTGTGCCGCAGTACAACATTTTATACAAAGAGTTCCGGCTTCCGTTCTGGTTGTTTTAAATCCGTAAGAGCAGCTGCAGCCGTCGGATTTGATGTAGCCGGACGGACAGGTATCATCAAGTTTTATACAAGCATCTCCTAACTTTCTGTATCCAGAGTTACAAGACCAGGAGCTGATTTTGGAGGGACAATCGGAGTAATAAGAACAGCTTGCATTGCTCGGACAGCTTGAAATAACTGCCGTTCGGTTGTCACAGAGGTCATTTTTAATGCACGAGCTTCCTGATTGTGTATATCCGGAATTGCAAGACCAGCTGCTGATTTTGGACGAACAATCGGAGTAATAAGAACAACTGGCATTACTCGGACAAGAGGAAATAGCTGCTGTTCTGTTCCGGCAGTTGTCGGCATAACAGGTCTGGCACTTGGAAGAACAGTCGCCCCAATAGGACTGGCAGCCGTAAGAACAGCTGTTGTCGCTCCGGTTCCGGCAGTTGTCTCCGGAAGCGATCTGACACTTGCTCGGACAATCGTCCCAGTACTTTTCACAGTAATAAGGGACGCTGACGGCGGTACGGTTGATACAGTTGTCGGTGGCGGCAACTTCACATTTGGAAGGACAGTCGTCCCAGTATTTTTCGCAGTAATAGGGAACATCTACGCTTTCCCGGATATGGCAGTTGTCGGAGTAGGCCACCTTGCAGACCGAAGAACATGGAGAAGGATAATATTCGGCGCAGCCGTATTGTCCTTCGTCAACCCCGGCCGGACAGACACAGTCGGTATATTGTCCGCCGCAGCTGTCCCCCGATACCGAACGCGGATAAGAACAGTTGGAAGAAGTATATTGATATTCCGGCTTGCAGACGCAGGATTGATATTTTCCGCCGCATTCGGCGCCGGTACCGTTCTCTTTGGCCGAACAGGCAACCAGAGCGGGGTCGCATTCGCAGGAAGCGTACATTTCGTCGCAGCTTTCGCCGACGCCGACCTGTCCGGCCGGACAGGAGATAAGGTCGGGCAGACATTTGCATCCAAGCCCGTAGGCGGAGTTATAAGGACAAACGCCGTCAATGGTCTGTACGGAGTTGCAGTTTTGTCTGACAAAGCCTTCGTTCAGACATTGGTTAGTCGTATCGATATAAAAGTCGTCATTGGCCGAACCGGCGCCGGAAGAGGAAGAATCGTAACCGGCGGCACCGCCGCAGTCGCCGACCCCGACCCCGAGGAAACAGACGGCGGCGGTTTTATAGGCTTTGTCGGGTTGTTCAAACTGAAAGGCGGACTTTGGTTCGGGTGTGCCTGTGTGTGTCGGTAAAAAGCCGGAGGCAATAGTTAGCCTTGGGAACATAAGTGCAGTTCCGGAGAGCAAAGAGAACAGTAAAACGGATTTCTTCATAGTATTACCTCACGACAAATGTTGACCAAAGCCCGCAGGGAGCAGACAGGTGAGGAGATATGGGAAAGACAGGCAAGATAAGACGAAACGGGGATAGCAAAAACGGAAGACGGTTAGTCTCCGCGCATATCCTCATATATCTGCACATACCCGCAGGCGGCCTTCCGCCGCGGCATAACATCCACACCTGTAGATTAGCATAACCTGATTTGGGGAAAGAGTCAACTATTAATGAAACTACAAATTTTTCTGTCTACCATTAATGGAACCGCCTTTATTTTTGTCATACAAAAAAAGCAACGATATTAAAAGTCAAGCATAAGAAAAAAATATTGTCATTGCCGTGCTTATTTTTCTTTCTGTCATGTTCGGGCTTGCCCCGGACATCCAACCGTAGCGTCACGCTGAGCGTATGACCCGAATATCCAAAGATCCCCGGAACGCGCTGCGCTTGTCCGAGGATGACAGAAGAAAAAATAATACTGTCATCCCCGTACTTTTATTCTTTCCTGTCATTCCCGTGTTCTTTTCTTCTCCTCTGTCATTCCCGTGCTTGGCACGGGAATCTAAAAAGAGATGTCCGGCTCAAGGCCGGACATGACAAGCTGTTGCCAGCTTGACCGCGACACCGGCTGCGGCATGAACCTTTGTCGAAACGCGTTGCTTTCTGCGTGCATATTTTGAGCAAGTGCCTTGTGTTTGTTGATGTCCGGCTGTAAATTCCCAACTGCGTTGGGCTCCTTTCGTTCCGTAGGCCTCGAACTTCGCTTATAGCTCGTTCTCGCCAACTATCAACTCCAAGCCCGAATATGACAAAGAAAAAAGGCCGAACATAATAAAGAAAAAGCCCCTCATTTGAGGGGCTTGGGTTTAGGCTTTGTTGGTTTTGTTTTGCAAATCCTTAATCAAATCGTCTACGCCGCCGGGCGCCGACTTGATGTAAGCCGTATATTCGTTGCGGGCGGTAATAGCCAGACTGACGTTTTCAATGATGATGTCGACGATTTTGAATTTGTCGCCGGTCTGTTTGACGCGCCAGACGACTTTGGCCGGTTCGCCCTGATCCATCGGCACCAGAGAATTTACGAAAATCTGGTTGGCCGAATTGGACGGTGACGTGCCTTTGAAGATGAATTTCTTGCCTTTGAACTCGTCAAAACGTTTTGACCAGGTTTTGATGTTCAATTCGCGATAAGCGTTGATAAATCCTTTTTTCTGTTCGGGGGTAGAGGTACGCCAATAGCGTCCGAGGACAAACTGTCCGATGAAATTCAGATCCAAAGCGTTGTTGAAAAGTTTTTCAAAACGCTGATCCTTTACCGTTTGCGATACGTTGGCGTTGATGATTTCCTCGATGCCTTCCCGAGTAACCTTTTCTACAAAAGCTTTAGCCTGAGCGGCGTCAACGGCAGCGTTGGCTGCGGCTGAAAACATAAAGACCGAGGCAAAGAGTGCGGCAAATAAATTTTTTTTCATTATCTTGTTGCTCCGTTTAATTTTTTTATTCTGATTCCATTTCATCGAAAATCTGGTCTTCTTCCTCATAACCGAAGTCGAAGTCGTAGGAAGCGTTGCCCTCATCGTTAAAGCAGCCTTTGTTCTGGCGGTTTTGCAGGAAAGCGGAACGCATTGTCGTATAAAAATCGACCGAGTTTCTTTCAAGATCATCCATCAGGTCAAGCGCAGACTCGCGAAAAGCGACAACCGAAACGGCGGTATAGCCGTAGCTGATTTTGTCTTTGGTTCCGGACGGGGCATTGAGCGTTGCCAGATAAACTGGATTGGTAACGCTGTCGACAATCAGGCCGACGGTTGAACGCGGTGTGGCCGGTCCGAACAGCGGCAGAACGATAAACGGACCGTCTTTGATGCACCATTTGGCCAGCGTGTCGTCAAATCCGGCTTTGGACTGTTGCAGACCCCAGCCTCCGGCGACGTCATACATGCCGGCAAGGCCGAGTGTCGTATTAATGACCAGCCGCGACAGGTTTATGCCGCTTTCCCTGAATTCACCCTGCAGAATGTGGTTGAAAGCGGAAATCGGCTCCTTAATGTTGGCGAGGGCGTTGTTGACGCGTTCGCGGACATAGGGGGTGGTAACGGCGCGATAACCTTTGGCAACCGGCTTGAGGACATATTTGTCCACCTGATAGTTGAATTTGAACATGCCGCGGTTATAGGTTTCAAGCGCTCCGTTTTCCTCCTGGGGGATTCCATGTGCATTCTTGTCATTCTGTGTGGCGCAGGAGGCGGTTGTGAGTGCAATGAGCGAACAGGCGGCAAGCAGTCTAATTTTTCCACACACGTTATAAATTCCTTATTCTGGAGTTTTTGCAAAAATCACTCTAAATATAGCAGTAAATTTGCGTAAATCAATAAAATTGTTTATTTTCGGATAAAACGGAATGTTTATTTCGTTTTTCGGCGCTTTTGTTACAAAGCGGAAACCTTTTGTGTTTTGCATTCGGACTTTTTTTGCCGTAGTATCAGCCTCAGTTAAAACTTACAACAAAAGGAACTTTACAATGACCAATAAACCTTCTAAACCGATTAATCTGTTTGACGTTCAGGCTTCGCAGAAAGTAATCGGTCAGGAAAATTTTCTGAAAGCATTTGAAACCATTTTAAATCATGGCGGTTATGCCCAGGGTCCGGAATGCCGCGAACTGGACGAGAAGCTGGCAGCCTATTCCGGTACGAAATACTGCTCGACCTGCGGTTCGGGCACCGATGCGCTGACGCTGGCTCTGATGGCCTGGGACGTTAAGGCCGGCGATGCCGTGTTCGTTTCTTCCTTTACGTTTGTCGCTTCGGCCGAATGTGTTGCCATTGTCGGCGCTACGCCGATTTTCGTCGACTCCGACCCCAATACGTTCAATATGGATCCGAAAGATTTGGAAAAAGCAATCGCCAATGTTAAGAAAGAGGGCAAACTGAATTTGAAGGCCGTTATTGCGGTTGATATTTTCGGCAACCCGGCCAACTATGACGAAATTATGAAAATCGCCCATTCCAACGGTATGAAGGTTCTGGCGGATTCCGCACAGAGCTATGGTTCGGAATATCACGGCAAGCGCGCCGGCAACATTGCCGACATGACCGCGACCAGCTTTTATCCGACCAAACCTCTGGCCGGTTATGGCGACGGCGGCGCTGTATTTACCAATAATGTTGCCGAAAACGATCTGGTCAAATCCTGCCGCGTTCACGGCATGAGTCCGGAAGACCACTATGACAATGTCCGTTTGGGTATGACCGGCCGCATGAACTCTTTCCAGGCTGCCGTAATTTTGCAGAAATTGAAGGTGTTTGAACAGGAACTCAAAGACCGCTATACAATTGCCAAACGTTATGACGACGGTTTGAGCTCATATTACGGCAAACAGAAGGTTCTGGACAACTGCAAATCGGCTTATGCGCTGTATACGGTTACCTGTGAAGACCGCGACGAATGTCTGGCATATCTGAAAGAAAACGGTATTCCCTGCGGTGCTTATTATCCGCGTCCGGTCAATACGCAGACCGCCTATGCAAAGTGGAATACCCGTTCGCTGCCGGTTTGCGAAAAGCTTGCGAAGACGGTTCTGAGCATTCCGATGCATCCTTATCTGGATAAGGAATCGCAGGATTACATCATCGAAACGATGAACGCTTTTGCGGCCAAGAAAGCTTCCAAAGCAGCGTAAAATTTGGCAAAGTTAAAAAAACTCCGCTGGAAAGCGGAGTTTTTTTTTGTCAGCCGGCATATAAAAACGTCGCGTGCGTTTCCATAAGGGACTTAGACATTTTTGGAAACGACGGTGCTATGAGTTCATTTCTGCGGATAGAAATGTTCATAAACTTTCAGGTAAATGACAATCTGTATCAGGCTCATCAATGCGGATACTGCGGCGACAACTCCGGCAGAGTATCCCCTGAAAACGAGAATAGTCAGCGGGAGTATGCCGTAGATGAGCAAGAATATGACAATCAGGCGGACATAGTTTCCTTTGGTGCGGACGAACGTCATGGTAATGGAAGAATCGCCACCGATGACAGCGGATATCCAGGCAAAAGCCGGAATAAAAAACGTGAAACTCAGAATGATGAACATAAAGATCGGCAGAAACCATGCAAAATACGGCGATACGAGCAGTCCCAAATAGGCCAAACGAAGCCGTTCGTAAAATTCGGGAAAGGCTTTGAGGGTGCCGGCAAGGAAAAACAGAATTTTGAAACCGATTTTAAGCGCGAGCAGCGCTGCAAAGGCCAGCAGCAGAATCGCCAGCATTCGAACCAATGCGTTGCCGAAACGGCGCCGGCTGAAAAGCGGCTGCCGTCTGAAATAAAAACAGACAAAGAAGTAATAGAAGAAATATGTGTAGACGAGGTAGGCAAACATAACCGGCAGGTCGGTCGAGATGCTCAGCTTTTGAGCATAGTAAACCGCACCATAGGCGAGAAGGAAAAAAAGTGCCGACAGCAGAGTGTGCCGACCCATGAAAACCAGGCCGCCGCGTATTGAGCCGATTAGGGATAGCTTCTGATTCATCATGCCTCACTTGTTGTTTCAATCTTCATCATAAAGGCAAACGCGCAAAAAACAGCCCCAAAATTTCGGGGCTGTTAATAGTTATTTGCCGGAGGCCTGTTTCATTTTTTCCATGAATTTTTCGAGCCAGTGAATGTTGTATTGACCGTCAATAAACTCGGCCTGGGAAATAATTTCCTGGTGGAGCGGAATGGTGGTCTTTACCCCCTCAATCACAAACTCTTCCAATGCCCGGCGCAGACGCATCAGCGCGGCGTTGCGGGTTTTGCCGTGAACAATCAGTTTGGCAATCATGCTGTCATAAAACGGCGGAATCGAATAGCCGGAATAAATTTCCGAATCGACACGAATGCCGAGACCGCCCGGTGCATGCCATTCGGTAATCTTGCCGGGGCAGGGAACGAAAGTTTCCGGATCTTCGGCGTTGATGCGGCATTCAATGGCGTGTCCCGAGAAGGTTATGTCATCCTGCGTATAACCCAAAGAGGCGCCGCTGGCAATGCGGATTTGTTCGCGGACGATGTCGATGCCGGTTACCGCTTCGGTAATCGGATGTTCGACCTGCAGACGGGTATTCATTTCCATGAAATAGAAACGTCCGTCTTCATATAAGAACTCCAGCGTACCGGCGTTGGTATAGCCGATTTTTTCAATCGCCTTGCGGACGATTTCGCCGATTTCGCGACGCTGCTGGTTGTTGAGCGCGGGAGACGGACATTCTTCGATGACTTTCTGGTTGCTGCGCTGGATTGAGCAGTCGCGCTCGCCGAGATGAACGACGTGTCCGTATTTGTCGGCCAAAATCTGCATTTCGATATGGCGGGGTTTCTGGAGATATTTTTCCATATAAACCACGTCGCTGGTAAAAGCTGCTTTGGCTTCGGCGCGGGCCATGGTGTAGGCTTCCTTCATTTCCTCGTCGTTGAAGGCGATTTTCATGCCCTTGCCGCCGCCGCCGGCCGTGGCTTTGACGATGACCGGATAGCCGATTTTGTTGGCCCATTCAATGGCCATTTCGACGCTTTCCAGCGCCGGGGAGCCGGGGGTTACCGGAATGCCGGCTTCCTGCGCGACCTTGCGGGCGGTAATTTTGTCGCCCATCAGGCGCATTTGTTCGGCAGTGGGGCCGATGAAGGTAATGCCGTGGCGTTCGACCATTTCGGCGAAGTCGGCATTTTCGGACAGAAAGCCGAAACCGGGATGGATGGCGTCGGCGCCGGTAATCAGCGCGGCGGAAATAATTGCCGGTTTGTTTAAATAAGAATCGCTCGAGCGGGCCGGGCCGATGCAGACGGCTTCGTCCGCAAGCCGGACGTGCATGGCGTCGGCGTCGGCTTCCGAATGAACGGCAACGGTTCTGATGCCCATTTCGCGGCAGGCGCGATGGATGCGAAGAGCCACTTCGCCGCGGTTGGCAATCAATACTTTTTCAAACATGTGATAATCCTAGAAGTTATTATTCAATGATGATTAAGGGTTCGCCATATTCTACGGGATCGCCGCCGGCGACCAGAATCTTGGTTACCTTGCCGCCCTTGTGAGCCTTAACGGGGTTGAATGTTTTCATTGCTTCAATCAGACAAACAGTGTCGCCTTCGGCAACGCTAGAACCGACCTTGACATAATCGGGAGAGTTGGGATCGGCAGAGAGGTAAACAACGCCTACCATCGGCGATTTGACGCAGCCGGGAAGCTTGGCATAATCTTCTTCGGAGGAAACAGCCGGGGCAGCGGCCGGAGCGGATACGGCGGGAACAGGCGCCGGAACCGGCGGAAGGGGAGCCATCGGCGCAGGCATCGGCGCGGCGGCCGGGCCGGCAATGCGGCCGGAAAAATCTCTGGTTAGGCAGATGCGGCAGCCTTCGTCTTCATATTCAAGTTCGGTGAGGTTGCTTTTATCAAGAATTTCAGCCAGTTTGCTGATAACTTTGGTGTCCAGGGGGTTTGACATAATTTGTTTACTCACTTTGTTTGTTAATCAAAAAAATACTTCTGACTCATACCTCCTATTTTAGATAAAAACAACAAAAATATTCGGATTTTGAGCAAAAATGTCGTTTTTTTGCACAAAATAAGCTGATTTTTGCCCTTTTTTGTTCAATATGCAATATGCTCAAAAAATTGGTTGTCTTTTTATGTTTTAAACAACTTATGGCTAAATAAGAGAATGGTATGATTATTGCATGAAGGAAAAGGAAAACTTTATTAAGGAGAGGACGATGACAGAGCATTTGTGGCTTGTTTATGCGGTTTTGTCGGCCGTTATGGCGGCGTTGGTCAGCATTTTCGGTAAAATCGGCCTGCAGGGGCTTGACGCCGATACGGCAACGGTTATCCGCGCCGTTATCATGGCTTTGTTTTTGATAGCGGTGATGGCGGTTCAGCGCAATTTCGGGCATGTCGGCGAAATTTTGGCGGACCGCAGGGCGCTGACTTTCATCATTTTGAGCGGTTCGGCCGGCGCAATGTCGTGGCTGTTTTATTTTGCGGCGCTGAAGTACGGTCGGGTTTCGCAAGTGGCGCCGGTGGACAAACTCAGCGTGGTTATTGCCTCGATTGCCGCCGTCGTGTTTCTGGGAGAGAGCCTGTCGATGCTTTCCGCTTCCGGGATTGCCCTGATTACGGTCGGAATAATTATGGTGGCGCTCGGATAAAATCGGCACGGAATTTGCATGAAAAACCATAAGGTAAATTTTTAGGTGAAAAGAGATGGCTTTAAGTATATTTTCTCCCTCGGTTTCCGGTCTTAACGCCCAGTCGCACGCGTTGGAAACGGTAAGCACGAACCTGGCGAACATTTCAACGACCGGTTACAAGTCGGCCGAAACGATGTTTTATTCACTGCTGGGGTCTCAGCCGCTGGTTAAGAGCAACTCAAGCGGCTTGTCGTCGTCGCGCGTGGATATTGACGGCGTAGGGTATTATGATCGCACCAGCATTACCAGGGCAGGAACGATTTCGGCGACGGGAAATCCGTTTGACGTGGCGATTGAGGCCGGTGACAATGCTTTTTTTTGTGGTAAAAAATTCCCTTAACCAGACATATTATTCCCGGGCCGGCGATTTTACCACCCGCAGCGAAAACGGCACGACCTATCTGGTTAATTCCAGCGGTTATTATGTTCAGGGTTTTGCCGCCAATGAGGACGGCACCTTTGCTTCTGATTTGTCGAACCTGACGATTCAATATCCGGACAAAATTCCGGCGGTGCCCACCTCTCAGATGGAAATCAGCGCCAACGTGCCTGCGGATGTTGACAACAGCAGTTACGGCCTGACCTTTTACGGCGAAAACAATCAGGAAAAAACCGTTAATATGCTGTTTCAGAAAGCCGAGGGGCAGAATAATGTCTGGAACGTGACTTTTAACATGGAAGGCGGAACGGTAACGACAGCTGAACCGCTGGAAGTGGTCTTTGACGAGAAAGGCGGGATCCTGTCGCCGAAAACCTTTGACGTCAGCGTTACCTGGCCGGACGGAACCGCAAGTACGGTGGCGATGGATATTTCGCATATGACGCAATATGCCGGAAGTTCCGAAATCGTCAATGTTTCCCAAGACGGGCGTGTCGGCGGCGACTATCAGTATTCGTACATTGACAGCGGCGGTGTCATTCAATCCAAATATACCAACGGCGAAACGCTTGCCAGCGGAAAACTGGCGTTGGTCGGGTTTTCGGCGCCGGAAAATCTTATTCCGATAAGCGGAACGCTTTTTGAAGTATCCAACGATGTCGGCGAAAGCTTTTTTGTCGTTGATTCGACGACCAACGATAATACGGCCTTTCGCTCCGAATCGCTGGAGGGGTCGAACGTTGATCCGTCTAAGGAATTTTCCAATCTGATTGTGGTGCAGCGAGCGTATAACCTTAACGGTACGGCTTTTACCACGGCTAACGAGATGACGCAGACGGTTGTTAACCTTAAAACGTAGGACGGTTAATAATATTTGACAAAAAACGCTCTTTTGTTTATATTTTGGCATAATATGCGAAAGGGCGTTTTTTATGGCTGACAATTCGGTGCGGATTAATTTTATTAAGACTTTTGTCAATACGGCGGGCGTTATGATGGACGGACTGCAGATTGAAAAAGGCCGGGACATGTGGTATTGGCGTTCGGCACGGGAGGTTGCCGAGCTTTATCCAGCGTTGAAACTGGCGGCGGCCGAGCTTAACCGAAACTGCGGTTTTCGAGTATCCGTTCCCGATGACAGTCCGCAAGGGGCTTTTCCCGCTGCGGAGGCGTTTTATCATCTGTACCGCGAAATAGCCGAACAAGGGGAGCGCAACGAAGATTTTGTCCGGGCTCGGGTTTTGTTTAATCCGGGCAATGGGGATTTCGCCAAAGACGTTAACGCCGTTTCCGACTGGGTTGCGAAGAGCGGCAGCGAGTTTGACCGTTATTGGCTGAATCGGGGCATGGTTTTGTCGGCGGCGTTTGCGGGAGAGATGCAGGATGAAATTTTTTCCGGAATGATGGACGAATTTTTGGAGACGCGTCTGGCCGAACGAATGATGTATACGGTTATCCGCCGCGGGGGCGTTATCAATGCTTCCGATGTGGAAGGCGTGCGTTCGGTATTGGCCGATGCCGCGGAAAATTTTTCCAAAACGCCGGGATTTGTCAGCGAAAAGAAAGTTGCCGCCGAGGTGGCGAGACGTTTGCAAAAAGAATGCAGCTGGGATGCGCGGAGCGAACCGGTTCGGAAAACGGTAGCCGAATTTACGGATCAGTTTACGCAGATTGTTGCCAAAAACCGTGCCGATTTTTATCTTTACTATCGTAATCAGGATGCAGCCCGGGCAGCGGCTGCCGATTTTGACAACGTAATGAGCGACGAAACCTATTTCAGACTGGAGAGAAACAGCCGCCTGAATCAGCATTTGGGTATCAGAAACGCTGATTTTGAGATTCCGGAGCATTATGATTTGAAAAAAATTTTTGCCGAGGTTGACAATGTCGGCAGTTTTGCAGCGGATAAGCCGCTTTTTAAGCCGGGGTCGCCGGAAGAGTACTGGGACAATTATGAAAATGCCGAAAACATCAGCGGGGCGCTGGCCGAAGACGTCGAAAAAATGATTGCTCAGATTATAAGGGCCGCGGACAATGATTTGTATGAAACGGGCGTTTTGCTGAATGAGCTGGAGGACAGAAGTTTCGACGACGAAGACGAGGACGATGAGTTTGCCGAAAGTTGGCGTCCGGCAGAATATGCCGATATGTCCGGAGATTTGGAAAAGAAAAAAGCCGTTTTGGATTTTGCCGCGGAAGTTCTTGACATTGCGGCAGTGGTAAAGAGCTATTATGACATAGAATTGAACGATACGCCGGTTGACCGGAAAGTTGTGAGGGGATTTAAGCCGGAAGGGTTCTGGGATGATTTTACGTTCAGTTCTCTGCATATGCTGTTTAATGCCTTTGACCGTAATCTGGGTGAGAATCAGGCCGTTTTGCTGTCTTCCCGCGGTATCAGATATGAGTCCGTCGACGAGTTGGCCGCTTTGCCGCAGAGTTTGGAAAAGCGTAATGCGCTGAAGCTCTTTGACAAAGGTTTGCGCAAAATGGAAATCAGCGCCATTGAGAATAAAAAAACGTTTGGAATCCGACACGGCGGAAGATTTTTCGATTTATCATCAGGAAGACTATCGGCAGTTGGTCAGCGAGCTGCAGTGGGGACAGGAAGTTTTCCGCAGCCTGACGGACGATGTTGTCGGACGGTTGGCTGTCGATATTAATGCTGCAGCGGTATTAAATTATGTTTTGCCTGTTTATGACGATACGGCGCCGGATGTTTCCGCGCCGCGAAGCACGCTGACCGGTATCGGCGATTATGAAAGACAACCGGGAGAAGTTCAGAAATATATCAAAGGGGCTGACCCGCCGGCATATTGCCAGAGTGTTGAAGACGCATCGCCGGGCGTTGGACGACGGTGATTTTGACCGCGGACTGTTTGCCGATATTGAAGCGCTTGGCAAAAGCCAGCTGACATTAAAGAGCATTGTCGCGGCAAGACGGAACAACGAGCGGGCGCTGGCGGCGGAAGAAACTGTTTACCGCCGGTATCGCGCCTTCAGAAAGACGCATCCGGACCGTACGAAACTGTTGGCAAACGCTTTATGGCAGGGACGGATATGCAATAACTGATAAAAAAATATTAAAAATTTAATTTTCTGCTGGACAAGCGGGAAAATATGAATTATAAACCTTTTCGTCAGTTGATGCTCGGGTAGCTCAGTTGGTAGAGCAGAGGACTGAAAATCCTCGTGTCGGCGGTTCGATCCCGTCCCCGAGCACCATTAAAGCCTTGAAAATTCAAGGCTTTTGTTGTATCTGGAAAGTTTTGCTATTTTCTATTTTTGTGTGGTTTTGTGTAAAATTGTGTAAAAATAAGTCGATTTTTGCACAAAATTTGCTGTAGCACGCCGCGCGATTTTGGACTTTTAGCCGCTGTTTTTTAGACTTTTGCGGTTCTTTTTAGAGGAAAATTGCAACGGTTGCTTTTTGGGAAAACCGGTTTTTTGTTGTGTCGGTAAGTTTTGTTTTTGATATGAGGGGCGGCTGCCGGTGGGGTAAATTTCTGTAGATTTGCGCGTTTGTTGGTGGTAAAGTGGCGATATTAAGCGGTTTGGCATATCGGGGGGGATATGAGATGCTGTCAAAGATGACATTTGCGGAAATAAAGTCTGAATATAATAACCGGCGGGAAGAAGAAAGAAAAAAGATAATTGATTTTCTGGCGCGGCAGAAAGACGAAGAAGGCAGGCCGCTTTTTTATAAGGCTGACGGAAAAAGTTATGACAACCGACCGTATGCCGGCGGGCAGGGACTTTCCAGATACGGAAGCGGACGTTTTAAAACGGCATATGATTTGCGAAACTGGAAATGGGTGGCAACCAGCTGCAACGGCATTTATGTGCTTATTTCGCTGCAAGCTTTTGACATTGATCCGGGAGATACGAAAAATTTACATGTGTTGTATGATCGGCTGGGTATTTGTATCGGAACCGGCTGTAACGAAAACCGTTGTCAACGGACGAACGATTTCGACAATGTTTTTGAAGATGCAGAATACTGATTTTGAGCTGCCGTTGTCAGAAAGCGATTTGAGAGAACTGGTTAATTATATTAAAGAAAGATGCCAAAGTCACAAAATGCCGTAAAACCTTAACTGTTGCCAAATTTTCAGTCGGCAGATACAGCCGGTTCGGGGGCTGATTTTTTGTCTGTTTTCATTTGGTTAATCAGTTTTTGGGAAATCTCGATAAATTCCGTTTCAAAGCGCAGGCCGGCTGCGGAGAATTCGAATTCGGGGTAATTCCAAAGGTAATCGTCCGGCAGATAATCCGGAGCGAAAAGGCAGATTTGGGGAATGAGTTCGGCGGCGGGAATATAATTGCAATGGTCGACAACCAGCAGCCGGAACGGCAGTCCGCAGCGTTTGTCGTTCAGCAACTGCCAGAGGCGGTTTAGCAATCTTGCCGTTTCATCGGGAGTCGCGTCGTTCAATCCTCGGATAAAGTGATGGACGAACAAAACCGGCCTGACATCCGCCAGTGCACGGCGAAAGTTGTCGATACGTCCTGAAAACCTTTTGCGGACGGTGTCTTCATCATTCGGTCCGCAGTCGTTTTCGTGGCTGAAAACGGTGTTGCTGCGCGCGATTTCCCAAAAGCGTCCGTTGAAATGCAGCGTATTAAAATAGTTTGCGAAGTCTTCTTCAATATTGCGGACGATTCCGCTTAGAAAATTGGTGCTGAGGTCAAACGGACAGCCCGGTTCTCCTTGTTTTTTACGTGGTTTGACACCCCACAGGGTCGGAATCGTACGGCTGAAACAGTCGCTGCCGAGAGAAACAATCTGATAGGCGAAGATGTTTTTTGTTGCGGCTTCTTTGCGTGCCTGTTTTATGTGACGCTGATAATTCAGATGTTCAGCCAGCGTTTCGGGCTGGGCGCCGATGCCGAGGCGCCAACGCAGGCGACGGGCGGCATATTTGCGCAGAATCTCGGGAAAGATCCAGAAAGTCAGAAATTTGACGATGTGTTTTTTCAGGATATAGCCCGGTTGTTTGTTATCGTTTGTCATGGTTGCCTGTCATTATTTGTCTGTCTGTCAGAATAGTCTAATGTTCGGCGGAGTCAACCGTCGGTTTGAGGCGGAACTGGAAAATCTGACATTTTATGGGGATAGGATATTATTTGCCCAATTTTGTCGGAGATTTTTTTAATGAAGAAGACATATGATTTGATTATTCCCATCGGCAGCAAATGCAAGTGTTCTTTCAATCTGCGGCGTTTGCACCTTCAGTATGAATCGTTTCCGTTCGACTGGATTTACATTAAAAATCCCGATGTGGTTGAAAAGCTGCTGCAAACGGATTTTAAAGATTTTCTGCTCGAAAAGAATTTGCGTCTGCGTTCGAAACAGCCTCGTTTTGACGAAGTGGACGATTTGGCGACCGGCATATATTCCGCGCATGATTTTGATACCGGTCGCAGTATTCATGAGTGTTATCCTGCCGTGAAGGCAAAATATGACCGCCGGATTGCCAAACTCAAAAATAAAATTGCCGCGGCGCGGCGGATTTTGCTGGTTCATTGCGCCGAGGACGAGATTTGGGACGATGCGGAAATCATTCGGAGCTATCGGGCGATGACGGAAGCCTTTGCCGGCAAAAAGACAGATTTGCTTTATATATGTCTGTCTGCGGTCAAAACCGGCTATCGTGAGGAGAAGCCGGCCGACGGCATAACCAAAGTTACGTTTTACCGTAATCCGGCCTGTGAATGGCAGGGAGAAGCGGAACTTTTTGACCGGGCTTTGCACAATGTGCGGTTGAGCCTGTCGATCAGCCTGAAATGGTATTGTTCAAAAATATATCTCGGCGGACTGCTGAAGAAGCTGAAACGTCATCTGCTGGCTGCCGTGACCTGTCTGTTGCCGTTGAAAAGCCAGCGAAAGAGGTTTAGGGAAAAACATCTGGCCAAAAAGAATCATTTCAACTGAAAAAACAAACCCCTCAGACGAGGGGTTTGTTTTATTTTTTAGCGCTGATTATTTTCAGTGCATCGTCAAGCGTCAGTTCTTTGTCTCGATATTCTTTCGGAATGGCGTAATTGTTTTTGCCCCACTTGAGGTAAGGGCCGTAACGTCCCGAATTTAAAGTAATGTCGGCTTTGTCTTTCGGATGCTGTCCGAGAATTTTTCCGGCCGGACGTTCGGCAACGCCTTTGAGAATTTCTTCGGCGCGTTCCAGCGTGATGTTGAAGATGTTGTCATTGCCGGTCAGCGATTTTGATTTGCCGCCCTGTTTCAGATACTGGCCGAATTTGCCGATGTTGACCTCAATGCCGTTGCCGAGCTGTTTAGGCAAATTCAACAAGGTAGACGCCTGTTCTAAAGTAACGTCTTCAGGTTTCAGAAATTTCGGCAGGGAACTGCGTCTGGGTTTTTCGGTTGTGGCGGTGGCGTCTTCGCCGAGCTGGACATAATAGCCGTAAGGGCCTTTTTTGAGGTAAACCTTCAGGCTGTTCATTTCGCCGAGAACCTTGTCTTCCGGATTAGCCGGGCGCGGCGTGTCTTTCATTTCCTCTTCCTTGACGTCGGTCAACGGTTTGGTGTATTTGCATTCCGGATAGTTGGAGCAGCCCAGAAAAGCGCCGAATTTTCCCAGTTTGACCGAAAGGCGGCCTTTGCCGCACTCGGGGCAAACGCGCGGATCGGAACCGTCTTCGCGCGGCGGAAAGAGGTGATAGGACAGAACTTCGTCGATTTTTTCGATTACTTCGCTGATTTGCAGCGGTTTGACGGCATCAATGTTTTTGATGAATTTGACCCAGAAACCGCCCAAAAGCTTTTTCCATTCCATTTCGCCGGCGGACACGTCATCCAGATATTCTTCCAACTGGGCGGTAAAGTCATATTCGACATATTTTTTGAAGAAGTTTTCGAGAAATACGGTTACGATGCGGCCGCGGTCTTCGGGAATGAAACGCAGTTTTTCGACACGGACGTATTTGCGTTCCTGAAGCACGGCGATAATCGAGGCATAGGTCGACGGGCGGCCGATGCCGAGTTCTTCAAGCTTTTTAACCAGGCTCGCTTCGGTAAAGCGCGGCGGCGGCGTGGTAAAGTGCTGTTCGGGAATAATGTCGCCCTTGCTGACGTTTTCGCCGTTTTCGACGTTCGGCAGTATACGGTTCTCGTCATCGTCGTCGCTGTCGTCCTTGCTTTCCTGATAAAGTTTCAGGAAACCGTCGAAATCTATGACCTGTCCGGTAGCGCGGAGGATGATTTTTTCGTCGGCGGAGGTCGAGTCGATAACGACCTTGTCCAGTACGGCCGGGTTCATCTGGCAGGCAACGGTGCGTTTCCAGATAAGCTCATAAAGCTTGTGCGCGTCAGAATCGAGCTTGACTTCCAGTTTTTTGGGCGTGTCGGAAACATGTGCCGGACGAATGGCTTCGTGCGCTTCCTGCGCATTCTTTGATTTGGTTTTGTATTCCTTGGCGGTTTTGGGCAGGTAGGCTTCGCCGAAATACCTGACGATTACTTCACGGCAGGCGGCAATGGCTTCCTGCGAGAGGTTGACGGCGTCGGTACGCATATAGGTTATAAAACCGTCTTCATACAGTTTTTGCGCCACCTGCATGGTTTTCTTCGCGCTGAACCTTAACTTTCTGGCCGCTTCCTGCTGCAGGGTGGAGGTGGTAAACGGCGGTGCCGGATAACGGTTGGCCTTTTTGCGTTCGACGTTGGAAACATGGAATTCCTGCGCTTCGATTTTGGCTTTGGCATCCATGGCCTTAGCCTCGGTGTTGAGGTCGAATTTTTCGAGCTTTTTGCCGTCGAGGGTTATCAGGTGCGAGCGAATCAGCGCCTGGGTTTTGGTAATGAGGTCAACGTCGACCGTCCAGTATTCTTCGGGTTTGAATTTTTCAATTTCGTTTTCGCGGTCGCAAATCAGACGAAGGGCGACCGACTGAACGCGGCCGGCCGACTTGGAACCGGGAAGCTTGCGCCACAGCACCGGCGAGAGCGTAAAGCCGACCAGATAGTCGAGCGCACGGCGGGCCATGTAGGCGGAAACCAGATTGTCGTCAATCTGGCGGGGATTTTTAATGGCTTCGGTAACGGCGGATTTGGTAATTTCGTGAAAGACGACGCGTTCGATTTTCTTGTCTTTGATTTTCTTGCGGGCGGTCAGTTCTTCAAGAATGTGCCAGGCTATCGCTTCTCCTTCTCTATCCGGGTCGGATGCGAGGACAATCGTGTCGCAGTCCTTGAGCGCGGCGATGATGTCGTTGAGGCGTTTTTTTGCCGCCGGCGCTGAGCTCCCAGGTCATGGCGAAACCGTCGTCCGGGTTGACGGAGCCGTCCTTGCTGGGCAAATCGCGAATGTGGCCGAAACTGGCCAGAACCTTATAATCGGAGCCGAGATATTTGTTGATGGTTTTGGCTTTGGCCGGGGACTCAACGATAACTAATTTCATATTGCGTCTTTCTTTGCTCGTTTGATTAATGCCACTTTGTTGCCGACTTGGCGCTCAATCCTGCCGGCCATTTCGAGTTCCAAAAGCTCAAGGGAAACCGCGGCGGGTTCCAACCCCGTGGCGCGGATGATTTCATCGACATAAACGCCTTCCGCGGTAAGAAAGTCGATGACTTTGGGCTTTTTCTCCGTCTGGTCCGGCTGTTGAGGAATATCGACATTATTTTCGACTTTGTCAAGCGGTTTTGCAAATAAATCTTCCGCGGCAACCGGCAGCGGCGGCTTTATTTTCCGGCAGCGGGCGAGGTTCAGGCCGTTGAGGATATCTTCGGCGCCCTCGGCCAGAAGCGCCGTCGCGGATAAGTTTGTTGGGACCGGCGGCGCGGGCTTCGACCGGCGAACCGGGCACCGCAAAAACGTCGCGTCCCTGTTCCAATGCCAGCCGGGCAGTTATCAGCGAGCCGGAATGAATGCCGGCTTCGACGACAAGGACAGCGTCGGCCAGCGCAGAGACTATGCGGTTGCGGCGCGGAAAGTTGCCGCTTTGCGCTTCGGTGCCGAGCGGAAATTCGGAAATGACGGCGCCCTGCGCGGCAATCTGCTCATAAAGGGAAAAATTTTCTGCCGGGTAAACGATGTCCGCGCCGGTTCCGAGCACCGCCACCGTCGGCCCGTTTTGTTCAAGCGCATACATGGCGCCTTTGTGCGAAGCCGCGTCAATGCCCCGCGCCATGCCGGAGACAATCAGAACGCCAGCGCCGGTCAGATCGTAGGCAATCCGGGAGGCCAGTTTGCGGCCGTTAATTGAAGCGTTGCGCGCACCTACGACGGAAACGGCCGGCGACCGATTGAGGATGTCGGTGCGGCCTTTGACGTAAAGAAAAGGGGGCGCGTCTTCCAGTTCGCGCAGTTTCTGCGGATATTCGGGATTGTCGAAGGCCAAAATTTTAATGCCTTTGGCGCGGGCCAGAGAAATTTCGCGTTCGGCGGCGGCAAGCGGGGCAGGATGAAATTTCGGCGGCAGGCTGCGCAAAGCGTTTTCGGCACTGCGGCATGTTTTCAGCAGTTTGTAAAAGGTAACCGGCCCGATGCCGTCGGTGTTAATCAGGCGGAGCCGGGCGAGAATTTCCGTATCCGTGGCGGCCAAGGCTATTTCTTCTTAAAGGTTATTTTGCTTTCTTCGCCTCTGAACAAGCGCCGGATATTGGCGTGATGACGGATGACGACCAGCACGGCGATGAAGCTGTAAAAGAGAGCGTAAACCGGTTCGACCATGAAAAAGGAGAAGACCGGAACCGAAACCGCCGCGGTAAGGGCCGCCAGCGAAGAATAGCGGAACAGAAAGGCCATTACCAGCCAGACACCCAGTGCAAGCAGGCCGACGTGCCAGTTGGTAACGACGATGAAACCGAATGCCGAGGCAACGCCTTTGCCGCCTTTGAAACCGAGCCAGACCGGAAAATTGTGGCCGAGAACGCCGACAGTGCCGGCAAGCAGCGACGCGACGACGTTAAGCTTGGTAAACAGGCCGAAAAAAACATAATCGGCAGCTGGTACGAAGCGGTATGCCAGCCAGGCGGCGAAGCCGGCTTTAACGCGTCGAGAATAACGGTAAGCAGTGCCAGGGTTTTGTTGCCGGTGCGCAGAACGTTGGTGGCGCCGATGTTGCCGGAGCCGATTTTGCGGATGTCGCCGTAGCCGGCCATGCGGGTCAGAACCAGGCCGAAGGGAATGGAGCCGAGCAGATAGCCGCCGAGGGCACAGAGGAATAAAACGGTGTGAATTGTCATGATAAAACGTCCGATATAATTAAAGTATGGTTTATTCTTAAACTCAACGCGCCTTTTTTGCAATTTAAAAAATGGCGGCTTGTGAATTGTGGCGGCGCGCGCCTAACTTTTTTGCCGAAAACTGTAAAAATATTGATGACAAAGCGGATTATTCGGATAATATACGCGGTAACTATATAGTCAAATCGCGAGGAACTGATGGATCCAAAATACAAGCGCATACTGCTTAAACTTTCCGGCGAGGGCCTGATGGGCGACAAAAGTTTCGGAATGTCGGCCGAGGTCATTGATGCTTTGGCGCGGCAGATTAAAGACGTACACGACAACGGTGTCGAAATCTGCGTAGTGGTCGGCGGCGGCAATATTTTCCGCGGTGCCAAGGAAGCTTCCAAGGGCATGAACCGAACGGTGGCCGATCAGGTCGGCATGCTGGCGACGGTTATGAACGCCCTTTATGTACAAAGTGCTTTGGAGAAAATCGGCGTTTCGGCAAGGGTTATGTCAGGCATTCATATTCCGGCCGTATGCGAAGATTACATTTACCGTCGGGCGGTGCGCCATTTGGAAAAAGGACGGGTCATTATTTTTGCCGGCGGCACGGGAAATCCTTATTTCACTACGGATACCGGCGCCGCGCTGCGGGCATCCGAGATGCAGTGCGACGCGCTTTTGAAGGCGACACAGGTCGACGGCGTTTATGACAGCGACCCCAAGCAGAACGAAAAAGCCAGAAAGTTTGCCGAAGTCACTTACGACGAGGTTATTGCCCGCCAGCTGAAGGTTATGGATACGGCGGCGGTGGCGCTGGCACGCGAAAACAATATTCCGATTGTGGTTTTTGCCCAGACCGGCGAAAGTTCGCTGGCCGATGCCGTCTGCGGCCGCGGAAAGTTTACAATTATCAAGAAAGAGGTATAAAACAATGGCAGATTATAACGAAATTAAAAACGACGCTAAGACCCGCATGGAAAAGAGCCTGGAATCGCTGAAAGCCGATTTCGGCGGCCTGCGTGCCGGCCGGGCGCACGCCAGCCTGCTGGACGGCATTCTGGTCGAGGCCTACGGTTCGATGACGCCGCTGTCGCAAATCGGCACCATTTCGGTTCCGGACGCCCGCACGCTGTCGGTCAGCGTGTGGGACAGAGGTTTGGCCAAGAGCGTTGAAAAGGCGTTGCGGGAATCGGAACTCGGGCTTAATCCGGCTTCCGACGGACAGCTTATCCGCATTCCTATTCCGCCGCTTTCCGAAGAGCGCCGCAAGGAACTGGTCAAAATTGCCGGCAAGTATGCCGAGCAGGGCAAGGTTGCGGTTCGCAATGTGCGCCGCGATGCGCTCGACGGCATTAAAAAGCTGAAGAAAGACAACGAGATTTCGGAAGACGAAGAAAAAAGATATGAGAACGAAATCCAGAAGCTGACCGACGAGACCATCAAAAAGATGGAAGAGGCTTTTGCCGTTAAAGAAAAGGACATCATGCAGGTATAAAACCGTTTTACAGAGTATCCGGAGCGATTTTTCCGGGGTAAAAATTCAAGGGCTTCGATGCTGTGGAATTTTTCTTTCCCGCAAAATCAATCCAGACATCTCTCTAAAATGATTTATTTCTGTCAAAGTAAAACAGGGCTATGGTTTTGACAAAGGAAAACAATAAATTAGAGCATTTGGCCATTATTATGGACGGCAACGGGCGCTGGGCTGCCAGACGCGGACTGCCTCGGTCCATGGGACACAGAAAGGGTGCCGAAGTCGTTAAGGAAATTACCCGCGCCGCCGGGGAACTCGGCATCAAATATCTGACGCTGTACGCTTTTTCGACCGAAAATTGGAATCGCAGCGAGGATGAGGTTAAAACGTTGATGGGACTGTTGCGTGACTATCTGCAAAGCGATTTGAAAGAAGTTCAGCAAAACAACGTTCGCATCCGTTTTATCGGCGAACGGGAAATGCTTGATGCCGACATTGTCAGGAAAATGGCGGAAATTGAGGCCGATACGCTGCGCAATACGGGGATGACGCTTTGTATAGCCCTGAGTTACGGTTCCCGTCAGGAAATCGTCAACGCGGTCAAAAAGACGGCGGCGCTTGTAAAAGAGGGTGATATTTCGCTGAATGATGTTGATGTTAAGTTGTTTTCTGATATGCTCTACACCAAAGACATGCCGGACCCGGATCTGGTTATCCGAACCAGCGGCGAGCAGCGCATCAGCAATTATCTTCTGTGGCAGATCGCTTATGCGGAATTTTTCTTTACCGATGTGCTGTGGCCGGATTTCAACAAAAAGCTGCTTGAGGATATTATTAAGAACTTCAATATGAGGGAGAGAAGATATGGAAAAGCCTAAAAAAAGTTCATTGTTTAAGCGCGTGGCAACGGCGCTGGTTCTTGCTCCCCTGACAATAGCCCTCATTTATGCCGGCAGCCCGTGGATTAATGTTCTGGCTTTGGTTTTCGGCGCAATGCTTTCCTGGGAATGGGCACATATGGTTCCCAACAGAAACGCGCCTTTTTATGCGACGGCTTACACGGCCTCCCTGTCGGCGGCCGTTCTGTTGAATTGTCCGGCAGCCGTCGCGGCGGTTGTCGCCGGTGCGTCATTGCTGGTCTGGTTTAAGGCCCGCGGCGAAGAACGCCGTAATCTGCTGACACTCGGCGTGCCTTATATTTCCGTCGGCATCGGGTCGCTTATCTGGCTGTTTGGCACCGTCGGCTTTGTAACGACGCTGTGGTTTCTGATAATGGTCTGGTGCGTTGACATCGGCGGTTATGTCGTCGGCTGCAATCTCAAAGGGCCGAAACTGGCACCGAAAATCAGTCCGAACAAAACCTGGTCGGGATTAATCGGCGGCGTAGTCTTTTCGGTTGCGGCGAGCGTTGTGTTTTCCCATTTGTTCAGCCTGCATGCCAATGCGCTGTTTTATGCCGTTTTCGGCGGCGTTATCGCCGTAATCGCGCAAATCGGCGATTTGGTCGAATCTTATATCAAGCGCAGTATCGGCATTAAAGATTCCAGCAATCTGATTCCCGGGCACGGCGGCGTGTTTGACCGGGTGGACGGTCTGATTTTCACGGCGCCGCTGGTCGCTTTGTGGTTCAAGTTCGGTTTGATGTTGTTTGAGGTTAGGTAAGAAGAAATGGATTGGCTGATTAACGCTGTTTATTATGTCGTCCCGTTTGTCGTTGTTCTCGGCATTCTGGTTTTTGTGCATGAACTGGGGCATTTTGCGGTTGCAAGGATGTGCGGCGTCAAGGTTGACGTCTTTTCCATCGGTTTTGGCAAGGAACTGTGGGGACGCAGGGACAAGCAGGGAACTTACTGGAAAATCGCCGCGGTTCCGCTGGGCGGTTACTGTCAGTTTCTGGGAGACGACGATGCGTCGTCGGCCGGTGACGGCAAAGCATCCGAACTCAGCGAGGAAGAGAAGAAATTTACTTTTCAGTATCAAAGCCCGGCAAAGAAGCTGGTTATCGCGCTGGCAGGACCGGTGTCTAACTATTTGTTTGCAATTTTGATTTTTGCCGGCATTTTTTTCTTTTTGGGCAAAATCAACTTTCCGCCGGTGGTCGGTGAAGTTTTTGAAAATTCGGCGGCGGCTAAGGCCGGCATTGTTGCCAATGACCGGATTTTGACCATCAACGGCAACAAAATTGACAGCTTTGACGACATTCGCAAGGAAGTCGATTTGACGGTCGGCAACGAGGTTGTGGTTGAGCTTCTGCGTGACGGCCGGGAAATTCGTTTGCAGTTTCCGCTGATCGAAATGGAAGTTCCCGAAGCTAACGGCGAAATGACCAAACGGCCGATGCTCGGCGTTAAGTCGGTCAACGTTATTGAGCTTGACCATGAGAAACTTTCGCTGCCGCAGTCTTTAAAAGGGGCGTTTCTGGAAGCCTGGAATGTGACGGAAGCGACTTTGCGCGGCGTCGGACAGATGATTACCGGCAAGCGCAGCGGCGAAGAAATCGGCGGCATTATCCGCATTGCCGAAATGTCGGGAGACATTTCCAAACAGAACGGAATTTTGGATCTGGTGGTCTTTATGGCGCTGCTGTCGATTAACCTCGGTCTGATTAACCTGTTTCCGATTCCGGTTCTGGACGGCGGCCATATCGTTATCTATCTGGCCGAAATTGCAGTCGGAAAAGAAATTAACACCCAAATCAAGGACGCTTTGTTCAAGGTTGGTTTCAGCCTGATTATCGCATTGATGATTTTTGCAACCTGGAACGATTTTGTCCGTTTGTTTCACCGCTGGTTTGCCTGACAAAGGCCGATCGGTATTGTTGAGGAATATTGAATAATGAAAAAACTGTATTTTGGGACTTGCCTGTTTGCACTGTTTCTGAGTCATGAGGTTTCGGCCGCCGACGTCTATGTCCGGCAGATAGCGGTAAAGGGTCTTGAACGAGTGGAGCCGGAAACCGTCGCGTCGTATCTGGACATTAAAAAAGGGCAGAACGTAAGTCAGGAAAAACTCGACAGCTCGCTGAAACAGCTGTATGCCACGGGTCTGTTTAATGACGTGGTCTTCAATATTTCTCCTGACGGGACGCTGATGATACGGGTTATGGAGAATCCGATTGTCAATAAACGGGTTTTTGACGGTAACGACAAGGTGGACGACAGCCTGCTCGAATCGGAAGTGCAGCTTGCCGCCGGTTCCATTTACAACCGAGCCAAGGTGCAGGAAGACGTGCAGCGCATTCTGGAGGTCTACAAGCGTTCCGGCCGTTATGCCGTTGTGGTTGAGCCGAAGATTATCCGCCGCGATCAGAATCGCGTCGATTTGATTTATGAAATTGACGAAGGTCCTTCGGCCGCAATTACCAAGGTTAACTTTGTCGGCAATCTGCATTATTCCGACGAGGATCTGGCCGGCGAAATCATGAGTAAGGAAAGCCGCTGGTACCGCATTTTCTCAAGCGCCGAAAACTATGATCCGGAAAAGACCAATTATGACAAAGAGCTTCTGCGTCGCTTTTATTTGAAACGCGGCTATGCCGATTTCCGCGTCGTTTCGGCGATTGCCGAACTCAGTCCCGACAAAAAGTCTTTTGTGCTGACTTTTGTCGTTGACGAGGGCAAGCGTTACAAGATCGACAATGTTACGGTTAATTCGCAGATTTCCGATGTTCAGGTCAAGCCGCTGTATGACGAAGTTTTGTTCAAAAAAGGCGATTGGTACAATGCCGAACTCGTTGAAAAATCGGTTTATGCGATTACCGACGAGTTGGGCAAGAAGGGCTTTGCCTTTGTCGACGTGGTGCCGAATCTGCAGAAAAACACGCGTACCGGCGAGCTTGACGTTACCTTTGACGTTCGCGAAGGCGACCGGATTTTCGTTGACCGCATCAACATTCACGGCAACACGCGCACGCATGACGAAGTTATCCGCCGCGAGTTCCGCATTGACGAGGGCGACGCCTTTAACCCTGCCAAAATCAGGGCTTCGCGCAAGAATATCGAGAATCTGGACTATTTCAGCAAGGTAGATATCAATACGGTGCCGACCGATGACGAAAACAAAGCGGACATTGACGTTAAGGTCGAAGAAAAATCGACCGGCTACTTTAACGTCGGCGTTGGTTATTCGACGGTTAACGGTGCTTTGATTCGTGCCGGCGTTACCGAAAACAACTTCCAGGGCAAAGGTCAGCAGCTGGGATTGGACGTCGGCGTATCGCAGCGTACGTCGGATTACAACATCAGCTTTACGGAGCCGTATTTCCTCGGCCGTCGTCTGAGCGCGGGCGCCGATTTGTTCAGAACCGAGCAGGATTATCAGGACGAGGGTTCTTATGACAGCGAAACGACCGGCGGCAGAATCCGTCTGGGCTGGAACTATACCGACGATTTGTCGCAGTATGCCCGTTATACGCTGCGTCAGGACAAAATCAGCAACGTAGATTCGCTGGCTTCGGTTTACATTAAGGAAGAGGCAGGTTCTTCTACGGCTTCGTCCATCGGACAGACGCTGGTTTATGACAAGCGCGACAGCGCAATTAATCCGAAAGAGGGCTATTATCTGTCATTCGGCAACGATGTTGCCGGTTTAGGCGGCGATGAAAAATATCTCCGCTTTGACGGTAAGGTTTACACCTATTATACGCTGGCCGACTACTATACGTTCAAACTGTTTGTCAATGCCGGTTATATTGAAGGTTACGGCGATGAAAACGTTCGTTTGTCGCAGCGGTATCTCGGCGGTTCGACCCTTCGCGGTTTCGACACGGCAGGTATCGGCGCCCGTGACAAATACACCAAAGACGCGCTGGGCGGCAACTGGATGGTTTATTCCGGTGCGGAAATGTCTTTCCCGATCGGTTTGGACGAACTGGGCATCAAGGGACGCACCTTTGTTGACATGGGTATGCTCGGCAAGCCGGACAACATTGACCGCGCTATCGTCGATTATTCGTCAAGCCCGCGTGTCGCTGCCGGTTTCGGTTTTACATGGCAGTCGCCGATGGGGCAGATTGACGTCGATATCGCCTTCCCGATTGTTAAGGAAGATTATGACGAAACGCAGGCGTTCCGCCTGAACTTCGGCAGCCGTCTGTAAGCGGCGGATGCCGGTGTTTGAGAAGTGTTCGCATCGGGAAAAATTCGGAGCGGTGCAGCCGTCCGTTTTTCCCGTTGCGGGCTTCGCGTCCGGCAAAAGATATTATTATTCTCTTAGCTGAGGAAATTAAGGAGCAGGATAATGGTTGACACCAGTTTTTTTATCAATAACGGACCTTTTACGTTGCAGCAGGTGGCCGAGATATGCGAGGCCGAACTGCAAAATGCGGAAAAGGCCGGCGTGACGGTTAACAACATCAATACGATGGAGAAGGCCGGCGCCGGCGAAATTTGTTTTCTATGACAAAAAAGCAAAGGCCAAGGGCGCCGAAATCAAGGCCGAGGCCTGTGTGACGACGGCGGAGCTGGCACAGTTCGTGGCCGAAAACGTTATTGTCCTGATAAGCGCCAATCCGAAACTGGCTTTCCTTAAACTTAATTCCCGCCTGTATGCCGAATATCAGCCGCGTGCCGACATCGCATCTTCGGCAAGGATTCATCCGTCGGCAATTATCGGGCAGAACTGCAGCATTGCCGACCATGTGGTTATCGGTGAAAACGTCAAAATCGGCGACAACTGCATTTTGGAAGCCGGAGCGGTTATCAATCGCGGCTGTCAGATAGGCAACAACTGCCGCATCGGTTCCAATGCAAGCGTTTCCTATACGATTATGGGCAATGACTGCTTTATTTACAACGGTGCCAGAATCGGTTCGGACGGTTTCGGTTTCCTGATGGTTGCCGGCCAGCATAAACGTATTCCTCAGGTTGGCCGCGTAATTATCGGCAACGACGTCGAAATCGGCGCCAATTCGTGCGTGGACAGAGGGGCTCTGGACGATACGGTTATCGGCGACGGTTGTCGTATTGACAATCTGGTTCAGATTGCCCATAACGACAAGCTCGGCCGCGGCTGCGTCGTGGTTGCCCAGACGGGCATTGCCGGCAGCTGCACTTTCGGCGATTATGTCGTCTGCGGCGGGCAGACCGGCTTTGCCGACCATCTGACTATCGGTTCCGGCGCTCAGATCGGCGCGCAATCTGGTTTGATGCGCGATGTTGAACCCGGAGCAATCATGATGGGTTATCCGGCAGTCGGCATTAAGGATTTTATGCGCCAGACAGCCTACTTGCAAAAGGCGGCGAATGGTGATAGAAACGACAAGAAATAAACATTTGTGACGAACTAAGAAAGGAAGACAATGTCTGAAGTTAAGACTTACCGCATTGAAGAAATTATGAATATGTTACCGCATCGGTATCCGTTTTTGCTGGTGGATCGTCTGGAAGTTGAGGTTCCGGGGGAGAAGGGTGTCGGTATTAAGAATGTGACGATGAATGAAGAGTTTTTTCAGGGACATTTCCCCGGTAATCCGGTTATGCCAGGCGTTCTGCAGATTGAAGCTATGGCTCAGACCGCGGGGGCGATTGTTTCTTGCGCAAGAGAAGATTATGCTGAGCATAAGGTCGGTGTTTTGTTTATGTCGATTGACGGCGTGAAATTCCGTAAACCGGTGAAACCCGGTGACCAGTTGCGTATGCATGTTGAGAAAATCAAGGCCCGCCGCAATGTTTATGTTTTCAGAGGCGAGGCGAAAGTTGACGGTTCCGTGGTTTCCGAGGCTGAATTTACGGCCATGATTATGGAATAAGGAAGCAGACCTGAGTTCGCATGCGAAAAAGTCCTCCTTTCGGGGAGGACTTTTTTTGTAGTGTGTGTTGCTTATTTTTCACAGATTGAATTACATTCTAAACAGTTTTTGCATATACCGTATGTTTTACAACCAGCTTCGCATGTTAGATCACGATAAGGTCCGGAAGCACAGTTGGGGTCGTTACAAGGGTCACTTTCATCGCAGGGCAAATCTACACCACCGGAGCCCATAGCACAGCGTTCGCAGCCTCCGTATTTGTTGTATTCCATGCACTTGTCGCCACTACAATTTTTATCTGTGTAGCAGCCTTCATTGCACGGATCTGCGTCACATTTTTCTAGGCATTCTATACAACCGCCACATTCGTTCGTGGCTGCGCATCCGTACTTACAGCTATGATCTATATAACAGCCACTATGACAAGGATCGGTTTCGCAGGGGTCGCTGCAGCTGACATTGGGATTGCCTTCATAACCAGAATTGCAATAGCATGTGCCGCTACTGCAATAGGCGTTAGCACCACAGCTAACATTGGCACATTCGTCATACAGGCATTCATAACAGGAGTTTCCGCAAGAAGTTCGCCCGGTATATGCCTCATAATATCCGGACGGGCAGGAAGGCGATAATTCTCCAGAAGAACAAGTATCATCGCAACAGGAGTAGCAATAATTTCCGCAAGCTGTGATGGAAACTTTTTTGGTGTTTTGGTTATATCCGCAAGAAGGATATCTTGAGCCAGAATAACAAGTGTCATCGCAACAGGTGTAACAAGCATTGCCGCATTTGGTATATGAAGAGACTTTTTTTCCGGACGGACAACTTGCAGTTCTAGAACCGCTTGGACAAGTGTCATCGCAGCAAGCTTTGCAAGAATTAAATTTTTTGGTTATTCCTGTATAGCATACAGAAGCGCCAGTCGCGCCGCCACAGTCGCAGGTAGAGTAACCGGAGCAAGGGTTTTGTTTTCGTTTGTATTTGGAGGTGCCGCAACTGTTGCAGCTGCCATTAGTCACATAACCTTGAGCCGTTGTCTGTTCATAGGTATAATCATAACCGGAACAAGGATTGCATTTGCAAGTTGTATAAGAAGAATTATAAGGACAAGCTGTATTAGTCACATACCCACTCGGACAAGAAGCCTGATAACCGGTTTCTTGGCAGGCGCGCGGAGTGTCAGCTTGACACTTTGTATAATAAGTCGTGTTGTAAGGGCATTGCCCATAGGGATAATTTGGCATGGAACAAGAAGTTATGGAATAACCACTTTCCTTACAAGCTCTTAGTTTATCTTCAATACAAGAAGAATAATAATTTTCATTATAAGGACAAGAACTTCCTCCGACATAAGATGGTAAGTCACACACCGTATAGATATACCCCTCATTTTTGCATTGGTTTGCCGTATCAATTGTATAGTCGTCCTCGCCTTTTTGGTAGTTGACGTTTGGGTTGCAGTCGCCGGTTCCGAGGAAACAGACAGCGGCGGTCTGATAAGAATTTGTAAGAGACGCAGGTTTCGGAATAGGTGTGTGTGTGTGTCGATATAAGGTAACTGTCAGGGATTGTATCAGTCAAATCCATAGCGGCAACCGGTATAATAAAAGTTGAAGCTAATAAGGTTGATAAAGATAAGCAACGCGAATAAGACATAATACACCTCAAACAGTTAGAAGCCGAAACCTGCGTTAACATACGGGTGCACCAAAGAAAAGACGAACAACCTCTGAAATAGAGACTCCTTCGCTTAAATACACCACAGGTATAATATATCGTGTCTTGAAGTAAAAGTCAACAATTACTGAGGCAACAGAAAAATATGTCTAATTTTTTGCTGTAATATATCGGAAATAATTTGTAGGGAATTGTGTTTTTACATTGCAATTAAAAGCGGGTAGCTTATTATCTGTCTATTCGTTTAACTTTATATAAGGAATTTGTTACAATGTCCAATATTCATCCTTCCGCCGTTGTTGAAGACGGTGCCCAGATTGCCGCCAGCGCTAAGATCGGCCCTTTGTGCTACGTCAGCGGCAAGGCGAAAATCGGCGAAAACGTTCAGTTGATTGCTCATGTGACGATTTTGGGCGACACGACCATCGGCGAAGGAACGATTGTTTTTCCGGGAGCCGTTTTGGGAGCCGGTCCGCAGGATCACGGCAATGAATTTAAAGAAGAGGCCAAGCTGATTATCGGCAAGCGCAACATTATCCGAGAGAACGTTACCATGCATGCCGGAACGCCGAAAGAGCACTTTACGACGACGGTCGGCGACGACGGCATGTTTATGATTAACTCGCATGTTGCGCATGACTGTGTGGTCGGCAACAATGTGATTATGACCAACAATGCGGTTATCGGCGGACATGTCCGTATCGGCGACGGCGCTATTCTGGGCGGAAACTGTGCGGTTCATCAGTTTGTCCGCATTGGCCGCAAGGCGATGATCGGCGGCATGACCGGCGTTGACCGCGACGTTATTCCTTTCGGCATCGTAACCTGTGAACGCGGCAAACTGCGCGGTCTTAACGTCATCGGTTTGAAACGCAGCGGTTTTGAGGAAAAAGTCGTCAAATCCATCAGCCATGCTTACATGTATATCTTCAAAGGCAAGGAAGACAATTTTGAAACCCGTCTGGAAAAAGCCAAGGAGAAGTTTAAAGACAACGACATGGTCATGGAGCAGATTGCCTTTATTGAGGAAGCTTTAAGCGGACGCCGTAAGATTATGGTTTCTGACTAGAGACGGGGGAAAGCGTCTGCCGAGACCTTGGCATTTGTCGGCAGACGCTTTTTCTGCTGATTGTTCCTTATTTCAAAATCGGGTTTAGACTATGACTTCTGACTTCAAAAAACTGGGAATTATTGCCGGGGGCGGAACTATTCCGAAAATGCTGATTGAGCATTGTCAAAAGCTCAACCGGCCTTTTTTTGTTTTGGCGATTGAAGGCAATGCCGACAAGGCTTTGATTGACGGCAGCGTGCCGCATTTGTGGATACGCATCGGGCAGGCCGGAACCGGTTTCAAAAAGCTTCATGACGAAAAGGTCGAAGAAGTGATTATGATTGGCACTATCAAGCGTCCGAGTTTTTTTGATTTGCTTCCGGACATGCGGACGACGGCCTTTTTTGCCAAAATCGGCGCCAAAGCACTGGGAGACGACGGTATTCTGCGGGCTTTGGTTCGGGAAATTGAGGCCGAAGGCATGACCGTGCGCGGCGTGCATGAGGTTATGAGCGGATTGCTGGTCAGAAAAGGCTGTCTGACCAAAAACAGGCCGGACAAACAGGCTGAAGCGGATATCAGGCGCGGTGTCGAGGTGGCGCTGGCTCTGGGGCAGCTTGACGTCGGGCAGGCGGCGGTCGTACAGCAGGGGCTGGTGCTGGCCGTTGAGGGAATTGAGGGAACGGACGAATTGCTGCGCCGCTCCGGCGGTTATAAACGCAAGGGTGCCGGCGGCGTGCTGGTTAAACTGCGGAAGCCGCAGCAGGATATGCGCATTGACCTGCCGACCGTCGGTCTGCAAACGGTCAAGCGCGCCAAGGAAAGCGGCTTGCGCGGAATTGCCGTCCATGCCGGCAACGGATTGATTGTCGATGAAGCAGAAGTTGTCCGGCTGGCCGACAAAGAGGGACTTTTTGTAATAGGAGTTGATCCCAGTGACTATGCCGAATAGAAAACTGAAAATTTATCTGGTAGCGGGGGAACCTTCCGGCGACGCGCTCGGGGCCCGGCTGATGCGCGCGTTAAAGAAAAAAACGGACGGGAACGTCGCGTTTTCCGGCGTCGGCGGCGATTTGATGGAAAAAGAAGGCCTGAAACCGTTGTTTGACATTTCCGATTTGGCAATTATGGGGCTGGCAGAGATTATTCCGAGCATTCCCAAAGTCTTGCGCCATATCAGAAATACGGTCGACGACATCGTCCGCGTGCAGCCGGACGTGGTGGTTACGATAGACAGCTGGAGTTTTGCCTCTCGGGTACAGAAGGCTCTGCGCAGAAAGAAAACCGGCATTCCGCAGGTGCATTATGTGGCGCCGCAGGTTTGGGCGTGGAAAAAGAAACGTGCCAGAACCATGTATAAATACGTTGACCATTTGCTGACGCTGTTGCCGCAGGAACCGAAGTATTTTACGCCCTATCATCTGCCGACGACTTTTGTCGGGCATCCGGTTATTGAAAGCAATGTGACGCGGGGCGATGCTGCGGCTTTTCGCAAAAAATTCGACATTGCGCCGGAAAAGAGAATTATAACGGTGTTGCCGGGGTCAAGGCACAATGAGGTTGCACGTCTGCTGCCGGTTTTTTTGGAAACGGCGCGTCAGCTGAAGCAAACGGACGGGAATTTTTATTTTGTCGTTCCGACCGTTAAGACGGTTACCAAGCGGGTTAAAGAAATGGTGCGCGGCAGCGGGCTTGAGATTTTGGTGGCGGAAAGCGAAGAAGACCGGCACAATGCCTTTGTGGCTTCGGAAGCGGCAATCGCCGCCTCGGGAACCGTGGCGCTGGAACTGGCGATTGCCGATATTCCGCATATCGTCGCATATAAGGTTTCGCCGTTTTCGGCACTGCTGGTTCGGCATTTTCTGCATATTCAGTTTGTAAACCTGTCCAATATTCTGCTGGGACGGGAGATTATTCCCGAACTTTTGCAGGAGCGCTGCATTTCCGGCAATATCCTGAGCTATATGAAAAACATACTGGAACACGGCGACTGGTATGACAAGCAGAAAGAAGGTTTTAGAAAAGTCCGCGCCATTTTGGGCATGGGCGAACAGACGCCGAGCGAAAACGCTGCCGACGTAATTTTGAGCCTGATTAAAAAGTAACCTGCATATTTGGATTTGACACCAGGGGCAAAATATCCTATCTTAATCGCGTTTGTGATTTTAAGACTATGGATATATTAACCTGTGCGGAACGTTTTGTTTTGCGCGCTAAATCTATTGTTATGCGATTTATAAAAACTTTGTGGGCGGCTTTGTTTCCGAAACCGGAATATCCCGCCAGCGACAGAGACGTTATTGCTCTTATCCGGAGCGAGTTGGAAAACCGCCATATGATTTCGGACATTTCGCCGGCAGACTTATCATTTGGTTATCTGCGGCGGGACGGTCGGGAACAGATGGTTGTTTTCAGCTATGTATGCGGCAGTTGTTTTGTCGTGCGAATGGACAATACGGTTCATGTCGTTCAAAAGCCCGAGGCCGTCAGGTTTATTGCCCCGGTGCCGATTAACCTGTCTGTGGATCGTGACCATCAGATGGAAGACAGTTCTCATTGCTGGGGAATCTTCGTAGACGGCGGTCATTTCAGAATTGACAGATTCAGAAAGGATTAAAGGCAGAAAGTTTTTTTATAAGGTAGGAAAACTGCCTGTCAGAGGCAGGGATTGTTTAACTAAAACCAACAGGATGATTAAAAATCTGATGCAAACGATGCTTTTTCCGTATTATCTGCGGCGGGGGCGGTCGTTGAAGCTTGAGGAATTTAAGAAAATCCTCGGAGATGAGTTTCGCAGAGAGCTCGGTAAGAAAGTAGAAATCAGGGAAGAAGACATTCTTCTGGATTTTTACAAAGATGACGAAGGCAGGATTTTTCCGGCGCTTTCCTATAACTACGACAGCAGTTTGTGGCTGGTCGGGTTTGACAGAAAGGTGCAGCGAAGAAACTACCGCTGGGTGGACGAACATCGTCAAAGGGTTTTCGTTCAAAGCAGACTGAACGAGAAACAGATAATATCTTTCGGCGGCAGCGGAAAAGTTTTGTTAAGGGGAAAACGGGGCGGCAAGGCTTTTGTGTCCCTGTTTTGATATTGAAAAAGTTGGCAGGCTGTTGAAGTCTGGCAACTTTTTTTTGCATTCTGCCGCAGATGGCATTACATTGTAATAAATTGTCTGACGGAGAAAAAATGCGAGTTTTCCTTTATAACCTGCGGGAAATGTTTTTCGGCGAAAGAGAGCGCTGGTTTATGTGGCTGCCGGTGTTGTTTGCCTGCGGTATCGGCGTCTATTTTCTGCTGCCGGCGGAACCGTCACGCTGGATTATTCTTGCCGTCGTCGAAATTCTGCTGGCGCTGGCTTATGTCTGGCGGCATCGGCCGGGGCATCTGGCTGCGGTTCTGGTTCTGACGGTTGCGGCGTTAGGTTTTGCCGACATTCAGCTGCAAACGATTTATCTGAGCCGTCACGGGATTGTGCCGTTTGACCGCAAGCTGTATCTGACCGGGAGAGTTTCCGAACTCGGCATAAATTATCGCGGCAATCCGCGTTTTGTGCTGGAAGACATTGAGGATTTTGACGGAAATTCGCTGCCGGGGAGATACCGCGTCAGTCTGACCTCGAAAAGTTCGCAGCCTGAAAACGGTCGTTGCGTCGAACTTATCGGCACGGTCTCGGCGCCGCCGCACCCGAATATGGTCGGCGGGTATCAGATGGACAGGAAACTTTTTTATGAGCATCAATGCCAGCGGCTATGCCGCATCGCGGGCGCTTCCCGTCGAATGTTCAAAAGAACCGCCGTTTACTGCCGTGCTGGAAAAAGCCGCGTCGGATTTGCGCGGCCGGGTCGTGGCCAAAATCAATGCGGTTTTGCCGCCCGACGAGGCCGGAATTACCGCGGCCATCGTTGCCGGCGACCGGAGCGGCATAAGACAGGAGATTACCGAAAATTACAGAAATTCCGGATTGGCGCATTTTCTTTCGATATCCGGGCTGCATATGAGTATGCTGGCCGGTCTGATGTTTTTTCTGGTGCGTTTGCTGCTGGCGTTGATTCCGCCTCTGGCTCTGCGTTATGATTCCAAAAAGATCGCTGCGGTTTTCGCGATTTTGATGAGTGCGGTCTATCTGGTGATTTCCGGCGCGGAAATTCCCAGTCAGCGGGCGTTTATCATGACATTTATCGTGCTGCTCGGGGTTTTGTTTGCGCGTAAGGCGATTTCCATGCGCATGATTTCGTGGGCGGCGCTGATTGTGCTGGTTATTTCGCCGCAGGCGCTGATAAGCGCCAGTTTTCAGATGTCGTTTGCAGCGGTTGCCGCTCTGATTGCCTTTTATGAACGTTTTGCCGGAGGTTTGCACCGTTTTCTGAACGGGCATGAGAACGCGGAAATTTCGCTGCCGTCGAAAGCGGTCAGAATCGTTTTTGCTTATGTGGCCGGTATTCTGGTTTCGGATTTGGTGGCGAGTCTGGCAACACTGCCGTTTTCTATTTATCATTTTAACCAGATTGCCGTTTATACGACTTTCGGCAATTTGCTGGCCGGACCCGTCATCGGTTTGATAATTATGCCGTTTGTTCTGATTGCGTTACTGCTGATGCCGTTTAATATGGAAGTCTGGGCATTGAAAATCGTCGGTTTCGGAGTTGAAAAAGTCAATGAGATAACCGCTTATGTCGCGTCTTTGCCGGAAGCTGGGTATCGGGTGGCGGCAATGCCTTTCTGGGGGTTGATGCTGATTGTGTTCGGCGGTTTGTGGCTGTGCATCTGGCGGCTTAAGTGGCGCTGCTGGGGCTGGGTTTTGATTTTGGCCGGGAGCCTGAGCATATTTACGGTTCGCATTCCCGATGTCATGGCCGACAAATACGGCGAAGTGTTTGCGGTTAAGGACGAGCAGGGCAGGCTGGTTATTCTGCCGTCGCGCGGCAACGCTTTTACCAAAAAAATCTGGCTGGAAAAAACGGCTAACCGAAAGCTGTCTGCCAAAGAAAGCCGGAAACTGAAGGATATCTATAACGGAAAGAAAACCGACAGAAGCTGGATAGACATGGAATGCGACGAAAGGGTCTGCGTTTATAAAGACGCGGTTGTTATCGTCAAGTTCGGCGGAATTGAAATCGGGGAACGAGATTTTGATTTGTATGCTGCGGAGGGCGCACAGTTTTTTGTCGATGAACGCGGAAAGGTTCAGGCGGAAACGGTGCGAAGCTATATCGGCCGACGACCGTGGAATTGACAAAAACTTTGACAGTCTGCCGGAAAAAAGATATAATGGGAACAGTTTTGAACAACAGAGGATTGAATGATGAGTGCAGAAGCCGTATTGCAGTATCCGTCGCAGGCGGCCAGAAATTTTGAACTGCTGGCCGGATTTATGAAAAGCGCGGCGGATTTTGCCGACGAGGCGGGACGTAAGCTGCTGAAGGTTTTTAAGGCGGTGGTTATTACCGGCGACGAAACCGGCGAATGCCGCAAGGAAGACATGATTGACCTGGCGCGGCACGAGGCTTTTCTGGAGCTGGTCAAACGTCCGGAAACCGTTGACGAAGAAATGTATCGCAGGGTTTTTTACGAAAAGCTGAAACGGGTGTTGACCAATCTGGTTATGCTGGAAGACATTCCGCTGTATCAGGTGTTGACAGAACAGGAGCAGAAAGTTATTGACGGCGTATTTGACAAGCTGCTGAAACTGGCAGACGCGGAGGGATAGACATGGCAATAGAAGTTTCCAGAGAAAAATTCAAGTCGACGGTTGCTGCTGGATTGACACGGGCGAATAATGAAATGCATGATGTTCTCGGAGAACTGCGCATTTATAACAAAGAACGGCGTCAGGAAACGCCGGAAGCGAAAAATGAGCCGAATTCACAGATTTTGAGCAGGATGAGCGACAGAGAATATTAGAGAAAGCCCCGCAATTGCGGGGCTTTGATTTTTAGAATTCCAGCACCGGGCGAACGTAATGAGTGTTGTTGTCCTTAACCTTGGTGAACAAACCGTAACTGGTGTTAAGGTTCAATAGCCACGCTTTGCTGTTATTGTACTCCGACGAAGACCAGGCACAACAATGATGATAGGAAATACCTCCTACTTTTGCGATCGCATCCTGAACAGCACCTTGGTTATTATAGATGTTGGTCATGATACCGGCCGCCGGCAGGCACCATTTGCCCTTGGTTGCCTCTGTCGGCGCATATCTCCGTGCCGCCCAGGCGGCCGGATAAGAGCGGGCATTACCGGCTGCAACAATCTTGTCCGTATTACCGCAGCTGTCATAGTCTGTTGATGCAGATGCTGCAGAAGAATAATTCGGTAAGCTTGAAATATCAACCGGTATCGAGCAATACATAGCTACATCGGACTTATTGCCGTTCTTATCAATCCGCCACGGCGCCATAATCTGACCGTGTTTACCGCCGTCGGTTGTATGAACCACAATACCGAGAACGTTTTTGTCTGTGGCATGATAAGCAGAAGCGACACAGGTTCCGTCGTCATAGTAGATGTCGCCGATTTCACACGCCGGGCCGAAAGCAATCTGGCATTTGCTTGAACAGTCGTCCCAATATTTGGCGCAGCCGTGCGGTGTGCTGACGGCTGTTCTGTTTCGGCAGTTATCGGCATAACAGGTTTGACATTTAGAAGCACAGTCACTCCAGTTGGCCTGACAGCCGTAGGAGCAAGTTGCCGCCGTTCTGTTGTGGCAGTTATCGGCGTAACAGGTTTGACATTTAGAAGCACAGTCACTCCAGTTGGCCTGACAGCCGTATGTGCAAGTTGCCGCGGTACGGTTTCGGCAGTTGTCGGCATAACAGGTTTGACATTTAGAAGCACAGTCACTCCAGTTGGCCTGACAGCCGTAGGAGCAAGTTGCCGCGGTACGGTTTCTGCAGTTGTCGGTATAAGCGCGTTCGCATTTGGTTGAGCAGTCGTCATAATATTTCATGCAACCATACCCCAGAGCAGTGTTGGGATCGTCGCTGCGGATATGGCAGTTGTCGGCATAGGCTTTCTTGCAGACCGAAGAGCAAGGCGAAGGATAATATTCTTCGCAGCCGTAGCTTCCCGAACTTACGCCCGACGGACAGGAGCAGCCGGTGTATTTACCGTCGCAGGAAGCGCCGGAGACCGACCGCGGTGAGGTACAGTTGGAAGAGTTGTATATGTATTCACTCTTGCAGACGCAGGACTGATACTTTCTGCCGCAGCTGGCTCCTTGTCCGACCTGATTTGACGCGCAGCTGACCAGAGCGGGGTCGCATTCGCAGGAGGCATACTGCCCGCCGCAGGAAGTACCGACACCGACTTGACCGTCTGGACAGCTTACCAGATTAGATGCGCATTTGCAGCCTTTGCCGTAGGCGGCATTGTAAGGACAAACGCCGTCGATGGTCTGTACGGAGTTGCAGTTCTGTTTGGAAAAGCCGTCGTTCTTACACTGGGCTTCGGTATCGATTTTATAATCGTCGCCTTTGCCGAAACCGACGTTGGGGTCACAGTCTCCGACGCCAAGAAAACAAATAGCCGCGAGTTTAAGGGAAGAAGGAATATCAGATATGGGCTCCAATTCGATAGGTGTGTATGTGTGTGTATGTGAAGGAAAGTCGGAAGCAGCCATGGGAACAGCCGGTACCAGCAGTAGAGTTGCAGAAGATAAAAGCAGATTTCGCATGATCGTTCTCCCGAAAATCCAGAATTGAAGTCCATATCTGAATATCAGGATACACTGATTTGGGGAAAGAGTCAACTATTAATGACACTACAAATTTTTCTGTCTACCAATGATGGAACCATATTTATTTTTGTCAAGAAATGTGGGGCCTGTTCGGGCTTGACCCGACAATCTATGGATCCCCGGAACGCGCTGCGCTTGTCCGAGGATGACAGAAGAAAAAATATTGTCATTCCCGTGCTTGGCACGGGAATCTAAAGAGATATTCGGGTCAAGCCCGAATATGACGGGGAAGAGGCCGAACATGACAAGCTGTTGCCAGCTTGACCGCAACACCGGCTGCGGCACGAACCTTTGTCGAAACGCGCTGCTTTCTGCGTGCATATCGTGAGCAAGTGCCTTGTGTTTGTGGATGTTCGGCTCAAGGCCGAACATGACAAAGAAGAAAGCTGAATATGACAGTAAGGAAAAAGAGGCCGGACATAACCAAGAAAAAAGTCCCGCAACTGCGGGACTTTTTCTAGAAAACCTGTTCGCGGGTCTTGCGCAGGACAATCTGCGGAAAGTCCTCGTTGACTTTGTTCAGATGCCAGGCATTGCGGGCCAGAAAGACGGTGGCGCCGTCGTGGTCTTCGGCAATGCTTATCTGATTGGTGTCAAGGAACTTTTTCATAATGTTTTTATCGTCACATTCAACCCAACGGGCAGTATAATACTGCGTCGGTTCAAAAGCGACCGGAATGTTGAACTCGGTGCGGATACGGTCAGCCATAACCTCAAATTGCAGGGCGCCGACAACGCCGACAATCCATTCGGCGCCGACAATCGGTTTGAAAACGCTGGCACCGCCTTCTTCGGCAATCTGCTGCAAGGCGTTGCCGAGGTGTTTGGATTTGAGCGGATCAAGCGCACGGACGCTTTTCAGAAGTTCCGGCGCAAAGCTCGGAATACCGGTAAAATGCAGTTTTTCGCCTTCGGTCAGGGTGTCGCCGATACGGAGCTGTCCGTGGTTGGGAATACCGATGATGTCACCGGCGTAAGCGTCTTCTGCCAGTTCGCGTTCCTGTGCCAGAAACATGACCGGGGTCGGAACTTTCAGCCCTTTGCCGGTGCGGACCTGATTCAGGGTCATGCCGCGTTTGAAGTGGCCGGAACAGATACGCATGAAAGCAATTCGGTCACGGTGCTTGGGATCCATGTTGGCCTGAATTTTGAAGACGAATCCGGTTACCTTGTTTTCGCTAGGGCTGACGGTGCGTTCGGCAGCGGGCTGTTCACGCGGGGTAGGCGCAAGGTTATACAGGCCTTCCAGAACTTCCTTGACACCGAAGTTGTTGATGGCGCTGCCGAAGAAAACCGGCGTAAGCGCTCCGGCCAGATATAATTCCTTGTCGAAAGCGGGGCAGAGTTCCCTGACCATGGTAACGTCCTCGCGCAGTTTGGCGACGGCGTGTGCGGGCAGCAGGGTGTCAAGTTTTGGATCGTCCAGGCCTTTGCAGGTTTCGATGGTTGAATTTATCAATGCTTTGCTGCCGGTTTTGTTCATTAGAATCAACTGGTCGTTCAAAAGGTCGTAACAGCCCAGAAAATCTTTTCCCATGCCGATCGGCCAGCTGGCAGGCGTGACGTCTAAGGCCAGCGTTTTTTCAATGTCGTCAAGCAGGCAGAACGGGTCCAGTCCTTCACGGTCAAGCTTGTTGATGAAAGTGATAATCGGCACGTTGCGCAGGCGGCAGACTTCAAACAGCTTTTTGGTCTGGGTTTCAATACCTTTGGCGGAATCCAGCACCATGACTGCCGAATCGACGGCGGTCAGCACCCGGTAGGTGTCTTCGGAGAAATCTTCGTGTCCCGGCGTGTCAAGCAGATTGAAGGTTATGTTTTCGTATTCAAAGTTCATAACCGAGGAGGCGACGGAAATGCCGCGTTCCTGCTCAACCTTCATCCAGTCGGAGCGGGCGTGACGGTTTTCGCCGCGCGCTTTTACGGCACCGGCCTGCTGAATGGCGCCGCCGAAGAGCAGTAGCTTTTCGGTCAGGGTAGTTTTGCCGGCATCGGGGTGCGAGATAATCGCGAAGGTTTTTCTCGGGTTTATGGTACCAATCATTTTATGTCCGTTTTATTATTTTATTTCGATATTTTCAAAAGGGCTGGAAACGGCCGGAATCAGAGGTTGCGGAGCCGAAGCCGCCGGTTCTTCGACCTGAACGGTTACTTCGGTTTTAACTTCGGGTGCAGTCGGAGCCAGCGGCGCCGGGTTCATGCTTTTGGGGGCGCCGGCAGGAGCCGCTGCGGCGGTCTTTTTGACCGGAGCCGGAGCTATACCCAGATATTTTTCAATGGCTTTCTGCTCTTTTTCCTTTTCCTTGGAGGTTATCAGGTTCAGGTCATAAAGAACTTCAAGCTTGCGGATGTCTTTGGCCGCATCAAGAATGTTTTTGGACGGTGCCTTGTTTTTCAGCCGCTGGCGCGGATGCGGCGGCAGGATGGCTTCAATAATCAGGTCTCGTTCGGCAGAAAACTCGCGCGGCGTAATGGCGCGGGATGCGACGGCTTCCTTGAGCGCCCTGATGCGTTCAAGAATCAGATCCGGCGAGGGAACCGGCTTGACGACGCCATAGGCCGGCGGCGTGTTGGTCAGCGGCAGCAGGCCGCCGAGGTTGGCCATGCGGCCGTTCAGAAACTCTTCTTTGGTAACCATGTCGTTTTCGGCAAGTTCCTTCAGAATGAGAAAGCGCGACACCGTATTTTGTTCTTCAGGCGTGAAAAGGACTTCAACCGCCTTGACGTCGGCTTCCGAAACAGCTCTGTTATTGGCAGCGCGGGTTTGTTCGCGAATGAAAAGAGCCTCCTCCAAGGCGGATTTTCCCTGTCGTGCAGCCGCTTCGCCGCTGATGTTGAAGACTTTGTTGCCGTCCTTGTCCTCGATAATCATTCTGGTCTGGTTCATGTTCAGCAGGCGCAGCCGCTGATTGGCAATTTCGCTCATTTTGCGGGGTTTGCCGTCTGGAGAACCGAGAAGGGTGTTTTCGTCGCCGCCGACAAGCATCAGGTCTTCGTAATACTGGCGGGCGCGGTTGGGGCGTCCGAGCTCTTCGTAAACCAAGGCTCCGACCATCAGCGCCTGCGGATGGCGCGGGTTGTTGGTAAGGGCGCGGGCGACATGCCGTTCGGCAGTTTTGAAGTCGCCCTGAGAATAGGCGACGGTGGCCAGCGTGGCGTCTTTGTCGCCGTAGCTGTAATAGTTTTTGCCTTCGACCCAGCTGTGGGAGGGTTCGCCGTCGGCGTCGCGCTCGAAAAGGGCGCAAGAGCTTAAGAGACCGGCCGTTAAAGCGGCTGTGCATATGCTTTTGAATACGGTTCTTGAAAACACAAGATTACTCCTAAAAAAGAGGTCAGAAATCCGGGGTATTCCCTTACTTGCCCTCATATTATAAAATATTAACTCATATTACAATATATTTTCTCGCGTTGTTAATTTTGCTTGATTTAAATAAAATTTTCTGTAGTATGCAAACAAACTGAACTAAATGACTGAATTTGCGGGCGTGGTGGAATGGCAGACACGCCAGACTTAGGATCTGGTGCCGCAAGGCGTGAGAGTTCGAGTCTCTCCGCCCGCACCACTTTTCGCAGGGGCAGTCGGATAACATTAATAACTTAAGAGAAAATTTATGAAAGCAACCGAATTAAAATCTGAAGGCTTGAAAAAAGAAGAATTCAAGATCGTTATTCCCGCCAAAGACTTTGAACAGAAAGTCGACGACAAACTCAACGAAGTTTCCAAGAACGTCAAACTCCCCGGTTTCCGTCCGGGCAAGGCTCCGAAAGCCATGCTGAAGCAGAAGTACAAGGCTTCGGTTATGGGCGAGGTCGTTGACGAGGCGGTAAGAAGCGCCACCGAAGAGCTGATTAAGGACAAAAAGCTGCGTCCGGCAATGATGCCCGACGTTAAAATTACCGCTTTCGGCGAAGGCAAGGATCTGGAGTTTGAGGTAAGTCTGGAAGAACTGCCGGAAATCAAAGCCGGAGATTTTTCCAAAATTGAACTTGAAAAGCTGACGGCCGAAGTTCCCGCCGAAGAAGTTGACAAGGCTTTGCAGTATCTGGCGCAGTCCCGCCGCGAAACGGTCAAGATTGAAGAAGACAGAGCCTCTCAGAAAGGCGACACCGCCGTTATCGACTTTGTCGGTTCGGTTGACGGCGTAGAATTTCAGGGCGGCAAGGGCAACGCCTATCCGCTGCAGCTGGGTTCCGGTTCTTTTATTCCCGGATTTGAAGACCAGCTGGTCGGCAAAAAGGCCGGCGAGAAAGTCGATGTCAAGGTTACTTTCCCCGAGAACTACCATGCTAAGGACCTGGCCGGCAAGGATGCGGTTTTTGCCGTTGACATTAAAGAACTGCGTGAAACCAAAAACGTTGAAATCAACGACGAGTTTGCCAAGTCTCTGGGCGAAAAGAGCCTTGATTCTCTTAAATCGGCGATTTCCGACCGGATTAAAGGCGATTATGAAGCCGCTTCCCGCATGAAACTGAAACGCGCTTTGCTTGACAATCTGGACAAGAACTATAATTTCGATGTTCCGCAGGGGCTGGTCGATGCCGAGTACAAGAGCATTGTCAACCAGTATGAACAGGCCAAAAAGTACAACCAGCTTGACGAAAGCGAAAAAGCCAAGTCAGAAGAGGAACTGCTGGCCGAATACAAGAATATTGCGGTTCGCCGCGTAAAACTCGGCCTGCTGCTTTCGGAAATCGGAAAGGACGCCAAAATCAACATTACGCCGGACGATATCAACAAGGCGATTATGGACGAAGCCAAAAAGTATCCGGGACAGGAAAAGGCCGTATTTGATTATTATCTTAAAAACAAGGAAGCTATTGAAGCTCTGAAAGCTCCGGTTTTTGAAGAAAAAATCGTCGACCATATCCTGAGCAAAGCCAAAGTTAACGAAAAGGTCGTTTCCATCGAGGAGCTGTACAATTTTGACGAAGGCAAAAAGCCGGTCAAAAAAGCGGCGGCCAAAAAGGAAACCAAGTCTGAAGGCAAAAAGGACGAGAAAAAAGAAACCGCCAAAAGACAGCCAAAAAATCGGCTTAAGGCCTTTTCTTAAGGCAAAAGTTGAAAAAAAACACCCCGTTTCGGGGTGTTTTTTAGTTGCGGAAAGAATAGTTTTTGTGCAGCAGAAAGATAACAATCGTTGAAACGACGATATATATTCCCTGGCTTATGACAGCGTTGATGCCGGCGATGTCGATGAGCAGAAACAAAGCGGCATAGTTGAAACCAAGCATGAAAAGATAAACACCCCAGGCGCGAAAATATTCATCCTTTGGATTCCCGGCCGAGCGAAAGACGTAATAACGCATGGAAAAAATCGAAATATTGACGGTAAGAATATACTGAATGATCAGGCTGAGCCGGTAGGGAATTTGCACTATGGCGACGAAAAGGACAAACAGCAGATAAGCCAGGAACGTGTTGAAACCGCCGACAAGCAGAAAGCGGATTTTCTGCGGCAGCCCAAACCAGCGGTTTTCGATTTGACGGTAAAGTTTAATCATCTGATTTTATAAATCCTGAACAGCTTGTTTTCGAAAACCAGGTCGTGCGGGATGTCTGCGATGACAGAAAAGTCTGTGTTTAAGGCATTGGTGCTGACAACGTAATAATCTCCGGAAACGGGAATTCTGCCTCCTTTAATGGAGGACAAATATTTTTTATATTTGGCATATTGGTGCCGGCTGAATTTGTTAACGACATTGTCGTCTGTTAAGGACGGCATCTTGAGCGTAATGTCTGTGCCGGGATGGTAATAGGTCAGGGCCGCGTTCCATGTTTCCTTTACCCAGTCTGTTTCTTCGGTATGGGCGGAAAGCATATAGCTGAGGCGTTTTTCATTTTGAAGCACGGAGGAAAGGAAATTGGCTGCTTCGTGTCTGGCATGACCGATTTCGTGCTTGGCGATAGTTATATTGGCTGAGCCGGCATAGAATAAAAAGAGGCCGCACAGGCAGGTCAGCAGTCCGGTATTTTTCAGGTTACGGGCAATATAGACGATTCCGAAGACGGCGGTTAGCAGAGCGTAGTAGCTTTTAAGCCGCACATGTTCAAGGTCGGGAGCAATATGCAGATGGAAAATAAGAATCGCCAGCAGAAAAGAGGCGCCAAAAAGTGTTCCTTCGTTAAACAGCGGGTTGTCGAACTTTTCACGGCAAATGAGTTTTTTTGCAGCAATGAGCCAAGCCAAAGTGACCGTGATTATTTCAAATTTGTATAAATTCAAAAGATGGCGGCTGTTGGCTTGGCGGAAGGCAATATAAACATTTTCTTTCAATTCAACCATGATGAACAAATAAAAGAGTGCGAAACTTAAACAGCATAAAAAGAGCATGGTTTCTACCGGCAGCCGTCCGGCCAAACGGAAAGGGTGAAGAAAATCGCTGAGATTGATTTTTTCTTTGTAAACGTCATATAAAACGGCAAAGATAAGTATTCCGCCGTAAAAAAGAACGGTTGTTTCTTTGCTGTAAACGGCCAGAAGCGTAAAGGCGCCAAAGCCCCACAGACCGGAACGTTTTCCGGCAGAAAACCTTTTGAGGCAAAGCAGTGAGGCCAGAATGAAAATTAAGATATTCTGTTCGGGAAAGATGATGCCGTTGAGCCAGAAAACAGCGGGAACCAGCTGGATTGTGCCAAGAGTGAAAAGACGTTTTGCCGGGCTTAAAAAATTAAGAAAACAATAGAGTAACCATAAGATAAGAGCCTGTTTTAACATAATATAGGCACTGATAATGTAAAAGTTGTGCGTTATGGCGTACAAGGCATTAAGGTCGAAAAAACGAAACCGGACACATTCGTGCCGGACCATAAGAAGCAGCCAGTCCGCGATGAAAAATGAAAATTGTGTTTAAGCTCATCAGGTCGGGATTGTTAAACAGGGAATTGTCCTGCAAAAGCATGGTAACGGCATAGATTGAAAATGAAGAAACAGAAATAGCAATGCGGCAAGCTCTTTGCGGTTATGGAAGTTAAAACCGGCAGCCGGGGAAGGAAACAGGTCCGGGCAGGGCGTGCAGCTTCCTTTGCAGAGCAGCCGATAAGCCATGTATATTGATATTCCGAGCAGAACGGCGTAAATATACCAAGTCTGTCCGAAAAAGTAGAAGGTAAAGTTCCTGAATATTGTCGAAACAATGTTTTCTTCAAAAAACGGTTCGTTAATCATTGCAGTTCCTCGGAAACTTTTTCAGGCGCAGCTTTTGCAGCATAACCAGAAAATAGGGGCAGAAGGAGCGTTTCCGACCGAGCAGTCTGAGAATGTCGTTTTTGACTTTGCGGTCGGCGCGGCGCATGGCTTTCTTATGGGTAAGCGAATAGTTGCGGCCGTGATAGTGGTAGCAGAAAAGCACTTCGGGAAGGTTGGCCAGCTGCCAGCCGGCAGCCAGAAGCTGCCGGCAGAGGTCGTAGTCTTCGGCGGGCGAATAGTCCGGGTTGTAAGTGATGTTGTCCCGAATGAGTGCCGAGCGGCGGAGCATGGCTGACGAGTGCATGACCGGGTTGCCGCAGAGCGCGTCATGAATGTCGGGGTGTTCCGGTTGGCACCAAACCCAGCCGAGGTTGACAAAGGCCTGTTTGATTCTGCCGAAAAGCCCGGGAAAGGGCGGCCGGGCGCAAAACAGCCGTCCCCAGCTGCCGACCATGGCAACTTCGGGATTGTTGTCCAGCCAGGCGGCCTGTTTTTCGAGCCGCCGGGGGGTGGACAGGTCATCATGATCCATAACCGCCAGATATTCGCCCGCGGCCAGCTCCATAAGCCGGTTTCTGGTTTCGGATATGCCCAGATTGGCGTCGCTGCGGAAGCGACGGATGCGGGAATCGGCAAAACTGTTGATGATTTCAGGCGAAGCGTCGGTCGAGGCGTCGTCAAACAGCAGCAGCTCAAAATCGGCAAAAGTCTGATTTAAAATGCTGGCGACGGTTTCCGCGAGTGTGTCGGCGCCGTTGTGCACGGGAATCAGGACGGAAATTTTGGGTTTTTTGACGGACATTGGCTGCCTTTCCGGATAAGTTGGGTTTAATTATAAAACGGCGGAAATGTTTGGCTAAGAAAAAGTGACGGTTATCAACAGTTGACAAATTTTGCAGCACGGTTAAGCTTAGAAAAAAATTAAACCGGAAAGTCAAACAGATGCTTTATGTCCGCAAAATTAATCTGAAAAACAGAAACGACAGCAATGTCCTGCTTTATGAAATGACTGAGGCCGGGAGCCGGGTGCTTGACGTCGGCTGTGCCTGCGGCGATTTGTCCGCGCTGCTGGCAGAGCGGAAGAACTGCCGCTGTGTCGGACTTGAAGCCGATAAGGAAGGTGTTGAAGTTTGTCGAAAACGCCGGGTTTTCGACGAAGTGCTGCAAATTGACCTGAATAATTTCGCCGCGGCCGACTATCCGCGGTTTCGGCAGTCTTTTGACGTTATTGTCTGCGGCGACGTGCTGGAACATCTGCGGCAGCCCGCCGCGGTTCTGTCCGAGTTGAAACTTCTGTTGAAGCCGGGCGGATATTTTCTGGTTTCGCTGCCGAATGCGGCGCATGCCAGCATTAAAGCCGGGCTTTTGCTTAACGACTGGAGCTATACCGAGCTGGGAATTCTGGACAAGACGCATTTGCACTTTTTTACCGCGGCATCGATTGCCGGAATGTTTGCCGATGCCGAATTGAAAATTACGGCCTCCGGGCAGACGTTTCTGCCACCGGACGGTTTTCAGAAGCATAAGGTCGGCGAGCTTCCGCCCGAAACGGCCGCCTTTATTCTCAATGATCCGCAGTCGCACGTCTTTCAGTATGTTTTCAAAGCGGTGCCGGCGTCCGGCCGTTTGCGGCAGGAAAACCTGAAAGTGTTGCTTCCCGGCGAATGTGGAAGGGCACCCGGCGGGTTTATGTTCAAAATTAAAAGATTTTTACTGCTTAAAATTCCGGGAATGATAAGATATATCCAAAAGATACGTTTGCGTTAACCACAAAGGAGCCGGCGATGTCCGATGATTTGAAAAAACTGCTGATTGTCATGCCCTGTTACAACGAAGAGGCAGTGCTGCCGCAGACGATAAAGGTCATCGGTGCGCTGCTGAAAAAGCTGATAAAAGGCAAAAAAGTGCATGCGGACAGCAAAGTCTGTTTTGTAAACGACGGAAGCAGCGACAAAACCTGGGCGCTGATAAAAAAAGCCGCTGCCGGGGAACGGATTTTTTCGGGCATCAGCCTGTCGCGCAACTTTGGTCATCAGAAGGCGATTATTGCCGGCATGTATGACACCGACGCCGACCTGTATGTGACGATTGACGCCGATTTGCAGGACGACTGCGGCGCCATTGAAACCATGCTCGACAAGATAAACGACGGCTGCGAAATCGTTTACGGCGTGCGGGACAGCCGCGATACGGACACCCGGTTCAAAAAATATTCGGCGCTGGCCTTTTATAAACTGATGAAACTTCTCGGCGTGAACATCGTCTATAACCATGCCGATTTTCGTATGATGACGCGGCGCGCCGTAAATACGCTGAAGCAGTTTCCCGAACGAAACCTGTTTTTGCGCGCAATGATGCCGCTGGTCGGGTTTAAGTCGGACAAGGTTTATTATGACCGCAAGGCGCGTCCGGCCGGCGAAACGAAGTATCCGCTGATGAAGATGATGGGTTTTGCCTGGAGCGGCATTTCAAGTTTTTCGATTGTGCCGCTCAGACTGGTAACGTTTATGGGTTTTTCATCTGCTTCCTGAGCCTGTGTTTTCTCTGTTTCGTCATTTACCGTTGGTCGGTGCGGGGCACAATTGTCGGTTGGGCTTCGCTGGTAACGATCATTACGATTTTTTCCGGCGTGCAGCTGGTGTCTTTGGGCATTATCGGGGAATATCTGGCCAAGATTTTCGTAGAGGTTAAGCAGCGGCCGCTGTATATCGTCGACGAAAAGACCGGTTTTGACGATTAAGGGCGCTGTTATTAACATTTTGTTGAATATATTGGTATAGAGTGCTATAAAAAGTTAATCTGCCAATGATAAGGAAAACAAAATGGTTGCAAGAAGTTCTATTGAGATATTTGACAATACGCTGGTGCCGATGGTCATTGAACAGACGTCCAAGGGCGAGCGCTCGTTTGACATCTTTTCGCGCCTGCTGAAAGAAAGGATTATTTTTCTGACCGGAGAGGTTAACGACGAAGTTTCGTCGCTGGTTTGCGCTCAGCTTCTGTTTTTGGAATCCGAGAATCCCAAAAAGGACATCTTTCTGTACATTAACTCGCCCGGTGGCGTCATTACGTCCGGCATGGCAATGTACGATACCATGCAGTACATCAGCTGCGACGTAGCGACCATGTGCATCGGACAGGCCTGTTCGATGGGATCTTTCCTGCTGGCCGGCGGCGCCAAGGGCAAGAGGTTTTCGCTGCCGAATTCGCAGATTATGATTCATCAGCCTTCCGGCGGTGCCAAAGGGCAGGCGGCAGACATTGAAATTCAGGCCAGGCTGATTTTGGACATGCGCAAGCGTCTGAACGCGATTTATGCCAAAAATACCGGACAGAAGCTTTCGGTTATTGAGAAGGCGATGGATCGCGATAATTTCATGACGCCGGAGGAGGCCAAGAAATTCGGCCTGATTGACCATATTGTTACCAACCGCGACGAGATTGTAAAATAGGTGAAAAAAATGAGTGATAAAGACGATAAGAACGGTGAGGTTTTGTGCTGTTCCTTCTGCGGAAAGAGCCAGAACGAAGTAAAGAAGCTGGTGGCCGGCCGCGGCGTGTACATCTGTGACGAATGCATAGAAGTCTGTATTAACATTGTTGCCGACGAGATGAACGAAATTGCCAAGGCCGAAGGCGGCAATACGGCCGAGAAGCTGCCGACGCCGTCAAAAATAAAGGAATTTCTGGATCAGTACGTTATCGGTCAGGATCAGGCCAAAAAGGTGTTGTCGGTGGCGGTGTATAACCATTACAAACGGCTGAACTGTCAGAAAACTTCCAAGGATATTGAAGTTTCGAAGTCGAACGTGATTCTCATCGGTTCGACAGGTTCGGGCAAAACGCTGCTGGCGCAGACGCTGGCCAAGATTTTGGACGTGCCGTTTGCGATTGCGGACGCGACGACTTTGACCGAAGCCGGTTATGTCGGCGAAGACGTTGAAAACATTATTCTGAAACTGGTGCAGGCGGCGAATTATGATATTGAAAAGGCGCAGCGCGGTATCGTTTATATTGATGAAATAGACAAGATTACCCGCAAGACCGACGGTCCGTCGATTACGCGCGACGTTTCGGGCGAGGGTGTGCAGCAGGCGCTGCTGAAAATCATTGAAGGTACGGTTGCCAATGTACCGCCGCAGGGCGGGCGCAAACATCCGCAGCAGGAATTTCTGCATGTCGATACGACCAATATTCTGTTTATCTGCGGCGGCGCTTTTGCCGGCTTGGAAAAAATCGTCAGCCGCCGCGGCAACGAAACGTCGATTGGTTTCGGGGCAAAAGTCGCTTCCAAGGAAGAGCGAGGCATCGGTGAAATTCTGAAAGACGTTCAGCCGGAAGATTTGCTCAAGTACGGATTGATTCCGGAATTTGTCGGTCGTCTGCCGGTCATCGCTACGCTGGAGGATCTGAACGAAGACGCTCTGGTCAAGGTTTTGACCGAACCGAAAAATGCGTTGGTTAAGCAGTATGCGACATTGTTCGAGATGGAAGGCGTCAAACTGACGATTACCGAAGACGCTTTGCGCGCAATTGCCAAAAAGGCGATTGAACGCAAGACCGGCGCCCGCGGCCTGCGTGCGATTATGGAAGATAATCTGCTGGAACTGATGTATGACATTCCGGATAAGAAGGACGTTTCGGAAATCGTTATCAATGAAGACGTTATCGACGAACACAAGGAACCGGTTTATGTCTACAAAAAAGAAGAGCACGGTGAGAAGTCCGCGTGAATTAGATGTATAAAAAAAACAGCCTCCGGTTATTTGCCGGAGGTTTTTTATTGTTCAAAGATTTATATGGTTTTGTCGTTCGCCCGATGCTGGAGCTTTAGGTCGGATTATCTGCGGCCGGTGGAGCCGAAACCGCCGTTGCCGCGGATTGTCTGTGCCAAATCCGCAAATTTTTCTGGGCTGACTTCTTCAAATACGGCTTTATAAGGAAAGGGACATTCAATCTGGGCGATTTTATCACCGCCGTGTATCGTATAAGGTTCCGTGCCGGTGTTGAGCAGGATTATCATCGGTTCGCCGCGGTAGTCGGTGTCGATGATGCCGCCGATGGGAATAATGCCGTGTTTGGCAGCCAAACCGCTGCGGCCGTTGACACGCAGCCAAAACGGGTTTTCCGGTGCAAATTTCAAACCGGTCGGACACATGAAACGCTGCTGCGGCAGAATGGTATACGGTTCGGCGACGGAGGCGCAGATGTCGAAGCAGGCCGCATCCGGCGTCGAATATTTCAGGTTGTTTTCGCTTTCAACGTAATGTGGCAGTTTGGTGTAGAAAATTTTAAAATACCGGGTGCTGATTTGTTCCATTGGCGTCTCCTTGACTGTGACCGTGATAATACAGGGAGGTGATTGCCGTGTCAAGCACGGCAATGACAAAGTTGAATAGGAGGACGGCAATGACAAAGTTGTAAGGGAGTAGGGTAGTGACAGGGGTGGATGGGAATGCCGCAATGACAAAGTTGTAAGGGATAACGGCAGGAAAGAGTTAAAAAGAGGAAACGGACGGGGAAAAGTTGAATATGAGATGCGGCAGGAGTAAATCAGAATAAATTTGGAAAGAAAGCAGGAGCAGGAACGGATTGTGGCACAATTTGAGAAAAGAGCGCCGGCGGAAGAGCTGCCGCCGGCATATGAATACAAAAAAATACTGCCGGAAATTTCCGGCAGTATTTTTCAGCCAAATCCGATTAGAAATTGTATCTGATACCGGCAGAGAACTCATTGATGTCGTTCATGTAGCTCTTCTGCAGATATACGTGGCGGTACATACCGCGGACAGACCAGTTTTCGTCGATGTTGTACTGAGCGCCGATGTTGGCACGGATGCCAAGGGCTCTTTCTTTGTCAGCGCCATCGCCGGCCAGTCTGTATTTCATTTTGTACTGGCCGAGACCGAGACCGGCAATCAGTTCAACTTCCTTGTCGCAGCCGAGCGGCAGATAACCCAGAGCGTCGACGCCATAGTTTTCAATACGGGAAGACCATTTGTCGCCGTCAGCGTCGGTGTTCTTCTCATTCAGAGATCTCTGATAGAAAGCTTCCAGACCGAAGTTTTCCATCAATTTTGCACCGGCAACGAAAGACAGGCTATTGTAGTCGTCTTCCAGATAATCTCTTACATAGTTGTCCATGCCATAGCTGGAGTAGTTGTAGTCCAAACCGACATAGGGTTTGACTTCTGCATTGGCGGTATTTACGGCAAATAAGCTGGCAACACCGGCGAGGAGTAATGTTTTCTTCATATAGTTCATATCCTTTTGTTAGTTAAAGAATAGTCACATATCAGGTTTGCTGATATATCAATTATTGGATTTGACTGAGGTTTTATCCAATATGTTATAAACATTAGTATAACTTTTTGTTTTTTGCAAGCATCTTTATCAATTCAGGGGCATGTAAAACAAAATTTCGCGGACGAATCTTTAAGCCGGAGGGTTTGATACTATATAAAAAGGGAGTTTACCGCTAAAAAGTTAAAGGAGAAAATGATGAAATCCGTGAAGCTGAACAATGAAGCCGAGATGCCGATTGTCGGTCTCGGAACTTGGAAGTCAAAGCCGGGCGAAGTTTATCAGGCTGTGCGCTGGGCCATCAAGTACGGTTACCGGCATATTGACTGCGCGCCGATATACGGCAATGAAAAGGAAATCGGGCAGGCGTTGGCCGATGCGATGAACGAAGGCGACGTAAAAAGAGAGGAACTGTTTGTCGTTTCCAAACTTTGGAACGACTCTCACGCCCGTGAAGACGTTTTGCCTGCCTTGCAACATACTCTGGAGGATTTGCAACTTGATTATCTGGATTTGTATTTGATGCACTGGCCGGTTGCCCAGAAAAAAGGCGTTGATCTGCCGTCTTCCGATGCGGATATGATTGCGCCGGACGAACTGCCGCCCGACGTTACCTGGGCCGGTATGGAAGAGGCGCACAACAAGGGGCTGACCAGAGCCCTCGGCGTTTCTAACTTTGGTGTCAAAAAACTCGGCGCGCTGATTGAAAAGGCCGAAACGGTTCCGAGCGTCAATCAGGTTGAGAATCACCCGCTTTTGCAGCAAAATGAGCTGATAGACTTCTGCCGCAAGAACATGATTGCGGTAACGGCTTATTCGCCGCTTGGTTCCGGTCAGCATCAGGGCGAACTGAATCTGATGGAAAACGAGGTTATCGGAGAGATTGCCAAACGTCTGAACATTACGCCGGCGCAGGTCATGATTGCCTGGCAGGTTAACCGCGGCGTAGTTTCCATTCCGAAATCGGTTCATCCGGAACGCATTCGCGAAAATTTTGCGGCGCAGAACATTGAACTTGACGAGGAAGATATGAAGAAGATTGCTACGCTGGACAGAAGCTACCGTTTTATTGACGGCAGCGCTTTTGCCTATGGCGGGTACACTGCGGAGAACATTTTCGAATAGTCAGGGCCCTCCTTTGCGGAGGGCTTTTTTATCTTATGTTGTCAAGGATGAATTTGGAAAGGGCGGCTTCGTCTTCCCATCTGATTTCAATTTCAAGAACCCGGAAATACTTCTGCATTTGCGTCGGAATTTTTACAAAGTCCTTGGCGGTGGTAAAAAGGAGGGCGTCTTTGCCGCGAGCCTTGTCGATGAGGCGGTTCAGTTCGGCTGCCGTATAACGGTGATGATCCGGAAAGTCAACGGTTTCAACCAGGTTGAAGCCGAGTTCGCGCATGGAGGCATAAAATTTTTCCGGACGGCCGATGCCGGCAAAGGCGACGGCGTCGGTATCGGACACTTCCGGCCGAACCGGAACGACTGAGCCCCGGAAAATCGGAATTCCGGCAATTTTGGCGCTTAAATTATGTTTGTCCTCACCGAGGATAATTGCCGCATGGGCGCGTTTGAGGCCGGCGGCGAAGTTTTCGCGGAGCGGTCCGGCCGGAACCGACAGGCCGTTGCCGATGCCGAAACCGCCGTCAAAAACCAAAAAGGACAAATCCTTATATAATCCCGGATTTTGGAAACCGTCGTCCATGACGATGACTTCGGCGCCGGACCGGAGAGCCTTTTGCGCGCCGGCAACGCGATCAGGGTTGACGATGACCGGTGCCCGGCGGGCAAGCAGCAGCGGTTCGTCGCCGACTTCTGACGCCGTGTGCTTTTCTTTGTCAACCATGATGTTTTTCAAAGTGCCCCCGTAACCGCGGGAAACGAAGAACGGATTTTTGCCGGCCTGTTGCAAAAGTCCGGCAATCGCAACGGCAACCGGCGTTTTGCCCGTGCCGCCGGCGGTCAGATTGCCGATGCAGACGACAGGCCGTCCGATTTTGCACGGGCGCCCCAGCCCGATGCGCAGACGGGTGGCAAAAGCATAGGCTGCACCCAGCGGTTTCAGCAGGCGGGAAAGGAAATTGGGTTCGGACCAGAAAGCGGGCGTTTTCATTCCTGAATGTATCCTTTGATTTTTTCCAATATGCCGTCGAGAACTTTGGCTTCTCCGTGTGCCCAGTTGTAAGCCAGCGAGCGTTTGGCTTCAAGCAGTTCTTTGTGCGTGAGCAGCTGCAGAACGGCTTCTTCAAGCTCCAGAACGTCGTTGACCTGAATGACGGCGTCGGCCTTTTTGGCACGGTTCATGGCATCGGTAAAATTGAACATGTGCGGGCCGACAATGACGGCATCGCGCATGCGGGAAGGTTCCATAAAGTTCTGACCGCCGTGCGGAATCAGCGAACCGCCGATGAATACCAGCGGCGCCAGGTCATACCAGATGCCGACTTCGCCGATGGTGTCGGCGATATAAACGTCGGTCTGGGCGGTTATCGGCTCGCCTTTGGAGCGCAGCGCCGTGGTCAGGCCGAGGTTGTCGAGGTCCTGCTGAATTTCGGGACCGCGATTGGGGTGGCGCGGCGCCATAATTGTCAGCAGTCCGGGAACTTTTTCCTGAACGCGTTTTAAGAATTTACCGATTTTGACTTCTTCGTCGCGGTGGGTTGAACTGACGTTCCAAAGCGGGCGGCTGCCGATTTGGGCGGCGATTTCGTCGCGTTTTGCAGCGTCGATCGGCGGCTGGAGACCGGCGTATTTCAAGTTGCCCAGACACATCGAATCGCGCGCTCCGAGCACGCGCAGGCGGTAGGCGTCTTCTTCCGACTGGCCGAGGCAGAAAGTGAAGCAGCCGAGCAGCTCTTTGCTGATGTAGTCAAACTGCTGCCATCTTTTGAACGATTTGTTGGATATGCGTCCGTTGACGAGAATCAGCGGAATGTTTTTGCGGTTGATGCCCGAAAGCATGGCCGGCCAGAGGTCGGATTCAAACCACAGAACCAGATCCGGCCGCCAATGGCGGATGAAGCGCGTGGTAAAAACCGGATTGTCTATCGGAATATATTGATGAAAGGCCCTTTCCGGCAGCCTTTTGCCCATCAGTTCCGCCGAAGTAATGGTGCCGGTTGTGACCATGACGTGCGCTTCCGGATAGAGGTCGAGCAAACGGTTAATCAGCGGCAGCATGGATAGAGATTCTCCCACCGAGGCGCCGTGAAGCCATATCAGTTTGCCGTCGGGACGTTTAAGCTGCGGACGACCCATGCGTTCATTGAAGCGTTTGAGGTCTTCTTTGCCGTTTTGTTTGCGTTTGTTGATGTAGCGTTTGATGACCAGCGGATAGAGAATGCGGATGAGAATGTTGTAAATGCGAATGAACATGGGAAAAACCTTATTAGTTTTTGGGATATCTTTTTTTCTTGGCTGTTATGCCCGGCGTGACTTTTGGGATGCCCATAGCCTTGTCGGCGGCAAAGCAGACTTTGTTGAGTTCGTTTTCAATCTGCAGGCGGATTTCTTCAAGCCGCCGTTCGTCGGCTTCGGGCGGAACGTAATAGGGGCCGATTACTTCGCAGACGCCTTCGGAAAAGGGAATCGGAATCATCATCTGATCCCAGGCTTTGCGGACGATTTTGGAGCCTTTGACGCTGCAGGCAATGCCAAAAACCGGTTTGCCGCTTTTTTTGGGCGAAATAAACAGGACTTGCTCAGTTTCATGCTTGGGCCTTTGGGGCCGTCGGGGATAATGCAGATGGCGGTGTCATTCCGCAGGGATTCGAGCAAATCACGCGCCGAGCCGACCGCGTTGCCGTTGCTGGAACCGCCGATGGTGCCCAGGCCGCATTTTTCCAGAAAACCGGCAATCAGACGGCCGTCCTGATGCAGGGAAACCAGCGCGTTAAGCGGCCGCTTTTTGTTCCAGAAGTAGGGGTAGAGCATGGCGCGTCCGTGCCAGCCGATGAGAATAATGCTGCCTTCTTTCCGCCAGCAGTCATAGAACTTGCCGATGCCTTTGGTTTTCCAGCGGGTGGTTCGGCCGACAAGGCGTGTATAAAAGTAAAGGAGGCTTCCGACGAGGCCGGTAACGATTCTGGATTTAAGAAGCTTTTTGAAAGTCTTTTTCAGTATTTTTGCTTTGGCCATAGCGTTTCTGTTCGGAATGCGGAGTTAACGGTGCGTTTTCTTGACGGTATCGGTAATGGCAATGCCGATGGTTTCGTTTTCGGTAATGACGACTTCGCCGTGACCGATTAAAACATTGTTGGCATAGATGTCGACATAGTCGTTAACGTCGCGGTCAAGCTCGACGACCGCGCCGCGGCCGAGTTTGAGCAGCTGGTTGACGCGCAGGTCGGCCGTTCCGAGCGTTACCGAAATGTCAACGGTAATTTCACCGTTGGTATTGTTTCTTTTTGCAGCCATTAAAAGTCTACCTTTTTCTCTCTCTTCTTTTATGGGTTGTATGTAGGGCATTTTTCGCCTGCAGTTAGAATATGTATATATCATTTGCAAAAAATAACAAACGAAATTATCAACTTATCATACTGTTTGCGGTGCCGTTGTGGATTAAACGGTTTTGCCGTTGCCGCGGCGAATGATTTATGCCAAAAACTTTAGGGCGGCTATTGTAGTTCGCATAATATTTTCCTATATTATTAAAAACGGTATTTTAACGAACAGGACAGAGGAAATGGCATCTAAAAAAGAAAAGTATCCGGTACTTCCGCTTCGCGACATCGTCGTTTATCCGAAGATGATCGTGCCGCTTTTTGTCGGGCGTGAAAAGTCTATCCGCGCTTTGCAGGAGGTGGTCGACAACGACAAGAACATTGTTCTTGCAACGCAGAAAAACGCGGCTGTCGAAGAGCCGGTTGCCGATGATATTTATCATATCGGCACCTTGGGCACCATTCTTCAGCTGCTGAAACTTCCCGACGGAACGGTCAAGGTTCTGATTGAGGGGCTGGAACGCGTTAAAATCGAAAAATTTGAGGACAACAACGAATTTATGGAGGTTACGGCTTCGGTCTTGCCCGAAAAAGACGATACGAGCACGGAGGTCGAAGCTTTGGTCCGGGCGGTTTTGTCGCAGTTTGAGGAATATGTCAAACTTTCTAAAAAGACGCCGCCGGAAGTTCTGGTCTCGGTCAACCAGATTACCGATTACGGCAAGCTGGCGGATACGATTGCTTCCCATCTGTCGCTGAAGATTGCCGACAAGCAGGCGCTTTTGGACGCGACGTCGCTGAAGGAACGTTTTGAGAAAATCCTCGGTTTCATGGATGCCGAAATTACGTTGCTGGAGGTTGAGAACAAAATCAAGACCCGGGTTAAAAAGCAGATGGAACGGAGCCAGAAGGAATATTACCTTAACGAGCAGATGAAGGCGATTCAGAAAGAGCTCGGCGACGGCGACGACGATGCCGAGATTTCGGAATACATGAAGAAAATCGAAAAGACCCGTTTGTCTAAGGAGGCTAAGGAAAAGGCTCTGGCCGAAGTCAAAAAGCTCAGGAATATGAGCGCTATGTCTTCGGAAGCGACGGTTGTGCGCAATTATCTGGACTGGATGCTGGACATTCCGTGGAAAAAACGCTCAAAGGTCAACAAGGACCTGAACAAGGCGATGGAGGTTTTGGAGCAGGACCATTACGGGCTGGACAAGGTTAAAGAGAGAATTCTCGAATATTTGGCCGTGCAGGCACGTGCCGACAAGGTTAAAGGCCCGATTTTGTGCCTGGTCGGCCCTCCGGGTGTCGGCAAAACCTCGCTCGGCAAGTCGATTGCCAGGGCTACAGGCCGCGCCTTTGTCCGTGCGTCGCTGGGCGGCATGCGCGACGAAGCCGAAATTCGCGGCCATCGGCGGACCTATATCGGTTCCATGCCCGGCAAGATTATTAAAGGCATGAAAAAGGCCGGGACTTCCAATCCGCTGTTTTTGCTTGACGAGATAGACAAGCTGGGCAACGACTGGCGCGGCGATCCGAGTTCGGCGCTGCTGGAGGTTCTTGACCCCGAACAGAATGCGGCGTTTAACGACCATTATCTGGAAGTCGACTATGACCTGTCGGACGTTATGTTTGTGACGACGGCCAATTCGCTGGACATGCCGCGGCCGCTGCTGGACCGTATGGAAATTATCCGCCTTTCAGGCTATACCGAAGACGAAAAAGTGGAAATTGCCAAGCGGCACCTGATTCCGAAGATATTTAAGGAAAATGCCGTTCAGGCGCATGAACTGGAAATCACCGACGAGGCGATACGCGACGTTATCCGCTATTATACCCGCGAAGCCGGCGTTCGTAATCTGGAACGCGAACTGGCGACAATAGCCCGCAAGGCGGTTAAAGAAATACTGCTGTCCAGAGGCAGGGACGAGCATGTCCGGGTTGATTCCGGAAATCTGAGCAAGTATCTCGGCGTCATCAAATACCGCTACGGCGAAGCCGAAGAACAGGATCATGTCGGTGTGACGACCGGTCTGGCCTGGACGGAAGTCGGCGGCGACATTCTCTTTATTGAAGCTGTGGACATGCCGGGCAAGGGCAAAATTACCCAGACCGGCAAACTCGGCGACGTAATGAAGGAATCCATCGAAACGGCCTATTCGGTGGTTCGGGCGCACTCCAAGGAGCTGGGGATTAATCCGGAAGTTTTCGAGAAGACCGACATTCATGTTCATGTTCCGGAGGGGGCGACGCCGAAAGACGGGCCGTCGGCGGGTATTGCCATGTATACGACGCTGGTTTCGGTGCTGACCAAGATTCCGGTCAGAAAAGACGTGGCGATGACCGGTGAAATTACGTTGCAGGGCAGGGTGCTGCCGATCGGCGGCTTGAAGGAAAAGCTGCTTTCGGCGCTGCGCGGCGGCATCAAGACCGTAATTATTCCGAAAGAGAACGAAAAGGACCTGGAGGAAATTCCCGAAAACGTCAAGACCGGCATGAAGATTATTCCGGTTTCGGACGTCAAGGAAGTGATTAAGATAGCCCTCAAAGGCAAGGTCAAGCCGCTGGAGGAAATCTGCCGCTGCGAACCGGTGCCAAAATCCTGCGAGCAGGTTTCGGTTCCGAACTGAATGAAAAAAGCGCCGTGATACGGCGCTTTTTTCAGGTCTGTGAATCGCCGGCGAGAATCGCTGAAGAATCGTCCGCAAATCAGGCTGGGCAAAGATTTGGCTGTGAATAACTTGCATAAAAGGCTGAAATAGACGTCAAATTGGCGGAAAAAGCAGAAAATTCGGGATAAAACCGTTGATTTTGTTTGACTCATTGGTTTTTAAGCGCTTAAATTTTTGTGTGATGACAAGATTTGTTGTCATTTGGTTTATAACTTAATAATTAGAGGGAGTCCTCACCGTGAATAAAAATGAACTTATTTCTAGCATTGCTAGCGAAACCGGCCTTACCAAAACTGATTCTGCTAAGGCTGTAGATGCATTTGTTGCTTCTGTTACCAAAGCTCTGAAATCCGGCGATGAAGTTCGTCTGGTTGGTTTCGGTACTTTTGCCGTTTCCAAGCGTTCTGCTACCACCGGCCGCAATCCGCGCACCGGCGCTACCATCAAAATTCCTGCCCGCAAGCAGGCTAAGTTCAAAGCTGGTAAGCTCTTCAGGATTCTGTAAACTAATTATAAAAAATAAGGACTGACATTCAAAATCAGTCCTTATGTCTTACAGTTGATTGTAAAGCATATTATCTTAGAAAAAAGGTTCCTTTGTTTAGGAGCCTTTTTTTATGTTTGAAAAATGAAATTAGCTCCGGGAGCGAGGGGAAAATAGTTCGGAACCGGCGGAACTGAAAATCTTTTAGAGGCGAAAACTGTATTCCTCTTATTTGAAAAGAGCTTTTGAAGCTGCAGGAGAGTTATTTTATCTTTCATTTACGGCGGCGGTGGTTTTTTGAGTGTAACGCTGCATGCCGTTAGTCAAAACGACCGGATTTTCATAGCCGGGAGTGCTGAGGCGTTTTTTGAATGACTGAATTCGCTGCAGTTTGTTGAAGCTTTCGTCCCGGTTAATCCAGCCCCGCTCGGCAAAAATATTATAAACTTCTCCGGTTTGCTCTAAAAATCGAGAGTAATCTTCAAAAGCGTCTTTTTCGCCGTTTTTGATTTTTAAGGCGGTATCGTCGCGGGCGACCTCGTCCATGTAGTCAATCATGCCTTTTACAAAATTGCCCTTTGCGGCGACGTTAAAAGTGGCTTGAAGGGCCATATCGCTGCTCCACATCATATGGGCAATCTGAACGCCTGAAAAATTGCTGTAACGGCTGTAATTGATTGGCTGGTTGCTGCGGACGCAGTCCATTTCGTAATCGCCGATTGAGACCTGACTGCGAAAGACTTCGGGCTTAATGCGGCGGGTGATTTCACGGTTAATTCCCTGATTGACAAAAGTTTTCCAGTTGCCGAGTTTATCGGCGTCTCTGACCAGCAGAGAAATAATTTTGCAGGCTTTTTTCTGTTCGGCGGTCAGTCTCTTAAACTGCGGTTGGGCTTCGCATTCTGCATACATGGTTTTATTGGTTGAATAGCCGTGATTGCGAATTGCCAAAAGTACCATTGCATCAGCAGTATATTTTTCAGCCAAATCCTTACTGACAACGGCATGGTCGATGCCGGTCGGCATGGCATGGTCGTCAAATTCAGCGGTGCGGCCGAGGTCATGCCAGAGCAGAGCCTTATTATAGACTTTCAGGTACTTTGAAGTGAGTTCAAAAGCTTCTTTGTTACTGACGGGAGGCAGATTGGCATCATTTAAGGCATTGGCTTTGGGAGCTTCCTGTGCGGATTTTTTCAAAGAATTGAGAATGTTCATGCCTTCTTTGTGTACAAACATGGTATGCTGAACTTTCATTTGCATGAATTTGGCGACGCCGTTATATTTTTTTCTTTTTTCGGGGTCGGCAGTTTTGGCGGCACATTCACGCATGAAGTTGATTTTCTTTGCAAAGGTATCGCGAAGGGCTGGGATTGAGTCTGCATTGGATATAAACATGATTTTCTCCTTTGTTTATGTTGATTGTAGAATGTATTGGACAAAAATACAAGTTTTTTCTATCCTAAGCAAGATATTGTAAAATATATTAGACAAAGACAAAGGTTGTCCTACCAATTATAAAGATTAGCAATTTTATCAGGTCAGGCATGTGGAAAAAAAAATATATTTTTTTTTCTAATTTTTTGCTTGATTAATTATTTTTATGAGTGTATAAACTGACCCGTAAGCACGATGGGAGTTTAGCTCAGCTGGAAGAGCATCTCGTTTACACCGAGAGGGTCGGGAGTTCGAACCTCTCAACTCCCACCAATTAAAAAAAACCTTTAACTGTGAAGTTAAAGGTTTTTTTGTTATCTTAAAGAAGGGAGGTTCGAACTCCCTCGGGGAGTTCTTCTGGCTCGTAAGCATTGCTCTTTGTCGCAATGCAAACTCGCTGCGGTCACTCGTTTTGTAACGATAACAACGCCAGCTGTCGCAGGCGTTGCAATCTAACAAAACTTCGCCTGTCCTCAGAAAAAGCTTTGCCGGAGCTTTTTTCTGTCTCCAGCCTCTCAACTCCCACCAATTAAAAAACCTTTAACCGTGAAGTTAAAGGTTTTTTTGTATCCTAAAGAAAGGAGGTTCGAACTCCCTCGGGAGTTCTTCTGGCTCGTAAGCATTGCACTTTGTCGCAATGCAAACTCGCTGCGGTCACTCGTTTTGTAACGATAACAACGCCAGCTGTCGCAGGCGCTGCAATCTAACAAAACTTCGCCTGTCCTCAGAAAAAAGCTTTGCCGGAGCTTTTTCTGTCTCCAGCCTCTCAACTCCCACCAATTAAAAAAACCTTTAACCGTGAAGTTAAAGGTTTTTTTTTGTATCCTAAAGAAAGGAGGTTCGAACTCCCTCGGGAGTTCTTCTGGCTCGTAAGCATTGCACTTTGTCGCAATGCAAACTCGCTGCCGAATGAGCTTTCAATAAGAGTGACCTTATTCTTATTTTCTTTCTAATTCGTCTAAGGTTTTGCCGTCTTTATTTTTCCACTCTGTCCAGCCGTTAGCTCTGCGCCCCAGCACAATGGCGGCGGCCGTTGAAACGGAAGAAAAGACTTTGTTGTCTTGCAATAAATAATGATCCTTTTCTTTTTTCAGCAGTCCGGAGGCGATTAACTCGTCGCGTTGGGCGATGTGTTTTGTTCCCTTATGCATTTGCAGTTTGCATTTGGCACCCTTATAAAGTAAGAATCCTTCTTCGGTGTATTCTCCTTCTCCGAAGCTGCCGTATTTATCGGTACAGCTTAGAATGTCTTTCTTTTTGATGTTTTTGTTTTCAAGGAGCTGAAAACATTTCAGTCCCATGGTCGACAGTAATGTTTCTATGGTTGTAATATAACATTCCAATTCGGCCAGAGTTTCCTCGGGAAGTTTTGGACACTTTGGAGCCTGTTTGTTTTCGTTCATAACGGATTGTTTGATTTCGTGTGCTTTGTTGACGAAATAGTATTCGAGATAACTGTTGTGCGCATCGTTAAAACCGGTATTGTCTTTTAAGCGGATGGCAAAAACGACGTTCCAGAATTCTTTTTTGCTGTCATGTGAAGATGTGCGGGTCTTAACGTCACCTTTGCCGATGTATATTTCGGGTTTTTCGGCTTTCAGACTGTCAACCAAAATATAAACACCGTTAAAAGCCAGAAGTTTGCGGTTTTCAGCCAGATTGACCCGGGGTATTTGAATAATTTCAATTTTGTCTGTGGTTATAGACGCTTTGCGGACGCCTTTGGGATTGCCGTCCGGTAAAAAAATCTGAATCGTTTTGCCTGTCATGAACTTTCTCTGAATTAGATTATATTGCCTAATGTATATCTGAACTATGGAAATGACAAGATATTTGTTTTTACGCTTTATCAGTTTATTCTATACAAAAGCGTTTGGTTTTGGTATTCTGGAAAGGTCGGAGGATACTGATGAATTATGACTTGGCTGTTGTTTTATGTTTGGCGGATGAAGGCAAAAATCGTCCTTTTGACGAATATGTGGCCGGAATAGTCGGGCGAATGCTGGAAAAATGTCCTAAAGAAAAGGCTTTTCTGGAACAGTTTTCGCTGCATTATTATTTGGCGGACAACAAATCTGACACCAGCATTGCCAGAGTGGTTGATGCGGATTATCCCGATATTGTATCCTCTTTAGCCGGTGGTCAGGATTTTGCGGTTGTGCTTAACAAGGAACCGTTGTTAAAACTGGACAGCGAGGACAGTCTGGCTTTTGTTCTCGGACACGAGCTCTCGCATATCATGTATCAGAAAGGCTGTTTCAAGGGGCAGGCTGCCTGGGCGGGCGAAGAATTGGTCTGTGACTGCAATGCGGTTAAAATGACGGATGCCGGAAAATACAGTCTGTTTGAAATAGCCAAAGTTGACGCATTGTTTGTTAAGAAATCTCCCGAAATGCAAAACCGTATCAGGCAGCGCAACCATTTTCTGGATAAAAATTATAATGTTTTCGAACGGCTGGAGCAGAGTTCTCCGCTCAGGAAAGAATTGTTTGCCAATCTGGAGAAAGAGGCCTGGCGCCGGAAAGACATTTTTGCTCAGGGAAAGGTTACGGCGGATTGCATCGTTGAGAAGTTGGGCGATATTTATAAAAAAGGCGATCGGAACGTATTTATTGCTGGTTGCAATAAATATCTCAGCCGGCAAAGCACCGAAGACACAGGAAAGCTGATAATGAATGTGCTGGCGCAGGTTTGCGAGAAATTTCCTCCGATTGACGAGGTGCGTGTCGGCGAAACTTCCCGAAAATATCGAAATCACCCGGTGTGGGTTATGAGCAATGTCGTTTTTGAGCAATATAACCGTCCGGGGAAAAAGCTGTATCCGCCGAAAGATTTGCAGATCGTAGCCAAGTATATGCGGCAAAACCGGGTCTATTTTGAACAAAAGGATGAAAAATTCTGGCGTCCTTTGCGTGAGGGAATGTCAGCCTTCGGTATCTCGAAGGCCAGAGAAATCTGACGTTATGTTTGTTTTGCGCTGAAAATGTAAGAATTGAACCAAAGAGAAACAGCGTTATCAGAAGATAACGCTGTTTCTCTTTGGGATATCAGCTGAAAGCTACGGCTATGCGTTTATTGATGTAAGTCTTAGGGCACCAGCCTTTGCCGCCGTATCTCAAGCCAAAAAAACAGGCATTGTAACAGTCATATACTTCAGAGCACCAAATGCACCCTTGGTAACCGTCGGCTTCAATGCCGCTTTCTTTTAATACGGCAATTGTAGCTGCATATTTTTCTCTTTCCACGTTACCCCAATGCTTGTTCAAAACATCTTGGGACGGAAGAAAGCCCGGTTTGCCGTTGAAAGTCATCGTTTCGGCAAACCTTTTTACATTTTTCCATGTAGCTGATGAAATGTTGTTTTCCGGAGTTCGTTGCAGGGCAACCATCACGCCGGAAAGAAGCTGAATGCCCCGGAGTTCATGTTTGCGGTTCAGGTTCAGTCCGTTTTCGACGGTTAGTACATTGCCGCGCCGATACACCAAAGGCAATGCCGTCGGTATCAAATTAAAAAAAATCCCGGGTTTTAACCGGGATTTTGGTTTGAGCATTGAATTAGATTTTTCTCAGCGGGGTTTTTGTTTTGGTTTTCAGCGCGGCGTTGGTGGCGGCGGCGAGATTAATGGCCAGCAGCTTGCCGGCGGCGCTGACCGGGCTGATTTTTTTGCCTTTGGCGGCGGCAAGGCGATTGAGGGCATTGATGTCCGCGGTGCTGATTTTGCTGATGGCAGAGGCGTTGGCAGCCGTTTTGCGCGGTGTCGGTTTAGCTGCGGCCGAAAGCTGTTTGATGGCTGCGGCCCAGTCCTGTGCGTGCGTATCGGCGGGGCAGCCGTTGTTTTTCCAGATGTAGTAAGCGGCTTCGGCAATGGCCTTATCGTTCAATTTGTTCATGATGGTTCTCCAGTATGATATAAAAGTTGAGTTTTATTTATTCAAAATAGGCAAAAAGTATTAAAAAAGTTTTATCAAACTGTAATTGAACGATAAAAAAATTATTTGAGCTGACTGTCTTTGAACCGCGGCGGTTGTAGAGACTGACAGCTTTGTTCTGTCTGTCTGCTTCTTCTTGGCAGTCAATGCACAGCCGGACGCCGCGGATTGCATGGCGACGCGCTTCGGGAATCTCTTCGCCGCATTCTTCGCAATACAGCAGGCTTTCGCCGCAGGGAACATTTCTGCGGGCGCGGTTTACTTCATCGTTGACGGAATCCTGAATCTGGTCGAGAACCGCGTCGTCGTCTGTCCAGCCGATGGCCATGTTTTTCTCCTTGCCAGATATAATAATGCGAAGCGAAGAAAACTTCAACTTCTAAAAAGAGGCATTGTCGGTATTTTCGTCATCTTTGTCTTCAATATCTTTTTCGGGCAGGCCGCATTCGCGGCGAAGCCAGTTGCAACTGCAGGTAAATTTGCCATCAAAAAGAACCGATAGTGTGCAGAAGGCTATCAAAGCCATGATGTAATACAGGGCGGCATATATCTGTTCGCCGATGGAAAGGGCCATTTTGTTGACCATAACGCCGATGAAAAAGGCCAGCGCGGTAATGATGCCGAGAATGATTTTCATAGTATTCTCCTCAAAATTTCTGAATTTCCACAGCAGAATAAATATGTTCGGTTGAAACAAAATCAAGATATGCTAACCTTATTTCCATAGGCTTATTTCGCGATTGAAAAATCTGTCGGCCGTTGTTAGAATGTGAGAACGACAAACGAAGGAGACTTTTATGGAAAGCAGAGTTGCAATTATCGGCATTATTGTCGAAAATATGGAAGCAACGGAACGGCTGAATGCCATTTTGCACGAATATGCGCCGTATGTTATCGGGCGTATGGGAATTCCGTACCGGGAAAAAAAGGTCAGCATTATTTCGGTTGCGATTGACGCGCCGGAAGAGCTTATCAGCGCTTTAGCCGGAAAAATTGGACGTTTGGAAGGCGTCAGTGCCAAAACCGCCTATTCTAATTTCTGCACAAAAGACGACGAATAGCTTTTTCAGACTTGCCAAAAGGCGGCTCAGGGAATAGTATGACCTAAAATTTTGTTAACCTGACAGGGAAGTTTGACTGACCTGAAAGAAAGTGAGTGACTGAATGTATAATCCGAAATCGTTAAAGGCGGAAGAATTTATCTGCCATCAGGAAGTGCTGGACACGCTGGCTTATGCCGATGCCAACAGAAACAATCCGCAGCTTGTTGATCAAGTGCTGAACAAAGCCAGAGAACGCAAGGGACTGAACCACCGCGAGGCGATGATTCTGCTTGATTGCGACATTCCCGAAAAAAACAGGGAAATTTTTGAACTGGCGGAGCAGATAAAAAAAGATTATTACGGTAACCGGATTGTGATGTTTGCGCCGTTGTATCTGTCCAATTACTGTGTCAACGGCTGCGTTTATTGTCCGTATCATGCCAAGAACAAACATATTCCGCGCCGCAAGCTGACGCAAGAAGAAGTAGCCCGGGAAGTGGTTGCGCTTCAGGATATGGGACACAAGCGTCTGGCGATTGAAGCCGGCGAGGATCCGGTCAATAATCCGATTGAATATATTCTGGAATGTATCAGGACAATTTACGGCATTAGGCACAAAAACGGCGCTATCCGCCGCGTAAATGTCAATATTGCGGCAACAACGGTTGAAAACTACCGCAAACTTAAAGAAGCCGGAATCGGTACTTATATCCTGTTTCAGGAAACCTATCATAAAGAGAGTTATGAAAAACTGCATCCGACCGGGCCGAAGCATAATTATGACTATCATACCGAAGCGATGGACCGGGCGATGGAAGGCGGAATTGACGACGTCGGACTGGGCGTTTTGTTCGGTTTGGAACGTTATCGTTACGAATTTGCCGGTTTGCTGATGCACGCTGAGCATTTGGAGGCGGTTCATGGTGTGGGACCGCATACGATTTCGGTTCCGCGAATCCGCCGTGCGGACGATATTGACCCTGATGTTTTTGACAACGGCATTGACGATGATACTTTTGCCAAAATCGTGGCCTGTATCCGTATTGCGGTGCCTTATACGGGAATGATTATGTCGACGCGCGAGAGCAAAGCCTGCCGGGAGAGGGTCATTCATTACGGCATTTCGCAAATCAGCGGCGGTTCCAAAACCAGCGTCGGCGGTTATGATACGCCGGAGCCGGAAGATGAAAGCTCGGCGCAGTTTGAGGTCAGCGATACGCGTACGCTTGACGATGTGGTCAAATGGCTGATGGAGCTTGGATACATTCCCAGTTTCTGCACGGCCTGCTATCGCGAAGGGCGTACCGGCGACCGCTTTATGGCCTTATGCAAAAATCTGCAGATTCACAACTGCTGTTTGCCAAATGCGCTGATGACGCTGAAAGAGTATCTTATCGATTATGCCAGTCCGGAAACACGTAAGATTGGCGAGGCGCTGATTAAGAAAGAATTGGGCAATATTCCGAAAGACAAGGTTCGGGAAATTTGCCGCGAACATATCGGCGAAATAGAGAACGGAAAGAGGGATTTCCGTTTCTAGCAAAAGCCCCGCCGTCGGCGGGGCTTTGTTTTATCTGATTGCAATATATTTATATTCGGGTATCATATTATCGGAAAATAAACGAATGAGGTTATAATGGCCGGAAAACTGAAAATAAAATATTGCATTTGGGATGTCGGCGGCGTCATTTATCCGTATACCCTGAAATTTGTGAACGAGTTTATGAAAAGCCGTACCGAGGATATGGCGGTATTTAACGAGAACAACGGCGCCGTCGGTTTCGACTATGACGCCTTTATGCTCGGCAAGGTAAGTTTTGAAACGCTTTGTCGTCAGTTGTGCAAATACTGCGCGGTTAAGTTTCAGCCGGGAATTGACGCGCAGATTAATCTGGCTTTTCGTGATGGCATTGGCGAGTTTAGGAAAACAACGCACCGCCTGATGGAACAGATGAAGAAAAAGGGAATCGTCAATGGCATTTTGTCGAACGCATTGCCGAACCTGAAAGATACGGCGGATGCTTTCGGCCTGATTGATGAGAACCGAATATTCTGCTCTTTTGATTTGGAATTGTTGAAGCCGGATCCGCGGATTTATGAGGTCGTGCGCGAAAAACTCGGCTGTGCGTTCGGGGAAATTCTGTTTATTGACGACAAGCCTGCAAATGTCGAAGCGGCTAAAGCGCTGGGTATTAACGCGCTGGTGTTTAATGACGAGACGGCGGAAAAAGACGTTGGCAAGCTGATGGGATGGGGAACGGGAAGAAAATGAGTTTGTGTCCAGGTTTCTCAATTATTATGCCGACGTTTAATCGCGCTTTCTGCATTTGTGAAGCCGTTGATTCCGTCTTGACGCAGAATTATCCTGATTTTGAGCTGATTGTTGTCGACGACGGTTCATCCGACGGAACGGATATGTTGCTGAAAGAACATTACGGTGCCGAAATGGCGTGCGGACGCCTGAAGTATCTGCGAAGCGGCCACGAGGGAGTCAGTGCGGCCAGAAACAGGGGCCTGCGGGTTGCGACGAGGGAATGGTGCGGATATTTGGATACGGACAACCGGATGTGTGCCGATTATTTTGCTATATTTGAAAATGCCGTGCGGACGGGAGGCGCAAAGTGTTATTATGCCCAAATAAAGCATTTGTGCAACCGGCGGATTGTCGGCAGGGCTTATGACGCACGGGCATTCTGCCGGTGGTGTCTGGCGGACATGAATGCTTTTGTTCATCATCACAGCCTTTATGACGAACTGGGTGGTTTTGACGAAAGTATGAAGCGTTTCGTGGATTGGGAACTGATGTTGCGATACAGTCGAAAGCATGTGCCGGTATTTGTTCCTCGCGTGGTTTCCTTGTATAACGATTCGGACGAAATTAAGCGGATTTCCAACAGCGAAGATGCCGAACAGGCACGCCGGATTATTTATGACCGGTATCTGCCGGCCAAGCTACCCGTTATTAAAAGAAAGGTGCTGATTGTATCCGAGATGTTTAAGGGCGGTGTGGTTCCGGAAGATGAAGAGCGGGCATTTCGGGAGTATCTGGCTTTTTACCGGCAGCGGTTTGAACTTTTGGAAAAAATGGACACTTCCCGGTTCAATCTGCTCGTCAAAGTGCCGGAAAAGGTACCGCTTTTTGTTGAGAATAAGTGCCGGGCTTTAACCGCCTTCTATGATTTTGTGTTGTTGTGTACGCCGGGGAGCTTTGGTGCGGTTCTTGACGCAGCGGTTGATTTTGGAGAAGAGAAAGCCGTCGTTTTTGAAGAAAACGGCATTTTGCCCGCCGGTTTGCCCGGTCTGCTGGAGCAGATTGCCGCCGCCGCGGTGGGGACGGTCAGAGAGATGTTCGGCGGTAGGCTCGTCGTGATTTCCGAACTTGACAAAACGGCGTGCTTGCAATAGCCTGATAAAAAATTTTTAGCGGAAAAGAAAATGAAAAAAGAACTTCTGGCACCGGCCGGCGACACGGAAGCCGGTTATGCGGCGCTTTATTACGGCGCAGATGCGGTCTATCTGGGCCTAAAGCATTTTTCGGCGCGGGCGACAGCCGCCAATTTCGGCGCCGACGATCTGAACGAGTTTGTCGGTTATGCTCATTCGCTGGGGCGAAAGGTTTATGTTGCGGTCAATACGCTTCTTCAAGAGGACGAGTTGCCGGAACTGCTGAAGGCGCTTGATCTGTGCGCCAAATATAAGGTTGACGCGCTGATTGTGCAGGATTTGGGCGTGGCGCGCATCGTGCGCGAGGCTTATCCGGGAGCTGGAACTGCATGCCAGCACGCAAATGGCCGTACATAACAGGGAAGGTGCGCTGGCACTGCAAAAAATCGGTTTCAGCCGCGTGGTGCTGGCTCGGGAGCTGACTTTGAATGAGATAAGGGAAATTGCCGCAATTCCGGGGTTGGAAACCGAAGCTTTTATCCACGGCGCCCTTTGCTATTCCTACAGCGGGTTATGCATGTTCTCTTCTCTGGAAACAGGCAAAAGCGCCAACCGAGGCAAGTGCCTGTATCCGTGCCGGGCGGCTTTCGGCGGCTGTGACGGCGAAAAACATTATTTTTCTATGAAGGATATGGCGCTGCAGGGCGAGGTTTTGAAAATGCCGGTAACGTCGCTGAAGATAGAGGGTCGCAAAAAGACGGCCCTGTATGTGGCTGCTGCGGTCGACTATTACCGGCGGATTCTGGACGGCAGGGGCGACGACGCCGAAAGGGCCGAGAATATCCGGCAAATTTTTTCGCGTCCGTGGACGAAGTTTCATTTCAACGGCAGGAACAAAGACGTCATTGACCGCGATTTTGTCGGACACCGCGGTCTGAAAATCGGCAGAACCGGCTCGCTTCGCAACAACAGCCTGCTGTTTCGGACAACGCATAAAATCGCCCGCTATGACGGTATTCAGATAGACGTTCCCGGCGAGGAAAAGCCTTTTGGTTTTTCATTGCAAAGTTTGCGTGTCAACGGCCGCAACGTGTTTGAGGCGCAAGCCGGCGAGGCGGTCGAAGTCAAACAGCCGCCGCATGTGCCGAGATTAGAGAAAGGCTGGGACATTTATCTGGCTTCCGCCAGCGAAGTCAAAGGCGCTTATCCTTATGAAAAACCAAAACCGGGAGCGTTCAGGCAGCGGAGACAAGTCGATGTTTCGGTAATGATTGAAAAGGGAAAGCTTTCGGCAGCGACGGGCGAGTTTTTCTTTGCCGTTACCGGCGAATTTGCAAAAGCCGAAAATCCGGACAAAACGGCGGATGCGGTTCGGAAAGCTTTTGGCAAAACCGGCGATACGGATTTTGTGCTGGGCAATCTGACAATAGAAAATCCGCAGGGACTGTTTGCTCCGGCATCTTTATTGAATGAACTGCGGCGCGGTTTGTACGGGCAGGTTGTTTTTGAAGAAGAGCCGCGCGTGCTGCCTGCCGTGAAAAAGGTTCGGGAAAGCGATGCGCCGAAATGGATTGTCAAAACCGACAAGGTCGAAACGCTTGCCGGAATTAATCTGGAAGAAGCGGCGGAAATCGTTTTTCTGCTTTCTGAGAATACGAAAACGGAAACGTTGTCGGCTTTGCCGAAAAGCAAAGTCCGGTTGGCGCTGCCAACGGTCTGCCGTCGTCCGAAGACTTTTGAAAAGACGATTAACGCCATGCTGTCGGCCGGTTACAAAAAATGGGAAATCGGCAATTACTGGGGGCTGGAAGTTTTACCGGAAAATGGCATTGATCTCAGTTTTGACTATCCGTTGTATGTGCTGAATACACAGGCGGCGGCGATGGCCGGGGAAATGGGGGCGGCGAGGGTAACGCTTTCGCCGGAAGACGTTTGCGCAACATGAAATCCATGGCCGCAGCATCGCCGTTGCCCGTCGTTCTGCCTGTTTATGCGGACGTGCCGTTGTTTATCAGCGCCGACTGCATTCGTTCCAATGCCTGCGCCGATTGTCCGCGCGGCGAAAAGTGGCTGGAGCTGACCCGGGACGGCGTTCGATACAAGGCGTTGTCACGCGACTGCCAGATTATGCTGTTTGACGAGCGGCCGCTGTGTTTTGCCGCGGAAGCTCCGGAAGTGAAGGCTGCGGCGTACAGGGTCGATTTCTGTTTCAGGCCCTATTCTTCAGAGCAGGCTGCCGGAATATGGGCGCGGGTTCGCGGTTTTCGGGATACAGACGGCTGTGCGAAGGGTAATATCGGCAAGCCGGCTCTGTTGTAACAAAAAACCCCTCTTGCGAGGGGTTTTTGTTATTCGGCAGGGGTAAGAACCGGGTGTTCCTTTTCCGGTTTCAACAGGCCGATTTTATGAGCGGCCATGCGCAGATTGTTACGCAGATAGCGCCGGTTCATTTTGCGAATGGTTACGAAATAGCCGACGGAAACAACCACGGCGGCGCCGAACCAGGCTATCGGGCTGGCCCAGCAAACGCCGAGATATCCGATGTGTCCGGCCAGCCAGATGGCGGCGAAAGAACGCATCAGCAGCTCGGTAAAGCCCGCAATCAGCGGAATGGCCGATTGTCCCATGCCCTGAAGGGTGTTACGGAAGATGAAAATCTGTCCGAGAAAAATGTAGAACAGGGTACTGATGTTCAGATACTGTCGGCCGGTGTAGACAATTTGTTCGGTAACGTCATCGGAGAATACCGTTATCATGTTTTCGCCGACAAAGCGCACCAGAAGGGCAATGAAAACGCTGAAGCTGACGGACATGAGCGAACTGTAAAGAACGCCGCGGCGAATGCGTTTAATCATGCCGGCGCCGAAGTTCTGCGCCGAAAAGGTGGCCATGGCGATGCCGAGGGCGACCAGCGGCTGAGTGGCCAGCTGCTCAATACGCAGGGCGGCGGTAAAGGCGGCGATGGTGTCGGAACCGAAAGAGTTGCAGACTTTCTGCATAATAAGGAGACCGACGGAGAGAACCGAAAACTGAATGGCCATCGGTACGGCGATATTGAGATGTTCTTTCATGAAGGCGCGGTTGTATTTCCAGTCTTCGCGGCTGAGGCGGAGAATCGGAAAACGGCGGCCGATGTAAACGGCGCAGCAAATGCCGGAAACGGTAATGGAAATGAGCGTGCCGAGTGCCGAACCGACGACGCCAAGTTTGCAGACGGATATCAGGAAAAGATTGAGCAGCACGTTGACGACCGTGGTGGCAATGAGAAAATAGAGCGGAGTTTTGCTGTCGCCCAAAGCGCGGATAAAACCTGAGAGCAGGTTATAGGCAACGATGACGGGCAGAGCCAGGCCGAGAACGAACATGAATTTATAGGCGTCGTCCATAATGTTTTCGGGGACGTTCATCCAGCGGAGAATCGGGTGCAGGAAAACAAGCAGCAGCAAGGTAAAGACGAAACTGAGGATAATGCAGGCTCTCAGCGAATGGGTAACGGAACGGCGCACGCCGCTTTCGTCGCGGGCACCGAATCGCTGCGCGGTAATAACGGTCAGGCCGCCGGTAAAACCGAGCGTTACCAGCAGAATAACGAAAAATATCGGTGCCGAGGCGCCCAGGGCGGCCAATGCGTCGACACTGATGAGGCGGCCGACGATAATGATGTCGGAAACCTGATAGAGCTGCTGAAAAAGATTGCCGATGAGCAGCGGCACGGCAAATTTTACGATAAGCGAGGCGGGATTTCCGCGAGTTAAATCCTGAATCATTCTGTTAAGCTTCTTTCTGAAAATGCGTCATTTATTTTAAACCGTCGTCATCTATAAGACGGTAAAATTTTTTTGTAAAGAAGTATTTTTTGTAAACGGTATGTAAAGATATAGGCAATTATTTTAAAATAAAAATGAACTTTTTGCGGCAAGGCGTCGTTTCAAGTTGTGTAAGGAGAAAAACAATGGATGACATTTCCGCATTGATAAAGGAGGCCAAGCCGCTGTACTTTGCCCGCAAGAAACGCAACAACCGCATCAAGGCGGCTTTGTGTTCGCTGGTTCTGCTGCTCGGTATCGGAAGTTTTTATCCGAAAAGCGAGGGTTACACGATGAGTTATGACTATTATCTTTTCGGTACGGAATTTTCGGTCAGCGAGAATTCGTCCGTCATTGAAGAAATGGGGCTTCCGGTTGACGAATACGGTTTGCTGATGGTCGGCTGATGAAAGACATTATTGAACAGAACAGAGGCCTGATTAAGGCGATTATCAAAAAACTGACCGGTTCCTATAATGAGGACATCGAACAGGAAGTATATATCAAAACCTGGAGAAACATGGGCCATTATAAGGAGCAGGGAAAATTCAGCCAATGGATAAGGGCGCTGACGGCCAATGTCTGCCGCGACTATTTCAAATCGCGGCAGTATAAAATCGAGGCCGGACAGGTCGGCGGCGACGAGATTCTGGAAAATGTGCGGGTCGGCGGCAGACAGGAAGAGGTTCTGGACGCCAAGACCCGGCAGAAACAGATTTTGAAAGCCGTTGACGAACTGCCTCGCAAAATGCGGCAGGTCGTGGTTTGGTACGAGTTTGAAGAAATGAGCTATGACCAGATTGCCGCCAAAACCGGCGAACCGGTGGGAACCATTAAATCAAGATTGTTTAACGCCAGAAAAACATTAAGTGAAAAATTACAACATTTGAAAGGAGACAGATAATGAAAAAATTGATGTTGACAGCGGTTTGTGCCGCGGCGGTCATGCTGGGTTCGATTTCGGCAAACGCTCAGGAAGAGATGCTGCCGCCGCCTCCTCCGGGACATGAGATGCTGCCGCCTCCGCCTCCCGAGTTTGGCCCCCGGCATAAGGGTCCGCGCGCTCACGGGCCGAAATTTGACAGGGAAATGCACAAGAAGCTGGCTGACCGTTTCGCCAAAGATTTAGGGATTGACGGAAGAACAGATTGCTAAGGCCGACAAAATCCGTGAGGATGGCCGCAAGAAGGTTGAACCGCTGATGAAGCAGATGGACGAACTGCGCCGCAAAGCAGACGAATTGCGCAAGGAAAACATGAAAGAGTTTGAGGCAATTCTGACGCCTGAGCAGAAAACCCGCCTGGAAGAAATGAAGGCCAGACATGACGAAATGCGCAAACACAGAAGAGAAGACAGAAAGCTGCGCAAAGACGAGGCCAAGGCCGACAAAAAATAAATTGCGGCACCCGGACAACCCCGCTTTACAAAGGCGGGGTTTTTTGTTTATCATCAAAGCCAAATATGAGGAGAGTGTTATGTCTGAAATACATATGGTCTGCGGTTATATGGGGTTTGGCAAGACGACGCTGGCAAAGCGGCTGGCAAAAAGACTTCCGGCCGTGCGCCTGACACATGACGAATTTATGCGCGATTTGTTCGGCCGTAATCTGCCTGATGCCGAATTTCGAAAGTATATGCGGCCGGTGGCGGATTTGATGTGGAAACTCTGCGGCGAAATCTGCCGTGCCGGCGGCAATGCGGTTATGGATATGGGGTTCTGGTCGAAAGAAGACCGGCGTCTGGCATATGCGAAGGCGTCCGCACTGGCCGACCGGGTGTTCTTTGACGTCGTCGAATGTGATATGGCTACGGCAAAGAGGCGCGTTTTGGCCCGCACGGAAAACGATGCGGAGGCGCTGGTCGTCGACGAAGCCTGTTTTGACAAGTTCGTCAGCCGTTTCGAAATTCCGGAAAGCGGAGAAGGCCTGCCGATGGTTTTTCACAAAAACTGCTAGAGAAGTCCCTTCGGCGGGGCTTTTGGCAAGCTAAGGCTGAACCGCGGATTTTACCAGTCCGTCGACATAAGAGGGAAGCGTTTGTCCGGCCGGGCCGTAGACGTGCCTGTCAAAATAAAAGTTGTTTGAGGTTGGTTCAAGCGTGAACTCAATGGTATCGGCGCCATAGTATTTGGCGGTCTGAACAAAGGCGGCGGCCGGAAAAACAACGCCGGAAGTGCCGATGGAAACGAACAGGTCGCAGCTGCGGAGCAGGGTTTCGACTTTGTCCATGCAGAGGAGGTTTTCGCCGAAAAGACGATGTTGGGTTTCATCATGCCGGCAACGCCGCACTGGGCGCAGACGGTTTCGGTGTCAACGTCGCCGAAGGTTTCCAGAATGTGTCCGCAGTTGAGGCAGACGGCCTGGTTTATCTGGCCGTGAATGTGGTAAATGTTTTTATTGCCGGCTTTTTCGTGGAGCGTGTCGACATTTTGGGTAACGACGGAAATTTCGGCCGGATATTCGTTTTGCAGGCGGGTAATCGCCAAATGCGCCGGATTGGGTTTGGCTTTCTGGATTTCGAGTTTGAGGTCGTTGTAAAAGTCGTGTACCAGTGCCGGATTGCGCCGGAAACCTTCGACGGAGGCGACGTCTTCGACCCGATGATTGTTCCACAGGCCGTTGGAACTGCGGAACGTGGCCAGTCCGGATTCCGCGGAGATGCCGGCGCCGGTCAGAATGATGATGTTTTGTATTGTTTGTTCATGAGATTCAGTCCTTGACAGATTTGACTTTGATGCAGACGATTTCGGCTTTGGTGCCGAGACGGAGCTGCGGCCCCCAGCTGCCGGCTCCGGAGCTGACGACGGTGTGGGTGTCGCCGATTTGCTTATGTCCGTAACCGTTTTGATAAATGTTGCGGACTATCAGGTTGAACGGGAATATCTGGCCGTTGTGCGTATGTCCGGAGACCTGAAGGTCGACTGACGACGTTACGGCTTCGGCGATGTCTGTCGGGTTGTGGTCAAGCACCAGCACAAAGTTTTTTTTTCGGGGTGCCTTTAAGCAGTTTTTTCAGCGGGCAACGGTCTTTGACGAACTTGTCGTTGCGGCCGGCGACGGTTATGTTGCCGAAAGTGAGCGTGCAGTCTTTGAGGACGGTAAGGCCGGCGTTTTCCAGCGCCTTGATGTTTTCGTTGATTTTGCCGCCATAGTATTCATGGTTGCCGACAATGGCCAGATTGGCGGTTTTGCTGTTGATTTTTCTGAATTCGGCGGCGAAGTCCAGCGCACAGAAATGGTCGGGGGTGCTTTCGATAATGTCGCCGGCAAAAACGGTAAAGTCCGGATTGATGCGGTTGATGTTTTCGATAATTTTGGCCATCTGATTCAGGCCCAGGCCGCAATTGTCGATATGCAGGTCGGAAACCAGCGCCAAGGTAAAGTCGACGCCGGGTTTTTCCGTATGGATCTCGTAAGCGGTAACGCGGATACGGCGCGCATTGAAAAAGCCGTAAAGACTGATGAGTGCAGCCAGTGCGGCAAGCCCCCAGGCAGCGGTGTCCGGGTGGGCAAAATACAGGTTGGCATAGGCGGGAATATTGAGCAGAAAATCGCTGACGATGAACAGCAGCATAAGGAAAAATATAAAGCCGAGCGCCAGCGACGCCAAATTGAAAATGCTGCGCGAAAGGGTAATTTTGCGGCGCAGCGAAGCGACCATGAGCCAAAAGGCATTGAAAAAACGCATAGGAAACAAGCAGAACCGCGGCACCGGTAAACCAGGAACAGCCGCCGCAGGGCACGGAAAAATGCCAGGCGATGTAAAAGCTGCTCCAGAGAGCCAGAAACTGATAGCTTGCGACGGTACGAAGCGAGAATATGTTTTTTCTTCTTTTCATAAGGGCTAATATTAAGCTGAATTTTTCCAATTTCAATGTTGTATTTAAAACAATCTCCGTGTTTAATAGCAAAAAAACAGCAAAGGAACGAAGATGAAGAAAATCGGTTTGGTCGTGGCAATGGACAAAGAGTTCGGTCTGCTGCGGGGGTTGATGTCCGGCGGGCGTGACGTTTCGTGTCAGGGGTTGGAGTTTTTTGAAGGAAAAATCGGCGGAAAAGACGTTGTGCTGGCGCGCAGCGGCATGGGCAAGGTCTGTGCGGCGGTCGGCGTGCTGGAGTTGATTAAGAACTTTGCGCCGGACTGCGTTATCAATACCGGCGTGGCCGGCGGCATCGACGTCAAAACGCAGGTTATGGACGTGGTGGCCGGCGAGAGTGTGGTTTATCACGACGTTTGGTGCGGCGAGCCGAATCTGTATGGCCAGGTGCAGGGGCTGCCGGCCAGTTTTGCCGGCAGCCGCGAGCTTCTTGACGCGGTAACTTCGCTTGATGCTGAGGTCAATGTTTACGGCGGCCAGATATGCACCGGCGACAAATTCATTACCGAACGGGCGGAACTTGACATGATTAAGGCTAAGTTTCCGGACGGTTTGGCCGTGGATATGGAATCGGCAGCCATGGCTCAGGTTTGCCATATGTACAGGGTGCCGTTTCTGAGTCTGCGCATTATCAGCGATACGCCGGGAATTGAGAATCATCAGCAACAGTATGAAAGTTTTTGGGACGAGGCGCCGAAAAAGTCGCTGGAAGTTGTCGAAAAGCTGTTGGCCAAATTGTAAAAACTCGGCAGACTCAAATAAATTTGACAAAATTGTCTATACCGGGCGAATCTATATTTACTTTCTTCCGAAAATATGTTACAACTATAGTTGTAATCATAAGTATCTGTTTTATTATTCGGGGAAGTTTTTGTAATTGTATGTAAGTTTTAGGCTTATCTGCGGTTATTAATCTTGCTTGAGTGGTAAAACAATGCTTATGACTTTTGTCATTTGAGCGAGTTAATAAACAAAAATATTTACCTAAAAAACTTACAATTATGAAGACAAATAAAATTAACGCTCTTGAAGCCGTTATTGCAGCCTTGGAAATCAGCGAAAGCGAATTGGCAAAGTGGTTTAACAACCGGGGTAAGGATAAAACCGGTTTGATACCGACGGAACTGCCATTGGTGTATCGCCGCGGCAATGAATTGACGGTTGAAAACGGGTTGAATTTGAGCCGCAAGAGCGAGTTATGGGGAATTCAGCTGTTGTCCGGCGTGATGGTCGCCTTGACATGCGGTTCGGGAAACAATGTTTCAGAGACCACATGGGGAAAAGTCAAAAAGTTTGCCGAAAAAATGACTTTCAACGGCAAGCCGGGTATTCTTCCGTCCAAAGATGTTTTGAAAAAACATTGGGGCAATAAGGAAGAAGCAAAATTTGCGGCAACGGTTGAAGTTTTGGAAGAGAACGAAATTGGAGCCGACGGTTACCGGGGATGCATTTGGTGCTCTGAGGAATCTAATCCAGACGGTGCCTATTATTTCGGTTTGGGGAATGGCTACGGTGGTTGGCACACTAAGTACGGTACCTACAACTTTGACCGCGTAGCGTTAGCTTTTTAGTTTTTATCCCTTTAACCCTTTATCGCTGTGTTATTGCAAATAACACAGCGATTTTTTTGTTATTATTGTTTGTTGTTTCCGTGCATAACAATTTCTTTTATTATCAATTTCTGCTAAGCGTTTCGGTCATTTTGAGCATTTTTTTTCGTTATTCCCATGTTTTATTCTCTCCTGTCATGTTTGAGCTTGACCTGGACATCTCCCTTATGGTTTCCCCGGTCAAGCCGGAGAATGACAAAAAAGAAAAGTATGGGGATGACAATAGGGAGAGAAAGCTGGTGATGCCAGACGGATGGAGCTTCTCCAAATATTCATTATAATCGGGATTCAGCCTTTTTGTTTTTGTTGACAATGCCGCATTTGTCGGCAGAATAGGGACGAGGCAGGCGAGAATCCGTCTGACCAAGGTCTGGCGGAGCGTGCGGATTTTTATTAAAAAAGGGCTGCCCGCAGCGGTGTTTTTACTGTGCCGCCGCTAAGAAAAAAGAGGCCGCTTTACCTCATTGTTGGTGCTCTGAGGAATATAATCCAAACAATGCCTATTATTTCAATTTGAAAAATGGCAACAATGATTGGAACAATAAGAACAATACCAACAACAATGACCGCGTAGCGTTAGCTTTCTTAATAGAAGTCATAAAGCCTTAATTTGCCGGATATTGTATCCGGCATTTTTTTGCAGGGAAAGCGGCGGAAAGGAAACAGGCTTCGCCTGTTCAACAGAGCAGCAAGGCTGCCAGATTGGGTACTCCCGCAAGCGGGTCCTCCTTGCGCCGTAGGGTTCAAACTTCGCAGGCTCGTTTGAACCAACTACCCGCTCCAAACAGGCACCCGTTGGTCGCCACTCGCTCAGATAGCCGGAGCCATAAAAAAACACCATCTTTAGGATGGTGTTTTTTTTTGGCTCCGGCTGCCTGATTCGAACAGGCGACCAATCGGTTAACAGCCGATTGCTCTACCGCTGAGCTAAGCCGGAATAATATATGCGGCAAGAATGAATTTGGAGGCCGGTACCGGAATTGAACCGATGTACAAGGATTTGCAGTCCTCTGCATGAGCCACTCTGCCAACCGGCCAATCGGAATACCTAACTGAGTTCCTCATTCACTCAACGCTCTCTATATATACAAACTTTTTATTCCCCGTCAATAACTTTTTTTAAAAAATTTATATTTTTTTGCATAAGCGCCAAAAAACTCTTTTTTTATGGCTTTGTTAGGCTATCATAAGGCTGAATTTACAGGAACAAAAAGGGAGAAAGCTTTTGATGAAAATTGTTGCGGCGGCTGACCACGGCGGTTTCGAAATGAAGAATCAGATTGTTGAAGATCTGCGTAAACAGGGGTTTGCGGTTGAGGATTTGGGGACAAATTCGGCAGACTCGGTTGATTATCCTGATTTTGCCGAAAAAGCGACGGCGAAAGTGCTGGCCGGACAAGCGGATTTGGGCATATTGGTCTGCGGCACCGGAATCGGCATTTCAATTGCCGCCAACCGGCATAAAGGTATCCGCGCCGCAATCCTTTATGACGATTATGTTGCCAAGGTTGCCCGGGAACACAACAATGCGAACGTTCTTTGTTTTGGCGGCCGTACAATGACGACAGAAGACGTTTTGCGGAGAATCGGCATTTTTCTGAAGGCGGCGTATGAAGGCGGCCGTCATGACCGCAGACTTTGCAAGCTTGATTTGGATTGAGAGGAAGACCATGGATTTTGTAAAAGATTTGAAAAGCGAAGACAAAGAGATTTTTGACGCTATTGCGGCCGAATTTGACCGTCAGCAGAACCAGATTGAGCTGATTGCTTCGGAAAACATCGTATCAAAGGCGGTATTGGAAGCCCAGGGGTCGATTTTGACCAACAAATATGCGGAGGGTTACCCGGCCAAACGGTATTATCGCGGCTGCGAGTTTGTCGACGTGGTTGAGAACTTGGCCATTGAACGCGCCAAAAAGCTGTTTGATGCCCGTTTTGTCAATGTACAGCCGCATTCCGGCAGTCAGGCGAACACCGGCGTTTATGTGGCGCTGCTGAAACCCTGCGACACGATTATGGGCATGTCTTTGGATGCGGGCGGGCATTTGACGCACGGTTCAAAGGTTTCCTTTTCCGGCAAATGGCTTAATTCGGTTCAGTACGGAGTTTGCAAAGATACCGGGCTGATTGATTATGACGAAGTTGAGCGGCTGGCTCTGGAAAATAAGCCGAAATTGATTATTGCCGGCGGTTCGGCTTATCCGCGGCAGATTGATTTTAAGCGTTTCCGCGAGATTGCCGACAAAATCGGGGCGTATCTGATGGTGGACATGGCGCATTTTGCCGGTTTGGTTGCCGGCGGCGTACATCCGAATCCGCTGGAATATGCCGACGTGGTTACGACGACCACGCACAAGACCCTGCGCGGCCCGCGCGGCGGCATGATTTTGACCAATAACGGGGAAATTGCCAAGAAAATCAATTCGGCGATTTTCCCGGGAACGCAGGGCGGTCCTCTGGAGCATGTGATTGCCGCCAAGGCGGTTTGTTTTGCCGAAGACCTGACGCCGCAGTTTAAGAAATATGCCGCGCAGGTGGTCAGCAATGCCAAAGCAATGGGCGAAAGACTGAAAAAACGCGGTTTGGGATTTGGTTTCCGGCGGCACCGATACGCATTTGCTGCTGGTAGACCTGCGCCCCAAGGGGCTGACCGGCGATGTGGTTTCCGAAGCGATGGAACTTGCGCATATGACCTGCAACAAAAACGCCATTCCGTTTGACCCGCAGCCGCCGAAGGTAACTTCGGGCGTTCGGGTCGGCACGCCGGCCGGAACGACCCGCGGTTTTAAAGAAGCGGAATTTGAACAGGTTGCCGACTGGATGGGTGATGTTATCGACGCTTTGGCAAAGGGCGACGCGGCGGAAACCATTAATAAGGTCAGAAAACAGGTAATAGAGCTTTGCCGCCGGTTTCCGATTTCCTAAAACCTGCATAACGGAGGGTTTGTTCCTCGTTTTGGGCAAGATACATAAAAAAACATCTCCGGCAGGGTGCGGGAGATGTTTTTTTTACGGGTATTCCAACTAATCTTTAATAGGCGACTTTGCTGGAATAAAGTCCTTTCATGGTGTTGTAATCCAAGGCACCTTTAGTGTATTTTGATGCCTGAACTCTGTTCATTTTGCGGACGGGTTTGCCTTCAGCGTCATACAGCTTGTAGCCGGAATCGTCCTTGCAGAGGTAGTAAGTCGGCGTTTTTTCATCTTTTTTGGCCTTTCCGTCGACAATGTAGATTTCTTCCATGCCCTGAAGAATTTCCTTGTTGTCATAGGAAAGGACGCCGAGTTTGCCGTCTTGCCGATAATAAATCTGGCTGGCGCTGATGAAAAGTTTTTCTTTCGGACCGACAGTTTTGCCGTTGGCCACAACATAAACCTTTTCGCCTTCGCCGTCTGTTCGGCTGACAATAAATTTTTCGCCGCCGGCAAGTTTGTCGATAACACAATAAGAGCCGGAAATCAGAATCTTGCCGGTGTTGTCAAAGACAATCTTCTTGTCCGCGGTTTCGCCGATGAAGAACTCTTCCAGATTTTTGGGCGGAGCGGTAAAAACGCATTTAATCCTGGCAATGCCCGATTTGGTTTCGCGTATGCCCCACAGAAAAGTTTCGGAAGTTTTGTCCTGCAAAACAGCGTAAGCCGTCAGGTTGCCGTCGCCGAGCAATACGGGTTCGGGAGTCTTGGGTCCGCAGCTTGTTGCCAGAAAGGCAACCATCATCATCGAAATGACGATAAACAAGTTCTTTTTCATGATGCTTGAAAATTTAGAAATTAAACAATGGATTAATTGAAAACATACAGGTACAGACATGAAAAAGATAGCTTTTTCGGGGGAATATATCTATACTAATATGTTGAATATCTGCACGTTAGCACAGTTTATCCAAAGTGCAATAGACAAAATTTATTTGTTTTGGCAAATAATGAAAGCGGTTTTAATCCTTGCCTTTGCCGGGCGGTTTTGTTATATTCCGGCAATAGTAAAATTTTTTGATGACGGGAAATCCATGATTAAGCTTAATTCCAAAAAGATTGCCGAGATTGTCGGGTCGCCGATGGTTGTGGTTGACGCAGACATTGACGAAGTGGTTACGGACAGCCGGGTTGCCAAACGGGGCGATTTGTTTATTGCCATCAAGGGCGAGAAGTTTGACGGGCACGATTTTGTAAAAGACGTGATTTCACGCGGTGTGGAAGTGGTTGTGGTGCAGAAGCAGCTGCCGGACGTGCCGGCGGTGCGGCAGATTGTGGTGCCTGATACGCTGATTGCCTATGGCAAAATCGGGCGTTATGTGCGGCAGCAGTTTAAGGGAAAGGTCATTGCGCTGACCGGGAGCGCCGGCAAAACCACGACCAAGGAAGAATTGAAGTTTGCCCTGTCGCAGTTTGCGCCGACTTATGCTACCGGCGGCAATCACAACAATTTTGTCGGAGTGCCGGAAACCCTTTGCAAACTGGATATGAACGCCGCCTATGCCGTAATTGAAATGGGTATGAGCGCAAAGGCGAGATTGCACGGCTGGTGTCTTTTACGGAGCCGGACATTGCGGTCGTGACTAACGTTTATCCGATGCATATTGAATTTTTTGACAGCTTTGAAGGGATTGCCGAAGCCAAGGCCGAGATTTTTGGCGGACTGCCGAAAGACGGCGGCACGGCGGTAATCAATGCCGATACCAATTTTGCCGATATTCTGGAGAAGCGGGCGGCCGGGCATGGTGCGAAAATCGTCAAATTCGGCAGGGACTTTCATCCCGATGTCAGGCTGGAACTGTCGGAAGAGGGCGAACATCATCTTTATAACGCCTGGTGCGTATTGAGTGTGATTGCGGAACTGGGGCTTGACGTGAATCGCGCGGCGGCGGCGCTGAAAAATTTCGGCGCGTTGGACGGCCGCGGCAAAAAACATTTGCTGCATACTGCGGCCGGAGCCGAATATACGCTGATTGACGACAGTTATTCCGGTCAGCCGGAGGCGATGAAACTGGCGATTAAGTCGTTGTCCGGCATGAAATGCGGCGGCCGCAGAATTGCGGTGCTGGGCAAAATGGCCGAGCTTGGCGCTCATTCGCAGGAGAAACATATTGAAATCGGGCGGGTTCTGGCGGAGAGCAGCGTTGACGTTGTTGTCGGCGTCAAGCCGGAAACACAGGATATGTTGGCGCAGCTGCCGGAGCGCATTGAACGGCATTATTTTGAAAATAAAGACGGTTTGGATGAATTTTTGTTGAATAAGTTGTTGCAAAATAATGATATTGTCCTTATAAAAGGGGCAAGATATTCTTCAGAATTGTATAAAGTGACCGAAAGTCTGATTAAGCACGGATAGGAAGAACGGCGATGAAATGTCCTTTTTGCGGTTTTGCCGACACGCAGGTAAAAGACTCGCGCACGACGGATGACAATACCTGTATCCGTCGCCGGCGGGAGTGTCCGGAGTGCGGTTCGCGTTTTACGACTTTTGAGCGGGTGCAGCTGCGCGAACTGATTGTGGTTAAGAAAAACGGCGACAAAACGATGTTTGACCGCGACAAGCTGGCGCGTTCGATTGAGCTGGCCGTGCGCAAGCGGCCGGTTAATCCGGAACGGGTGGAGAAGGTTGTCAACTCCATTCAGCGGCGTCTGGAAAGCTCCGGGGAAACCGAAATTCCGTCGCGGGTTATCGGCGAGTATGTGATGGAGGCCCTTTCCAAACTCGATCATATCGCTTATATTCGTTTTGCGTCGGTATATAAGGATTTTCGCGAAGTGAAGGATTTTGAAGATTTTGTTGAAACGATTGACAGACTGGCAAAGCCCGAAACTTTGCCGCATATTGAGGACGAGTAAAAATGGCGAAGTTTATTTCCGAAAAGATTAAAATGAAGTCCGGTGCGCGGCTGGCTGCCGTGCAGGCAACTTATATGATTGCATACGGCGACCTGCCGGTGGACGAAGTCGTCAAGGATTTTGTAAACGGCGAAGTCGGGCGTTATGTGATTGAAGACAACGGCATTACCGAGGAAATGATTGCCGTTTCGGACATCGACACCAACTATTTTTCCAATCTGGTGCGGGGTGTGCATGCCAAAAAGGAAGATTTGGAAAAATCGCTGAATGCCTATCTTAACGACGGCTGGCTGTTTGAGCGTATGGACGGTACGTTGCAGGCACTGTTGCTTTGCGCAATTTATGAAATTACCAACACCTTAGACGTTGATGTTAAAGTGTTGATTCAAGAATATGTCGATTTGGCCTATGCGTTTTTCGTCAAGAACGAACCGAAGATGGTAAATGCGCTGCTGGATCAGATTGCCAAGGAAACGCGTTCTATGGGAAACTAATACAGAAACGACAGGACAAAAGTGTCCTCACGTATCAGTTGTACGCTGCGGTACTTTTGCCTTGGTTCCTTATTATTTTCCGCATATAACGCGTTTCTTGCAGAGGAATGGGAAACTAAACGATAATATCAGGTAAAAAGATGGCTGTTTTGGAAGTATATGAATATCCGCATCCGGTTTTGAAGAAGAAAGCCGTTAAGGTTGAAAAAGTCGACGATGCGTTGCGCAAGCTGATGGATGACATGCTGGAAACGATGTATTCGGCAGTCGGCGTCGGATTGGCGGCGCCGCAGATCGGGCAGTCCGTACGGGTGCTGGTCATTGATTATGAACAGGAAGAAGACGAAAACGGCAACCGAATTAAGGGAAATCCGTGTTATTTTGTGAATCCGGAAATTATCTGGCATTCGGACGAAAAGGTTTGCGGCGAGGAGGGATGTCTGTCAGTTCCCGGACAGAGGGCGGAAGTTGAGCGTTTTGAAAAAATCCGCGTGCGTTATTTGGATTATGACGGCAAAGAGCAGGAAGTTCTGGCCGATGATTTTTTGGCAATTGTCCTGCAGCATGAGATGGATCATCTGGACGGGATTTTGTATATTGACAGAATCAGCCGTTTGAAAAGAAATATGCTGTTAAAAAAGCTGGCAAGGTTTCGCGAAGAAGAAAAAGAAGACAGTTAGAAGAAAGCCCTCTCAAAAGAGAGGGCTTTTTTTCTATGTTATGTTCGGCCTTGAGCCGGACATCAACAAACACAAGGCACTTGCTCAAAATATGCACGCAGAAAGCAACGCGTTTCGACAAAGGTTCATGCCGCAGCCGGTGTCGCGGTCAAGCTGGCAACAGCTTGTCATGTCCGGCCTTGAGCCGGACATCTCTTTTTAGATTCCGTGCCAAGCACGGGAATGACAGAGGGAGAAGAAAAGAACACACGGAATGACAGGAAAGAATAAAAAGTACAGGAATGACGGTATTATTTTTTCTTCTGTCATCCTCGGACAAGCGCAGCGCGTTCCGGGGATCTTTGGATATTCGGGTCATACGCTCAGCGTGACGCTACGGTTGGATGTCCGGGCAAGCCCGAACATGACAGAAAGAAAAATAAGCACGGCAATGACAATATTTTTTTCTTTTATGCTTGACTTTTTAATATCGTTGCTTTTTGTATGACAAAAATAAAGGCGGTTCCATTAATGGTAGACAGAAAAATTTGTAGTTTCATTAATAGGACTCTTTCCCCAAATCAGGTTATGCTAATCTACAGGTGTGGATGTTATGCCGCGGCGGAAGGCCGCCTGCGGGTATGTGCAGATATTTAAGGATAAGCGCGGAGACTAGCCGTCTTCCGTTTTTGCTGTCCCCTTTTCGTCTTATCTTTCCTGTCATTCCCATATCTCCTCACCTGTCTGCTCCCTGCGGGCTTTGGTCAACATTTGTCGTGAGGTGATACTATGAAGAAATCCGTTTTAATGTTATCTTTGCTCTCCGGAACTGCACTTATGTTCCCAAGGCTAACTATTGCCTCCGGCTTTTTACCGACACACACAGGCACACCCGAACCAAAGCCCGCCTTTCAGTTTGAACAACTTGACAAGGCCTATAAGACCGCCGGCGTCTGTTTCCTCGGCGTCGGCGACTGCGGCGGTGCCGCCGGTTACGATTCTTCCTCTTCCGGCGCCGGTTCGGCCAACGACGACTTTTATATCGATACGACTAACCAATGTCTGAAAGAAGGCTTTGTCAGACAGAACTGCAATTCCGTACAGACCATTGACGGCGTTTGTCCTTATAACTCCGCCTACGGGCTTGGATGCAAATGCCTGCCCGACCTTATCTCCTGTCCCGCCGGACAAATCGGCGTCGGCGAAAGCTGCGACGAAATGTACGCTTCCTGCGAATGCGACCCCGCTCTGGTTGCCTGTTCGGCCAAAGAGAACGGTACCGGCGCCGAATGCGGCGGAAAATATCAATCCTGCGTCTGCAAGCCGGAATATCAATATACTTCTTCCAACTGTTCTTATCCGCGTTCGGTATCGGGGACAGCTGCGGCGGACAATATACCGACTGTGTCTGTCCGGCCGGGGTTGACGAAGGACAATACGGCTGCGCCGAATATTATCCTTCTCCATGTTCTTCGGTCTGCAAGGTGGCCTACTCCGACAACTGCCATATCCGGGAAAGCGTAGATGTTCCCTATTACTGCGAAAAATACTGGGACGACTGTCCTTCCAAATGTAAAGTTGCCGCCACCGACAACTGTATCAACCGTACCGCCGTCAGCGTCCCTTATTACTGTGAAAAGTACTGGGACGATTGTCCGAGCAAGTGTCAGATCGCTTCCGGAGACAACTGCCGGAACCGGAGTGACAACAGCTGTTCTTACGGCTGCCAATCCTATTGGGGCGACTGTTCTTCCAAGTGCCAGACCTGCTATGCCGACAACTGCCGGAACAGAACGGCAGTTTCGGTACCGGCCAACGCCCACTGCACGTCCTACTACTCCGACTGCTCTTCCAAATGTTCCGCCTGGAGCTGTGACTCTGGATATAACCAATCCGGGGCAAGCTGCGTTCAGGAAAAGAAAACCTGTGAAGACTATGGTTATGAATCTCCGGGTTTATTTCCTATAAATTGGGATTGCTCATCGGTTTCCGTCAGCGGTTTAAAATGTTACAGATGTGTCAAAGGTCCTGTTTGTCCGTCGGATACGGCAACATATTGCAAAAAATTTGGTTACGGTCATGTCCGTTGCAAAGTCGGAACCGTATCTTCTCAAACACAGGAACCTTGTCCGTGTAATTCCGGATATTGGAAGTGCGTGGGTACCGCCCGTTAAAAACGGCACTTCATTTGAAGGTTTTTTCAAAATCGAAGGCGTGTCGCCGGCGGCTGTCGGGAAAACGTTCCTGCCGATTTATGTAAGCTGTTGCAGAAAACTGTTGCCAAAAGCGGTGGTTGCGTTACTATGCCGGATATGTTTAAAACAGGAGGGCAGAGGATGAAAATCGTATTTATGGGCACGCCGGATTTTGCGGTTCCGGTTCTGGAAGCGTTAAGCAAAGAACATGAGGTTGTCTGTGTTTATACACGGGCGCCGAAAGAGGCCGGCCGCGGTCAAAAAGAGAGCAAAACGCCGGTTCATCTTTTTGCCGAACGGCATGGTATAGAAGTGCGGACGCCGAAGTCTTTGCGTAATGCCGAAGAGCAGGAGAAGTTTAGGGCTCTGGGCGCAGATGCGGCGGTTGTGGCCGCTTATGGCCTGATTTTGCCGAAAGAGGTGTTGGAAGCTTATCCGTTGGGGTGTATCAACGTCCATGCCTCGATGCTGCCGCGTTGGCGCGGTGCTGCGCCGATACAGCGGGCGATTTTGGCCGGCGATGAGGTCAGCGGCGTGACGATTATGCAGATGGACGAAGGGCTGGATACCGGCAATATTTTGTTGGAAGATAAATGTCCGGTGTCGTTGGCAAACATTACCGGCGGGGAACTGCACGATCGGCTGGCCGGGCACGGCGCCGAAATGATTGTCGAATATCTGCGCAATCCTGCGGCTTATCCGCCGCGCAGGCAGGGTGAAATGACAACGCCCTATGCCGCTAAGCTGGAGAAAAGCGAAGCGAAAATTGATTTTAGCGAACCGGCTGATGCGGTTGCCCGCAAAATTCGCGCCTTTAATCCGTTTCCCGGGGCTTATTTTGAGTTTAACGGTGAACGTTTCAAGATTTTGGAGGCTGATTTTGATATGTCGGCCGGCAATGAGCCCGGTTGGCTGGAAGACAGTGCGACAGGCGGTGTTTTGGCAATTGCCTGCGGTAAGGGAATAATTCTGCCGGCCAAAATTCAGCGGCAGGGCAAGAAGCCGATGGAAATCGGCGAATTTCTGCGCGGTTTCAGTTTTCCGAGCGGAACGGTTTTGAAATAAAAAGAAGCAACGATATTGCAAGTCAAGCATAAGAGAAAAAAATATTGTCATTGCCGTGTTTGTTTCTTCTCCTCTGTCATGTTCGGGCTTGACCCGACAATCCAGAGATCCCCGGAACGCGCTGCGCTTGTCCGAGGATGACAAAAGAATAAATAATACCATTATTCCCGTGCTTGACACGGGAATCTAAAAAGAGATGTCCGGGACAAGCCCGAACATGACAGAAGAAAAAAAAGGCCGAACATAACAGAGAAGAGACCCCCGGGTCAAGCCCGAGGGTAACTGTAAGGAAAACAAGGCCGAATATGACAAGGAAGAGGCCGAGGGTAACAGAAGAAAAAAAGCCCGAACATGACAAAAAAAAGCCCCGTTGATGTCAGACATCAAGGGCTTTCCTTTAAGCAAATAACTTATTCAACCTCATGAAATGCGCCGCTGTAGATAACCGGGCGGTATAGGTTGAAAAGTTGTTCAATTCGTTTTTTCTGGCCGTCGGTAAACGGTGTAACCGTTCTGTCTTCTTCCAGATTTCCGTTTCTTTCCTTAATTTCCTTGATGAAACGGAAAACGAATTCGCCGAGGCCGGTCTTAATGATAAGCTCGCTGTGCTTTATCAGAATACCGGCCAAAGTTTTTGAGACGTAACCTTCGGTCAGAAGACCGAGAATCAGTCCCCATTCTGCTTCCTGATAGCGGCTCATGACCTTATCAAGGAAGTTGGCAGCTTCCGTTTTGACCGGGTGCGTATATACCGGAGTACGGAAGAAGAAAGCGGTGCGGACGACGTCAATGTATTGCTCGCGCAATTCTTTGTAGTCGTCGACCGAAAGCTCTTTTTTCATCGCTTCCAGAATGGCCGGTTTGTATTCGGCTCTGCCAAGCTGGACGGCTTTGAAGTAAAGCGACAATTCCTTGAGAAACTGTCTTTTGGCAGCAAGTTTTTCCGCTATGTTCGGCTCGTAGGGAGCGCTTTGGGCGGCTTTTGCGGCTGCGGTTTTCTTTTCTGCACGTGCCTTGGCTTTTGCTTCGGCTTCTTTTCTCTGCTCGGCAGTCATTCTCTCGAAAGCTGCCTTTTTCTTTTCTTCTTTAGTCATAATAATACATTTGTCCGAAAACGTAAACGCTCCCGGAAATTAAACTTAATTTTTACGGCCATTAATCTTTCAAAAATCTGCGGCTGGCCTTAGGCAGATTGATTTTTTTCAAAGATGCTTTGAAAGAGCTTATTTTTTCTTTCATCCGGTCGTTTTCTTCAAGCAGCAGGAAAAGGGCGTTATATTCCTTTTCACAGTTGATGAAGTTTTCGGGGTAGGCGAGCAGACGCTCGATTTCCTTTGTGTATTCGGCCAGGGGTTGTTTGTCAACGGCGAGGGCGCGAATAATACCTTTTAACGACTCAATGCGGGCAGTTGAATTGCCGCGGAAAGCCTTGCGCAGATTTTCTTCTTTTCTGGCATGTCTTTTGGCTCTTTCTTGTTCTTCTGTTAACATAATTAAAAATATTTAATCCGGAAAACCGGGGGTTAAAAATCCATAATTGTATAAATGTTCTTTTTTACTATAGACAAAAAAACGGTTTTTTTCAAGTCTTATTTAAGGTATTTTAATTTTTTATGATTAGATTAAGACAAAATAGGGAGAATCTCGGATGAAAGCAGGTAAAATATGAAAAAATCGGTAAAGTGGCTTTTGATTTTGCTGGCGGCTGTCGGAGTCGGATATTATTTTTCCGAAAATCGCGACGAGGGACCGGAATTTGCGACTCAGAAACTGTCGCGCGGGAACATTACCGAAAAGGTTACTGCCTCGGGCATTATTAATCCGATTTCGACGATTAATGTCGGTACGCAGGTTTCCGGTACCATAAAAGAGATTTACGTCGATTATAACTCCGAGGTCAAGAAAAACCAGATGCTGGCCTTAATCGATCCGGATCTGTTCGAGGCCAAGGTTGCCCAACAGCGGGCGGCGCTTGACATTGCCAAGGCGCAGGTTCTGTTACAGGAAAGTACGGTTAAATACAATGAAAAAAATCTGAAACGCATCCGCAAGCTGAATAATCAGAAATATTCGGCGGACAAGGAACTGGATCTGGCAGAGAAAGATTACGACACTTCGATTGCGCAGCTGGCGCTGAACAAGGCGCAGGTGGAGCAGGCTGAGGCGTCATTGCAGTCGGCGGAGACCGAACTGCGTTATACGAAGATTATTTCGCCGGTTGACGGAATCGTCGTTTCCAAGGCGGTCGAAGTCGGTCAGACGGTGGCGGCAAGCTTTCAGACGCCGACGCTGTTCAACGTGGCTGAAGACCTGACCAAAATGCAGATTGAGGCTTCGGTGGTCGAGGCGGATATTGCCAAGGTCAAAGAAGGACAGGTGGTGGAGTTCAGCGTCGACTTTCCCGACGAGATTTTTTACGGTATCGTTACGCAGGTTCGCAACGAGGCGATTACGACCTCCAACGTGGTAACCTATGAGGTGATTATTGAAATCGACAACCGCGATTTGCGCCTGAAACCCGGTATGACTGCCAATGTGGAAGTGATTACGGCTCAGAAGGAAAACGTGCTGCTGGTGCCGAACAAGGCGCTGCGTTTTACCTATGACGACGGCAGTTCGGCAAAAAAGCGGTATAAAGACAGGGGCCTGTGGATTTTGGAAGACGGAAAACCCGTGCGTGTCAGCATTCTTACCGGCGTTTATGACGACGAATTTACGGAGGTCAGCGGTGCCGAACTCAAAGAAGGCGAAGAGGTTATTCTGGAAGAAAAAAATTCGGCGGCGGCCAGGGCTAAAGCCATGAGAATGAGGATGCCGCGTTAATGTCCCTGATTGAGATTAAAATCTGAAGAAACATTATGACGTCGGCGAGATGAAGCTGGAAATTCTCAAAGGGCTGACGCTGAATATCGGAACCGGCGAATTTGTGGCGATTATGGGACCGTCCGGTTCGGGAAAGTCGACGCTGATGAATATTCTCGGCTGTCTGGACAAGCCCAGTTCGGGAAAATATTTTCTGGACGGGGTGGATATCAGCAAACTTAATTCCGACGGTCTGGCCGATATTCGCAACCGCAAAATCGGATTTGTGTTTCAGGGGTTTAACCTGCTGTCGCGCACTTCCGCCGTGGAAAATGTGGAACTGCCGATGGTTTATGCCAATGTGCCGGAAGAAATCCGCCGCCGCAAGGCGGAAAAGGCTTTGGAAGAAGTGGGGCTTAAGTCGCGCATGAACCATCAGCCGAACCAGCTTTCCGGCGGACAGCAGCAGCGTGTGGCAATTGCGCGGGCGCTGGTCAACGAGGCGCCGATTATTTTGCAGACGAGCCGACCGGAAATCTGGACACCAAAACCAGTATTGAGATTATGAAACTTTTTACCAAGTTCAACAAGGAACTGAACCGGACGATTATTCTGGTAACCCATGAAGAAGACATTGCTTTGTGGAGCGACCGGGTTATCAAAATTGTCGACGGGCAGATCGTGAGCGACGAGAAGGTCAAAAAATGATAGACATCAAGACCATAGGCAGCATAGCTCTGCGCGCGGTAAGGGCCAACAAACTACGCTCGACGCTGACCAGTCTCGGCATTATTATCGGCGTGGCGGCCGTGATTGTAATGCTGGCCGTGGGTAACGGCGCGCAGATTTCGATTCAGCAGGATATGCAGGCGATGGGGTCCAATCTGATTATCGTTCGTTCCGGCGTGGCGACTTCCAGCGGCGCACGCGGCGGTCACGGTTCACAGCCGACGATGCGGCTTTCCGACGGCAACGCCATTCAGGAAAAAATTGACGCAATTGTTTATGCGGCGCCGATTATGGAAGAAACGGCGCAGATTGTCTATGGCAACACCAACTGGTCGACCGGCATTACCGGCACCGACAACCGGAATTTTCTGATTAAGGAATGGGATTTGGAATATGGGCGTTTCTTCAGCGATACGGACATTAAAAACGCCGCCAAGGTTGCCATTCTGGGTGAAACCGTCGTGCATGAACTGTTTGGCGACGTCGATCCGATTAACAGGATTATCCGTATTAAGGGTATTCCGTTTCAGGTTATCGGCGTTTTGGAAGAGCGCGGGCAGAACGGGATGGGCATGGATCAGGACGACGTGGTGTTTATTCCGATTTCGACGGCGCAGAAAAAGGTTATGGGCATGACTATTCCCGATCAGGTAAAGTTTGTCATGCTGCAGGCGGCCGATGCGCAGAGTACTTATACGGCGCAGGAGGAAATCAGGCAGCTTTTGCGGCAGAGGCATAATCTCGGTGCCAACAAGGAAGACGATTTTGTTATCAGAAACCTGACGCAGATGATGGAGATGATGGAAAATTCGACCAAAATCATGACCATTCTGCTGGGGTCGATTGCTTCGATTTCTCTGCTGGTCGGCGGTATCGGCATTATGAACATTATGTTGGTTTCGGTAACGGAAAGAACGCGCGAAATCGGTATCAGAATGGCTATCGGCGCCAAGACCTGGGATATTCGCTGGCAGTTTCTGACCGAGGCGATGGTATTGTCGCTGATTGGCGGCGTCATCGGGATTGTACTCGGATTTGTCGGCATTGCGGCAATTAAAATGTTTACGTCGTTTACGCCGGTGGTTTCGCTGCTGTATGTTTTGCTGCCGTTCAGCTTTTCGGGGCTGGTAGGCTTGTTTTTCGGTTTCTTTCCGGCTTATAAGGCATCGCTTCTGAATCCGATAAACGCGCTGCGCTATGAGTAACAAGCTGTAGCCGGCTTGACAAGGGGACGCCCTTGAGCGCTCGCAGGCTGCGGCGCGAACCTTTGTTGAAGCGCGCAAGCTGTAGCCAGCTTGACCGCAACATAGGCTGCGGCGCGACCTTTGTTGAAGCGCGCTGCTTTCTGCGTACATATCGTAAGCAAGTGCCTTGTGTCTTTAGACCCCCGGGACACACGCTCAGCGTGACGCCTACAGTTGGATGTCCGGCTTATTTTTCTTACCGTCATATTCGGGCTTGACCCGGCAATCCAAGAGATCCCCGGATCGCGCTACGCTTGCCCGGGGATGACTTAGGGGGAGAATACCCGGGGATGACTTAGAGGGAGGAAGCACGGGAATGACAAGAGGGAGAAAAGTCGGGAATGACATCTAGAAAAAAGGCGTTGCAAAATAGCTTTTAACCTTTATAATCATTTTTGCTTGCGGCAAGGTTTGTCGTAGGCGGAGATTGAACCCTCCTTATAGAAAATAAGAACCTCCTGCAAGGGAGGATGGTGCGATATAAGCCGCTTTGCGGACGAATGAGTACGCTGTCTGGTTACAGTTTCGAACTCCTCCCGCCTTTTCCAAACGAAAGGGCGGTTTTGTTTTTAACAAAACATTGAAGGAGTTGAACATAATGGCAACCAAAAACAACGAAATCATCAAAATCAGAAACGGCATTGCGCGCCAGCTGCGCGAAGCCCGTATCAGCGCGCATTTGTCGCTGGCGCAGGTCGAAAAACTGTCCGGCATTCCGGCCAATATTATCGATTTGCTGGAAGTCGGCATTAAACCGGTCGACCTCGGCCATCTGCACCAGCTGGCCAAAGCCTACGGAAAGGCGGTTAAAATTACCCTGATATGAAAAAAGCCCCTCATTCGAGGGGCTTTTGGTTTTTATTCGGTCATTGCGTCTTCCGGCCGGTCTGCGGGCGCTTCGTCGGCAGGAGCATCGGAAACTTCTGCTGCCGTTTCATCTGCGGCGCGCGGTTCGGACGTATCGCCGGTTTCATGTTCGGCAAAAAATTCATGTTCTATTTTGTCACCGGTTTTGATGCCGTGTTTTTTGACGTCTCCGGCGTTAATTTCCAATACGGCTGCCGCAGGAAATGGCGGAATAATCAGGGTCAGGGATTCCGGTTGGGCGTTTTCGTAAATCCAGGAAATGACGCCGTCGCCGTCAATGAAAATCATATCAAGCGGGATTTTGGTGTTTTTCATCCACATGGCGGTATGTTCAACTTTTGAAAGGTCGAAAATCATACCGGCATTGGGAGCCAGACTTTCGCGGAACATCAGGCCTTTTTCCAGTTCGGGAACGGTTTTGGCTTCTTCAACCGTGTAACTGACTTCGCCGCCGCCGGTCAAAACGGTAAGGTTGCTCTCGTCGTTTTTCTTGGAACAGCCGGCCAGCAGAATAACGGCCAAAAATAACTTGATAAATTTCGTCATGGTTTTCTCCTTTTACTTTTTGACAGAAACCTTACGCGGATTCCATTTCGAAACCACCACCGGTCCGTTCTGGGAATAAGAAACTTTCTTATTTGCGGCGGCATATGCTGCGTTAGTCCTTGATATATTAGCATTTTTGGTAAAATTTTCAACAATGGTCTTGAGCGGGGCAATGTTTTTCGCGCCGCTGACATAGCAATTCTGGTATGCAGGGTTGGATTTTATCATCAGATTCAGCTCTTTGGCCGAAAGCGGTGCATACCGTTTCCATACCTTGCTCAGAAAATCGCTGACCTTGTCGGAAAGTTTTTTCGGCGGCATGTAGGGGCGCCCCTGCGCGAACATGACGGCCAGGTTCGGTTCCGAAAAGCCGTTTTCGCCGCAGACAAACAGGCTGGGCATGAGAAGTTCCATGTTGTTGGCAAGCGCAAAATGAACCTGTGCCAAAAACAGCAGATGATGAAGTTTTTCGTCTTCCAGAAAAAGCCCTTCGTCTTCGGCCCGGCTGATAAACCAGTAGGCCACCTCAATTGCGGAATTTGTAGCAGAACCAGCCATTTTCAATTCCCTTCGCCGTTAACAGAATATAAGTATAAAACATTAATTTGATTAAAACAAATATTTTGTGCATAAGCCCCGACTAATTCACAAAAAACTGTGATTCTTTAGCATATTTGTTCTTGTGTTATGCAAGAGTTTATTATATCAATATAGAAACTGGATTTTGCTTTGCCACGAGGGCAGGGATAAATTTATCATTTTATTAGGGTTAGCGCAGATGTCTTTACATAGTGAATTTAGAGTTTTAACCGGTTTGTTCGGCGTGGTTTTTGTTTTGTCGGCCTGTTCTTCCGCTCCGTTTCCCGAGATTGTCGAAGAAGACGACTATACGACGGCCTCTTCTTCCGAAAGCGGTTTTGACGTTCCCGTGCGCAAAAGAACCCTTAAGGAAAGTTCGGCCCTGACCGCAGACAACGAGCATGTTGCCTATGAGGGGCAGGAAAACGCCAAAAAAACGGCCGAAAGGCCGGAAAAAGCCGCTCCGGCGAAAACCAAGCCGGTAATCGTGGCCGAAGATTTGGACGTTAAGTCGAAGCCGGCCAAGAAGGAAAAAGACAGTCTGGCGGCTTTGAACGACGAAAAGTTCAAAAAGGAACTTAAGGCGGACGAAGAGCTTCCCAAGCCCGAAAATACGGCGCCGAGCGTTACGTATCTGGCCGGAACAGTATATTTCAACAACGGTTCGTCAGCAGTCGACGCTTCTTATAACCGTCAGCTGCGTGAAATTGTCCGGTTGGCAAAGGCCAAGAAAGCGACGTTGAACGTATTCGGTTATGCATCGAGCCGTACGCGCAATACCGACATTGTCAGCCACAAGATGGCCAATTTCCGGGTTTCGGCCGCGCGCGCCGAGAACGTTGCCAACGCGTTGCGCCGCGCCGGAATGCCCGCGTCGAAAATCAAGGTCGAGGCTTTGTCGGATTCAAATCCGGCTTATCTCGAAGTCATGCCTGAAGGCGAGCGCCTGAACCGCCGCGCCGAGATTTACATCAGCTATTAGTAAACGGGCGGAAGAGTGGCATTTGATTTTGAAAATAAAAAATCTTTAGGTGGAAATATATGGAAGGCCGTACCTGTTGACGAGCGTAAGGCAGAGTTGATTGCCCAGCGTTTTGCTTTGCCGTTGCCGGTGGCGAGAATCATAGCCTCCCGCGGAATTCCGGTCGACGACGTGGCGAATTTTATCAATCCGAAGCTACAGAACCTGATGCCGGATCCTTTTTGCATGAAAGACATGGAAAAAGCGGCAAAGCGTATTGCCGAAGCCATTGTGAAAAAGCAGAAAGTGGCGATTATCGGCGACTATGACGTCGACGGCGCAACATCTTCTTCGGTACTGCGTCTTTATTTGGAAAGCGTGGGCATTGAACCGGAGATTCACATTCCGGAGCGCGACGAGGGTTATGGTCCGAGCCGGCAGGCTTTTGACGAATTTGCGGCGTTTGGCGCGGAACTGGTTATTACGGTAGACTGCGGAACGACGGCTTTTGACGTTTTCGACTATGCCGGAAGCCTGAATATTCCGGTAATCGTACTTGACCACCATGAGGCGGAAGTGCGGCTGCCGGAGGTTTATGCCGTGGTTAACCCCAAGCGGCTGGACGAAAGCGACGATTATCCGTATCTGAAATATATGGCGGCGGTCGGCGTGGTTTTCTGTACGATTGTCGCCGTCAACCGCGAGCTGCGCAAGCAGGGGTTCTTTGCCGGACGCGAGGAGCCGAATCTGCTGCAATGGCTCGATTTGGTCGCTCTGGGAACCGTTTGCGACGTGGTGCCGCTGCTGGGGTTGAACCGGGCTTTTGTCCGGCAGGGATTGCGGATTATGTCGCTGCGGAGCAATACCGGCCTGCGGGCGCTGATTGACAAGTCTGGTATCAGCGAGGCGCCGAGCGCTTTTCATCTGGGATATGTGCTGGGACCGCGGATTAATGCCTGCGGCCGGGTCGGCGAGGCTTCGCTGGGCAACAAGTTGTTGTGCAGCAGGGATGATTTTCAGGCCGGCCAGCTGGCGGACAAACTGAATGAATTTAATGCGCAGCGCAAGGAGATTGAAGCTTATGTGCTGTTGAGCGCGATTGAGATGCTGGAAGGGACGCCGCAGGAATATCCGATAGCTTTTGCTGCCGGAAAAGACTGGCATCAGGGCGTGGTCGGCATTGTGGCCGGCAAGCTCAAGGAGCGTTACAACGTACCGGCTTTCGTCATGTCGATTGAGCCGGACGAAGTCAAGGGTTCGGCGCGCTCCGTGCCGGGCGTCGATTTGGGCGCTCTGATAATTGCCGCCAAGGAAAAGGGACTGCTGACTAAGGGCGGCGGTCATACGATGGCGGCCGGTTTTTCGCTACCGGAGGATAAAATCGAAGCTTTTCGCCGGTTTGCCGGCGAGTATGTGCGACAGAAGCTTGGTGAAGAAGACGTGGCGCCGGTAATTGAAGTTGACAGTGCGCTTGATCTGCTGGGTGCCAATACAGATTTTGCCGCGGCTTTGGAACTTCTGGAGCCTTTCGGCGCCGGAAACGCCGAACCGAAGATTGTGCTGGAACATGTGCGGGTTGTTAAACCGGGAATCGTCGGCGCGGGACATGTCCGCTGTTTCCTTACTTCCGGCAACGGCGGTTCGCTGAAGGCCATGGCCTTTAAAATCGCCGACACGGAATTAGGCAAAACGCTGCTGAATTCGCAGGGGGCGGCTTTCGACATTGCCGGGGTTTTGCGCCGTGACAACTGGCAAGGCCGCAATTCCGTGCAGTTTATCATAGATGATGCGATAAGGTGTGAATAAGATGGATGATAAGGACAAAGTCAAAAAACGGGCGATGAACATCAGAAAAATCCGTCTGGAGCGGGAAAAGGCCGTTTTTATGAAACTGGGCGGCAAGCTGCGCGCCTATTTCTTTACCGGCATTCTGGTAACTGCGCCGGTAATGATTACGTTTTTTTGTCGCTTATAAGGTTATCGTTTTTATTGACGTTTCGGTCAACCGCCTGCTGCCGCCGCAGTTTAAGCCGGACAACTTTCTGCCGTTTACCATTCCCGGCCTGGGAATTATCATTCTGGTTGCGGCGCTGATTTTGGTCGGTATGTTTGCTGCCGGATTTTTGGGCAAGTTTTTCCTGAAACTCGGCGAGTGGATTGTTTATAAGGTGCCGTTTATTTCGTCGGTTTATTCGCTTTTGAAACAGATTTTCGAAACTTTTCTTTCCGGCAAGAGCAATGCGTTTAAGAAGGTTGTGCTGTTGGAATATCCGCGCAAGGGAATCTGGATTTTGGGCTTTGTCAGCGCCGATACCGAAGGCGAGGTTCGGGAAATTCTGGGGCGTGAAATGGTTAACGTGTTTATTCCGACGACGCCGAACCCGACTTCCGGCTTTCTGATTTTTGTGCCGCGCGAAGATGTGGTTGAACTTGATATGGGGGTTGAAGAAGGCATCAAGTTTGTCATTTCCGGCGGCATTGTGGCGCCTGACGAGGCCAAGCGCCTGAAAAAACGCCGCGCTTAATATTCTATCGCCAGAATCATTTTTTTATAACCGCTGCTTCCTTGGGTGTAAACTGAATCTGAATTGAAATCATATATATAAATGGAACTGTACGGTTGTTCGTTTCTTGGTGTTTGATGATAAACATTAGAAGAAAATACTCCGTACCAGCCGTAATAATTATAATACGGCCAGCATTTGGTGCAGGTTGTGTTCAGCAATCCGGAAATGCCGTTGAGAGCCAGGGCGGCATTAATGTTATTGATGTTAGTGTATATTTTTCTCAGTTCGGCAATGCTGGGGATATACCATTGTCCGGCCCCGCACCAGTCAGAAGAACAACCTGCGGGAACGTAGGTTTTCAGAAAACCGTTGTCGCTCATGTTCATATACGGAGATGAGGAGCTGCAGGTTGGTTTGAACAACGGCGTATTTATTTTTCCGTCAGTTGCGCAGTTGTTCAGTTCGTCTGGGTTACAGGAGGTTATGTTTGATGTTTCTCTGTATGTATCTTTACTGTCTGACATGCAAACCGGCTGATTGATGAAATATTCCAAACCGACGGCACGGCGTTTGGTTTCATCAAAAACGACACCGATAGCTTTTTTATTCGGATTGAATATTGAACTGACCGTGTGGTCGGCATAAAGGATTTTGGCCGGAGAAGTAATTGAACCGTCTGTTGTGCCCCCACAGAATAGAGCTGAGCTGTCGGTTGGGCAGCGGATGGTATTTTTACCTTCGCAGTCACTTGCCGATTGTGTGTATCCCAATGACGTGCAGGTTGGAGGAATGGTGCATGTTGTTGCTTGGGCAGAACAGCTTAGGACTGATAAAATACAGGTACAGAATATTTCTTTTTTCATTTTTATTCTCCTTGTTTAGTCGCTGAGACAAAAAATATAGTCGCAGTTAAACGGACAGGTCAGATATTTTTTTCCGTTGCAGTTATTGGCGTTTGCTGAAAAGCCGAGTTTTGTGCAGTCAGGAATTTCAGCACAATTGTAACTTCCGGCGGAAATACCGTTCAGCCAGCATTTGAGCTGCCCGTCGCTCCAATAGTTTTCCAAATCGCCGTAGCCGATTGCACAACCAATTATACAGTATTTATTGGAGCATGTTTCCAGTTCGCAGAGATAACCTGCAGGACAAGATGTTTGTGAACATCTGTTTTCGCAACAAGGTTTGCAGACCTGATATTTTGTAGCTGAGCCGCTTTTGCAGGTCTGAGTACCGATTTGACCGCCGCATTCGCAGGTCAGAATCCGGCGCAGGGATTGTTTTTGCGTTTGTATTTGGTTGTGCCGCAGCTGTTGCAGCTGCCGTCGGCAACATACCCGTCGGCGGTTGCCTGCGCCAGAGTGTAGGCATAGCCGTCACAGGGATTGCATTTGCACTTGTAATAAGAGCTGTTATACGGACAGATTTTGCGAGTTGTCTTTGATATAGCCGGAACCGCAGCTTGTGTTGAAACCGGCTTCTTTGCATGCGCGCGCCGTATCGTCCCTTGCAGCTTTTGTAAAGAGACGGGTCGTACGGACATTGTCCTGAAGGATATTTGGGAAGGGAGCAGGATGTTACGGCGTATCCTTCTTCCCGGCACATGTCGGAGGGATTTCGTTCATAAGAGCTGTCGCCTTTGCTGAAGGACTGGTCTTTGCCGCAGTTTCCGAACCCGAGGAAACAGACGGCGGCGGTTTTATAGGAATTGGCAAGAGACGCAGGTTCCGGAACAGGTGTGTATGTGTGTGTCAGTGTAGGGAAACCGTTTAAGGGAGCCGAAGTCAAATCCATGGCTGCCGTCGGCATAATAAAAGTTGAAGCTAATAAAGCCGATAAAGATAAGCAACGAGAATAGGACATGGTACACCTCAAACAGTTAAAGGCCGGAACCTGCGTTAATATACGGGTGCACCGAAAAAGACGGAAAATCTTCTCAAAAAGAGACTTCATCACTTTAATACACCACATTATTGAATATATACCATGACGAGGGAAAAGTCCTATTCATTAGTCTACAAAAAAATATGTCTAAAAAATCTAGATATTCTAAAGAGAAAACTCTTAATAGTCGATTTTTTGCAGCATGAAATTAATATGGATTCAAAATCCATCAAGATAGCCTGATGTAAAAAAAACCCCGCATCTGCGGGGCTTTGGGTTAGACAAAGTACTGAAAATGCAAGTAGATTGTTGCGATCAGTACGCTTATCAGCATGACCGGTATCGACCAGATGAGGAACCTCATAAAATGGATGGGGTGTCCTTCGCGCTGCGCCATACCGGCGACGATAACGTTGGCGGAAGCGCCGATCAGCGTTCCGTTGCCGCCGAAGCAGGCACCGAGCGACAAGGCCCACCAGACCGGCATCATGGCTTCTCGGCCGCCCATGGAAGCTTCCATTGACTTAATCATCGGAATCATGGTGGCGACAAACGGAATGTTGTCGATAGCCGAGGAAAGAATCGCCGAAATCCAGACAATCAGCATGGTGCTTTTCTGGATGCTTCCGTCGGTCAGTTCAATAAACTTCTGGCCGAGCATACGCAGAATACCGGTTTCTTCCAGTCCGTAAACAATGACGAACAATCCGGAGAAGAAGAAAATGGTTGTCCAGTCGATGAGGTTGAAGGCTTCTTCAACTTTACGTTCGCGTTCGTCGTGGCGGTTGCCGAAAGTATAGAGCAGCAGCAAAACCGCGGCGCCGGCGATGGCTATGGTACCGTTGGCAATATGGATATGCTCGGCGCTGATGAAGCCGGCGATGACCAGAGCAAGAACAAACAGCGATTTTCCCAGCAGTTTCCAGTCAGTGATGGTATCTTTTTCGCTGATGCGCATAACGGCCTGTTTGTTTTTTTCGGTCGTGAGAAGGCTTTGTGCCAGATGAGGTCGAACCCGAAAACCAGAACAATCATGGTTATGGCGACAATCGGTGCCAGTTCGTAAACGAAATCCATAAAGGACAACTGCAGCGCCGAGCCGATGAGAATGTTCGGCGGATCGCCGATGAGGGTTGCCGTCCCGCCGATGTTGGAAGCGAAGATTTCCAGAATCAGATAGGGATAGGGGTTGATTTTAAGTTTGCGGGTAATCTGGAAGGTAACCGGTGCAATCAGCAGAACCGTGGTAACATTGTCCAGAAAAGCCGAGAAAACCGCAGTTACAAAGGCCAGCACAATCAGCAGGCCGCGGGGATTGGCACGGACTTTTTTGGCGCCCCAGACGGCCACGAACTGGAACATACCCGATTTCTCGGAAATGCCGACAATCATCATCATGCCGACCAGAAGCGAAATAGTGTTGAAATCGATACCCTGAAGGGCGGTTTCCTGTGTCAAAATACCCGAAAAAATCATCAGTGCCGCACCCAGAAGGGCGACAACGGCGCGATTGAGTTTTTCGGTAAACAGGATTGCATAGCAGACAACGACGATGGCCGTTGCCACAATTTTGGGGTCCATGCCCCAGACTGATGGCGCTGCCTGCGCTAAGTCAGTAACCTGCATGTTAATGATTCCTCATGTATTATAAAAACTACCAGTTTATTTATAATACGGACATCCTAACATAATCTTAATTTTGCGGCGTTAAATGAACCAGCGCAGATGCAGGTAGACGGCGGCCATCAGCACGCTGACCAGCATAACAGGTATTGACCAGATGAGAAAGCGCAGAAAATGGATGGGATGTCCTTCGCGCTGTGCCATGCCGGCGACGATGACGTTGGCTGAAGCGGCTATCAGCGAACCGTTGCCGCCGAAGCAGGCGCCGAGCGACAAGGCCCACCAGACCGGCATCATAGCCTCGCGGCCGCCGAGAGACGCTTCCATCGACTTGATCATCGGAATCATGGTGGCGACAAACGGAATGTTATCGATGGCCGTGGATACGAAAGCGGACATCCAGACGACAATCATGGCGGCTTTTTCGATGCTGCCGTCGGTTACTTCAATGAACTTGTTTCCCATCAGCGCCAGAACGCCGGACTCTTCCAGACCGTAGACAATGGCAAACAGGCCGGCAAAGAAAAATATCGTCGTCCAGTCGACCAATCCGAAAGCTTCTTCAACCTTATGTTCGCGATCCGAGTGGCTGTTTCCCCAGGTATAGAGCATCAGTAGAACGACGGCGCCGAAGACGGCAATGGTGCCGTTGGCAATATGGAAATGTTCGGCAGCCATAAAGCCGATGATGACGGCAATCAGAACCACCAGCGATTTGACGAGCAGAACAGGATCGGTAATGGTGTCTTTTTCGTTCAGGCGCATGACGGCTTCGCGGCTTTTGTCCGACGCGCTCATCTTGCGTCCCCAGATGAGGTCAAAAGCGACAATCAGAACGACCATCGTGGCGGCGACAATCGGTGTCAGTTCATAAACGAAATCCATAAAGGACAGCTGCAATGCCGAGCCGATGAGGATATTCGGCGGATCGCCGATGAGGGTTGCCGTTCCGCCGATGTTGGAAGCGAAGATTTCCAGAATCAGATAGGGATAGGGGTTGATTTTAAGTTTGCGGGTAATCTGGAAGGTGACCGGCGCTACCAGCAGAACCGTGGTAACATTGTCCAGCAGCGCGGAGAAAACGGCTGTGACGGCCGCCAGCACAATCAACAGGCCTCGCGGCGAAGCGCGGACCTTTTTGGCCGACCAGACGGCTACATACTGAAACATACCAGATTTTTCGGCAATGCCGACGATTATCATCATGCCGATAAGCAAAGCCAGCGTATTGAAGTCTATGCCGGCAATTGCGCCGTCTTGTGTCAGCACGCCGGCAAAAATCATGACGACGGCGCCCAAAAGGGCAACGACGGCACGGTTCAGCTTTTCGGTAAAAAGAATCAGATAGCTGACAACGAGAATGACGGTCGAAACGATTTTGGGGTCGAAGCCGAATATGGCGGAATGTTCCATTGTTTGCTCCTAAATATTTCAGTCTTGTTATTGCTACAATATATAGGCAAGTTTTGCAAAAAACAAACAAATCCGTCAGGGGATTGGATAATTATTTGCGGCTCAGGTATTTGACGATGCCGAACAGCGTGTTGATTTCCTGCTCGGTCAGACGGCCGCGGGTAAATATATTGCGCAGGTTGATTTCCATATGCGGCCGTTTTTCCTCGTCTTTGAAGCCCGGATGTCCTGCAAGTTCCTTTTCCAGACAGTCCAGAAAGCTCATGACCATTTCCCGGGAGGCTGGAACGGTCGTGTTGGTGACAAAACGGACGTCTTCGGCATTTATCTGCCTTTTGTGCCATTCATAACCGACCAGCAGCACAGCCTGTGAGAGGTTTAGCGAACAGTGCCGGGGATTAAGCGGAATTTCGATAACCGCATCGGCGATGCTGACGTCGTCGTTGTGCAGCCCGGTGCGCTCCGGGCCGAACAGAATGCCGACATTCATATTTTCGGCCTTTATCTGTCGGTCGATTTCGCCGGCGGCGTGTTCGGCGGTGTGAACGGTTTTAATCTGGTTGCGCGGTCGTGCCGTGGTTGCGTAAACGGCCTGCAAACCGGCGACGGCTTCGCGCGTGGTGTTGAACAGGCGGGCGTTTTGCAGAATTTCTTCGGCTCCTGAGGAGGCGGCGAGCGCCTTGGCCGACAGGTGGTCCTCACGCGGGGAAACCAGACTGAGATTGTATAAACCGCAGTTCATCATGGCGCGGGCGGCCATTCCGACATTTTCGGCCAGCTGCGGCTGAACCAAAATAACATGGGGCTGATTGTTCATCTGTAATTCCTGAAAATGATTATTCATAAAAACGGGGGTGTGGATCCAGGTACAGGTCTTTTTGCAGCATCTTACGAACGGCACGTTTGTCGGCCGGATCTACATTGACGGCGGTTTCCGGCGTACGCCCCTCTTGTCGGGCGGCGCGCTTTTCGGCCAGATTGGCGTTTTTGATGATGTCTGAAATTTCGCCCTTGGTTGAGTTTTTGAGGTTGAGGTCAAGGCTTTTGGTGTTGCTGCGCTTGAGTTTGAGGCGTTCTTCGGCCGAAACGATATTGAGGTTGTCGGCCTCGCGGTCAAGTGCTGTTTCCGCCGGAGCGGCCGAAGCCACAGCCGTTTGGGCCGCAGCCGGAAGTGCTGCAAACAAAGGCAGTGACAGAAAAACGGCAAGAAGTTTAAACATAAGCTTTTTCCTCAAATCAGTCGGTTCCGAGAATGTCCATCGTGTTGAACAGAATGTTTTCAAAGTCAAGTCCGGTTCCGTCTTCGACGTCGGTTAGGATGCGGGAGAAAGACTTTCCGAACGGATCTTCGGCGGAAAAGACCTTGTCATAGTTTTCGCGGAGCAGCTTGCCGTAGGCTTTCGGCATGTCTTTAATCTTCTGGTCATAGCTTTCCGGAATTTTGTAGCCCATGTTGCGGAGATGTTCGGTCATAACCAGCATGTTGTGGCGGTTGACTTCCGGCGCAATCATTTCCTGACCCTGCGCATCGGTGTAGGTGGTGGCTTCGCCGACGTAATTTAATTTGCCGTGCTGTCCGGAACCTCTCCAGGTAACGATACCGCTGCGGTCACGGGCGCGGGCCCAGGGGTCTACCGGCAGAATGTCGCCGTTGGTCGGCCCGTTTTCGTAGGCGGGAGCGTTCGGAGACGTATCAGGTCCTTTTTCGGGGAGATTGTCGCCGAAATAGCCGTCGTTGGGATTGGGTGACCAGGGGTTGGCCGGCAGCTGCGCGTTCGCCGTCGCGGCTAAAGACAAACAGCCGATTGCCGCCAGAATGTAGAAATACTTTTTCATGACCGCCTCCATAATTCTCCATCTTCTTTCATCATACTATAAAAAATGTGAAAATAATAGTTACAATATTGTTGCAAAAGTAAATATCACGTTAACCAGGTTGACAAATCGGCCGCGAAAGTTATGATATGCCGGTAAGGAACCCGTTAACTAAAAAGGCTTTTCGATGTTGAAAAAACTTTTGCTGGCGGCCGCAGCCCTGTACGGCGTGTGGGCGGTCAGCGTGCATATGAACGACAAGCTTATGCGCGGTTATTTTATGGCGCCGCTCAAGTTTAAGGATTTGGTGGCCGAAGACAATATGTCCGAGCGCGAAGGCAGTTTCGGCTTTAAGTCGAAAATCTGGCTCTATGGCGTCAACAGTCCGGAAAAGCTTGCCGAAAACTTCAACAAATATGACGGATTTGAAATTGACGTCGTTTATAACGAAAAAGAGCGGGCTTTTTTGGTCGGCCGCGGCAGCGGGAAGGTAACGCTTGACGATATGTTTGCCGTAAAGCCGGATTTGAGCGGAAAGTTTTTCTGGCTTGACGTCAAAAACATTGATTTTAACAATCAGTCTGAGATTTTAAAGGAACTTATTGCGCTGACAGGACGCAATATCATGCACAAGTCGCATTTGGTCGTTGTGTCGCCGAATGCCGAATATCTGGACGATTTTGCGGCCAGCGGCTTTCTGACCTGTTTTCGGTTTCCGTCCCTGTACAGGGTTAAGCGCGGCGATATTCGAAAGGTGCTTGAAGCGGCGGTCGAAAAATATAAAAATTCAACGGTCGACTTTATTTGCGGCGACGTGCGCTATTTTAACTTTATGGACTTTTATTTTCCGGGAGCCCCGAAAATGTATCAGAATACGGGCAGGGAAGCGAAAAACATTAATCCCTATATTCTTAAGCGTTCGGATACCAGTGTCGTCCTGAATCAGGAACCGTAAGCTAAAATGCCGCGATGATGCCGCCGCCCAAAACTCTGCTGCCGTCATAAAAACAACAGCCCTGACCGGGCGCGACGCCGTAAAACTCTTCGTGCAGCGTGATTTCGGCCCCTCCGTCTTCAAGAAAGACAACCGTTGCCGGAACGGCTGCCTGCCGCGAACGTAGCTTGACCGTCAGTTCCGCTTGCCGGGGCTGTTCCTCACCAAGCCAGTTGACGTCTTTGATGCGGAGACTTCGGCATAACAGTTCTTCTTTGCTGCCGACAATAATTCGATTGTTGCCGGCGTCGATTTTCAGCACGTAGAGAATGCCGCCGCTGCCGCCGATGCCAAGGCCGCGCCGCTGGCCGACGGTATAACGGATAATGCCGTTGTGGCGGCCGAGAACCCGGCCTGTGGTGTCGACGATGTCTCCCGGCACCGGTTTGGCTTCCGGGCGCAGCTGATTGATTAAAGAGGCATAATTGCCGTCGGCGACAAAGCAGATGTCCTGACTGTCCGGCTTTTGGCTGACTTCGAGTCCGGCGTCTCTCGCAATGGCGCGTGTTTGTGCCTTGGTGTAGGAAGCCAGCGGGCAGCGGAGCATTTGCAGCGTGTGTTTATCGACGGCAAAGAGAAAATAGCTTTGGTCGCGGCGCAAGTCTTCCGCCCGGTGCAGTTCAACGCCGCGGGAAGTCAGCCGGATATCGGCATAGTGGCCGGTAACGATGACGTCGGCGCCGAGACTGCGGGCCTTGTCAGCCAATGCGCCGAGTTTGACGTGCCGGTTGCACATGATGCAGGGGGACGGGGTCAGGCCGTGCAGATAGGAATCGGCAAAATAGTCGACGACTTCGCGGGCGAATTTTTCCCGTAAATCCAGAAAACAGTGGGGAATGCCAAGCTTGTCGGCCACTTTGGCCGCGTCGGCAACGGAAGAGTGTTCCGGACGGTAAGGCGGCGTCAGCAGATCCATGGTAATGCCAAAAATGTCGTAGCCTTCTTTTTTGAGCATGGCTGCTGCCGCCGAGCTGTCAACGCCGCCGGACATGGCGACGCAGACTTTGGTCTGCTGCGGCGATTTGGGCAGGCCGAGGCTATTTAGCGTCATTTTTCTTCTCTTTTTTTAGTTCGGCCAGTTCTTTTTTGACGTTTTCCAGTTCGCGGCAGAGTTTTTCAAAGCGTTCTTCCATCGGGTCCGGGTGCGAGGCGTCTATACCGTAGGCGCAGAATTTTTGCGCTTCCTTGCGGCTGAGTTCCTGAACCTTGTGAGCCGCCATGCCGACAACCGTCGTATTGGCCGGAACTTCCTTGACGACGATGGCGTTTGAACCGATTTGGCGTTGTTGCCGATTTTTATCGGTCCGAGAACCTGTGCGCCGGAGCCGATGATGACGTTGTTGCCGATGGTCGGATGGCGTTTGGCGGTGACTTTGCCGTTTTTGTCAAAGACGGTGGTGCCGCCGAGCGTAATGTCGTGATACATGGTAACGTTGTCGCCGATTTCGGTGGTTTCGCCGATGACGATGCCCATGCCGTGGTCAATGAAAAAACCTTTGCCGATTCGTGCACCGGGATGGATTTCAATGCCGGTCAGAAAGCGGGCAATCTGCGAAACGATGCGCGCCGTCAGGCGGAAATTTTTGCTCCACAACCAGTGGGAAAAGCGATAAATGATAATGCAGTGCAGCCCCGAAGAGCAGAGAATCGCTTCGGTTCGGCTTTTGGTGGCGGGGTCGCGGGCGATAACGGCGTCGACGTCCTGAAGAATAGTATTGAATTTTGACTCCATTTTGTGCTACATTCCTTTGAAAAATTAATAATTTGTATAATATTTCTTATATATAATCAATTGTTATTAATTAATAATAAAAAAGAGATTTTAAATGACAGAAGTACTTTTTAACGGACATGCCGGACGTTTGGAAGGGCGTTATCATCAGAGCGAGAAGCCTGGAGCGCCGATAGCGCTGATTCTTCATCCGCATCCGCAATATGGCGGAACCATGAACAACAAAGTGGTTTACAGCCTGTTCAGCTGTTTTCAGAATCTGGGCTTTTCGGTACTGAGGTTCAACTTCCGCAGCGTGGGACGTTCACAGGGCGAGTTTGAGGACGGCCCGGGTGAGCTGTCTGATGCGACGGTTGCCCTGGACTGGCTGCAATCCGTTAATCCTGAGGCCAGACAATGCTGGATCGCCGGTTATTCTTTCGGTGCCTGGATCGGTTTGCAGCTGTTGATGCGGCGGCCGGACATTAACAATTTTATTGCGGTTTCTCCGCCGGCCAATGAAAAGGATTTCTCGTTTTTGGCACCTTGTCCGACTTCCGGCCTGATTGTTCAGGGCGGCGCCGACGAAATTGTCAATCCGCAGTCGGTGTCGACTTTGGCCAAGCGTCTGAATGTTCAGCGCAACGTGCAGGTGGATTTTGCCCTGATTGAGGAGGGCGACCATATGTATAACAATCATTTAGTTGATTTATACAAAATTGCCGGCAATTACGTTATCGGCGCCATGCAGAAAAAAGGCGCCGCAGAAAAAGCGCCGCGGCCGTCGCAAGAAAATCGAGATGCAGGAAGATCAGGAACCGTTGCTGCTGGAAGACGAGAGCATGGACGGAGAGGCTGATGCTGCTGAGGATTTTGACGAAGAAGGCGAGGAATAGTTTTGAGTTAAGAAAAAAAAACAGCCCCTCATTTGAGCGGCTGTGTTTTTGTAGCTGTCTGATGATTGAACAGCTACAGAATGAGCGCCTGCGTATTCCGTACTCCGCTGCCGTTGATGAGGGTACGAAATTTATTTGCGGCTGAGATTTTGTTTAAGGTATTTCAGGATATAAACCCTGATGGCGCCGGAAAGGTTTTCGTGCTCGCGGGCAGAATCGATTTCGGTTACCAGCTGATTAATGCTGACGCCTTTTTTTCTTTGGCTATGGCGGCAAGTTCGGCGTAGAATTCGTCTTCCAGTGAAATGCTGGTTTGGTGTCTGCCGGCGATGACTACGGATTTTTTGCGCATTTTATTTTTTTTGCGGAAAGCGTCGATGGAAACGACGGTTGCGACGCCGTTGGAGGTTTTTTTTCGGTTCTTCTTCCATCTCGGCGGCAAAATCGTTGTCTGTGTTGTGTGAAATAGGTTCGTCGTCGAAATTGAAACTGAGGCCGAACTTGGCGTAGGGGTCTGCAAAGTAGGTAATGGCGTCGAACGGAATGTAAAGGGTTTGGCGAATGCCGCCGAAACTCAAATCGATGCCGAAACCGGAAGTTTCGACAATGAGGTTGGAAAACTGGTGCTGAATGACGATGGTCATTTCCTCGGGATACTGGCTTTTGAGCTGATCCGAAATCCGGGTCTGCTGATGATTGGTCTTAAACGTGATGTAGAAATGGTGTTCTCCGGGAAGACCCTGGCGTTCGGCAATTTTCAGCGCTTCGACGACGACGTTTTTCAAAGACTTTTCAATCAGTTTATCGTAGTTGATTTCGGTTAAAAACTCGCTCATTTTTTTTCCTTTTCACAAAAAAAGCGAGCCGTTCTGTTGCTGGGCGGCTCATTCCCCACTTGAAACTAACCATAGTTACAAGAATTTGCGTTTGTTACGCTCGCCTTAAGCAGCGATTGCAACAGGTGCTACGTTGTTATCGTTAGCATTCATTTGATTTGAACCGATAACGGTGGTATCTCACCGGGCACAGCATACATATCTTTACTGCTACCTGTCTACCCTGTTTCACCCCCGTTGAAAGAAAGATTGGTGGAGGTGCTGGGTACTGCCCCCAGGTCCAAATAGCCTTATTTCATACAGCCTCTAGTGCCGTAGCCGGTTGCCCGACAACATAGATTATATATTAAAATATCTTATTTTCAAGAGGGCTTGCGTGAAAAAGAGAATCGCCAAAATTTATTGGTAGTAAGTTGCAATGACTTCTTGTCAAAAAAACAGACGGTGTTAGAGTCTTCCCATTCAACAACATGGGATTTTGAAATGACGAAAGTTGCAGTTTGGTGCCGTCACGAAGGGGACAATATTATCGGAATCGGTCCGAACATTCCCTGGCACGTCAAATCTGATTTTAAGCGTTTTCGCCGGATTACGGAAGAGCAGAATCTGGTGGCCGGGCAGACGACTTATGAAAGTTTTCCGAACCGGACACTGCCGAATCGGAATATTTATGTTCTGACTTTTGATGCCGGTTATGAAGTTTCGGATCCGGAGCATCATTTTGTGGTAACCAATGTCAACGATTTTAAGGATTTTGACGGCGATTTGTATATTTCCGGCGGAGCGAGCGTTTATAAGCTCTTTATGACGGGCAGCGCAAAGCTGATGCCGGACATCGTCGTCGACTGCATGTACAGGGGCGAGGTTAATTCCGCGCTTGAGGGCGCAAAGATAGACATTTCGCCCTGTGTAGAGGTTCTGCATAAATCTTACCGCCAGATTTCGGTTGATTATGAGTTGGACAACATTCTTACGACCGTTTGGGTGCGCAAGGGCGAATTTGTCGAACAAAGCGTGCTGAAACGGATTATTGAAGCCATTGAAAAGGAAGACGAACAATGAAACAGTATTTGGACATGCTCCGCTATGTTTTGGAGAACGGCGTGGACAAGATGGACCGTACCGGGGTCGGAACGCGTTCGGTTTTCGGCCAGCAGATGCGTTTTGATTTGAGCAAGGGTTTTCCTCTGATGACGACCAAGAAAATGCACCTTAAAAGCATTATTCATGAGCTTCTATGGTTTATCAAGGGAGATACAAACGTTAAGTATCTGCAGGATAACGGCGTGCGAATCTGGAACGAATGGGCTGATGAAAACGGCGATCTCGGGCCGATTTACGGTTCGCAGTGGCGAAACTGGAACGGCGAGGGAATTGACCAGCTGGCACAGGTGGTTGACAAGCTTAAGAACAATCCCAATGACCGCCGGATGATTGTTTCGGCCTGGAATGTGAGCAAAATTCCCGAAATGCACCTGCCGCCGTGCCATATGATGTTTCAGTTTTATGTGGCGAACGGCAAACTTTCCTGCATGTTGTACCAACGCAGCTGCGATATGTTTCTGGGCGTGCCGTTCAATATTGCCTCCTATGCGCTGCTGACCATGATGCTGGCGCAGGTCTGCGATCTTGAGCCCGGCGAGTTTGTGCATACGCTTGGCGACACGCATATTTATCATAACCATTTTGAACAGGTTAAAGAGCAGCTTCGTCGCGAACCGCTGCCTTTGCCGACTATGAAACTTAATCCGCAGGTTAAAGACATTAACGACTTCAAGTATGAGGATTCACTCTGGAAAATTATGAGTGTTATGGGGCGATAAAGGCTCAAGTCGCAGTTTAAAAAGTTTGTATAATGGGTGTCTAGTACAGAAATTGCAGGTTTTTTGAAAATCTTGTATAACGCAAGCTGTGCCAGCTTGCCCGCAACACCGGCTGCGGTGTGAATCTTTGTTGAAACGCGTTGCTTTCTGCGTGCATATTGTGAGGCCGTGCCTTGTGTTTTTGGGATTGTCGGATCAAGTTCGACAATGATATTTCTCTTTCTGTCATTTCCCGGTTTGGCCGGGGAATCCAAGGATGCCCGGGTGTAAATTCCCAACTGCGTTGGGCCCCTTTCGTCCCGTAGGCCTCGAACTTCGCTTATAGCTCGTTCTCGCCAACTATCGACTCCAAGCCCGAGCATGACAGAAGAAGTATGAGCTCGAGCATGACAGAGAAATGTAAGCCCGACAATGACGGATAGTAAATGTGTATTTGTGAGTTGTATTTCCGGAGAGAGGAATGTAACAAAACGCCGCCGGCTGGTATTCAGCGGGCGGCGTTTGCGGTTTTTTTCATTTTTTTGTTTTTTGGGATTAATCACTTGGCAACAAAGAAGTCTTTGCCGCCTTTGTTTTTTCGCGTCAGAGTCAGGTTGCGGTAACGAAAGCTGTCGCCGTGAGGGTCTTTTTTGATGAGGTTAGCCGTTTCCGTGGTTATCGGAGGCAGGTTAACCGTCATGCAGAGCATCAGAACGCAGTCTTCGCAATGTTTTTCCGTTTCTCTGATTCCTTCCATAAGCCAGACGTCGTAGTCCGAGAAAGGAGCAAGCGCGGTTGTTTTTCTCTTCAGCTGAATGCGGAAAGCTTTGGCTTTCGCATCATCGTCAAGAAGGATTCCTAATTCTGCGGCGCGTTCGCGGAGGACAGTTTCGGCATATTCTTCTTTCAGATTTGCTGTTCTTAAATTCGTTTTCATTTTTCATTGTTGTTTTTTTGAAAAAAATAAAAGAAGCAAAACGCATTAAAGTGAGAGAAGTCCCCCGCTTGTTGAGAGTCGGGGGACTGGGCGCAATTACATCAATTTAAGCCTTGGCCAAAATCAGAATGCCGGCACCGTTGGTTTTGCAACGGAGGTTTTTACGGTTGACTCTGAATTCTTCCTTCAGCTCGTTTTTCTTGAATTCGCCGGGCTCGAATATGGCTTTTTTGCCGTCACAGATGCGATGGGCTGTAAAGCTTCCATCGGTGTTGCGGTAAAGCCATACGCTGTATTGAACGCCGAATTTGTATGCGAAGTGGTCGTCTTCTCTTTGCAATCCGCCTTTGTAGGTATAATGGCGGGTGGTTGAGGTTATTTTGCACACTTCACGGCTGTCGGGTATAATTTCCTTGCCATGTTTTTTAGCAAAGTTAGATACGCGCGTTTCAACACAGTTTTCAGCCAGAAATTTTCCGGGAATGTTCTTTGATGTATTCATAACATTTAGTTTAATGCCTCAAGAGGCGGTTAATATAATTATATTTTCGCAAAATTCTTAATTAAAGTAAGAATATGAAAGCATATTTTGTCTGGAAAGGCAAGTAAAAAATATGACAAAATTTCGAAAATTTTATAAATCGCTGTTTTGGCTTAAAACTTTTAACCTAAAAGGCTTAGAATAATGCCGACGAAAAGCGGAATAGACAAATTATCGTCGATTTCGAGCTTGTCTTCGAACATTTCTGCCAGAGTGGCGGCAGCGCAGGCGATGACGCCGGCATAAGTGAAGTGAAAGACAGGTTCGTAGAGCATGTTGATGAGCAGGGCGCTGAGGAAGAAGGCGACCGTTCCTTCCAGAGATTTGCTCTTATAAAGTTTGCGGGTGCCGAAAGCTTTGCCGAAGAGGGCGGCGCAGGTGTCGGAAATCAGCATGACGGTCAGAGCGATGGCTGCAATCGGTTTGGAAAAAAGCAGGGTACAGATAATTGCCGCGGCAAGCACATACATTGAGCCGCTGACCTGAAATTTGGTACGGATGCGTTCCTTATTGCGCAGGGTTTTGAAAAACAGCAGGCCGAAAGTTCGTCTGGCCCAGCGCCATTTTTTGAAATTGCCGTATTCCAACAGGGCGTCGCCCAGAAAAAGAATGGCAAACAACATGATGGAAACGCCGGGATGGGCAAAATAGATAAGCGCCGGAATCCAAAGGGAACTCAGATGGATTGATTTGCGCGCCAGTTCGCGGCGAAATGATTTGTTGGCAGGAATATGCAGTTCGGTAGCCAGATTGTTTAATTCCAAATTCGGCCGGTGCAGTTTAATGCGCAGTGACGGGCGTTTAATTGAGAAGTCCGGTTTTCTTATTTTGAACGGTTTCAACATATTTCCATTCGCCAGTAATTATTTCCTGATGATAGATAGCATTTATATTCTAGGTTGTAAAGCTTTGTATTTATTTTTTTGTATTTTTACTGACAAACCAGTCTATTGTGATTATGACGGCAAAAGAAGCAATCATGCTGAAGAGCGTGTGACAGAAAGTGCTGTCCGCGCAACATCTGGTAAAATCCGGCCGCCAGGCCAAGCAGAATGCCGGCAAGCAGTCCGAGGATTTTTCCGCGGCGGCTGTCAAAAACAAAATACAGCGCCATAAAGGCGAAACCGGCTGTGGCGTGTCCGGCGGGAAAACAGCGTCCGGGTTTGGGTTGCACGAAACTTTCCGGATAGCTGTCGATAATGCGGACAAACGGGTAAAGGCCGTTGTATATATTGAGCTGGTAAGGACAGTAGACGTTGGTAAAATATTTGGCGCCGGCGACGACCAGCGGGACAAAGACGATGCTCAGCAGCAGAATCAGCACCGGCCGGCGCCTGACGGCCAAAGACGGTTTTTTCAGCGACAGCAGCAGAAAAATCAGGCAGCCGGCGCCGGTTGCGGCCAGCAGAAACTTCAGCCCTTTGTAAAATACGGGACTGAGTTTCTGGTGCAGAGCCGGGTTAATAAGCCATTCATGCATTTCCGGCCGGTAAAACAGGTTTTGCAGCGCAGTGTCTGCATTGGTAAACTTTTCGGCCAAAAGGACGGCGGCTAACAGGATAAAGCAGATGAAAAGCCGAACGGAGAACCTCATTGTTCATTTTCCTGAGTTTGGCTTTTTTCCGAAGCCTGTTGGTAAAATGCGATGGTTTCGGCAAGATGTTTTTCTGCAATGCTTTTACGGGTTTTGGCCGGGGTTACGGTATAGCCTTTGCCCGGCGACAGACTGACTGCCACGCCGCGGCTTTGGCAGCCGATTTTTTGCCAGCGGCTGTAGAAAATGCGGGGCGTATAGCCGGGACTGAGGGCATCGCTGCCGTAGAAACGGCTTTCGTAACTGAAGTCGAGTAGGCCGAGCAGCGTAGGCGCAACGTCTATCTGGCTGACGGGCGTTCTGACAGTCTGAGGCCTGACGAATTTCGGACCGTAAACCAAGAGGGGAATCCGGTAGGATTCCGGCGAAACTTCGGCTGTGCGGTTTTTTTTGACGGCCCGGTCGGAAACGAAGACAAAAACGGTATTGTCGAACCATGGTTTGCTACGGGCCTCTTCGATAAATCTACCGAGAGCGTAATCGGCATAGCGGACGGCTTTCTGCCGGCGGGTGGCATTTGCGGGAGAGTCGGCAAAAGTGTCGGGAACGGCATAGGGATAGCGGTTGGAGGAGGTCATCAGCAGCGAAAAGAAAGGCTTGTCGGCGGCTGCGGACTTGTCGGCTTCGGCAATGGTTTTGCGATACAGGTCTTCGTCGGAAACACTGAGCAAATCTGCATAGGTAATTTCGCCTTTGCGCCAGTGGCTGCGGTCCATGATTTTAAAATCGCCGTCGGCCAGAAAACCGTCCATGCGGTCGAGCATGCCGTAACTGCCGTAAATCCATTTGTTGTCATAACCTTTGGATTTGAATATGCCGCCCAGCCCGTGCAGGTTTTTGCTGCCCGGCAGACTGAGGATGGGCAGACCGGGAAGCGGGGGCAGCGAAAAGTCTATCGCTTCAATGGCGCGCGCGCTGTTGCGTCCGGTGGCATAAGCGTTTGGAAAATAAAGGCTTTGTTCGGCCAGTTTTTGCAGGTTCGGCATATATCCGGCGTGTGATTTTTCCAGATAAGCGGCGCTGATGCCGCGCATGATGACAATAATGACGTTGGCTCTTTTTTCCGGGCGGAAAGAGTTAATCTGCCGGGTAATGTCTTTTTTGGGTTCGGTAAAGGTAACATTTTTGCCGGCAAAAATGTTCTGCAGGATTTCCAGATTTTTTTCGCGGGGCTGGGTCAGGTAGAATTTGTCGTAGTCGATTTCGTTTTTGTGCAGCGAGCTGAACAGGCTGTATGTGCCTTCCTTGGCGATTTCGTTATTATAGGAATCAGGGGCGATTTCTATTTGGGCAACGTTGATGTTCAGATAGGCCAGAATGCAGACCAGACCGTAGATGACGCTTTGAAACAGACGCCGGTTGAATTTCGGCGCTTCAATGGCTGTAAACAGCCAGCGGTAGGCCAGCAGCGTGAAGACGACGGCGGCCGCCAGAATGCCGAGCAGAATTTTGATGACCGGATAGGCGTGTTCAAGATTGCTTAATACCTGATGCGTAAAGATGATGTAGTCGACGACAATGAAGTTGAAAGAACTGGCAAACTCTTCCCAGAAAATCTGCGAGGCGGCTTCTTCGCAAAGCGTGGAAAAGGCAAAGACAAAGAAAGCGGTTGTGGTAATAATCTTGTCCAAACGGCTGTTCTGGCGCCGGCGGGGTAGAATCAGCAGGTAAAAAACGTAAGGCTGCATGACAAAAAGGAATGATACCGAAGTGGTAAGCAAAAGGACGCCGCCGGTTTTGACCATGGTCAGAAACGAGAAGTCGACATTGGCCGCATTTTGGTACAGCTGCAAAGCCATGAAACCAAATTCAACAAGAACACTGAAGACAAAGAAGGGGGCTAACCGCCGCAGGAGATATGAATTCATTCTAAAATTCCTTTTGTTCTGTCTGAAGTTAGCGCGCTCCTTGGAAAATGGCAACAGAAAATCTTAAACGGGCGGAACGATGTGGAAAAGTAACCGATTGTAATCCCGTTATTTATGTCTTGGCGGAAATGAATGCACAGCCGACTGTTCCGGGAGGAAGAAATATTTATGCCCGGAATGTCCATTGCCTTTGTCGGCATTTCGAAACTAAAGCCCCGCATTTGCGGGGCTTTTTAGATTTTAGATGGCTTTGCGAAGGGCGTCGATGGCTTCATTGAGGCGGGTGTCATCCGAGCCGCCGGTCTGAGCCATGTCCGGCCGGCCGCCGCCGCCTTGGGCGCCGACGAAGGGTGCGACGACCTTAATCAGATTGGTGGCGGGCAGGCGGTCTTTGATGTTGTCGCTGACGCCGATAACGACCGAAACTTTTCCTTCCGCGGGTGAGAAGAAAGCAACGACGGTGTTGTCTTTGCTTTGCGCCTTAATCTCGTCGATAAAGGCTTTGAGTTCTTTCGGCGGAATGTTTTCGATGATCTTGGCGACGAATTTGACGCCGTTGACGGCTTCGAATTTGTCCGGATTGTCAGCGGCCTTGTTGCTGACGAATTTCTTTTTCAGGTCGAAAATCTGCGCCTCAAGCTTTCTTTTCTTCCAGGAGCTGGACAACCCGGTTTTCAATGTCGTTAAACCCGGCTTTCAGGCAGGCGCCGACACGGTGCAGGCGGTCTTCGATGTCCTGCGTGAATTTTTCGGCTGCGGAGCCGGTTACGCATTCCAAACGGCGGACGCCGGCGGCAATTGCGCTTTCGCTGACAATGTTAAAATAACCGATGCTGCCGGTCTGTTTGACATGCGTACCGCCGCAAAGCTCCATTGAAACGCCGTCACCGACGCAGACAACCCGGACTTCGTCGCCGTATTTTTCGCCAAACAGCGCCATGGCTCCGGCATTGATGGCGTCCTCCTGATTCATAATATTGGTATGAACCGGAAGGTTGGCGCGGATAAGACGGTTGACGGCGTTTTCCAAATCGCGGATTTCGGGTTCGCTAATCTGTTTGGGATAGGCGATGTCAAAACGCATTTTGTCGGCGGCAACCATTGAGCCTTTCTGAGTTACGGAAGCGCCGAACTTTTCCTGAAGCGCATGGTGCAGCAGGTGGGTAACCGTATGGTTGGCCTCAATGGCGTGACGGTTTTCCTCGTTGACGCGGAAACTTGCAAAAGTACCTTTTCTGACGCTGCCGTTCAGCATTTTACAGACATGAACCCAGAGACCGTCGAGTTTCTTTTTGGTGTCGGTTACCTCAATCTCAAAGCCATCGCCGACAATGGTTCCGATGTCGCCGACCTGGCCGCCCATCTCGCCGTAAAAAGGCGTCTGGTTGGCAAGCAGATAAAATTCGCCGGCGCTGATTTCGGAGATTTCCCGGCCGTTTTGAACCAGAGCGGTAATTTCGGCGTCGGCTCTGAGCGTGTTGTAGCCCAGAAATTCGGTCGAGCCGAGCTTGTCCTGAAGTTCAAACCAGATTTTGTCGGTGCCGGCATCTCCGGAACCTGCCCAGTTTCTGCGGGCTTCGGTACGCTGTTTTTCCATGGCCTCGTCAAAGCCGCGGGTGTCGACGTTGATGTTTTTGGCCTTGAGGGCGTCCTGCGTCAGGTCAAGCGGAAATCCGTAAGTATCATACAATTTGAACGCGGTAGCACCCGAAAGTTCATCTCCCTCTTTAAGGTTCTTGGTTTCATCATCCAGCAGACGCAGACCTTTGTCCAGTGTGCGCAAAAATCTGGTTTCTTCGGTTTTGATGGTGTCTGAAATCAGATTCTGGGCGCGGTAAAGTTCCGGATAAGCTTCGCCCATTTCGCGCTGCAGGGACGGAAGAAGTTTATAGATCATCGGTTCCTTGACGCCGAGCAGGTAGGCGTGGCGCATGGCGCGGCGCATGATGCGGCGCAGAACATAGCCGCGTCCTTCATTGCTGGGGAGGACGCCGTCGGCAATCAGAAAGCTCATGGAACGCAGATGATCGGCAATGACGTTGTGCGACGATTCCAGCGGACCTTTGGGATCGGTGCCGGCAATTTTGGCAATGTCGGCAGTCAGATTACGGAAAAGGTCGATGTCATAGTTGGAGTGAACGCCCTGCAGAATAGCGGAAATGCGTTCCAGCCCCATGCCGGTATCAATGCACTTTTGCTTCAGCGGAATGCGGCTGCCGTCGGGCAGGTCTTCAAATTCGTCGAAAACCAGGTTCCAGATTTCAATCCAGCGGTCTCCGTCTTCTTCCGGGGTTCCGGGCAGGCCGCCCCACACACTTCCGGACCGTGGTCGTAGAAGATTTCGGAACAATAACCGCAGGGACCGGTGTCGCCCATCTGCCAGAAGTTGTCTTTGGTGGCAATGCCGATGATGCGGTCATCGGGCAGTCCGGAAACTTTTTTCCAGATGTTGCGCGAAACTTCGTCGGTATGGAAAACGGTAACGGCCAGACGATCTTTAGGCAGGCCGAACTCTTTGGTAACCAGTTCCCAGGCATAGTTGATGGCTTCTTCCTTGAAGTAGTCGCCAAGAGAAGTTTCCGAGCATTTCGAAAAACGTATGATGGCGGACGTCGTAGCCGACGCTGTCCAAGTCATTGTGTTTGCCGCCGGCGCGGACGGATTTTTGGGAAGTGGTCGCCCGTTTGTAAGGAGCGGTTTCGGCGCCGGTAAAAATGTTTTTGAACTGAACCATGCCCGAGTTGGTAAACATCAGGGTCGGGTCATTGTCGGGAACCAGGGAAGAAGAGGGGATTATTTTGTGTCCGTTCTTCTCAAAATAATTTAAAAAGGTTTTTCTTATTTGATTAACAGTGATGGTCATTTTTACTTCCCAATAAATTTAGCTTGTTTTAACCGTGCTAAATTAATGCAAAGTTCCTGATTTGTCCAGATAAAATTGCGAAAAAACCGCTTAAATTTCCACGCTTGCGCCGTTGAGCCAGACAAAGGAAATATTGAGCCACAGTGCAAAAAGCAGCCAGATGAAATAGGGGTAGTTCAACGTGGCGGCAAATTTGTCGATTTGAGCAAAGCTCCCGATCATGCGCCGGACTGTCCAGGCCAGGAAAAGCAGCACGGCGATGCCGGCTCCCGTGTAGCCGAGATAAAAGAAGCAGAAACACCAGACCATCTGAAAGAGCAGCTGGCTGAAAAACAGCCGTCCGGCTTCAAGCGTTTTGGCGGTGCGTGGTTTGCCGAGAACAAGATAATAGGAGAAAGCCATAAGCAGATACAGAATGCCCCAGATAATGCGGAACCATTCCGAGGGAGGTGTCAACGGCGCCTTTTCGGCTATGCCATACCAGCCGGTTATGCCGGAAAGCGTGAAATAACTGCTCGCTGCCGCGGTAACGGCGACGGCACCGAATGAAATAAGTAAACGGCTTATCATATTCATTTTTTCTCCCTGACGGTTTTCTTTTAATGTAATTACGGAAAAACAAATTTAAAGGCGCCCTTGTTGTGACAAAAAATAATTTTAGTCTAATTTTGCACTTGAATTTTGTCGAAAAATATGCTTTTATAAGGTATCGTTAAATTTTCGGGGAACATCCATGGAAAAGCAGAAGATTTCGGCAGAGAGGGAAGACGGCACTTATATTACGCTGGTCGGCGGCAACAATGCCAGGCGCATCGGCGGCAACAGCTATGTTATTGAGGCGCGCAACGAAGGCAAGACCAGCAGGGTAATGGTTGATCTCGGTGCGGTAATAACCGGTTTTGAAACGGGTTATGAATCGGCTTTTCCCGATGTGAGCCGTTTTTTTGACCGTATTGATCCCGAAACGGAGAATTTTGTCGAAGCCGCGCAGCCGGTTGACGCGATGGCCGTTACGCATTTGCATGAAGACCATGTCGGTGCCTTGACGCATTTGGCCAAAATGGGCTATATGCTGCCGCCGGTTTACACCTCAAAGCTTACCCGCAATGCTGTTCGGATTATGTTTAACAAAGCCGGGCTGCCGGAGCCGGACATCAGAGAAGTTAAGCCCGGCGAAAACGTCAAAATCGGCGAAGATCTGGTTATGGAAGGATTTATGGAGGCGCACAGCGCGGTCGACGCGATGGGGTTTCATTTCCTGTCGTTTAGGGGAGACAAGGCCGACGCCGGAATCATTACGCACGGCGACTTTTTTGACAATGAAAACATGCCCTACGGCTCGGTCGATATGTGGAAAAGTCTGGAAAGTCTGGCTTCGCGCAAACCGATAACGCATATTCTGCTTGACTCGACCATGGCGCCCTACGTCAGCCGGGCGCAGGAAAAAGCCTGTGAAAAACCGCGCCTCGGTTATGAGCAAAATGTTAAGACCGTGCTTGACGTTATACGGGAAAACCCCGGCAAAATCGTGGTTTCGCCGGTTATCGGCCGCAGTTTTAACCAGTCGTATATTGATTTTGCGGCAGCGAAGGAACTTGGGACGAAGGTCTTTTTGGACGGCGACTGGCTGGTGTCGATGAACCGGGCAATGCTGCTTTCCGGCCACAAGGATTTTGAAGAGCTTATTTACAAGGGCGGTATGGCGGAATATTTGCAGGACAGGAAAGTTCCGGTCAAATATGTCGTTTGTACGGGTGCTTTTGCCCAGGGATTGCAGGAATATGAGACGCTGATGTCGCCGGGCGCGAAAATCCCGCTGGCTTCGGCAACCAAAATGGCATTGGGCATTCATCCCGATTTGAAAGTCGGCAGCAATGTTCTGGTTTTGGCCAGACAGCGGATTATTGACGACATTAACGGCAAAACGGGGCCGAAAATGCTGCAGCTGCTGGCTCAGCAGGGGGCTACGGTGGTTATGAGCCCGGGCGATAAGAAAATTGCCGATTTTAAAGTGGTGCCGATGCAGGATTCCGGGCATATCAAAAACGGCGAAATGCGCGAATACTATCACAAAATTGCCAAACTGGCACCGGAGGCCGCGTTTATTTCCATTCACGGCAGCGAAGCCCAGCTGAACAATACCAGGCGCGTTATCCGTGAAGAAGGCGGCGTTTGCCATGTTTTTGCCAACAGTGATGTCATCAGAGTCGGCGGCGGTCTGACCGAGGCAAGGGAAGACGAGCGCGTGCCGCAGGAATGGATTGGCGCGGCGAGGGTTTATCATAATCCCCTGAAGCCTGACGACGGTATTCCGAATGCGGGCATTCTTGAGTATTACCGCATTGACGATAATTTTGTGAGACTTGCGGAAGAGCCGATTTTCCGCGATGCGATGTTTGCGGTCCGGGCAAGCCGTCCGGGCGACAAAAACTATTACGCCAATCATCCCGAAATCAGGGACGGCGGCGTTTCGTCCGACGTGATGGTTAATCCGTACACCGGCAAACCGGTCAGAACCAAAAGCGGCAAACCGCGTAAGGAAAATCCGCTTAAGAACAAACAAAGGAACAAAGGAAACGGTCGCGGTTTCGGCGGCGAAGGCCGGTAGTGATTTACGATGAAAATCCCGTCTGAACTGTGTTTGTTCAGACGGGATTATTTTATGCGAAGGCAGGTTAATAGCTGTAATTTCTTTTTCGCAGTTCTGTCAGTCCGATGCAGAACAAAGCTATAAAAGCACAAATTCCGGCGGTTATGAAACTGATTGCCGAAATGTCAAGCCGGTCATTGAAACCTGCAATCCAGAAAACTACAATTCCCAGTTCGCTCAGGGTTAAAAAACTCCACTGAATTTTTTCAAGTCTCTTCATAATATCTCGGGTTTGTTTATTGAGGAGATGTCCTTGGCATGTCCCGCATCCTCATTGTTAATAATATCTGTTTGCCTTAAAAGTATCATATTTTTGGGAACAGTGCAATTTTTTTTGTCAAAAAAATGAAATCAGAACAAATATAATTTGTCCGGACAGTTATGATTTGTTAAAACATTCTTTGTAAAATGAACCGAGATTTTGCAGAAAGGAGAAAAATTTGGAGTTCGGCGACAGGTTAATCCGAGGAGAAATTGTAAAATCATATAAAAAGCTTATTCTGGACGTTAAGTTCAGAGAGGGCGGCGTCGTGCCCGTGTTTTGTCCGGAACTGGACTATATGCAGAATCTCTATGTGCCGGGAACCGAAATTTGGGTCGTCAAAAACCGCGACCAGCGCCGTCGTCTTCGTTACGAATGCCAGATTGTCAACAGCGGCGGCGGTTTGATTATGGTCAATCCCAATCATGTGGACGCGCTGTTTACGGAAGCTTTTGAAAAAGGTATGATTGAGGAATTGAGAAAATATACCGGCATTGACCGTGTGGATGGGAATTTTGCCACGCGTAACATTAATTACGAGCTGAGCAACGATGCCGGCGAGAAATGTTATGTTTATCTGGTAAGCATTTATAACAAAAAAGGGCCGAACGTCGTATTTCCGACCATGCTGAATTTTTATGAGATGGAGCTTTTTGACGAAATGCGTCATTTGCGCGAAAAAGGCGCCGAAACGGCGGTCTTGCTGCTGGCGACGCGAATGGACTGCCTGGCGGCGAAATTTTCGTGGGAGGTTAATCCGATTGCGGCGGCGAAAATTTATGATGAGGCAAAAAACGGATTGAAATTCTTCTGTTATGGTTGCAATATTGACAATAAAAGTATATCAATTACTAAAAAGATGAAGATTTTGTACTAGGAGTTTGGGCAAAGTGGCTGAAAAAAGGAAAAACGGCATCAGAATATACGAGCCGGCAGAATTTGAGGGAATGAGGAAAGCGGGGCAGGTCGCCGCCGAATGTCTGGATTATATTACGCCGTATGTGAAGGTCGGCGTTTCGACCGGGGAACTTGACGACCTCTGCCGCGAATTTATGATTGCCAAAGGCGCAATTCCGGCGTGTTTGGGGTATCATGGCTATCCGAAGTCAGTCTGTATTTCAATCAACCATGTCATCTGCCACGGTATTCCGTCGTATGAACGCAAACTGGCGGACGGCGATATTTTGAATATTGACGTGACGGCAATCGTCGACGGGGTGGTACGGCGATACCAGCCGCATGTATTATGCCGGCAAGCCAAAGCTGAAAGCGGCCCGTCTGTGCGAAGTGACTTACGAGTGCATGATGCGCGGCATTGATGTTGTTCGGCCGGGTGCACGCTTCGGCGATATCGGCGCGGTTATTGAGGAATATGCTCACAAATACGGCTATTCGGTCGTGGATATGTTCTGCGGCCATGGCGTCGGCAAAATCTTTCATGATGCGCCGAATGTAATGCACTGCGGGCGCAAAGGCACCGGACCGGTTATGGAAGAGGGAATGATTTTTACGATTGAGCCGATGATTAATATCGGCAAGAAAGACGGCATTATATTGCAGGACGGCTGGACGTCGGTAACCCGGGACAAATCTTTGTCCGCGCAGTTTGAGCATTCGCTGGCGGTAACCAAAGACGGTTATGAGGTCTTTACCTATTCGCCGAAGGGGCTGGACAGACCGCCTTATAAATTGGACTAACTTTTGTTTGGACGGCTTATGGCAGAGAATGTGACTAATGATGAACCGGATTATCTGGGGCATCGCGAAAGGCTGCGGCGGAGATTTCTGCTTGGCGGCGGCCGTGATATGCCGGACTATGAACTGCTTGAGCTGCTGCTGACTATTGCCATTCCCCGGCGGGACGTCAAACCGCTGGCAAAGGAACTGATCAGGAAGTTCGGCAGTTTTGCCGGGGTTGTCAATGCTCCTTTGGAAGAATTGATGCTTGTTAAAGGCGTTAAGGAAAATACGGCGGCGGTTTTGAGAATTGTCCGCGAATGTTCCGTCAGAAGTTCGTGGCAGAGCCTGAAAGGCATGGACGCGCCGGTCATCAGCGATTTTGACGCGATGGTGGACTACTGCCGTTCGGCGATGGCCTATCAAACGGTGGAGGAGTTTCGGATTATCTTTCTGAATTCAAAACTTTATGTGATAGGCGAAGAGATACAGCAGCGCGGAACCGTTGATCAGGTTGCCATTCATCCCAGAGAAGTTATTAAATAGGCAATGATGCACGGTGCCAGCGCCATGATTTTGGTTCATAACCATCCGTCCGGCATCGTTACGCCGTCAAAAGCGGATATGGAAATAACCAAAAGAATTAAGGAAGCGGCCGAAGCCGTGTCAATCAGACTGTTTGACCATCTGATTATCAGCAAATCGAGCGTATACAGTTTTCATAATCAGGGTTTTGTATAAAAGGCTTGCAAAATAAAAAAAATTGGGTAGTTTAATGTAGCTGACCGAAAGTTTGGCAAACGAGGTGGGCGAGCAAAGCCTTGGGATTATTATGACAGAGTTTGCAAAGATATAACGGGACATAGCTCAGCCTGACCGGAACGCCGGCTGCGGTGTCGCGCTTGCTTCGGGCTTGAGGAAGAAAAAGCTGCCGGCGGCAGGTTTTTCAACGAAAGGTGAAGTTTGGTTGGCGAAAGAGTTTGCGAGAGCAAACGGAGAGAGCCTAGCAAACGAGGTGGGCGAGCAAAGCCTTGGGATTATTATGACAGAGTTTGAAAAGATATAACGGGACATAGCTCAGCCTGGTAGAGCGCTTGCTTTGGGAGCAAGATGCCGACGGTTCGAATCCGCCTGTCCCGACCATAAGAAAGTCCCTTAACCGAGGGGCTTTCTAAGTAAGTAGAATTAGGATTCGAACCGTCGAGAAGACGGTTTGACTACCAGCAATAGGCGAGACGGGCGTATCGCCGGTTTTGCCGAAAGGCAAAAATTGCGCCTGTGCAACTTGAAGCGAAGCGTAAAGTAATCCGCCTGTCCCGACCATTTGATTGATTTTTGACTTGACTTGGCATTTAGATAAGTTTATATTCCGTTCCAGAATGAAAATCATCCATGCGCCCTTAGCTCAGCTGGATAGAGCAACAGCCTTCTAAGCTGTGGGTCAGACGTTCGAATCGTCTAGGGCGCGCCATAAAAAAACTCCCCGGTGGGGAGTTTTTTTATGGCGCGGTGCAGAATTGTCAGCGAAACGGCGAAACGAGAGTGAACCGATGAGCGTTACAATTCAAACGACTACCGCGCAGTTAAGCTGTGCAACAGCTTTTTACGCAGCGGTACGCCATTCCCCGGTGGGGAGTTTTTTTTATGGCGCGGTGCAGAATTGTCAGCGAAACGGCGAAACGAGAGTGAACCGATGAGCGTTACAATTCAAACGACTACCGCGCAGTTAAGCTGTGCAACAGCTTTTTACGCAGCGGTACGCCATTCCCCGGTGGGGAGTTTTTTTTATGGCGCGGTGCAGAATTGTCAGCGAAACGGCGAAACGAGAGTAAGTTGTTGTTTTAACGGGGTTTGCAACCGCAATAATTTTGCGAATAGAGCTGCAGTTCTTTAATCAGGTTCTCCCGGAGTTCCTGCATGCCGTGTTTGCGGCCTTCAATATGAAAATAGGAAACGCCTGTTTCTTCCGAGGCTTTGTCGGCGGCGGCATTGACCTGATTCAGGTTTTTGTAGCGGGAAACGCCCAGGACGGAGGCAACGGCATCAAAACCGTTGGCTTTGGCGTATTCCATAACTCTTTTCAGCCGCAGGTAAAAGCAGACGGAACAACGGGCACCGCGTTCCGGTTCGTTTTCCAATCCTCGGACGGCTTCGCACCAGCGGGAATTGTCATATTCCAGTTCAATAAAGGGGATGTTGTAGCTGCCGCAGACCCGTTTGTTTTCTTCCAGACGTTTAAAATATTCCGCTTCCGGGCGGATATTCGGGTTATAAAAGGCAACCGTCAGATTCATACCGGTTTCGGCCGCTTTGGCGATTACGGCGCAAGAGCAGGGCGCACAGCAGGAAAGCAGCAGAATTTTTTCCGTCCCAGGCATGTCAGACGGCTTCCGGTTTGACGGCGTTTTTCTGTTCGCCGAGTTCGTTGAGGTATTTTTCGGCCTCAAGGGCGGCGATGCAGCCGCTGCCGGCAGCGATGATTGCCTGACGGTATTGCGGGTCGCGGACGTCGCCGGCGGCGAAAACGCCTTTGATGCTGGTTTCGCAGCTGTTGTGTTTGGTTACGATGTAGTTTTCCTTGTCCAGATGCAGATGTCCTTTAACCAAATCCGTATTGGGGTGGTGTCCGATGGCAATGAAGACGCCGTCGACGGCGACTTCCGTCGTATTGTCGGTTTTGACGTTTTTTAGCCTGAGGCCGGTTACGCCGAGCGGGCTTTCCGTGCCGAGGATTTCTTCGACGACGCAGTTCCAGATAACGTTGATTTTGTGATTTTGGGCGACGCGTTCCTGCATGGTTTTGTCTGCGCGGAAGGCGTCACGGCGGTGGATAATCGTGACGTTTTTGGCAAAATTGGTCAGATAGAGCGCCTCTTCCAGTGCGGAATTGCCGCCGCCGACAACGGCGACGTTGCGGTTGCGGTAAAAAAAGCCGTCGCAGGTCGCGCAGGCCGAGACGCCAAAGCCGCGGAATTTTTCTTCGCTGGGCAGACCGAGCCAGCGTGCGGAAGCTCCGGTGGCAATAATCAGAGAATCGCCGACGAAGGAATTGGCGTTTTCGGAAGAACAGACAAACGGCCGATGTTCAAAATCGATTTCGGTAATCGTGTCGTCAATCATCTGCACGCCGACATTTTGCGCCTGATCGCGCATGCGCTGCATCAGTTCGCCGCCCTGAATCGGTTCGGGAAAACCCGGAAAGTTCTCAACTTCGGTCGTAATGGTCAATTGACCTCCGACCTGCGTTCCGGAAACCAGAACCGGTTTGAGGCCGGCGCGGGCCGCGTAAATGCCGGCGGTGTATCCGGCGGGGCCGGAACCGATGATGAGGACTTTTGATTTATATTCAGCCATTCTTATTCTCCGTTATTTTGAATGTCCTTAATATAAAGCCGGCATTTTTATCTTTCAAGCAATTAAAAAGCAAAGCGGATAATTTGTCCGCTTTGAAAAAATTAAGGCTTTTTCTGCGCTTTTTACAACTTGATGCTGTTTTCCTTGAGAAAATCGGCAACGCCTTGCGGCGTCGGGCGCATCCCTTTGTCCCCCTGATGCCATCCGGCAGGGCAGACTTCGCCGTGTTCTTCAATGAATTGCAGAGCGTCAATGACCCGCAGCGTTTCGTCGACGTCACGGCCGATGGACAGGTCGTTGACTATCTGATGGCGGATGATACCGGTTTTGTCAATCAGAAACGAAGCGCGGAGCGCGGCGCCGTCTTCGTCAAGGACGCCGTAATCGTGAGAGATTTCCTTGGTAATATCGGAGACCAGCGGAAATTTGATGTCGCCGATGCCGCCGGCATCAACCGGCATTTTCTTCCAGGCCAGATGCGAATGTTTTGAATCAACGCTGACGCCTATCACTTTGACGCCGCGCTTGTTAAATTCTGCCAGTCGGTTGTTGTGGGCGATGATTTCCGACGGGCAGATGAACGTAAAGTCGGCAGGGTAAAAGAAAAGCAGGCCGTATGCGCCGCGTATGTATTCGGAAAGGTGAACTCGTCGTCGATGGCGTTGTCGGGCATAACGGCGGGGGCAATAAAGTCCGGCGCGTATTCGCGAACCAGAACCGAATTGCCGCAGCAGCCGTCTTCGTCATCGTCTTGCTCATGGACGATCAGGCGGTTGCAGAGCAGAGTGTTGACGGCATATTCGCCGTTTTCGAAACAATCGCAGTTCAGCGTGTTTTCGTTTTCGTCGTCTTCCGAACAGGTGCAGCCGAAGTCATGCGGCATATTGTTGGGATAGGAGCAGCCGCATTTGTCGTCTTCGCTGCAGTCGCATTTGTCCGCATAGTCGTATTCGTAGGTGCAGTCCTTGTTGTCAGCCATTTTCTTCTCCTGCAAAAAAAATTGAAGCCGGTTGTGCATAACCGGCTTCAATATATTTATTGACAGACAAATTTTAAAGGCTGTCTATTTGTAAATGACCTCGAGAATTTCGAAAGATTTTCTGCCGCCGGGCGCGACGTATTCGGCAACGTCGCCGACTTCTTTGCCGATGAGCGCTTTGGCCAGCGGCGAAGACAGGGAAATTTTGTTCTTTTCGATGTTGGCTTCATAGTCGCCGACAATCTGGTACGATTTTCGGCATCGGTGTCTTCGTCGACGACAACGACCGTGGCACCGAAACGGATGACGTTTCCGGTATTCTGGGACGGATCGATAACCTGAGCGCGGCTGATGATGGCTTCAAGTTCCTGAATGCGTCCTTCGATGAAGCTCTGCTTTTCCTTAGCGGCGGAGTATTCGGCGTTTTCCGAGAGGTCGCCGTGCGAACGCGCTTCGGCAATGGCGGCGATGATGTTGGGGCGGTCAACGCCTTTCAGGTGCTTCAATTCGGCTTCCAGAGCCACAAAACCGTCTTTAGTCAAAGGAAACTTATCCATTTTATTACTCCTAAAAAAAAATTATTGCCCGCAAATTTCTTTGCCGGGTCAGTGCCTTGAAAAAAGTTAGAAAAATCAAGCTGCGACAAACCGGGTTGGAATCTGTCACAGCCTTTTGTTGCTTGTTTGCCGGCTAATATAGCACAGAAATAAAATACTTCAAGCCTTTTATTTTTTTGTTACCGACGGTCAAAAAGTCTGTACAAAAGTTTAGGGTGTGGTATAAGAAAAAAGCTAAATGCTTTGACTTTAAAGGAGAAAATTCGTGAAACTTTATCTTGCTTCAGCCCTGGCCACTGTTTTGACGTTGTCTTCCAACGCCATGGCCATTGACAGCACCGGCTGCGGACTCGGTTCGATGGCCTGGAGAGGACAGAGCGGTACGGCGCCGCAGATTTTGGCGGTTACGACCAACGGTTCTTTCGGTACCCAGACTTTCGGCATTTCTTCCGGCACTTCGGGCTGTGATCAGAACGGCCGCATTACCGGCGGAACGCAGAGAATGGTTCTGAACTTTTTGGAAAACAATATGGAGCAGTATGCGCTTGACGCTTCCCGCGGCGAGGGCGAAACCCTTGATACGCTGGCCGGCATTATGGAAGTCGACAAGAGCGAGCTGGCGGCCAAGGTTCACGACAATTTCGCCTTCATTTTTCCGAACGACAATGTTGATGCGGTTGAAGTTACTTTGAACCTGTTCAAGGTTATGAACGCTTAGTTTCCGGATACGGAGCCGCTCTGCCGGAAGGGAGGGCGGCTTTTTTCGTCTTATGTTTATGCAAAAGGGCAGAATAAAAAAAATTTGCGAGCGCGCTGCTGGCGGCGGGGATATGGTCTGCGTCAGCCCAAGCCGGCGTTGAGGCCGATCCGCAGTGGCTGGCTCTCGGACATTATCGCCCGCAGTTGTTCGGCAGCCCGGAAAGCACGATTGACACGCCGAACTTTTTTCTGGCGCCGGACGGCAAGAACAATCCGAGGGCGGAACTTGAGGCAACCGCCGCTTTGTTCAACGAAGGTCGGGATATTGATAAAATGTGCGTTTTTCCGGCTCGTTATAAGTTTTTAAAAGCACAGGGGCTGACGAAAACAAAATTTCCGGAATGCAAAGAATATGAGGAATTTCGCCGGGATCTGCGTCCGGCGGGCGTGACGCTTTTGTTTACGGATGCCTATATGAACAATCCGTCGTCGCTGTTCGGTCATACGCTGATGCGTATAGACACCTCGCGCAAGGGAACGCAGCTGCTGGCGCACGGCGTCAACTACGGTGCGTTTACGGCCGGGCATGAAAATTCGGTGCTTTTTGCGGTATGGGGCCTTACCGGCGGATTCTACGGTGGATTTACGGTCAAGCCGTATTATGATATCATCAATACCTACAATAACTTGGAAAACCGTGACATTTGGGAATACAACCTCAATTTGACGCCGGAAGAGCTGGATATGTTCGTGGCGCATTTGTGGGAGGTTGGTCAGACGCAAACCCGTTATTATTTTTTTACCGAAAACTGCTCCTATATGCTGATGGAAGTTCTGGATGCGGTGCGTCCGTCGCTGAAACTTGCTGACGATTTTCCTGTACAGGCCATTCCCCTGGATACGGTCAAGGCGGTAAAAAGCCGTCCGGGATTGGTCAAAAGCGTTAATTACAGGCCGTCGCGCCAGTCGAAAATCCGCTATCGTTTCAAACAGATGAACAAAGCGCAGAAACAAGCCTATTATGAGGCGATACGGCGGCAGAACTGGGCGTTGGCCGGGCTTGAGGAAGATGAAAAGGCCGACGTGCTGGAGACGGCCTATCAGTACGTTCAGTATCAGTATGTAGCTAAAGATTTGGAACTGAAAGAATATCGTCGGCGCAGTTTTCAGAGTCTGAAAGCCAGAAGCAAAATCAGTCGGGCACCGCATTTTGCGGAGCATGACGCGGGCAGGCCGCCGGAAACCGGGCATGATTCAATGCGGGCCGTCATCGGAACCGGCGTCCGCAACGGAGAGGCTTTTCAGGAGATTCAGTATCGACCGGCCTATCATTCGCTGACCGATGACAATTACGGTTTTCTGCGCGGGGCGGAAATCAACTTTTTGAACGCAACGCTGCGACATTATGACAACCGTGACAAGACGGTTTTGCAGAAACTGGATTTGGTCGGGATTAAGTCGCTTTCTCCGGCCGATTTGATGTTTCTGCCGACTTCGTATACGATTATGGCTGATATAGAGCGGGTCTATGATCCGCAGACGGAGAAAGAAGGCTATGCTTTCAACCTGAAAGTCGGCGGTGGTCTGACCTATGCGCTGACCGACGAGGTCTGGGTTTATGCCATGAACAGCTTATACGGGAGTTACGGCGGCTTTCTGCCTCATGACCAATGGGCTGGAATTGGTTTTGCCGGCGGCGTTTATGCCGATTTCGGACGCTGGCGGCTCTTGGCGGAAGCCGAGAAGGTATTTGCAACTTCGCATTTTGCCGAGAGCATGAAATATTCGGCGGAGGCAGCAGTAAGCATGACACGCAATACCGCATTGGCGGTCAATTACAAATATCAGGTCAATTACGGACATGATATTGACGAGTTTATGACTTCGCTGCGCTTTTATTTTTGAGTTTTATTTCTTTGCCAACTGGCGGGCGCGCAGCGATTTGACAAAATCGCGGGCGGCTTTTTCGTGCCCCGGGCCGCTGGTCTGTACCTGCAGGTTCAATCCGGGGGGCAATGTTGCCGGTAATGTAGCTGAAATCGTGATCCTTGTCTTTGCCGTCAAAAACCAGGTAACTGCTGCCGTCGATGTCCAGCACGCTGAAGTCTTTAAGGCTCATTATGCAGTCGTTGAGGGCAACCAATGAAAGTTCCGGTATTTTTTCGCCGGCTTTGATAATGCGGATAAATTCGGCGGTATTGTTGACAAGGGTCGGATTTTGGTTGACGTCAAACTGCAGGGAATTGTCGTTGACGGTTTTGGAGCCTTTGACGGTCAGAAATTCACCCTGTTCAACCTTGGTGTTGGGCAGATTCAGTTCATCGACCGAACGGGCGACGTCTTTGGGACAACTGTTCGGAAGCCTTGGAAAAAGTTCGATTGTTTTCCATGGCCTGCATTACCGGCGTAATCGATTCCAGCAGCTGTGACATGGTCTGTGCCATGCTGCGGGCGAGTTCGGGCATAACCTTTTCGAAAGCGGCGTTCATCTGCTCTACGGATTTGTTCATTTGTGCACTGCTTTGCTCCAGAGCCTTTTCAACATCGGCGCCGATCAGCCGGTCGTCGGCGAGTGCCGTACCGGAAACAAGCATTAAGGACAGGGCGAAGGCCAAACTGTGTTTCATTTTTTCCTCCCGTGGCAGTTTTCTTCAATATAGTACTTTAATTCAAAATTTACAGAGCGCAAAGCAAATTTTAACCGTTGATTTTTTGCCGGCAAGCTAGTATCCTCTTGGCAATCGTAATATTTTCAAAGGAGAATGACAATGTTGAGAGAAGAATTGCAGAAGGCTTTGAAAGAATCAATGCTGAACAAGGATACGGATACGGTCAGCGCCGTGCGCCTGATTATTGCCGGAATGAAGGAAAAAGACGTTGATGCGCGCGGCAAGGGCCTGAAAGAGGCAAGCGACGCCGATTTGATGTCGATGATGCAGAGCATGATTAAACAGCGCAACGATTCAATAAAAATGTATGTTGACGGCAAGCGTGAAGACCTGGCCGCCAAAGAGCGCAAGGAAATCAGTATTATCGAGCGCTTTTTGCCCAAACAGATGAGCGATGCGGAAATCGAAGCTGCCATCAAGGGCGTTATTGCCGAAACCGGTGCCGCTTCCATGAAGGACATGGGCAAGGTTATGGGAGCCCTGAAAGCCAAATATGCCGGACAGCTGGATTTTGGGAAAGCCAGCGGAATGATTAAGAATCTGCTTGGCTAAGGCGTTTTGAATGGCTTCGGCGGATTTGCAGAAATTTTTGGATGAACTGCGCGCCCGCATATCGATTGTCGATGTGGTGGGCGCGAAGGTCAAACTTGTCCGCAAGGGACGGGGAATATCAGGCGTGCTGTCCGTTTCACAATGAAAAACGCCGTCGTTTACGGTTAACGAAGCCAAGGGGTTTTATCATTGTTTCGGCTGCGGCGCGCATGGCGACATCATCAAATTTGAAATGGAAGCCAACAACCTGCCGTTTATGGATGCCGTGCACAAGCTGGCGGACAAGGCCGGGCTGCGGGTGCCGCAGCTGAGCCATGAAAACCGCGAAGAAATCGAAAAACGCGCCTCTCAGTATGACATTATGGAAATGGCGGCCAAATTTTTTGAAAAATGTCTGCGGCTGCCGGAGGGCATACGGGCGATGGATTATCTTGCCAACCGCGGTTTCGGTGACGATACGATTGCCAAATTTCGTCTCGGTTATGCGCCGAACAACAACGGGCTTAAAGCGTTGTTGGCTTCGAAAGGCATCAGTGAAGCGGAGATGCAGGAACTGGGGCTGATAGCCGTTCCGGAAGACAAAAACCGCCGTTCGCACGATTTTTTCCGCGACCGGGTAATTATTCCGATTATGGACAAGCGGGGACGGGTAATCGCTTTCGGCGGCCGCATTATGGGCGACGGACAGCCGAAGTATCTGAACTCGCCGGAAACCCCGGTTTTTAACAAGCGCCGGGTTCTCTACAATCTGAACTATGCGCGCGACAAAGCCTTTGAAGCCCGCAATATCATTATCTGCGAAGGCTATATGGACGTCATCGCGATGGACAAGTACGGTATTGAATATGCCGTGGCGCCGCTGGGAACGGCTTTGACCGAAGATCAGATTCAGGAGGCCTGGCGCGTCTGTCCGATGCCGACCCTCTGTTTTGACGGCGACAGTGCCGGTATTCGTGCCGCGGTGCGTTCGGTCGACCGGGCGCTGCCGATTTTAAAAGCCGGTTATTCGACCCGTTATGCTTTTTTGCCGGACAAGATGGATCCGGACGAATATCTGAAGGCCAAAGGCCGTGACGAATTTCTGAAAATCATCGGCGACACGGTGCCGTTAGCCGAACTGGTCTGGCGCAAGAACATTCAGAGCAAAGACCTGTCGACGCCGGAACAAAAGGCGCTGATTGAGAAGAACATTATGGAGGAAGTCGGCAAAATTGCCGACGAAAAAGTCCGCGGCTATTATATTCAGGAGATGAAAAACCGGATTTACGAAGAATTCGGCCGCGGAGCCTGGAAAGACCGTCGCGGCGGCGATAGCCGGCGGAAAGCGCCGGCGGCGGCCAAAAAGCCGGTGCAGATACGGCCGAAACCGAGTTTGGACGAACTGGTTTTGAAGTTTGTGCTGGCGGCCTTTGTCTATTATCCGGAACTGATTCCCGAATATGAGGAAAAAATGTCGTTCTTTGACTTTAATAATCAGCGAATGCACACTATGTTTGACAAGATGGTCGATATCTGCGCCGAAAACGAGCAGACCACATTTGCGGACATGTATAAAAAACTGGCCGAATGCGGCTTTGACAAAGATCTGGCAAGCTTGTGGGAACTGGATATGTTTAAGCAGCAGAATCCGTATCTGCCGAAAATCAGAGCGGAAATTGACACCAAAATTATTGAAGTGCAGCTCCGGCAGCTGGAAAACGAAATCAGGGAATGCCTGAGGATTATTCAAACCTCCGAGTCGTTCCCGGATGAAGTGTATAAAAGGTACGAATCTTTGAAAAAAGAGAAAGAAGCGCTGCTGGATACACAAAATTTTAATTAATGCAACATACAATAAACGCCGGAAAGCAAGGCGGAGCGGGAACAGAAACCGAATCGGCGCATTTTTTGTTTTAAAGCAGGTGTTGACAAAAAGCTTTAAAATAATTAAAAACAGTGCCAGCTAGCAATTTTCGGAGCCTTTCCGTCTGTTTTCAGGCTCGAAATTTATAAATCGATTTTAAGGAACGACATGTCAGATACAGATAATCAAGACTTTTATGAAGGCAGCGCCGCCGATGCGCCGCTGATTGATTCATTGGGCAGTGCCGTCAAAAGACTTATCGACAAAGGTAAAGTCCGCGGCTATATTACTGTTGAGGAACTTAACAAGGCTCTGCCGCCGGAGAAGGAATCTTCGGAGCAGATTGAAGACATCATGTCGGAAATTTCCGATATGGGCATCAGCATCATTTCGGAATCGGACGCCGATAATTTTGAACCGGACGTGGTTGAAGAAGAAGACGATTATGACGAGTCCGGCAATTTTGACGAAAAGGATCTCGGACGTTCTGACGATCCGGTAAGAATGTATCTCAAGGAAATGGGCACCGTCGAGCTGTTGTCTCGCGAGGGAGAAATCGCCATTGCCAAGCGTATTGAAGCCGGTAAAACGGTTATGATTGACGGTTTGTGCGAAAGCCCGATGACGCTGAAAGCCATTGCCGGCTGGCGGGACGATCTGGTCGAAGGCAAAATGCAGCTGCGCGACATCGTCGATCTGGAAATGATGTACGGTGATGATCCCGAGGCTCTGGCTTATGAAGATGACGAAGCTCCGGTCGATTTGGACAAGGTTGCCGAGGAACTGGCCAAAAAGGAAAATCTGGACGACATTGACGACGATTTGGAAGACGACATTGAGTTGGAAGATACCGTCGATGACGAGGTTGAAGACGAGGACGACGCTGCCGACATGGGCGGCGAAAGCGACGAAGAAGCCGCGGCTTCCGGGGACGACGATGATGAGGACGGCGTCGGGGGCAGGGCATCCGCTTCGGTTTCGGCGATGGAAGAGGCTCTGTTGGAACCGGTCCTGGAAATTTTGAACAAGATTTCCAGTTATTACGACGATTTGAAGAAAATTCAAAATCAGCGCGTCGAGGCTATTCTGGCCGGCAAGACCGTCAGCCCGAGCGTTGAGAAAAAATATCTGCAGGTTAAGAAAGAACTGGTTGAACTGATGAGTTCCATTCATCTGAACGCCACCCGCATTGAACAGCTGGTCGAACAGCTGAACGGGCTGAACAAGCGTCTGATGGGGCTTGAAGGCAAATTGCTGCGTTATGCGCTCTCCTGCAAAATCAAGCGCGAGGACTTTCTGGAAGTATATCAGAAATCGGAACTGGATCCGAACTGGATTGAGAACGTTTCGCACAAGTCGGACAAACACTGGAAAAACTTTGTCGAAAAATACGGTACCGAGATTGCCGAACTGCGCGACAATGTTGCCAAAATGGCTCAGGAATGCGGTCTGCCGATTACCGAGTATCGTAAAATGGTCGATACTATCAAGAAAGGCGAGCGCGAAGCGGAAAGAGCCAAAAAGGAAATGATTGAGGCCAACCTGCGTCTGGTTATTTCCATTGCCAAAAAATACACCAACCGCGGTTTGCAGTTTCTTGACCTTATTCAGGAAGGAAACATCGGCCTGATGAAAGCCGTCGATAAGTTTGAATATCGCCGCGGTTACAAGTTTTCGACTTATGCAACCTGGTGGATAAGACAGGCGATTACGCGTTCGATTGCCGACCAGGCCAGAACCATTCGCATTCCGGTACACATGATTGAAACTATCAACAAGCTGGTTCGCACTTCGCGCCAAATGCTTTCGGAAATGGGACGTGAGCCGGTGCCGGAAGAGTTGGCCGAGCGCCTTTCGATGCCGTTGGAAAAGGTTCGCAAGGTTATGAAAATTGCCAAAGAACCGGTTTCGCTGGAGGCGCCGGTCGGTGATGAGGAAGATTCGTCGCTGGGCGATTTTATTGCCGACGAGAGTGCTTTGCAGCCGCTGGATTCCGCAATTCATTCAAATTTGAAGGAAACCTGCACGCGTATTTTGTCTTCGCTGACGCCGCGTGAGGAACGTGTTCTGCGTATGCGTTTCGGTATCGGTATGAATACCGATCATACGCTGGAAGAGGTCGGACAGCAGTTTAACGTTACGCGCGAGCGTATTCGTCAGATTGAGGCCAAGGCTTTGCGAAAACTGAAGCATCCGTCTCGGTCGCGCAAGTTGCGTTCATTCCTGGACAATTAGCCGAAAGCCCCTCAAACGAGGGGCTTTTTTTCAGGAAACGTTTGACAGAAAGCGTTTGCAAACGTATATTACGGTTCTTAAAAATTTATAATACTAGATAAATTATGGATATTGAGAAATTATTTGCAGAAGCGCGCCGAAGTCCGGTATCTGCGCTGCGTTTGGGAATTTTAATCAAGGACGGCGAAATTGAGCTACCGATTGGCCGAATGTTGGAGGCTTTTGTTCTCGTTTTCAGGCAATATGAGACATATCGCCGCGAATTTGACGAAGTAAGAGATGACTTTGTCAGGGCGGAAGCGTCACGCTGGGTTAACGCTTTTAATCCGGTATTGGAAGCCTTTCATGACATTTTTTTTTGATTTTGAAACGGAAATTGTTTGTTGGTTGAAAAACATGAAAAAAAGTGACATAAGCCGTGAACAGCAGGATGTTGTCGCTTTGTTTCTCGGACAATGTTCCCGGGACGAAAATTTGTCGCCGGTTTTGAGGCATTTTGCGTTTATTGAATGAGGTTTCCGCGAGAAAAAGCATTTGGGTTTTGACTCAAATGCTTTTTTGCGTTATGTAGACGGATAAAAAGGAGTATTGAACCAATGACTTGTAATTATAACGCTGAAGATAAAAATGTGATGAAGGTTTCTGCTCAGGCGAAAGACAAATCGCGTTTACAGGAACTGATTGATTTTGCAAAAATTTCCGGGTTTAAGAAAATCGGTGTGGCAAATTGCAAAGGCGTGCAGGAACTGGCCGACAGATTTATTGCGCTGCTGCGAGAGCAGGGGTTGGAAGTCGTTTCCGTAAACTGTAAGGAAAGCGGATTGGACGGCTGCGAAATTTGTGATGAGATGAAAGGTCCCTGTTGCGATCCGATTTCACAGGCGGTTTTTCTGAATGAGCAGGGGACGGATTTTAATGTAAATTTCGGCCTTTGTCTGGGGCATGGCTTATTGTTTCAGAAATATTCGAAAGTACCGGTAACGACGTTTCTGGTAAAGGATTTTGCTCATAACCACAATGTTGTTGAAAGTTTGATGGCATAATATTTATTGACAGGAAGCTTTAAAAGGTATAGTCCTGTTCAGGCAAATTATAAAAATAAATTTATTATGGAAAAAAGAGTATTAGCCGTGAAAACTGCTCAGCAGGCTTTCGCGTTAATGAAGAGCATGCTTGTTGCCAATATGGTTGATAACGAGCTGGTAGAGAAAAATCGAGAAGTTGGAGATGAGGCCGTTGCCGGAGACGTTTATGATGACAATGTTAAGGCTTGGTATCATCTGAAACTGGTATGGTTGAAACGTGGTGATGATGACCTTGTCGGTTGTCCGTGTTTTGTTTGTCCGTTTAACGGAACATTGCCGGACGGAACGAAAGTCGATACGCAGGTTTATGTGAAAGCGTTTTCAACAAAGGCTTTGCATAATTGCAAAATGCACCTCAACGGGGAACTTGAATGGACGGAAATACGAGACGGCGAAGAATTCACTATGTCTGACGAAGCCGGTCGTTTTTCTGAAGAAAGGTTTGTTTACCGGGGCGGAGAGATTTTGAAGCTGTAAAGTTGATTTTTTCGATCCTTGCAAAATTTACATTTTGCAAGGATTATTTTTTTAATTATGCTTGACTTCGGTGAATGAATTTCATATCTTCATTTTGTCATCGGGCCCTTAGCTCAGTTGGTTAGAGCAGGCCGCTCATAACGGTCTGGTCGCAGGTTCGAGTCCGGCAGGGCCCACCATTAAAAATCCTCTCTATAAATGGAGAGGATTTTTGTTATACTCTGAACCTAGAGAAATAAAGAGTTTGCAATAATTCAAAATTTTATGTCTGTCCATATATACCATACAAATATGGTAAAAGTGTAAGATAAAAACGTGCTAATGAGAGAGTATGATTTTATTAAGGATATTGTCGAAGAAATGCTGAGAAATAACGTATTGTAAAACCAAAATATGCTTGAAAATCTTAGTCATCACATTAGAATTGGCGAATAAGCAAAGGGGATTGATGATGGAAAAAGATTTTGTAAAGCTTGGCGATAAGAATGAATGTTTGATTTGTAATGATAATTTGAACCGATCGAAGCATATTAAACCTCTGACGACACTTCTATCCAATATTGGAAATGAAGACAGTTTTGTTATGACTGTTTCTGCACCATATGGGGGAGGGAAGACCTTCTTTGTAAAAATGTGGCAAAATTATTTAAAAAAACAGAATGGCCATACCTTATATTATAATGCATGGGAAAATGATTTTTCAATAAATCCTTTGGCATCGTTTATTTCGTGCTTTTCAGAGTTGGATGATGTTGATCCTAAATTAAAGGATAAAGTTAAAGCTGTAATTACTGCGGCCCAGAAAATCACACTGACAAAAATTCCTGAAATTTGTGTTCGGCTTTTGGGAGCATTATGTAAAAAATATTTGGGTATTGAAGCTCAAGAATTGTACGATACTGCCAAAATATCGGCAGAATTTGTCGATGAAGCAGAAAAAGAAATTGGCAAGCTTAGTGCAAAAGCAAAAACAATGATTGCCGATGAAAAAGAATTGCGTGACGCAATTACTGATTTTAAGAAAAAATTAAAGGAACTGATAGCTTCTTTTGAAAGAACAAATAATCGAATATCTGGAAAGCTTGTCATTTTTATAGATGACCTTGATCGCTGCCGTCCGGATTATGCAATTACGTTTTTAGAATATATTAAGCATCTTTTTAGTATTCCCAATTGCAATTTTGTTTTGTCGGTTGATAAAGATCAATTGATTTCGACTATTGAAAAAGTTTATGGTTCAAAAAATGCGGAGGGTTTTTTATCTAAAATTATTGATTTTGATTTTAACTTACCGTCTCCAGGAAGCGTTCGGGAATTTATTGAGTTAGCTATAAAAAAACTAAATTGGGAATCGGATAATATCTTTTCATCTCCTTATCAAGATATTGATATGAAAGAGATATTTATTTTGATGTTTGAACCTCTAGTAAAACTGTTGTCTCTGACAATGAGGGATATTGAGCATGTATTGCAGGATTTGAATATCATTTATCGCAGTATTGAATTGGAGCAATTGGCGCCGATACATTTGGCTATTGTTTATACAATTGATAAATATGCTTTCAAGTTGGGGTGTAAAAATTCTGATAAGAAGCAGTTGTTTAAAGAGGTTTATGGTAAAATATCAAATTTTGCAGAGGCTAATAGCGCTAAGGAAGGACGTTGTTATTACGATGGTCTTGATGAGATTAAGGTTGTTAATCCCAATTCATCCTTAAATGATTTTCTTAGGTTTATTGCAGCTGTTTCCCTGAAGCATGAACTACAATTAACTCAGGCATACAAAACTCTTCCTGAATCTGTTCGTAAAAATATTTTTTATGAAACTAATATTAAGCCTCTTTGGTTTAAGTTTAATCAGCAGATAGAAGACGTTTTTACCAGTAATGAAGCTTTTGATATAGAAGAAAATGCCGCCTCAAATTTTTGAGACAATATAGTTTTTAAGCCGCGGCATTAAACTCGGAAGCTTCTCCCCAGTTATTATATGGGCTGACCGAGGCAATAGTGCCGATAAAAATTAAGCACTTAATCGAGTTCGGATGTTGTGTTTTTTTTAATGTCATTTTTCATAAACATCCGAACTATTTTTCATTAATGTTGATATTTTTTAAGACGTTATGTATTGCTTTTGTGTTTGCATAATTCTAAAAATATTTCTATTTTTCTTACTTTACTTTGATATTATTTATTTGTAATATTTAAAATGGATAGAGTGATAATCTGTCTGGGGTGTGGAAACCTCTCCGATAGCGTCTATTGTGTAAAGACGAAACTTTTGCATGCCTGAAAGTCAATTATATGACTGGAAGGCGGCAAAATAAGCTATTCCAGTCAATATGTCGCACTATCTATCGGTAGTTTCCAACTTCCAGTCGCCTCTTTATCAGGGCGACTTTTTTGTAAACCGAAGAATAAGGAACTACATTATGAAAAAAATATTAAGTTTTTTTATTTTTATTGTATTGCTTAGTGGATGTTCTACACAATCTTGGAAGTATACGTCTAATCCGAAGCAGTATATAAAACCAGAGATTCAAAAAACAGTTGTTATTCCGCCATTGTCTGATTTCAGAGAAAATGAAAATTCAATAACGGGTTATTTTGTTGCAATGATACCTTTTGTTCCGTATGGAACGAGTTATGCTAATATTCCTGAAGCTAATCCGTATATGCCTTTTAAACCAATAGATGATTTTTCAAAGGCTACAGCGGAAGAACTAAATAATGCTTCTATTTTCAAAAATGTATTTTTTAGTCATAATATTCAAGATGGAGATTGGTATTTACAGGGAAATTTAATAAAGTCAAAATATTCTGTTGCTAATACCTTTTATGGATTATCTTTGCCTGGTGATTTGTTATGGGTGTTAGGTTTACCATCGGGGAAAATCAAAAACGAAATTGAAATTGAATATAAATTAATGGATAAAAATTATAATATTTATTTTCAGAAAAAATATGCAGAATCTTCTTCTTGTTATCAGGGATTATATTATAATTTGACAAGTTTTCAGTTTGAGAACTTGTTGAAAAAGATAAATATGCGGTTAATTGAAGATTTGCATTTAATTATTCCTAACTTGAAAAAGAAATAATCAGTTTGTGAATTGCTAGTTCAGCTCCGCCATAGTTAACAGCTCCCATCACGGGAGCTGTTTTTCTTTTATAAGTTCAGTATGTTGCATTGTTGAAATCCTATGCGGTTCTAAAATTTGTCTTAATCGTCAAGTTTGGTTATTGTCGGAAAGCTGCCGTTTATTTTTTGGTAACAAGGGCAGTCTGTGTCGTGGTCGTTGATTATGCCGCAAGCTTGCAGATGAGAATAGACTGTTATGGCTCCCAGGTATTTAAAGCCTTTGCTTTTCAAGTCCTTGCTGATTCTTGCCGACAAGCCGTTGCTTACGGGGATGCGTCCGCCGCTGTGACTGGAATAGATAATGGTTTTTCCGTCAGAGTAGGCCCATAAATAATTTGAAAAACTGCCGTATAAATTGCGGATTTTTTGAAAACAGCGCGCATTGTTGATAATTGCTCTGATTTTACGCGGCGAACGAATCATGCCTTCCGTATTCATAATGCGTTCGACGTCCCGCTCATCGTAAGCCGCAACTTTGTCAAAATCGAAGTTGTCAAAGCATTGGCGGAAAATTTCCCTTTTGCGGAGCATTAATTCCCAGCTCAGTCCGCATTGCATGACTTCCATCATGAGATATTCAAACTGTTTCCGGTCGTCGTGAACCGGGATCCCCCATTCCGTGTCGTGGTAATGCCGGTCGATTTCCGAAGCCGAGTTCCATCCGCAGTATCCCATTGTTCCTCCTTGAAGTCGTTTTTATCTGCCGGTTGCCTATATTCAGGGAGCAGTGCTTTTTTTCGGAACAAAAAAGCCGTCCCGTAACGCTCCCTCCAGTTTGAGAAGCTTTATCTTTTTGTCAATTCCGCCGGCGTATCCGGTAAGGCTGCCGGAAGCGCCGACGACTCTGTGGCAGGGAACGATAATCGATATTTCATTATGTCCGACGGCGCCGCCGACGGCCTGAGCCGACATTTGCGCAAGTCCTTTCTTTTGGGCGAGAAGCCGGGCTATTTCGCCGTAGGTTGTTGTTTTTCCGTAAGGGATTGTATATAAGATTTCCCATACTTCGTTTTGGAAAGATGTTCCCGTAAAATGGAGCGGCAGTTTGAAGTCAGGTTCTTTTCCCGTAAAATATATGTCAAGCCACCGTTTGGTCTCTCTAAAAACGGGCAGCTCTTTTTCTTCGTGTTCCTTATCGAGATAGAGGGCGAAATATTTCTGTCCCTCAAACCACAGGCCGGTCAGCCCTTTTTCGTCGGCCGCCAGGAGAATATTGCCTAAAGGCGATTTATATTTGCTTGTGTATTGCATTTTTCTGTTCCGTCGCAGTGAGAATTCTATTTGCTTATATTAAAAAGAAAAAAGGAAAAATGGAACAGGTTTTTTGTTGGTAAATGATACGCGTTGATGATTTTAGTTTATTGGCTTATAATAATGGAAATATTTTGAGATTATCGGAGAAATTTTGAAATGGCAGTTATACGGAACGAGACGGAAAAAGATTATGAGATTGTTGAGGAACTGACCAGAAAGGCCTTTTATAACATTTATGTTCCCGGTTGCGTCGAACATTATCTGGTGCATGTTATGCGTTCGCATGCCGATTTTGTGCCGGAACTGTCTTTTGTTATTGAAGAGAATGGTCAGATTGTCGGGAGCGTTATGTACACGCGGGCCAGACTGGTTGACGAAAACGGGTGTGAGAAGAAAATTCTGACGCTGGGGCCGATATGCGTCGCGCCCGAATTTCAGCGAAAAGGGTATGGCAGAAAGCTGATGGAACATTCGTTTCAAAGAGCGTCGGCGCTTGGTTATGAAGTTGTCGTTTTGTTCGGGAGTCCTGCGAATTATGTCGGCAGGGGATTTAAAAGCTGTAAAAAGTATAACATCTGTTCGGAAGAGGGAAGATATCCGGCGGCAATGATGGCCAAAGAACTTGTCCCCGGCGCTCTGGACGGTAGAAAACAGGTTTATTTCTGCAGCCCGGTTATGAAAGTTTCCGAGGAAGATGCCAGGGCATATGATGATACCCGGGAGCCGATGGAAAAGAAGGTGCTGCCGAGTCAGGAAGAATTTTACATTATGAGCCGTTCTTTCATCGAATGAGAATTTATTTTGAGGGGAAACGTCTGATGAAGGTACTTATAATCGGGCCGCTGGGCGCAGGGAAATCTTCGCTGGCCTATGCGATAAACCGGAAATTTAATCTGCCGCGGCTTAATTTAGATGAAATCTGCCGGAATACCGCAGACGGCGGCAGTTATTATCCGCGGGAGGAACAGTTTGCCAAGCTGGACGATTTTTTGAAAAAACATAAGGACAGCTGGGTTTCCGAGGGGTGCCAGCGTTATCTGTACGAGAAAATGCAGCCGGATTTAATCGTTGACATGCGGATTAACCGTCTGGTTGCCATATGGCGTTTTACCTGTCGTTTTTGGAAGGCGAAAAAGCTAATCGGTAAGGAAATTGACAAGGATTTGCCGGTTCAGGCTTATCATTATCGCCGGGTTACGTTGAAAAAAATCAGAGATTATGCCTTCATCGGACGGGAAATCAACGCGGAAATTGCCGAGTTTTTGGCGCAAAGCCGGGTTCCTGTCGTTAAGTGCCGCAGTTTCAGTGACTATGACGCTGTCTTTGCCCGTATTGAAGAAGAGGGTGACAGCATTCGTATTGCGGAAACAGGTAAAAGCGCCGGTTTTTAATCCCGCGTATGAGGAAATATGCTGAATTGCGTTTGGGAGGGGCAGAGGCTGCTGTCCGTTTTTGTTCCCCGGCGCTGTGCTTCGGCCACGGCATTTTCAACCTGCGGAGAAATATAGCCCTGATTTTGCTGCCCGTTTCCCTGACGAAAACCTGCGGGTTCGGTTATGAAAATGTCATCGGTTTTCAATTCGATCAATTCCCGGGAACGGTAATTGCGGCAAGAGTTTGATACGGCGTTTTGCAATGCGCGGGAAATCATGCGTCCGAAATTGCGGCCGTTTTCCGATTTGGTTCCGAATTCGTTTTTATAATCTAAATCAATATAAGCGTCCATCTGGTGCAGTTTTTCGGTCTTGCCCATCCAAACGGCAAATTTGTCTTCAATGGAATTGTAATCCAGCAGGTTGTCGATGTAAAACAGGCGCGAACGTCCTTTCCTGGCTTCTTTTTCTCGCTCAATAATGCCGAAACAAGACGTTTCACAGCAGTCGAGTTCGTAATAATCGGTCAGGTTTGACGCGTCATCCGAGGCATAGTGATAGTCGTCGAGCGAGACAAAGCCGATTTTGGTAAAAGATGATTTTTTCAGGTTGTCCTGCGGAACGACCGAGATGACGGCAGCCTGTCTGGCAACGGCATCCGTTTCGCCGGATGTGTAGCCAAGCCGTTTCATGTCTTCGTTCATAATTTCATTCAGTTTGCAGGTAACGTAATCGCCGTGACAAAAGGCCAGAACGTTTAGATTTCGCATGAGCCTGCATGCTTCTGAAATTTCTCTTTTCCGTCCGTTTTTCTGCCGTGTGATCTTTCTGAGACATTGTTCGTAGAAATCAAAAATGTAGGAGGGGTTTCGCTCTTCTTCCGAAAAGCGGCTTTTGTCCGCTTCGGTATGGCAGAGACGGCTGTTGGTCATTTCGCGGGCATTGGCGTTTCGATAGTAAGCGGACAGAATTTGAATGTCCCTTTGTCCCTCAAGGCCAATTCTGCCCAGCAGGCGTTCGGCATATTTGGCCATGGCATTTGCATCTCTGGCGGTCAGGGTTCCGTCTCCGCTCAGGCAAAGAACCGTCGGTTTGTCAAATTTTATGTCCTGAAGCGGGACATCTTCCCAACCGACGGGATTTTCTGGCGTTTTCGGACATCTGCGGCCGATAATAAGCTGAGCGGGCATGATTTTTTCCTTGTCGTTTTTGGACAATTTTATCACAAGGTTCAATAAAAAGAAAGTTCTTTGTTTTGTCTCGCGCCAGGAAAATAGACATAAAAAAATGTTGTTTTTATAAGTATTTACTTTTGCAGAAAAATAAGTTATATAACCTCGTGATTTTGTGAACTGTAAAAATTTTACTGCGGGGAGATATGTCTGTTTGTATTTGTCCGAAACCGGTTACGGCATGGGCCGGTTTATTGTTTAGAATTATTTTATCTTTATTTTTACGCTGTTGCTCGGTTTTGACTTATCATTTGCCTTTTTGTTTACGTTTGAGGCGTTTTTTCTTCTGTTGTTAAACGGCCGTTTAAAAAACGAGTGGTTCAGGTTTTTGCTGTTGTATCCGTTGATTTTTGTTCAGGCGGCGCAATTGTGCAGCGTTTTTGTTACCGGGCGTTATATTGAGCCGCTTACGCTCTGGAATTTATCGTCGGCATCTTCGGTCGGAGTGGAAACGCAAGTAAAGCTGACATTTGTTGCCGTGTTGTTTCTGGCGGTAAGTCTGCCGCTGCACAGGTTCCGGATTCAAAAAGTTCGGACCTTTGCCTGGATTATGGCAATATGGGGTGCCGGGGAATTATGCTTTGACAATTTTCCTTTGCGGGCAGCCGCGGCGACGGTCGGGCAGGTGTATAATCAGCTGGCTTATAATCCGGCATATGACGACGGCAGCCGGTTTTATCGAAAAAATGTTGTGGAAGAAGGAAAATCGTCGTGGCAAAATGAAATGACAAAAAATAAAAACGTCATTTTGATATTTGCGGAGGGCATGTCGTCGGAAGTCATATCTGAGAAACTGACGCCGCACACTTTTAAATTGCGCGACAGAAGTGTCAGTTTTGAAAACTATTACAATCATACCGCGGCGACGTTCAGAGGTATTCGCGGGCAGTTGATTTCCGGTTTTCAGCTGCTGGGCGGAAGTTACGGCGGTCAGGGTATTGCCGAAATAAACAAGAAGGCTGTCGACGAACATTTTAAGGGCAGGACGGAAAGTCTGCCGTTGATTTTGAGAAAGAACGGATATCAGACGGTTTTTCTTTCGCCGCATCCGGAAAGTGACAATTTTCAGACTTTTGTTAAGGGGATAGGCTTTGATGAGGTTATTGGCAGCAAAACGGCGCAGAATTGGTCGGACAGGCGCCTGTATGAAAATCTCTTTGCCGAGGCGCAGCGGCTTGCTGAACGAAAGCGTCCGTTTTTTCTGGCGACTTATGTTCTGGGAACACATGTCGGGCTTGATTCGCCCGATGTAAAATATGATGACGGCAAAAACAGTTTTCTGAACAAGTTTTATAATCAGGACTACTGGTTGGGAGCGTTCCTGCAAAAGTTTGACACGTCAGCTTTTGCGAAAGACACGATACTGGTCTTTACCTCCGATCATGCTACCTATCCGGGACGTGACTTTACGGAATTGTTTGGAGAATATGATTATTTTGTCGGAGAAATGCCGCTGATTTTCTATAATAGATTTATAATGCCGGCAAAGAAGGACGCCGGAGGACTGAATTCTCTGGCGCTGACGCCGACAATCTTGGACATGCTGGGCTTTCGGGGAGAGGCTAATCATTTTCTAGGGCATTCTCTTTTTGAGAAAGGTGCCGTTCGTGAGGCGTATGAGCATTTTTCGGCTATCGGCTTTAATTGTTTCGACACGTCCGGAGAGCAGGTTCGACACTACAAATTCAAGAAAAAAGGCGCATGTATGAAAATAAAGGCCTATTATGATTTTGCCGGATAGGCGGAGATCGTAGGCAGCCATTGCAGCAAGAAGCAGTCCCTTAGCCGGGGCTGCTTTTTTGTATTGTGCCGGCGGCTGCCGTCCGGTTCGGCAAGATTATTCCGCTGTTGTAATTTTGTTCTGGCAACTGTCTGTAAAATATGGCTTTTTTTAAATTATATAAGAACTATCTAATATTATCCGCTGTTTATTTTCAGATGTTGCCATAATGTTTAGCAGTTTGTTTGCCACCAATCGACAAAAAGGAGCAGTTGAATGTCGGAAAATGAGGAATATCTGGAAGAAACAAAGTTGATTACAGAGGCTTTTGGCGATTTGTTTTCCAAGTTGAAAAAGCGCGGCTTTCGCGATACATATTATTTTCTGAGCGTTGCCTATGAAGCTTATACGCATGACGTATTCAGGGAAATTACGCAAAAACAGCCTTAATTCTCAATGAACTTTGCTTCATCTTATCGCAGCTGATATGAAATTTGGTTCATGGATAAACAATTTATTTCATGGTATAGAGTGCGATATGGAAAACGATCTGAATAAATATCTTGGTCTGAGAGTTCGGTCTTTGCGCGAAAATGCGCAGATGACACAGGAAGAACTGGCTAATGTCTGCGATGTGAGCTGGCGCACGATTTCCAACTTAGAACGAGGCTGTGTGACGCCTGATTTGGTTATGATCTGCAAAATTTCCAAAAAATTTAACGTCGGTTTGGACGACCTGCTCAACATTGAAGTTCAGCGGCGCAAATCAATGTCCAGGATTGCCACCGAGAATTTGCTGATTGAACGGATTAAGACAATTGACGATCCGACGCTTGATTTCGTTGTCGAACAGCTGAACGTGGTATTCAAGTATTTTGGAGCATAAAAAGAAAGCATGAGAATTGGCGACCAACTGATTTTGCTTAGAAAAATTTTGAGTTTTGCGGCCATTGCCAAAACCGGAAACGTAACCGCCGCCGCGTTGGAAAACGGCATGAAACAGTCTAACCTTTCCGGGTATGTGAAAGAACTGGAAGAAAAGGTCGGCGCCAAGCTGTTTGAGCATGGCGACAGGCGCATGATTCTGACCGAAGTCGGCAAAAACCTGTATGAAATAAGCTGCAGCATTGAAAAGTCGGTTTATAAAATCAATTCTTACAAACAGCAGAACAATAATGTTTCGGGAGCAGTGCGATTATGGACCAGCGACGGTTTGGCCGCCGCATATCTGTCGTCTTGTCTGCCGGGGTTTTATCAGCTTTATCCCGATGTTAAGATTGAGATACTCTGTTCCATAGAGGCGCCGTCGGTTTTGTATGACGCGGATCTGGCCGTAGTTTATGAAAAGCCGGTACATCCCGACGCCGTTATTTTGTTTAAGCACAATTTGCGTTTCGGCCTGTTTGCTTCCATGGATTATCTGGCAAGTTTCGGTTATCCGAAAGATATTGAGGACATTCAGAAAAACCACCGTCTCTGCGTACGGTCAAATTATCGCGAAGTATGGGGAGAATGGTGCAATTTTGTTGACAACTGCAGTTATGTGGCCGCGGAAACGAATTCGTCTTCAATGCTGATGCAGTTGACCAAGGACGGCATAGGCATAGCCCTGCATCCGTTCAGCGTCGGTCTGAAAGAAAAAAATCTGGTTTGTTTGGACAAGATTAAGTTTGAGCTTTCGCATCCGTTCTGGATTGTTTCTTACAAAGACGTCAAACCAGAAGAAAATCAGGGTTCTGATCGACTATATCAAGAAAGCAACTGCTGTATTATAAAATCGTACAAGGCGACGGCTTCGGTTTTGTCCATCCGACAGACTATCCATAATTTCTGAGAAACATTGCCTCCGGTCGAGAAAGTCGTGTATTCGCATTCCCAGTCCGGCGCACGGGTCAAAACGGCAAGATCGGCGTTTTCGGGAACCGGGCAGGGGCTTATTTCCCAGGAAGGGTGCTGTTTTTGGAACTGCGACAGGTTTTTCAGGTTCAAATCCGGCGCCAGACAGAATTTGATGCTTCCGCGCGGTTCGGGATTTACGGCTTTTTCCAGTTCCCTGAGGCTTTGCTCAAGCTGTTCGGTCAGCCGGCTGATTTTCAATCCCCGCGGTGTCGGGACTACGCCCTGATTGCTGCGTTGCAGCAGAAGAATGCCCCGAAGACTTCTCAAAATCGGTTATCAAATGGCTCAGATTTCCTTGTTTTATTCCGTTTTCTTCGGCGGCTTTTGAAATTTTTCCTTTCCGTAAAATGGCGTTAAAATAAAGCATTACCCTGATTAGTGCCAATTTTGCTTGATGTTCATTTTGTGAAATCTCGATTAAATGTGACTCAAAATATATACCTCTTTATAATATTAGTATATTTTAATTTAAGCCCGGTCAAGCATATAATAGTTTTATGGAAAATAAATCTATAGAAATAGTTGTTGTACAAAACCAGGCCGATTTTGACGAAGTTATGAAAATCCGCCGTGCGGTTTTTGTCGACGAGCAAAAAAATTCCGGCGGAACAGGAGTTCGACGGAAATGATTTCGTTTCCACGCATATTCTGGCCAAGGTTGACGGTGTGGGCGTCGGGACGATGCGCATCCGTTATTTTGCCGATTTTACAAAATTTGAGCGCATGGCGGTTTTGCGGGGTTTTCGCAAGACCAGCGTTTCCAGCGACATAATGAACAAAGGATTTGAATTCGTGTCGCGCAAGGGTTATCGTCAGGTTTACGGCATGTGCAAAAAAGAACTGCTTAACCGCTGGCGTGAGTGCGGCTATGAGCGGATTGAAGGCGCGCCGCTTCTGCGCCATAACGGCATGGAGCTGATTCCGATTAAGCGCGAACTGCCGAAAGATCCGAAAGCTTTGCATATCTGTTCGCATCCCGAACTGCTGACGGCCAGAGAAGATGCCTGGGATGAAGTCTTTGTCCCGACGTCGGACAAGGCTTTGATGATGATTGCCAACATCAAGAACAAAATTTCCGGAAAATAACCGTTTCTGACTTCCCGTGTTTTCGGGACATATTGTTTTATGCCGTCGTTTGTTTTTTGCAGAGGCGCCGCGTTGCGGCTGAAATTTTTTCTGGACAAGGGACGTCTTTGTTTTTATACTCCGCGCGAACCAAATATATTTATAGTATGAAAAAAGTTATTAGTCTGGGCGAGATTATGTTGCGTTTGTCGCCTGCAAATGATTTGCGTTTTTTGCAAACGGAGTGTCTGGATGCCGTGTTTGGCGGAAGCGAGGCGAATGTTGCGGTTGCTTTGAGTCAGCTTGGGCAGCCGGCGGCTTTTGTTACCAAGCTTCCCGACAATGTGGTCGGCGAAATGGCTTTACAGGTTTTGCGCCGTTACGGCGTGGATACAAGTGCGGTCATCAGGGGCGGAAAGCGTCTGGGAATTTATTTTCTGGAAAAAGGTTTTTCTTCCTGCAGCAGCATTTGCACCTATGACCGCGCACACAGCGCGATAGCGGAAGCAAAACCGGAAGAATTTGACTGGAAGCGGATTTTTGAAGAAGCCGGATGGTTTCATTTCAGCGGAATTACGCCGGCATTGAGCGACGAAGCCGCGGAAATCTGCCTACAGGCCTGCCGGACGGCTCGGGAGCTGGGTATCGGAGTCAGTTGTGACGTCAACTATCGCTCCAAGCTCTGGAGTATGGATAAGGCCAGGGAAGTGATGTCTGAAATCGGCAGGTACGTCGATGTGGCAATTGTCAATGAAGAAGAGGCGGCGGTTCTGGGAGCCGACATTCGCGTGGACGAGGCTATGAACGCCGAGGTTTATGCTCAGATGGCCGAACAGCTCAACAAGAAGTTTGATTTCGGTAAAATAGCTTCGGTTGCCCGCGTGCCGTCGGAAAACGGACTGGCCGTGCAGGGAATGCTGTGGGATCGGAGCGGAATTTGCTGTTCCCGGAGGTATCCGTTGGAAAGTATTGTCGATCCGCTTGGTGCCGGTGACGCCTTTGCGGCGGCGCTGCTTTACTGTTTTCTGAAAACAGAAATTGCGGAAAATCAGGAAACGGTTGAGTTTGCTTCGGCAGCCTGCGCGCTCAAGCATCGGATTAAAGGCGATTATCTGTTGGTTAAACCGGCGGATGTTCTGGCGCTGACGGATAATGTCCGCGGCAGAGTCTGCGGCGTGCAGCGATAAACAAAATTTTGCAAAAGGGAGCATTCTTGGAAATGTTCCCTTTTGTTTTTGTATAATTGACAAAAAAATGGACATTTAAAACGCGGTATGTTATAGCTGGTCTGTTCACTTACGAATTTTAGATGGATTGAGATATAATTAACGTTATACAATAACCTTTTAATTTCTATTTTATGGAAGCTAAAACAAAACTGGTCAAAGATCTGATTACGGGTCTGGACCTCAGTAAAGAAGAAGCTCTGGAAGTGATTGTGTTTATTACGGCGCAGAGCGGGGTTTCGTTTTTTGATTTTCCGGCGGTCAGAGAAGACATGTCTTTAATTAAAGATTTGATGCAAGTGCAAAATGAATTTTTGCAACGTTTGTTGGAGACAATCGGAAAAGAAGCGGATGTCGAGGATGCCGGAACCGATACGGGTAGCCAGACGGAAAAGACGGTTGCCGGGGAAACGGAACAAGCGCCCGCCGTTGAGGAAACAGCGTTACTTCCGATATCCGAAGAAAGTGCGGAAACCATTGCGGAAGCCAAGCCGAAGCGAAAGTATACGCGGCGGAAAGGCGTTGAAAAAAAGACGGAGAAAAAGTCCGTGCATCCGAAAGGATACAGCGTAAACGGCAGAAAACTCGGCCGTCCCCGCAAGGTCAGTTCCGTAAACGAGATGGAGGCCTATGCTCCGAACGCGGTTTTGCTGAAAGACGGGAATGCGGCGGCGAAAATTGAAAGCAAAGACGCCGTAACCGAAGAAGCAAAAGCGGAGGTTGTCGGAACGACTGCTTTCGAAGCGCCTTTCCCGACGGAAATGCCTTTGGAGAAGGAAGACGGTGCTGCCGTTTCTGAGACGGTTCCGGAAAGTTCTGTCGAAACGGAAGTTCAGGAAGAGCCGGCTTTTAAAAGCAAAAAAGAACGGCGTTTGGAGAGCCGCCGGCAGATGATGCTGCCGACGCAGGCTGAAGCCGCCGCTTTGGAAATGGGAAAGGCTCTGCCGTTTAAGCTGTTGTATAAAACCAAGGAAGGGCCGTATTTGTCCGAACGGGTTTTAAACAGTCTTAATCCCGAAGGGGTTGTTGTTCCGTACAGAATCAGCGGTAAGTTTTTCGTATTGCGGATTTTTGAAGAGGCGGAAGTGCTTTCGGTAAAGGAAGCCGCCGCTTGTGCCAAAAAACTGGAAAGGATTGGCGACAAGCCGTGGATGCTTCTGACGCCGCAGCAAAAAGAAAGCTGCAAGGCTGTAAAAATCGAGCTGAACGAGGTTATTAAAAGTCGGAGGCGATTTGTTCGAGGGGCATTATCTGACCAATCCGCCTTCTTACGGCAACAAGCCCGCGCAAAAAATCCGTTTTGCAGCGGAACTGTAGGCTTTGTCTGCCGCGCAAGTTAGAAAAGCGTTTTCCTTCCGGGGAAAACGCTTTTTTGCTTTGAGATGGTATAACCGTAAAGTTGGCGTTGATTCTGTGGGGAAATGTATGTTATAAATCAGGTGTCGTTTGGTAATTTTTTAATGAAAGATTTGGATAATGGTCGGAAACGAGGTAGTGATTAGAAAGGCCCGAGAAGCTGATTTTGAGTTTATTCTCGAGGCCAATGCGGCTGTTTCGGAAAAAGGTTCCAATACGGTTCTCAGAAACGCCGAAAGACTGAAAAAAGACCTGTTCGGAAAGACGGCCCGGGCGGCGGTAATTATTGCCGAGGTCGAAGGGCAGGCCGTGGGCATGGCTTTGTATGCGACGACCTATTTTGCCAATGAAGGCGAGCTGATGTGGGTGAGCCAGATGTATGTCGAACCGCGTTTCCGCAACCGCAAGCAATGGATTGCTCCGGCGCTGATGTCGGAACTGATTAAAATCGCGCAGGAAAAGGGCTGGGCTTATATCTGCTGGGCAACCGACATCGGCAACAACATTCCCAAGAAACTTTCCCAGAAGCTTGGTGCGCATGCCTTGGAAAATTTTGTCATGTATGCTTTGCCGCTTAACGATGAATAGTTCGCAAAACAGCACAGGTGGCGGAAATGCCGGCGCTCGGTCTGGTCCAGACGGTTGAACATTCTTGGAATCGTCCTGATTTTCGGCGCTTTGGTCATGGTGTCGATGCGCAGTTTTGTCGTGGAATCTTTCAACGATGCGCGGCATAAGAGTTTTATGGCTCCGGCCGGGAAAATGTTTGCCCCCGATGCCGGACATTTTTATTTTGCCGCCGTGAGCGATACCGGCGCGCGCAATGAGCCGGTCGAAAGAATTATGAACGAAATCCGCAAAAGCAAGGCCAGGTTTGTGCTTTATGTCGGCGATTTGGTGCGTTACCGGAACCCGAGCCATTTTCAATGGATGGCCGAGGAAATTGACGAAAAGCTCGGGAAAACGCCGTTGTATGCCGTGCCCGGCAATCATGAAATCTTGTCGGTCAACGGGGTGGTCGACCGGTCGCTTTATAACGAGGTTTTCGGACCGGGATATTACTGGTTCAGTTATGGCGACGTGCTGTTTATCGGGCTTGATTCGTCGACCTCTGCTTATGATGACGAACAATTGCAGTGGCTGGACAAGACGCTGGCAAAAATTCGGCCGCAATTCAAGTACTGCGTGATTTTTTCACATGTGCCGCCAGTCAACATAAAGGTTCCGAACGACCATCGTCTGTTTGACGAATCCCGTGACAGGTTTGCCGAGGTTATCCGAAACCGGGGCGTCAACCTGTTGATTTCGGGACATGTGCACTATTATTCGGAAAGCGAGTTTGCCGGCGTGCCGCTGATAACGCTGCCGTCTTCCGGGCAGCCCATCCGTTCGGAGATTAAAAAATTCGGTTACGTTATGTTTAAGGCAGACAGGGACGGCATTGTCAAAATCAGGCCGGTTTATGTGGACGCGGGGGACGATATGGAACATTGGGAGGCGTTTATGAGCAGCGCCCTGGTTGACGAAGACATCAATTTCTTTTCGGTTTGGGTCTTTTGTGCCGGTGTGGTTCTGCTTTTTGGCGGAAAATTTTTCAGGCTTTAGCCTTTCTACTTTTACGTTATATGCACCGGGCGGGACTTCTCCGGCCTGAAGCGGATTTTCCGCAGCCGGAAGCTGAACGAGTTTTTGACGGAGTTTTCCTCCGTTTGAAAGAAACTCCTTGCAAAAATTATTTATTATAGTAGAAATTTACTTAGGCCGGAATTTTTTTGTCTTTAGTGTTTTGGTCGGCAATCCAAGGTTGTGTCCGAGATAAGGAAAACAGATGAATGATGTGAGTATATTTGTTTGCTGCCACAGACCTGCTCCGATAAAGAAGAGCAGCGTTCTGGTTCCCATTCAGGTTGGCAGTGCGCTCGGTACGGAAAAGCTTGATATGATAGGCGACAGCGAAGGAGAAACATTTCGGGCAAAAACCGTTTTTACTGCGAGCTGACGGCCCAATACTGGATTTGGAAAAACTGCCGTTCCAACTATGTGGGGCTGTTTCATTATCGTCGTTTTCTGAATTTTAAAACCAAGGAAAAGGTTTTTCATACTTTCGGTGACAATTTTGCCGAAAAGTTCGGCCTGACCGAAGCCGGCGTTTTGGCTCTGTGCCGAAACTATGACGTTATCCTGCCGAGGAAATGTCCGAAAGGCGTTTCTCTGTATGAGAATTACAACAATGAGCACATTGCGGCCGATTTGGACGCTGCGGTTGAGATTATCGGAGAAAAATACCCGGCCATGGCGGAAACGGCGGAAGAGGTTTTAAGAAAATCCAATGAGGGATATTTTATGAATATTCTGGTAACGTCAAAAACGTTTTTTGACCGTTACAGCGCTTGGCTTTTTGATGTCTTGGGCGAACTGGAACGCCGTATTCAGGACGATGTCGTCAGACGCAGCGATTATCAGAAGCGGGTCTACGGCTTTGTCGCCGAGCGTCTGATGAACGTTTACATTGAATTTCTGCGGAAGACGGAAAACATTAAAATCAAGGAGCTGCCGCTTTTGTTCTGGGAAGAGGACGAAAAGGAATGGCGAAAGTATAAAAACAAGATGCTGAAGCGCAAAATTTTGACGGCTTTGGGTCTGGGTAAGAAAAAATGGAAGGTTCAGGATGCATAACATAAAAAATCTGATTGTCGGCTGCGGTTTTTCCGGAGCGACGATGGCTCGGAAATTGCCGAGGATTTCGGCGAGGAAGTTCTGGTTATTGATGCCAAAAACCATATCGGCGGCAATTCTTACGACTATTATGACAAGAACAACATCTGTATCCATAAATACGGTACGCATATTTTCCACACCAATCTGGAGCATGTGTGGAAATATCTGAGCCGTTTTACCAGATGGCATCCGTATATGCACGAAGTCAAAGGAAAAATCGACGGGCAGGAAGTACCGATTCCGTTTAACCTGAATTCCATTCGTAAGGTTTTTCCGAAGTCGATTGCCGACAAGCTTGAGGATAAGCTTATCGAAAAGTTCGGTTTTAACGTCAAGGTGCCGATTTTGGAACTGCGCAAGGCCAATGACAAAGATCTTGAATTTCTGGCCGAATATGTTTATCAGAAGGTTTTTCTCGGCTATACGCTTAAGCAATGGGGAATGAAACCCGAAGATCTGGATCCGGCGGTTACCGGCAGGGTTCCGGTTTACGTCAGCAAGGACAACCGCTATTTTCAGGACAAGTATCAGGGAATTCCGATGAAAGGTTATTCGGCGCTGATTGCCGAAATGCTCGACCATCCGAAGATTAAGGTTTTGTTGAACACGGATTATGCTTCGCTTGAGAACAAGGAAAGCTTTGAGAGGGTGTTTTACAGCGGGCCGATTGACGAATATTTCGGTTATGAGCTCGGCGAACTGCCTTACCGCAGCCTGCGTTTTGACTTTGTCGAATACGAGCGGGAGCATTTTCAGTCCAATTCGGTCATTAACTATCCGGAAAACCACGATTTTACGCGTATCGGCGAATATAAGTACTTTTTGAACGACAAGTCGGAAAATACGGTGGTTTCGTTTGAGTATCCGGAGGCTTTTGAACGCGGCAGAAACGACCGTTATTATCCGATTGTCCGCGACGAGAACCAGAATTTGTACAACCGTTATCTGGAAAAGGCGAAAGAGCTCAAAAACGTTTATTTTCTGGGACGGCTGGGCGATTATAAGTATTATGACATGGACAAGGCAGTAAACCGCGCTCTGGCTTTGTTTGACGAGGTTTTTGCCAAAAAGGGAGAAAAATAATGCAGCCTGATATTTCGGTTGTGGTTCCGATTTACGGGGTGGAAAGTATCTGAAGCAGTGCGTGGACAGCATTCTGAATCAGACTTTCAAAAACATGGAAGTCATTTTGGTAGACGACGGTTCCCGGGACCGTTGTCCGCAGATGGTTGACGAATATGCGGCGCAGGACGCGCGCGTCGTGGCGATTCATCAGCCAAACGGCGGCTACGGAAAAGCAGTAAACGCCGGAATCGCCCGGGCACGGGGAAAATATATCGGGATTATTGAATCTGACGACTGGATTGCGCCGGACATGTATGAGAAACTCTTTGCGCAGGCGGAGAAAACCGGTGCCGAAATTACCAAGGGCAATTTTTACTGGGTAACAAATTCGGCGAAGGGCGAGATGTTTTTGTTCAAGCCCTGGACGGAGCTGGCCAAACGCGGCGAAGTGTTTACGCTTGAAGAAAAGCCGAATTTGTTCATGGATCATTCTTCCCTGTGGTCGGCGCTGTACCGGCGGGATTTTTTGGAAAAGCACCATATCCGTTTTCAGGAATCGGCGGAAGCCTGCTATCAGGACTGGCCGTTCTGTGCCGACGTCTATTCGGCAGCCGGGAGCATTACCATGCTGCCTGAGCCTTTCGTTTATTACCGCAACGACACCGACAACACCAATTCATCGTCGCAGGTCAGAAGCCGCAAGCTGATTAAAATTATTCATCAGGCTTTGTGCGCCCGTGATATTCTGATTGCCAACAAGGCATACGGGCAGGGAGTCAGGGAAGCCTGGAGCAAACAGGCTTATGTTGCTTCGCGTTCGTTTTTTGACAAGATTGCCGACGAGTACAAGGAAGAAATGTTTGCCGAAATGGTCAAACTGTATAGGGTTATACTCGGCGACGGTCTGGAATACAAAAACTTTACCCGGGACGAAATAAAGTACATGATAACGGCGGCCGGGTGCCGGGCGTATCGTGAACATCGCGGGCTTTTTCCCGAGTTGTACAAAATTACGGAAATCAGGAAAATCAGTTTGTTCGGAATTATTCCGTTTCTTACGCTGCGCTCCAAGAAAGACAAAACCTGGATTAAGCTGTTTAATCTTTTGCCTTTGCTGACGCTGAAACGGTAGGAAAGCTATGAATTCAGGCGGAACGGGCGATTTGTACGAAAATATGCGGATGCCGTTTATCTGCCGTCCAAAGTCCGTTTGGAGAGTTGTACGCTCTGTCAGCTGAAGTGCAAATGCTGTTATATGCGTAACGATGTTAATACGGTTGGCATCGGCTATCTCAGGTTTGCCGATTTTATGCGCTTTGTGGATCGGCATCCGTATGTTAAGGAGATTGAGATTTCCAACAGCGGGGAAATTTTTCTGAATAAGGATTTGTCCGCAATCATGGAATATGCCTTTCATAAACGTGTGGCGCTGACGGCCTGGAGCGGAGCAAATTTTAACAATGTTTCCGATGAGGCGCTGGATGCTCTGGTTCGTTTTCGGTTCAAGGGACTGACGCTGTCGATTGACGGCGCTACGCAGGCCGCCTATGAAAATACCGGGTCGGCGGTTGTCTGGACAGGGTTTTTGAAAACGTAAAGAAACTGAATGAACTCAAGCGAAAATACAACAGTCCGTATCCGAGGCTTTCGTGGCAGTTTATTATTTTCGGGCATAATGAAGAGGAAATTCCTCTGGTAAAGAAAATGGCGCCGGAGCTTGGTTTTTCAAATGTGTTTTTTAAGCTGAACTATGACGGAAATTTTTCGCCGGTTGAAGACGTCGAGTTTGTCAAAAGGGAAACAGGGCTTAAATATGTGTCGCGTGCCGAATATCTGGAGCATGAAGGAAAGTCATACAGCCGGAGCATGTGCATGGCTTTGTGGAAAGCGCCGGCCATAAACTGGGACGGACGTCTGCTCGGCTGCTGCAATATGTATAAGGACGATTTCGGAGTTAATGTTTTTGAATGCGGACTGGAAAAAGCGCTCGGTTCGCGCCGGTTCAGAGAGGCGCAGAAAATGCTGCTTAACTTCGGGCCGGAAACGGACAACCCCTGTGTGAACTGCCAACGTTACAAAATCATGAAGGAAACCAAGTCTTATTTGACTCTTGAAGAGATTGAGGCGTATAAAAAATGAGACCGTTTTACAGAATCAAGCGAATGAAGCATACGGTTTTTGTCGTACTTGGGCTTAAAATCAGCATTCGCAACAAATCGGCTCCCGATTATGATTTTATCATGACCGGGCGTGAGCGCAAATGTTTTGAAAAATATGTGCTGAAAAGCCGGAATTATCTGGAGTTCGGTATGGGCGGCAGCACGATTTTTTATTTGCGCAATTCGGGCGGAAAAGTGTGCAGCGTGGAGGCCAACAGCCGCTGGCTTGAGTTCTTGCGCCGGAAAAACGTGATTGCCAAAGCCGAAGCCTGCGGCCGCCTTAAAATCTGCCAGGCCGATATCGGTCCGCTCGGAGAATGCGGATATCCGGTCAACGAAAGTGCGCGTGAAAAGTTTCCGGATTATTCGCAGGCGGTTTTCAGGCAGACGGCGCAAAAATTTGACCTGATACTGGCCGACGGGCGTTTCCGGGTTGCCTGCGTGTTGGCTTCGATTATTCATCAGCGCGGGAACAATCCGCTCATCGCCGTCCATGACTTCCGGTTCCGCGGGAAATATCATCCGATAGTGAAATATCTGGACAAGGTTGAGAGGGCGGACAGTTTGTGCGTTTTTCGGATTAAAAAAGACATTAATGCGGAAGAACTCCTTGCCGATTATGAAAAATACAAATATAATTTCGAATAGTCAGTCGTTTGAAGAAAGATAAGATGAACATTTTCAAGAAACTCAGCGATAAAATCAATTCTCTTTATGCCGTGCAGAACTACCGGAAGATTCTGCCGTATGTGCGCCCTTACTGGATAAGGGCGCTGCTGGCCGTGCTGATTACCATTCCCATCGGTTCGATGGACGCGGTAATCGCCTGGTCGCTGAAACCGTATATGGATGTGGTAATGGTGGAAAAAAGTACGTCGTCGACGGCGTATATTCCGATTTTGATTATTCTTTTCAGCCTGTTGCAGAGTCTGCTCAACTATGCGGCGACTTATATGAATACCTGGGTCGGGCGCAAAATAGCCAATGATGTGAAGACAGACCTGTTTGACAAGCTGATGACTTATGACGCCGCGTATTTTGACAAGACGAACTCGGGCGACGTGCTGTTCCGGTTTAACAATGACGTCGATTTGGCCTGCAACGGGCTCTTATCCAACCTCAAACTGTTTACGACCCGCGTTTTTTCGTCTTTGTCGCTGATTGCCGTGTTGTTTTACAATTCATGGCAGCTGGCGATTGTGGCGGTTATCGTGCTGTTCGGCGCGTTGTACCCGCTGACGACGGTGCGTCGCAAAATTAAGTCGGTTATGGACAAGACGATTTTTTCGGGTGCCGCGGTCATGAAATATTACAACGAAACTTTCAGCGGCAACCGCATTATTACTTCTTACAACCTGTATCAATATCAGGGACAGCGTTTTCGCGAGACGCTGCGTTCCGTGTTCAAGCTCGGAATTAAGATGATTCAGCGGACGGGAATGATGTCGCCGCTGATGCACTTTATCGTTTCGCTGGGCATTGCCTGCGTTATCTGGCTGGGCAGTTATCTGATTGTGACGCACCAGATTTCGGCGGGAAATTTCGTATCATTCATTACGGCGCTGGTTATGCTGTACAACCCGATTAAGTCCATCGGCAACAATTATAACAATGTGCAGATGGCGTTAATGGCAATGGAGCGCGTATTCGGGCTGCTGGAGAGTTCGCCGCGGATTGTGAGCAAGCCGGATGCGAAAAAACTGGATAAAATTAAAAAGGGCATAGAATATAAAGACGTCTGTTTCGAATATGTGAAGGGCAAACCGGTCTTGAAACACATCAATCTGGCGGTTAAGGTCGGACAGACGATTGCGCTGGTGGGCAACTCGGGCGGCGGCAAAACGACACTGGTCAACCTTCTTCCGCGTTTCTACGACATTACTTCCGGTTCGCTGACGATTGACGGCATTGACGTTCGCGATTTGGAACTTAATTCGCTGCGGGACAAGATTGCCGTCGTTTTTCAGGATAATTTTCTGTTTGACGGTTCTATCCGGGAAAACATTCTGCTCGGCGACGAGACGGCAACGCAGGCGCAGATTGACGCAGCGGTAAAAAGCGCCTGTCTGGAAGAGTTTATCCGTTCGCTTGATCAGGGGTTGGACACACAAATCGGCGAGCGCGGCGTATTGCTTTCCGGCGGACAGAAACAGCGGATTGCAATAGCGCGGGCATTTATCAAAAATGCGCCGATTGTCGTATTGGATGAGGCAACGTCGGCTCTGGACAACAAATCGGAAGCCGTGGTTCAGGAAGCGATTGACAATCTGATGAAAGACCGCACGGTGTTTATTATTGCGCACAGGCTGTCGACGGTTCGCAACGCGGACAAAATCGTGGTAGTAAATTACGGTGAGATCGTCGAAACCGGCAGCCATGACGAACTGATGGCAAAAGAAGGGAGCATTTACGCTTCTTTATACCGGACGCAGTTGAAATAAAAAAAGGCCGTTGCTACGGCCTTTTTTTATTTCAGTGCAGTCTGATCTGCGTATTGGTGCAGTTTTCGTTGGAAACCGTTCCCATAAAGGCGTTCATGTGCAGCTGGCATTTTTCGACGATGAGGCCGTTGTTGCCGTCGGACGAAATCGAAGTGACGAAAGGTCCGGCGTTGGTGCAGGCCGAAAGCCCAAGCGCAAGCAGCGCGGCGGCAATAAGTTTTTTCATTTTGCAGTCTCCGATAGTTCAAGTTCATTTTTCGGATAACACAGATTTTGTTTTTTTGCAATTTAAAAAGAAAGTCGAGCTTAAAAGCCGTGTTGCAAAGTTTTATATATTGACGGTGTTATTCTTGCAGACAAGGAGGAACTATGAAATATGTAAAACCGGAGCGGCTGACCGAGCAGTCGCTGATTCTGGACGTGCGGACGCCGGATGAAATCAGGGAAGAGGCGTTGTCGCTGCCTTTTTTTTAACGAAGAGCTGAGCAAACTTAATCCCAGAGACTTTGTTTATGAGCATAATCTGGACGGCAGCAAAACGCTGAATATCATTTGCCATTCCGGATCACGTTCGCAGCGGGCGGCCGAGCTGTTTGAGAAAAACGGCTTTTTCAACGTGGCGGTTGTCGACGGCGGTTTGGTCGAAGCCGAACGGGAAGGGCTGCGCATTGTCCGCCATTGAATTTAAAAAGGCAAAGCCCTCATAAATGAGGGCTTTGTTTAGGGTTAATAATTTTTTTTACTGTCTGATTTGAGCGCAAAGAGCCTGATAGTCAACCGGCTGGTCGCTGCTGCAAACTAAAGTCATCGGCGTGCTGAAGATTTTTTCTGCAGCTTCGCGGATGTTGCGGGCGGAAACTTCAGGAATTGCGAACATCAGTTCCTGAATGTCGAACATTTCGCCTTGCGAGAAAATCTGCCAGCTGACCTCACGGCTGCGGGCAATCTCGGAACCGAACATTTCCATGTAACCGGTCATTGCCAGATTGCGCGAGCGTTCCATGCGGCGCGGGCTGGCCTTTTCGGTTTTGATGCGAATGATGTTTCGGCAGACGGTGTCGAGAATTTCGCCAATGTTTTTCTGCTGAGTCTTAATTGATATCTGCAGTGTGCGGCGGCCATAGTAGCCGGCAATGCGGACGTCGCTTAAAACGTCGCTGCCGATGAAAGAGCGTTCCAGACGGCCGTTCAACAGTTTGATAAGCACGGCAAGCTCGGCGTTGCGGATGCCGGAGATATCAAAACCGAAGTAGAACAACGACTGCTGCTGTGCGGGAATCGTTGCGAAACCACCGGTATAGATGTCTTTCTGCACTTTGTTTTTCTTGCCTTTCGGCAGGTCGACAAAGGCTTTTTCGGCACGGGCGGCAATTTCGTCCGCATTGATGTTTCCGCCAACCAGAAGCGCCATGTTGTGCGTTACGTAGAACTGTTTGGCAAAAGCCTGCAGGTCTTCGTTGGTGAAACGGGATACCGAGTTTATGTAGCCTTCCATGTCCCAGTTGATGTCTGCAACACCGTAAGCGGTGTGTTTGTAGAGCAGCTTCAGCTGGCGGCGCGGAATCGGGAACATATCTTTCGTGTGCTGGATAATGTCGGCTTTGGCAGCTTCGATTTCCTTGTCAGAGAAAGAAGTTTTGGTTACCATTTCGGCCAGAGCGGCAATGGCGTCGGGCACTTTTTCAACGGGTACTTCCAGATAGTAGTAGGTCATTGTGCCGGCGTAATCTGCGATTATGCCTTTGGTACGACTGAGGAGCAGCTTTTCAAAAAGCGCCGAGATACCAAGATTTTCTTTGGTCTCGTGATTGTGTCCTACACCTACTGCCAAGCAGAAGTTTACATTTTTTTCGCGTGGAGTGCTGAGATGTGTAATCAGAGTGACTCCGTTTTCCAATTTAACTTTAGATTCCATAAAATATTTAAATTAATATGTTAAACACGGGTAATGTTGTAGTTCCGGAAAAAGTTTTTGTCAAGGCTTATTGGAAGAAAAGTTTCGAAAATATGTTGAATTTGACAAAAAACAGTTGCGGAGCGGAAAGAAAAAGGGTAAAAGTTTCGTGGTAAAATTAAATTGATAGATTAATTATGGTAAAAAAAATTATTGTGTGCAGCTGTAGTCAGGAAAAGATTGCAGAAGCAGAGGAAGCGTTAAAAAAACTCGAAATCGAGGTTGTTTCGGTTGAAAATGCAGGAATCGGAAATTTGAACGAAATCAGAGAGAGTGCCAAAAATATCGGTGCTCTGGTTGCTTCGGAGGTTGCTAATCTGACAGGAGAATGTTGCATTTGCGACGACTGTATGTTGGCCGTGAACGCTTTGGGTGGACGTCCGGGGTTTGCCGCCAGCATTTTTGCCGGTGATAAAACTCCGGAAAAAGCTATGGATGAGGTTTTGCTGTCACTGAAACAGAGGAAAGGAGTCGAGCGCAACGCGCTGATGACTTGTATTCTGGTTTTTGCTCGTCCGTCCGATGGAGACAAAAAACAGGAAATGGAGATGTTTCAGGGTGAAGTCCGCGGAAGCATTGCGTCTGATAAGTGTTCGGAAGTAGGAAGTGATTTTGAACGGATATTTGCACCGGAAGGGTATGATTTGACGTTGGCACAGCTCCCGATTGAGGAAAAAAACAATATTTCCCATGTCGGAAAGGCACTGTATCAATTGGTAACTTATCTGATGTACGAATAGACGAGTCAGGTTCCAAAAAGCAAAGGGGTTCATTTATGAACCTCTTTTTTTGTGTCGGTTGACAGCCGCGGCGGATTAATTTAGATTAGCCGTATAGCAAAGGAGCCTGAAATGCCTGATTTTGAAATAGAAGACAGTCTGAACTGCATGGTGGCCGGCGTCGACGAAGCAGGGCGGGGGCCATGGGCCGGGCCGGTGGTGGCCGGAGCCGTGATTATCCGTAACCGGAATCTTGGCGACGAATTGCTGAAGGGTTTGGACGACTCCAAAAAGATTTCGGCCAAAAAACGCGAGCTGTTGTATGAAAAACTGCGGGAAGAGGAGAAAAACGGCCGTCTGTTTATCGGCATCGGACAGGCAAGTGCCGAGGAAATTGACCGCTGCAACATTCTTCAGGCCACTTTTGCAGCCATGAAAAGAGCCGTTGAAGCATTGAAGGAAAAACCGGAATTTGCGATTATTGACGGCAATCAGACGCCGAAGGATTTTCCCTGCCGCACCCAAACCGTTGTCAAAGGTGATGCGCGCTGCATGTCAATCGCCGCCGCGTCAATCGCCGCCAAGGTTTATCGTGACCGCCTGATGCGGGAGCTGGCGCAGAAATATCCCTATTATGCTTTTGAAAAAAATGCCGGTTATGGTACGAAAGCGCATATTGACGGGCTGAAACGGCACGGTGTGACTCCCGAGCACCGCAAGTCGTATCGTCCGATTCAGGAATTTTTGCGTTCCGCTTAAAGAAAAATTGACAAAATTGTAAAAACAGGCAATAATTCGGTTACTTAAAACCGAATTATTTACTTTTTAAAAATTAACATATTATGACGAATGCAGAATTAGTTCGAGCCCTGAATCAGATTCATCTCGAAGCCAGTGTTGTCGAAACCCTGTTATGCCAGTACAGAGCCGTTGCGGACGAAGCCAACATAAGAGTTTTGGCGAGTGTTCTGGCGGAAGCGTGTCCGGGTATGAGTTTTGACGATTTCAGCGAACAATGGTGTCTGGAAAAACTCGGCGCCCTGTTGGACGATTATGTCGGAGTGTGCCGGAAGGTAAGACGTTCGCCGACGGCCGTAAAACCCAATCCGCCGATGTTTCCGGTGTTGTTTAACGTTTTGCTGCGCAGTTCTTACAAATATCTGTCGCAGAACGAAACGGAAAAGATGATGACGGAAACAGCCAAAATGATGGCGGCGGCTGACAAGTTTTTGACGGAAGACACTTTTCTCGACTTTATCTACTGGTTTGAAGCGCTTAATTTTGACAAGCCCTGGGAGGCGGCGGCAAAAATTCCGCGAGTGATAAAAATGGCGGAAGAGGAAATGGCCGCCGAAACGCATAAGCATCTGGGATTTTTCAAAAACGGCGGCGGACTTCCCGAAGCCTGATGTTTAACTTTTTAACATGTTGAATTATGGATAAACAGGAGATGGTTAAGGCTCTTAACCGGATTTATCTGGTTTTGGAGCTTTCCGAAAGCGTTCATGCCCAGATAGAGCATGGCGACGACTGGGAGAACAAGGCTCTGATGCGGGAAAGCATCCTGACGCTTATGGGACAGCGGCTTGATGACGAAAAACGCGAGCGGCAGCGGACGGACAGCAGAGAGTTTTCGATTTGGAACTATTCGATTATGTACCAATGCATCGGTCACTTCAAGGATATCTGTTCATGGATACTGATGAATCCGACTTTGACCGAAGAATATCCGCCGGTTTTCGGGCATTTGTTCGGGCTGGTAAGCAAAATCGAAAGCCTGTATCTGGACGGAATTACGGCAGCGCGGGCAGTTGCCGACGTGCTGATTGTCTGGGACGAGAAAATCCCCGACAAGGACTTGGAAGAAATGGCCGGCATTTTTCTGATTGAGAACAAATGTATCGGACAGTTGCGGAAGATACCACGGCTGAAAGCTTTGTTTGACGAAGCGGAGGCGGCGCTGATGCCTTCCGACGACGAACTGATGAGGGTTCTGACGGGCTTTGCCGGAAAACTTCCGTCGGCCTGAATGCGAATTTGCAGCGGCTCCGCATAGTCAATGCGGAGCCGCTGCGGCGTTTAAATATATTTTGCCTGAAAAAATAAAAGCTTACCGAAAGGAGCAGATTCCCGGGAGTTTTTTTTGATTCCCGTTAATAAATTTATAACCATCTGTCTATCATACTGGCTGCAGAGTGATAATGTAACCTTAGAAAAGCGGTTTTAACATGAGCAGTATCCAGACAAAGACTATTCTTAATACGATTATCAACGACGACTGTATTAAAGTTATGAATCAGATGGAAGAAGGTTCTGTTGATCTGATTTTTGCCGATCCGCCGTATAACCTGCAGCTCGGCGATGCTCTGACCCGTCCGGACAACAGCAATGTCAGCGGCGTTTATGAAGAATGGGACAGTTTTGAAAGCCTGGCCGCCTATGACCGTTATACCCGCGAGTGGATGACGGCTGCGCGTCGTATTCTGAAAGACGACGGCGCCATCTGGGTCATCGGTTCTTACCACAATATTTTCCGTGTCGGGTACATCTTGCAGGATTTGGGTTTCTGGATTTTGAACGACATTGTCTGGAACAAGACAAATCCGATGCCGAATTTTAAGGGAACGCGTTTTACCAATGCTCACGAAACCCTGATTTGGGCGGTTAAAAACCCGAAATCGAAATATACCTTTAACTATGAGGCGATGAAAGCGCTGAACGAAGACACGCAGATGCGCAGCGACTGGCAGATTCCGCTTTGCACGGGAAAAGAGCGCCTGAAAGGCGAAGACGGCGGCAAGCTGCATCCGACCCAAAAGCCGGAAGCTTTGCTTTATCGCGTGATTATGGCTTCTTCTAATGTCGGCGACGTGGTACTGGATCCGTTTTTCGGAACGGGGACGACCGGCGCCGTGGCCAAAAAGCTCGGCCGCAATTTTATCGGCATTGAAAAGGACAAGCATTATGTCAAAGGCGCACAGGCACGCATTGATGCCGTGGAGCGCGTCGAAAACGAACTTTGTCTTGAGTTCAGTTCCAAAAAGCGTCAGCCGCGCATTCCGTTCGGCGCGGTTGTCGAGCGCGGTTTGCTCAACCCCGGCGACATTTTGTACGATGCGGGGCGGAAGCATTGTGCTGCGGTTCGTTCCGACGGTACAATCAAAAGCGAAAAAATGGAAGGCTCCATTCATCAGGTCGGCGCCGCGGCTCAGAATGCGCCGGCATGCAACGGCTGGGTCTACTGGTATTTTGAAGACCGCGAAAAAGGTCTGGTCTGCATTGACGAACTGCGCAATCAGGTGCGGTTGGAAATTTACGGTGAATGACTTTGTTCTTCAATGCTTTGAAACCCGGCGGCTGCGCCGGGCTTTTTTGTTAAAAAAATCCGATAAAATTATTGTGCCGGAAGAATTTATGGTTTATATTTTTACGAAATGCGGAATTTTACGAAGAATTGAACAATATTAATGCAAAAATGGTACAAAAAAAACAATAACAGATCCGGAAATGTTCCAGTTTCGAACAAAGGCGCTTCTCAGGCGCAGAAAAATTTTGCCGCCATCGACTTGGGAACCAATTCCTGCCGGCTGGTAATTGCCAGTCCGACCCCGGCTTCTTTCCGCATCGTCGAGACTTTTTCCAAAATTACGCGGTTGGGCGAGGGCATCATCAATGACAACGAATTGTCGCGTCCGGCCATGCGTCGGACAATCAATGCGCTGAAGGTTTGTGCCGGCGTTATTGAGGAATATGCGCCGATTTACCGCTCTCGTTTCGTGGCGACGGCGGCTTGCCGCCGGGCCAAAAACTGCAAGGAATTTCTTGATTTGGTCAAAAAGGAAACCGGCCTGACGATTGAAACGATTTCTTCCAAGGAAGAGTCCCGGCTGGCCGTGGTCGGCTGTATTCCGCTTTTGAACCGCAACATCAAGCGGGCTTTGGTCTTTGACATAGGCGGCGGTTCGACGGAGATTTCGCTGGCAAGGGTTACCAACAGCGGCAAGACGTTTATTGAGGGGTTTGTTTCGCTGCCGTACGGCGTGGTTACGATTTCGGAAGCGTTTCCGTCGCAGGACATGACGGCGCTGGCCTATGATACGATTATTGAGCGGACGCATAAGCTGCTGAAGGAGTTTGACGAAAAATACAACATCCGCGAAGCGATTAAAAATCAGGAGATTCAGATTATCGGCACTTCAGGCACGGTTACGGTGCTGGGAGCCGTGCATTTGAATCTGCCGCGCTATAACCGCTCGGCGGTTGACGGTATTTCCATTACCCGGCAGGACATTGACCGGGCGATTGCAAAAATCAAGCGGCTGGGGGACGAAGGCCGCAAAAAGCATCCGTGCATCGGCGCGCAGAAAGCCGATTTGACCATGGCCGGCTGTGCGATTATCGAAGGGTTGTGTTCGTTTTGGCCGATTGAGGAAATTACGGTGGCCGACCGCGGCATTCGCGAGGGAATTCTGCTGGATATGATGCACAGCAACAAAAGCAAAAATTTTTACAGCAAAAAGAAAAAGTTTCATCCGCCGTTCCGGCGCCGCAGCACCCGCCCCGAAAACGGAAATCCGTCTAAAACCAAACAGGAATGAAGACCATGACCAAAAATGTTTTTGCCGCCATTGACCTGGGAACAAACTCCTGCCGGCTGCTGATTGCCGATGAAAAAGGCCGGGAGTTGTATAAGGATATTGTTACGACCCGGTTGGGCGAAGGCATGTATCCGGAAATGAGGTTTACGGAAGAAGCTTTTGAACGCGGGCTGAAATGTTTTAGGAAATTTTCCGAGCAGATGAAAAAGTTCGGAGTCACGAAATATCGCGCGATTGCAACTGCCGGCTGCCGCATGGCGTCTAACGGTGCGGCTTTTGTCGAAAAGGTGCGGGCGGAGACCGGTATCGGAATCGAAGTTGTTGACGGGTACGAAGAGGCGCGGCTCAATCTGAAAGGCGCTCTGATAAATGTGAAAGGCAAGGCGCCTTATGTTCTGGTTTATGATTTGGGCGGCGGTTCGACCGAGATTACGCTGGCAACCAATGATGACAAGCCCGAAATTCTGTATACGGTTTCCATTCCCTGGGGGGCGCGCAACGCCACGGAAGCTTTCGGACTGGAAAATTACGAGCCGGAAAAGGCCGAAAAGCTTCGCAACGAGATTCGGCAACAGGTCGGCAGTTTCTGTATTGGCTGCAAGCTGAAGGAATATGAAGGGAAAGTCTGCTGCGTGGCAACGTCGAGCACGCCGCTCAGGCTTACGTCGTGGATAAGGCAGTACGGCGAATATGACCGCGACCGTGCAGACGGCGAGGAAGTCGGGGTTGACGAGATGGACCGGGTTATCGGCGAAATTAATGCCCTGCCGCGGGAGAAACTGGCGAAAGTTCCTTATGTGGGCGAAAAGCGTTCCTTTATTTTTCAGGCGGCCAGCATTATATTTAAGACGATTTATGACGGTCTCGGCGTACGGAAGCTGACGGCTTCGCTGAAAAGCGCCAAAGACGGAATTATTGACGAACTGGTGGAAGAAAATGGCAAAACTCACGAAATCGGCTAAAGAGGTTCGCGGCCGTCATCAATTGACGGTGCGGGTCAAGACCTCGAAATATCGCGACAAGTCGTCCAATCGCTGGCTGGAACGTCAGTTGAACGATCCTTACGTTGCGGAATCAAAGCGTCTGGGGTATCGTTCGCGGGCGGCGTTCAAGTTGATTCAACTTGATGAAAAATACCGTTTTCTCGGCAAGGGACGGACGATTGTCGATCTCGGCTGTGCGCCGGGCGGCTGGACACAGGTTGCGGTCATGCGCAACAAGGGAACCGGACAGGTGGTCGGTATGGATATTCTGGAAACGCAGCCGATTGAAGGAGCGACTCTGATTCAACAGGACTTTACCGAGGCTGACGCCGCGGACAGGCTTAAGGCGCTTTTAAACGGCAAGGCGGACATTGTGATGAGCGACATGGCCGCAAACACGACCGGACACCAGCAGACGGACCATTTGCGCACCATCGGGCTGGTGGAGGCCGCTTATGCGTTTGCCAAAGAGGTTTTGGCCGACGACGGCATTTTTATTGCCAAGGTTTTTCAGGGCGGGGCGGAAGGTTCGCTGCTGGCCGACGCGAAGAAAAACTTTAAAAAGGTCGGGCACTGCAAGCCTGACGCCAGCCGACAGGGTTCGCCGGAAACGTATCTCGTTTGTCAGGGATTTCGCGGCAGTTTGCGTGAAGAAGCGTAAGGCGAGTTTGTAAATAATCTTTGTTTTAATCCGGTTAAAGGGAAAGTTATGCTTGAGAAAAATCTGACGGAACGGGTTTTGCTGAAGGCTTCGGAAAGCGGTGCCGATTTTGCCGAGATTTTTGCCGAGAAACTGCGTTATTCTTCCCTTACGGCCGGGGCCGGCAAAATTGACGGTTTGTCTTCGGGGCTGCGGCTGGGTGCCGGAATACGGGTTTTTAAGGGTAATTTCTGCGGTTATGCCTATACCAACGATCTCAGTGAAGAGGGATTGATGAAAGCGGCGGCAGCGGCTTCGGCTGCAATCGACGGCAAAAAGCTGATTGGTTCGGTGAATCTGGTTCGGCAGGATATTGAAAACAAACATAAAATTTTAATAAATCCGATGTCCGTGCCGTCGAAGGAAAAGGCGGCGCTGCTTAAAAAGTTTTCCGATTACGGTTATGCCGCGGCCCGTGAAGTTGCCCGGGTAGACGTCACTCAAAGCAGTAAGATTCAAGAAATATTCATTGCCAACAGCGACGGTTTGCTGGCAGAAGACCGACGGGTCAGAACCCGGCTCTTCAGCGTCAAGGTTGAGGACGGCGGCCGCCGTTTTGAAAACTTCTGGACGAAGGGGATGCTGCAAGGGCTTGAAATGATTGATGAAACCGACCTGAACGAGGCGGCGGAGGAGACCGTGCGCCAGGCGGTGGAAATGTTGAAGGCGGATAATTGTCCGGCAGGCAAAATGCCGGTGGTTCTGGCTCGGGAAATCGGCGGCGTGCTTTTTCACGAGGCGTGCGGGCATTCGCTGGAAGCGACGGCCGTTGCACGCAATGCCTCGGTTTTCTGCGGCAGGCTCGGCGAACAGATTGCCAGTCCGCTGGTAACGATGGTTGACGACGGAACGCTGCCCAATCAATGGGGGTCGACCAATATTGACGACGAGGGCATCCCCACGCGGCGTAATGTTCTGATTGAAAAGGGCGTTCTGAAGGGTTATCTGGTTGACCGTTTTAACGGCCGGCGGATGCAAACGGAGCCGACCGGCAGTTCGCGGCGGGAATCTTACGAGTACGTACCGACATCCCGCATGAACAATACGTTTATCCTCGGCGGAGAGAGCCGTCCGGAGGACATTGTTGCAGCGACGGAGCACGGAATCTTTGCGGCGCAGATAAGGGGCGGTTCGGTAAATACGGAAACCGGAGACTTCAATTTTTCGGTCAGCCGCGCTTATTTAATTGAAAACGGCCGGATTACGCGCCCGCTGCGGGGAGCCAAACTTATCGGTAACGGCGGTGAAATTCTCAGAAATATTGATATGGTCGGCAACAATCCGGGAATGCGCGGCGGCGGACAATGCGGTTCAAAATCCGGCTGGGTGCCGGTTTGTCACGGAACGCCGACTCTGCGGGTGGCGGAAATTGCGGTCGGAGGGCAGAAATGACGGAAATCAACGATTTTATCGACGCTTTGTTCGCTGAAGCCCGAAAGCAGGGATTGGACGAATGGCAGGTCAAATATGTTGAAAGCGAAAGTTCTGATATTCAGGTTTTTGAACAAAAAGTCAGCAAACAGGGTGCCTCGGCGGTACGGCGTCTTAATTTGGCCGTGAAGGCCGGAGACAAAATCGGCCATTTTGTAACCGAATGTTTTGATGTTGCCGAGGCGGCGTTTGTCGTCGGCGAAGCCGCGGCCAATGCCGCGCTGATGGATTGCGACGAGAAATTCTTTTTTTATGACGGACATGGCGAATATCGGGCAGTTCATCCGTACCGTCCTCAGGATGACAGACTTGCCGCGATTGATCCGGCAGCGTATCTGAGAGAGGCGGAAAGGCTGGCTTATGCGGCAGACAAGCGTATTCATCAGGTTATTTACACCTCTTTTTACAAAAAAAAAGCGGAAACTGCTTATTCGAAATTCGCTCGGCTTGAATCTGGAAGACGAAACGTCGGCGGCCGGCGCTTATATTTTGTTGAGTGCCAAAGACAACGGCGGTATCCGCTCGTACGGAGCCAGCGTCTGTTTTGATAAGGAAGCGGATTTTGATCCTGCCTGTCTGGCCCGCAGTGCCGTCGACAGGGTTCTGGCGCATCTGAATCCGACTGACGTTGTGCCGCAAAAGATGTCGGTCGTTTTTGAAAACCGCCGGTTTGCCGAGTTTTTGGGAGCGATTGCGGGTATTTTCGACGCATATGAGGTTGAGACCGGCCGTTCGCGGTTGAAAGGCAAGATCGGCGAACAGATTGCCTCTCCGCTGCTGATGATTATTGACAATCCGTGGCTTGAGGGCGGATTTGCCACGGTTCCCTTTGACGGCGAAGGCGTGCCGACGAAATATAAGGAAGTGGTTAAAAACGGCGTTTTGCAGACATTTCTGTACGGCTTGTGCATGGCGGACAAGCATGGCTGCGATAGTACCGGTAACGGCAGCGGCATGCAGGAAGCCGAAATTTTTAATTTTTACGTTCAAAAAGGGGCGCTGCCGCCCGAAACGCTGCTCCGCGAACTTGACAACGGCGTGTATATTGACAAAATTAACGGGCTGCGTGTCGGCCTGAATACGGTAACCGGCGATTTTTCGGCTGCTGCGGAAGGCTTTGAAGTCAAAAACGGAAAAATCGGCCGGCCTCTGAAGCAGTTTACCTTTGCCGGCAATATTTACCGGCTGCTCAAAGACATCCGCGCCGTGGGCAGCGATTTGACCTTCTATTGTTCGCCGTTCGGCTCTCCGTCGATTTTGGCGGACAATATTACGGTCGTCAATTCCTGAAAAGAATATAATTTGACAAATTTTCCGAAACAGAATATTTTAACAGACAGCAAACTTTATAAAATTGTATGAATTATGGAAAATAACAGGAAAGACCGCATTTGGGAAGAAGACATTCCGATGCGGAAACTTACGGTAGACGACGCTGTGCTGTTTAATCTGAAAAAAATTTATTTTCGTCAGGTAGAAGAACTTTGCGCGCCCGTGCTTAAGAAAGCCGGTTATTCGGTCGGAAAAATCGGTTTTCGGAATGTGAACGTTTTGGCAAACTGTCCGTTTGTTCAGGAACTGCGTTTTTACGACTGCGTCGGCGGCGTATTGTCTTTGTTCGTGTTTAAAGCAAGCCGCGGCGGCGAAGATTTTTTGGCCGCATATGCGCCTTATTCGTCGAAAATTTATCTTCTGAAAGATTCCGGCGACGGATTGTTAGAGGGAGCCGAGTTTGTTGACTGCGGCGCGTCAGAGGGAATTGTACGCCTGAATGTAAAATATTCCTTTCAGGAAAACGGTTCCGACGTTTACAAATATGTTTATCTGTATTTCCGGACGGCGCGGATTGAAAAAACGTTTTTTCTGCGGCGGCCGTTTTTGCGTCTTATCGGCGATTCTTCAATTCGAAAAACCGTCAGACGTGAACATAAGGACGAGTTGGAAGCTTTTGCGCACGGTTTTCTGTTTTCCGAATGTTATCGGAACAGCGACCTGTTTAGTTTAACCGGAAAAAAGTAAGTATTATGTCAAAAGAAAATTTATGGCGGGAGAAAGGCGATGCCGGCGGCCCGCAGGTGAAAAAACGAAAAATGTATCCGGTTGACGACGCGTTGCTCACGCTGCTCAGGACAATTCGCCATGAACATGTCCTGATGGTTCTTGAGCCGGTTTTGAGAGCCGAGGGGTATCGTATCGGCGGAATTGAGCTGACATGGATAAAATTTGCGGAAGACAGCGGCGCAGCCGGCGATTTTTACAGTCCGCGCACGGATAATCTGCATGCGGTTTATCTGGCGGAAGTATCCGGCGAGGTCAGGGCTTATGCCGTATATCAGCCTTTTTCGCAAAAACTTTATGTGCTTGAGCCTGAAGAGGTTATATACCGCGGCGGTTTTTCCGCCGGAGAGTATGTTCAGTTTACACTGGGATACGGTTCGTTTAAATGTCCGTTCAGCATTTATACCAGAATCAGGCGGTGTTCGCGGTGTTTCAGGTTTGAAAAACGCTGGTTTCGCCGGGAATTTCAGCTTTATGCCAGGGAAGACAGGCTGGTTGAGCGCGATGTCGTTTATTCCGGCCAGTCTTTGGAAGAAGGTTTTTATCTGGATTCCGAAAGCGAAAACCTGATTTCCTATCGGGCGATGTACTTTCGTTCGGTAGAGGACGAGTAAAAAGCTGCAAAGGCCTTAAAAGCGGATTGCTTTTAAGGCCTTTGGCGTTTATAGTGGGAGAAAAAAGGAGAAAAGAATGCAGCTAAGCGCCAGATATAACGCGGTTTTGGAACTGACGGAAGAAATATTCAAAGACAAAAGCCCCGCAGACGGGATTATCAACGCTTATCTGCGCGAGCGGAAATATATCGGTTCCGGCGACCGCCGCTTTATTGCCGAAACGGTATGGAAAATTATCCGGCACCGCCGGCGGCTGGAGTTTGAGGCTCAGTCTTCCGATCCGCGGCGGATTTTGCTGGTTTATCTGAAAGACGAAGATTTGGATTTGATTTTCGGCGCCGGAGAATATGCGCCGACGGCTTTGAGCAAAGAAGAAAGAAACTGGCTGAAAAAACTTAATGAGAGCGTCTATCCGTCCGATGTCGAGGCGGAATGTCCGCGCTGGCTGTTTGACAAAGTCGGAGACATGGCGCTGTTGAAGTCATTGAACGAGCCTGCCAGCGCCGATTTGCGCGTTAACCGCGGCAGCAGGGAGAGCGTTTTGCAGAAATTGCGGGGCGAGGGGCTGTATTTTGCGCCGACGCCTTATTCGCCAATCGGTATCCGGTCGAGCGAACGCGTCAATCTTAATAACTGTATTGCCTACAGGGAGGGCGAAATTGAGGTTCAGGACGAGGCTTCGCAGCTGGCGGCGATTTTGTGCGACGTCAGGCCTGAGCATAAGGTTGTGGACTATTGTGCCGGCGCCGGCGGGAAAAGTCTGGCGATTGCCTCGCTTTCGGGCGGCCGCGGCAAAATCGAGGCTCATGACGTTGACTGGCGCCGTCTGGAACAGATTAAGCCGCGTTTGGAGCGTTTGAACATTAAAAACGTCGAACCGGTGCGTGAGGTAAAAAGCCGCGATTATGACCGGTTCATCATCGACGCGCCCTGTTCGGGAACCGGAACCTGGCGGCGGTCGCCGGACGCAAAGTTTCGCCTGACGCCGCAAAAGTTGAGCGAATTGAATAAAATCCAGTCAGAACTGCTTGATATCGCATTGAAAAGTACCAAAACCGGCGGGCGAATCGTTTATATAACCTGCTCAATTTTGCGCGATGAAAACGAAGATATCGTCAATGCCTTTACGGCGCGCAATCCGCAGGTGAAACATATTGATTTGAAGCGGTTGTGGCAAAGCCTGCTGGAAGCGCCGTATCCGGGAAAAGACGGCAGGTTTCTGCGCTTTTCGCCGTTGACGACGAATACGGACGGCTTTTTTGTAACGGTGCTGGAAAAAACGGCTTAGGTTTCGGGCAGCTGTTTGTTGTTGACCTGATAAACGTAGGAGATGATTTCGGCAACGGCGGCAAAGGCTTCGACCGGAATTTCCTCGTCAATGTCCACGGCTTTCAGAATCTGAACCAGATCGGCGTCCCGGCGGATTTCAATGCCTTCGTCAATGGCTATCTGCACGATTTTCTGCGCTATCGGTCCCTGACCTTTGGCCAGAACTTTCGGTGCGGCCTGTTTGGTATGATCATAGCCGAGCGCGACGGCATAATCTGTGGACAACGCGTCTGCGCCGTTGTCTTTGTTTTGTTTTCTGCTATCATCCTGTTCAGACATGATGCCATCCTGTTTTTTTTAATGTAATTGTAACGGCTGGCGTTGGGTTTGGCAAGGGTTTTTATTTGGCACAATTCTTGCATTTTGCAGAGTTATGTTGGGGAACGTAACTCAGGGCATAAAGGGGAAACAGCATGGATTTGAACAATCTGACCATTTTTCAAATGGCAAACAAGGAGCTGAACTATCTGACCGAACGTCAGAAGGTTCTGGCTGCGAATCTGGCCAATTCCAATACGCCCGGATATGTCGCCAAGGACCTTGAAAAACCTCAGTTTGCCGAAGTTCTCAAAAATACGGTAAGTCTGGCGCGTACTAATGAGAAGCATATGTCCGGGGTGCCCGGCAATGCGGCTGCCGGCGGCGTTTATACGCCCAAACCCGATTATGCCTTAACGATTGACGGGAACGGCGTGATTATTGAAGACCAGCTTAACAAAGTGGCCGAAACCAAGGGCGATTATAACCGGATGCTGACGATTTACACTTCGTACCGCAATATGCTGAAAACGGCCAATACGCAGGCCGGTTCATAGGGAGGATAACGGATTATGGCGGGAAATTTGTCGGTAAGCGCGGATATTGCCGTTTCGGGAATGAAAGCCCAGGCCGAGCGTCTGCGCGTTATTTCCGAGAACATGGCCAACGCGGACTCCGTCGGCATTCGTCCGGGCGAGGATCCGTACCGCCGCCAGGTCGTGACGTTTAAGAATTATGTCGACGAGGCGACCGGTGCGCAGCTGGTCAAGGTGGACAAGGTTTTGCCCGACCGCTCGCCGTTTCAGATGAAATACATGCCGGATCATCCGGCGGCCAATGCCGAGGGTTATGTGGCCATGCCAAACGTTAATCCTCTGGTGGAAATGATGGATATGAAAGAGGCGCAGCGCAGTTATGATGCCAATATGAGCATGATGCAGACGGCGCGGGACATGAACAGCAAAATTCTTGATGTTTTGAAGTAGGATAAAGGGGAAAGACATTGACAAACAGTATTAACAGTGCGCTTAACGCTTATCAGCAGGCTCTTGGCAGAATAGGGGCCAAACTTCCGGCCGCTGAGCCTCAGCCGGCGGCAAAGTCCGGTTTTCAGGACATGGTTGAGCAGGCTCTGACCACAACCGTCGACGTCTCCAGAAAAAGCGAGCAAACGGCTATCAGCGGCATTTCGGGAAAGGCTGACATTCAGGATGTGGTGCTGGCGGTGTCGAATGCCCAGATGGCTTTGGAGACGGTTGTTGCCGTGCGCGATTCCGCCATTAAGGCCTATAAGGAAATAATGTCCATGCCGATGTAACGGAACCCGTACGACGGGAAACGAATGCGGAAACGTAAAATTTTTCAACACCTTTGCAAAAAAAGCTTGATTATTTTACGGAATCGGAATAAATGTTTGCTTGTCTTTATAAAGATGCGGCCGTGGCGAAATTGGTAGACGCGTAACGTTGAGGTCGTTATGAGCTAAGCTCATGGAAGTTCGAGTCTTCTCGGCCGCACCAAAGTAAAGACAAAGTCATTATTTTGGATAGCGGAGAGGGTCTTGGACCCACGCCATTCAAAACTCAGTTTATCAATCAGGAAATTTTGTTTTTTAACAACAGGGATTTTGCCATCGGCACGTCAGAAAAGCACTCGCGTTTAAACATCGGTTTAGAGTAAGTCTTTCAATCAGGGGAGGGAAAATGAAGAAAAAAGCAAAAAAGCGTTTACCCGGCTCCAAAGTTAAAAAACAAAGAAAATTTACCCGCAAAAAGCAGCGTCAGCAAATTCAGTACGGTATCGGTCAGAAGATGATTAATTCCGTCGTTATCGCTTTGGACGAAGACGACAAAATCCATGTCCGCAAGATTGTGGAAGGGTTGGACGAGTATGATCTGGCCCGTTTGATTGAAGCTTTGGATTTTAACCATCGGCGGCGTCTGGTCGAAATTTTGGGCGATCATATTGATCCGGAAGTTTTTCCGGAATTGAACGAGATTGTTCAGGAACAGGTTATCGAAACTCTGGACGAAGGACAGATTGTCAATATCGTTAACGAGCTGGATTCCGACGATGCGGTCGAAATTCTGGAACACATGGACGATAAGGAACAGAAGTCCATTATCGAACAGTTGGATCCGGAACTGAAATATCAGGTCGAATCTTCCCTGAATTATCCTGAAGATTCTGCAGGACGCATTATGTCCCGCGACTTTGTGAGCATGCCCGACGATTGGACGGTAAAGGAAGCCAAGCAGTATCTGCTTTCGGATACCGAGCTGCCGGACGAATTTTACACGGTATTTCTGACTGATTCCTCAACGTTGCGGCCAACCGGCGAAATTACGCTGGACAAGCTGCTGCGCGCCAAAGGCGATGAAAAACTCTGCAATATTATGGACTGCGAAATTGTGCCGATTGACGTTTATACGGATCAGGAAGAAGTGGCGCATATGTTTCGCGAATACGGCTGGATGTCGGCGCTGGTGGTTGACAATAAGGGGCGGCTTATCGGCGTTATCAATATTGATGATGTGGTCGACATTGTCCACGAGGAGGCCAGCGAGGACATCATGCATCTCTCCGGCGCCGAAGAAGGCGACGTGTACAAATCGGTTTTCGGCATTTTTCGTTCGCGTTCCGTCTGGCTGATAACCAATTTGTTTGCTACAATACTGGCGTCGACGGTAGTTAAGGAATTTCAGGACATTATTGCCGAAATTTCGGTTTTGGCGGTACTGATGCCGATTGTGGCTTCCATGGGCGGAACAACCGGCAACCAGACGCTGGCGGTAGTGGTGCGGGCGCTGGCAACCAAGGAACTGACGTCGCGCAATACGCTGCGGATGATTGGCAAGGAATTTATGGTCGGCGTGGTCAACGGGTTTTTGTTTGCCTGTCTGATCGGTCTGATAACCTGGTTTATGTTTCCGGCCCGGCACGAGCTCAGCGCGATTATAGCCATTGCCATGCTTTGTAATTTGTCGCTGGCAAGTCTGGCCGGTATTCTTATTCCGCTGACGCTGAACCGTTTTAAGGTCGATCCGGCAATTTCCTCCGGCGTTTTTCTGATTGCAATGACCGATTCCGGCGGATATTTCATCTTTTTGGGACTGGCCAGGCTGATTCTGTTCTAAAATATCTGTATATTTGCGAATATAGGCTTTTTATCTGCAAAATTTTGCTTATAATACAGACTAATGTTTTAACGAACGGGAGGAGCATTGTGTTTTTGGGCTTATGTACGGCTGCCGCGGTTCTGATTGCGGATCAGGTTTCCAAATATTATATTCTCAACGCCGTGCTGGAAGACAGGGCGATGATTATTTACACCTCCTGGTTTAATCTTGTCAAAGCCTGGAATACGGGCGTCAGTTTTTCGATGTTTAACGACAAAGGGTTTTGGGGCGTCGTGATGCTTTCGGCTCTGGCTGCCGGTATCATCGCCTTTTTGCTTTGGTGGCTGCGCCGTGAGCCCAGCCGTCTGCTGCAGGTTGCGCTCGGCTTTATTATCGGCGGCGCGGTCGGCAACCTGATTGACCGCATTCGCCTGGGCGCCGTTTTTGATTTTCTGGACTTTCACATCGGCGAAGCGCACTGGCCGGCTTTTAACGTATCGGACAGCTTTATCTGTATCGGTGCTATAATAATTATTATTCACAGCTTGTTTAACAAAGATAAGTCTGCTATTTAAATATTGTTGCAGGAAAGAGAGTGAGAATGAGGAAATCTTTGGTTTTGATGTGTGCGGTGCTGGCCGTTTCGGTTCTAGGCGCGTGCAGCACGGCGACGAAAAAGAAGCTCGGTTTGGTCAGCGAAGGCCCGGACGAGTTTATGGTCATGTCCAGAGCGCCGCTGTCTTTGCCGCCGGATTATGATCTGCGCCCGGTCAACGATATGAGCGCCCTTAACGAATAGACATGACCGAGAGACTGTCGGGCATGGATTTGTCCGAACAGAAGCTGATGTCCAAAATTGAGGCACAGAACACCGACGATGATATTAAAGCCAAAATCGAACGGGAATTTAAGGAGTTAAATGCAAACAGTTAGAAAATATCTGGTTTGGGCCGTTTTTTGCTGCTTTGTTTTCGGCGTCCGTTCCGCCGGTGCCAAAATTTTTGACATGGAAGAATTTCGGCTCGACAACGGCCTGCAGGTTATTGTAATTCCCAACCGCAAGGCGCCGATTGTCCGCCAGATGATATGGTATAAGGTCGGCAGCGTCGACGAAGCGCTGGGAAAAGGCGGTACGGCTCATTTGCTTGAACATCTGATGTTTCGGGGCACGAAAAAGGTAAAGAACTCCGACTTTAACGCCATTATTGCCCGCAACGGCGGCGAAAGCAACGCCTTTACCGCGCAGGATTTTACCGCTTATTACGAAACAACGGATGTCAGCCGTTTGGAACTGGCCATGGCGCTGGAAGCCGACCGGATGGAAAATCTGGATTTCGGCAAAAAGGCTTTTGACAAGGAACGTGATGTTGTGTTTCAGGAGCGGATGCAGGTCGTGGAGAACAATCCGTCGTCTTATTTTGGCGAGTCGCTGCGGCGGGTTTTGTGGCAGCAGCATCCCTACAGCCGACCGATTTCCGGTTCTCCGGAAGAAATCAAAGCGTCAGCCGTGCCGACGTTATGGATTTTTATCGCCGCTATTATGTGCCGAACAATGCGATACTGGTTCTTTCCGGCGATATTGAGCCGAAAACGGCCAAGCTGCTGGCGGAAAAGTATTTTGGCAAAATCAAACCGCGGCCGGTCGGCGCCAAGGCCGATTTTCCGAAACTGGACAGGCATTTTGCCGGACGTCTGGAAATGAAACTGCCGCAGATTAAGACCGTGCGGCTGACAAAGTCCTATATTGCGCCGTCGTTTAACACGAACCGCGAAGCGGTGTATCCGCTGCTGGTTCTGTCGGCTTATCTGGGCGAGGGAGAAACCTCGAAACTTTATAAAAAACTGGTCTTGGAGGAAAAAAACGCTTTGGGCGTTTCGGTTGCGTATGATTTTGCATCGCGGAGTTACGGCGGTTTCAGCATTTCGGCCATGCCGAAGGAGGACGTTGACGCAAAGGCTTTTGAGACGGCGCTGGATAAGGCCGTAAAAGAGGCTCTGGCCGAAATAAGCGTTGAAGAGATAGAAAAAACCAAGGGCAAAATGCTCGCGGGGCAGGTTTATCTGCGCGACAATCCGAATGATGCGGCCTATATTGCCGGTTCAATGGCCGCAGTCGGCATGTCGGTCGAAGACATTGAAAATCATGCCGACAATATCCGAAAGGTTTCGGCAGGAGACGTTCGAAAAGCGGCAGAAAAGCTGTTTGGCCGTGCGATTAACGTAACCGGCGTTATCAAGCCGGAGAAGGAGGAGGGGCGGTAAATGGCGCGCAGATATTATCATAAAACCCGTTCCTATGCCTGGCTGTGGTGGCTGCTGCTGACGGCTCTGCTTGTCTATGGCGGCTGGAGGCTGTATAACCGCTGGTTTGTTTTTAATCCGCAGGCAATTTTGGAAGACGCGATTCTGAAAGAAAAAAACTTTGATACGGAAGTGAAGGAAATCACTTCGCCGAAAGCCAAAATAAAGGCTTATTTGTTTCAGGACAAGACCAATCCGATTATAAGCATTAATTTTCTGTTCAAAAACGCGGGGCTTTCGACCGACGAAACGCAGCAAAGCGGCATCAGCACAATGGCGGCGGCACTGCTGACCGAAGGCGCCGGCAATCTTGACAGCCAACAGTTTAAGGAAATTTTGGAACAGAAAGCCGTCGGCATGGGTTTCAGTGCGGATATGGACGATTTTTCGGGACATCTGCTGACAACCCGTGAAAATATGAATACGGCCTTCAAAATGCTGAATATGGCAATGACGCAGCTGCGTTTTGACGAAGAGGACATCAGACGGACAAAAGCGCAGATGCTGGCGGCTCTCAAGCGGCAGACCGAACACCCGTCCGGAGTTTTGGCCTTGGAGGCGGCAAAGGAAATATTCGGCAAGCACCCTTATGCGCGCAATCCTGTCGGCGACGCCGCGGCAATTGCGAAAATCGGCCGGTCGCAGCTGCTGGAATTCGTTAGAAATCATTTGAGCAAAAGCAATCTGATGGTCGGCATTGCCGGTGACGTAAGCGAGGAAGAAGCGGGAAAAATCGTCGATGCGCTGTTCGGCAGCCTGCCCGAAAGCGGGCGGATTGTTTTTGTGCGCGAGGCCGAAATTGATTTTGACGGGCGCGTTAAAAACATCAGTCTGCCGTCGGCACAGGTGGTTTCTTCTTTTGCTGCGAAAGGAATCGGACGGACTCATCCCGATTTTTATCCGCTGTTTATTGCCAATCATATTCTCGGCGGTTCGGGACTGAGTTCCAGGCTTTCGACGGCCGCCCGCGAAAAGGAAGGGCTGACTTACGGGATTGACACCTATCTGAGCCTGCTGGACAAAGCGCCGATGCTGCGCGGCGGCTTTCTGCAACCCCGGACAATTTCGCGCGCGTGGTCGAAATCGTCAGACGGCAGTGGGCGGAAATGGGACGCAAGGGCGTAAGCGAAGAGGAGCTTGCGGAAGCCAAGGATTATCTGATTGCTTCGTATAATCTGCGTTTTGCGTCAATTGACACGATTTCGGCCATATTGGTTTATATGCAGAAAGACAATTTGGGGCTTGATTTTTTGCAAAAGCGCAATGATTATGTGCGGCAGGTCAAGTTGAAGGACGTTAACCGCGTTGCCCGGGAATATTTCAATCCCGAGAAGATGATATTTGTCAATGTCGGCAGTTTTGAAAAACAGGGAGTTCGATGATGTTTGAGAAAACCGTAAATAAAACCAAAGCCTGGAAAAAGCTGGAAAGTCACTATAAGCATTTTCGCAAGGTGGAAATGAAAGATTTGTTTGCCTGTGATGCGGATCGGGCAAAGAAATTCAGCGTTAATCTGGAAGCCATGTATCTGGATTATTCCAAAAACCGCATTAACGACCGGACGATGAAACTGTTGCTGAATCTGGCCAGAGAATGCGATTTGGAAAACAAAATCAAGTCAATGTTCAAAGGCGACAAAATCAACGTGACCGAACGCCGTCCCGTTTTGCATATTGCGCTGCGCAATCGTGCCAATACGCCGATTTACGTTGACGGCAAAAACGTCATGCCGCAGATTAACGAAGTTTTGGCGAAGATGAAGAAATTTTCCGACGCGGTGCGTTTCGGCGAGTTTAAGGGGCAGACCGGCAAAAAGCTGACCAATATCGTCAATATCGGCATCGGCGGTTCTGACTTGGGGCCGGTTATGGCCTGCGAGGCTCTGCGCAAATACTGGGCCAAGGATATCAACTGCTATTTCATTTCCAATATTGACGGAACGGCCTGCGCCGAGGTTCTGAACAAGGTTGATCCCGAGACGACGCTGTTTATTGTTGCGTCCAAGACCTTTACGACCATTGAAACGCTTACCAATGCCAAAACCTGCCGCAAATGGCTGGTTGACGCCTTGGGCGAACATGCGGTTGCCAAGCATTTTGTGGCGCTGTCCACGAATACAAAAGAGGTGGAGAAGTTCGGCATTAATCCCGAAAACATGTTTGAATTCTGGGATTTTGTCGGCGGACGCTATTCCATGTGGTCGGCCATCGGCCTGATTATTGCCATTGCGGTCGGATTTGAGAATTTTGAACGGATGCTGGAAGGCGCCTATGCGATGGATCAGCATTTTTACAATACCGATTTTGAACATAACATTCCGGTTATTCTCGGCATGCTCGGCATCTGGTACAATAATTTCTTCGGGCTGCACCGTTATGCGGTTATTCCCTATGACCAGTATTTGCAGTATGTGCCGATGTATCTGCAGCAGCTGGATATGGAAAGCAACGGCAAGTTTGTGGCCATGAACGGCGAATATGTGAAATATGCGACCGGGCCGGTGTTGTTCGGCGGTGCGGGGACAAACGTTCAGCATTCTTTCTTCCAGCTGATTCATCAGGGAACCGAAATTGTGCCGATGGATTTTGTCATTCCGGCAATTTCGCATAATGAAATCGGCGAACACCATGAGATTTTGGTTGCGAACGTGCTGGCGCAGGGCGAGGCTCTGATGCGCGGCAAGACCGTCAAAGAAGCTGCTGCCGAACTGAAAAAGGCCGGAAAAAGCCGGGAAGAAATCAGTTATCTGAAGAAATTTAAGAGTTTTGAGGGCAACAGGCCGTCAAATACCATTGTATTTAAGAAAATGGATCCGTATACGCTGGGCATGCTGATTGCAATGTATGAGCACAAGGTTTTTGTTCAGGGCGTGGTTTGGAACGTCGACTCGTTTGACCAGTACGGCGTCGAGCTTGGCAAACAGATGGCGCTGAGCATTCTTCCCGAGTTGCAGGGAACTGCTTCCGGCATTAATCATGACGGTTCGACCAATTCGCTGATCGGGCTGATTAAGCGGCTGCGCAAGTAACGGCCGGCAGAAATGTGACGAAAGGGATCGGATGACGATCAGAATTTTACCGAATAATCTGGTTAATCAGATTGCTGCCGGCGAGGTCATTGAACGGCCGGCGTCGGTGGTAAAGGAACTGGTGGAAAACTCGATTGACGCGGGAGCAACGTCGATTGAGGTAACGTTGGTTGACGGCGGCAAAAGCCTGATTGTGGTTTCCGACAACGGCAGGGGTATAGACAAAGACGAACTTCCGGTGGCCGTCGAACGGCATGCGACCTCAAAGCTCCCTGACGATAATTTGTTTAATATCAATTTTTTAGGCTTTCGAGGTGAAGCTTTACCTTCAATTTCTTCTGTGTCCCGCATGACGATTGTTTCGCGTCGGGAAGGAGCGGAAAACGCATGGAAAATTGAAGTCAACGGCGGTAAAAAAAGCGAGATTATGCCGGCGGCGCATCCGCAAGGTACCCGGATTGAGGTGCGTGATTTGTTCTATTCGGCGCCGGCACGGCTTAAATTCTTAAAGACAACGCCGTCGGAAACGGCGCAATGCGTTGACATTCTGAACAGAATTGCATTGGCTAATCCGACAATATCGTTTTATCTGAGTGACGAAAACAGGAAAAAAGTAACATTGAACGCCTGTCAGGGAGAGCTTTTCGACGCGCGGCTGAAACGGCTGGCCGATGTGATGGGACGGGAGTTCAGCGAGAATTCGCTGCTGATTAACGCTCATCGCGAAAATCTGACGATTACCGGTTATGTGTCGCTGCCGACCTTAAACAAATCAAACTCGCTGTATCAGTATTTGTTTGTCAACAATCGTCCGGTGCGCGACAAACTGCTGCTGGGCGCGATAAAAGGGGCTTATCAGGACGTTTTGGCGCACAACCGTTATCCGATGGCGGCGCTTTATTTTGACATTGATCCGGCATATGTGGACGTAAACGTGCATCCGGCCAAGGCCGAAGTGCGGTTTTATGACAATGCGCTGGTTCGCGGGCTGTTGGTCAGCGCCGTTCGTCAGGCGCTGACGCTTGGCGACCATCGTTCGGCGAATAATCTGGATTTGGCCGGATTTGTGCATGACAACATTCCCGGTTTTGGTGAAAATGAAGTTGCGGTTTTGCAGGAACATAAGCCCGGCGGCGGCAATGTTCCCGCATTTCGGCCGTTAATGTCTCAGCCGCGCCGGCAGGCCGAACTGCCGGAACTGGAGCGAAAAGTTTTTTCGGTTAAGGTTGACGAACCGTGTCCGGCGGTTTCCGCTGCGGGTGACAGCGGCGAAGTAGGACCTCTGGGACTGGCCAAAGCTCAGTTTCACGACACCTATATCATTTCTCAGACCGAGGACAGCATTGTCATTATTGACCAGCATGCGTCGCACGAGCGGATTGTCATGGAAAACCTGAAGGCTTCGCTGCTGGCGGAAAATAAAGTGGCGACGCAGATATTGCTGATTCCGGAAATTGTCGATTTGAGTCTCAGCGAGAAAACGCGGCTTATCGAAGCGGCGGAAGAGCTGCAAAAGCTCGGCCTGTCCGTAGAGGAGTTCGGTTCGACGGCGGTTATCGTGCGTGAAATTCCGGCATTGCTCGGCGATTGTGACATAAAGGCGCTGATTCGCGATTTGGCCGGCGAAATGGCCGAGTGGGGGAAGGGGTTCTCTTTGACCGACAAACTGCATACGATTTGCGCGACAATTGCCTGTCACGGTTCGGTGCGCGCCGGCCGCAGGCTGAACATTGACGAGATGAACCGGCTGCTGCGCGACATGGAAAGAACCGAACATTCCGGCCAGTGCAACCACGGCCGTCCGACGTATGTCGAGCTGAAACTGAAAGATATAGAGAAGCTTTTTGAGCGCCGCTAAATTTGAAGCGGTCGGAGAATTTGCAAAGAACACGGACGCAGCGTCGGCCGACAGAAAAGATTTTACGAATTTGCTTGCTTAATTAATTTATTCGTGTACGATGTCAGGCATAGCGAAACTCTGTGGTTCAAGAGTTATATCTTTGATAGACGATTTTGATATCCTTACTAAAGAAAATAATCCCACATTGCATAGTTATTGAGAAAGAAGCGCAAGGCTTCGTTGTGTCAACCTGTTTTTAAAGTAAAGGAAAAGAATATGTCTTCTACAGGTACGGTCAAATGGTTCAACACCACCAAAGGTTATGGTTTTATTCAGCCGGATAACGGGGGCGCCGATGTGTTTGTACACATTTCTGCCGTCGAAAAGGCCGGTTTAAGAACCTTAAACGAAAATGAAAAGGTTTCTTACGATCTGGTTACCGAAAAAGGAAAAACTTCTGCCGGCAATTTGGCCAAGGCGTAACCGCCGGTTTGGCAAAAATCCCCTGTTTTTGGTAAAACAGGGGATTTTTTGTTGCGATTTCCGTCTGTTCGGGTAGAGTTGAAGGCGGAGTGGAAAATGTTTGAACAGCGAATTGGAAAAAAGGAGTTTTTGCGCGATCCGTTTGAAGCGGCGACCGAAGTCTTGCTCGGTTCATATTTGTGCAGCACTATCGGCGGAAAGCTGACGGCAGGGCGGATTACCGAACTGGAAGTTTATATCGGCGCCGAAGACAAGGCCTGTCATGCCTATCTGAACCGTAAGACACCGCGGAACGCGGCAATGTTTGAGACGGGCGGCTGCGCTTATGTTTTTTTCGTTTACGGAATGTATAATCAGTTTAATGTCGTCCTTAACGAAGCAGGTACGGCCAATGCCGCACTTATCCGCGGTTTGGAGCCGGTTGCCGGTATTGAAACGATGCAGGACAGACGCGGAACAGACCGGCTGGACAATCTGACGACGGGGCCGGGCAAACTGTGTCAGGCTTTGGGGATTGGCCGTGAGCAAAACGGCGTTGATTTGGGCGGCGACCTGTTGTGGCTGTCGCCGCGGGACCGGGATTTTGCTTGGGCGGCAACTCCCAGAATCGGTATTGATTATGCCGAAGAATATGTTGAAAAGCCTTGGCGATTTGTCATAAAGGCAGTCCGTTCGTAAGCAAAATGCCGAAAAAGGGGAAAAAAGAATAATGCCTGCCGTTATTGCCGCTTTTTTATGTCCGTTGTTTCATGCCGTATCAAACATTATTGACGCGCATTTGTCGAACAATGTGTTTCGAAAGCTGCCGACGTTGATTTTTTACAATTGTCTGACCAATTTTTTTGCGGCGCCGATGGTTTTGGTTTTCGGACTGCCGCAATGGTACGGATGGGAGATTATGCCGCTGCTGGCTCTTGTCGGCATGATAGACGTTTTTTACCAGATACCCTATTATGAGGCGCTGCGCCGCGGTGATACGTCGGTCGTCGTGGCCTGGTTTTCGCTTGGCTATGTTCTGGTGCCGGTGCTGGCTTACCTTATGGTTGATGAAAAACTGAGCTTTGTCCAATATGCCGGTTTCGGAATCATCATTGCTGCCAGCGTGGTTCTGAATATTGAAAATCCGCGGAAAATAAAAATCAACAAAGCCTTTTATCTGATGCTGCTGTCGTCGCTTTTGCTTTCGTTGCAGGCGGTTTTGTACAAGTACGCGCTGGAACAGACAGACTGGATAAGCGCGGTCTTCTATTCGGCACTGTTTTCGACGTTGACTGTTTTCGGTTTTTTGATGCCTCGTATCGTCCGGCTGAACATTAAGGCGAATTTTCCGCGTTATAAGACGAAATTTTATGTTTTCGGCCTGAATGAATTTGTGAATCAGGTCGGGACGGTTGCATCCATATTTGCCATGTCGCTGCTGCCGGTGGTCGCTGTCGAAAGCATCAATTCCACGCAGCCGCTGTTTGTTTTGGGAATCGGCGCCGCTTTGTACGCCCTGTTCGGCAACAGGTTTAAAGAGGACGTTTCGACAGTTCATCTGCTGCGCAAGAGCATTTGTTTTGTTTTTATTACGGCAGGTGTGTTTATGGTCTTGAAATAAGTGCGGCAGTTCATATTTTTTTACTGACAAGGAGAAAAATATGAGCAGGGCAAATTCACAATCCTAATCTGGACGTTCAGGTCGAGGCTTTTATCCGTTCTCTGGCGGCAAAAGGCGGCCAGCCGTTGCATGAAATCGGCTATGACGCTGCGCGCAAGGTTCTGAGCGATGTTCAGGACATTTGCGTCGAGAAGGGTATCGTTGACATCAAAGACATTGACATTCCGCTGGAGAACGGCGGTGCAGCCAGAATACGCCTGATTTGTCCGGAAGATGCAGGCATTCGGTTGCCGGTTATTTTTTATATTCACGGCGGCGGCTGGGTAATGGGTGATGAAAATACGCATGACCGGCTTATTCGCGAACTGGCCGTCGGTGCCAACGCGGCGGTGGTCTTTCCGGTTTATGAACCGGCGCCTGAGGCACGGTATCCCGAACAGCTTAATATGATGTTTACGGTTCTGGAACATATTGCGCGGCATAGCCGGGAATATAATTTCAGTTCCCGGGTGGCACTGGCCGGCGACAGCGTCGGCGGCAACATGGCGACGGTTTTGGCGATGATGGCCAAGAAAAAGGGGTTTCCCGAAATTGCCTGTCAGTTGCTTTATTATCCGGTAACCGATGCGGCCATGGATACGGATTCTTATCTTGATTTTGCCGAAGGTCCATGGCTGACGGCGAAGGCGATGGCATGGTTTTGGGACGCTTATCTGCCGGATATGGCGCGTCGCAACGAGGTTTATGCCTCGCCGTTGAACGCGACGGCTGAAGATTTGAGAGGATTGCCGCCGGCGCTGGTAATTACGGCGGAAAATGATGTGTTGCGCGACGAGGGGGAGGCCTATGCCTGGAAATTGTCCGCGGCCGGCGTAAAAACGGCATCGCTGCGGGTTAACGGTACAATTCACGACTTTTTGATGCTGAACGGCATTGCCGCCAGCGAACCGACCCGGGCGGCGGTTCTGCTTTCGGTTTGTTATCTACGGCAGATGTTGAAGGAGAAATACTGAGGCTGAGTAAAAAAATGCTTGACGACAGTGGCGAAATTGATTAAAAGCATACACAAAACGCATTGTGTTACGGAGAGGTGGCAGAGTGGTTTAATGCAGCGGTCTTGAAAACCGTCGAGGGTGCGAGCCCTCCCAGAGTTCGAATCTCTGCCTCTCCGCCAATTGTAAAGAAGCCCGGAACTTCCGGGTTTTTTTGTGGGCGGAGCCGCTCAAAATGAATTTTTATTGATATTTGTGACAAAATTTTTTATCATAATATATATGTACTAACTCCTGTATTTGGGAGATAAAAATGGAATATAGCGTCGGGGACGGTTTTTGGCAGAATGCTGTTGCGAAATACCCTTTGTTAAAAGGGGTTGACGAATTGAGGAACAATTCCGAATATTTTGTGGCCGTGGTAAAATCGCTTCATGAAATAGATGTCGCGGAAGCTGAAGGTAACAAGAATTTGTCTAAATATAAGGATCCCAAGAAGATAACCAAACTTGTTGACGAGATGAAATCGTTTGAAGGTTTTTTTTGCGAGGTTGCCGAAAAAAATGAGCAGGATTTGTTTTTGAACGAAGGGATTTTGAATGACTTTTCTGCCTGTAATACGTTTATAAGCAATGATAATATGGTTGCGTGCAGTTCTTTGAACGAATTAATAAGCAACAGGTCCGGTTTGCCGGAAGTTGTGCAAATAAGGGAAAAAATGATAACGGGGTTATCTTACCATTTGCCGCGTTATATAGACTGCGAGTTGAATAATTCAAAGGAGAATGCCTCCGCCATTCAGGGTATTATTGAAGATGATCCCAAAGGGATATTGGCGTTGATGGCTGTAAGCGCCAAAAACAGTCAGCTCGGGGTTTCCAAAGTTAAAATTTTTTCGCCTGAGGATTTGGAAGTTAAAAGAACGTGAAAAGCGTTCAGGAGTTTGCCGAGAATTTGCCGCTGACGCAGTGTTATGCCTATGCTTTGAACTATGCGACAGAAAAAGCGAACCCCATACCGGGTATGGACAAAAACAGGGTCTTAGGATGTGAAACGAGTGAGCTGTCTTCATATGGGCTGAAAAGAGAGGCCAGAATATGAAATATCAAAAATTTGACGATGCCGCGGCTATTTTGTTGGATTTGTGTCTGCCTTTTGATGAAGAAGAAAACGCCGTATTGTTGCGTAAAGGCATTGAATTTAACAGGAATGAAAAATATAAGCAGGCATATATGACAGCTTTGAAACGTTTTTATCTTAATAATTTTTTTCAGATTAAGTCGGGGAAATATGTTTTGCAGCGTTTTAAGGAGCTTGACGAAAAATTGGAGTCAGAAGTAAAAAATCTGAATGTAAGCAATAGTCCTCTATTGCCCGGTTATGCGCTTGTCGAAGACGGTAAATCTGATGAAGACAAACGTGAACGCGTTCAAAAAATGCTGGAGAAGTTAAAATTAAAAACACGCTAGTATGATTGTTAAAGTAATTTTCCGGTTCAGGAAAGATTGGTTGTGTCAAAACAGGGAAATTTGAAAAATCTTGCAATAATTTTAAAATAATGTTATTGAATGACAGTATTTTTGAGATTATGGATTTTTTTTTGTCAAACCCTAAAACTTTTGTTTTATGAATTATTTAGAACTTTATTATCAGATTGTAGAGAAAAAATCGTTTTTATGTGTGGGACTGGATACGGATATAGCTAAAATTCCGCAGTTTCTGTTGAATTTTGACGATCCGGTTTTTGTGTTCAACAAGCACATCATTGACGCAACGGCGGATTTTGCGGTTGCTTATAAGCCTAATCTGGCCTTTTATGAGGAAAATTTATCTTCAGGACTGATCAGTTTGCAAAGAACCGTAAACTACATTCGGGAGAAGTATCCTGATATGTTGATTATTGCCGACGCCAAACGCGGCGACATCGGCAATACGAGCGAACGCTATGCTGAGGCCATGTTCGGCAAGCTGGGTGCCGATGCGGTTACGGTGGCGCCTTATATGGGCAAGGACAGTGTCGAACCGTTTTTGAAATTTGCCGGCAAATGGGTCGTTCTGTTGGCTTTGACCTCCAACAGGGGTGCCGAGGATTTTGAGCTGACGACAGACGCTGCCGGTGTTCCGTTGTTTGAAAAGGTATTGCGGACATCGCAGCAATGGGCAACGAAAGAGCAGATGATGTATGTTGTCGGTGCGACAAAAGCCAATATGCTGCTTGATATCCGCAAGATTGTGCCTGAACATTTTCTCTTGGTTCCCGGCGTCGGTGTGCAAGGCGGAAGTCTGGAGCAGGCTGCTTTTTACGGTATGAATGAGCATTGCGGGCTAATCGTCAATTCCTCGCGCGGTATTATTTATGCCGACGACGGGGAGCAATATGCCAAAGCGGCCAGGGAAGCGGCCTTTGAACTGCAGGAAAAAATGGAGAAGATGTTGATTGCAGGCAGGGTAATTTGATGATCTGAGAGGTATGAAAAAAGAGGCATGTGAAACATGCCTCTTTGGGTTTCGGCAAAAAGTCATTTCCGGGGTGCCTGCCAGGTATCCGGGTGTGTGCGCCAATCGTCCAAAACGGCCTGATCCCCCGGTTTGATGTAACCTTCAGAAACGGCGGTTTTGCTTAATTCCTCATAATCGGTAACGGTGGTCAGTTCGCAGCCGGCATCTTGAAAAGTTTTGACAGCCTGCGGAAAACCATAGGTAAACAAAGCAATCATTCCCAGAACATTGCAGCCTTTTCGCGCAGGGCATTCAGAGCTTTGATCGAACTGCCGCCGGTGGATACGAGGTCTTCGATAATGACGTAGTTGTTGCCGAGCAGTTCGCCTTCAATCAGATTTTTGGTACCGTGATCTTTTTGAGCAGAGCGGATGTAAACGTAAGGGAGTCCCATTGTGTCGGCAACGATGGCCGAAATAGGAATGGCTCCGGTTGCAACGCCGGCAATGCCTTCACATTCCGGATATTTGTCAAAAATCAGGCCGGCGATTTTCACTTTCAGATAATCGCGGATTTCCGGGTAGGAAATAAGTTTGCGGTTGTCACAGTAAAAAGGGCTTGTCCAACCCGATGCCCAGGTAAAAGGCTGATACGGTTGAATTTTTACGGCTTTGACTGTCAATAAACTTTCTGCTAAATTTTTCATAATGATAAATTTTAATGAATAATAGAAAATTAATTTTTAAGAAAATCGCGTTATACATAACATAAAAGCGTGACTTGTCAATAAATAAAGATCGGAGGCGTGTTTTGAATGTGATTGCGGAATTTTTTGAGTTTATGATGTATGACCGACGGGAAATCTGCCCCGGCGGAATGTTTTGAAACTGCCGGCGTCGCGGCGTACGGACGAGATGCTCCGAAATTATCGTTTCGGTAACGTTTATCGTGAGTTGGACGGCGGTGCATTGGCGTAATTCCGCTTATTGCGGCGGCGAATATCCGGTTCGGCATGATATTCAAAACAGTTTGTGCGAGTTTTGCAAATACCGGCGTTTGAAAGACGGGGAAAAGGCGAAAAAAGCTATTATGCGGTCATGGCTTAAAAAAAGAGCGCTCCGTTCGGAACGCTCTTTTTTAAGATTCAGGTTCTTACGCATTCAGCTTGGTCAGCAGTTCGGTCAGCGACGCGGCGTCTGCGGAGGACGTGTCGGCAACCAGTATCGAAGAGGCGCCGTAGGCTCCCGCAAAAGAGGGATCGACACGGGGATTGTCTCCGATATGCAAAACTTCTTCGGCCGGGTTTTTAATCGTTAACCCTTCGACAGCGCGTTCAAACATTTCCGGCTGCGGTTTGTTGTCAAGGCTGTCCATGCGGCTGCCGATGACAATATCTACCAGACCTTTGAGTTTGAATGTCTTGACTTCCAACTCCAAAATGGATTGGGTTTTGTTGCCGCAGATGACAATGCGTGGGAAGGACGGGTGGTTTGCAAACCAGTTGAGCAGGTCAAGAGCTCCGTCCTTGAGGCGCAGAAGTTCCGGTTTGGTTTTGCGGATGTCTTCCAGGCCGCGGTAGAAAAAGTCTTTGGCGACGGAACCGATGGCCTTGCTGCCCCAGATGCTGGCGTCATTGAAAATTTCAACAGGAGGTCTGCCGTTTTGTCTCATCGTGTCTTCCGGAGACCATTCGGGATGAATTTGCAGCGCCTGCATGGTTTTCAGATAGGCCTGATGAATCATGGCAGCCGAAGAAACCAGTGTTCCGTCCCAGTTGATGACAACGCATTGCAGCATCATTTTTTTTACGTTTTCTAAGTTTTTCATAAAAAATTTTTTTTTAATTGAACAATAGAATTATCTGCTGAAGCGGTATTGGGGTATAATAAGAAGCGTCAACAGAATAATTCAGAAAATTGACAAAAATTTTAGCATAACGGCCAAAGTAAGTCAACACAAAACGGTTTGACCTAAAATAAAAAAGGTTCCGGGAACGGAACCTTTGAAAAGCGGGATTCTCAGAACTTGCGGGCAGGGACGCCTTCGGCCCAGTTCTTTTCTATCTGCTCCAGCGAGCGTCCTTTGGTTTCGGGCAGATACCGGTAGGTAAAAAACAGGCAGAAGATGCCGATAATGCCGTACATCCAGAAAGTTCGCGCTTCGCCGACGGAATTTATCAGCGGCAGAAATGTAAGAACGACAACGAAGTTGAACGCCATGTTGGCAACGGTGCAGATGCTCATGGCAAGGCCGCGGATTTTCAGTGGCAGAATCTCGGAAACGACAATCCAGCCGATGGGGCCGAGCGAAAAGGCGAAAGAGGCGATATATACAACCACGCTGCCGACGGCCATCCATTTGAGATTGTCGCCAAGCGCGTCGGCAAACCAGAAAGAAGCCCCCAGCGCGAACAGGCTGACGGTAACGCCGCTCAAGCCGGCGTAGAGCAGGGGCTTTCGGCCGATACGGTCGGCAAAGACGATAGCGACAAAAGTCATGAAGAAGTTGACGAAACCGATACCGATGGTGGCATAGATCGCGCCGATGGCCGACGAGAAGCCTGCGACTTTGAAAATGGTTGTTGTGTAGTAGATAATCGTGTTGATGCCGGTGCATATCTGCATGAACATCATGCCGACGCCAACGAAAACGGGCATCAGCATCCAACGCTGAAAACCGGAATGTCCGTCGTTTTTTTTGCGCTCGTTTGATGGTTTGGCGGATTTCCTTAATCTGTTGTTCGGGGTTACAGTCCGGATCAATGTCCAGAAAGATTCTGCGGGCTTCGTCTTCGCGCTTTTTGCTGATGAGCCATCGGGGCGTGTCGCCCAGGAAGCTGATGCCAATCAGCATGACCAAAGCAGGGAACAGGCCGGAGAGCAGCATCCAGCGCCAGTTGTATTCGCTCAGCGCAAAGACGCGGTTGATGAGGTATGAGAATAAGATGCCGGCGGTAATGGCCAGCTGATAGAGCGAAACCAGCATGCCGCGGACTTTCTGCGGCGAAATTTCGGAGAGATACAGCGGAATGACGAAGTTGACCATGCCGACGGCCAGCCCGAGAATGACGCGGCCGGCAATCAGCCAGCCTATGTCCGGCGCCGCGGCGCAGATGACTGAACCGACGGCGAAGATGAGCGCCGTGGCAATGATGACTTTTTTGCGTCCGTAGATGTCGGACAGAAAACCGTTGCCGGCAGCGCCGATAACGGCGCCGACAATGGCCGAACTGACGACCCAGCCTTTGGTAAAGTCGGACATGTTCCATGTGTCGTTGATGAAAAGCAGCGCACCGGAGATGACGCCCATGTCAAAGCCGGCGAGCAGGCCGCCCAGCGAGGCGACGGCGGCAATGACGTAAAGCCAGAAATGGCGGCGGAATCGGGAGCGGGAAACGGCGGAAGTGTTCATGGCGGCCTCCTATGTCAGATTTCCAAAACAATATATTCATTATAACCGTCTTATTCAAATTATCTACAGAAAATTGCGCGGCATTAACTGTTTTTAAAAGGCTGAACGGTAAAATAAATGGCGAAATCAGTTATTGGGCGGGATAAAAATATGAGAGCAAAACTGGGCATGTTACTGTTGGCGTCGGCGCTTTGTCTGCCGCAGCCGTTGTCTGCGGCGGAAAAAAGGGAAACGCCGGAAGTCTATACCCGGTGGCTGGAAGAACTTAAAGACGAGATGATTGACCGCGGTATATCGAAAAAGACGATCAAGAAGGTTTACGGCGAAAACGACTATTATCACCCGGATCCGGAAGTGGTAAAGATAGACCGCAGGCAGATTGAGTTTGTGCTGACGTCGACCGAATATCTCAACCGGGTGGTCAATGCCAAAAAAACGGCGGCGGCGCAGGCGAAGTACCGTGAGCTTTATCCGCTGTTTAAGGATATGGAAAAAAAGTACGGCGTGCAGATTAATTATCTGATTGCCTTCTGGGGAATGGAAACCAATTTCGGACAGCATTTCGGCAATTATCAGGTAATTGACGCGCTGACGACGCTGAGTTATGACAAAAGGCGGCCGAAGTTTTTTAAGGAAGAACTGTATCAGGCGCTGAAAATCGTCGACGTTTGGAAAATAGACCATACCAAAATGGAGGGTTCCTGGGCCGGCGCCATGGGGCATTTTCAGTTTATGCCGTCGACTTTCAACGCCTATGCGGTTGACTACAACGGCGACGGCCGAATAGACATCTGGCATTCGTTTGAGGACGCGATTGCCTCAGCGGCCAACTATCTGTTTTCCATCGGCTGGAAAGCAGGGGAGGACTGGGGGCTGGAAGTCAGCCTGCCGTGGAATTTCGATTATGCGCTGAGCGGACGCGATACGCGTCTGGAGGTTGAAAAATGGCGCAAAATGGGCGTAAAAACCGCGGACAACAAAAAAATAAGCTTGCCGGCGAAGGAGAAAGTTTCGATAATTGTTCCCGAGGGGCGTAAGGGTAAGGCTTATCTGGTGCGGGAGAACTTCCGCAAAATAATGAACTGGAACCGTTCGGAGAATTATGCGTTGGCTGTCGGAATGTTGGCCGATTATGTCAGAACCGGAAAAAAGTGGAAGCCGGTTGAACAGAATCCGGCCGTGCGGGTTAAAACGGACGATGTCTTGAAAATCCAGTCCTTTGTCAACAAACTGGGGTGGTTTAAGCTTGACGAAGACGGGCAGCTCGGTTCAAAAACCCGCAGCGCCATAAAAAAAGTGCAGGCGGAGGCCAAAATGCCGCAGGACGGTTATCCGGACTATCAGCTGTTGCAGAAAATTAACCGCTATAATCCGAATATCGGTTTTGCGGTGCCGGTTCCGGAAAGAAAATTACACAAGTGAAATATCGTGCTTTACGGAATGAAAAAAAAAAGGTAAATTAAGCGAAGCGATTTTTGAATTTAGGGAAATTTATGAGACTTAAGAATACTATACCGGTTTTGGGAATGCTGGCACTGCTCGCGGGCTGCGCTACCACCGTCGAACCCGACGGCTATTCTCAGGCAACGGCCATCAGCGGTACCGGCGGCGTTTATAAGGTGGGAAAACCTTATAAAATTATGGGCAAGACCTATTATCCGAAGGAGGACTACAACTATTCGGAAGTCGGTGTCGCTTCGTGGTACGGTTCCGATTTTCACAATAAGAAAACCGCCAACGGCGAAAAGTATGACATGCATACGCTGACGGCCGCTCATCGGACGCTGCCGTTGCCGTCGATTGTCAAAGTAACCAATCTGGAAAACGGGCGCTCGCTGGTGTTGCGTGTGAATGACCGCGGTCCTTACGCAAAAAACCGGATTATTGACATTTCCAAGAGAGGCGCCCAGCTGCTCGGCTTTCAGACCAAGGGAACGGCCAAAGTCCGGGTCGAATTGATGGAGAAGGAAAGCAAGGAGCTGAAAGCGGCTCTGACCGGACAGAAAATCGAGCCGGTCATGGCTTCGGCGAAAAAAACGACCCCGATTAAAAAAATGGAGTATGCGGCGGTTGAGCCGCTGCGGCTGGATAATCCGTACAATGCGGCCGGCGGCGTAACTGCCGAAAAAAGCTATTTTGTTCAGGCGGGTTCTTTTGCCAAACATGACGCTGCAAAAGACCTGAGTTCCAAACTGAGCCGGTTCGGAAAGTCGAAAGTGGCGCAGGCCGACGTTGACGGCAGCCGCTATTACCGCGTGCGCATCGGCCCGTTCAGTTTTCCCGAGGAGGCGGAAGTAACGCTGGCCAAGGTTAAGAATTACGGAATTTATAATGCAAAAATTGTTCAAGATTAGTTTGTAGAGGAAAAAATGATGTTTGGCAGAAAAAAATTGTATTCGTCAGTTCTGACGGCCGGGCTGGTTCTGGTCGGAATCGGCAGCGCAGCCGCGATTGAAACGCAGGCGCGCAATGCGATTTTGATGGATTATGACACCGGACAGTATCTGTATGTGAAAGACCATGAAAAGATGGTGCCGCCGGCATCGATGAGCAAGTTGATGACCGTGAATATGATTTTTGAAAAACTGAAAGACGGTTCGCTGTCGCTGGACGATACGTTTACGGTCAGCGAAAGGGCCTGGAAGCTCGGCGGCGCAGCCAGCGGCGGTTCAACGATGTTTTTGAAAATAGGCGAAAAGGTTCGGGTCGAGGACATTCTGAAAGGCATTTTGATTCAATCCGGCAATGACGCCTGTATTGTCGCTGCCGAAAATCTGGCCGGTTCGGAAGACGATTTTGCCGAGATGATGAACAAGAGAGCCAGAGAACTCGGTCTGAACAACAGTTCTTTTGCCAATTCGACCGGTCTGCCGCATCCGGATCAGAAAATGTCGGTGGAAGACCTGGCCAAGCTGGCTCGCCACATAATTAAGGAATTTCCTGAATTTTATCACATCTTTTCGGAAAAGTACTATACCCACAACAATATTACGCAGGGCAACCGCAACCCGCTGCTGTATTCGATGCCCAATGCCGACGGTCTGAAAACCGGACATACGGAAGAAGCCGGTTTCTGTCTGACCGCTTCGGCCAAAAAAGGCGAAAGGCGGCTGATTGAGGTTATGACCGGAATGAACTCCAACAAAGAACGCTCGGAAGAGGCCGAGCGTCTGATGGAATGGGGTTTTCGCGAATTTAACAACTATAATCTGCTGAACAAGGGACAGGAAATTGCCGAGATCCCGGTCGTTTTCGGAAATGAAAAGGAAGTCAGGCTGGTGGTTCCGGAAACGGTCAAACGGACTTTGAAAAAAAGCCAGGCGTCGAAGATAAAGATGACGGCGGTTTATGACAAGCCGGTCAAGGCACCGGTCGCAGCCGGCGACAAACTCGGCGAAGTCAGAATTGAGCTGGACGGTCAGGAAATGGAAAATGTTCCTCTGGTTGCCGACAAAAACATTGAAAAGCTCGGTTTCTTCGGTCGTATCGGGCAGAATCTGAAATATCTGCTGTTCGGGGCTGAGTAAATGCAGCAAAAGGCCGGTTTATTACGTTTGAAGGCGGAGAGGGGACGGGAAAATCCACCCAACTCCGCCTTTTGGCCGAATATCTGGAGCGTGCCGGCGTCACGAATGTGACGAGCAAGGAGCCGGGCGGCACCGAAATCGGACAGGAACTGCGGCGGCTTCTGGTTACCGGCGACAAAGACAAGTTTGATGCTGTGACCGAATGTCTGCTTTATTATGCGGACAGACGGATTCACCTGACGTCAAAAGTTTGGCCGGCCCTCGAAAAAGGCAATTGGGTTTTGAGCGACAGGTTTGCGGATTCGACCGTGGCCTATCAGTATTACGGTTACGACAAAAAAAGTGCCGTATGAAACCTTGGAATCCCTTTATAAAATTGCTGTCGGCGGATTTAAGCCCGATTTGACGCTTATTTTTGATCTGGATCCGAAAATCGGTCTGGCGCGGTCGTTCAAGAAGGCCGAGGGCATGGCTGTTAAGGAAACCAGGCACGAGAGCCGGGGGCTGGTGTTTCATGAGCGAATGCGCCGCGGTTTTCTGGAAATAGCCGCAAAAGAACCGGAGCGTTGTATTGTCGTTGACGCCGACAAGAGTATTGAGGCGTTGCACCGGGAAGTAGTTAAAATCGTTACGGAAAGGTTTGGTTTGGGCTGATGGAAGCAGAAGAACGGCAAAACAGCGCGATTGAGCCGCGGACAAACACCTATCTGCTCGGTCATGCCGAGGAAGAGCAGATTTTCTTGAATGCGTGGAAAAACAGAACATTGCATAATTCCTGGCTGCTTTGCGGCATAGAGGGTATTGGCAAGGCGACGCTGGCGTTCAGGTTTGCGCGTTTTCTGCTGGCGGCAGACGAGCGGCAGCGCGACAAATACGGTTCGCTTGACGTAAGCGTCGATTCTCAGACTTATAAGCTGGTGGCAAATGCGTCGCATCCGGATTTGAAGGTAATTGAGCGCGATTTTACCGAAACCGACAAAAAAAAGGTGTTGAAGGCGATTAAGGAAGGTGAAAGGCTCTCTGACGAAGAGCTGAAAAGTCTGAAGAAATCGGCAATTATCAAAGTTGACGACGTGCGGACGATTAATGAGTTTCTGGCCAAGAAATCGTCTAACGACGGCTGGCGCGTGGTTATTGTCGACAGTATTGACGATTTGAACAATGCCGGCGCAAATGCTATTTTAAAGATTCTGGAGGAACCGCCGGCAAAAACGGTCATTATGCTTATCAGCCACAATCCAAACCGGTTGCTGCCGACCATTCGTTCGCGTTGTGCCAAAATGAACCTGAAACCGTTGGCGGAAAACGAGGTGGCCAGTTTGCTGCGCCGTTACCGGCCGGAACTTTCGGAGAAAGCCGTCAAAGGGCTGGCAGAACTGAGTTCCGGCAGCATCGGCAAGGCTATTCGCTATGCCGACAATGCGGCGCTGGCCAGTTATGATGATTTGTGCAAGATTATTTATGCCAAAAACAAGTACAAGCTTGCCGATTTGCTGGCATTCTGCGATGCGGCGGTTGCCGACGAGGACAGCTATAATCTGGTACAGGAACTGGTGCTGAAATTTGTGGCCGAGAACGTGAAGGGCTGTGAGAACGTTGAGGAACTGGCCGAAATGTGGGAAAAGGCGGTCAGAATCTTTGACGAGACGGCAAGACTCAATCTGGACAAGAAACAGGCACTTATCAACATTATCAGTGGAATTTGCAAGGTAATATAAAACGGAAGGTAATATGTTAGTAGACAGTCATTGTCATTTGGATTTTAACGATTTTGAAGAAGATTTTGAGGATATGCTGGCCCGGGCGCGCGAGAACGGCGTGACTGCCATGCTGAATGCGGGAAACAATATTGACGAACTGGATAAGCAGCTGGAAATTTCCGAAAAATATCCGTTCATTTATACGGCGGTCGGTGTACATCCGCATAATGCGGCGGAATATCCGGATATCAGAGCGGAGGACTTTATTGCCAAAGCTGCGCATAAGAAAGTCGTTGCCATCGGCGAATGCGGTTTGGATTATTACTACGATTACAGCCCGAAAGACGTACAAGTTAAAGTTTTTGCTGAACAAATCAGAGCTGCAAGAGAAACCGGCCTGCCGTTGATTATTCATACGCGAGATGCAGACGACGATACGATTGCGATTTTGGACGAAGAATATAAAAAGGGGGCGTTCAGCGGCGAAATTCACTGCTTTTCGTCTTCGAAAAAACTGGCCGATTTTGCCTTGTCCATAGGATTTTACATTTCAGCTTCGGGAATCATTACTTTCAACAAATCCGGCGAACTGCGCGATATTTTTGCCGAAGTGCCGCTTGACCGCCTGCTGGTGGAAACCGACGCGCCGTTTCTTGCGCCGGTGCCGATGCGCGGCCGACGCAACGAATCTTCTTTTGTGGTGCATACGGCCGAAAAGCTGGCACAGATTAAGGATGTTCCGTTGGAAAAACTGGCACAGATTACTTCCGACAACTTTTACCGGTTGTTTCGCAAGGCCAGCGACAAAGGGAGGTACGCGTACTGATGGAAAACAGGCTGATTATTCTTGGTTCCGGTGCCGCCCCCGGCGTTCCTTCCCTAGGCACGGGTTTTGGGCGCTGTAATCCTGAAAATCCGAAAAATGTGCGTACCCGGGCTTCGACTTATCTGGAATACAAGGGTGTCAGGCTGCTGATTGACACCGGGCCGGATATGCGGGCGCAGCTGATTGCCCAGAATATCCGCAATGTGGACGGGGTTTTGTATTCGCATGCGCATGCCGATCATCTGCACGGCATTGACGATCTGCGCGAAATTAACCGGATTAACCGCCAGAGTCTGGACGTTTATGCCGGAAAATACACGATGAAGAAGATTGAGCATCGTTTCGATTATCTGATTGCCTCCAAGAAGGTTACCAACAACGTTATCCGCCGTCCGAGCCTGGTAATGAACGTGGTCAAGGCCAACAAGCCTTTTTTTGTTAAAGGCGTGAAGATTGTGCCGATTAAGCTTCTGAACCACTGCACCGAATGCTACGGTTATGTCGTTGACGACGGCGAATATGTGCATATTGCCGATTTTAAGGTTTTGGCGGCCAGCGCCTTTAAGATGATTAAAAGGAGGCCGAAGCTGATGGTGCTGCCGCTGACGACGCCTGAGGGAGCGGTTCAGCATGCCGGTTTGGACGAGGTTATGAGCGTGATTGAAAGGATTAAGCCGGAGAGGGCGATTATCAATCATATGGCCAACGAGTGTGATTATGACCGGATCGGCGAGCTGACGCCGCCGTTTGTGCGTCCGGCTTACGACAACATGGTTATTGAATTTTAAATGTGTAGAGAGGGGATAAGAAATGTTATGTGTGTACCATATTGCCGATCATGACGGAAAAGGCTCCGCTGCCGTTGTGCGCAGCGTTTATCCGGAAACCGAGTTTCTGGGAATTAACCATGATATGAAAATTCCGTATGAAGAGATTGAAAAACACGACAAAATCGTTATCTGCGATTATGCTCTGCCGGTTGATTACATGTTTGAGCTGAACAAGACCCGCGACGTGACGTGGATTGATCATCACGCTTCGGTAATTGAGGAATACGAGCAGAAAATGCAGACCGGCGAATATGAGGCCATCAAGGGCATCCGCCGGTCCGGAACGGCGGCGATGGTTCTGTGCTGGGAATATTACTATCCGGACCGTCCGGTGCCGGAAGGCGTAAAACTGCTGGGGCTGAACGATGTCTTTGACCTGCGTGACCCGCGGGTGCGTCCGTTTGAGTTTGCCTTTCAGTCTTTGGGCACCAACAAGCCTGACGACGAAATCTGGGTAAAGCTTTTTAACAACGAACTGGATATTGCCGCTATCGTCGAAAAGGGCGAGGCGATTTTGTCCTGGATTAAAATGCGCAACTTCCGTCTGGTGCGCAGCATTGCCTTTGAAAGCGAAATTAACGGGCTGAAATGTATTTGCGCCAATATGCCGCAGGGATATTCGGACTTTTTCGATTCCGTTGAAAACGTTATGGATTATGACGTGCGGATTAACTTCTTTATGAACGGACACAACAAATGGAACCTGTCTTTTTATACCTATAAGGACGGGATAGACGTTTCCAAGCTGGCGGCAAGCATGGGCGGCGGCGGCCATGTGAAGGCGGCCGGCGCTTCGAATCTGGCAGAATTGCCTGAATTTCTGCGTAAGGGAAAAAATGCGGAATAAACACTGGTCAAAGGTGCAGAATTTGGCCGAGACGGTCAAAATCCGAATATTGTTATAAAAGGTCGGCACAGTTATTACAGCGATGCCTGGAGCGGTTCGTTTGAAGATTATTGCGTCCGTTATCTGTATGGCGACGAATATAGTCTTGCGCACTGGGAACCGCAATGGAAAACTGACAAACTTTATATCGGCGACTATGTTTGCATCGGTGCGGAAACTGTTATTATAATGGGCGGAAATTCGACGCACCGGACGGACTGGTTCAGCAGTTATCCGCATTTGGACAAGTTGCCCGAGTTGTATTGCTCCAAAGGAGATACGGTTATCGCCGATGGCGTATGGATTGGCATGCGGGCGATGATTCTGCCGGGAATAACCATCGGCGAGGGGGCGGTTGTTGCGGCCGGCGCAGTGGTCGTGAAAGACGTGCCGCCGTATACGCTGGTCGGCGGCAATCCGGCCCGGGAGATAAAAAAACGTTTTGATGCGAAAGTTATTGAACGTCTGCTGCGGCTGCACATTTACGATCTGCCGGAAGAAAAGCTGGCAAAACTGCACAATCTTATCTGCGGCAGCGATATTGACGCGCTGGAAAAAGCGGTAATGCTTGAAGTCTGACAATTTGCTCCCTATATTATTCCTGACTGGAATTTTAAGGAGGATTGACATGCATTTTGATTACCATATCCCGACCAAGATTATTTTCGGCCGCGGCAGGCTTAAAGAACTGGCAACGGAAGAACTTCCCGGAAGCAAGGCGCTGATTGTCATTACCAACGGCCAATCGATGAAAAGGCTGGGGTATCTTAATCAGGTAACGCAGTATCTGAAGGAAAACGGTGTGGACTCAGTGCTGTTTGACAAGGTTCTGCCAAATCCGACGCTGGCGCATGTGTCGGAAGCCGCGGAACTGGCAAGGCGCGAAAACTGCGATATGGTTGTCGGTCTCGGCGGCGGCAGCGCCATCGATTCAGCCAAGGCGATTGCGTTGGCTGCGACCAATCCCGGCAATTATTGGGAATATGTCAAGGGCAGGGAAGTTGAGAACGCCGCGCTGCCGATTGTCGCCATTCCGACGACGGCGGGAACCGGAACGGAATCAGACCCGTGGACGGTAATAACCAATCTGGAAACCAATGAAAAAATCGGTTTCGGCATCAAACAGCTGTTTCCGATTCTGTCGATTGTTGACCCGGAACTGATGGTTTCGGTACCGGCCAACCTGACGGCATATCAGGGAATGGACGCTTTTTTCCATTCGGCGGAAGGGTATCTGGCTAAAGTAGCGCAGCCGTTAAGCGACTTGTTTGCGCTCAATTCCATCAGGCGGATTGCCAAGTTTCTGCCGGAAGCGGTCAAGGACGGCAACAATCTGCAGGCGCGCGAGGAAATGGCTTGGGCAAGTACGCAGGCCGGTATGGTGGAGAGCACTTCCTGCTGTATTTCCGAGCATTCGATGGAGCATGCCCTGTCGGCCTTTTATCCGGGGCTGCCGCACGGCGCCGGTCTGGTTGCGCTTTCGGTACCGTATTTTACGCATCTTCTGAAAAAAGACGAGAAGAAAGTGGCGCCGCGTTATATGGACATGGCCCGGGCGATGGGCGAGGAAAACGTCAATTCGCCATCGGCTTTTATTACGGCTTTGAAAAAGCTGATTAAAAACGTGGGGCTTGAAGGGTTGAAACTCTCGGATTGGGGGCTGCGGAAAGACGATGCCGAAAAACTGGCCGAAAATTCGTTTGCGGCAATGGGCGCGCTGTATCTGCTGGATCCGGTCGAACTGACCCGCGAAGATGCCTGCGCAATTATCAGCGAAGCCATCCAATAGCCGTAAATTTGTTTTTTCAAGGGCTGTTTCCGGGTGGAAACAGCCTTTTTTTGCTTGAGAATTTGCACAGTTGTAGTAAAATCGGCCCGTTAAACAATAAAAAACAACGGAGAAAACTCATGTCTAAAATTCTGATTACTTCCGCATTGCCTTATGTAAACGGCGTGCCCCATCTGGGTCATATGGTCGGCTGTCTGCTTCCTTCCGACGTTTATGCAAGGTTTATGCGAATGTCGGGACACGAGGTTTTGTATATCGGCGGCACCGACGAGCACGGCACGCCCTCGGAAGTAGGGGCGGCCAAAGAGGGTATGAGCGTTGAGGCTTACTGTGACAAATATCATGCCCGGCACAAAAAGACTTATGACGATTTTGAATTGTCGTTCGACTGTTTCGGCCGTTCCAGCAGCGAGCAGAACAGAGAACTCGTTTATCATATATTTGACCGGCTGGATAAAAACGGCTTTATTGAAGAACGGGCCATCAAACAACTTTATTCGATTGATGACGAGCGTTTTCTGCCGGACCGTTATGTGACCGGAACCTGTCCGCACTGCGGTTATGAAAAGGCCCGCGGCGACCAGTGCGAAAACTGTACCAAGGTTCTGGAACCGACGGATTTGATTAATCCGCGCAGCACAATTTCGGGCAGTACCAATCTGGAAGTTCGCGAAACCAGGCATTTGTTTTTGAAGTTGCCGCTGATAGAGAAAAAACTGGCAGCCTGGGTCAAGTCAAAGGAGCCTTTTTGGCCGGACATGGCTTATTCGATTGCGCAGAAATGGCTGAAGGAAGGTTTGCAGGAGCGTTGCATTACCCGCGATTTGAAATGGGGGTTTCCGGTTAACCGCCCCGGATTTGAGAACAAGGTTTTTTACGTCTGGTTTGATGCGCCCATCGGTTATATCGGCATAACCAAGCAATGGGCTGACGAAAAACCGGAGGAGCGCAGCTGGAAAGACTGGTGGCTGGATGCCGAGGACGTGCGCTATGTTGAGTTTATGGGCAAGGACAACGTGCCTTTCCATTCGATTTCTTTTCCCGCGACGCTGCTTGGCACCGGTGAAAACTGGACAATGGTCGATTATCTGAAAGGCATGAGTTATCTGACTTATGAGGGTGGCAAGTTTTCGAAGTCGGAAAACCGCGGTATCTTTGCCGAAGACGCCGTAGGGGAATTTCCGGCCGATTACTGGCGCTACTGGCTGATGGCCAATATTCCCGAAGGTTCTGATTCGTCGTTTGACTTTGACTTGTTTGCCGGTGTGGTCAATAAGGACCTGAACGGCGTGCTGGGCAATTTTGTTTCGCGGGTGCTGAAAATGACCGCTTCCAAAATCGGCGAGAAAGTGCCTGCCGGCGGCGAAATGACGGAAGTTGAGCGCGATTTGGTTTGGGTTTTGCAGGAAAAAACTGATAATTATCTGAAATATATGGAAGACATGGAGTTTCGCAAGGCCATGAACGAGCTGCGCGCCATCTGGGTTGAAGGAAACAATTACATTTCGACGACGGAACCATGGACGGTTATTAAGGAAAATCCGGAACGTGCGGCGGCAATTCTGCGCGTGTGCATCAATCTGATCCGCATTTTTGCCGTCTTAAGCTACCCGGTTATGCCGGCCGTTGCGGAGCAGATGCTGGCGCGTCTGAACCTCAAGCCTGCAGATATGCCCGCTCTGAAAGGGTTCAACATCGAGAAGGAAATTGCGGCTTTGCAGCCCGGACATGGGTTTACGGTCGGCGACGCTTTGTTTGAGCGGATTTCGCCGGAGAGAGTTCAGGAACTGAAAGCTAAATACGGAAGTGAGAAAAAATGAAACGCAGAAGCAACCGCGACTATTTCGGTCCGATGACCGGGTTTAAGGGAATTTTGCACCGGACGGCTATGTTTTTGCTGTATCCGCTGCGGAAACCGTTGATTTTCTTTCCGCTGCTGATTCTGCTCTATCTGATTCCGACTTTTATCGGAGCCAGACCGTCCGAAGTGCATGTTTGGTACTGGAACAAGATTAAAAGCGCGTACAACTCGGCAGCCGGTGTCGTGTCCGATAAGGTAAACCCCTGGTTTGCGGATAAGGAGGAGGCGGTTCCCGAACTTGGCGGCAAGGCGCTGCCCGAACGCGGCATTGATCAGTTGGTCGGGATGCGTCAAAAGGCTGTTCGCCGGCAAATGTTTGAAAGGCGAAGTCGGCGCCGCAGGCCGTCGACATTTTGGAGAACGAGGAGGTTGTTCCCGTTTCGGAGATTAAGCGGGACGAACAGCCGCAGCCGGCAGCCGACGTCGTTCAGGAATATAATGACAAAATCAGCGAACTGAGCAGTCGGAATACGGCTCCGGCCGGTTCGGCCACAATTACGGTTTCGCAGAAGCTGCCGCTGGTTTATCTGAAAGATCCGGTTCCGGTCAGCGGCAAGGCCTTGGTTCAAAATGCCAATGAAATCATTGTCGACGGAACCTATATTTTTCTATACGGCATTTATGTCGATCCCAATCTGCCGAAAGGCATTGAAGCAAAAAAATATCTGGAGCAGTTTGTCAAAGACAAAGTCGTTCGCTGCGACATTGTCGCCTATACGTATCAGGACATTGCCACGGCTTTGTTATGTTGACGATGACAGCATCAACCAGCGGCTGGTGGACGAGGAATTTTCGCGCAACGTCGCTTTATAAAGGGCAAGGCAGATGTGGCAGCCGGTTTTAATGATTAACGGTTATCTGATAAGCGTGCTGGGACTGGCCATGCTTATTCCGGCGGCGGTCGACATGTTGGAAACCGGCAGAAACTGGTCGTTGTTCGTCACATCTTCAATCGTTTCGCTGTTTATCGGCCTGTCTTTGTTTTTGGGCAATCGCACCAAGATAGAAAAGATTACGTTGCAGCAGGGATATCTGCTGACGGCGGTCAGTTGGGTTTCGCTGACGCTGCTGGCGACGCTGCCTTTTATTTTGTCCGATGTCACGCCCGGTTTTGCAGATGCCTTGTTTGAGGCAATGTCCGGTTTGAGTACGACCGGCGCGACGGTTATTACCGATTTGGAAGTCCTTCCTGATTCGATTTTGCTGTGGCGGTCGATGCTTAACGGTCTGGGCGGTGTCGGCATCGTTATTTTCGCCGTGGCGCTGCTGCCTTTTCTGGGAATCGGCGGCATGCAAATTTTCCAGCGCGAAAATTCGGATTTGAACGACAAGTTTCTGCCGAAATTCAATTATATTGCCAAGCGCATTATGGCGGTTTATTTCATTTTGGTTGCCCTGTGTGCCGGGTGTCTTTATTTTGCAGGCATGACGCCTTTGGAATCGGTCAATTATGCCATGGCGGCGATTGCTACGGGTGGCTTTTCGACCAAGAACGCTTCGGTTGGTTTTTATGACAGCGTCAGTATAGAGATGATTCTGTCGCTGTTCATGTATCTGGGCGCTTTGCCGATGACGTTTTACATCGTGCTGATGCAGCGGCGCGATCTGCATTCTTTCCGGACGGCACAGGTGGCCGTATTTACGAAAGTTCTGGCTTTTTATATATTGCTGACTGCCGTATGGCTGGCATATGAGGGCATTTATGACAGTTTTTGGCAGTCGCTGCGTTATGCGACGTTTAATATTGTTTCGATTACGACGTCTACGGGTTTTGTATCGACGGACTATATGAAATGGGGACCGCCGGTCGGTACGATTTTTATCATTTTTGCGTTAACCGGCGGTTGTACGGGGTCGACTTCTGGTTCGGTCAAAATTTTTCGCTGGCAGGTGGTTTGGGCTTATTTGAAGCAGTCGATGATTGTGGCGACAGAGCCGAACCGGGTGGTGCCGATTAAAATCGGAAACCTGACAACCAGCAATTCGATTATTTCGTCGGTGTTTGTGTTCATCAGCGCCTTTATGGCGACGTTGGTTGTGCTTACGGTGCTGGTGGCCTGGACCGGATTGGATTTTTCGACGGCTTTCAGCGCCGTGGTTGCCTGCATTACCAATTCGGGGCCGGGTATCGGTCCGGTTGTCGGGCCTGCCGGAACGTTTGCGCCGTTGTCCGACTTTGCCAAATATATGCTTTCTCTGGCAATGCTGCTCGGTCGACTGGAGGTTTTAACGGTCATTGTCATTTTTACGAAGAGTTTTTGGCGCAATTAAAAGATTTTTTAATTTTAATTTTCATTCGGCGTTGTTTTTGCAGAATTGTTGCTTATATCGTCTCAAAAGACATTTTTGAGGAGAATGGGCATGGATGATTTGGAAAATCTGGAAAAGCTGGCGAAGCTGAAGGACAAGGGAATTATTAACGATGAAGAGTTTCTGTTGATGAAGAGAAACATCGTCAGCAGGAACATGAATGTTTATCCAGAGAGCAAGAGCGGCATTGCCTACGCCTTGCTGGCATGGTTTCTGGGAATCTTCGGCGCTCATAACTTTTATGCCGGCTATACCAGACGCGCAATTGCGCAGCTGTTGCTGACGGTTTTTTCCTGGCTGCTTTTCTTTATTCCGCTGATTGTTGTGCAGATATGGGCTTTGGCCGACATGTGTCTGATTAACAAAGACGCACAGGGGCGTCCTTTCCACGGCGACAAAACACTGATTCTGATTATAAGAATTACGGCGGTCGCTTTTTATGTCATTTGTTATCTGCTGGCATTTATGGGAATCGTCGGACTGGCGGTTTACGGCTCAAAGGGCATGATGTTTTCTTCGTCGTTGCCGCCGGCCGTGCCGCATGGAACAATCATTTATCACTAGGTTTTACTGTACCGGTTATTATTGTGAAGCCAAATTCAAAAAAGCTCCCCTTGGGGGAGCTTTTTTGAATTTGGAGCAGTTCGGTTAAAAGGAGTTAATCTTCGCCGACGGCTTCGGGTTCGTCGTCGCCAATCATCTCGGTTGTGAGATGGCCGGCATCGGCGCGGATTTTGTTTTCGATTTCCTCGGCGACGGCGGAGTTCTCTTTCAGGAACAGTTTGGCGTTTTCGCGTCCCTGACCGAGTTTTTCGCCTTTGTAGGAGAACCAGGCGCCGGCTTTTTCAACGATGCCTGCTTTGACGCCGAGGTCAATCAGTTCGCCGGTTTTGGAAATGCCTTCGCCGTACATGATGTCGAAATCGACGATTTTGAACGGCGGGGCAACTTTGTTTTTGACAATTTTGACGCGGGTCTGGCTGCCGATAACGTCTTCCTTGTCCTTAATGGAGCCGATGCGGCGGATGTCGATGCGAACCGAGGCGTAGAATTTCAGCGCATTGCCGCCGGTTGTGGTTTCGGGGTTGCCGAACATGACGCCGATTTTCATGCGAATCTGGTTGATGAAGATAATCAGTGTGTTTGAGCGGGATACGGTGGAAGTCAGTTTGCGCAGGGCCTGGCTCATCAGGCGGGCTTGCAGACCCATGTGAGAATCGCCCATTTCGCCTTCAAGTTCGGCTTTGGGAACCAGAGCGGCGACAGAGTCGACAACCAGAACATCGATAGCGCCGGAGCGAACCAGCGTATCGGCGATTTCCAGAGCCTGTTCGCCGGCATCCGGCTGCGAAATCAGCAGGTTGTCAATGTCAACGCCGATTTTCTTGGCATAGGACGGGTCAAGAGCGTGTTCCGCATCTATGAAAGCGCAGGTGCCGCCTTTTTTCTGAGACTGTGCAATAACGCTCAAAGCCAGAGTGGTTTTGCCGGAACTTTCCGGGCCGTAGATTTCGATAATACGGCCTTTGGGCAACCCACCGATGCCCAGGGCGATGTCTATGCCCAGCGAACCGGTGGAAATGGCTTCAATATCAACGTTGGGGTTTTGGCCGAGGCGCATAATCGAACCTTTGCCGAAGGCTCTTTCAATTTGGCTCAGTGCCGCGTCAAGGGCTTTATCTTTTTCCATATAGTTCTCTCTTTCTGTAACGGTTTTTTATTTCTGATTCCTACTATCTCTCTTATTTTTCGAAAAGACAATTTGAGCGTCATAGTTATCCCTTGAAAAATACAATGTACTACTTTTGTTCTTTTTGCAAGAACTTTTTTCAGGCTATGGCAAAATATTTTTCCGGCAGGCTTTTGCTGTAGACTATTTGCGCTTTTCGGGTTTGCCGGCGACAAGAATTTTCTTGAGGGCGCGGTCGTCAAGCTGGCGGTATTCTTCCAGAGCGGCGGTAACAACGGCGCCGAAAATGACTACTGACCAGGCCAGATACATCCAGATGAGAAAAACGGGCAGAGTTGCAAGGGCGCCGTAGAGGGTTTTGTAGGCGGCTGCCTTGACCATAAAATAGCCGAATCCCCGACGCAGGACGGAGAACAGAATGACAGCGACAAAGGAGCCGACAACGGCGCTGCTGATTTTGACCTTTTTGTTGGGAACCAAAACGTAGACAAGCACCAGAAGAAACATCGTAATCAGCGAGGGCAGGAGTTTGCTGAGCAGCAGCTGGGTGTTGGCCAGGTCTTCGGGCATGAACTTCTGCAATGTGAACAGGTAGCCGCGGAGCGAAAAAGCGGTGCCAAGGAGCAGGGGACCGAGGGTAATGACTGTCCAGTAAAGGGTAATTTTGGTCGTCAGGCGGCGCGGGCGCGTTACTTTGAAGATGAAGTTGAGGCTGTTTTCAATGGTGGAGAGCATCAGAATGGCGGTAATGGCTATGCCGACGACACCGATGGTGGTCAGCTGGGCGGCAGCGTCAATGAATTCGGCAAAATATTGGCTGACTTCCTGTTCAATGGTCGGAACGAAGTTGCGGAGCAGAAATTCCTTTACCTGTTCTTTGACACCGTCGAAAACCGGAAAAGCCGAAAAAATCGCCAGACCGATAGCGAAAAGCGGCACGACGGCGATGAGCGAAGTATAGCTCAGCGAAGCGGCTACCCTGAAGATGGTGTCGTTTTGGGCGCGGCGGCTCAGAAAAAACAGAAATTCGCGGGTGGTTTCGAAATGCTTTTTGAATTTTGATTTAAAGCCGGTTTTCCAATACATACTTATTACCTGAAAAAAATTGTTTACAAAGAAAGTTAAATTTAATAAAAAGTCTATCAGAAATTTGGTTCTAATATATTTAATTTTTTTTATAAAGCAAAGGAAAATATTATGACTGCGACTACACCGCTGATGGCCGGTAAAAAAGGTTTGATCATGGGTTTGGCCAACGACAAGTCCATTGCCTGGGGCATTGCACAGGCTTTGGATGCTCAGGGCGCCCAGATTGCTTTCTCTTATCAGAACGAAGCTTTGGAAAAAAGAGTTAAACCGCTTTCTGAAACCCTGCAGTTTGAGCCGACTCTGATTAAATGCGACGTTACCGATTCAGCAAGCGTCGAAGCATGTTTTAAGGAACTCGGCGAGAAATGGGGAAAAATTGACTTCGTCGTTCATGCGATTGCATTTTCCGACAAAAATGAGTTGAAGGGACGCACGATTGACACGACGCTGCCGAACTTCCTCAATACGATGCACATTTCCTGCTATTCTTTTCTGGAAACCTGCCGTTGCGCCGCGCCGGTTTTAAACGAGGGCGCCGGTATTGTTACCCTGACTTATCTGGGCGGCGAAAGAACCCTGCCGAACTACAATATTATGGGCGTTGCCAAGGCCGCGCTTGATGCCGCCGTCCGCTACGCCGCCGTTGACCTCGGCGTGCAGAATGTCCGCGTCAATGCAATTTCCGCCGGCCCGATTAAGACGCTGGCCGCTTCCGGTATCGGCGATTTCCGCAAAATCCTGCGTTGGAACGAATTGAATGCGCCGCTGAAACGCAACGTCACTCAGGACGAAGTCGGCCGTGCGGCTCTGGCTTTGCTGTCGGATTTGGGCATGGGAATTACCGGCGAAGTGCTGCATGTCGACGCCGGATATCATTCCATCGGTATGGTGGCTTTGGACAAAGCTCATGAATCGGCCGAGGTTCTGGCTGAATTTTAACTTGAGTTTTAAGCCGTAACATTTATATTAGAAGCCATTGACCGTTTGTGTTAATGGCTTTTTTTTGTGAGAGAGTGGAACATGGATAAGATTGAAACGCCGTTTCCGGCCACGGGAGCCGGCCGGAAGAGAACGCTGGCCGCGCGGCTGCTGATGAAGTCGGTGATTTATTCCTTTGCGTTGTTCGGTCTGCTGTTTATTGTGCTGCTGGTGTTTGTTCTGGGCATGCTGCGGCAGGAAACAGGCGTTGTCGCGGACGTGCCGGACAAGGCGATTTTGTTTGTCGACTTCAACGAGAGCTATCCGGAAATGCGCAGCGACGACCTGTTTTCGGAATTCTCCGACGTACCGGCACTGTCTTTTTACGACTTGACCAAGGCCATTAATCTGGCGGCGCTTGATCCGAAAGTGAAGGCGCTTATCGGCAACGTTAGCCTTTCGGGGCTGGGACTGGCGCAGATTGAAGATTTGCGTTCGTCAATCAGGGTTTTTCGCAGCACGGGGAAAAGGCTTATTTGTATTCGACGGGATTTGGAAGTTTTGGGCAAGGAACCAGAGAATATTATCTGGCCGCGGCGTTTGACGAAATCTGGATGCAGCCGAACACCGAGGTCGGAATTACCGGCGTCGGCATAGAGGTTCCTTTTATCCGCGGACTGCTGGACAAGTTGGGAATTGTGCCGGAATTTTATGCCCGGCATGAATATAAAAATGCTGCGGTTTCGCTGTTGAACAAAGGGTTTAGTCCGGAATACCGCAGCGAGACGGAAGCTCGGCGGCGGCATGTTTCGGCGAATAACCGCCGATATTGCCGCAGACCGCGGCCTTGACGAAGGTAACGTCAAAAAGGCGGTCGACGAGGCGCCAGTCGCCGCGGAAAAGGCTCTGGAGAAAAAGCTGATTGACAAAATAGCCTATAAGCCGGATCTGATTGAGCAGGTAATGGACGAAACCGGCGGCGAAATGATTAATCTGGTCGATTATGCGCTGAACATTAAGGAAGGCAGGAAAAACCGTCCGTCTGTTGCCCTGATGGTTATAGACGGCATGATTACCGAAGGCGAGAGCAGCGCAAATCCGTTTGAAGGCGAAGCGACCGCCGGTTCGGAGACGATTGTCGCCCAGCTTGACGAAATTGCCCGCGATAAAAGCGTTAAGGCTTTGGTGCTGCGGATTAATTCTCCGGGCGGAAGTTATACGGCCGCAAACGAAATCTGGTATGCCGTCAACCGGATGAAAAGCGAAAAAATGATTCCGGTTGTGGTGTCAATGGGCGATTATGCGGCTTCCGGCGGCTATTTTATTGCCCTGTCGGGCGATTATGTCATTGCCGAACCGCTGAGCATTACGGGTTCCATCGGCGTTTTGGGCGGCAAGATGGTTCTGAGCGAACTCTGGAAAAAGCTGGACGTCAACTGGGGCGAAGTAAAGTTTGGGCGCAATGCCGGAATTTTAAGCGTCAATCATCCGTTCAGCCCGGAAGAGAAGAGGGTGTTTAACCGTTCTCTGGACAATATTTATAAGGATTTTACCGAAAAAACGGCGACGGTTCGCGGCATTAACCCCAACGAAATGGAGCGGATTGCCCGCGGACGCGTCTGGCTGGGCGAAGAGACGCGCTGCGTAACGGTTTGGTTGACGCGCTCGGCGGCCTTAACGAAGCCGTGGCAAAAGCCAAAGAACTGGGCGGTATAAAACCGAAAACGCGTTTAACATCGTATATTATCCGAAACGCAAGACCTTTCAGGAAAAACTGGCGCAAATGCTGGGCAGCGGTCCGAAAATTTCTGTTAATAAGGTTGTGAATGATTTTGGTTTTGGAACCAATGATATTAATATGCTGAACAGAATGAAATATGACACGGTGCTTCCGCCGTTCAGAATTGTTTATTAAGAGGAAAGAAAAATGGCTATAGATACTGAAACCGTAAAAAGGGTGGCCTTTTTGTCGCGTCTGAAAGTGGACGACGACAAAATTGTCGAAACGGAAAAGGAATTTAACAAAATTCTCGGCTGGATAGAACAGTTGAATGAGGTAGACACCGACAATGTCGAACCTTTGGTTTCGGTTAACCAAACCAATCTGGAATGCCGCGCCGACGCCGTCAATGACGGCGAAAAGGCCGAGGCGGTGCTGGCCAATGCGCCGATGCAGGAGTTTGGATATTTTGTCGTGCCGAAGGTTGTGGAGTAGAAAAATGACTGACTTAACGAAACTGACGATAACGGAAGCGTTGAAAGGCCTGAAAGAAAAGAAGTTCAGCGCCGTTGAGCTGACGAAAGAATATCTCAACAAAATGGAAAGCAGCCGCGAACTGAACGCTTATGTGCTGGAAACGCCGGAAAAAGCTTTGGAACAGGCCAAAGCCGCCGACGAAAAATACAAAAACGGCACCAATGGCGCTTTGGAGGGAATTCCGCTGGGCATTAAGGATTTGTTTTGCACCCGGGGCATTCGCACAACGGCCTGTTCGCATATTCTGGACGGTTTTGTGCCGCCGTATGAATCGACGGTTACGCAGAAACTTCTGGATGCCGGCGCGGTTTTTCTCGGCAAGCTGAATATGGACGAATTTGCCATGGGCGGCAGCAATGAAACCAGTTTTTACGGTCCGGCGGTCAATCCGTGGAGCAAGGACAAAAAGCTGGTGGCAGGCGGTTCTTCGGGCGGTTCGGCCGCTGCCGTGGCTGCAAATATCTGCGCGGCGGCAACCGGTACGGATACCGGCGGTTCCATCCGCCAGCCGTCAGCTTTCTGCGGCGTTACCGGCATTAAGCCGACTTACGGCCGCTGTTCGCGTTACGGTATTATCGCCTTTGCCTCGTCTTTGGACCAGGCCGGGCCGATTGCCAAAGACGTGCGTGACTGCGCCGTTATGCTGAAGAACATGGCCGGCCATGACGTCAGGGATTCGACGTCGGCTAAAGCGGAAGTTCCTGATTTTGAAAAGTTTATCGGAATGGACGTCAGGGGCATGAAAATCGGCATTCCGGCGGAATATCGGCCGGACGGTTTGAATGCCGAGATTGCGGCAGTTTGGGACAGAGGCATTGAGATGCTGAAGGCCCGGGGTGCCGATATCGTCGACATTTCGCTGCCGCATACCAAGTATGCTCTGGCAACTTATTATATCATTGCACCGGCGGAAGCGTCTTCCAATCTGGCACGTTATGACGGTTTGCGTTACGGTCTGCGCGTTCCCGGCGAGCATTTGGACAACATGTATATAAACAGCCGTACGGAGGGTTTCGGCAAGGAAGTCAAGCGCCGGATTATGATCGGTACCTATGTTTTGTCCGCCGGTTATTATGACGCCTATTATCTGAAGGCGCAGAAGGTTCGCCGTCTGATTCGCGACGATTTTGTGAAAGCCTTTGAGAAATGCGACGTTATTCTGACGCCGACGGCACCGACTCCGGCGTTCCCCATCGGTGACAAATCGATGCTTGAAAATCCGATTAACATGTATTTGAACGACGTCTTTACGGTTTCCGTCAGTTTGGCCGGCCTGCCGGCAATGAGTCTGCCGGCCGGATTGTCCGCAGAGGGGCTGCCGCTCGGCCTGCAGGTTATCGGCAAAGCCTTTGACGAAGGTTCTGTCTTCAAGACCGCTTCGGCGTTGGAAGAAGACATAAAGTTTGAGAGGAAGTAAAGATGGCTGAATATATTATCGAAACAAAAGACAACAGGTGGGAAGTTATCTGCGGTTTGGAAATTCACTGTCAGATTATTTCCAAGTCCAAAATGTTCAGCGGCGCTTCCACGGTTTTCGGCGCCGATGCCAACGAGCATGTTTCCTTTGTCGACGCCGGCATGCCCGGCATGCTGCCGGTTCTGAACGAGCGCTGTGTGCATCAGGCCGTTAAAACCGGTTTGGGGCTGAATGCCAAGATTAACAAGTATTCGCAGTTTTCCCGCAAAAACTATTTTTATGCCGATCTGCCGCAGGGATATCAGATTACGCAGTTTCAGTATCCGATTGTCGGCGAGGGCAAGGTGGTTATCAATCTGGAAGACGGTTCAAGCAAGGAAATAGGCATTGAGCGTATGCACATTGAACAGGATGCGGGCAAGTCCATTCACGACATTGATCCGAAAAAGACATATATCGACCTGAACCGGGCAGGGGTCGGACTGATGGAAATCGTTACCAAGCCTGATTTCCGCTCGCCGGAAGAAGCCGGTGCGTTTTTGAAAAAGCTGCGCTCCATTCTGCGGTATCTGGAAACCTGCGACGGCAACATGGACGAGGGTTCCATGCGCTGCGACGTCAACGTTTCGGTACGCAAAGTCGGCGAAGACGGCTACCGCACCCGCTGCGAAATGAAGAACGTCAACAGCGTGAAGTTTGTGATGTCGGCGATTGAAAACGAGGCCAGACGCCATGTCGAGGTTTATGAGGCCGGCGGCAAAATCGAACAGGAAACCCGCCAGTTTGACCCGTTGACCGGTCAGACGCGGGTTATGCGCAAAAAAGAGTTTGCCCATGATTACCGTTATTTTCCGGAGCCGGATCTGCCGCCGCTGGTGCTGACGGACGAATATATTGAAAATATCCGCAAGGAAATGGTCGAACTGCCGGATGCGAAGAAGGCGCGCTTTATTAAGGAAATGGGTTTAACCCCTTATGATGCCGATGTTTTGTGCGAGAACAAGGAAGTGGCGGCTTTTTTTGAAAAGGCAGCTAAAGGCAGTGACGGCAAAAAGGTTGCCAACTGGATTATGGGCGACTTTTTTGCCATGCTCAAAGCACGTCATCTGGAACTTGAGCAAAGTCCCGTTAAGCCGGAATGTATCGGAAAACTGGTTAATCTGATAAACAGCGGCGTTATTTCGGGCAACATCGGCAAGGAGGTTTTCCTGCTGATGGCCGACACGGGTGAGGAACCGGAAAAAATCGTTGAAGAAAAAGGACTTAAGCAGGTTACCGACACGGGGGCCATTGAAGCCATTATCGATCAGGTAATTGCTGACAATCCGGACAATACGGCGGCTTATCGCGCCGGCAAAACCGCGCTGATGGGCTGGTTTGTCGGACAGGTAATGAAAGCTTCCAAGGGGAAAGCCAATCCGGGAATGGTTAACCAGCTGCTGAGCAAAAAACTCGGATAAAGGTCTGCAGGAAGATTGCCGGAGAATTGTCTTTCCGGCATCTTCTTATTGGGCGTTCGTTTGCAAAAGGGGGAGATTATGGTTGACGTTATCGGAATGGGGAATGCGATTGTTGACATAACCGCGGCGGCTGCCGAAGTTTCTTCTCTGATTGAGTTTCACGACGCCTGCAAAGGCGGTTTTTTCAGAACGACGCCGGAAGCTTTTGCAATAATCAAAAGCCGTTTGAAAAACGGACGTTCCTGTTGCGGCGGTTCGGTGGCCAATTCGCTTAAAGCCATGTCGGTTCTGGGAATTTCGGCTGGATTTGCGGGCAAGGTCGGCGATGACGTCGAAGGGCTGAAATTCAAAGCGGAGCTTAAAGACTACGGTGTCGAGAGTCTGCTGGCAACGGACAGTGCCGCCCCGACGGCTTGCACGTTGATTTTGGTTCATGATGACGGCGAAAAGTCGATGTGCGGCAAAATGGGCGCTTCCAAGTTCATTTATCCGCAGGATATTGACTGGACGGCTGCGGAACAGGCCAAATTGATATTTGTCGAGGGATACTGGCTGGACCATAATGCCGAAACCGTCAGAAAAATTTTTGATTTTGCCTTTTCTCGCGGAATTAAAACGGCTTTGACGCTGTCTGATCCAATCATTGTCCGCGAAAATTTACCGACGCTTGAGACGCTGTTGCCGAAAATCGATATTGTTCTCGGCAATGAAAACGAGTTCGGAGCTTTGGGCAAAAAAGAGTTTAAAACTGCCGCTATGACCAAGGGAGCCAAGGGTGTCGATTTGTTTGATCGGGGAGTATGGAGCAGTTTTACGGCGCCGAAAGCCGGGAGAATATGCAATACAAGCGGTGCGGGCGACGCTTTTGCCGGCGGTTTTCTGTCCGGCCTGATGAAGGGACAGACAGCTGAGGAAGCGGTATGTTTGGGACAATTGTGCGCGGCAAACGTGTTGCAGCGCAGTGAAAGCGTTGTCGGTCATGATTTTAAGGTTAACACGGTTTATGAAAAACTGACAAAAAATGATGCAGCTGATTGATTTTCTTTCAAATTATGCTCCTTATGATGATGTCGAAGAGGGAGCTGTCCGTTCTTTCCGGCAGTTTCTGTCGACTTATGGCGACAGGGCTTGTAACCGCGACAATCTGGTCGGCCATCTTTCGGCTTCCGCCTGGATTGTGAACCGGGAGCGGAACAAGGTTTTGATGATTTACCACAATCTGTATGACACATGGGCCTGGGTCGGCGGGCATGCCGACGGCGACAAGGACCTTTTGCGGGTAGCGCTGAAAGAAACTTCGGAAGAAACCGGGCTGGAGAAAGTCGGGGTTATCGGTAACGGACCCGTAGATGTTAACGTTCTGGTGGTTCACAATCATATTAAACGCGGCTCTCTGGTGCCGACTCATCTGCATTATAACGTTGTTTATCTGTTGGAAGCCGATGAAAAAAACATGCTGCGTATTAAGCCGGATGAAAATTCAGGCGTGAAATGGATTGATTTTGACAAGGTTCGCGATTATTGTACCGAGAGAATTCTGCCGTATTATGAGCGGATTATAAAGAAAATTAGAGAAAGGAAGCTGTAAATGTCCGGAGTGTTTATGCAGGGGCTGCTGGCATCGCTGCTGGCAGGGGTTGTAACCGGTGTCGGCGGTTTTATGATTTTTCTGAAAAAAAAATACAGTCAGGAAAATATTAACTGTATGCTTAATGCGGCGGCCGGTGTTATGCTGGCGGCATCGTTCTTTGCGCTGCTGGTGCCCTCTATGCACAAAATCGCGACTTTTGATCCGGATATTCATGTGGCGGCTTTCTGGTTTTGCGGCGCGGTTTTTGCCGGCGTGGCTCTGGTTTGGCTCTTGAATGACCTGCTGCCTCACGAACATAACAACATGGGGTTGCACGGTATGCATTTTACCCTGAAAAAGGCTTGGCTGTTCATTATTGCGATTACGCTGCATAAGCTTCCCGAGGGGCTGGCCGTCGGAGTGGCCTACAGTGCCGAAGACTTTATGAATCCGGACAGTCTGGTTATCGGCATTGCGGTTCATAACATTCCTGAAGGCCTGACCATAGCCATTTCGCTGGTGGCGGCCAAATGTTCCAAACTCAAGGCCGCGTTTACGGCGCTGCTGATTGGCATGGTGCAGCCGATTGGTGCTGTTATCGGTCTGCTGACGATGGGGCTGAGCGATAAGATTGTTCCACTGGGAATGGCTATGGCCGGGGGAACGCTGCTGTTTGTCGTTGTTAACGAAATTCTTCCGGAAACGTACGGTACCAAGGAAACCGAGAAATCGGCTTTTGCGGTGTTTATGGGTTTTATTTTCATGACATATATCAGTATGGTGATGGAATAAAAGAATGTGGGCCGTCTTTGCACTGCTGACCAGTTTTTTCAATGCGGCATATTTTCTGCTGAATCAGAAGATGGCGATGAAGGCGTCGCTGTTTATGGTTTATCGGGGGTGGGCGGTGTTTTTTATGCTGCTGCCTTTTGCCGGTTTGTTTACACCGGTTCCGCATTGGGAATTTTATGCCCTGTGCACGTTGCAAGGGGCTTTAATCGCCTTTGTCGACGGCAAGTTTTTTGTTGCGCTGCGCCGGTGGGGCGCCGAGGTAGCGACATCTGCAGCCGTTTTCCATCGGGATTACCTTTGTCTTATGGCTGATTATTTCGCCGTCGGCAATTCTGGCTTATCTGCGGGAACCGTTTGTTGCGCTTCTTATTGTTGCGGCTATGGCCGGGATTGTTGTTTCGGTTCGGTTGTTTAACCGCAGCCCTATAAGCATGCAGGCGTTGAAGTTTTTGGTTCTGACACTGACCGTCGGCGCTTTTTGCGACATTGTGAACAAAAAGGCAATGAATTACGGGCAAGGGGATTTGGTTTCGGCCAGTTATTTTTACGTTTTGCTGATAGCTTTGGTGGCCGGAGCGATTAATCTGGTCGTTTACCTGCGTGACAACGGCAGTCTGAAAAAGGCTGTTGCAGCCGAAAATGTTAAATATCTGCCGGTATTTGTACTGTTAATCGGTTGTAATGCCAGTAAAAACTTTGCGATGTTTTATGCGTTTAATCCGTCTTATGTGGCGGCGCTGATGTATATTTATATTTTGTGGATTGCACTTTTTAATCTGCTGAAAGCCAGGCTGACGCCGAATGTTCCGTATAACAGAATGAATGTGAAGGCAGCTTTGCTGCTGTTGACGTCGGTAATTGTGCTGATTTTGGCGTCCGGGTAAAAAATATCGGCATTTGTTAATTTTGCTATTGACGTTGGCTGAAACATAATATAAATATAAGTCCGTTACCATGGAGAGTTGGCAGAGTGGTAATGCAGCGGATTGCTAATCCGTCATCCTGTTAAAGGGATGCACAGGTTCGAGTCCTGTACTCTCCGCCACTAAAAGTCGCCCGAAAGGGCGGCTTTTTATTTTACGGCAATCCGTTTTTATTTAACTTTTTTTAATTGGTTGGTTTTATACAAAGAAGTGATTTTAAACCAACTAAAGGACTTGAGATGAAAAAAATTTTTTTACCGGCTATGCTGGCCGTTTTGTTCGGTTGTGCCGATTTGTCAAAATATACCGCGGTTGACAGCAATGCTTCGGCCAAGACCAAAATGCGCGCCTGCATGGTCAGTGAGGCTAACAACAAGTTTCAGGCCGGCACTTTGTTCAGCAGTTCGGTCAGTGTTACGGCTGACGAAATTGTTAATACCTGTATCAAAAAGCTGGCTTTGCAGTCGGCGGGGATAAGCGAAGAATCGCAGTCAACGGCTCAGACGATTATTACCAACCTGAAGAATATGGCAAATTAGGCAGGCAAAAAAGAAAAAACGCCTCTTAAACAAGAGGCGTTTTTGATTTTGTTCGGCAATCCGGGTTAAAACAGGGCCATTTTGACCTCTTCAAGATCCAACGGTTCGGAGGTAAATCCGCGGCGGTGAATCTCTTCGCACTGCTGTTGGCGCTTTGGACCTTCCCAGGCATAAAGTTCGCGCGCATTTTCGGCCAGAGCGCAAAATTCGGTAGCATACATTTTGCCGCCAAAAGCCTGGAAAAGCGCTTCAGCGTGAGTTTTGGAACCGATAAAGTATGAACTGGTCATACATAAGGTTTCAAATTGAATGCCGTAGTGGAGAGAGCGATAGTAAACGACGTCTCTCAAAACGCAAGCACCGGTATAATACAGAAAAAATATGGTGCCGATGTTTTCTACTTTGCCGTTTGGGAACATGCCGTATTCAAATTCTTCTTTGATTTCGGCTAATTTCTGTTTTTTTTCTTTTAAGTCCATAATGGTAAATTTTTAGTGTTATTACCTGAATTACCGCAGAATTATATTTTGAGTTTCCACAATAATTCGTTTTTATTGTGGAAACTATATCATATTTTCATGCGGCTGTAAACACAAAAAATAGACAAAAAACTTGACAATGGATGAAACGGTAGTAGATTGGAAACAATTGATTGTATAGATATGGATTTATTACCTTTTAAAATTTTGAGATATGACATCGATAAAAATTGATTTTGCAGAAGAAGTATCGGTTGATACGATACTGACGCCGGTTTTTGACAAAGAGCAGAAGTGCATCGGCGGATTGTTGTATGACGGGAAAAAACCGGAAAAAAAGAAATATGTTCCGGTACCGGAGATGATTTCTCTGGTTCAGGGTTATACCCGGCTGCTTTGTTTTGCGCAAAAGGATTTGTCTCCGCTTATTTTTGGCCGAACTTACGCTTTCAGGATGATGCTGGGCGACTGTGTTTTGGCGTATCAGATTTATGAATCGCTGGGGACGTTGGGGCTTGTTTATCAAAAAACGGTGTCCCGTGCCGATTTCGTTTTCGAATACGGAGACTGAAAATCTTGTCATTTCGTATCCCCGTGATGCTGAGCATCGCGGGGTTTTTTTTATGTCTGAAAATGATTAGATAAAATCCGGAGGATTTTATGAAAAGAGCCGTTTTTGCAACGATTTGTCTTTTTTGTATTGTCGTATGGCCGTCAGCGGCCCAGATTTCGCCCGATTTGCTGGCAATGGCGCCGGCGGGGGAGGTTGACCGTCTGATAACGACCCGTGAATTTGAAATAAACAAGCCGTTTGCCGGAGACATGACTTTGTTAAGTTCTGCTTGCCTCAATGAGGATGGGCGCGAGGTGGTCGACGCTTTGCTGGCGAAGGGCGGAGATCCGAACTTTAAAACATATGGCGGAATGACGCCGTTGATGTATGCCGCATCCAACCGCCACGGAAACGTTTATTGCCTCAAAAAACTGCTGTCTATGGGGGGTGGCGCCGAATGCAACGGACAATCGCCGCCGGACGGCGCTGATGTTTGCCGCGACCCAGCGCAATCCGGAATTTGTCAGGCTGCTGCTGGCTTACGGCGCGAATGTCAATGCCAGGGATTCGCGAGGCGGAACGGCCTTGTTTTATGCCGTACGGCTGAACGAAAACGTTGAGGTCTGCCGTATGCTTTTGGCGGCCGGCGCTGATGTGCACGCGCGGGGCAATAATGCCAATACGATTTTGAACGAAGCGGCGGGAAGCAACCGAAATCCGGAAATTACCGCTTTGTTGCTGCGTTATGGGGCGGGAATCAATGCCGGGAACGCAGATTATGCGACGCCGCTGATTTTTGCGGCAAAACTGAATCCCAATCCGGAAGTGGTAAGCCTGTTGCTGGACAAGGGAGCTAATCCGTTGTTAAGAACCCGCTTCGGGTATCGGGCGGTTGATTTTGCCGCTTTGAATCCGGGATTGCGCGAAACAGAAGTTTTCGAAAGGCTGAGAAAAGTTTCCGCGCGTTAAAAAAGCCCTCTTGCGAGGGCTTGCGTCTTATATCCAAAAATAAGTCAGGCAACAAAAGACATAAAACAGCAGAAAATAAATGCCGCGCAGCCAGAATTTGGCGTTTTGAATTTTGTCGGGCAATGTATAAAACAGGATATAGACAACGACGTACATTTTGAGTGCCGAAACGAAAATGCTCGGGAACGGATCCTGAAAATAGCTGCGAATGCCTTCCACACTGATGTTTTGGAATGATTCGAGCCAGAAAATGGTAACAACGGAAGCGGTTCCGTAAGCGAAAATCCAGCTGCCGAGCAGAAAAACGAAAGCTTTTTTGATGAAGGGAAGTTGTTGTTTAAGGGTATTCATGGCGGTTCTCCGACAGGTTATATAATATCTTATTTATAGCTTTCCGAATTCTAAAAGAAAAGAGTTATTCGTTGCGACGGGGATAAAAATCAGTCCTTTTGCAGGAAAAGGAGCGGGTGGGGCTTGCCGTTGCCGTCCACTTCGCTGCGGCCGGCAATGTTGAAGCCCATATGAAGATAAAAGGCCAGCGCCTGCGGGTTTTCTTCGTTGACGTCAACCTTTTTTATATTTTTTTTCCGTTCTGCAAAGTCAACCAGCCGTCGTCCACAGCCGTTTTTGAAAAATTTCGGGCTGACGAACAACATTTCGATTTTGTCATCGGAAAGGCCGATAAAGGCGCATAGTTTGCCCTCGTTTGTTTTGATGCCGTAAAGCCTGCAGGCGGGCAGGGCGTATTTTACCAGGTAAGGTTTGTAGAAGCCGATTTCTTCCGGCTTGAGAAAATGGTGCGTCGCTCGAACCGAGGCTTCCCAAAGTTCGGCAATTGCCTCATAATCGGCCGGCAAAAGTTCAATTACCAGGTTTTCCATAAGGTTCCTTTCACAGGTTGTCCGTTTTCGGTACGGAGAACGGATGATTGTCGCTCAATTCGGCGATAACCGGCTTTTTGCAAAAGCTTTTCGACATATTCCGGATTGTGGGCAAAACGGCCGGACGGGGTCAGTCTGCATGTGTCGATGGAATGGTCGTCTTCGGTTGAAAAAGCGAGTTTTACGGGCGCGATGGCATCAATGACGGATTCCAGTCTGCCGATATAGTTGAAAACGTCGGCAGCGACAAAAGCGTCAGCCTGCGGTTTTTTCAGCAGCCAGGAAACAATGTCGGCTTTAATCAGTTCTTTGTAGATTCCTTTTTTGCGGGCTTGGGCGAGCATTTTTTCGGAGATATCCACGCCGACAAGCCGGGTGCCAGCGGCCTGATAAGCCAGGCCAGCAAGCCCCGTGCCGCAGCCAAGATCCACAAGGGTGCCTTTAACAGGTCCCGTAAAGTTTCTAAGGCTTCGGACAACGCCGTAATCAAGCTTTTGGAGAACCAGCTCGTAATTATCAGCAAAATTGTCAAAAAGCTTTTCAACATAAATTTGATTATTTTCATTTTCCAGTTTTCCCTGCAATGCAGCGCAGACATGAATGGCAAAGGCGTTGTCCGGAGCCTGGCGGCGCCAGTTCTGCGCAATTTTGACGGCTGTTTCGGGTTTCTGTCCGTGCAGAAGAGTCAGTGTTTCGGCAATGTTGACCGAAAATTCTCCGGTTTCAGGCCGCTGGTTGAACGCATTGAAAAACAGCCCCAAAGCTTCTTCATATTCGCCGATATCCTTAAGAATGACGCCCAGGTTGTTGCTGATTTCGGGGATTCCGGGATCAATGACGACGGCGGTGCGATATTCTTCCAGCGCTTCGGGCAGTCGTTTCTGCCGGTAGAGCATGTCTGCATAGTTTATGTGGGAGTCAAGGTTTTGCGGCGACAGTTCCAATGCCCTTTTATAATGTTTTTCGGCCGTTTCATATTCGCCGGCGGCGGTTTCAAGATTTGCCAGATTAACCAAGGCCGGAACCGAACGCGGATCGAGCGCCAGCGCTTTTTGAAAACAGATGCGGGCTTCGGCCGTATTTTCCTGTGCCTGACAGATAAGCCCGGACAATATTTTAATTTCCGCATCGGTCGGTGCATTGGCTGCGGCTTGGGCTGCATATTCGGCGGCCTGGTCATATTCGCCGGTGCGGTAATGCTCGTCTGCCAGAAAATAGAGACTGAGAGCGTCATGCGGAAAACGTTTGGCCAGAGCTTTCAGTTCGGACAGGTCGTTGTTCATACGGGCCAGATTTACCCGAGGTTCCGCGTATTCGCTATCCAGAGCGGCAGCCCGGCGGTAAGCTGTTTCGGCTTCGGCAGCTTGGCCCAGCTTTTGGCAAAGAGTACCGATGTTGTTCCATGCTTCCTTAATTCCGGGGTCAATTTTCAGCGCTTTGCGATAATTGTCGAGGGCTTCGTGAGGTTTGCCCCACAAGTCGAGCGAGAGCGCGAGGTTGAAATAGAAAGGCGCATGCGTCGGTGCTTTGCAGACGGCTTTGTAAAACAGTTCGACGGCTTCGTTATGGATGCCTTTGGCCTGAGCAACCAGACCGAGAAGGTTGAGAACGTCCGGATTTTGGGGCGCGGTTTCAAGAATTTGCCGATACAGGTTTTCGGCTTCGTCAAACCGTCCCTGTTCGTGCAGCGCCAACGCCTGTTGAAACATTAAATCATAAGACATCTTCGTTACCTTTTTGTTCCGAGGAGCATATTGTATTCCGTAATCTGAAAAAATCTATATTTATTTGCAAAATTTTGCTTGAAATTATTAATTATTTGCGATAAATTGCGCATACTTCCGGGAATGAGGGTAAAAATTCCCCGTTTGGCGTTTAAGAACCAAAACTACCGGGACAATAACGTAATTTAAAAAAGGAAAATTTTATGAAAAGTATTGTTTCTGCAAAGAAAAAACCGGCTCGCCGTTATCTGAGCAACATCTGGGGCGATCCGAAAAGTCCGCTGAACAGAAGAGAATATGCTCCGGGGCAGCATGGACAGAGAAGAAAAAAACAGACCGACTACGGTGAACAGCTGCATGCCAAACAGAAGCTGAAAACCTATTACGGCAACGTTTCCGAGAAACAGTTCCACAAATATTATGTCGAAGCGGTCAGAAGAGGCGGCGACTCTGCCGAAAACCTCATCGGTATTCTGGAATCCCGTTTGGACAATCTGGTTTACAAAGCCAAGTTCGTTTCTACCATTTTTGCCGCCCGTCAGTTTGTAAACCATGGCCATATTCTGGTCAACGGCAAAAAGGTTAACATTCCTTCTTATATGGTTAAGGCCGGCGACGTTATCGAAGTTCGCGAGAAGTCGAAGCAGCTGCCGATTGTCATTGCCGCTGTTGAATCTACGGTTCGCGATGTTCCGGGCTATATTGAAGTCGACAATAAGAAGCTGACTGCCAAATATACCTTTGTTCCGAAATTCGACGACGTTCCTTACGGCGCCGTTATGGAACCCAATCTGGTTATCGAATACTACTCAAGATAATCTTTTTCAAGGTTGCGGAAAGGCCCCGGACTTATGCAAGTCCGGGGTTTTTCTGCTTTAAATGTCAAAAAAAATATGCTTAGATTAGCCTATAAATCTGGAACAAAGTTTTAAGGATTGCAAAAATGGAAGACATTATTGTAGACGAACCGGCGCCGACTTCTATTCGCAGCCGTACGCAAAAAAGGTTTCGCCGCAGCCGTCCAAGACGCGACCTGACGGTATACCTGTTTGACTGGCTGGTAAAGGGAATGGTTGTTGCGTTGCTGCTGAGCATTAACTTTTTGCTGTTTGCCAGCGCAGGTAATTTTACGGTGTTTTCTTCCGGTTTTTCGATGAGTTATGAAACGTTTTTTGTCCTGGCGGCAATTTTCGGCGTGTCGCTGGCGCTGATGTTTCTGATTTCGTTTTCTTCGTTTCTGCAAAACGTTATAACGGCGGCTGCGGTTGGTTTTTTTGTATATATAAGCCTTAATCAGTTTGCCCTGTTTGACAAGTTCTCTTTTCTGGCCTATATGACTGCGCCGTATCTGGGCAATGAAACGGCCATGAATTTCATGACCAATTCGGATATCGTGGCGTCCGGTGCCGCGGCCATGCTGAGTTTTATTTTTCTGGCAATGTCGGACAAAAAGAACATTGCCTATTTTACCGGTATTCTGATTGTGGTGTTTGCAGGCATTCTGGCTGACGAATATTTTAACCGTGAGAACCACAATGAGTTCAAGACGGTTTATGACAATTCCTTTTCGAAAGCGGAACGCGGCAAGAAGTTTATATACATCATGTTGCCGAACGCGGCGTCCGTGAGTTATCTGGAAGATATGAAAGAAGCAAACGCTGATGCCAAAAAGGTTGAAAACGTTCAGAATATTATGCTCGGCTTCTTTGCCAAAAACGATTTTACACTGTACCCGAACGCCTTTGTGACAGCTGACGATCCGTTTAAAAACATGATCAGAAGCTTTAACAACCTTTCCAAAGACAAGGAAGACAGCTTTATTGCGTCAACGGTTTCAATGGACGGTTACTGGAGTTTCAAGAACATTAATGATGAATATATCTACCTGAACGAAAACCAGCTCTTTGACGTTTTCAGAAAGGCCAAGTACAAAATTTCGGCCTATAAGTCGCGCGGAATGGACATGTGCGCCAAAAACGGCGTCCGCAACGCCGACCGCTGCGTGGAAAAAGTCAACAGCCCGATCAGTTTTGATGATATGAAACTTTCGGCTTTGGAACGCACCAAACTGCTGGTAATTCAATGGCTGGAGAGTATGGGCGTCTTTAATGACATGGAGCCTCTTTATACGGCGTTGAAGGCGGTAACCCGTCCGGACAATCTGCCCATGGTTGGTCAGAAGTTTGACAACCTATATGTGGTTGATGCGCCGAAAATGCTTGAAACCGCAGGAAAGGATATTGTCAAAGACAGAGGAAATCAGGCTTATTTTATTATGGCGGATATGCCGTCCGACATGTTCGTTTATAACGAATTCTGTCAGATTAAGCCGATTTCGCAATGGCTGGATATGGAAAGTCTGCCCTGGATTATCAATAAAAACCTTTACAACAAAAGAACCGCCTACCTGGATCAGACGGCCTGTCTGTTCGGCAAGCTTGAACAATTTATGGATTATCTGAAAAAATCGGGTGTGCTGGACAAATCTGTCGTTGTCATTCAGGGGCTGAGCGGCGCCGACGACCTTAAAAACGTGACCGAACGCCAGTTTATTCCCGATTTTAAGAATAAAAAACTGGTCACAATGGCTATCCGCGATCCGCTGAAAAAGCAGTTTGCGGTCGGAGAGGAAGTTTGTATGGCCGCAGATATTCTTAACCAATATCTGTTCAAACGGGGAAAATGTTCCGAAATGAACGGTCTGGAACTACATTCCGGTGCCAAAAAAGAGCTTAAGGGTATGTTGGGGCGTTATAAAATTACGCAAAAAGCGGCTCAAGACGCCGTCAGACATTTTACAGACTGGCATAAGCTTTGGAACAAGGTTAACAAGATGCCGAAAGGTTCCATAGGGATTGTTCCTTTGCCAACACCGGAAGAACAGGCTGAAAAAGCTTTGGACGAGTTGGACGCCTCGCGCGAGCCGGATGAAATCAGTGCCGGGCAGCCGCCGGAGCGCAGTATCGGCGAAGCTCCGGTTATGCAGGCGCCGGTTTCGGAAAATCCGGAAGACGACGTTGAATCTTTGCAGGAGAAGATGATTGAATCTGATATGACAAGTGCCGGCGACGGTTCGGATATTGCCGCGCCGTTCGGAAAGACAATCTCCGAAGACGATGAAAAAGCGGAACCGGAAAAAGGGTAATATTTTTTGAAAAGCGGGCTGAAATCACGGATTATGCAAAGGTTTTCGCCTCTGACTCAGCGGCGGATAAAGGCTTTTGCCGCAAACCGGAGGGCCTTGACCGCATCGGTTGTTTTTGTTGCAGTCTTTGCGTTGACGCTTTTTGCCGAGTTGATAGCCAACGACAGGCCGCTGTTGCTGAAGTATGACGGAAAGCTGTATTTTCCGGTTTTTGCCGAATATACGGAACAGGAATTCGGCGGCGATTTTCCGACGCCGGCGGATTACCGCGACGAATTTGTTCGGCAGAATATTGAGAAGAACGGCTGGATGATTATGCCGCCGGTGCCGTTTTCCTTCAACACGGTCGACTATGACCTGACCACGCCGACACCGGCACCGCCGAGCAGCCGCCACTGGCTGGGAACCGACGATGAGGGCAGGGACATTCTGGCGCGGATATTGTACGGAATCCGGCTGTCGGTGGTTTTTGCTTTTCTGCTGACAATGGTTTCTTCGCTTATCGGCATTTCCGCCGGTGCGGTGCAGGGGTATTTTGGCGGCAAAACCGATATTTTTATGCAGCGGTTTATGGAAATATGGGAATCGCTTCCGCAGTTGTTTATTTTGATTATTGTCGCCAGTATTTTCGTCCCGACGTTCTGGAGCCTGCTGATTATTTTGATGTTTTTTTCCTGGACATCGCTGACCGGAATGGTGCGGGCGGAGTTTCTGCGCGCCAGAAATCTGGAATATGTAAAAGCGGCCAAGGCTTTGGGGGTAGGAAACGGGCGGATTATCTTCCGGCATATTCTGCCCAATGCCGTGGTTACGACGGTTACGTTTGTGCCGTTTATTCTGTCGGAAGCGATTGTGGCTCTGACGGCGCTTGATTTTCTGGGGCTGGGATTGTCGCAGGATTATCCAAGCCTGGGCGATTTGGTTCGGCAGGGAAAGGATAATCTGCAGGCGCCGTGGATAGGCATAACGATTTTTATTGTTTTGTCCAGTCTGCTGACTTTGCTGATTTTTATAGGCGAGGGTGTGCGAGACGCTTTTGATGCAAGGAAAAGCAAGTAATGGCTCTTTTGGAAGTTAGTCATCTCGGTGTCGGTTTTCGCGGTGCCGACGGAGAAAAAGACAATACAGCGGTTGATGACGTATCGTTTGCTCTGGAGGCCGGCGAGGTACTGGGTGTGGTCGGAGAGTCGGGATCCGGCAAGTCGGTAACAGCGTTGTCAATTTTGGGGCTGCTGCCGTATCCGAAAGCGTATCACATGCCGGGAAGTTCTGTTCGGTTTGCGGGCAGGGAACTTATCGGAGCGCCGGAAGAGGAACTGCGCCGGGTCAGAGGCAACGAAATCGCCTTTGTTTTTCAGGAACCGATGTCGTCGCTGAATCCGCTGCATACAATTGAAAAACAGATTGGCGAAACATTAAGGTTGCATAGACAACTTTCTGAAAAAGAAGCGAAAAAAGAAGTTTTGCGATTGTTGAAGATGACCGGTATAAAGAATGCCCGGGCGAGAATGAAAGCTTATCCGTTTGAGCTTTCCGGAGGGCAGCGCCAAAGGGTTATGATTGCTATGGCGATAGCCAATCATCCGAAAATTCTGATTGCCGATGAGCCGACAACAGCGCTTGACGTGACGATTCAGGCGCAAATTATTGATTTGCTTATGGATTTGCGCAAAAAAATGGATATGGCAATTATTTTCATCAGCCATGATTTGCGTATTGTCCGCAAAATTGCCGATCGGATTGCCGTAATGAAGGACGGGCGGATTGTAGAGCAGGGCGACAGTGTCAAAATCTTTGAAAATCCTGAAGCTGATTATACTAAAAAATTAATTTGCGCTCATTCATGTTTGAAATTACATAATAATGTCTCTAGCGGTGTTGTGCTTTCGGTTGAAAATGCCGAAGTGAGTTTTCCGGTTAAGAAAAGTTTTTGGGGCAGTGTGAGACAGGAAATCAAAGCGGTTGACCGGGTAAGCTTTGAATTGCGGCGAGGTGAAACGCTGGGAATTGTCGGCGAGTCCGGCTCGGGTAAGACAACTTTGGGACTGGCTGTTGTAAATCTGATAAAGTCATCGGGATGTTTTTGCTTATATAACATTGAAAAACAACTAATTAAAAGAGGAAGTAAAAGTTTTAGGAAAACAATACAAATTGTTTTTCAGGATCCGTACAATTCTTTGAATCCGAGAATGAACATTGAGCAGATTGTAGCCGAGGGGTTGGAGGTTCATTATTCCGGGCTGTCAAAAAAAGATAAAAAAGAGAGAGTAATCAAAGTGTTGTCCGAAGTTGGCCTGGGAGCGGACATTTTGAACAAATATCCGCATGAGTTTTCGGGCGGGCAACGGCAGCGGATTGCAATTGCCCGGGCTTTGGTGTTGGAGCCGCAGGTTTTGGTTCTTGACGAGCCAACTTCGGCACTTGATGTTACAATTCAGGCACAACTTATTGATTTGCTGCAAAAAATTCAGAAAAAATATGCTTAGCTATATTTTTATTTCGCATGACATGAAGGCGGTTCGGGTGATGTCGGACCGGATTGCCGTCATGAAAGACGGGAAATTTGTGGAAGTCGGCAGCCGGGAGCAGATTTTTGACAATCCGCAGGAAGAATATACGCGGAAGCTGATAAGTGCATCCATTTGATTTAAGGACATTAATAATGGGATTTTATGTAAGAAAAGGATTTAATTTCGGGCCTTTGCGGGTTAATTTTTCCAGGTCGGGCATCGGATTGTCGCTGGGCGTCAAAGGGTTGCGTTTTAGTGCCGGACCGAACGGAAATTTTGTTCATGCCGGCAGAAAGGGCATTTATTATAAGCAGAAGCTTCCTGAAATCGGCGAAAGCAAAAATATGCTGCGTCTGAGCTGGCCTTTGCTGACGATTTTGGCAATTGTGATTGCCGGTGTTTATTTTTATCTGCAAGCCGGCGGTGATATTAACGTGATGAAAGGTTTGCTATGGCAGCAACTGACAAATTGGTCATAACGGAAAAGAACAGTCGGCACAGTGTTGCCGGGACATGTTTGAAGATTGCAATTGACATTTTAGGTCTGCTGACGGCGGCCGTGATTATCTTTTTTCTTTGCAGCCCATGGTTTCTGGTAAAGTTTATTTCGAAATTCGTTGACTGATGATTTTGACGCCAACGGCGTAGAATTTATCGAATAATTTTATTCAGCTCGCTCTGAGCGCTCGGTGCACTCCTCTAAAATATAATATCAAATTATGCATAATATATATTATGCGACAAATATATGTTTGTCAAGTGGTGTGTCCCCTCTTGTTATTCTTGTCTTTTCAATTGGTTATGCGTTTTGTCAAAAGTTAACTGTCGCAAAGAAAACTGTTACCGCAATTTGTGTAATGCGCAACGGCGGCATTAGATGGCAGCGTTGGAGCGCCGTGACGTAATAAAACGGTATATTGTTTGCGATTCTTTTGTAAAATCAATATATTGTCAAAAATATGGCGGCTGAGAACGAGCAAAATTATTTTATGTGATATTTTATAGCTTCTCTTCGTTCTGGGCGCTTGTTCCGTTTAACCGGAAACAAATGTAAAAAAAACCGGGACAAAGCCCGGTTTGAGTATTTATCTATTTTTCCCTGTTGCTGGAACGGCAGCCAGACGTCCCGACGCCGTAATTTCATAACCTTTGGCTCGGAGCGCTTCCTGCCCGGCCGGATTGAAGGTGTAATAGTAAATCAACTCGCGTTCGTTTATGCGATTGGCATCCACGGCAGCTTCCGGAATGCCCCAGACGACGGAAATCGGCCAGGTCAGCAGATTCAGAAAGCCATAAAGATAATGATTGCTGTCGCCGCCATTGCCGGAAGCCAGATAAAAGTTGCCAAAGCCCGGCAAAATGTTCAATAGTCCCGCTCCTGCCGGACTGGCCGGAGATTCCCAGCCGCCGAGCGGCTTATCAACGGTTATCCCCTGAGCCTGAAGGCTGCGCAAGGTGTTTCTTTCCTGATAGGTTAATGAGGTGCAGGCCGAAAGCGCTACGCTTAAAGCGGCCGCTATCGCAATTTTTTTCATTTCAGAACATCCTTAATTTTCAGTTAAAACAAACCCGCTTTTAGAAAAGCGGGCGGATGTTCAGAAACCGTATATTACCAGACGGCTCGGCCTATTTGGCACAAAGCCTTATTCAGCCGACATCCGTCCAATATAGACATAAGAAGTCGGCATAAAATTTTAAGTCGTTATGCAAACGACTGGTAATAAAAGGGTTTCTGACGCCCTGGACGCGTTGTTTGCGCGTCTGCAATCAGCTTATCTTTTGAATGCGGAAATGTAAAGAAGAAAATATCGAACGCCTTTTATAAATACGTTCGGTATTGAAAATGAGACAAACGGCGGTTGTTTATTTGGCAAAAATAACCTTAACCAGATTCAGCAGATAGACGACGGTAACAAAAGCCAGAGCGCGGACAGCTATGGTGTACAGCCCTGCTCCGTGTCCGATGACGGCAAACTGAATTATCAGAGCTGCTGCAATACCGCAGCCGGCAATAATCAGCCAATAGTTTTTGGTATTTATGAACAGAAATGCGCAGACGGCTGCCGAAACTAGGATATAAGGGCTTTGCAGAATGCCGTAAAGATTGTGGAAAAGGTGTCTGAGTGCCGGAACATGAAAGACAAAGGCCGCCAGAAACAGGCAGATGATAACGGCCAGAATATAAAGGGCGGTGTTTTTCTTCATGATGTTTTCTCCGAAAGGTTCTTTTTTATCGTTAATAACAGAAAAGGCCGAAAGCGGCAACGCCTATTAGCGATTTGCACAAGGTTATGAATTGGAAAGTATATCCATTAAATGATTTTATGAATTTAATAGTTTTTCTTTGACTTTTTATTATTTAAGTTGATAATTTATTATATTTGAACGTCAGAGAAAGGTTTAGAGATGTCATATGTGGAAAAAACTTTATCAAAAGATGAGGAAATTAAAGAGATTGTGAAACTGCATTGGTTCAATTATCTTTTTACGAGTGTTTTAGCTCTTATAGCATTGTTTTTTGGTGCATCTTATTTCATGAGTACTGATTTGCAAAGAAGTTCCGGCTCAAAAGTGTTTGCCATTTTTTTTGGTGTATGGGCTTTATATAATTTTCTGAAATTATATATGACTGAAATGGTTATAACAAATAAGAGAGTTATATGCAGAAAAGGCATTATTAGTGTAAGGACAGAAGAGCTGAAAAATAATAAAATTGAATCGATTGAGATTAAGCAATCAATATTAGGAAGAATTTTGGGATATGCCACTATTTGGTTCTCAGGGACAGGAACATCAAAAGTAAAGTTTGAAGCTGTTGACGACCCTTGGACAGTAAAAAGCAGGGTAGAATCAATTGTTGGTGATTAAATTTTTAAAAGTAGTGTGAAAATACACTACTTTTTTTATGCCAATTTGTCTATTTTAATTTTTATGTACGGATAATCTCTGTTCTTTTCTAGTTTTCATATTTTATAATTATTTTCGTTTTTGAGCAGGTTGTATGTGTCTTTGACAATATTGCAGCCGTAGCCGCCGAGGTATATTTTCTCGGCATAGGACAAAAATTCGGGCAAGAGCGGGTACGGTGTGCGGTGGTGCCGGTCATAATAGGCGGCGAGCAGAACGGCGTCCAGACGGTCGAGGTCTTTGACCAGGCGGCTTTCCGGCGTGACGCTTTTTTCATATTCCACAAACAGTTCCGGTATTTCCGGCTTGTGCAGTGTCAGGGCAATCTTTCGGGCTGCATTCAGTTCCAGACGTCCCTTCTCTTCCGGACTGATGTTGTCATACGGCATGAAGTCGCCGGTGTGAATTTCCTGAAGATCATGGAGCAATGCCATGGCGACACTTTTGTCTCTGTTTATGTTTTCCGGTGCGAGCAGCAGCACGGACAAAGCCAACGAAAAGCTGTGTTCGGCAACGGATTCAGGACTTAAAACGCCGCCGACCAGCCAGCCGCTGCGCTTAAGGTTATGAATTTTTGAGAATACGAAAAATCTCTTTGCCGTGTTTGTCGATGTAAAGCGAAGCTTCGGGATAAGCCTTTGAGTTTTCTTCCTGCCTGATAAAACGGACAAAACCGGCTTCCGGAGCATCGGTGCGGCAAATATTGTCGAGGTGTCGGTTTCCTGCTGCTGCGGACAGTTTGCCGGCGGCGCTTCCGATCGCTGAGACCAATGCGAAGTTCAGTATTTTGCCTCGGTCGAGGTCTTTGGGCGCGCACAGCCAGGCGAGAAAGGCGGTGTCGAAACCCCGTGCGGCGGCGGAGTTGTCGCCTTCTTTAAGAAAACCAACGGTTTCGATGTAGTTCGACAGGTTTTTCATGCTGTTTTCTCCTGTCTTCAAGCTACTGTTTTCATTGCGGACAGTCAACAAAAAAACCGCTTCGGAATTTTGTCCGAAGCGGTCAGCCGATAAGAAAGCCGTCAGAAAGAATATCTGAGACCTGCGGTAACTTCGTTAAGGTTTTTGACTTCTTTCATGCCCAGCTGAGTGTATCTGTACATTACACGGGCGGAGATGTTGTCGTTGAAGTCATACTGAATACCGGCACCGGCACGATAGCCGAGTCTCTGCTTGTCGTCGCTGCCCTGATGGCCGCGGTATTTCAGTTTGACGTTGTAGTTGGCGATACCCAGAGAGCCGACGAGATTGAAACCGTCGCAGCCGATGGGCATATAGCCGTACAAATCCAAACCGTAGGCGTAAAATTCAGACTTGGTCTGATCCAGCGTGCCTTTCATTGATTTTCTTTCGCCGGACTGCTGGAAAAAGGCTTCCAGGCCAAGGTAGTCATAAAATCTGATACCGGCGTTGATGGCTCCGGAATTGTAGTCGGTTTTGATGCGGGTTTCTTTGATGTTGGCGTCAGTGTAAACATAATCCAAACCAACATAAGGTCTGAGTTCGCTCAGGCTGTAATCTGCAGCATTTGCGCCAAAAGAGAAAAGACATGCAACGCCTGCTAAAAGTAATGTTTTCTTCATATTGTAAACTCCATTTATAAATTAAGTTTGAATATATTCTGCAATTCTAAACCGGTTTGACGCTCTAAAACTGCAGCCGGAAATATTATAAAAACAGGCTATAATATTTTCTGTTTGTGAATATAGTCGTGAAAAAAGGCATTTAAAGAGTGCAAGCTGCAAATAATCTGATAGATTATATAAAAAAGTTTAAAGGAGATGATTGTATGGTTTTTGTCTGTCCGCCGAAAGACTGTGCGCAATGCCCGCGTCTGGTCGAGTTTCGCAAGGGAAACATGGCTAAGTTTCCGACGTATTACAACGGTCCGGTTCCGCCGTTCGGACCGATAGAGGCAGAGGTGCTGATTGTGGGGCTGGCCCCGGGGCTTAACGGCGCCAACCAGACTGCCCGCCCCTTTACCAACGATTATGCCGGCGACGTGCTGTATCCGATTTTGAAAAAATACGGTTTTGCCACCGGAAACTACGGCAAAAGAAAAGACGACGGTTTCGAACTGCAAAACGTGAGGGTTACCAATTCGGTTCGCTGTGTGCCGCCGCAGAACAAGGTAACCGGCGACGAAGTGCATGCCTGCGGAAAGTTTCTGACTGAGGAAATCGGCGACATGAAAAACCTGAAGATTGTGCTGACGCTGGGCAGCGTGGCGCATAGCGCGGTTTTGGGCGTGCTGGGTTACAAAAAGGCCGCTTTCAAATTTGCTCACGGCGCGGTGCACCGACTGGAAAAGCACAATCTGCTGATGGTCAATTCCTATCATACTTCGCGTTACAACATCAATACAGGGGTGCTGACTTACGAAATGTTTGAAGAAATTATCCGAAAAATTTCCGATATGCTTAAAAAATCTTGATTTTTTCGTCAAAAAGTGATTGAAGTGAAGACAGATAAAAATCTATTATTCACTTAAAATCAATAAGTATATGGCACAGAGTATTATTACGGTTCCGTTGTATTCGGTTGAAGAAAATGACGGATTGAACAGATCTTTGCGACAGAAAACTTTTAAGGAAGCTGTTGCACGTATGTATCGGGAACACGGTATGTATATCGTATATAACCGTCAGATGAGTTATGACCGGTTCGGCCGTTCGCCAAACATGCTTGACGTTCCGGTAATCGTTGCTTTCGGCCGTCTTTATGATACCGAAGGCGGACGTAAGGTCTTCGGTGCAAAACACCCTTATCTGCTGAACTGGTTCGATGAGATTGAGCAGCTTGGTTTTGACCATTTTGTGTATAATCACAGAATTAAGAAAGTGCTGGCTGTCAACGAAGAAGAAAACGTTATTCTTGATGACGCGGTCTGCCAGAGGCTGGCTTTGGGAAAAGAGGTTCCCGGTTATGGTTCAAAGAGAGAATGGCTGTTGTCCGAGCCTGTGTTTAAGCCGATTTGCGCAGACTCCGACCGTTATGACTATGCCGTGTTGTCAAGGGTTTTGTCCGATATTCGGCTGAACCCGTCCGGGTTTCAGGGTTTTGTTTCTTATTCGCTGGTATATTATGCGGACGGAACAATGGAAATTTCCGGTATCGGGACGCAGTATGTTTTTGACGACTGCATTGTCGAAAAAGGGCTTCTCCGCCACATGTTTGCCGGCAACCGGGCGGTTTTGAACCGGATTAAGGCTGACAAGGGGCATGCCATGATTCTGGACAGCAACAAACAGGTATATCCGCTGATGGAGAACAGTCTGCCGATTAAGCGCTGCTATGTTGAGAAGTGGCTTAACAATGTCTAAAAAAAGGGGTTCCGTTCATTTATGACCGGAACCTTTTTTTTTAATCAGTGGCCAATGCCGGCAAACCCCATAAAAGCCATGGACAGCAGGCCTGCGGTCAGCAGGGCTATGGGAGCGCCTTTAACCGCGGCGGGAAGCCTGGTGCGCGACATTCTTTCCCGCAAGCCGGCAAACAGAACAATGGCCAACGTAAATCCCATGGCGTTGGCCAGTCCGTAGCAGACAGAGGACAGCAGGCCGAAATTTTTCTGAATAGCCAGAATGGCGACGCCCAGGACGGCGCAGTTGGTCGTTATCAGCGGCAGAAAAATGCCCAAAGCCTGATACAGTGGCGGCGAAACCTTTTTAAGAATGATTTCGACCATCTGCACCAGCGAAGCAATGACCAGAATGAAAACGACGGTTATCATGAAGGTCAGGTTATTGGGAACCAACAGCTTGTAATATATCAGGAAAGTAACGATTGCCGACAGCGTCATGACAAACATGACCGCAAAACCCATGCCGAGCGCTGTGGATATTTTCTTCGATACGCCGAGAAACGGACAAATGCCCAAAAACTGTGACAGGACGATATTGTTTACAAAAATGGCGGCGATAAAAATCATCAGATAGCTCATTTATTTTACTCCCCGCAGTTTGTTGAAGACGATAATCAGTCCGGCCAAGGCGATGAAGGCGCCGGGCGGCATGATGAACAGCAGCAGCGGATAAGCCCCCTCGCCGGCAAAACTCCAGCCGAAAACGGAATAGGAGCCAAGGACTTCGCGAACAATGCCGAGCGACGTCAGGCCGAGCGTGAACCCAAGTCCCATGCCGACAGCGTCAAGAACGGACTGAAACAGACTGTTTTTGGCGGCAAAGGCTTCGGCGCGGCCGAGAATGATACAGTTGACGACAATCAGGGGTATGAATATGCCCAGCTGCGCGTGGAGTTCCGGCAGATATGCGGCCATCAGCAGGTCAACCACGGTTACAAATGAGGCGATGATGACAATATAGCACGGAATGCGCACCATGGCAGGAATGAGGTTTTTGACCAGAGAAATGGCCGAATTGGAAAGAATCAGCACAAACAGCGTTGCCAGTCCCATGCCGAGGCCGTTGCCGGCAGAGGTGGTAACGCCCAGCGTCGGACACATGCCAAGAAGCATTACAAAGGTCGGATTTTCACGGATAATGCCGCGGGTCAGATTTTGAACACTTTGCGAACTCATGATTAAATTCCTGCTGAAAAAGTTGTGTATGCGTCGTAAGCGCGCTGAATGGCGTCAATGACCGCGCGGGAACTGATGGTTGCCGCGGTTACGGCGTCGATGTCGCCGCCGTCTTTTTTGACCCGGAAATCGACCTTGTCCGGATTCAGACCTTTAAATTGGCCGGCGAAAGCTTCGTCGGCGACTTTGGTTCCAAGACCGGGCGTTTCCTTGTGGTCTATGAGCTTGTAGCCGCTGATGCTGCCGTCCAGCGTGAACCCGACCATTATCTCCATTTTGCCGCCAAAACCCCGGTTGGTGTAAGATTTGATGGCCAGAGCGACGATTTTGCCGTCACGGCGAACCGGATACATCGTCAGGCGTTTGTTATCCGAGGTGGCAATGTGGGTTCTTTCCGCAAAAGGATTGTTGTCGAACCCTTCGGGGACGATTTCGGCAATGGCGCGGAGTTCAAGGTTATCTTTGACAGCCTTAATCGGCGCCTCGGTTTTGCGGTGGACGTAGGCCAATATCAGGGCAGACAGCGTGCAGACGATGACCAAAGCCGCGGTCATGTTGAAAAGGTTTGATTTAAGAGGCTGTTTTTCTGCCATTTATTTTCTCCCTGTGCCAAAAACGCGCGGAACGGTAAAGTAGTCTATCAGCGGAACAAAGCGTTCATAATCAGGATGGCGAAAGAAACGCCTTCGGGATAAGCGCTCCAGCGGCGGATAATGACGGTCAGAATGCCGCAGCCGACGGCAAAGACGATCTGTCCTTTGCGGCTCATCGGAGTCGTAACATAATCGGTTGCCATAAAAATTGTGCCGAGCAGCAGTCCGCCGGAAAGCAGCTGGGTTATCGGTTCGACCTGAATGTTGCCGGTATGCAGCCATATAATACTTGTAAAGATGAAGACTGTTGCAACATAGTAAAAAGGAATGTGCCAGGTAATGATTCGCCGCCAGAGCAGCCAGGCAAAACCGAGAAGCAGCGCCAGTGCCGAAACTTCGCCAATGCAGCCGCCGGTATAGCCGACAAACATCTGCCAGTAGTCGGGAAGCTCTGACAGGCTGCCGGTCAGTTTGGTTGCCGAACTTTCGGCGTCAATATGTTTGAGGATACCGAGCGTCGTTGCCCCCGTTTCGACGTCAGCGTTCAAAAAATTCAGAAAATCCGGTTTCGGCCAGCTGGTCATCTGCACCGGAAAGGAAATGAACAAAAAGACACGGCCGACGAGCGCCGGATTGAAGACGTTTTTGCCCAAACCGCCAAAAGCCATTTTGGCAATGACGACAGCGACGAAACAACCGACGAGTGTCATCCAGACCGGCATGTTTGACGGCAAATTAAAAGCCAAAAGCAGGCCGGTAACGACGGCGGACAGGTTGCCTGTGGTCGGAGCGATTTTCAGGACATAACGGCAGGTCAGATATTCAAAGGCGACACAGCCGGCGACGGCGGTAAGCACGACAATCAGCGCGCCCAGTCCGAAAATGAGCAAGGCCGCGGCCAAAGCCGGCAACAGCGCGATGATGACGTCAAGCATGATGCTGCGGGTATCCTGCGGAGAATTGATGTGCGGAGCGGTAGATATTTTGAGCATAGTCACAAGCCTTATTTTGATTTTTTCAGTTCATATTTGCCGAGTTTGCAATAATCCAAAAGCGGGATGCGCGCCGGACATATATAAGCGCAGGAACCGCATTCGATACAGTCCGGAACATGAAGCTTCTTCATTTCATGATAGTCTCCGTCACGAACCTGCGAGGCAATGGCAAAAGGCATAAGGCCGACCGGACAGGCCTCGACACATTTGCCGCAGCGAATACAGACCGTTTCTTCCGGTTTGAACGAAATGTCGTCCTTAAACAGCAGAATGCCGGAACTGAGCTTGGTTATCGGGGCGTTGATATTGACGGCGGAAGTGCCCATCATCGGGCCGCCGAAAATGATTTTGCCGATTTCGGCCGGATTGCCGTGCACTTTGCTGATGAGGAACGACGCAGGAGTACCGATGCGAACCATAAAATTGGAAGGCGTTTCGGCAGCGTCGCCGCTGACGGTAACAACGCGCTCAAACAACGGCTTGTTTTTCTGAACCGCCTCGTAAACGGCATTGACCGTGCCGACATTCTGGACGATGCAGCCGACATCGGCCGGCAGTTTTCCTGAAGGCACCTCCCTGCCCGTAACGGCTTCAATCAGTTGTTTTTCGGCGCCTTGCGGATATTTGGTTTTCATAACCTGGACGTTAACGCCGACGTAAGAACGGGTAATTTTGCGTAAAACTTCGATTGCGGCCGGTTTGTTTTCGTCAACGGCGATGATTGCGTTTTGAATGCCCAGAGCCTTGTTAAGTATTTTGGCGCCGACGATAATCTGTTCGGCTTTTCAACCATCAGCCGATCATCGGCGGTCAGGTACGGTTCACACTCAATACCGTTGACAATCAGACAGTCGACCTTTTTGTCGGCGGGAACGGCGGTTTTAATCGGGGTCGGATACCCTGCTCCGCCCATGCCGACAATGCCGGCTTCGCGGATTTTGGCTATAATTTCTTCAGGAGAAGCGCCGATTTCGCGAACGACGCCGGGTGTGCGGTCTATGGAAGGTTCCCATTCGTCGCCTTCGACCCTGATGGTTATCATTTGTTCCAAATAGCCGAATTCGCCTTCTATTTCCTCCACTTTCAGGACTTCGCCGGAAACGGAGGAATGAACGTCGGCGGAGACAATGCCGTCGGCATCGGCCAACAGCGTGCCGACCCGCACTTTGTCGCCTTTGGCTACCAGAATCTTTGCCGGGCTGCCGATATGCTGTTTGACCGGGATGTAGACGGTTTCGGGCAGTCCGGCGTCTTCAATCGGCCTGTCCGCGGTAATTTTGTGTTTATCGGGGTGAATGCCGCCGATGGTAAAAGTTTTTTTATTGCTCATTTTCTGCCTCGGTTGATGTTTTGCCGCCGGTGCGGATGATGGCGCCGGTCGGACAGGCTTCGACCAGCCGTGTACCGAACTCGTCAGCTGAAACGGCCGGCGGAATATAGGAAAGATTGTTTTCGATTCGGACATCCGGACAGATTTTGGCGCATTTCATGCAGGCAATACAGGCCGCTTTGCAGTTTTTGCGGGCCAGAGCCCCCTTTGCGTATTGCTGCAGGCGACGTAAACGCGGACGCCGTTTTTGCCTTTAGGGCGGATTTCATACAGGCCGCGGGGGCAAGTGCGCACACAGGCACCGCAAGACGTGCATTTGTTTTCGTCGACGACCGGAATTCCTGTGGTTTCGTCCAGGCGGATGGCGCCGAACGGGCATGCCCGGACACAGTCTCCGAAACGAAGACAGCCGTTTGGACAGCCGCTGCGGCCGACGGAAACGCGGGCGGCCATTCTGCAGCTTTTCATGCCGGTATAGACAACTTTGTCCGGCGCGTTTTGGCAGGTTCCGTTGCATTTGAGAACGGCGACGGTCGGTTCTCTTGCCTCGGCGACGTAATCGAGCTCTGCGGCGACTTTATCCATAACCTCCTGTCCGCCGGCCGTGCAGAACAGCTCTTTGAACTGTTCCGCGCTGCTGTTGGCACAGGCAACGGCAGGCATGGCAGCCTGCTTTGCCGCAAGCACCGCAGTTGGCGCCGGGCAGCAAGGCTTCGATTTCGGAAATTTTAGGGTTTTCCTCTACCCGGAACTTCTGCGAAACGACATAAAGGACAATGGCGGCCGCCAAAGCAGTGCCGCCCAAGATCAAAACATTGGAAATGATTAAAGCTGACATAAAAAGAGTTTTCTCCGTTACACCATAATGCTCAAAAAATAACACATTTTTTATGTAAACAAAGCAAAATCTGCCGCTTACACCCAAAATAAAGCGCTTCAATCTGATTTCGAAGCTGAAACGGCGGGCGAAGCTTTTACGAAACAGCGCCAGAACCAGATAGTACGGGATGAGAATTGTCAGGCTGTATATTGCGGCGGCAGTTTCGTCGGCGGTAAATATCCAGGTAACGGCAAGTGTCGACAAAACCAGCATCAATGGCAGAACATAGGCGAAAAGTACGGCCGCCCAGCCCCGGTTCTCGGCTATGGTGACCATAACGGTCTGACCGGGCTGATAGCGTTCAGGGGTCGGCGAATATATTTGCAGGCTGTGAAGGCGGCAGTCGAATATGCCGCAACCGTCTTTCAGGCGGCAGGCCGCACAGGCCGACCGGGAAGCAATTTCAACCGTTACGGTTTCGCGATTGACGGCGGTAACGGTTGCCGAATGTTCAATGACTGACAAGGTTTATTCTCCCAATATTTTTCTGGCTTTGTCCGAGACCAGCGTTTTAAGGCTGCCGTCTTCCTCACGGACGAACATGACAAGCGCCAGATTGTTGTCGGCGGCAAATTTCAGCGCCTTCGTTTCGCCCATGGACATGGCTGCGGTCGCCAGAGCGTCGGCGTCCATGCAGTTGTCGTCGAAGACGGTAACCGAAGCCAGATTGTGCTCGACCGGATAACCGCTTTGGGGCGAAATGGTATGCGAATATTTTTTGCCGTCTTTGTAATAGTAGTTGCGATAGTCGCCCGAGGTGGCGACCGCCGCGTTTCTCAAGTCGGCAACAAATGCGGTTTCCGGCGTTTCGGCGGGCTTTACAACACCGATTTTCCAGCCTTTTTCCTCTTCGGAGCGGCTGCCGCGGGCAACGACCTCGCCGCCGATTTCAACGACGAAATTCGTGTAGCCTTCGTCTTCCAGAAGCTTGGCGATGCGGTCGACGCCGTAGCCTTTGGCAATGGCGGAAAGATTGATGTAAATGTTGTCGTTGCTCTTTTTTACGCGAGAATAGCCGTCGGCAAATTTCAGCTTGTCAAAGCCGGTATATTTCAGCACTTCTTTAATTTCTGCTTCCGAAGGCGCTTTTTTGGGCACTGAAGCCCCGAATCCCCACAGGTCGACAAGTCTGCCGACGGTCGGGTCAAAGGCGCCGCCGCTGAGGCGCCAGATTTTGGCCGAATCTTTCATGACTTTTGACATTTCGGGCGAAAGATCTATCCACTCGCCGGCTTTGGCGTTGTTCAGCCGGCTGATTTCCGACTCAGAATCGAAAACGGACATTTCCCGATTCAGTTCGTCAAGACGCTGTCTGATTTTCTGCGGCAGCATGTTGTCTTCTTTCCGCGTGCGTATTTTAACGTTGTAATAGGTTCCCATCGTCTGTCCGCTGATACTCTGATACGGTTTGTCGCCCGCATAAAAATACCAGGCGGCGTAACCGAGGACGAAGAATATTGAAAAGTAACGAAGAATTCTCATATATGTTTTACACCCTGTTGCCGAAGCTGTTTTACTTTAAATAAATTTTGTGTTTATATTTAAACGTATCCGTCAATTTTTCGAAAGGTAATTATAATATGCTGGATAAAATTAAATCAATAAAAAACAATCTTCGTATCGGAGATAAGCTTGAAGAACTGAGAATCAAGGAGATGTCTGCCCAGATTACCGGTTTTTTCAAGAAAATTTGCGGTTTTATTTACAGATTTTTCGACTTGGCGGGAAAAAACTTCAGCCGGAGCGGCATTTCCGCAAATCTGGTTTCGGTTTCGGGGGATTTGTCATCGGCATTTTTGCCATTAATTTTCTGGCAATGGAAATGTATGGCTACGCATTGTTCTGCATTCTCGTCAACAGGGCTTTTGACGCTCTTGACGGTGCAATTGCCCGCCATTCGGAAGTGACAGACTTCGGCATTTTTCTTGACGCTGCTCTGGATTATATTTTCTATGCAGGGGTTATTTTCGGCTTTGCGCTTGCCAATCCGTATGACAATGCCGTTGCCGCCGGTTTCCTGCTGTTTGCCTTTGCGGCTTCTTCCTGTGCCCTGCTGGCTTATGCGGTTGTCGCCTATAAGAACAACTCTGCCGAAAAGCTGAATCTGAATCAATCGCCTTTTTATCTCGGAGGCTTTGCTCAGGGATTTGAAACCTTTACGGCTCTGGTCGTTCTGTGTATCGTTCCGGGCTGGTTTATGCCGATTGCCATTATTCTCGGCGTTTTGAGCCTGGTTAAGGCTCTGAGCGTGATTGCCGCGGCTTATTACAATTTTGTCATAGCGCTGAAAGCGAAAAAGAAAAACAACAATGGCTAAGGGAAGCTTGAGTCCGGCACTGTTTCTGGCGGTTTTTCTGTTCTTTTCGGAAGCGGTTGCCGCGACTGCGGAAAATGAAACCGACAAAGTTACCGCCTCGGTCATAACCAGCAGTGAAAAAGTGAATCCGACGCAGGATATTGACGTGCTTATCCGTCTGCAGATGCATGACGACTGGCATACTTACTGGAGCAATCCGGGCGATGCCGGGCTTTCGACGCAGGTAAAATGGCAGCTTCCGGAGGGATATGTTGTCGAAGAGCCGGTTTTGAGCCGACCTCAGAAGTTTATGTTTGACGGTTTGGTACAATACGGTTACGGCGACGTGGCTTATTTGCGTACAAAAATAAAACCGCAGCCGGAAAGTCTGCCTGAAGGAAGCCGGAAATATTTCTCGGCAGTCGTTTCATGGCTGGCCTGCAAAGACGTTTGTGTTCCCGAAACGGTTAAGCTTAACTTCATGCTGCCGGTAACCAACCGGTTGACGGAGATTTCACAGGAATGGGCCGCCGAAGCAGCAGCGGCAAAACCGCGTTTTTCGTATCGTCCCGACTGGAAGGCCCTTTATGAAGTCAAAGACGGAAACCGGTTATTGATAAATATTGACAGCCGCGGTTTCGATTTTGCCGAAAACGTGAATAAAATACTTTTTATTCCGCATCAGAAGGACATTATCGTCAATACGGCCGAACAAACGGCCGGTTATGACGGAAACGGCCGTCTTTCGCTGGAAATTCCGCTTGAAAACGGCGATTTTGACGAACTGTCCGGCGTTTTGCTGCTGGAGTATGCCGACGGCGACACAGGCTATGAACTGACCTTGGAAGCGGGGAAAAATCTGGATGTTTATGAACCGATCGATTATGATACCAGAGGGCTTTGGCTGATAATGCTGATGGCTTTTGCCGGCGGGCTTATTTTGAATCTGATGCCGTGCATTTTTCCGATTTTGACGATTAAGGTTATTTCGCTGGCGCAAAGCCCGTATAACAAATATAAGGCGCGGGTTGAATCCCTTCTTTATTTTCTGGGTGTCGTATCTTCGTTTTTTCTGATTGCCACAATACTGGTCTGGCTGCGTTCCACCGGCGAGCAAATCGGCTGGGGATTTCAACTGCAGTCGCCGGTTTTTGTCGGCGTTATGATTGTTATCTTTACGATAATTTTCCTTATGCTGCTGGACATTGTCAGTTTGCGCAATCCTTTTGCCGGCCGCGTAGGGCGAATTTCTTTCAGAAGGCAGAAGATAAACGCGTTTATGACCGGTTTTTTTGCCGTGCTTATAGCCAGCCCCTGCACCGGGCCGTTTATGGGAATAGCCATCGGTTATACGTTAGCCAAGCCGATTTACGTTTATTATCCGGTTTTTCTGGCTCTGAGCGTCGGTTATGCCCTGCCCTTTGCTTTGGCCGGACTGTTTCCGAAGTTCATACATCGTTTTCTTCCCAAGCCGGGAAAGTGGATGGACATTTTGAAAAAAATCTGCAATTCCGGTTTTTCTGACCATTATGTGGCTGTTTTGGGTACTTTTCAGCCAGATAGAAGCTAATCGCGGGGAAAGAGTCCGGGAAGTCTTGTGGCGGACGTATAACCGCGACATTGTTGCGCAGGCGGTTGCTTCCGGCGAAAAAGTCTTTATCGACTTTACCGCAAAGTGGTGCATTACCTGTTTGGCCAATGAGAAGATTGCTTTGCAGTCTAAAGAATTTGAACGTTTGGTTCGGACCGGAAAGATTCAGGCTTTTAAAGCGGACTGGACCAGCCGAAGCGCGGAAATAGCCCAGTCATTGGCCTATTACGGCCGCAATTCCATTCCATTATATGTTTATTATAACGGCGAAGGCGGCAATTATGTAATTTTGCCGCAGCTGCTGACGCCGGGAATTTTGGAAAACTACCTGAAATAAAAAAGCCGTCATTTGACGGCTTTTTTAGCAAACGGCTTATTTACCGAAAATGCCGATGGATTTGACACGATCTTTGACGCCGCCGGCGATGTCCTCAAGGTTTTTTTGCGCTACGCCTTTCAAATCGGAAATTTTGCTGCTGACAACCGTACTGGAAGCCGTGTTGAGAATTTTGCCGATGACCTTGGAGATGGTTACGGAAACCGGCTCGCCTTCTTTGCTGCCGCCGATGTTTGTCATGGTAATGGTCGGAAGCTTGACCGAAACGGAGCTGTCCTTGACCGCCACGGCGTTGATTTCGCCGTCTTTGACCGTCAGCTTTTTGATGACGACCTTTTTACCGGCCTCTGCCGATGCGGACGAAGCCTTGGCTTTTTCAGTTTCCGCAGTTTCTTTTTGGGCTGTTTTGGCGGTGTTCTTCTTGATATTGTTCTGAATGTCGGAAATGTTGTTTCTGGTTAAAGAAAGCATTTCATAATTGATGACCGGTTTGCTTACTTCAACATTTTCAATGACAATCGTATCGGAGGTCAGGCTTTTGATGTCTACCTTGACATAGATTTCGCCGAGTTCAAACAGATTTTTGGTGCTGTAATCCCGGGGATTTCCTACGGTAATTTCGCTGATGCGTCCTTCGCCGGTGGTCAGTCCGAGCCGGAAGCCTTTAAGATTAACATCGGTGCCGGTAATTTCGCTGCCGTATTTGTGAACGACTTTCTGAACAATTGATTCCAGTGACGGCGCAAAGAAATAAACGCCGACGACGATTAAAACCAAAACGGAAAGAAAGATATATCTTTTCTTCATTGTGCCAGTCCTTTTGTTTGTTGTAAGATATATATAGCTTTATAGCAAAATATGATTTTGTAAAGAATTAAGTGCGAGGTTTTTAAAAAGCAAAAAAGGTGCCGATTGTTTTTGTTCGGAAAAACAAAACACTGACACCTTTTTCGTATTGGTCGGGAAGCTGTGATGCCGGGCTTTGCGTAAACATCTGCGTTTACAGTTTCCGACAGACCTCTTCCCGATATTTCGATTTAACAACATTCAGGCAAAAGAAGCCGTCTTCACAGATAGCTTCTTTTATGGAATTTACATTCCCTAACAATTAAATCATTTAAACTCAATCTTCTTCATCTTCACAGACGAATAAACTGAAAAATGGCACTGGCCGTCTTATTATTAAACCGAATGCTGCAACCACTTATAACTACATCAGGTGACATAGATAAATAAACGGAATAAAACAGTGATTGCGATTTAAAATAATAAAAACGACCATAATCTATATTTAAGCAGAAAATAAGGTAATACTTTGCATGCGGCGTGTCAATAAGGAAATTATGTGAAAAAAACTTTGTCAGATATAAAAAAACTGTTGCAATTAAAATTTTTGCGGTTTATATTCCGTTTTGATTGATGATTATGGGTGCGTAGCTCAGTTGGTAGAGCAACTGACTCTTAATCAGTGGGTCTGGGGTTCGAACCCCCACGCGCCTACCATAGCAGAAACGGCTTTTCGTGCAGACGAAAGGTCGTTTTTTTGCAATGTGGGTTCGAACCCGAGGGTTCGTTCTTGCTCCGTAAGTTTCGCATTCGCTCAACAACTCCGCTTCGGTCACCGGAAATTTAACGGTGCCGTTCAGACGTTGTCTGTCCGCCGCCGTAATATTTCCGTCTCCGTCGGCGGAAAACAATTCTCCGGATTGTTTTCCTGTCTCCGGCCCCACGCGCCTACCATAGCAGAAACGGCTTTTCGTGCAGACGAAAGGTCGTTTTTTTATGGCTGTTTATTCTGTCTGCCGAAGCGATATGTTGTTGTCGAATGAAACAATAACGATGTTTTCAATCAAAATAGCATGGCTTATCCTGAAGTCGAAGCCTTTTTCAAATCCCTGCGGGTGTCCGCGATTGAAACGCGCCAGTTCCCTGTCCATCATTTCCTGAATATTGGCGTTGGTTATGTTGGACAGGCCGTTTTGACGAATGATTCTGGAAATGAGGATATGAACGGTATTGTCAACGTAGCTTTCTATGGTCGTATAATTGTTTTCGGTTTTGACAATATCATCGGAAATTTTATATATGACATTCGGATTGACAATGCGAAATTCGCATTGGGCGTCAATGGTCGTGTTGAACGGTATGATGTTTTTGCTTCCGTCATCATTTTTGACCGAATGTGCATTCAGGTAAATTACCTGCTTGCGAATATCAACGATATCGAATTTTTCGGCAATCGGCCATTTCCAACACCATCTTTCGGACAAGTCATATACTTTTACGGGTTTTCCCCATCGGCGTTTGATAATTGCATAACCTTCGTTGCGGATATTTACAAAGCTGAGCAGTTTACTGACATAAGTCCAGCTGATGGCTAACAATTCGGCGATGCTTGACACATTATCCATTTTAACCTCTCTTCCCGCTTCTTATATAAATAAACGTCGTTGACTTTTTTACAAGTTCGCATAAAATAACGGCAATGTAAAGTTTTTAGGAAAGGAATGTTCCGATGATTAAAAGGGCTGCTGTTTTACTGGTTGGGGCTGGATGTTTTTTTGGGGCGGCAGCCGTCAGTGCCACGCCGTATGACGATTGTATCAGGGATTTTGCCAAACAGGGGCCGACGGGCGATTATGAATATTCTGTCTGCATGAAACAGGAGGCGGCACGTTTGTTGACCGAGATTCAAAAGGTTTATACCAAAATAGCCAATGACAAGTATTACAGTAAATGGAACAACGGCAACGGTATGTTTAAAGGGCGTGTCCGCGACACTTACAATGCTTGGCTGGTTTATCGCAATAATTATTGTGATATGTATGCGGAAGCGGCTAAAAATACCGGAGGCAGCGAGGCTTATAATCGTGAGCAATGCCGCAAAAAGCTTACGGAAGAACAGCTGGATGCTATCAATAACGTTATTCATGCTCAGCAAAGTGATCCTGAATAAAAAAAGAAAGCCCCGGACGGGGCTTTTTAAGTACCTTTTCAAGAGGAAGAAGAAAACTGAAACTGCTGCCTCTGCCCGGGCGGCTGTCAACCGATATATCAAGACCGAGGATATCTGATATACGGCGGACGATAGACAAGCCCAAACCGGCACCGCTGCGACTGTTGTCGTTGATGTTGCGGCTTTGATAGAATTCATCGAAAATGCGTTCTTTTTCTTCCGCTGTTATTCCCTCGCCGTTATCCATAACCAGAACTCTGATGCGGTCGTTTTCCCTTTTGCAGCCCAGCAGAACTTTGTTGCGGGTATATTTAAAAGCATTGCTGAGCAGGTTGCGGATAACGCGCTCAACCAGCAGAGCGTCGCTGCTGACAGTGTAGTGGCAGAGTGACGTATGAAAATGAATGCCGCGTGAACGCGCAATTTCGTGAAATTCAAAAAGATGTTTTTCAGAAGGTCTGAAATGTCAAAATTGCCGAGACAGGCTTCGAATCCTTCGGAATCAAGTTTTGAAATATCCAGCAGGTTGTCCAGAAGATTGTTTAGATTATCCGCAGAGGCGGAAATTTTGCCAAGAAGCTCTTTCTGCCGATTGTCGAGAGGTTCTTCTTCCAGTGTTGAGATGAATATGCGCAGAGCTTGCATCGGTTGGCGCAGATCGTGACTGGCCTGTGCCAGAAAATAGGATTTTGAGCGATCGGACGCTTCGGCACTGCGTCTGGCTTTCTCTAAATCTTTCTGCATTTCAATCAGCTTGGTTATGTCCTGGAAAGTGCCGGCGATCTTGTTCCGTTCTCCTTCTCTGAGCATGGCGGCTTTGAATGTGCAATAGATGACGGCATCGTCGCTGCGGCGCAGTCGGAGAATACCGTCAACCGGTTTGCCTGAATGAACCAGTTCATGAAGTTTCTGATGATACAAAGGATAATCTTCGGGCAAGATGCGGTCGCGTATGATGTTGCGCTTGTGCGAGACGCTGCGGGCATCTAAGCCAAACAGCCGATACATTTGAGCCGACCAATACAGTTTTCTGGCCTTAATGTCCAGTTCCCAATAGCCAAGGCCTGTCGTTTTTTCGGCAAATTCGAGCCGCTCGGAGGTCCGGTGCAGGGACCGGGAAAGCTGTCGGCGCTCGGTAATGTCTTCCCAGCATTGGGCCGCCTTACCGTTATGGCTGTAAATATAGACGTTGAAAAAGCGGTTTTGGTGACGCAGCGTAAAATATCCGGGAATTTTGGTCAACAGGACGTCGCTGATGTGCCGGCGGAGTTCCTGCCAGTTTTCCCGGCTGAGACAAGACGACAACCGGGCGTCCTTTATGTCGGAAAAGCCAAACAGCAAAACCGCTTTCGGACTGGCGTAACTGACGGCGCCTTCATAATCCGAAACGATAAACAGATTGGTCGATATTTTGAGCAGAAACCTTTCCTGTTCCATTTAATCCGTCATTATTGTATAAAAGCATTGAACAAAATCCTTCCGACATCGGGGGCAAGTCTGAAATACCAGTCCTCGTACAGGAAGGCACTGCTTTTGATATAATCATTAACGGCCGTGGTTGGTAGGGTTGTGGTTGAAAATTTAAGCGATGCCCAATATTCTTCGCCGGTTCGGCCGTAAACTTCAATAGTTACGACAAGTCCGTCAAAGGTTGTGACCGTCAGGCTTTTGGGGGCTGAAAACTGCAAACGGTCAAAATCGGCACTGCGCCGGACGTCATAGGCGGCAACGAAACCGAGGGCATTCAAATAACGGCTGATATCCGGAACCGCTTGCTTTCCTTTAATCCTGAACGGTACGATAATATCAGGGCGAACGGCTGTTTCTTGGCCGATTTTGAGGCTGCGGATATCGGCGGGCGACAGGGAAAGCAGCGGTTGTTGCAGCCAGGAGACGGCAGTTTCGGGAAAGCTGAAGTTTCCGGTAATGAGAAAAACGTCTTTTTCGCCTTCTATACGGGCAAAATGATATAAATTGTCGGCGGCGGCTTTGCCAATCAGAACGGAATTGAGAATCTGTCCGCCTGCATCACGGGTAATGACGCGAAAAGCATTGTCGTCCAGACCAAATTTCTTTTCGTCGGCATCGGTTGCCGGACCTCGGCGGCGATATATCCGCGCATCGGCAAAATCGTTAAACAGGTTGTTTATCTGCCGATAACCGGCGTAATAATTGCCGATTTCCATGACTCGCCACAGGTTGTCTTCCAACTGCAGATTAACAACCGTCTTCGGCGTTTCGATTGTGAGGCGGCCGAGGTTGTCCAGATTTTGCAGCGTTTTGGCAAAAACCGGTTCACCGCCGTAGCTGCGAGGTTCTTTGACAGACACAAGCCACAGGGCCGTTCCGGCAAAGAACAGCGAGCAGCAGCAGAACAAAAGCCTGTTTAAGAAATCTTGTATTCATTTATAACCTCCCGTACCATGCGGCGCTGCCGTCTGACAGCGAAGAAACGGAACAGCCAGACGATAAACAGAACGCATCCCGGTATGAGCGCCATGTTCAGCCAGATTATCGTGTTAATCCAAGCTGTCGTTTCCTTTCTGACCAGATATTCGGTTTGTTTCAGCTTTTTCTGAAGTTCTCTTATTTCTTTCCGGTTCTGTTCCTGTTTACGGATAACGGCCATGTTTATGCCGGCATCGTCATTTTGCACCGCTTCGTTCCAAATTTCGGCGAATTTTTCCTTTTCGGACAAAAGCCTCTTGTTTTGTTCATATTCCGCCAGATAAGGCTGAAGCTTCTGTTGATAAATTTCGGCAGAAATGCTTTTCCGTTCGGGGTTGAGGCTTTTGCTTCCGAGGGCTGCGTTCGTTTCCGCACCGGTCATATAGTCGACGGCGCGCAAAATAAATTCTCCGTTTTGCGCGTACGGAACCAAATCGTAAACTCCTTCATTACCGCCGGCCTGCCCGTTTACCCACAAAGAATCGGCAAGCATGTCGGAATCGGCAACGACCAGCAGTTTTCCGTCTTTAATCGACGTCGGCAGAAAAGGCAGCATTTCCTTTTCAAATCCGGTGCCGTCAAGAGGATTGCGCAGAGAGGCGGAATCCGCTTTTCCTTCCAACAGAACGGCCGCGAGGAAGCGTTTCCCCTCTTCGGCGAATTGTTCCGAAACGGCCTGTCGGTTATGAAGCCTTACGGTTTCGGCATCGATACGCCCGCCCTTTTCCGTCGTGGCAAACAACGGCGAGGCTTTGACATTCTCGACCTGGCGCAAATCTATGCTGCCGGCGCTGCGGAGCCGGACGGAAACAATGTTTTCGGTAAAGGGAAGCCGCGTATTTATGGCTGAACCGTTAAGATTCAACCATGTCGGGAGGTTGCTGAGCTTTTCGCCGCTTTCGGAACCGCTGACGAGATTTTCGCCGAGGCTTCTGTCGCCGATGACTTTGGCAAAGTTGACCGAAACGCCCCAGTTTTTGAGCAGGCGGTTGATTTGGCCGCTGTTTTCGGAAGCCGTGCCGTAAATTTCCGCTTTCGTTTCGGAATAAACATCGGCAAAGAGGATGATTCTGCCGCCGCGAAGCAAATACTGGTCGAGAGCGTAGGCAAACAAGGGAGAAAGCCGGTGCGGATTTATTAAAATCAGCGTTTCGACGTCATACGGAATTTCCGCCGTCTGCGGCGAAATGCCGACAACGTCGTATTCGCTGCGCAGCAGGCGCAAAAAGGCCCATTCGTGACGACGGCCGCCGTAATGTTTTTCCGAAACCGGCAGGCTGTCGCTCGTTATGCCGATTTTCGGGCGCAACGGATTGTTAAGGGCGGCGATAGCACGGCTGATGTCGTTTTCCAGATAACCGGCGCGGCCGGGTGAAAACTGTTCGATAATACGGCTGTCGCCGTTGTCATTGCCGAGGACGGCTCCGAAGTAAAGTTCGGAACGGCCGTCAGCGCTTAAAAAGCTTTTCAGCCCCTGTTTCTGCGCTTCTTCGGCAATTTTGCCGTAAGGTTCGGGATCTTTGATTTCAATCCGTATCATTTCCGGGTTTTGGTCGCGGTAGGTTTCAAGCCGGCGGAGAACCGCCTGCGAATATTGGTAAAGGGCGGGATATTCCCGGCTGACGACCGAAGACAGGTAAAAACGGATATACAAAGGCGAATTTATTTCGGAGACGATCCGACGACTGGCTTCCGAAAGCGTGTAGCGTCCGTCGCCGGTAAGGTCTAATTTCTGTCTGCCGAGCAGCAGGCCGCTGCCGATGTTGACAAAAACGAAAGACAAGAAAAGAAGACCGGCAAAAAGCGCCAGAATATAGTTCTTTTTCAGTGTAATACGGCGGGATACGTTTGTCATGGCTGTCTTCCCTACTTCTTTTTATATTCAAGCGCGACGACATTGAGCCACAACGCCGGAACAATGACCGATATGAAATAAATGACGTTGTCCAGCCCCGCCTGCCCGCTGACGAAATCCTGATAATGCTTATTGAAATTAAGCGAACGGATAATCCTGACGGCAATTTCGTCCGAGAGGTTCTGAGCGGGAGCAATCAGAAAGTCGAGGTTGAGGCCGGCAAAGCCCCACAGAACGAAAATGGTAATGATATAGGCGATGACAGTATTGCCGTTGAAGGCGGAAACGGCGCATCCCAGAGCCGAAAACGTGCCGATAATCAGAATGCAGACCAAATAGGCGGAAAGGATGTTGAGATTGTCGAGCGGGGTTAAAAACGATGTCCAAAGCCAAAAAGGCAGACTGACGGACAGCATAAGAACCCCGAACAACCAGGCGGCGGCGAATTTTGCAAGAACGGCGGAAGCATAGCCTACCGGCTGGGTCAGAAGGTATTCAACGGTTCCCTGCCGGCGTTCGTCCGTCCAGGAGCGCATGGTAACGGCCGGTATCAGCACCGTCAGGATTTCCGGCTGATAGAGAAAAAAAGACGCAAGCGACGTATTGTCGAGCGTAAAATAGCCGCCGACATAAAAAGTTGCGGCAAAAGACAGCAAAGCATAAACGCCTAAGATAATATAGGCGTTGCCGCTGCGGAAATATCCGGCAAATTCTTTGTAAAAAACAGTTTTAAAACCTATCGGCATTGGCATTTGCGCTCCTATTTGTCGGAAGTCATATAACGGAAGACTTCGGCCATGTCTTTCCGCGGGTACAAATTAAGCAAAGACAGCGGCGTAGTGTCGCTGATAAGTTTGCCCCGGTTCATCAACAGAATACGTGAAGCGACGTTTTCGACCTCTTCCATAATGTGCGTGGAAACGATGACGATGTTTTTTTCTCCGTAACGGCGGATAAAAGCGCGCATTTCGTATTTCTGATTGGGGTCAAGACCTTCGGTCGGCTCGTCGAGAATCAATCCGCGGCTTGTGTATCAGGGCTCCGGCTACCGCCGTCCGGTGCCGAAAGCCTTTGGACAATGTTTCTATACGCTGGTTTAAAACGCCGGCCAGCTTCATCTGCGAGGCCGCTTCCGCCAGATTTATAAGCAGATCGTCCTTACGCAGGCCGCGCAGGGCGGCGGCAAAATGAAGATATTCGAACACCGTCATTTCGGGATACAAGGGCGCGTTTTCCGGAACATAGCCGATTTTGCCGAGTGCGGCGACTCTGTTTTCGGCAATGTTCATGCCGTAGACGGACGTTTCGCCGCCGTCGGGTGTCAGATAGCCGGTCAACAGGCGCATCAGCGTGGTTTTGCCGGCGCCGTTCGGGCCGAGCAGCGCGACAACCTCGCCTTTTTTGATGCAAAAGTTGACATCGTCGACGGCTTTTATTTCGTTAAAGCTTTTAGACAGGTTTCTGGCGACTATCATGGTTTTGGTCGTTTCCTCAAATTTATGCTGCCGTTATACTAGCAAATTAATTTTTAAATTTTAACAACTATTTTTATTTTTCAAAATGATTGATGACAAAATGTTTATTTTACTTTATTTATATATGCAGATATAGAAATTGCAGATTGGAGTTTGTACCCGTGCAGGAAAAATATACCAAGGAAGAGGCAAAGTCGCTGAGCGTCGGTCTGTATGTCGCTTTGGCGCTGATTGCCGGAACCATTTTCTTTACCTCGCAGAGGAAAGAAATCGAGCATGCGGAAAGCGGCGACTATTATGCGCTTAACGCCCGTTTTGGACGTACCGACGGCTTGCAGATCGGCGATAAGGTCCGTCTGGCCGGCATAACGGTCGGCCGTGTCGTCGGCGCCAAACTCGACGACCATTTCAATGCGATTATGACCATGGAACTGAAAGACGGCATTCGCATTCCCGACGACAGCAGCGCGTCGATTGTCAGCTCCGGCATTATGGGAGCCAAATATATCGAAATCGAACCGGGCGGTTCGGAAGATTATCTGCAGCCGGGCGGCGAATTTTCATATACGCAGGACGCCATGGTCATCGAAGAACTGGTAGACCGTATTATCAGCATCGGCAAAGCCAACCGCAGCAAGGCGGAAGACAAGAAAATCGACGATATGGAAAAAGAATTTGATTTGAATTAGTTTTTGTTAGGAAAGTTTGAGGAGAGTTTGATGAATAAGAAACCGGTAGAAACCATTATGGGTATTGTCGTTGTTGTCGTAGCGGCGTTCTTTCTGTATTTTGCGTACAGGGTTTCTGACCTGCAAGTGGTCAAAGGATATGAAGTTACGGCCAAATTTCTGAAGGTCGGCGGATTAAACGTCGGTTCCGACGTTCGTATCAACGGCATTAAGGTCGGCACGGTAATTGCGCAGAAACTTGACAATGAAGACTATATAGCGGAAGTCAAGATGAGCATTGCGCCGGACATCAAACTGCCGGTTGACAGCGTGGCCGCGATTGTCAGCGACGGACTGGTCGGCGACAAGTTCATCAAAATCCTTCCGGGCAAGGAACAACCCTGCTGGCCAACGGCGACACGATGACAAACACCAAAGACTTTAAGACTCTGGAAGACATGGTCGGCGAAATTATCTTTATGGTGACAGACAATGGTGACAAGAAATAAACTTTGGACAGCGGCGGCGGTTGGTTCGCTGCTGTTTTCCACACAGGCTTCGGCCGCGGAAATCGAGCGCAACACGGCGCAGATGCAGGCAATGGACAAGATTACCGGGCGCGTCAGCGTTATTGACGTTCCGGTCAACAGCGAAGTGGCTTTCGGCAGTTTTTCCATTGTGGTGCGCGCCTGCAAAACGACGCCTCCGGAAGAAACGCCCGAAAACTATGCATTTGTTGACGTGGCTGACAGTTCGTTCGGCAAAATGCAGTTTAACATTTTCAAGGGGTGGATGATGTCTTCCTCGCCGGCTTTGAATGCCGTCGAACACCCTATTTATGACGTTTGGCTGCTTAAATGCATTGACACCAACGTTGACAAAAGCAAGCTGATGAGCGAAGAACAACTGAAAGAGCGCGATGCCCTGCCCAAGCTTTCCGACATAAAACAGGAAGCAGGAAAAGCCGGAGAAACGCCAGTTCGGACATCGGCGGAAGCAGAAGCGCAGCAGGAACAAAATCCCGTTGTTGAAGAAAAGCGAAGAAAAGGTTCTGGAAGATTTTACCCAACCGGCAGAACTGAAAGAACAGGCGCCGGAGAGCGCGACATTGCCGCTTGCCGCCGGAAACGAAGAAATTGAGGGTGTGGCAGCGACAGAAAAACAGGATGGTCCGCAATCGCTGCTGAACATTGAGCCGCCGTCAGCGCCGGAAATTCCGCAGGCGCCCGAACCGGCCGTCGAAGAAAGCTGGGTTGAGCTGCCGCCTGCCGGCGAAACGCAGAAACAGCCGCAGGCTGCCGCCGAAACCCCTGCATCGTTGATTATGCAGGAAACGGCAACTGTTGAGAGTGAAATTCCCGCCGCGGCCGGCAGTGCGGAAGTTCCCGTTTCCGAAACGGAAGGCAGCATTCCGGAGAATCTGCCCGAGGACGAAGAGGACCAGTTTATCGACCTGAGCAGCGAGGCGGACGCTACGGCAGCGCTTGAAGCGGAATTGAGCGCGGAAGCGTTAAAAGAATAGTTTAAGCGGCCGTTAGATAATTAGGACAGCACTCTTTTGCGGGTGCTGTTTTTTTGTGCGCGAAAACTTATATATTGGACACAAGGAGAAAGATTCGATGAGGCATGAATTTTACCGGGGGACCGAGAACCGGCCGCCGCTGTCCAATTTTATTGTTTTTGTCGACGACAAGATGCAGCATGATTATCAGTATCATCTGGTCGAACCGGCGGGTGAAAATTTTGCGCCCGATTTCAAACCGGAGCTGACGCCCGTTGAAATGTTGAACATGGGCGTCTTTGAAGGCAAGTATCTCAACGACTGCCGCAATGAGTTTCCGGCGTTTTGGTTCGAGAACGCCCATCTTTCTCCGAAAAAGGCCGATGCAAACCAAAACTTTTTCACGTCAGGTCAAGGCTGCCGCTGAGCGAATGGCGGCGCCGGGGCTGGATACTGGAACCTGACCCGCGCGGGTGGTTTCAGTGGTACTGTCGTTACTATTACGGCCGCCGCCTGCCCAAAGTCGACGCGATTCAAATCAACCGCTGGAAGAGTTTTCGGCGCCATAAGGCCCAAATTGAAAAAAACTGTTATATCGGCGATTTAAACTGCCGTCCCCGGCAGCGACAGGCCCTGCTGCAATGGGCCTATGACCCTTTCTTTTAAAAATTTATGGAGATGAAAATGGTTAGCAGTAAAGAAGACGAAAGAAGTCTTTTTGTGTCCGGTATTGTAAAAAACAAGGACAAATATCTTTTTCTGGTTAAGAATCCGGAACAATGGCAACAAGACGAAAACGGCCGGCTGCGGCTTCCCTTCGGCACGGTGGAAAGCCGGGTTGCCAAAGGGGAAACGGCTGAAAGCGCCCTGATGCGCGAGTTTAAAAAGGAAATCGGCGCCGAGGTTAAAATCGTCAATTCCGAAACGTCGCATTTCATATACAACGGACAGGTGGACGAAATGAACATGAACGCCAGGAACAACAAGCCGCTGTTTGTTTACAAGGAAGAAAAAATTGAAGAAGACAGGCGCCGGTTCGACTATATTTATTCATTTTTGACCGATGCGGGAAAATTTGACGAGATCAGGCCGCTGAACCGCAACGCCGTGGTGCTGATGAACCGGGATTTGCTCAAAAAAGCGGCCAAGGGCAAACTGTCGGTCGGTGAACTGAAGCTGCGCGGCGGCCGCATCATTTCGGAAATCGAACTTCCCGAGGATGCCCTGCTCTATCCGACGCCGTCGTCAAAAGGGCTTTATCTGTGCGGCAGATGTCATTGACAAACTCTAAAAAGAAGGTTGTCTTTCCGTTTATTTAAGTCTACACTTCAGACATTGGACTGTTTTGGAATAGAGGCTTAAAAATGGAAAACGAAATTGACGTCAGCTTTGTCATGACGGTTTACAACAAGGAATATTATCTGCCTTCGGTTATTCGGGCGCTGCTTAATCAGACAGGTTTAAAAAATCCCGAATATATTTTTGTCGACGACGTTTCGACCGATAAGTCGGTTGAAATTATCCGCGAAATGACAAAGGGAATAAAAAACGTCAAAATTTTTGCCAATACCGAAAACCGCGGAATCAGCGTCCGCATTAACCAAGGAATTGCGGCGGCGGAAGGAAAATATACCCGCATGCTTGATTCCGACGATATTTTTCCGCTCGATTCAACGCAAAAAATGGTTCAGCTGGCCGAAGAACTGTCTGCGGATATGGTTTACGGCACTTTTACCAAAACCGGCAAGGAGCCGACAGAGCTTGAACATGAGTTTATGAACGACAATTTTACCTACGACTTTGACAAAGATGCGCTGCGCACGGTGCTGACCGGACGCTTTACCCGCATGGGACAGCTGATCAGAACCGAAGTTCTGCAAAAAGCAGGCGGCGCCGACGAACGCGTTTTCATTCAGGACGAATCTATTCCGCTGAGAGCGGCTCTTCATGCGCGGGGAATTGTCAAAATCCATGACAACGTCGTGCTGGTTCCCAAAGAACTGGGCAATTTCTCGGGCAACAAAGTGCAGCTCGACAATGACCGCTTTATGGCTTACTGTTATATGCTTCTGGACAATCCGCAGCTACCGGCCGATATTCGAAAAATGCTTTATGCACGCGCCTTGTCCGCTTATTGGAAGTTTGTCAAAAAAACTTCGCGGCTGCCGTATCTGAAACCGGTTTTCTTTAAATATCTGATTTCTAAAGTCAATCCGCAGTTGCCGGACATTCAATATCTGAAAAAAATGCAGCAGATTTTTCTGAAACTGCCCAATGTGCGCAGAATTAAAAATTAAGTTTGGGAGAAACAAATGGAAGCCGTAAAGCGTCCCTACACCATTCAGGAAGAAATCTGGAGCAGCCTGATTCACGGAATCGGCATTGCTCTGAGCATCGCAGGACTGATTGTGCTGGTGACGCTTGCCGCGCAAGACGGCAATGTCTGGGTGGTCGTGTCAACGGCAATTTTCGGGGTTTCGATGGTTGTCTTATATACGGCATCGACGCTTTACCATGCTATCCCCAACCCCGAGATTAAGCTTAAGCTTAAAAAGTTTGACCATATTTCAATTTATTATCTTATTGCCGGTACTTATACGCCGTTTATGCTGGTGAATATGCGTGGTCCTGTCGGCTGGACGGTTTTTGGCATTATCTGGGGGCTTGCGCTTATCGGAACCGTGCTGAAACTGTATACTCAGGGCAGCGGCACCAAGGTTTGGTCAATTGGCCTCTTATCTGCTGATGGGGTGGCTGGTGGTGTTTGCATCCAAGCAGCTGGCGGCGCGGCTGCCGGACATCGGCCTGACTTTTCTGGTTCTGGGCGGTCTGTTCTATACGCTGGGAATTTTCTTCTATGTTTGGAAAAGCCGTCAGTATACGCATGCCGTCTGGCATTTTTTCGTACTTTCCGGAACCGTTATGCACTTTTGCCGTGCTTTATTCCTGTGTGCTTCGTTAAATCAGAAGTCAAAGTTTTCCTTAATCAGGTAATAAATGCATTTGAGCCCCAGCCAGAGGTATGACAGTGCCAGGACAATCAGCGTCAGTTTGATGAATCCCATCTCGTTTCCTTTCAGTATTCGGCGGCGACGCCGTATTTTTTTATAAAACGTACCGGATTGTACTCCAACTTGACCTTGCGCAGTCCTTCTATTCCCAGATCCTGTTCCCGGTTGACAAAACGGTAATTGCTTCCGACGTTTTCCAGCATAATGCGGTTGATGGCCGCATAGGCGCCGCGATATGCATAAGACGCCTTTTCAAAATGAACGGCGATAGTGTCATCGTCGAGCCTTTCGCCCAGAGCGAAGGCCATAATCCGGTTGTCAATAATCAGAACGCCGCCGAAAACGTGTCCGGGCAAATGTTGCCAGTCGTCCAGCATTCGATTGACGGCTTCGTTTTCGGCAAGAATCGTTTTGTGCTCCTTGTCTTTTTTTACTTCCGGCTGATTCAGCCATTGCCGCTGAAATTCTTTTATATCCGGTATCAATTCCGCAGAAACGTTTTTGTAGATGTAGTTGTAATATTGTTTGAACTGGTTGGAGAGTTTTCGTTTATTGCGAAAACGGTAGCCGTTGAGCGCAATAAGCTCGGGAATGCTGTAAATATATTCGAAATGATCCCTTTCCTCTTTCAGACAAACGGAATCTTCAAAAAAACCGGACAGAATGCAGGCCAACATTCCCGGAACCCGCGTAAAAGAAAAGCCCCGAGGAAAATGTCGGCGCAGAATTTGTTCCCAATCGGTGCGGCGCCAGCGGCCAATCGGCGGATTATATACGGGACGGCCGTTTTCATAATGGCGCAGCCAGCATAAGTCGTCGGCGAATGCCATTTCATAGCGGTATTTGTCTTTCCAACACCAGAGATTGGCAAACGTATAGTCGGCGGCCTTTTCTTCGCTGGCCGCATAAAACTGCATGTAGCGTTCTCCGTATTCCGGCGTTATCGGGACGAATTTCAGCATCTTATTCTTCCGCTATACAGTCGTCGCCGTTGAAAGAATAGTCAATGACCTCGCTGTTCTGAATGGTAAAGCTGGTTTTGCAGTAATAAGTATCGTTCTGTGGCGGAAGACCGTAGCTGTCGTTGGATATGGCGGAATAGACAACTTCATCGGCATAAGGTTCAGTATTGCCGCCAATCGGTCCGTCATAGATTTTGGTATAAGTGACAACAGCGGTTCCGGGCGCCGGATATATAACGCTGTCCGGTTCTCCCCAGCTGTAGTACAGCGCTTCCTGGCTCATGCCGACCCAGTTCTGCAACTGCTGCCGGTAAGAAGCCTGATCCGTCGTACAGGCGCTCAGCAGCATCAGACAAAGTAAGACAAACATTTGTATTCCCCTCAAAAAACAGATTTTGCAAAGTTTATCTAATTATTTGAGCAGGCAATGCAACCTAACCTAAAGTTCTAACCGGCGTTTTATTTTTGAGTTTCGATATTGCGGCATCGTCAGCTTTTAAGCGCAGAATCATCCGTTCGCCTTTGGCCGCGGCGGAAATGACGTCGGTATTTTTGTATATCCAGGATATCAGTTTGCCGTCGGCGGCGTCCGTTGTGACTTCAACCATGTGGAAGCTTGCTGAAAGCTTGTCTTCGACCAGCCGCAGAAAACGTTCGGTTCCCTCGCCGCTGACAGCTGACAACGGAACGACGTTGGCATTGCGGGCGGCGTTTTCTTCCAGATAGCGGCGTCCGGCCTCGTCCAACAGGTCGATTTTGTTCAAAACCTCAATATAACCGCTTTCATTTTCAATGTTTTTAAGCCCCAGGCTTTTCAGCACGTTGAGCACGTCTTTTTTCTGAGCGAGGCTGTTTTCGTTGGCAATGTCTCGGACATGTACGATGACGTCCGCTTCCAGAACTTCTTCAAGCGTGGCGCGGAAAGACATAATCAGTTCATGCGGCAGGTCAGAAATGAACCCGACGGTATCGGACAAGATGACTTCGCGACCTCCGGGCAGCCTGATGCGGCGCATGGTCGGGTCGAGTGTGGCAAACAGCAGATTTTCGGCAAAAACGCCGGCGGAAGACAGGCAGTTGAACAAAGTGGACTTGCCGGCATTGGTGTAACCGACCAGAGCAACGACGGGATAAGGAATGCGTTTGCGTGCCGAGCGTTGAAGTTCGCGGGTCTTTTTGACTTTTTCCAGTTCTTTCCTGATACGGACGATTTTATCGTCAATGATGCGGCGGTCAAGTTCAATCTGAGTTTCGCCGGGGCCGCCGAGAAAACCGGCGCCGCCGCGCTGCCGTTCCAAATGTGTCCAGCTGCGAACCAGCCGGCTGCGCTGATAGGTTAAATGCGCCAGTTCCACCTGAAGCCTTCCTTCTTTGGTTTTAGCGCGTTCGCCAAAGATTTCCAGAATAAGCGCAGTACGGTCGATGACTTTGATTTTAAGCGCTTTTTCCAGATTGCGCTGCTGAATCGGCGTTAACGACGCGTCAACAATCATCAACTCAATTTCTTCTGTTTCAAACAGCGGTTTGACACGATCGACAAAACCGCGGCTGAAATAGGCAGAAGGTTTAATTTCGCGAAGTTTGACGATTTCCCTGTAAGCAACGTCCAGATTGATGGCGCGTGCCAGTCCGACGGCTTCTTCCAGTCTGGTTTCAGGCGTTACGGAAACGGAATCGGCCAGAACATTCGGAAAGACGACGGCCGCCCGAACCTGATAATTTCGGTCAATTTCAACGTAAGCCATTTACGCTTCGGGAATGGCAATATCGACCGCGGTGCTCGGCATAATGGTCGAAACGGCGTGTTTGTAGATGAGCTGGGTATGTCCGTCTCTTCTTAAAAGCAGCGAATTCTCGTCAAACCAGGTAATGATACCCTGGAGTTTTACGCCGTTAATCAAAAATACGGTTACGGAAACCTTATTTTTTTTTGAGATCGTTTAAGAAGTCTTCCTGAACATTTTGAGACATTGTCGTATCCTTTTTATTTATTTTAGGCTTTTATATTAATCCCTTTTTGTTTCATTAGTAAAGCATTGATTGCAGAAAGGGGATAATTCTATGTCAACAGGCGTTCGACTTTGCGAATGTCACGGGTGCAGACAAAGACTATCAGCAGATCGCCGGCTTCAATCCTTTCGGACGAAGACGGAAAGATAACGGTTTCGCCGCGGCAGACGGCGCCAATCATGCTGGTTTTGGGCAAACCGACCTCGGCAACCGTACGGCCGGCAATAAGACTGTCGGCATCGACACGGATTTCCCACAGTTCGCCGAAACCGCGGCCCAGAGAATAGGCGTCGCTCAGTTTGGCCTTGCGAAGTTCCTGAAGTATGCTTGAAATCGTAACTGACGAGCGGTCGATAAGAATATTGTCGGCAACATTGTCGATAAGGTTGTCATAGGCTCGCGAATTGACCAGCGAAATGGCCGAAGACACGCCGCTTTTTTTGGCCAGCAGCGAGGCCAGAAGGTTATCCTTGTCGTGAGAGGTAACGGCAATAGCTGCATCCGCCGACTGTATACCGGCTTCTGTCAGGATAACGTCGCTCATCATCTCGCCGTGAATGACGACGGCGTCTTTGAGCGTATCGGCCAGAAAACGCGCGCTTTCCTCATCTTCGTCAATAATTTTCACACTTTGGATATTGTCGTCCTGTTCCAGTCTGGAAGCGAGGTAACCGGCAATGAGATTGCCGCCGAAAATGATGATTTTTTCATTCGGCGTGCGTTCCATGCCGAAGTCTCGGATTGTATCGGCAATCTTGTCGGCCGAAACCAGAAAGTATATTTCATCGCCGGGGTTGATGACATCGCCGCCGCGGGGAATAAAGCTGCGGCCGCCGCGGACAATGCTGACAATGTTGACGTCCAGTTCAGGCGCCAGACGTTCCAGATGCACCAGCGGCGTCTGAATCAGCGGGCAGCTGTTCTGGCAGCGGAAAGCCAGCAGACAGACCTTCTTATCGGCAAGAGTCAGTACTTCGGAGGTGCCGGGAATTTTTAAAACTTCCAGAATAGCCTTGCCGATTTCAATTTCCGGCGAGATGACCAAATCGACAGGAATGTTTTCTTCGTTATAAAGCATGTTCCATTGCGGCGACAGAAACGATGCGGAATCGATACGGGCAATTTTTTTGGGAACGTTAAACAACGAATGAGCCACCTGACAGGTAACCAGATTGACTTCGTCGCGGTCGGTGGCGGCGATAATCATATCGGCGCTGCGGGCGCCCGCCTTTTCCAAAACGTCAGGATGCGACGCAGAACCGTTTATCGGCTGAATGTCCCATTCCTTGGATATTTCGTCGAGTTTGTGAGAATCCGTGTCTATAACAATGATGTCGTTGCTGCCGCGGCTGAGATAGGCAACAATACTTCCGGCCGACCGAACCGGCGCCGCAGACGATGATTTTCATTCTTCTTCCCCCTGCTCTCTTTGTTCGCAACTGTCAAAATAACGATTAATCTCGGAAATTGCATCGGCAAAATTGTTTATTTTGTATACGTTTCGCGAAAACGTTTGGCGTCGTACATGCTCTTGCAGTACCAGCAGACATGCTTGCGGGACAACGGCAGCGCCATTTTTTCGCCGTAATAGTCTGTCAATTCCCCGATATGGGTCAGCAACGCCCGCTTTATTTCAGCTATGCTTATTTTCCGGGGCTTTTTGCCTTCGTTGAGATAATCGTGCGTCTGAGCAATCAGCCACGGGTTACCGAGCGCGGCGCGGCCAATCATTATTCCGTCGACCCCGGTATGTCGCAGCATTCTTTCGGCGTCTTCGGGACTGTTTATATCTCCGTTGCCGATGACCGGAATTTTGACGGCCTGTTTGACGGCGGCAATAATGTCCCAATCCGCGGTTCCCGAATAGAAGTCGCTGCGGGTGCGGCCATGAACGGTTATATAGGCGGCACCGCTGTCTTCGCACATTCTGGCAAAATCGACGGCATTGACCGAACCGGCATCCCAGCCCTTGCGAAACTTGACGCTGACTTTCAGCGACGAGGCATTGACCGCGCTTTCAATGATTTTGGAAGCTTGGAGCATGTCTTTCATCAGCCACGAACCTGAATGGTTGTTGACGATTTTTTTGACCGGACAGCCCATGTTGATATCTACGGAATGAGCGCCGAGTTCTTCCGCCAGACGCACGGAATCGGCAAAAAGCCCTTCGTTGCCGCCGACCAGCTGCACCACGACCTTATATGGTTCGTCACGAACGTCGGCGATGCGGTAGCTTTTGGGATTTTTGCGCGAGATGGCGTTGATGGCAACCATTTCGGAAACCATGGTTCCCGGTCCCATGGAAGAAACCAGCCGGCGCATAGGCTTGTCGGTAATACCGGCCATGGGGGCTAAAAAGACATTGCTGTCAAAACCGTTAAAAAATCTGCTCATATCGTATAATCAAAACTGCGGTTAAATTCGTGCATAAAATCTATCAGAACCTGCGGCCGGGAATTGATGCCCGCGACATAGTCATAGGCATTGGCGGCATAAGCTCCGGAAACGGTTTCCTGTCCGGGCATAATGAACAGGTTGCCGGTTTCGGCCGCTGCGGTTCCGTAAGCAAACAGGCCTTGGTGAAACGAAGAATAATCGGCGACGGACGCCAGTTCTTCCCAAAAGCTGACTGGCGTTTCGGCCTGTCCGATTTCCGGCGCGTTTTTTCCCTCTTCGTTAAAGACGTTTTTCTGCCGGGGCTGGCGATTCAGTTTTTCGCCTTCTCCGGCTTCGGAAACAAACTTCTGCACCGCAAACAACGACTGCGGTTCCAGATAGGAAACGGCGCCGCCGTTAAGCTGAAAGCCGTTTACGTTTTCGGTTTCGGCCGTTTCGGGCGGGTTGAGATGCAGAGCGGCCGCTTTAGCCCGGATATGACTGACCGATTTGGATATTTCGGCGGTCAGACCGGAGAAATCGGGAGACAGGCTGTTTACTGCCGCGGAAATCATCTACACCTCTCAGTTGAGTTTGTCCAGCGAGCGAGCCAGAATATAATAGAGCTTGCCGATATCGGCGCCGGAAATAACCGAAAGCAGAATGCCGGAGCGTTCGTTTTCGCGGGCTTTGCTGACCAGCGTTTCAAATTCGGACAGATATTTGGTAACGATATTGCGGAATTCGAGGTTCTTTTCAAACTCGGAGCGTATGGAAAGAATCTGGCTTTTGCTCATGGTTCTGGACAGATGACGGACAAAGGCCGCCGTGTCGCCGTTATAATACTTCTTCCACAAGTCTTCTTCGGCATCGGGATTGAAGATGCGGTTGATGTCGACAGCTGCGGTTTCAAGCTTTTCGATGATGAAAGAAGCGTCTTTGAGGAAAGTGTCTACCCTGATGCCTTCATAGCGTTTTTGCAGGTCAGCCAGCTTGGTGTCGGCCTTGTCGGAAGTTTCGATAAGAATTTTAAGCTGTTTGTTGAACAGTTCGTTGAAACTGCCCGATTTGCTGACCAGTTCGCTGCCGCGGCGGGAGAACTCTTCCGTCGACGTATTCAATACGTCCATGACGTTGTTGATTTTATTGAGCGTGTCGTCCGTGGCTGCAACCAAAACGCCCGACTGCTTGAGGAAAACCTCGCCGGAACTGCGGATTTCATTTGAAATGCGTTCGGCGTTGGCGGCCGCTTCGCTGATGGATGCGCGCAGTTTGTCGCCAGAGTTTTCAAAATGTTTGGCGCTCATATTGGCAGCTTCTTCAACCTGCAAACTCAGCGTTTTGAGATTTTCGCCCAGTCCCTTGACTTTGTCATAGGCCTGATTGGCACGGTTGGAAAGCTGTTTGGAAGTATCCATCAGGACGACATTGAAACAATCGACCAGTTCCTTGGTGTCCTCGGATATCTTAATCATTTTGTCCGACTGGTCGGCAATCATGTTGCTGATTTCGGCAACGCCGCTGCTGGCCTCGGCCGTAACCGTATTGAAACCGGCGATGTACTTCTCGTAATCGGCTACCGAAGCGCCCAGCTTTTTGCCGGAATTGTCAACGGTCAGCGACAGGTCTTCGGCGCACTGATTCAGGCTCATGTTGACCTGTTCAATGTTCTTAATCGAGTTTTTGGAGGCTTTGGCTATGTCTTCGCTTACTTTCAGCAGACGGTCGCCCAAAACGTCGAACTCATAGGCGGCCTTTGCGGAAGTTTCGACGACATTATCGGTATTTTCTTTGAATTTGGCGTTGATTTCGCTCATTTTCTGAGCGACGTCGGAAGCGGTGTCAGACAAATACTTATACTGTTGGGCCATTGACGCCTCACCCAGCCGCGCCTGAGTGGAAACGACATTGACGATGTCGGTCAGGCTTTCTTTCTGATGGTCGAAAGTTTCGCGCAGCGTATCGGCCTGTGCCTGAGTTTTGACAATGGTTTGATCAATTTCCTTAATCTGTCCGTCAATCTGCGCCGAAATGCCGCGGGTTTCATCAGCAAGACCGGCGTTGGCCTGTTTGAGTTTTTCGCAGTTGTTCAGCAGGGTCAGCGTTGCGGTGTTTGACTCTTCGCGAACATCTTTGACGATGTTGGAGAAAGTATCCAGATTGGTGCGGAAGTCGGTTGACACATCGTTGAGCTTCTGGGCGATATCCTGCATAAACTTGTTGATTTCGGCATTTTGTTCGGCAACCGTCTTGTCGATTTCAGCCAGACGGTCAATCGATTTGGTCGAATTGGCAACGACGTTTTCGGCGCGTTTGCTTACGTCTTCTTCAAGCAGAGCCATGCGCGCAAAAACGCGGTCGGCGCTTTGTTCAATAACCGAAACCTGATTTTTCAGCGAACTACCGATATTGTTGGTGTTTTCGGAAATGCGGTCGCAGATGTCGAAAAATTCATTTTCCTGATGTTTAAACAGCAAATTAATGGCTTCGGCCTTTTCGTCAAGGGCGCGAACGACGTCGGAAACATAGCCGACCGTGTTTTCGGCAACCGAATTGAGCATGGTCGACTGAGATTCGAACGAATTGAGAATCTCGTTAAAGGTTTTGGTCGAGTTCTCGGTTGACTTGTCGATGACTTTAGCCTGTTCTATCAAGACATTGGCCACGGTTGAAGCGCGGTCGGTAATGCGACCGGAAATGCCTTCCAGCTTGTTGTGCTGTTCGGAAACGATATTTTCAAACTGGCTGATTTTGGCCAGCGTGTTGGAAGCGGAATCATCGAAGATTTCCAGCTGTTCCTGCAGATTGGTTCCGATGTCTTTGGTTCTGATGACAACTTCTTCGGAAGCTTTGAGCGCCTGATCCATCTGAGTTTTGAGGCGTCCGATGGCTGAGCCGGCTTCGCTGTCGATAATGGCGGCGGCGCGGGTAAGTTCCTCAATCTGGCGTTTGAGTTCGGCCTTGGTTTCTTCAATTTTATTGACCGAACCGCTGATATGGCGCTGCTGTTGAGCCAGTGAGGTTTCGCTGATTTTGCTTTGCGTGACGACAATGTTGGAAGCCTCGACCAGATTATCGCGATGTTTAGCCATGATTTCGGCAATCTTATCCAACTGCTCTATCGAAACTTTGGTCTGAATATTGACACCGTCGGCGTTTTCGCTCAGCTGTTGATTGAGTTTCTGGAGGCTGGCGGTAACTTCATCGGCCAGCGTACGCAGGTAATTGCGCTTTTCTTCAATATCCGAAGCGACGGCCGAAGTCTTTTCAACCGCGGCATCGGTCAGCATACCGAGTTTGACGGTCTCGTCGTCCAGTGCGGCGACAACTTCGTTGATACGGCCGACGGCGGCTTCGGATTTGAGTTCAAGCGCGGAGGTCTTTTCGTCGATACCGCTGCTGACGTTGTTCAGGCTGTCGAGGATATGGTCGGAAACGCCTTCCAGTTCCCGAACCTGATTGGAAATGCTTTCTTCAATAACATTGGCGCGAGCCATGACCTTGTCAACTTCGGCGGCAAGAAATTCTCCCTGACGGCTGAAACTTTTGCTGAGCACGTCATTTTGCTTGCCGAGCGATTCAATATGGTCGAGAATAAACTTGCTCTGACCGCGCAGAGTTCCGTCAATGCGGCTGATTCCGTCGTCCAAATGCGCGAAAACTTCTTCGCAGCTTCTGACCGCTTTGGAAGAAACCTGTTCAAGCCGGTCGCTCTGCCCGGAAAGAACGTCGGAAATATGGGCTATGGTTTCGCCGGTTTTATTGCCGTACTCGAGCAGCATTTCATTGGCTCTGGCCAATCTGGCGCTGTTGCTTTCGGAAATGGCGCCGAGAGCTTCGGACGATTCACGGATTTCCTTAATGCGGGGAGATATTTCATTAAGGAGGTCGGAAACTTCCTTTTTTTGATGACGACGGCCGAATTGGTAAAATCGCGGATTTGATCCTTGAAGACGCCTGTTGAGTTTTCGGCGCGCTCGGCAACATAATCAAAGCTTTTAACCAGCGTTTTGACACCGTCGGTCAGTTCGGTCATGGTTTTTGAGGAATAATTGTCCAAAACGCCGACAAGCTTGGCAAAGTCGTCTACACGGCCGCCGAGTTCCTGTTTGATTTTTTCGGTCTGCGCCGTTGCAAGTTTGGTTACTTCCTGAAGTTCAATAACCTGCGAACGGATGGCATCGGCCATGGCTTTGGCCGTGGTGGCGCTCCCTTCTTCGGGATAAACGAGCTGGTTCATATAGGCGCGGAGAAACTTGGCCTCGCGTTTGAAACTGGAACCGCGGTCAATATAGGCCATAACGACCCAGATAATTGCCAGCGGAAGCGTAACGCCGGCCAGGAAGCCGCCGAACTCGTCCGGCATCATCAAAAACAGATTGGACCAGCCGAAAAACTGCGTGATGTAAATGACAACTACGGCAAACCAGATGACGCTGACCCATATCATCAGCCGGTGCAGATTGTTGTTGAGCCACGAGTTTTCCGTTTCAGCGTCTTCGACATAGCTGAACTTGTTTTTTTCGGACATAAAATCAGGCAGGTTGGAACCTTCGCGGTTTTCCGAATTTTGGTTTGACATAAATATAATCCCCTATATTTCCCCAAATATAAAAATTGTCGGGCATAGAATATAGCAAAAATTTATAAATTCAAAGCGATTAGGGGCAAAAGATTTCAGTTATCCACAAGCTTAGGCGCCGCGGCTGCCAAGCCGTTCGAAAACGGCGGTTTCGGAAGCCGGATTCATGTCCGGATTGCACGCGCGGACATATTTTTTGAGTTCGGCGCGCAATGCGGAAGCTGGTTCGGATTTTGAACGGTTCCGCGCATGGAAGTCGTTCAGGCGTGCCAAGAAGTCAGCCCTGCCCGCTTCGTCGAGTTCGCGGGTGTAAAGCAACGTATAGCTTTTGTAGTCGGACAAAGCGCCGGAACGCAGAACGGAAGCAACATAACGCTCAAGAATTTGGATTTTTTCCCGGCGGCAGACATTTTCCAGATGTTCTCTGGCCTTGTCGCTGAGCAACGCGTAAAGACGGCCGTCAGTTTGGCGGGACTTTTCCGCTTCGCAGAGTTCAGGGAAACTTTTGCCTTTAAGAACTTCGGCGGAAATATGCTGCTGGCAGGCCTTTTGCAGTTTCTGCGGTTTGGCTTCGGGATGCTCGCCGGCTTTTTTATACAACAGAAAGGCGTTTTTTATATCAAGTTTTGGCGGCGTAAGCATTTCGAACAGTGCCGCGCGGGTTTCGTCGCGGCAAGTTTCGTCGGCAATGTCTGCGGCTTTCAGGTAAACCGGCAGCAGCGTGAAAAGGCTTTGACTGTTGAAACGGCATTTTTTCAGAGCCGGGATAACAGACGGGATATCTTCGGCAGTCATGTTTTCAGCGCGTATTTGAGCCGGAACGTCGCCGTGGCCGTTTTCAATCAGCATATTGTAGACATCAAAGCGTTTCTGGCGGAAGTTATAGTCGCGGGCAGCCTCCAGATGCCGATAAGGAACCGGGCGGAACGGACTGTTCTTGTTCTGTGAGCCGAGATATGCCATCATCTTTTCGACCTGAGCTTCATCGCCGTTTTGGACAACATATTCAAAAGCCGATTTTCCGTAAGCGTCACGGCGGAAAAGCAGTTCGGCGAAAGGAAGCTCCTTAAATGTCTGCGGATTATGCCGCAAAACGCCGTCAAACATTTTCAGTTCGGCGTCGAGCAGTCCGGCACGGTAATGTTGGAAACGTGACAAATAGGTTTGTCCGTCGCGGCGCATTTGTTCCACCTGCGGCGAAGACTGAAACAACGCGGCTGCGTCAGGCCGTTCGCCGGTATTTGAAAAGGCCGCAGACGCGGCAAGCAAAGCTTCATTCAGGACCAGATCGGCCGCAAAATCGCGAATGTCGCTGTTGGTCGAAATGTCAAGATAGATGTCGGCGGAATGTTCCGACGGCATAAAGATGTTTTGTTCCATACATTTGACGTTGTCATAAACGCGGTTTAAAAGAACGAGATTTTCATTCGGCGATAGTTCCAGCAAAGCGCCGGGAGAATCTTTCAGCATAAAATCCTGAACAAAGCGGTTGAGACTGCCCAGCCGCCAGTTTTTCACGGCCGTGTCATCATGCTGGGAAACGATATGCAGTACTGTCGAACGGCTTTGTCCGAAGGGCATGGCCGAAGCTACGTCGAGAACAAACAGCTGTTTCTGGATATATCTCCGCTCCTCTTCCGTATAGCCGAGCCGCTGCATATTCTGCTGAAACAGGTTTTCCAGCTCAAGCAAAACCGGTCCGCCGTGACAATGGCTGACAACGGGCAGCCGGCGGAGATTCTGCGCCGCGGTTTCCATATTGAGCCGTGTCTGTCCGCCGTCTTTTGAAATAAGCGGCAACAGCCAGACGTCAAAAAACTTTCCGTAATAGTCATAATGTTTTTTGGCAACCGGATATAACCTGTCATCCAGCCGGCCGAGTTCCGCATCCTGATTCAGCCTGTGGGTGCCGCAGTTGGCACTGTCCGGGTAATAGGCGCTGAAAATATGTCCGTCAAAGCCGGATATGAAATTGTTGTTAAGAAAACGCTCAACGATTTTGCAGATGGCGTTGGCATCATATTCGCCATTGGTGCCGTCGCCCGGGAGTATCAAAATGTTTGTTCCGTGCAGAAAACAGTCGGCGGAAATATTGCTTTCCCAGTGGTCAACGCCGTTTAAACTGCGGCGTCCCAATCCCATTTGCGAATTCATTACAGGCTCCCCAAAACGTTATCCCACATTAGATAACACATCCCTGAAGACGTGTAAACAGGGAATTTATTCGTTTTCTTTTTTTCTGAGGACGTATTTGAGACGGTTCAGCGCCTGAAACTTCATCTGATCCTGCGAAAGGGTATCAGGCACAACGACGGAAGCCTCAATTTTGGTTTCCGGTTCAATGGCGGTAACTTTGACGCTGTGCCCTACCCGCACGAATTCAAACAGAATTTCCGTCATTACTTGCCCAGAAAACGGTTGTTTTTTGGAAAACCGAACGGAACCAGTTTGCCCACCTGAGCACGATGTCCGAGCCATGCCAGCAAGTCGGTTTCAACTTTAATGCCGCCGCTGCGGGCATAGGAAAAGCCCTCCGCAGCGTTAAAGCTCTGAATGTCCGCCAGTCCGCCGTCTTTGTATTTCTGCAAAGTTACGCCGCGTCCGCGTGCCATTGTCGGCACTTCTTCGACAGGGAAAATCAGCAGTTTGCGGTTATCGCCGACGACGGCAAGACTGTCGCCGGTAACTTTGACGCAGAAAACGGCCTTTTCGCCGTCACCCAGATTCATAATCTTGCGGCCGTTGCGGGTTTGGGCAATGATGTGGTTTTCGTCAACCATGAAGCCTTTGCCGGTATTGGAGGCAATGACATAAGAGGCTTTCGGCTCAAAGACAAAAGCCTGACAAATCTGATCGTTGTTTCCCAGGTCAATCATCAGACGCAGCGGCTGGCCGAACCCGCGGCCGCTGGGAATTTCGGAAGCCTGAACCGTAAAGAACTTTCCTGAAGTGTCAAAAAAGATAATCCGGTCGGTCGTCTGCGCATGCAGGGCAATCTGCAACGCATCGTCGTCCTTGAACTTGAAGTCGTCATCAAGGGCTGCATGCCCCTTGATGCAACGTATCCAGCCTTTCTGCGACAGGATAACCGTAATCGGTTCTTTTTCGACAAAGACTTCCAGCGGCACTTCAATTTCTTCCGAGACCTCGGCAAATTCGGTGCGGCGTTTGCCGAGAGCCGTTTTTTTGCCGAATTTTCGCGCACGGCCTTGATTTCTTCGGCCAAAGCCTGCCAGCGTTTGTTTTCGTCGCCGAGCAGCGCCTCAAGCTCGCCCTTTTCGGACGAGAGATCGTCAAATTCGCGGCGGATTTCGGTTTCTTCCAGTTTACGCAGCGAACGCAGCTTCATGTTCAAAATCGCTTCGGCCTGGTTTTCAGTCAGCGAAAATTCTTTCATCATTACCGCTTTGGCATCATCCTCTTCACGGATAATACGGATAATCTCGTCCAGATTAAGATAGGCAATCAGGTATCCGGACAGAATTTCGAGACGGTTATTTATCTTGTCCAAACGATACTGAGAGCGGCGTTTTAGAACCTCATGACGATGATTCAAAAACTCGACCAATACATCCTTAATGCACATAACCCGCGGAACGCCGTCGGAATCAAGCACGTTCATGTTCATCGGGAAACGGCTTTCCAAATCGGTGTTTTTAAACAGATGTTCCATCAGAAGACCGGCGTCGACCGTGCGGTTTTTGGGTTCAAGAACAATACGGACGTCATGGGTCGATTCATCGCGGACATCGCTGAGCATCGGCAGTTTTTTATCCATCAGCAGCTGGGCGATTTTCTCAATCAGTTTGGATTTGATGACCTGATAGGGAATTTCGGTTACGATAATCTGATACTGTCCGTGTCCGAGGTCTTCCTTTTCCCATTTGGCGCGAATGCGGAAAGTTCCCTTTCCCTGCTTATAGGTGTTAAGAATGCTTTCAAAACTGTCAATGACAATGCCGCCGGTCGGGAAATCCGGCCCCTTGATGCGGCGAACAAGCGGTTCCATTTCGCAGTCGGGTTTTTCGATCAGATACAGAAGCGCGTCACAGACCTCGCTGAGGTTATGCGGCGGGATATTGGTGGCCATGCCGACGGCAATTCCCGCCGAACCGTTGCAGAGCAGATTGGGCACCATGGACGGCATGACGACCGGTTCTTCCTCCTCGCCGTCATAGGTTTCGCGAAAATCGACGGCATTGTCGTTGAGACCTTCCATCAGAGCCATGGCAAATTCGGTCAGACGGGCCTCGGTATAACGCATGGCGGCCGCGCCGTCGCCGTCGATATTACCGAAGTTTCCCTGGCCGTCAACCAGCGGATAACGTACGGAAAAATCCTGAGCCAGGCGCACCATGGCACCGTAAACCGCACTGTCGCCGTGCGGATGATATTTACCGATGACATCGCCGACGACACGGGCGCATTTCTTAAAACCGGACTTCGGATCCAGATGCAGCTGGCGCATGGCAAAAAGCAGACGGCGGTGAACCGGTTTCAATCCGTCGCGGACGTCCGGCAGCGCGCGGTCGACAATGGTCGACATGGCATAAGACAGGTATCTTTTGCTCAATTCCTCCGAGAGGTGAACATCTCTGATTTTTTCTTCTACTTCCTGCATGTCAAAAATACTCTAAAATCGTTTATAGGCCTAAGTTATGCAGCAAATTAGCACGGTTCGGCGGGAATTTCAAGTTGTGAGTTTGAAAAAAGTTTTTATTGAGGAAAAACTCGGTCATCCGCAGCAGATCGGCCACTTCCGAAAGTTCAGGATTATAGTTTTTATCGACAATATACTGCGGAAATCTGAACAGCCGGCTTTTATAAGGTTCACCGGCCTCGGCACAAACGGCGCGGCCGGTTTTGGGCGAAACGTAGGCCAGATTTTCGGTTGAACCGGTAGCGGAACATTCGCTGAGGTCCAAGCCAATGCCAAGAAAATCAAGAAGATAAAATTCAAAGTAAGAATAATGCACTATCCAATTATCTTCATCTACAAAATTAAAAAAGCTGTCAACCAGATAGTAAAAGCGTTCCAACTCCGCCTTTTCGGGCATGCAGGCATTTGCCAGTTCGCAGAAAGCGGAAAGCGCGGACAATTTGCCGCTGCTGCCGAGAAAACGAACGGCAGTCGGCTTGAGAAGCTCGGCACGAAAGGAAAGCATATTTTCTTCAATCCGGGCATAGGCGTCAACCGCAATCAGGTTGCCGGGCTGATAGACGCCAAGGTTCTTTTTTTTGCTGTGACCGCCCCGGACATAGCCGACAAGCTTTGCCGTGCGCGCGGGTTATCAGAGTCAGAATAAGCGAGGTTTCGCCGTGTTTTCTGACATTGATGATGTACCCCTCGTCCGTAAACTGCAAATCTATTTCCTTGTCATGACTTCATAAACCCAGGCCGGCGGATTGGCGTCAAAACGCCAGGCGGAAAGAACCGCCAGCAGCGTGCAGGCCAGCAGCAGCCAAAAACCCCTTTGTTTGAAGAAATCTCTCATTTTCCGCATCTTTCGAAAAATTCTCCCCGAAACGCATCCGGGGAGAAAATTACTAATAATCGTGAATGATGGACTTGGTAACGCTGTCGTAAGTCATCAGCTCACTTAAAACCCGTTTCATGTCTTTAAGCGGAATCATGTTTGGTCCGTCGGACAGAGCCTTGTCCGGATTGTCGTGAGTTTCAATGAACACCGCGGCAACGCCGACGGCAACGGCAGCGCGGGCAAGCACCGGCGCAAATTCGCGCTGGCCGCCGGAAGTTCCGCCCTGCCCGCTGGGCTGCTGGACGGAATGGGTCGCATCAAAAATAACCGGACAGCCGGTTTCTTTGGCCATGATCGGCAGACCGCGGAAGTCGGTTACCAGCGTATTATAGCCGAAACTGGCGCCGCGTTCGGTCAGGCAAACATTGGCATTGCCCGAATCTTCGGCTTTTTTGACAATATGTTTCATGTCCCAGGGCGCACAGAACTGACCTTTTTTGATGTTTACGACCTTGCCGGTTTTGGCGGCGGCAACCACCAGGTCGGTCTGCCGGCACAGAAAAGCCGGTATCTGAAGCATGTCAACATACTGGGCAACAATGCCGCACTGTTCCTTTTCATGAACGTCGGTAACAATCGGAATGTTATTGTAGAGTTTTTTGATTTCCTCAAAAGTCAGCATTCCCTCTTCAAGACCGACCCCGCGGGCGCCGTTAATGGAAGTGCGGTTGGCTTTGTCGAAGGAAGCTTTGAAAATATAGTTTATGCCAAGCTCTTTGGTAATTTCGACCATGGCGCCGGCCATGTCAATCGCATGCTGGCGGCTTTCAATCTGACAGGGACCGGCAAGCAGTGCCAAGGGCAGTTTGTTGCCGATTTTGAAGCTGCCGATTTCGATAGTTCTCTGTTCCATAACGGTTTTCCTTTGCTGCGTAGTTAAGAATAATCATGTTTTAGCAGGTTTGGCAAAATTTGGCAACTCCGCATTTCAGATTTAAACAGAAAAGCCCCAAACCGCAGGCAACGGTTCAGGGCTTGGCGCAAAAATGCGAAAATCATACTTTAAGGCAGATTTCATCGACTTTTCTTTCAAAGGCATTTCTGGCTTTTTCCCAATCTTCGGGGCGGACAAATTCCTGCGGCCGGTAACACTCGCACCAAACGGCATAAAGACGGTATTTGTCTTTGCCGTCCATGTAGCCGCGAAAGTTGATGCCGCAGCGAAAACTTTCGTTTAAGCGGGACAAAAACTGCGGCAGATAAGTTTCCGGCGCATTGCAGACTTCGTCAAAATCTTCTCTGATTCCGAAAACCCGGCTGTAATGTTTTTTTGCCGGCAGATAACGGCTTTGAGAAACGACTGCCGCGGCATTCGGGCTGCGGGTGCAGCTTCCGGCGACATCGACGAAAATATTCTCGCCGCCGAAAGTTCGCAACAGCTTTTCGTCAGCGGGCAAAAGTTCATCCGTCATACGGTCGGCAATAATTTTGCAGCGTTTTTGACGGTTTATCCGGCAGAGATGACCGATGGCTATCAAAGCGGGAATGTCGTCGGCAAAACAGACAAACGCCGCACCGGGGGAAAGTTTAATCCGCGGATAGCTGCCGCGGGGATCGATAAGTTCTTCATCTTTGATTTTAATCATGCCGTGCAACTGATGCGCAGCATAAAGCAGTTCTTTGTTCATAATTTTCTAAAATTATAGGTTTTGTTTCGGCCAATTTAGAACCGGGAGCGTTTTATGTCAACAGTTTAAGGCCTTCAGGAATAGCCGCACGCTGTTTTTCGGACAGATTTATGTTAAAAAGGCAGAGTTCCCGCAGCTCGGGAAGCGCAGGCAGGATATTCAGGAGCCGGGGCAGCGTCCGCGCATAAAAATATGCCGCGCGTTCCGGGCTGTCGGCAATTTTCTTTTCCCGGCGGTAGTTTTCCGCCTGACCGCGACGCCACTCGTCCTCGATTTCATTCAACGGCAGCAACCGCGTCAGGGCCAGAACCTCAAGATTTTTTGCTTCCGGCAGCAAAGCGATAAACCTGTCCTGAAATCCGGGGCCGGCATTGTCGATCGTAAAGCCGCAGACCTTGCAGTCCGCGGCTTCCAAACGGCGAAGGCGCTCTTCGATGTTTTCCATTACAGCAGCCTGCTCTTGTCTATCGCCGCTCTGACGAAAGAAACAAACAGCGGATGCGGCGCAAAGGGTTTTGACTTCAGTTCGGGATGAAACTGGACGCCGACAAACCACGGATGATCCGGACGTTCGCAGATTTCAGGAAGCTTGCCGTCGGGCGACTTGGCTGCGATAATCATGCCGGCCTGCTTCAGCTGGTCCTCATATTTCATATTGACTTCGTAGCGGTGACGATGGCGCTCGGAAATTTTGTCGGCACCGTAAATCTTATGAACCAGAGAATCTTTGTTCAAGACAGCTTCGTAGGCGCCCAGACGCATTGTGCCGCCCAAATCGCCGTCCTTATGCCGAACCTGTCTGGCGCCATCCTTGTCCCATTCGGTCATCAGGCCGACCACCGGCTCGCAGGCCTTGCCAAACTCTGTGGTGCCGGCGGTTTTGATGCCGGCGATATTGCGCATGGTTTCAATGACCGCCAGCTGCATGCCGAAACAAATCCCTAAGAAAGGAACCTTGTGTTCCCGTGCATATTTAATCGCCAGCATTTTACCTTCGGTTCCTCGTTCGCCAAAGCCGCCGGGAACCAGTATGCCGTTGACTTCAGCCAGATAAGTGGCCGGGTCTTCCTGTTCCAGCAGTTCGGAATCGACCCATTTGACGCGTACCTTGAACTTATTGGCGATACCGCCGTGAGTCAGCGCTTCATTCAGAGATTTGTAAGCTTCCAGCAGCTGGGTATATTTGCCGACAACCGCAATTTTTACCTCGCCTTCGGGACAACGAATCGTGTTGACAATGTTTTCCCATTTGCTCAAATCCGGTTCTTTGCCGCAATCCAAGCCGAAATGTCGGCAAACCTGCGCATCCATGCCCTCATGAGAATAAGTGACCGGTACCTGATAGATGGTGTCGACGTCGAGAGCGGCAATGACGTTGTCTTCACGAATGTTGCAAAACAGGGCGATTTTGCGCTTTTCGTTCTGCGGAATCGGCGTCTGCGAACGGCAAAGCAGCATATCCGGCTGAATACCGTATTCCTGAAGCTTTTTGACCGAATGCTGGGTGGGCTTGGTTTTCAATTCGCCGGCGGCCGGAATGTAGGGCAGCAGCGTAACGTGAATAAACATGACCCGGTCGCGTCCCAAATCATAGGCAACCTGGCGAATCGCCTCCAGATAAGGCTGCCCTTCAATATCGCCGACGGTGCCGCCGATTTCGCAAAGGACAAAATCTTCATCGGAAACGTCGGAATAAATAAAGTCCTTGATTTCGTTGGTAACATGCGGAATGACCTGAATGGTGGCGCCCAGGTAATCGCCGTGGCGTTCCTTATCGATAACGCGCTGATAGATTTTGCCGGTGGTTATGCTGTCCGTGCGCTTGGCCGGCACACCGGAAAACCGTTCATAATGGCCGAGATCAAGGTCAGCTTCGGTGCCGTCGTCGGTTACAAAGACTTCGCCGTGCTGATACGGGCTCATAGTGCCGGGATCGACGTTCAGGTAAGGATCCAGCTTGCGCAGACGAACCTTAAAGCCCCTCGCCTGCAAAATGGATGCCAGCGAAGCCGACGCCAGCCCCTTGCCGAGCGAAGAAACGACACCGCCGGTAATGAAAATGAATTTTGCTTTGGTTGACAACACTTTATCAAGATTTGTCGGTTCAGTCATCTGTATAGTTCCCATGTAAAAATCGGTTGTTTAAAAAGTGACAAAGGCACCGTCTCGAAAGAGGGTGCCTTATGTTTGAAGATTTCGGTCATTTATTTTCCGGCTACCGGAGCGCTCGGCGCGGCGGGCACGGTCTGAGCCGCCGGAGCCTGTTCCAGAATGGATGTCGGCTTGGGCTGGGCGCCTTTGTAATAAATCGAAAGAGAAATACTGGTCAGGAAAAACACCGTAGCCAGAATAGCCGTCAGCCGGGTAAGCATGTTTCCGGTACCGCGGGCACTCAGTAAAGAACTTGCGCCGCTGCCGCCGCCAAGACCGTCAAGAGCGCCGCCTTCGGAACGCTGCATCAGAATCAGGGTCACCAGAAAAATTGCAACCAGCAGGTGGACGACCAACAAAACTGTTCCCATATTTTTATTCCTTTTTCTTATTTTCCACAAACATTTTTGGCAATCGCCATGAAATCGGCAACCTTGAGGCTGGCGCCGCCGATCAAGGCGCCGTCAACATCGGGCAGAGAAAGAAATTCTTTGGCGTTGGCCGGTTTTACCGAACCGCCGTAAAGAATTTTCATCTTATTGGCGTTGGCTTTGCCGATTTTCTTGGCCAAAACCTTACGGACGGCGGCGTGAACCTCTTCGACGTCTGCGGCCGTCGGCGTTTTGCCGGTGCCGATAGCCCAAACCGGTTCATAGGCGATAACGGTATCTGCCGCGGTCGAATCTTCGGGAACGGATCCTAAAATCTGACTGCTGCAAACCTCAATGGTTTTGCCTGCGTCGCGCTGCGCTTCGGTTTCACCGATGCAAATAACGGCCTTGAGGCCGGCAGCATGAGCGGCAGCGGCTTTTTTGCAAACCAACTCGTCCGTTTCAAAATGGTCGGCACGGCGTTCGGAGTGTCCGACGATGACATACGAGCAACCCAAGTCTTTGAGCATCAGCGGACTGATGTCGCCGGTATGGGCGCCTTTTTCGGCAAAATGGACGTCTTGCGCGCCGAGGGCAACCTTGGCTCCGCGCAGGGCTTTTTTGACCGAAGCCAGCAGCGTGAACGGCGGACAAACCAGAAATTCGCAGTCGGACTTGCCGAATGCCTTGACTTCCTGAGCAACGCCCTTAGCCAGAGCAACGCCGTCTTCCAAAAGGCCGTTCATTTTCCAGTTGCCTGCAATGAGTTTTTTTCTTGCCATAATCAAAATCCTTTTACCTGTAAATTTTTCATTGTCGTCTTTGTAGCACAACAAAAATATATTTTCCAGTCAAAAAAACTTTTCAACACGAATATTTATAAGATTGCATAAATTATTAAAATTACCTTATAATACCGGCAGTTTAAATTAACTGCATTTATAGGATTTTTCAGCAATGATGGATAAATTAGCGAAAGCTCAGAAAAACTGGATGTCGAAACTGGTTTTGATTTTGACGGCTCTGAGCTTTATGTCTTTGTTCGGCGTTTCGGGATATTTGACGGGTGCGGCCAGAAACAAGCCGGTTATCAAGGTTGACGACATCAGAATATCGCAGCAGCAGTTCAGCGCGCTTTTCGAGCAGGAACAGCAGATGGCCCGCAGCCTGTTCGGCGACAATCTGCAGATTAACGACGAGATCCGCAATGCCATGCTGCAGGGACTGGTTCAGCGCGAGCTTACCAACGCCATCATTGAGAGAACGGCAGACAAGCTGAACATGCACATCAGCGACAATCTGGTGCGCAAAATCATTTATTCGCAGGCGGAATTTCTGGACGCCAACGGCAATTTCAGCCTGGAACGCCTGCGCCGGGTTCTGTCCGCTTCCGGCTGGACCGAGCAGCGCTACATTGACGCCCTGAAAAAGGACATTGTTAAGCAGCAGCTGGTTCAGAATCCTTCCGTCAACATGAATGTTCCGAAAGTTCTGGCCGACGGGCTGGCCAAAGTCGAAAGCCAGAAGAAGACCTTCAAATATATTGTCGTTGATCCGGCAAAGGTTAAAATTGACCGCAAAATTACGCCGGAAGAAACCGAACAGTATTACGAAGACTTCAGCACCAACTTTATCGAACCCGAAAAACGCGACGTTTCCTTTATCGTGCTGTCGATAGACGACATGGCAAAAAAAGTCGTTCCGGAAGAAGCTGACATTGAAGCCTATTATGAAGAAAACATCGGTCAATTCGAAACGCCGGAGACACGCAAGATTTTGCAGATGGTTTTTGACAGCAGGGAAGACGCCGACAAGGCCATGGCCGAACTGAAAAGCGGCAAGGACTTTTATGTCGTTGCCAAAGAAACGGCAGGACAGGACAAGGAGACGACAGATTTGGGTTATGTTGCCAAAGACCTGCTGATTGCCGACATGGCCGAAGACGTATTCGCCATACGGAAGGGTGAAATTGCCGGACCGGCAAAATCCGATTTGGGCTGGCATATCATGAAAGTCACCGACATCAAGGCCGGTTCCAAGGCAGACAAGGCTGAAGCCCGCAGAAAGATTGTCGAAACGCTGAAAAAAGAACGCGCTTACGACGAGGCCTACACTGTTTCGGCCGAGATAGAAGACAAAATCGGCGGCGGCGCCACGCTGGAAGACATTGCCGGCGAAATGGGCGTTAGGATTTTGAATGTCAAAGGTCTGGGCGAAGACGGAAAATATGCCAAAGCGCCGGCTGCCCACGCCGAGGTTCTGAAATCAACCGAATTTGTCGACACCGCATTTTCTTACAATGTCGGCGAAATCAGTCAGGTTACCGAAACCGATGACGGCTTTGTCATTGTCCGGGTTGACCAAATTGCCGATGCGCATCCCATTCCGATGGAAAAAGTCAAAGGCGAAATTGAGAAAATGTGGGAAGTCAACGAACGCTCGGCAATCGCTCAGGAGATTGTCAACGACGTTATGCATGACCTGGAAAACGGCGATAAAATCGATGAAGTCGGACAGCGTTTCGGCCTGACGGTAAAAAACACCAAGCCCCTGCTCCGCAGCGGAAGCTTTGAAGGCCTTTCGCAAGATTCGATGATTGAGCTGTTTCAGGAAGGCTTGGGCAAACCGAAACTTATTTCTCTGGGCGAGGAAAAGATTATTGCCGTTGCCGACAAAGTCACTGATGCCGGAGAAAAACCTTCGGAAGCCGTTATCGACGGCGTCAAGCGCAGAGCACGGATTGACCTCAGTCAGGATGCGGCGGCCAGTCTGGTCAACAGTTTCGGCGAAGACTATGACGTGCGCGTCAAATATCGTCTTATCGGTTTGGCCGATTAGATTTCGCCGCTGAACATAAAAACAAAAGCGCTCCGTGAAACATGGGGCGTTTTTTTTGGCGTTTTTGTCTAGACAAACCAGCAAAAATATGGTATTTTGTCGTTCTGATGAAAAATTAGTATGTTGATTATGGTGCAGTTGAAGTGAAACTCTTAAGTTTGATTTAAGACTTTTGCAAACTGATTTTTCTTTTTCTGAATAAATATGTCGAACTTTAAAATAATAAAAAATGAAAAAGATTACATTGAAAGAGTCGGACAGGCAATTGCCGCGGTGGTCGTGATTTTAGGCATCTATGCCAGTTATCTGTTTCTGATGACCGGCCAGTGGTCTTCTATGGAAAGATATGTCGGACAGTTTTTTGAAGATGATTTGAAAAACGAGCCGACATTAACCATTACCGAAGTTTCCGGCGGCTATCTTGCATGGAACCGAACGGTTAAGCTCAGCAACGGTCAAACCGTATTTTTCCACCGGGACAATAATCCGAGCGCATGGCAACTGGAACCCGGCCAGAAAATCGCCGTCTATATTGCAGCCGATGATTTGGCCAAGAAAAAAAGCGCTTATTTTTGCGGCGCTTATGAGAAAAGATGAAAAATTGGTTTTTATTAAGCCTCTCATTTGAGGGGCTTTTTTCTATGTCATGTTCGGGCTTGAGCCGGACATCAACAAACACAAGGCACTTGCTCACAATATGCACGCAGAAAGCAACGCGTTTCGACAAAGGTTCGTGCCGCAGCCGGTGTTGCGGTCAAGCTGGCAACAGCTTGTCATGTCCGGCCTTGAGCTGGACATCTCTTTTAGATTCCCGTGCCAAGCACGGGAATGACAGAGGAGAAGAAAAAAACATGGGGATGACAGTATTATTTTTTCTTCTGTCATCCTCGGACAAGCGCAGCGCGTTCCGGGGATCTCTGGATATTCGGGTCATACGCTCAGCGTGACGCTACGGTTGGATGTCCGGGGCAAGCCCGAACATGACAGAAAGAAAAATAAGCACGGAAATGACAATATTTTTTTCTTATGTTTGACTTTTAATATCGTTGCTTTTTTGTATGACAAAAATAAAGGCGGTTCCATCATTGGTAGACAGAAAAATTTGTAGTTTCATTAATGGTTGACTCTTTCCGCAAATCAGCGTATCCTGATACTCGATAGGTGTGGATGGTCTGATGCCGCGGTGCTTTTTTTATACCGCAGCCTCTTTTGTCGGCATATCCGACATTCTTTCCATTGCCTCTCGCTCCCCTTTCGGGCTTCGGTTCTAACTTTGTCGCGAGGTGATACTATGAAGAAATCTGTTTTAATGTTCTCTTTGCTTTCCGGAACGGCTCTTATGTTCCCTAGGCTAACCATTGCCTCCGGCTTTCCTACACATACACACACATACACTCCCGAACCGAAGCCCGCCTTTCAGTTTGAACAACCCGACAAAGCCTTTAAGACTGCCTCCGTCTGTTTCCTCGGCTCCGCTAACTGCGGCGACGCAGGCTTCGGATCCATGGGCGGAGACAACGGCTATAAAGTCGATACCGTGCAACAATGCGGAAACGAGGGATATTCCGTCACTTCCTGTTCCCTCCCCGCTTATCCTTCCGGACAATGTCCCTATAACGGCACTTATTTTGCCAAATGTATCGAAGACAGGCCGCGCGCCTGCAAGGAAGCCGGCTTTACCGAAACTTCCTGCGCTTCCGGAACGGTCGTGGAGGCGACTTGTTCCTTTGACGCCAATTACAAAAAATGCAAATGCGACCCTTGTTCCGGTTACGGCTATACCTATGCGCAAGCCACGGCTCAGGGCTATGTTCCCGACGGGAGCTGCTTAAGCTGTTCCGAGACCAAATACAAGCGCAAAGAAAACCCCTGCTCCGGCTACAGCTCCTGCGAATGCGGCGGCGAAGTCGGCGCTGCTTCCTGTTACTCCGGATCAATCCAAAAATTTAAATCCTGCAAAAAATGCTGCTCGGCATGTGCAAGTGGCACATCTTTAAGTTGTGCTTCTGACTATTATCCGGAAGAAAAAGGGAAAGATAGTTGCGGTAACTTGTGCTATTCGTGTCACAAAGGAAGAATACATATTTATGGCTACTGGGGTTCGACCAATTACTGTTATCCCAACTGTACTATTCCTAATTATTCTTATGTAAGATACGCTACGGAATATAAATATTGTGAATATAAGGATGGGAGCAAGAAACTTTTAAGCAAGGAAGAATCGGAAGGTTGTTTTGCAAGTCTTGCTTCAAACTGTAACGATGACGCTGTTGGCGGCGATTGGAATGAATATTCCGGATTTTGTAACTAATTTTACAAATTTATGAAATACCCCGGTGGGACAGCACCGGGGTATCATTTCTATTCAATGCAGCAATCTACGGCTTTGCGGACAAAGGCTTTCATCTTGGCCAAAGCACTCTGCGGCGCTTCTTCCTTTTGTTTTTCAGCCGGAAGCGAGGCCGTAGCTTCTTCAACCCTGGCCGTCAGCTTTTTTACCGTTTCTGCGTCGTCTTTTACCCATTTGAGGTCATCGACGTTCAGCATATTCATATTTAATCCCCAAAACAGGCAGTAAAGATCGTAGGCCTTATTGAACAAGTCATAGGCCTGTTCCTTGTTGCCCAGGCTCTGCTGTTTGGTTCCGACTTCCATAAGGCGCATGGACGACGCAAGCAGGTGTTTGGATATGCACCAGACTTCGCCTTCATAGGCCGGAATTATTTTCTGCATAAGGTTCTTACGGGTTTCGCGGATTTCTTCAATCAGGTCATAGAAAGAGTTTTTGCCGGTTTTGGCGCCGGAAAAGACCAGATGTTCCTCAATGGAAATCAGATTCATGATGGCAATGGTCAAATCCTGATCCGAAGACAAATCTTTCGGGTTTACCTTCTTGGTACTGTCAATGCGTTCGACGAATTCCTTAACGTTTTTAGCCTTATTCATGACTGTCTCCTAAAAATTGTATAAATCGGCACCGGTTTCCTGGCAAAGCGGATAGTAATAGAAATAAGCGCTGGCCAGCAGCAAGGCAACGACCGGAACCAAAACTTTTTCAAACGGGAAATGTGCATGACCGCCGTTGCAGGCTTTCATCCACTGATAAAAATCCGAAGACCAGATCAATACCAACGCGCCGACAATCGTGCTGAAAAGAAACGGATCGAGATAGAAAATGCCGATAACTTCGGAATGATATTGCAGTTCGCTGATATACATGAAACCAATCATGGCAACGGAAACGGCAATAATCGTCCAGTCGCGGCCTTTGAAGTTCCAGCCTTTTTTATCAAACCACTTGATGGTCCAAAAGCCAATCAATGCCAGAAACGCACCGGCCCAAACGCCGACGACGCTGTCATCCACACCTAACGAACGGGCAATTTCCAGAGAGGCGCCGACCGCAATCGTACAAACGGCGCAGGCCGGGTTGGCGTAGGCCGGAAAAACGACAGCCAGCAGAAGCAACAAACTCAAAACGATGGTCATAATCTTAATCCTTTCTTTCAGTTTGTTCTTATTATTACTTAAAACGACTAAAAATCAACTGATTTATCCGTTTTATCAGCCTCAAGTTTGCGCAGGTAGCGTTTGGTCATTTTAACGGCATTTTCAAAGTTTGAGGCTGTCGAAATATCCTTTATCAGTCCTTCCTTGGTCAGGGCATCATGCAAAACGCGGCGCGGCTGGGCTTTCAGATGAGAAAAGATAATCTTGGTATCGTACTGTTTCAACTTGCGGATAAACTCAACCAGAATATTGGCGCCGCTGGCATCGACGACCGGAACCGAACCCATGCGGAAAATCAGGACTTTCGGCACATCGTGCATTTGGCGGAAAAACATTGAGACTTGCGAAGCCCCTCCGAAAAACAACGGACCAGACAAACGCAGCGTGATGACACCTTTTTTCGTTCAGCGTATCGCTGATGTCCTGGCCGCGGGAAACATATTCCAGAACGCTTTCATCGTTGGCAACCTCAATTTCGCGGCTCATGCGGTGCATAAAAATGACGCTCGACATAATAAAACCGACGCTGATGGCCGTGTTCAGATCGACCATGACCGTGAGAAGAAACGTGACAATAAGCGTAATACGGTCACCGCGGGGGCCTTGCAGCAGGTGCCAGAACTTAGAAAATTGAACATATTATATGCTATGATAATCAATACCGACGACAGGCAGGCCAGCGGAATATACTGGCTGCCGGAGAAAGCAGCAGCATAAACAGCAAGATGAAAAAACCGACCGCATTATGCCCGAAACCGGTGAATAGGCTTTTAGCCTTAACGTTGGTGGCGCTGCGGGCAATGGCGCCGGTAGCCGGAATTTACAAAAGCAGGCGCTGGCCAAATTGGCAATCCCTCCCCGATAAGTTCGGCATTGGCATTGGTATTGTCGCCGCTCATGGCGTCGACAACGGTTGCGCTCAACAGCGATTCGATGCTGGCCAGAAAAGCGATGGCCAAAGCGCTCGGCATAACCTTTAACGCTAAATCAATATCAAATTCGGGAATTTTCGGCAACGGAATAAAATGCGGGATGCCGCCGAATTTGCTGCCGATGGTATCTATATGCAGCGAAAACAGCGCAACAATCAGCGTCGAACCGACAACGCCGAGCAGAAATGCCGGCAGCTTCGGACGGCGGAACTTGACATAAAAAAATGATGCCGAAAGACAAAACGGTGATAAAAACGGCCGTCCAGCTAAACTTTCCGAGGTTTTCAAGATAGACGCGCCATTTGGGCAGAAATTCGGCCGGCACAGAGGCTATATCCAAACCAAGCATATCCTTAACCTGCGTTGAAAACAGCAAAACGGCAATGCCGGACGTAAAACCGACAACCACCGGGTACGGAATGTATTTAATATACGTGCCGAGTCGGAGATAACCGGCGGCAATCATAACGATTCCGGCAATCAGCATGGTCATGGTCAGGCCGGCATAACCATACTGCTGCAACGTATTGAAAATAATGACCACAAAAGCGCCGGTCGGACCGCCGATTTGATAACGGCAGCCGCCGAGCAGCGCTATGAAAAAACCGGCGACAACCGCCGTATAAAAGCCCCCTGCGCGGGACTGACGCCGGAAGCTATGGCAAAAGCCATGCCCAAAGGAATGGAAATGATGGCCAGAGTCAATCCGGCCACGGCGTCACGCCTAAAATACTGCGTATTGTAGCCTTTGCTGCGAATGACTTCATATAATTTAGGGGCAAAATTCAGACCGTAGGAAACGAAAAAAGTCTTTAATAATTCCATACATCAGTTTTCTCTTCTTGAATATATTTTCTAAAAAATTCCGGCGTCAGGAATACTTTTGACGGGCATTGTCAAGGTTTTCCCCGAGAAATGCACAAAAAATATAACCGCTATAAACACTGAAACGCCCGGTTTTTCTGAAATTTTGACACAATTATCCGCTTTATGCCCAAAAACAAGTGACTAACTTTACGCTTTGTCTAGATTTTTCCGAAAAATACGCGCCAAACAAAAAATGTCAAAACTTTAAATTTATAGCGATTATGAAGAATTTATTATTTCTGGCAGGTTTGATCATGGTCACTGCCGCTTGTTCTTCCGGTTCTTCCGGGACGAACATGACCTACAAAGAAGAAAGTAAAGAATGTAACTACTCATTTGTTGTAGTAAGGAAAGCAAATAACGGAGTTTGTGATTTTGCTGTTTGCAAAGCAGACTATGACAATAAAGTCAGGTGCTTCATCTTTGTATTGTTGACGGCAAGGGAGTTTTCTCCTCATCCGCTTTCACAAATTATGATGAATACAACAGAACAGGTTAAGAATAATAAAGTTACCCTGTTGTTTGGTTTTTGGAGATCCGATGCCCGCCGTAGTGGAAAAAGATACATCTACGGAAAGAAATTCCGGCTTTGAAAAAGATTACAGACAGTTTACTTTTTTAATTCCATACTAAAAGACAGTCATGCCTCCCGGATCTGTCAGTATCTCCTGATTTAAACGGAATGTTTATGAACGGCTTTTTGTAATTGGGGAGATCAAGTTCTGAAGGACGTTTTTTCTTTTACTGAATCAGATTTCTGCCTGAAACGACTGATAAAAAGCTCCGCCTCCAAAGGTCTTTTTTCGGCAGGACTGGCTTTTATACGATTCGGCCAATGACTTTTCAAAAAGGACAGATGTTTATCCTTATCGTTTTCCCGTCGTTCAGACTTTTTTTATGAAAATGGTTATCTGGTCATTTGTGTCGAAAGATGGAAAAAACTTACCGTTATCCGCTAAAAGCTCTGAATCCGGTTCAACGCTACACGCGAATGAGAAACAACCAAAATTTCGGCTATTCAGCTGGTCAACCGCCGTTGGTTCGGATTTATCTGAGTACAGGAGAGGCGAATTACCGCTATTCCGGGATTTTTGTAAGATTCCTCAAACTATTATAACTTTTATGAGCGAATCAACAGTATGCAGATATACAGTGATTTCATGCGACGCCGGTATTACTCTGAATTATAAACAGATTGATTTCTTCTTTTATACTGCAAAATGAAAATCTTATTAAGTGAACAAGTTAAGCCCTCAAGATTTTTTGAAACAAATCTTGAGGGAGCTTAGTACGCTGTATCGAACGCTTGTTGGCACAATCATTTTCGCGGACGCGTTCCTTGATTTTTTTTCTACGTGTCGCCGCTTTAGGCGTATATTTTCTTCAAACGGTGCGAAACCGTTTCCATTCAGATCTTCGAAAACCTGCTGGTTGGTTGACGACACCGGTTTCAACCATAAGAACCAAAGGCAAAGCTTTTTGTTTTTCGGTGCCAAACCTTTCTATAGCTACGAAACCGGCAACCCGGGGAAACAGCTGGTTGTTGAGTAGTCGATTACCGATGCAGCATTATTGGCGTCAAGAAAATGACCATGACTTCAGAAACGTTCTTACGGCAAGACAAGCTTTGCACAACCGGAATGCTCCGCATCCTGAAAGACAGACAACGGTTGGCCATGCTGTCGCACCCCACATCGTATGATAGACAGATCGCTGGTTCTTTGTTTGCCACTGGCCCAAATAGCGTAAGCCGATATGGGTCGATTTCCTTTCCCATCGATGCAGTGCGAGAGGCAATCATATCAATATCTGGCCCAAACTGTTTGGTTAAAGTTTCTCCGAGCGCCGAAAGGAACAGAATGGTTGGCGATAGCTTTTTGGGCATTCTGCATAACAACACGCGAAAGTGCTCATCTTTCTTTTACCTTAGAAAAATGCCAGCAGTTTGTCTTCGATTCCAGGTCAACATATCCGGCCGCATCGGCGTCGTCGTTCGATTGCAGGTTGATACAAGCGACATCGCCTAAGCCAACCGGCCGTGTCAAAATGAGCCTCAAGAGCCGCCTTGCCGCAATCCGCTTCAACGATTGATTAACATATACTGATTTGGTCAGACTTTTGACCGCACTTTGTCGTCCACCGATGAGCAGGCGCCAGCGGTAGCCGAAATTCAACCACAGATCCGCCTCATCGCCGACCCAGCAATGTTCCTTTTATTTCGACGTTCATGCATATTCTCCTTATAATAAAACATTTTCATTTTCTGATATATAACAATACTTCAATATTTTAAAATAAAAATATAAACAATAACAGTAATTGTTGCCCTTTTTAGCGAGAACAAAATTTCGAAACAACGAAAAATTTTTATGTGTCATCCGACTGCCGACTTTGTGGCGCGAGCAAATGAGAAAGCAGCTGCCGAATATCAGTCTGGCAACGTTTTACCGCAATTCGAACCAGTTGGCGGAAGCCGGTTGATCTGCAAAGTCGAGGGACTGGACGGTTCCGGTTCATTTTGATCATAATACGCACAAACATTATCATTTTGTTTTTTGCATTAAATGTATTAAAAAGCCACGATGTGCCCTGTGAAGGACCTGACCTGAACCAAAAAGTTCTGGTTAAAAACAGGGTTACAGGTACGTCATGACATTGGCCTTTCAAAGCGTATTTGTCACATTGTCAAAACATACTAGAAGACGTTTCAAGGAGAGAACTATGGAACTTCTAAAGGATCTAAAAAACCGAGAAATACAGTTATTTCTGTTTTGGCGAATTCATGGTTTCAAAAACAATATGCCCTATATTATGCCTCCAAGGCAAAAAAGAAGGCCACAAACATTATTGCCGACACCCCAACAGACCGCTAACAACGAAAAAGAACATGCAAAAAATCTGGTTCAAACTGTTGCATGAAGGCGTTCCGACACCATGACCAACCCGCGGCGAAAACTGCGGACGGACGAATGACCCATGGCCAAAGAAGTCATGAAGAAGGTTTTACCAAATTGCTCATCTCTTTGAAGCCGTTGCCAAAATTGAAAAAGGCCATGAAGAAAGATATCAGGCTCTGTTGGACCCCTTCTGGTCGAAGGCAAAATTTGAACGTCCGCACCTACAATATTTGGGAATGCGCCAACGGTGGCCGCCGAAAGCGCCGGAAGTCCGGTTGATCACGTCCGCAGGCTTATTTCTTTTGAATTCAGGAAGAATTTAAGCCATATTCGCCGCAAAGAAAGCCGGTACATGACGTTTCGGCTTTCTTTATTGCATAAATCTCAAAATAATTGTTTGCCGCTTTTTGTTACAATAACGAATATTTGTCGAAAGCGGTTTACCATGCTGTTGTCAAAGATTTTGAAAGACTGTATTGAATTCCCAAAACCGCCGTTGATTATAATACGTAATCGGAACGAAGCAATTAGA